>Ga0209060_10000113_pt1 | contig 212517 bp, 192 predicted proteins | sample Coa_R1_8_FD_187155 | JGI IMG/M metagenome (GOLD analysis project Ga0209060, IMG submission 187155) | Surface soil microbial communities from Centralia Pennsylvania, which are recovering from an underground coalmine fire - Coalmine... | ecosystem: Environmental > Terrestrial > Soil >...
TCAGCTTGGGCAGTCGCAAGTACGCATGGCGCCACAGTCGATTGCGAGGACGGGATGGCGCCGATCTATGGCTCGGGCTCGGTATTCTGACCCACAATCTGGATCGACTGGTGGTAATCGATGCCAATCGGTAGGTTCGGGCGAAAAGGATCACTCCTGCCCGTAGTGCACCACCCGCTCCATACCCGATCTGACGTTCGGGCCGCGTTTTTCATGGCGAACTAGCTAGCCCATGTCGCCGTATTCTCTTGGCCCCTACCTGCGACAAGCCAACAGCCATGGCGTCCTTCGTCTGAGACGGCTACGCATATTTGATTCGCGGGTCAACGGCGCTGTAGAGCAAATCGACCACGAGATTGACGACAACGAACGTCAGCGCTGTTAAGAGCACCCCTCCTTGCACGATCGGGAAATCGCGCGCCTGAATCGCATCGACCATGAAGCGACCAATTCCTGGCCACGCGAACACACTCTCGGTCAGAATCGCCCCGCCAAGCAACTGACCAGCTTGCAACCCTATCACGGTCAAGATAGGAATCATGGCGTTCGTTAGCGCATGCCGCAAGAGTAGCCGTCTGTCACGGACGCCCTTCGCTCGCACGACTCGAATGTAGTCTTGACCGAGCACTTCGAGCATCGACGCCCGGGTCATGCGCGCCACGATGGCCATCGCGAACGTACCCAGGGTCACGGCCGGCAGCACAAGATGACCAGGGCCGCCCATCCCGGCCACCGGAAACCAGCGCAGTCGCAAGCTGAAGACGACGATCAGCATGAGCCCCAGCCAGTACGCAGGGATCGACAGCCCGGCTAGAGCCACGACACTGAGCGCGTTGTCGAGAATGCTGTACTGTCGAACGGCCGAGACGATTCCAATGAGTAGGCCAAAGCTTACAGATACAACCATTGCCGCTGCTGTTAACTCGACAGTTGCCTGATAGCGTGGCCACAGGTCACTGAGAACCCGGTCGTGTGTTACGATAGAACGGCCCAGATCGCCGTGCAGCAGTCGTCCCATGTAGCTCAAGTACTGTTGGTATAGCGGCTGGTCCAGCCCAAGAAGATGACGCACACGATCCACTTGCTCCGGGGTTGCATCCATGCCGGCCACCATGCGCGCCGGGTCGCCAGGCGTCAGATGCAACATGAGAAACACCGCGATAGACACGCCGACTAGCACCGGAATGATCGCCATCAATCGAACCTGGACGTAGGCTCTCATCAGTTCGTCACGTCGACCCGATACGCCGAGCTTCAGTCCGGCCGATAGTTTCACCCGCCGTCATGATCGTCAGCGCACGCACTCTTATCTCGTCGCGGGCGTCGCGGACTGTCAGGCGACAAAACCCCCGTTTCGAACAATGAGAATCTCAAATGGCACGGGCAGCACTCCCGCCACGTTCTTTGCTTCACCGCTAAGATTGACTTGATAGTGCATGAAGAGCGCCGCGGCGTCAGCCATGAGGAGACGCTGCGCATCCGTGTACAGCCGGGCTCTCTTCTTGTTGTCCAGTTCAACCGCCGCGCGATTTAGGAGATCGTCGACTTCGGGGTTACTGTACGAGCCCCAATTCGGAAACTTCTTCGAAAATCTCGTCGCAAAGATCTGGTTGATGTAGCTGTCGGCGTCGTTGGAGCTTGTCCATCCCCACATCGCCATGTCATAGGCGAGCGTATCCAGTTGCTTGATGTAGGCGGGAAAGTCGCCGAACGCCCGGAGCGAGGCGTCAAACCCGACCTTGCTCAACATATCCTGCACCGCCGTACTGACTTCTTTGTCGTCCACGTAGCGCCCGACCGGGGTCCAGATGACGAGCTTCGTGCCGTCACGAACCCCGGCGGCCTGGAGCAGTGCTTTGGCCTTCGCCGGGTCGTATGGGTACGGTTTCTGCGGGACATAGAACTCTTCGCCTCGGCCGAGCGGCGAATCCGCAAGAACCGCCGCGCCCTTCAGAATATCCTTGATGATCGCCTGCCGATCGACTGCATAGTTGACGGCTTGCCGAACCCGCACGTCTTTCATCAGCGGTCGATTCTGATTCAACACGAAGTACACGAGTCGGGAGGTCACGGTTCGCACGATGGTGACTTTCGCATCGCTCTGGAGGCGTTGCGCGTCGGCGGGCGCCACGCGGTCGACCACTTGGGCCTCTCCCGACTCCAGCAGGGCCGCCCGCGACGAATCCTCGGGAACAATCTTGTAGATGAGTCGGTCGCAATAGGCAGGCCCACCCCAGTTCCAATAGTCGGGGTTGCGCTCCATGGCGACATGATCTCCCGGGACGTACTCGACGAAGCGATAGGGGCCGGTGCCGACCGGATGGCGACCGTAGTCTTCGCCGTACTTCTTGATCGCGTCAGGGCTCATGATGGCGCCCGGATTGTCCGCGATCCGATGCATAAACGGCGCAAACACGCGTTGGAGCGTAAACCTGACGGCTTTCGAACCCACCACTTCGACCTTGCTTACCATGTCGAGAGTCAATTTGGCGGCGCCCGATCGTGAGGGCTCGAGGAGGCGGTCGAAGGTCGCTTTCACTGCATCCGCTGTAAATGGCGTCCCATCGTGAAACTTGACCGGCTTGTCTGTCAAAGTAAACGTATACATTAGCCCATCCGCAGACACTTCCCACTTCGTGGCCAACATCGGCACAATTGACCCGTCACGACCGTATTGCCACGCCAGCATGTCGTATAAGTTCGTCCGAACGCCACCGGACGATGTCTCGGTCGTCACTTGCGGTTCGAGGCTGGATATGTTCGTGCCGATTGCCACATTCAGGACGCCGCCCATCTTGATCCGAGGGGCGGCCGCGGCGTCAGCGGGCATCGGCTTGACGCCGGCGCTCACTGCTCCAAGTGCACCCGATGCGAGCAGCGGAACGATTCCACGGGCAAGCAGCACACCCCCAGCCGCCCGCAGGAACGTTCGCCGCGACGTTTTGCCCCACTCGGTCATCGGGTGGGCGGTTCTCACAGGTGTGTCTGCAAGGTTCCGTGGGTCGGGTGCGTTCATTGCCGTCCCCCCTTCGCTGAAACTGCTTCTCGCGTTACGAGCTACACCAGCCGCCGCCTGCCAAAATTGTTCTGCCGGTCACATAGCTTGAATCATCTGACGCAAGAAAGACCGCGATATCCCCGATCTCCTCTGGACACGCAAACCGCCCCAGCGGCGTCTCCTTGAGAATTCGCTCCCGCCGTTCTGGCTCCAACGATCACTCCTCACGCATCCCCGCCTCTGACAATGCTCCGCGATGACGCCTACCGTTCGATTCACGTGTTCCGAGTTCGTGACGTCGACGCACACGCCGAGTGCGACTGCGCTTGATGCCACGTTCACGATTTTTCCGTACCGGTGCATCCGCATATACGGCGTTACCGCTCTGCACCACAAGAACACGCTCGTAAGATTTGCGCGGAGATGCCCTTCCCACTCGTTACCATCCGCCTTGTTCCACGGGTGACCCACGTCGATTCCGACACAGTTTACAAGCGCGTCGACACGCCCGCCCCACTCCACGGCCCTGGCGATAGCGGCTTGCACCTCGGTCTCGTCGGTCACGTCCGCCTTGATGGTTAGTCCCCTACCGTCGAGATCGCGCACCTTGGTCAGCACTCCGTCTAGCGGCCTTCGTCCGTCGCCGCACAGAATGACCGCACGTCCCTCGCGGGCCAGCCGCTCTGCTGTGGCCCGACCTATATCGCTCGCCGCCCCGCTGAGGAGCGCGATCCCAGGTTGCTCACTCCGTTGCCCACTCTCAGACCGGACCATCACACGGGAGCCCGCGACGACAACTTGGCAAGGAACTGGGTCGCGCGTTCGCTCTTTGGCCGCTGGAAGAACACCTCAGGAGGGGACTCCTCCACTATGACGCCATGATCCATGAAGATGATTCTGTCGGCGACGTCCGCGGCGAAACCCATTTCGTGCGTGACGACCAGCATGGTCATCCCGTCCCGCGCGAGGTCGCGCATCACCTCTAGGACTTCGCCCACAAGTTCTGGGTCGAGCGCCGACGTTGGTTCGTCAAACAAAATGATTTCGGGCTCCATCGCCAATGCTCGGGCGATCGCGACACGTTGCTGTTGGCCGCCCGATAATTGCGACGGGTATGCGTGCACCTTGTCTGACAATCCGACCCTCGCCAACAGCTTCTCTGCCAGCGTGTACGCTTTCTCACGGGCAAGTCCCTTGACGTAGATCGGCGCTTCAACGACATTCCGGACGACAGTCATGTGTGTCCACAAGTTAAAATTTTGGAACACCATGCCGACTCGCGCCCGCATCCGGTTGATATTGGCCTCGGAATCTCGACGCCGACGGCCGCCAGGTTCCTCGATGAAGCCCATGGGACGCCCATCGAGAAAAACCCTGCCATCACTCGGTTCCTCAAGAAAGTTGACGCAGCGGAGTAGAGTGCTCTTGCCGGACCCGCTCGGGCCCACGACGCAAATCTTCTCCCCCGGGGCGACCTCCAAGTTGATTCCGCGAAGAACGTGTAGCGGACCAAACCGTTTATGCAGATTCTCAATGCTAATAATCGCCGACTTTGGCGACGCACGACGGTAGACGGTGTCGGCCATGGCCCGTTACCGATCAGCAACCGTCAAGAAGGCCGTGGTCTGCCTGGCGGCACGGTGCGTCGGCGTATGATGCTCAAGGCGGCCCATCAAGGCCGCCAAGCACGCTGTCAGAACCCAGTAAAGCAGCGCCGCCATGCTGAAGGCTTCGATGGGTGCAAAGGTGGTCCCCAGTACCCGCTGCGTCGCCATGGTCAGCTCCGGGACCGTAATGATTGACAGCACCGACGAGTCCTTGACAAGCCCGATGAGTTGGTTGGTGAGCGGGGGAATCAAATAGGCCATCATCTGGGGGAAGACGATCCGACGCATGGCCAGCACATGGGACATGCCCGCGGCGTGGGCGGCATCCGTCTGTCCCCGGGGTACAGAGAGGATCGCTCCCCTGATCGACTCCGAGAAATACGCGCCCCCATACAGCGTGAGGGCGGCGATGCCGGCTGTCGTCGCCGAGATGGTGAGTCCAGAGGCGGGCACGACAAAGAAGATCACGAACACCTGCACCAGAAACGGCGTATCGCGAATGAGCTCAACGAACCCCACGGCGGGCCCGCGCAACCACACGGAACGGGACAGGCGCGCGAGTGCCACGACCAAGCCCAGGCACAGTCCCAGAATGCTCGACACGCCACAATAGACGAGCGTTACCCCAAAGCCCCGCGCGAAGAGCTGCCAGTTCGACGTGATCACCGAGAGGTCGAACTTCATCGCCGGTTCGCCATTATGCTCGATATGCGGCCGCCACGCGCTCAAACCGCCGGGCGACCGCTCCAAGCACAAAGCACATCACAAAATAGAACGTTGCGGCCGTGAGCCACAGCTCAACCGGTCGGAAGGTCCCAATAATGATCTCTTGGGACGTTCGTGTGAGTTCAACGACACCGATCACCGAGAGTAACGCCGACGCCTTGAGCAATCCCGTGAATTCTATCGTCAGCGGCGGCATGATCAAGAACAACACTTGCGGCAAGAGAATGTGGCCCCAGAGGTAGCGGTTTGGCATGCCCAAGGCCTTCGCCGCATCGCGTTGCCCCGGGGGGATCGCCGTCAGGCCACCTCGGATCATCTCCGTGATATACGCTCCGCTATTTAGGCTGAGCGCGATCACACCGGCCAAGAACCTGGGAAGATCGACCCCAATCTCCGACAACCCAAAGTACACAATCAAGATTTGAATGAACAATGGGGTGCCGCGCATCAGACTGATGTAGATCGACGCCGCAGCCTCTAACGGTTTAATCCGCGACTGACGAATGATCGTTAGGAGTACTCCAACGACTAGCCCCAACGCGATCGCAAACAGGGAGACTTCAAGGGTGAGCCGCGCTCCTCGAATCAGGAAGGGCAGCGCCTGAACAACGTATCGCGGTTCGAACGTCACGGAATTGGCTTGCGGTCAACCCATTCGCATGTACGGCCGGGCGAAGCGGTCATGGCCCCCCGCTCGTGACCCAGAGACGGAGCGGGCACGATCGGGCATCGAGGCCGGGAGGCCCACCGGTGAGATGCTCGCGCAGTCTTTCTCGTGTTCGCGATCCGATGGGCTCCCCGGTCCATCGTTGCACATCCGATAGGACGCTACCGAATCGCCCCTGGTGGCAGATACCCGCTATCGGGAATCTCCATCGTGTAGCCAAACCATTTCTTTTGGAGCCTGGCGAGTTCGCCACTGTCCCGCAATTTTCGGATCTGCGCGTTGATCGCGTCTCGCAGATCGAGATTATCGGGTCTGGTCACCCAGCCGACCCAAAATGGCGTCCCGAACGTCCCAACCAGTTCAAACACGCCGGGGAACTTCCGCATCGCCCCCAGCAGCACCGGTGTACTGTCCACAACAGCGTCAACCTGTTTGTTGGACAGCGCCAAAAACTCGTCCGGTGAGCTCGCGAACATCTTCTGCGCCTTCACGCCTTTCCCCTGAGCTTTCAAGGTGTCATTGTAGTGCATGAAGATGACCGTCGGCCCGGCGGGCGGCGTCCCACTTCCGATCACGAGCCCGCTCAAGTCGCTCACGCTGGTTACCCGCGGATCGCCCTTCCGCTTTAGCAGCCCCACCTTCACTTGGGCCACCGGCATGGTAAAGGCATATTTCTTCGCCCGATCGGGGTTGATCAGCAACGCCGTCGCGACGAAGTCGAATTTCTTCGCCTCTAGCCCAGGTAGAATGCCGGCAAACGGCAGGTCCAACTGATTGAGTTTGATACCCCACGCTTTGATGATGGCATCCAGCACATCCTTGTCATAGCCGACGATCTTGCCGTTGTCGACGAACTCAAACGGATAGTAGGCGGCCTCGGTCGCGACCGTCACCTGCCCTTGCTTCTTGATCTGCGCGAACAGACCTGGCGCCGCAGCACCGGCCTGCATCGGGTACCACGGCATCAATGTCGCGACTAATACAGCGATCATAAACGCAAGTGCGCCCTTTCGCCTCATTCTGCCACCCCTCCGCTATGTGTCTTAGCTTCGCGAGTGAAAGCGATAATAGGGCTCGACCGTGACGTGCTCGGCCGAGTAGCGTTCAACAATCTTTCGCCTGACAAGGCTCACGCCCGGTGTGAGCGTCCATTGGTGTGTACTCTCGTACGCGTTCCGCTCAATTTCGTCACGATTGCCGCCTACGTACCGGCCGGCCCGGACGAGGACGCGGCCGCCGACCATCACCTCCTGGATATCAGTTTGGCGCACCCATTGAACGACGCTCGCCGCCAGATCCTGGCCATGACGCAACACTGAGGTTTCGATCGGGGCGAGGCGGGTCAGAACCAAATCGGCTGGACTCCCCTTTTCCAGTCGACCGAGACCCGGGATTCCCAGAACTTGCCCGCCGCCCTCCGTGGCCCAAAACAACGCCGTCTCCGGTGTTATGGTGGCTTGCCCGATTCCAGGCGGAGACTGGAGCAGTTGCGCCAGCCGCACCTCTTGTAGCATGTCCTCGTTATCGTTGATGCTCAGATTGTCGATGCCCAGCGCGACGGGGATGCCCGCCGCGGCTATCGGTCCAACAGGCGCCAAGCCATTGCGCAACCGAAGATTCGAACTTGGGTTATGGACCACCACCGCTCCGGTCCGGCGAAGGGCTTCAATATCCCGTTCCGTAAACCACACGCAATGTGCGCAGCTGACATCCGGTCCGAGGAATTTTAGTTCGGCCAACCGCTCCACACTGGACTTGCCAAAGCGTTTGAGCGCGTGGGCCTTCTGGTAGGGTGTTTCGAGGAGATGCAATTGGATCCGGAAACCACGAGCGTCCGCTTCGCGACGGATGCGCGAAAGAAACTCGCCAGAGCACGCCTCCACGCCCACCGGCTCTAACTGGAGCAGCGCGCCATCATCGGCGAGTTCACCGGGGAGCCCGAGGTACTCCTCTAACGACGGAATTGGCCGGCGCCACTTTTCGATTTCGGGACGGACGTCCGACGGCACGCCCGCCAGGAACCGCTCGTCCAGATACGGATCGTCGATGGTGGGATCTCGGAACGCCAGCGTCACGCTGAACCGTATCCCGCTGTCCGTATAGCCGCGACACACTCGGTGCAAGCGATCCTCGTAGCTCGCGACGGGACCGTATCCATAATTCGTATCAAGGTGCATCGTCGCGGTAATGCCGCCCTCGAGCTGACGCGCCGAGGTGAGTAACACATCCCAGTACGGATCTACCGATAACCCCAATCGCAAGCCAACAGAGCGCACCTCTCCAGGGTCGTCGGGGATCCCTTGGCGCAGCGTTGTCACGCCCCGCCCATGCGAGTGTGCGTTCACGAACCCTGGCATCACGAGCTGGGTGCCGTCGCCGACTGTTTCGCTCCCGGGATGTCTTTGCGACAGCGTCGTGAAGGGCCCGGTCTCTTGAACGATCCCGTCTTCGATGTAAACCGCGCCATCTTCGATGGCGCGGTCTACGGCGGCCCATCGCGTGACGACCAGTCGTCCGCGCACAATCTGCCGCACCATGTCTTCGCGTCGCGGCCGGCTATTGGCCAAGGGTTCCGGCCACTGACCGCAGGACGGCACTGGCCTGGGCCAGTGCGTCGACCACCCGATTGCGGGCGCGAATCATCGCAACCCACCAGACCTGGAAGTCCTGTGAGTCCCGCGCATACTTCGCGAGTTGCGGATATGGGACAAGCGAGGGGATCATCTGGGTCTGCCATGCATGCCCGTAGCGATCCTGCCCGTACGCGCCCACCACGGTTGACGCGATCGGCACGAGAATGCGCGACAGCTGAATCATGGCGTCGTTCAACACGTCGGCCGGACGCGAATCGGCAGAGCCTTCTGTATACCGCTGGCGCCACACGCGCGTCTGACCATCAAATGCCTGAGCCAACTCCTGAAATTCCCGTGCCTGCTGGGCTGCGGATTTCATATCGATCTCGGGAATGTCGAGTTTTGCCAACTCTTCCAGTCGGTCGGTAAAGCGTGTGGCGATCGGCACAAATTCGTATGGCAAGACCGCCTCCGTCAGCAATCCCCACATCCAATGCGCGTACACTCGCAGGTGGAGCGCGAGTAGGTCCGTATCAATCTTGTCAAGGGTGTTGTGGGTCGAATGGTGCCACCAGCCAAGATTGGCCAGCGCGGTGCGCTGGATCTCTTCATCCGTGAAAGACATTTCACCCGCCGCGCACGGCAGTCCCACGCCGAAGAATGAGGCATCCCCATTCTTCTGCTGTCGGCGCCAATGAATGGGCATGTCGCCCACAACCTCGCGAGTTGCAGCCACCACATAGTTTTGAATATCGTCCGTGGAGTGCTGGTGCCACGTCGAACTGCCCACCATCGCGGGCTGGTCGATCTGCACATACGCGACGCAGCGACGTCGCAACCGATCCCAGTTGACGTCAGCGAACCGGGATGACGAGATCATCGTCCCGGTCTCATGCCCCATCCAAAGACACGTGACGAGACCGCGACGCAGTTCGTCACGGTAGAGGTTAAAGGCCCGTGCCAGCTCCATCATGCAAGCATCGCCGGCCGCATTGTCTGTCGCCTGGGGTCCCGGCCACGAGTCCATGTGTCCGCCGAGCAAGAGAAACTGTCGGTCGGTGCTGGCTCCGAATTCTGCGCTGGTCATACTGAGCGGCTTCCAGCCATTCTCCGCTTTCGCCGTGACCCTCACGCGAACGGGGACTGCGGCGCACAATGCTTTCAACCGCAATCCCTCGGTCCTGGCGATACCGACGCAGGGGATATCAGGCATTTCGCGTTCAAGGGTTTCGGGCGTCGGATTCCCCCACGCGGATTTCATCGACCCGAAGGGAATCGCTTCATTCTTCTCGTCGCCCCAATTCATCATGATCTGAGCGATCGATCCGCGCTTCCAAGCCACGAACGCCTTCTCATGACGAGCCGGCGAATATGACAGTTCGGATAATGTGATCTTACCGTGCACGTCCTTGCTTGCGTATTCTGATTCCGCACCGGAGCCGACGTAGACGAGGTCGCCTTCGACGCCTTCCGTCACGGCCGAGTGGCCGAGCGTGTTCGCGGTGATCTGTCGTTCCTCGGGGCGCAACACGCGCACTAGCCCGGCCTCCGGAAACGAGACGAGCCCAAGAAATCGATGCATGCGCGCGTCTAGGCCGGCACTCTGGAAGGTCTCAAGGGCGTACTCGGCCATTCGTTGAGAATTTGGGGAGCCCGCCAAGCGCGAAGGCATCTCGGTCGTGATTCGTTCGATATGAGCGTAGGCCTTAGCCGCCGAAAGGTCCTTCAGAACCTTCTCAAGGGGCATGGCGTCATAACCCTCCTCATAACCTCCTCCTGGTGGCACCGGAAGGATGATTTGTTTCTCTTGCCGAAACTTGGTTTCGCTATTAGCCCTTCTTGGATACCGGTGAGCCTCCTGCAAACTTGCCTCAAAAACACCCCCTGTAGGTAGGTAGATCGATGCCGGAAAACGGAAATCGCCGAAGAATGACACGAAAGCGCGACGGCGAGACCTACTGGCTCGAGGGCGTTGGACGCGCGATGCGCGTCCTCGAGTGCTTTGCGGACGGCAACCCCGAGTTACGACTGACGGACCTGAGCCACCGTTCGGGCATTACTAAGACCCAAGCTCTTCGGATCGCTTCGACGCTGGAAGCCGGCGGATACTTGCATCGGGATCCCGAGACGAAGCGGTATCGTCTCGGCATCACCGTCTTTCACCTCGGTACGGCCGTCCATAACTCGATGGACCTCAGACACATTGCGCACCCGTACCTCCAACGGTTGGTTGACGCGACGCAGGAAACCGCGCGACTCATCGTCCCGCACGCGTCCGGGCCGGTGTGCATTGACGTGGTGGAGAGCCAGAAAGGTATCCGGGTCTTCGCACAGTTGGGCGCGAAGATGCCGTGGAACGCCGGCACATCTCCGAAACTCATCCTCGCGTATCTTCCGGAGGAAGAGCGAGAGCACATCCTCACGCATCGCCCCTTCAAACGCTACACGAAGCGCACCATCGTGGACGCGCGCGAACTCCGTCGAGAAGTCCTGTCGATCCGCGGGCAGGACTTCTATTATTGTGATGGAGATCTCGACGAAGACGCGTTTGGAGTGAGCGCACCGATCTTCAACCATGCCGGGAGTATCGTTGGCACGGTAAATGTGTCAGGCCCCTCGAGCCGGCGCTCCAAAGCTGAGGTGGATCAGTTCATCCGACTCGTCCGCGCTGCTGGCGCAGAGATTTCCCGCGAACTCGGTCATTGCCCCGCAGCCCTAGCCACGGCGGTCAGCGAACACTCCGATTCGCGGGTACCGGCCCGTGGACCTTGACCGGCGCCGGCACCGCTCCGAGATCGTTACCGCCTCGAATGCCCACTATCGGTGAGGATTCGTGGTGCTGGCCAGCGCCGGGGGGTGAGCCCTGCGGCGACGAGCATCTCTGCGGTGCGGACCGCGATTCGCAGTGGATTCACGACCGGAACGCCCAACCGCTCCTGAAGCTCGTCGCCCACTCCCGTAAACGCCAGGCTCAGGCACCCGAGCAGAACGACATCCGCGCCGCGAGCCAGCGCCTGCTTTCCACTTTCCGTGATGACCTGCAGCGTGCGAGACCGGTCGGCAGCAAACTCTCGAACCCCGATCCCGAGCGGAATGGCCCCCGCGAACCGATCCAACAGCCCTGCCGCCATCACAAGATCGCGGACATGTGCGGCCGATGCGACGCTCGGGGAAAGCACAGCGAACTGACCACCGAGCAAGAGCGCCGCGGCCATCGCGGGGAGACCGCACCCCACAATCGGCAGCGTTGTTCCCTCCAGTGCACCGTCCACGGCGGGATCCCCAAAACACCCCACGATCATTGCATCATACTCGCGTTCGAACTGCTCGGCCACGGCGACGATCGCAGGCCCGACGGCGTACGCATCGCGACGCGATTCAATCGCTCGGGGGCAGCCCTCCAGTTCCCGAATATCGACGACCGTCTCTGAGCTTGCGGCGCGCTGCAGGACTCCTCGCCGCCGCAGGTGTTCGGCCTCGCGCTCAGTTGGGTCCGGAGTCGTCCGCGGGAAAATGTAGAGTAACCGCATCGTTTCCCTCCTCGGTCTGTCGATGGTGCGCATCGGTCGCTTTGAACTGATCGACCGGTCCACTGTCCGTGTCGTTCAGACTGTCACGACGATCTTCCCGAAAGAGTCTCGGCTCTCCGCGCGCCGATGGGCGTCGCGTATCCGGTCAAGCGGAAAGACCGAGTCGACTGTGGGGTGCAACCGTCCTTCTGCGATGAGCTTTAGGACGCGTCGAAATTCATTGCGATTCCCCATCGGCGCGCCACGAATCGATCGATGACGTTGGTACAGTTCTCGTATATCGAACACCGGCTTATTGTCTAATGTGGCGCCACATACCACAAGGCGACCGGCCCGAGCGAGGCTTCGGATACTCTCGGGCCACGTCGCGCCCAGAGAATCAACCACGATATCGACCCCTCGCCCTTCCGTCTGTTCAAGAATCCACCCTGAAAACGGTGCGGTGTGATTGCTCGCCGCCGCGGCCCCCATAGCAACTGCCCGGCGCCGCTTATCCTCCGTGCTGGCGCACGCGAATACGCGCGCACCGGCGTGGAGGGCAATATCGATCGCCGCAACGCCGACACCTCCACCAGCGGCAAGCACAAGGACATCGTCGCCCGGCCGCACCTCCCCCTGCGTCACGACACAGCGCCAGGCGGTAGGATACGATGTCGTGGCCGCGGCGACGGCGAAATCGACGGCTGCGGGGATCGGTTCGAGATTTGCTGAGGGCACCGCGACGTACTCGGCAAACCCGCCCTGCGTGTGCTCTCCGAAGATATGATACTCGGGGCACATCGTCTGCTCGCCGCGCAGACAGTACTCGCAACGGCCGCATGACAGCGGGCTGAAGACAACCACGCGGTCGCCCGGCCGGAACCACCCCATGCCTGCGGGGACGGTCTCTAACTCGCCGGCGATACCGGTGCCGGTGATGAGGGGGTACACCGGCTCTTTCCAGGGAAAGATCGGCTGCGGCGGGCCGGTTCGTGCCCATACATCCATGCGGTTCAACGCGCAGGCGCGAACGCGAACGAGCGCCTCGCCGGCTCGGGGTTCGGGCATGGGAACCCGGTCGATTGAGATGACTTCCGGCCCGCCGCGGCCGCGGACGACGGCGGCATTCATCGTGCGGCTCATAGCGTCTCGAGAAGCCGCGCGACGAGCGCGCACCGGCGCGGCAGCTCATCAATGACAATGTGCTCGTGCACGGCGTGTGCCCCGTCCCCAAAGCCGCCGATGCCGTCGAGCGTCGGGCATCCCGCGGCCGCCGTAAAGTTGCCGTCACTGACCCCGCCGGTCGAGCCCTCCTCGAGCGGGAACCCCAACTCGTGCGCGAGGGCCTGCGCGTGCGTGAACAGCGCGACGATCGCGTCCGTCCGGACAAACGGGAGACGATTGATGCCTCCGCTGACCTCGACCGTCGTGCCAGGAGTGCGCGACACGCGCGCGCCGATCCGGCGCGCCAGCCGGTCCAGCATCTCGGGCGAGCGCGCCCGCAGGTCGATGGAGGCCGTCGACGCATCGGGAATGACGTTTGGCCGGGTACCGCCCTGCGCCATGCAGACGGTGACCGTCGCGCCCTTGCCGTAGTCCGTCATCGAGTGCAGCTCCAGGATCTGATGCGCGAGCTCTTCGAGCGCATTGATGCCCTGCTGATGCGCCGCCCCCGCATGCGCCGCTCGGCCCGTGATTCGCATCTCAAACCTGCCCCACCCGCTCCGTGCGGTCTTCACGGCGCCACCGGGGGCGGTCGCTGGCAGCTTCTCTCGCAGAACGTCCGCCAGATGATCGACGGCCTTCTTCTCTGTCGACGGCGATTCCAGCTCTACAAGCTGTTGTATTTCACTGAGCAACGCCGACTTGTTCGCCTCGAAGGCATCAAGCAGTTCGGTCACACGAAGGCCCCCTCCCTCAGGAGCAGCCTTGAGCGCACGTCGGCACCGCTTCGACGTCTAGCCGCGGTGTGCCGATCGTATCCTCGGCGTCCACATCGGCAGCGGCACGTAGACGTGCTGCACAACCGGTCCGAAGTCATGGCTCGACCCCTACCATGCCAGACCATGGTAAGAGATCTGTCCCCCACATCCGCTCGCTCGCCGCCATGTACTTGCCCGACACTGGAAGCCCAAACATCGTGACGCGACGGGTGGATGACCCCGAATTCCTTCGCGCAACTTCGGTCGAGGAAGTTGCATCTGCTGCTTGATGCGCACCTAGACCCAGGATCTTGCTACGCTCTGCAGGTTGCGCTTCCGGCTCTTCACAGCGACGTGCGTATACCTTTCGGTGGTCGCGAGCCGCTTATGGCCCGCAAGACGCCGGACCACGGCGGCTGGTATTCCTTGCTCCATCCATGCCGTGATGCACGTGTGGCGCAGGTCGTGAAGCGTGAGGCTCGGGGAGACTTTGCCGAGGATCTCGTCAAAAGCTTGGGACACCACTCAATGCCTTCACGCGAACACTTGGACGGGTGTGGCACACCCTCGGAGATACGCCGGATGACCTGGACGACGCGGCTCATGTTTTTCAGGTGTGTTTCTGGTCGGCATCGCGCGGCGGAGGTCCGCTCATACCGCTCCCGCAACTCGTCCCACGAGACGTTCGGGGAGCGGCCGAGAAACACACGCGCCTCGACCTCTCCCAACAGGCCCAGCCGGTGGAAATGTTCGACGTCTGCGGGCGACAGCAGGGAACGGCGTGACCGCGACTCCAAGCCTTCTGCGTCGGTCAGCACGACGTACGCGTCATCCCGGGAGCTAAACTCGCAGACGATCTGCCGGTGCCCGTTGGGCAGCCACATGTCGAACATCAGCCGCCAGTGCGTACGAGGCCCGTAACGATAACGACACCCTTTCGCGACAATCGAGCGCGCACGACGTTGGACGGTGAGGTTCGGGCCAAAGAAAGCGCCTCCCCGAAGAGGGCCGGTTTGCCACTGGTTTTCCACTCGCGAGGCCAGCAATTCTCAGTAATTCCGAGCACTTCCTGCCGGACGGCCGGGAAGCAGAAAACCCGCCCCAGCGACGCGCTGGAGCGGGTTTTATCTGGATTTTTGTTGGTAGCGGGGGCAGGATTTGAACCTGCGACCTTCGGGTTATGAGCCCGACGAGCTACCGGACTGCTCCACCCCGCGTCGCCATCGTACGCGATCGTTAGCGTGCAACCTCAATTATACCAGCCGAAAGAGTCGTGTCAAAGATTTTGCTCGCCGAGGCCCCTACGCTTCCATGAGCACGCCCCAGAGCAGGTCCGCCTCGCTGACAACGATTGGCCGGCCGCCAAGACCCGCGAGCACGGTCTCCAACACCAGGGCGCCCGCGATGATCACGTCGGCGCGCTCAGGCTGAAGGCCGGGGAGGGTCCGGCGTGCTCCGAGCGGACGACTTCGCAGCACCTCCAGCGTCGACGCGACCAGCGGGAGCGTCAGGCGATACCCCTGTACACGATTGGGATCGTACGGGCTGAGCCCTTGCGCCAGCGCGGCCATCGTCGTGATCGTACCCCCCACCCCGATGACCACATCTACCGCATCCCGCGCCGGATCTAAGAGTGGCCCAAGCGTGCGCCCGGCAAGCGCGCGGAGCGCGGCGACCTCGTGGTCATCGGGTGGATCATGCGCCAGAAACCGCTGGGTCAAGACGACGCACCCCAACGGCACGCTGTGGCTCGCCTGAATGCCACCCGGTCCGCCCTGCGTCAGTTCGACGCTGCCGCCGCCGATGTCGACCACGACCGCTTCGGCGTCGCCGGCGCCATCGGGAAAGCCGGCGATCGCTCCGCGGAACCCGAGGCGCGCTTCTTCGGTGCCGCTCAGGAGGCGCACCGGGCGCCCCACGCGCTCCGTGAAGATCTCGGGGTTGCGGGCGACGCGCAAGGCGTGCGTCGCGACAATAACGGGGGGCGGAGCGCCCGCACCCTCGGCCGCGAGCTCAAACTCCCGCACGGCGGCAGCCGTGCGCTCGGCGGCGGGGTCGCGAATCAACCCATCGCCGTCCATCCCTTCGCCGAGGCGCGTGATCGCAAGGCGCTGCAGTACCGGGCGGATGCCCGCGACATCGAAATCCCTGCGAGCGGGCGCACCCGAGGCGTGGTCGGGCCGATCGGCAACGAGCAGGCGAACGGAATTCGTGCCGACATCGATCACCGCGAGCCGGCGCACGACACTCAGAACATTTTCAGGAGTCGATGGAGACGATCGCGCAGCTCCGCCGGCGCATGCTCACATCCGCACGACCGCCGCAGCAGCGCGCGGAGGCGCTGTTCAAATTCCGCCCGGGAGAAACACTCGCGGCACTCCTGCAGGTGCCGTTCAACTTCCGCGGCGCCCTCGCCGTCGAGCTCCCGGTCGAGGTACTGCCAAAGCTTCTCCACCGCTTCGTTGCAGTTCATGCCTGTGCTCCCGCACCGAAGCACCGCGTCACTACCTGCTCTCTGGTCGACACCGGCTTCGCGCGCATCCGATGAAAAAAACGCCGATCGCAGCCGCCAAATTCCGTCAGAGTCCCGGCCACGTCTCTACTGAGCCCGACCCGCCGCCCGCGTTCTTCGGTGTCCGGGCCCGTGAGCCGGGTCACGCCTCGACGGCGGGCACGAGGGCGGGGCGGACAATGTCTGCGAGTGTTGTGCGGTTGAGGACTTCTTCCGTTGCGGCTTTGACCGCCTGCCACACCGGACGGAGGCCGCACCCCGGCGCGTAGATACAGTGCGCGTCCGTCTCCTCCACGCACAGCCACGGAGCAACACTGCCTTCCAGGACGAGAAACGCTTCTCCGACCGTGATGCGTTCTGGGGACCGTGCGAGGACGTGACCGCCGCTGGGACCGCGCTTGCTTTGGACGAGGCCGGCGCGTCGAAGCGTGGTCATAAGCTGGTTCAAGTAGGGTTCGGGCAGCCCTTGGCGTCGTGCGATCTCGTGGCTCTGTACCGGTCCTTCACCGTAGTGTTGCGCCAGATCAATCAGGGCTCGGATGCCGTACTCGGCCCGCGAGCTGACCTTCATGTCACCACCACATCCTCTTCCGTGACATCGCGGATGGGCTGCCGATGCTCGTCCACGGCGACGGTCCCGTTGCCGTCCATGCGGTCGGTGATGCGAAACGCACGGACGTCCGCATGCGCGGGATCGGCCAGCGAAATGATCACGTAGCGTGGGGTTTGCCACAGCGCGAGCGCGCGGTCTGTGGCGCTGGGCAGCGCCGGTGTCGCGGGATGCGAGTGATAAATGGCCACAATCTCCCACCCCTGCTCGCGTTCCAACCGAAGCGCGGTCAACTGCGCCTCGTCGTCGACATGATAGTGGCGCCGGGGATCGCGGGGCTGGCGCAGCTCGCCGGCTTTGTTCCGTGCCCGCAGCACCTCAATCACGGTGTCGCCGGTCCCCAACAGCAGACCGCAGCACTCGTTTGGAGCCTCCTCCCGTGCCTGCGCAATCATCTGATCGAATTGTGTCCGCGTTAGGTGCAGCGCCACGCGCCCTCATCCCTTCCGTAGGGTCATTGTACCCGAATCGGCCGCGGCGGGAAAGCCCGGCGGCTCGACCACCCGCGGGCGATGCCCGGCCGTGCGAAGGCCCTGCGGAGCCGCTCCGCGTTTACGCGGTAATGTCGCGCCACAAGGGCGTGCTCAGGTACCGGTCACCGCCGTCCGGGGCGATCACGACGATGACGGCCCGCGCCAGCCCGTGCGCCGCCTGGAGCGCCCCGACCACCGCCGCGCCGGCCGACTCGCCGACGAACAGCCCTTCGTCCCGCGCGAGCCGGCGCGCCATTGCGTAGCCGTCCTCAGTCGAAACGGAAATTTTCCGGTCCTGGACTCCGGGATCGTAGATCCCCGGCACGATGGAACTGGCGATGTGCTTCAGGCCCTCGAGGCCGTGCAAGGATGCATCGGGCTCCACGGCCACGACCCGAATGCTGGGATCGGCCTCGTGGAGCCGCCGCCCGGCACCGACGAGTGTCCCGGTCGTCCCCAGGCCGGCGACAAAGTGCGTGACGCGGCCTCCCGTCTGCTCCAGGATCTCGGGACCGGTGGTATCGTAGTGCGCGCGCCAATTCGACGGGTTGTTGTATTGGTCGGGCTTGAAATACCGGCCGGGGTCGCGGGCGTAGATCTCGCGCGCCAACAGAATGGCGCCGTCGCTGCCCTCCAGCGGATCGGACAGCGTGATCTTGGCGCCGTACGCCGCGATGATCCGGCGGCGTTCCTGGCTCGCGCTCGCCGGCATTACGAGCTCGACCGGATACCCTTTGAGCGCGCCGATCATCGCGTACGCGATGCCGGCGTTTCCGGACGTCGAGTCGAGGATCGCTGTCCCCGGCCGCAGGCGTCCGTCGCGCTCGGCGTCCGTGAGCATGCGCAGCACCGGCCGGTCCTTCACCGAGCCGCCGGGATTGAGCCACTCCGCTTTGAGATAGACCTCGACCGCGGAAGGAAGATCGCGTGTCACCCGCTGCAGGCGTACGAGCGGCGTCCCCCCGATCCGAGCCAGGAGCGACACGTCGACGTCGCAGGTGGCGGAGGACACTGGACGGTGGCCGCTACTCATCGAACAGAAACGTCGATTCCTCGTAATACCGTACGCCGTGAGCCAGCCGGCGCCGCTGCATCATCGCGTCGAGCTCCGCCTGCTTGTGAGCCGCGTCCGACGCCGCATCGAGCCAGTCCAGCGGGACATTGATCCGCAACGCGCGACCGGGAACGAGATGGCGCGTGATCCCAGCCGGGAGACGGCCGGCACCGAGTGCCAAGCGGACAATGTCCTCCTTGGCAAAGGAGGGAAAGACGACGAGCGTGCCGCGCCCGTATTCGGCATCGACCCTATCGGGTGTGCCGCTCTCGACGCGGTGCACGTCGTACGCCCCGCGATAGAGCGCGACAAGTTCCGACACCGGCCCCGAAGCCTCCGCCCCGCCCCGCTCGCCGATCAGCATCACGCCCTTCCTGTCCGCGAGAAACGCGGCTGCGCGGCCTGCGGCGAGAGCCGCTTCGGCGTCGGCGATCGCAAACGGGGCCAGCGCCCTGGCTCCGTGCATGCGCGCTGCCCGCGGCCGTAGCCGGCCGTCATCGTGGACGTGGTGCCGCCACGTGGATATCCGGATGTCCGGGCGCGCGTAGTCGACCACCTGGGCCACCGCATACCGGATCCCCAGTCGAGCCAGGGCGGTCGCGCGGTTCGCCCCGTCCAGCACGACCATACGCCCGTCCGGCCCCGGGGTCACGATCGGAGGGTTGCGGAGTACGCCGTCGCGCGGCAGGGCTTCGCACAGTCGGTCGACGCGCCCGGACTCAGGGTCCTCGTGCAGCAACAAATCCCGTGTTGCCACGATCCGCAAGACGGGCGTGGTGCGGAGCGTACCGGGCGGCTCACGAAGCGAGACATCCATGCGCGGATCAGCCCAGCCGGGGCCGGAACGCCGGCGCGGAAGCATGCGACGCTGGGCCTGCCTCCCCGCCTCCGGCCATTGCCGGGACAATGGAGATCTCGTCGTCCTCGCCAAGCGGTGTGGACGGCCCCTGCAGCGCCCGAATCTCGGTTCCGTTGACGAACACATTAATGAAGCTCCGCATCTCTCCCGACGCGTCGCGAAGCTGCTCACGCAGCCCTGGATACTCCCGCTCCACCGCGGCGAGCGCCTCGTCCACGGTCCGCCCCTCGGCGGCCACCCGGGTCCGGCCATGTGCCAACCGGCGAAGGGGCGTCGGCAGATAGACTTGCGCCATACGATCGTCACCTCCCCAAAGTGCAACAGCCGCGGTCACGGGCGCCGCGGCTGCTGTGGTCATGGTCAACGCGAGGGCACGACGCCCAACACACCTATTCCCGGCGACACACCTCCGCCGGGCTGTGGGCGCTCGTACAGATACAGACAATCACCGTATTCATCACGATTTCATTATAGCAAACGCGCCGGCGTTCCTCGCAATTCCGATGGACGTTGGCGTGCGGGAGATCGGAGGCGGTCGCTACCGGCCGAGCGGATTAACGGGCTGGCCGTCTTCGCGCACCTCGAAGAAGAGGTGCGGTCCTGTGCTCCAGCCGGTGCTGCCGATGCGGGCAATCACGTCGCCCCGCTCGACGCGCTCCCCGACGTGGACAGCGTACGATGACAGATGCGAGTAGGTCGTCGAGAGCCCGTTGCCGTGGTCGAGGATGACAAGCATCCCGTAGCCACGCATCCATCCCGTAAAGATCACGGTGCCGGACGCCGCGGCGCGGATCGGGGTACCCCATGGCACCGCGATGTCGATGCCGGTGTGGAATTCACGGGTGCGGAAGATGGGGTGGATCCGCCAGCCGTAGCCCGAGCTGATCCGTCCCTCAACGGGCCACAAGAGCGCTCCGCCTCGAAGCGTCGGGATCGGGCCGGCGTGCACGCCGCTCGTGGCCTGCCTGATGATCTCCGTGATGCGGAGCGATTCCGCCTCGAGCTCGCGGATCGCTTCTTCCTGAGCCATTCGCTCTGTGCGGACCCGGACGAGGAGATCGCGGCGCTGGGCGGCGAGCCGGGCGGTCTCCGCGCGGCTGACAACCCACTGCGCCTGCTCCGCGGCGAGATGGCGCTGGCGTTCGGCCAGCGCCGCTGCGACCTCACTACGCTGCGCCCGGTCCGAGCTGACTTGCTGGTAAAGCTGGATGTCGTGGTTGATGATCACCCCGATGAGGTACGAGCGCGTGACAAAGTCCCGAAAGTCGGTGGCCCCCAACAGCACGTCCAGATATCCCAGCGGACCGCTCTCATAGAAAGCGCGGAGCCGCGCCCCCATGAGCGCTTCGTGAGTCTCGAGCTGTTTCGTCACAGCCGCAAGCGACCGTGTCGCCTGGGTGACGGCGACGCGCGTGCCGTCGAGAGCCTGTGCGGTGTGTGAGAGATTGACCTGCGCCCGCTCGAATTGCTCCTGCGCCCACGAGAGCTGAACGAGCGCGAGGTGCTCGGCGACACGGGCTTGTGCGAGGCGCTGCCGCCGCACCGCGAGCTGTTGCTGAATCGACGCGAGCGTCGACTGCGCAGACGCGACCGGGGCCGAGGCTGTGCGAATTCGAGCCGGGGATGGTCCCGCGGCGACTCCTCTCACCATGGAGACCGCGGTAATCAGCGGCCCGCATAGGAGGGCAGCAACAAGCACCCTAACCCGGCCTCGCATCGCTGCTTCGATCCCGGCTGCGACGTAATGCTGCGGCGTATGCCGTCTGTGCGACGCGGGGCGATGACCGAGACTCCCCCCGAGCACGGAACCGCATATTCGTCGGCCGGACGCGAACTCCTGCCGCTGAGCCCGTATTACAAAGGAAACCAGGGTGGTTCGTCGAACAACCGCCGCGGACCGGCGTGAACCGGCGATTTGGAGGAAAACTAGATTAAAGCGACCTAGAGGAGGCCGAGCATGGCGAGGCGAGCGGTGCGGCGAAGGACTCAGGCCAAGTCGAAACCCCGCAGGCGGACAACAGCCCGGACCCGCGCGAGGAAGACTTCAGGCCGCGGCGCGGCGACCCGGTCCGCCTCGCGAGGCCGGCGGACAGCCGGTGCCGTAAAGAGCCGGGCCGGTGCGAAGCGGCGTACGCCGCGGCGTGCGACCGCAAAACGGACGGGCACGGCACCTAGAGCAAGGGCTCGGAAGGCCGAGGCACCTTCGGCAACGGCGACCATTACCGAACGTGCCCCGGCCGCGGCGCCCGATCTCACAGAGATGCCGGCGGCGGAGCCTGCCGGACGCGCGCCACAGGACTCCCTGTGGGGGACGCAGTCCCTCGACGTGGAAGCGGAGGAAGATCTCGAAGACGAAGAAGACGAGCCGACGTAGCGGAGGACGACCGCGATGGGCCGGCGCCGGGCGGCGGCGCCGGCCCATCCTCTTGGCGCAACGCTCCGCCTGCCTTTGCTGTCGCGCGTTTCGAGACGCTCGCGAACCATGACCGCCATGGCGCGACGCCCGACCGCATGGGTCGGTGTCGCGATCGCGGCGCTGTACTTGGTCGCGGTTGTGTTGGCCCGGCCGCAGCCGGGCGCGCGTCTCCTCTACGACGGTCCGGTGCCGCTCGCGCCGTACCGATGGGTCTCACCGCCGCCGGATCTCGCCGAAGGGAACCAGCCTCCATCATCGGGGACCGCCACCATCACGCTCGGCGCGCTCGAATCGATGCCCGCGGACGCGTCGACGGACGACGAGCAGGCCGCGATTACGGTCGCCGAAGGCACGATCGCGCTGCGTTCCGGCGAGCGGGCGGCAACCGTGCGGCTCGTCCCGCGCGACCCCCGGACCGTCGGGCCGGCGCCGCGAGGCCTCAAGTTCGACGGCAACGCCTATGACATCGTTGCCTCGTACGCACGATCCGGGCGCCCCGTGCGGCTCGTCAAGCCCGCGACGGTCGTGTTGCGGTACCCGATCCACGCGACCGTACTGCTTCGGGCTCGGCCCGGCGGGTGGGTGCGCCTGCGGACGACGCGCTTTCCCGCGACACAGCAGCTCGTGAGCGCAACGGACCAGCTCGGCGTGTTCGTCGCGGCGGCGCCCGCCGGCTCCACCGCGGTGCGGTTTTGGGTGTGGGCCTCCTTGCTCGCGATCGCGGCGGTGCTTTCAGCAGCCGCGATCGTGCGTGTCCGCCGTAGGCTCCGGCACACCCCGTGAAAACGACCGTCGCAGCCGGCGCACGTGATCGTTTGGTGCGTCGCATCCTGGACTCCAAAACGCCCGTCGCGGCCACGGCGCTCGCGCTCGTCGTGGTCGCGGCGGCCATCGCCACGCGCGGCCTGCTCCACGGACCATCACGTCCTGACGATATCGACGCGCGTCCGTTTCCTCCGACCGCCGGCTCCCTCGCGATTGGCGAACGCGTCTACCGTGCTTATTGCGAGACCTGCCACGGCGTCGACGGGCGCGGCGATGGACCCCAGGCGGCGGGCATGTTCCCCCGCCCTGTCGACTTCTGGGCCCACTTTGGATCGGGGCACACCCACCCGGACGGCCGTCTGTTCTTCTGGATTACCGAGGGCATGCCCGGCACGCGCATGCCGGGGTTCAAGGACAAGCTCACCGACGCCGAGCGCTGGCACGTGGTCATCGTGTGAGGCCCCGGCTTCAGGGGAGCGAGCTCATACGCATAACGGTGGGCCCCGGCGGCCGTCAACTGATCCGGGGCCGGCATGTTGACGACGCCGTCGACGATGATGTGGAGGTGCACACCGGGCCCGGACATCATCTTCGGCCCCATCGTCACCAGCGAGATGTCGGCCGGGGTGCCGATCACGACTGAGACCGGATTGTGCAGCCGAGCATGGTCGGCGGGCGCCACGAGCTGCATGCGGGGCAGCGCGCTCGGTCGGACCGCGGACGACCCCATCCCGGACGACGGCATATTATGCATGGACCCCATCTGCCCGGGGGCGTGCTGCGCCGGCGGCATTTGCATTGCCGCTCCAATGGAAAACCGGAAGTAGCCCTGGGTCATCGCCTGGTCATCCGACGAGACCGAGTGCCACGCCACCATGTAGGACCCGGGACCCAGCCGTGGCGGGATCAGGCTCAGGACTTCGTGGGAGGAGAAGGCCGGATCGAGCCCGCCCTGCGCCAGGAGTCGTTGATGCGCGTCGTAGAGACGGAGCACACTGCCGCGCGCGGCCAACTCCTCGCTGAACCACGCCCGGATCACCCGCGGGCTCTGAGGCAGAACCGCGCGATCCGCCGGAGATGAGGTGACCATATGAGCGTGCGCGGACGCTCGCGGCGCGACGGCAAACGCGAGCGCCAGGCCCGCGACGACCACGGCAACCAACCCCACGTGCCTTCTCACTTCCCGACCTCCGCTGCACGATGACGTCGACGGACCATGAGGCTGCAGTCCCACCCGCACCGTACCACCCGCCTACCCTGAGGGTAAATGTGCCGAAAGTAGTAGAGACAGTGCCGCGCCCGTCCTTCTATGCTAGAGTCGCTATCGCTTGCGTCGCGAGGTCGCCGTTCGCGATGGGCCCGCCCGCACTGATATGCTCATCTCAGGTGGGCCCGGCCGCGAGCTCGTGCACGGCAGGGCGCCCGCTCATCGAGTCGTGCGCCGTACGGCACGCGGGCACGCACCGATCCTCGCGGGCGGAGGGTGGGCATGACACGGCTTCGGTGGATGAACAAGCTCGTTGCGACGCTTACGGTGACGCTCGTATCCGGGGTGTGGGCCGGCCCGGCGCTCGCGCACGAGCATCGCACGGTGGGGGCCGTACGGATGACCGTCGGGTGGGTGGATGAACCCACGTACGCCGGGCTCAAGAATGCCGTGCAGTTGCTCCTGGCCGACGCGTCGACGAAGCCGATCACCGGAGCGTCCGACACCCTCAAGGTACAGGTGATCTTCGGCAGCCAAAAAACGGCACCGCTCGAACTGGAAGAGTCCGCACGACGGCCCGGGGAGTACGAAGCGGCGATCATTCCGACGCGCCCGGGAACGTACACGTTTCGCTTCGTCGGCACGGTCAACGGTCAACCGATCGACCAATCGTTCACGTCGTCCGAGACAACCTTCGATCCCGTCGTCGCCCCTGCGGCTATCGAGTTCCCGGTCCAAGATCCCTCCGTCGGCGACGTGGCCGAGCTGGTCACCAGGGTCGCGGCCCGAGCGCAGGCCGCCAACGCGGCAACTACCGCGGGAGTGACCCGAGCGACCACGGTGGGAGTCGCCGGTATCGTCGTCGGACTCATCGGCATCATCATCGGGATGAGCGCCCGGAGGCGCGCGACCGGGTAGGAATGCGCCGGCTCGCCCTGATTCTCGCGCTGGCGGGGGTCCTCGGAATCGCCGTCGGCGCGTCCGCGCACGCCTTGCTCCGGCAATCGAATCCCGCGAGCGGCACGGAACTGACGCGCGCCCCCGGCGCGGTCACCATGTCATTCACGGAACGGCCGGAAGTCTCGTTCTCGATCGTCCACGTTCTCGACGCCAACGGAAGGTCGGTTGAGCGTGGCCGCGCGCGGGCGGTGCCGGGCCATCCCGACATGTTGACGGTCCCGCTCGGGCCATTGCCGACGGGCGTATACACGGTCTCCTGGCGCACGGTTTCCGCGGTGGACGGCCACGTCACCGGGGGAGCGTTCTCGTTCGGGGTGGGACAAGCGCCGGCGCAGCAGCTCGCCGCCCAGCCGGCGTCGCCGCCACCCTCGCCGGGATACGTCGCGGGTCGCTGGCTATTCTACCTCGGCCTCGCAGGGCTCGTCGGCGGCGCCTGGGTCTGGACCTGGGCGTTTCGCCGGGTGCCCGCGCGAACCTGGTTTCTCGGGATCGCGTGGCTGTCGAGCGCCCTTGGGCTCGTGACTCTCGGCACAGCCCAGGCCGCCGACGCCGGCATCAGCATCGGTCAATTGCTGTCGAGCGGGCTTGGCCTCAGCCTCTGGTGGCGGGCCGTGCCGCTTATCGTCGCGGGGTGCGCCGTCGTGGCGGCAACGGGGGGCGGCTCGGGGCTTCGGCGCCGCGCGGTCGGTCTGGCCGGCGTCTCCGCCGCCGGCGCGATGCTCGCGCACGTCCTGGCCGGCCATGCGGCGGCGAGCCCGGCGCCCTGGTGGTGGCCGAGCGTGGCCGCGCAATGGCTGCATTTTCTATCGGTGGGTGCGTGGATCGGCGGTCTCGCCGCCATGCTCGTGGCGTTCCCCGGCCTGGGCGGCGACGACGCGCTGCGCACCGCCCGGCGATTTTCGACCGGCGCCGGGGCGGCGCTGGTGCTCGTGGCGGCGACCGGAGTCTTTCGCGCCGTCTACGAGGTCAACTCGTGGAACGGGTTTTTGACGACGGCGTTCGGCCAGGTCGTGGATATCAAGGTCGCCATGCTGCTGTTGCTCGCGGCGCTCGGAGCCGTGAACCGCTTTCGAAACCTGGCCGCGCTCCTGCGAGCGCCGCGGGGTCTCGTCCGGGTCGGCGCGACGGAGGTCATCATCGGTTTGATCGTCCTCGGGGTCACAGCGTATCTCACCGGGCTCGCGCCGCCGCGCTACACTCCGGCGAGCGCGGCCACTCCCACCGAAATTGTGGCATCGGGACATGACTTCGGCACGTCGGTTCGCCTGCGCCTCGAAGTAACGCCGGGGACGGCGGGCGCGAATCACTTCACGGCTCGTGTCACGGACTACGACACCGGGCGGCCGGTGGATGCCACGCGGGTCGACCTGACGTTCACAAAACGCGACCGGCCCGACATCGGCCCATCCACGTTGACCCTGCGGCGCCGGCCGGACGGCACGTATCAGGGCGACGGTGCGAATCTGTCGCTGCAGGGGGCGTGGACCATCTCCGCGTTGATCGCGCAGGGTCTCCGCTCAACCACCGTGCCCCTCGCCCTGACCACCCGGATCCCACCGGAAACGATCCACACCATCACCGCGCCCGGGCAGCCGACGCTCTATAACATCGATCTGCCCGGCGGCGGGACGCTCGGCACGTACCTCGATCCGGGCAAGCCCGGTTTGAATGAGATCCACGCGACCTATACGAACGCGCAAGGGAATGAGACCAGCATCCCACGGCTCATCACGGTGACCGTTGCGCCCGCCGGCGGCCCGCCGCGCACATTGCCGGTACGGCGCTTCAGCGCCGGGCATTTTGTCGCGGACGCCACGCTCGCGGCCGGCACCTGGGATCTCGAGTTTACCGCGGCGCCGTCGGGCGGAGGGACGATCGACACGCACCTGCAGGTCCGGCTCGTCCGTTGATCCACCAGGACGCGCCGCCGTCTCCTCAACCGCCGAGGACCGCCACATCGAGGTCACGGAGCCGAGCCGGATCCGCGATGACATCGACCTCGACAATTTTCTCACCGGCGATGGCAAAGCGGAGCGCCCGCAGGAGGCGCCCGCCTCGCACCAGGATAAGCCCGGGCAGTCCGTCCACGAGCGCCGGTTGCACAAAGCGGGCGGCCTGGGAGAAGGCCAGCGCCCCCCTCGCCCAGGTCTGCGCGCCGCGGATCTCTCTCGGCGCACCAGGGCGCGCCCCAAAGCCGTCCACGTGCGCGACCACATCAGGATCGAGCACCGCCAGCAGCCCATCGAAATCGCCGCGACGCAAAGCCGCGAGAAACGCCTCCACGACCCGCCGCTGTTGCGGGTGGGCGGTGGCGGAGATCGCCGGCGCGCCCTGCACCCGGCGTCTCGCGCGACTGGCGAGCTGCCGCGCCGCCGGCTCGGAGCGACCGATGATTCCTGCGATCTCCTCGAAGGAGACGTCGAACATGTCGTGCAGGACAAACGCGATCCGCTCCGGGGGCGTCAGCCGGTCCAGGACGATGAGCAACGCAACGCTCACCGAGTCGGCTAAGAGCGCTTCGTGCTCGGGGTCGCCACCCGCGTCGGTGCCCGCCGCGGGCTCCGGCGCGTTTGGGGCCAAAGGCTCTTCGCGCCGCGCGGCCCGCGAACGCAACATGTCGAGGCATACGCGCGCCGCGACCCTCGTGAGCCACCCCTCGAGGTTTTCGATGCCCTCGGCGCCGGCGCGGCTGAGCCGGAGCCAGGTTTCTTGGACGGCGTCGTCGGCTTCGCTGGGCGAACCGAGCATCCGGTAGGCCAGCATCCGCAGGCGCGGTCGATTCTCTTCAAATCGGCTTGCCAGCCAGTCCTGGTCGGTCATCGGTCATGTTTCTCCATCACGATCCGTCATGGAGGTGACGGCCGAGACCTTGCCGATGTGACAAAAAGAGAGCCGTATACGGATTCACCATACTACGGCGGCTTCGGCGTTGGCGACCAGGACATCGGGTCGGGGACATGCAATCGAGCTGACTTTAACCGTCGCGACGCGATGGAGATGCCCCGATCACCGAAGACCGAAGGCATGCATGAGATGGCCGGCGGCGACGTACACACGGCCTCCGGCGACCGCCGGCGTCACAGGCGGCTGCGCCGAAGCGCCGTCCGCGGTGATGCGGGCCTCGTACAACGGGGCGCCGGTGCGTGCGTCGAGCGCGTGGAGAACGGGCGCGACACCCCCGTCCATCACCCACACGATGCCGCCCCGGGGGCCGGCGCCCGAGACGGAGGGCGCCCCGGGATCGTTCATCGACACGCTGCACCACGCAACGTCCAGTCGTGGAACGGACGATTCGCTGCCCGCCGCCAGGCGCAACGCCACCACACCCCCCGTCCCTGTGCACGGCGACGGTTGGGCGCCGCGGCCCGGGACGAACACCAACTCGCCGGCCCCGCTACCGTCCCAGTAGGCAGAGTCTGCCAGGATGCCTCCGGAGCCGCCCCCGCACTCGCCGAACACGCACCGGCTCGACGCGCCGGATCCGGTCGCGCCACGCCCGCCGATCGGGCCGGCCATCCGGTCACGGTCGACGAGATACGCCATTCCTTGCGCGCCGGTGACGAAGAGGAGGTGGCGCATCGCCGACGGGTGTTGGTCCGGCAGCAGGAGCGGCGCGGACCCACCAGGACCGACCGGAGCCGGTTGCAACGTGATCGCGCCGCTGGGCGCGAGGCGGTCGCCCGGCGAACCGGCGACCCCAAGTGATGGGACGGCGCGGAACCAGACCACGCTGCTTCCAAGATCCCCCGGATGGATCGAGTCCCCTCCGCCCGTCGCCGCATAGAGGTTGCCGGCGGTGTCGGCCGCGATCCCGCCCGCTGCCTCGATGCCGGCGGTCCCCGGCGCCGGGGTTGCAAAGAACCGTTGCTGCGACGGAGCGGATGTCGGAACGGCGATGATCCATCCACGGGCGTCGCGGCATCCTTCCCCGCGCCCGCCGAATGGCACGTAGACAACCTGGCGCGTCAGCGTCAGCGCACCCCGCTGTCGCTCGATCGACGCGTCAAGGGACGGCCCGGGCGTTGCCGGCGCCAACGCGACCGGCCACCCGGGCCGTTCCATCCCGCTCTTTAGGTCCAGCGCGCCGATTCGATACATCACATGTCCGCCGTCCGGCGTGACGAGGCCCACGACGTAGAGCGTGCCAGACCCGCGATCGAGCACCGGCGTGCCCGTGATCCCAACCGGGTCGACATCCGCGCACGGGAGCGCAGCGCGCGGCACGGGATCCCCGAGCAGGACGGGTCCCCACAGACGGCCTCCGTCGGCGGCATCGAGCGCGTAGACGGCGTCGCGCTCCGTGACCACGTACAGGACCGTACGGACCCGGCCCAACATCGCCACGCCCGGCACGACCAGCGGCTCGGCACGGATCTCGCCCTCCAGCGCGGCCGTCCACACCTCTCCAAGTCTCCCGTCACGCACCGCGGGCGGCGTCAGCTTGCGCTCGTCTCGCGTCCAGCCGGTGCGCGCCGGGTCGCCGTGGAAGGTGGCAATGGCCGGCCCTTCGTCCGGCGTGGAGGGAATCGCCGAGCCCGGCACGAGGACGCCTGCGGCGAGCAGCCCCGCCGCCGCCACGTTCAGGGCACGCGCACGGGCTCGGGACGTCATCCGCGTCCGCGGCTACCCACGCGCGACGTGGAGCACAAGCGCGGCCAGGAGCGCCAAGCCGTAGAAGATGACGTAGCGAATGCCCCGCCACCAGGCCTCACGATATGCGCGAAACGCGTTCCCGCCGACGTAGGCGAACAGCGGCCACACCACGACTTGGATGAGCCAAATGATACCGACATGATACCAAGCAAACACCAGTGTGGCTTATCGGCCGAAGGTCCAGCCGCCGTTGACGTGCAGCACCTCCCCGGTGACGAACGAAGCTTCGGCCGAGGCCAAGTACTGCACGGCGGCCGCGATGTCGGCCGGGAGGCCGGCGCGTCCTGCCGGCGTCTGCGCGATCGTGCGCTGCCGGCGCTGATCGGTCATGCGATCCCCAAAGAACTCTGTCTCCAGCACCAGCCCGGGCGCGACGGCGTTCACCGTGATGCCCTCCGGCCCGAGTTCTCGGGCGAACGCGTAGGTCAACCCGACGATCCCGGCCTTCGCGGCGGAGTATATGTCACCGCCGCCCCGGAACGCTGCGATCGAGCTGAGGTTGATGATGCGACCGCCCGGGCGACGCAGCCAGCCGCGCAGCGCATGGATCATCAGGTAGGCGCCGGTCAGGTTCGAGTCGAGCGTGCGGCGGGCGTAGGCCGCCACTTCCTCCAGGCTCGCGTCCACGCCGAGGGACAGCGCGCCGCCGGCATTGTTTACGAGAACGTCACCCCCGTCGGCAACATCGGCCCGAAGCCACGCAACCGTATCGGCGATCTGCCTCGGAACGGTGACGTCGCATGCCCGCCACAGGACCTCCACCGGGGACCGCGCGGAGAGGTCGGCCGCGGTTGCGGCCAGCACATGCTCGCGGCGCCCGAGGATCACGACCCGGTCGCCTGCTCGCGCAAATGCGGCTGCCGCGGCGCGTCCGATGCCGGTGCCGCCGCCGGTGATCACGACCACGCGTGGATCCATCGATGCCTCCTCGGCGGCTCGTGGCGCCCGGCTCAGTGAGCCCGGAGATGGAACCGTCGCCGAGAGCGCGCTCATGGTGTCCGCATCCGGCCGTGCCGGCCGGTGGGCAGGCGGGCTTTGGACAGATAGTTTGACGCTCAAGGTAATTATATCTTGAACGTCAAGGTAGTTCTGGTATGCTGGGCAGTGATCATGGTGCGAAGACGCGCCCGGCCCGGCGCGGCGGCTCAGGACTCGGTGGACCGCGAGCTTGCGGCCTGGCTCGCGGAGTTGCCGGGTGTCGACGGCCAGATCGAGGCGGTTCGCATGCGCCTGCTCCGCTTGGGCCGCCAATTGGAACGGAGTCTTGCCGGAACCGCCGGGGCGCACGGAATCACGCTGGGGGACTGGGAAACGCTCTCAGCCCTGTGCCGAGCCGGGCCGCCGTATGCCCTCAGCCCGGGCCGCCTGGCCCGCGGCCTCGGCGTGACATCGGGGACGATGAGCCTCCGGCTCGGTCGCCTCCGGCACGCCGGCCTCATCGAGCCGGTTAGTCGGGGGACAGACGGCCGCGAGAAGCCGGTCCGGCTGACGCCGGCGGGATACCGAACGTGGCGAACGGCCACGGATGCACGCACCCGCCAGGAGGCGGCCGTATTCGGGGGCGCGCTCTCCGGTGCCGCGCTCCGCGCGCTCAACGACCTTTTGCGCCACCTCATGCAGGGATTCGAGTCGCGCTTTGGAGTCGCACCTCCGCGCGGCGAGCTACGACGCGTCACGGCGGAACGAGCCGACGACGCGCCGCGTCGCGGCGGCGCATCGAGACATCAGGCCGGCCCCGGCGCCACGGAACGCGGTCACGCGCCGGCCGGCGGACACCGCCGGGGCTAAGCCCAAGGCGTACGTCACCTCGAGGGGGCAGCGTGCCATGGCGCCGGACAGCGCACGCGCGGTCATCGTAGGAGCCGGGATCGTCGGCAACAGCCTCGCGTATCACCTGGCCGTGGAGGGCTGGCGGGAACTCGTGCTCGTCGAGCAGGGGCCGCTCCCGGACCCGGGCGGCTCAACCGGCCACGCCTCGAACTTCAACTTCCCGGTCGATCACTCGAGAGAGATGACGTGGTTCACGCAGGAGAGCCGGCGGCAGTATCGTGCCCTCGACGCGTTCACGCGCAGCGGCGGCATCGAGGTGGCACGCACGCACGAACTCCTCGAAGAACTCAAGCGACGACTGGCGTCGGCCCGGGCCTGGGGCGAGGACGCGGAGCTGATCTCCCCAAGACGGATCAAGGAGCTCGTCCCGTTTGTCGACGAGCGCGTGCTCGTGGGCGGATTCCACTGCCCGGAGGTGGGCGTGATGGACCCCCTGCGCGCCGGCACCCTGATGCGCGAGCGGGCGGCCGCGGAGGGCGCGCTCACCGTGCTCTCACCCGCCGAAGTGATGGGCATCGAGATCGCGCAGGATCAGGTCCGGGCGGTAGAGACGACCCGGGGCACGGTCCGAACCGAGATGGTGGTCATCTGCTGCGGTGTCTGGAGCCCGCGCGTTGCCAGGATGGCCGGCGTCACCCTCCCCATGACGCCTGCGGTGCACCAGATGATCGACGTCGGCCCCGTGCGCCTCTTCGGCGAGCGCGCAGAAATCGCGTACCCGATCATCCGCGACATGGATCCCAACATGTATGAGCGCCAGCGCTGGAGCAACCTCGAAATCGGATCATACGGCCACCGACCCATCCTGGTCGATCCCGACGATATCCCGTCCTTCGAAGCGTCCGGCGGATCCCCGACCCGGCTGCCGTTTACCGAGGCGGATTTTGAGCCCCAGCTGCGGCAGGCGCGGGAACTGATGCCGGAGCTCCTGGCCGACCGGTCGGTCGAGACTCGGCAGGCCATCAACGGCCTGCTCTCCTTGACGCCCGACGGGCTACCGCTGCTCGGGGAGATCCCAGGGGTGCGCGGCATGTGGGTCGCAGCCGCGATCTGGATCAAGGAAGCTCCGGGCATCGCCAGGACGGTCGCCCGGTGGATGACGACCGGGGCCCCCGACGTCAACCTCCACAGCATGGACGTGGCCCGGTTCCACGATGCGCAGCGGACGCGGGCGCACGTTCATGCCCGCACGGCCGAAGGCTTCGGCAAGATCTACGGCATCGTGCATCCCGCGGAACAGTGGACCTCCGACCGCAACGTGCGCCTCAGCCCCTTTGCCCGGCGGCAGCGCGAGCTCGGCGCCGTCTGCTTCGAGGTCGCAGGCTGGGAGCGGCCGCAGTGGTACGAGGCGAACCGGCGCCTGCTCGATGAATACGGCGGCAAGATCGGGCGCCGCGACGCCGAGTGGGATGCGCGGTGGTGGTCGCCGATCATCGACGCCGAGCACCTGGCGATGCGCGACCGGGCCGGCATGGTCGACCTGAGCGCGTTCACCGTCCTCGACATCGCCGGCGCGGGCGCCGCGGAATACCTCCAGCGGTTGGTCGTGAACCAGATTGCCGTGCCCGTCGGCCGCGTCGTGTACACGCCGCTTCTTGACGAACGCGGCGGGATCAAGGCGGACCTGACCGTCATGCGCGTCGGCGAGCGGCACTTCCGCGTGGTCACGGGCGCCGCCACCGGCATGATCGACCGCAAGTGGTTCGCGGATCACCTCCCCCGGAACGGGACTGTGTCCCTGGAGGATGTCACGTCGGCCTGGTGCACGCTCGGCGTGTGGGGCCCTCGCGCGCGCGACATCCTCCGGGAGGTTACGCCGGACGACGTCTCCCCTGCCGGCTTTCCATTCGGCACCTGCCGCACGATCGCCGTTGGCTCGGTCCGGGCGCTCGCATCACGGATCTCATACGTGGGGGAGCTCGGGTGGGAGTTGCACGCGCCGATGGAGCAGGGACAGCGGTTGTGGGATACGCTGTGGGAAGGTGGACAGCGGCACGGCGTCGTCCCCGTCGGGATCGGCGTCTACGGCACGACCGGGCGCCTGGAGAAGAGCTACCGCGCCTACGGCAACGAGCTGGGGCCGGAGTACGACCTGGTGGAGACCGGGCTCGCCCGGCCATCCGTCAAGCCCCAGGAGTTCGTGGGCAAGGCAGCGTATCTCCGCCGGCGCGGAGAGCGCCCGGCCGCTCTCCTCTGCACCCTCACGGTGGACGGTCACCGCTCCGGATCCGGGGTCGCGCGGTACATGTTGGGTCACGAGCCCGTCGTGACGCCGGAGGGCCACCCGCTCGTGGACCGCAAGGGCCGCCGTTCCTATGTGACGAGCGCGGGGGCCGGCCCATCCGTCCGCAAGCATCTGCTGATGGCGTTTCTGCCCCCTGAGTTCGCGCGCGTCGGGACGCGGCTCGCGGTCGAATACTTCGACGAGCGGTATCCTGTGACCGTCGCGGTTGTCGGCAACACGCCGCTCTTCGATCCGACAAACGCGCGGATGAAGCGATAGGGAAGCCGCGTCACACTTGATGAACACCAACGGTTAGTCGTCCGGCCGCCGCGAGCGCTGCTGGTTCCCGGATCTGCTGCGCGTTTCGCAGGGGACGCGCACGAGCGTCAATAAGTAGTCAGTCTTCCACTCAATTGACCCGTCGGGCATGCGCGGCGAGACATGCGGAAGGCGGTGCCGCGGATTCCCGACCGCGAGGGCGCACGGCGCCGCGGCCGAGCAGCCGGTGAACCGATCGCGTGACGCCTGACCACGTCCACGACCGTTTCGGAGGTTGCAGTGAACGCACCGTCACCGAAGACCCTGAGGCATCCCGTCTGGATCATCGCGATCGGCACCGCGGCGCGTGCGGCCGTCGCGGCGCGATTCCCGATCCACCCCGACGAAGCGTACTACTGGTTGTGGGCGCACCACCCCGCGCTTGGGTATCTCGATCAGCCCCCGATGGTCGCCTACCTCATTCTCCTCGCGACGCGTCTCGGCGATGCCATCATCTGGATCCGGCTGCCGTCCCTCCTGTTGGGGGCGGCCACGAGCTACGCGCTCTTCCTCCTCGGCCGGGAGATGTTCGACGATCGCGCCGGGCTTGTGGCGGCGGTGCTCTTCCAGATCGTCCCGATCCTCATGTTCGGCGGCATCATGGCCGTTCCCGATGCTCCCATGTATCTCGCCTGGGTTCTCGCGCTGCGGTTTGCCTGGCAGGCCCTCCACGGGCGTCCGGAGCGGTGGCGCGCGACCGGGTTCGCCATCGGCTTCGGGCTGCTCAGCAAGTTCTACATGGCGTGGCTGGCCATCGGCATGCTGCTCTACATCGTCCTCGACGCCAGATCGTGGCTGCGCCGCGAGCAGCTCTACCAGGGCGCGATCATCGCGCTGGCGTTGGTGCTCCCGGTCGCGTACTGGAATCTCCATCATCACTGGGCGAACGTCCGGTTCCTTCTCGACGACCGACCACGACCGCGGCAGGGTCTCGCCGGCTTTGAAACCTTTTGGCTGACGTTACCCTACGTTGCCTTTTTGACGCCGGCGTTCGTGTGGGCGTTCTGGACAACGTTGCGCCGCACGCGGGACGAGCGGTTCCGCTATCTATTCTGGACGAGCCTTCCGGCCGTGGTCTTTCCAATCTTGGTCGCCGCGGCCGGCGTGGCGCGCGGCCACTGGTGGGGCCCCGTCTACCTGCAACTTGCGGTCGTCGTAGGGGTCCTCTGGAACCGGCCGATCGCCGCGATGGCAGCCAGCAACGCCGCGGTCGTCGGCTGCGCGATGGCGCTCGCCGTGGCCGGTCTTTCCTCGACGCCTCCCCTGTCGTTCCTGTCGTACCTGTACGGCTGGAACACCGTCGCCGAGCGGGTCGAGGAGCAAATGACGCAGCTCGATGCGGGCACGATTGTGGTGACGGATCGCTACAGCATCGCGGCGGCGCTCAGCTACTACGGCAAGCTGCGGTATCCAGTGCTGCTTGTCGGCGCCACCGATCCCGCATCCGTCTGGCCGCAGTTCAAGGACTATTGGGGCGCCAATGGGGTTGGCGTGACGTATTCCGCATTCCCGTGGGAGCGGTGCTTTCGCCGGAGCGAGGATGCCGCCCCGGTGCCGGTGCGCCCGTACCGGCAGGTACGGGTGGTCAAGTTGTACGGTCTGTTCGCCGCCTGCCCGCCGACTCGCCGGCCGAACCCAGCGCCGAACACCGAGGTCGGCACGCCGGCGAGATGAGCGGACCGGCACGGGTTCCGCTCGGGTAAGCGCCACGCTGTGGTAAAGTCCTCCTGGAGGTGATGGATATGATGGATATGATCTCCCGGACGACCATTACGGACCAGCTCAACCTGTATCACGCCCGCCTCCAACGGGCGATCGAGGGCATCACCGATAGCGAGGCGCGGCAGGTGGTCGCAGCGCCGCTGGCGCCCATCGTGTGGCAACTCGGACACCTCGCGGTTGTCGATGCCGCCTACACGCAGCGCGCCGGTGGCGCGTGCGAGGTGCAACCGCGGTACACCGAGCTGTTCAAACCGGGGACCGGCGGTCGCGCGGAATACCCGCCGCTTCCCGAGGTGTGGGCCGCGTTCGACGGCGCGCACCGCGCCCTGATCGCGGCCGTCGCGGAGGCCGACCTCAGGGCACCCCTGGAGCACCCTGCCGGCGCATATTCGAACGTCGGGGCCATGCTGGTCTACGCGTGCTATCATCGCGGCTACCACGTGGGCAAGGTCGGCACGCTGCGCGCCCTCCTGGGGAAGCCGCTGCCCGCGGTGCCACCCCGCATCGGGAGCTGACCGGCGACGTAGACGCCGCGTCAACTCCTTCCAGCCGCGCTCTCAGGAACGGCCGTAACATGCCGGCACTTGCGCCACAGCGGGTCCGCCGACACGGCGCGGCGGCGTTCCGGGCTCCGCGGCGCCTGGATTCCCGCGCCATTGATGGCGGCGCCGATAATCAGGAGCGCAGCGCTGATGAGCATCGCCAGGTGATACGCGCCGGTCGACGCGACGCGTGCCGCCGTGCGTAGAGCGTCCGGCACGTCCGGCGGCACGGGGTTCAGCGGGGCAATCCGCTGACGCGCCCCGGCGGACGACATGTCGAGTCCCACGGCGTGCGCGCCGAGCGCGCCGTAGAAGACCGCGGTGACGGCGATGAAGATGAGGGCGACGGCGAGCTGTGGTCCCACGTCGGAGATGGCCGTGTTGATCGCCGACGCGATGCCCGCGTGCTCGGCCGGGACCGAGCCCATGACGGTGGCCGTGAGCGGCGCCACCATGATCATGGCGCCGAGGCCGAACAAGACGAACCCGGGGAGCAGGTCGGTCGCATAGGCTCGCGGCGGGACCAGCGTGGCGAGGTCCCCCGGCCGCATCGCCCAGGCCGCGCTCTGGGGTGGAACCTGGGCCAGCCACAGCGCTCCGATCGCCATGAGCACCGGCCCTGCCGTCATGAACCACCGCGGGCCGTGGCGCCCGGAGAGCGCACCGAACCGCGCCGAAAACAGCGCCATGAAGATCGCGCCGGGGACCGTCGCGACGCCGGCGGCGGCGGCCGTGTACCCGAGCGTTCCCTGCATGAACAGCCCCGAATAGTAGAAGATCACGGCCAGCGCGGCGTAGATCACCAGCGTCGACAGGTTTGCGACCGTGAAGTTGCGGGACCGAAACAGCGCGGGCGAGACAAGCGGATGGGGCGTGCGCAGCATGCGGACGGGGAGCAGCACGGCCGCTGCGCAGCCGACACCGAGCGCCAGGAACGTATCCGGCCCATGCCACCCGCGCTGCTGCCCTGAGATCGTCCCGAAGACCAGCCCGCCGACCGCAAAGGCGGAGAGCACCGTGCCGATGACGTCGAAGCTCGCTGTGGCGGTCTCGTCACGGCTTTCTCGCGCGAACCGCTGCGCCATCCACCACGTCAACCCGACCAGCGGCACATTGATCAAGAACACCGCCCGCCACGACACGGCGTCGACCAGCAACCCGCCGATAAACGGGCCGAGGATCGCCAGCCCCGCGGACGCGCCGGACCAGATGCCGAATGCGCGGCCCTGCTCTTCGCCCTGGAACGTCGCGGTAATGAGCGCCAGCGACCCGGGCACGATGAAGGCGCCGGCGATGCCCTGCAGCACCCGGAACGCGACCAGCCATTCCAACGTGGGCGACAGGCCGCTCAGGATGGACGCGGCGCCGAACCCCAGCACGCCGGCCGAAAACATCCGGCGCCGCCCATAGAAGTCGGTGAGCCCGCCGGCGAGAATCAGCAACGCGCTCTCGGCCAGGAGGTATCCGTTGTAGACGTAGGACTGGCCTTCCAGGACGCCAAACACGTGCGCCGGGAGGTCCCGCCCGATCCGGGGCAATGCCACGGTCACCACGCTGGAGTCCAAAAACACCACGCAGGAACCGAGAATCGCCGCAATGAGCATGCCGGTCCGGTAGCTCACGGGCTCAGCGCGACCCCGCGCCCCTCATCGCGCCGGCGCCGCGAGCCGTCAGGGAAGCGCGGCCACGGCGAACATCGGATCGCCCGGGTTCGTGGCCGGCGTGGTGACCGTGAACAGCACCAGCCCTGCCGCCGGTGCCGTGATCTCGGCCAGGCGCGCGCCGAAGTAGTCCCGCGTCTCGCCGACGCGTTCCCCCTCCACCACCCGGTCCCCGGGGCGGATCGACGGATAGAACAAACCCGTGTGCGATGAGGTGACCCAGTGCAGCTCGCTCAATAGCGTGATCGCCGCGACGCGCTCCGGCGTGCCCGGCGTCATCCCGAGGTGCCGCAGGACGTTCCGCAACCCGCGCAGGTGGATCTCGAGCGCCTCGGGCTCGAGCAATCCCTGCCCGCCGGCCTCCGTCAAGATCGCGGGGATCTTGCGCTGAGCCGCGGCGGCATAGGTACCGCCGCCGACCCGTCCCTGCACGACGTACTCGATGCCGTAGACGCGGGCGAGGGCGAGCGCGGCCGCGTCGACGTCGGAGGCGCCGGACTGCACGATGATCGTAAACGGCAGCAGCGCCTCGTTGATGTCGCCTCCGTGGAGATCCACGAAGTAGTCGCCGCGGGCGATCACCTCGGTAAACAGCGTGTGCGCCAAGCGCTCGCTCGCGGTGCCCGTGGGATTGCCGGGGAACACACGGTTCGGATTTTTGCCGTCGAGCGGGCAGACGTAGATGTTTCGCCCCTGAAACGCCGGCACATCGACGATGTGGACCACGACCACCTGCCCGCGCAGTTCACGCGGATCGAGCTGCGCCGCGGTGCGAATCGCGGCCTCGATCCCCGGGTACTCCCCGCCGTGGACGCCCGCGGTGATGCTGAGCCGCGGCCCCGGAGCCGCGCCGTTGATGACGGTCAACGGCATGCGGATGGGCGTCCCAGGCACGTCCAGGTGTCCCGTCGCCTTGCCGCCGGGGGGCGCCTCCGCGGATCCCACCACGAGCGTGTCGCCGGCCATCGCGTCCCTCCACCGACCGGACGCGGCGTTGCCGCGTCCGGCCGCTGATCTGGTGAATCTCTCGGTCCCCCGTCGTCGGTGCAGGACGCGGAGCCGGCCTTAGGCCGGCGACACCGCCGCGCCGATTCTCGCCCCGAGATCGTCGAGGGAGACCGGCGTCGGCGCGATCCGCAGCGTCTCCGCCAGGGCCCGCTCCACTTCCGGCCGCACCTCGTCCAGCGTGATCGCCCGTCCGAGCAACCGGGCCATCGACGTCACCGGTTTACCGAGACCGCACGGGTTGATCAGGGCGAAGTGCTCCAGCGCCGGATCCACGTTCAGCGCAAACCCGTGCATGGTGACGCGCCGCTTGACCGCGACGCCGATCGCGGCGATCTTCGCGCCGCCGACCCACGCGCCGGGGAACCCGCGTACCCGCTCGGCGAGGATCCCCCACGGTGCGAGCGCCGCGATCAACGCTGCTTCCAAGAGCCGCACGTAGCGCACCACGTCCTCGTCGAGCGCGCGCAGATTGAGGATGGGGTAGCCGACAAGCTGGCCCGGCCCGTGGTACGTCACGTCGCCGCCGCGCTCCACGTGGTGCACGTCGATACCGCGCGCCGCGAGCGCCTCCGCCGGCACCAGCACGTTGGAGACGCGTCCGGCGCGGCCGACCGTGATCACCGCCGGGTGCTCCACCGTCAGGACGACGTCGGGAATCTGCTCCGCCTGGCGTGCGGCCACGAGCGCCCGCTGCAGCGCCCATGCGTCGCCGTAGGCCATCCGGTCCCCGTTGACGAGCCACGCCGTGCGCATCGCCTGCACCGTCACCCCGCCACGTCGCCGCCGGCCGACATGTCCGCGCCGTCCATGTTGCTTAACGGCGCCCCGGGCGCGCCCATGCCGCCAACACGGCGATCCCGCCGATGAACAACACAATCTCCAGCACGGTGTACGCGGTGTGAAGCGGCCGGATCGCGGCGTAGCGCGGATCGTGCGAGCGATGAACAAAGTCGAGCCCGTGCGCCAAGCGGGTGATCGCAGGCGTGAGATACGTCGCCTGCGCGACCACGACCGCGAGCATAAGCACGAGCACCCAGATCGTCCAGCGGGCGCTCTGCGCCACCAACGCCGCGCCGAGAGCCACGAGCGCGAGCGCCAACTCGACGCGGTTGAACCGCTCGAACAGCGCTTGGCCGACGCGCACGGCCTGGTTGCGGTCCAGCAGCGCGAACCTGGCGGGCGCATCGACAAAGTCGAGCGCCGCGATGCCGCCGATCCAAAACGCCAGCGCCAGGGTCCGAACCACCCCGGCCAGGGCCACCATGCGCCACCCCCACAGGAAATCACCGGGTCCGCCGGCATGCGCCGCGGGACCGTGCACGCCGCGCGAACGGAGCTACCGCACGGTTTCGCTGGGCGACACGATATCGCCTGTCACGCGTCACTTCGACGGCAAGGTCACGCGGGGCGGCGCGGCGGCGCCGGGCCCGGCCTCGAAATACGGGCGAACGGGAAATCCAGCGGCCGACGCGATGAGCGACGATGGCACGCGGAGCACCAGTGTGTCGTACGCCAGCACGCGATCGTTGTAGCGGCGTCGCTCCACCGCGATCCGATTCTCCGTTCCCGCGAGCTCGTCCATCAGCCGGAGCACGGTGTCGTTGCTGCGCAGCAGCGGCGAGGCCTCGACCACGGCGACGAGCCGTCCGAGCGGGCGCTGCAGCGCTTCGGCCGCCCGCACCCGATCGGGAGATCCGGGGGGCGCGGCCAGGTAGGCGTCGCGCGCCTTGGCCACGTCCTCCAGGACGCTCCGCTCCTGCGTCAGGTAGCCGCGCAGCGCCGCGACGAGCGACGGGACGAGATCGACGCGCCGCTCGTACTGCACCTCCACCTGCGCCCACTGGGTGTCCACCGCGACCCGCGCCTGCACCAAGCGGTTATACGTCGCCGTGACCCATGCGCCCACGCCGGCGACGACGGCCGCGACCACGAGCGCGGCGACGGCGGCGCCGCGCCCGGGACGCCCCCGTGGCCCGCTCACCGCGGCGGCCGGTCTTGGGCGCCGCGCACCAGGTGTCCCAAGGCCTCGGCGGCACGGAGGATCGCCTCGCCGTACCGCTCCCGGCGCAACTGGGGGACCATCACGTCGCCGATGATCCGCGCGGCCGCCTCGCCGGTGACAACGTGTTGAAGACCCCGCCCCACCTCGATCCGGACGAGGCGCCGGTCCGCGACGACCGCGATGAGAATCCCGTTGTCCTGCCCGCGCTTGCCGATCCCGACGTGGTTGAAGTATGCGGTGGCAAACGCCTCGATGTCGGGCACGTGACGCACGACGACCGCGGCAATCTCCACGTCCGTCTCGCGCTCGACCTCCTCGACGACGTGGCGGAGGCGCGATTTCTCCGCGTGCGCTAAGGCGTGGCGAGGGTGCCGGTCCACCGTCACCACCCGCCCGTGGCGCCGCCGCCGCCGGACGCCCCGCCGCCGAACCCGCCGAACCCGCCACCGCCCGCGAAGCCCCCGCTCCCCCAGCCGATCCCGGGACCGCCCATCCACGGGATGAACATGCCGGAGCCCGGACCTCGCAAGAGGTGCTTTTCACGATACCCGCAGCGCGGGCACGTCCAGAACTGCAGCGTGCCGAGCGCGCCCGCCTGGGAGGCACCGGCCGCGACGAGCGCGGCGCCGCACCGCGGGCAGCGCCGCCCGTGCCGCCTGCCCGCCAGGAGCGAGAAGGCGAGAAACGCCCCGAACAGCGCGAGCGGCAGGAGGCCAATGCCACCCGCCGCGTGGCCCGCCGGCGAGGCCGGCACGGAGGTCTGGCCGGCGCTCGAGGCCGGGGCGCCGATCAGGCGTTGGAGCGCGTCCACGGCGGCGCCGAGCCCGTCCGCGTAGCGCCCGGCGCGAAACGCGGGGGCGATGTCGTCGCGGATGATCGCCCCCGCGTCCGCGTCCGTGATCTTCGGCTCGAGCCCGTAGCCGACCTCGATCCGTACCGCGCGCTCGCGCAGCGCCACGACCACGAGCACGCCGTTGTCCTTGCCCCGACGGCCGACCTTCCACGCCTCTTCCAGTCGAGCCGAAAAATCGTCGATGGGGGCGCCGCCGAGGTCTTGGAAGATCGCGATGGCGATTTGGTTGCCGGTTGCCTGGTCGTACGCCGCGAGGCGCCGGTCGAGCGTGGCCTGTGATGCGGGGTCCAGGACGTGCGCGAAATCATTGACGTAGCCCGTAGGCGCGGGAAACGCCGCCGCTGCCGGCATCCCCTGGGCGGCCCAGAGCGCGGCGCCCGCGACGGCGGCGACCGCGAGACGCCGCCACGCCGAGGCCACGCGGCCTCGTCTTCGGACCCGGCTCAGTGCTGGGGGGTCAGGTTGACGCGTGGCGCCTGCTCCGCACCGGGCTGCGCCTGGAAGTAAGGCCGCGGATGAAACCCGAGGCTGCCGGCGACCAACGTGGTGGGAAATGATTGGAGCATGGTATCGTAGGTCTGCACCGACGCGTTGTAGCCGCGCCGGGCGAACGCGACCTCGTTCTCGGTGGACGCCAACTGGCGCATTAGCGCCTGCACGGTCTCGTTGCTGCGCAGCACGGGATAGTTCTCCACGATGACCAGCAGCCGCGCGATGGCGCCTTCGTACTGGTTGGCCGCGTCGACGCGCTCGGGCGTACCGGGTTGGGTGCCCGCATACCGCGTCCGCGCCTGCGCGATTTCGCCGAACACCGCGCGCTCCTGCGCAAGCGAGGCGCGCGTCGCTTCGACGAGATTGGGCACCAGGTCAAACCGCCGCTGCAACTGCGTCTCCACCTCCGCCTGCGCCGCACTGACCTGTTGGTTGGCCTGAACGAGGTGGTTGTAGGTGCCGGCGACGGCGGAGTACGCGAAGGCCACGACGAGCACGATCGCTAGAACAATGGCGGCCGCGGCGCGCATGCGCCCCTCCTCTCGAGCTCCACGGGACCGCAGCGAAACGCACGCGGTCTAGGTCTCATCAGTCGCGCCCTGCGGAACGGCGTGCGGTGAAGAGAACGGAAGCGCTATGCGGCCAGGTCGCGCCCCGGGTACGCCGGCGCTCGCAACGCGCCCTTCGTTCCCGCGCTCAACTTGTCGCGCAGCCGTTCCAGCGCCTTGTCGAGCTGGTTGTCGCGTCCCAGCTTCATGGCGTCGGTGGTCAGGCTGACCTGATCGTCGGGCGCCACACCGTTCCCCTCCAGCCGGGCGCCGCCGCCGCTCCAGACGCGGGCGACCGTGATCGCCATCCCCGCGCCCTCGGGCAGATCGACCGTGATGCCGATCTCGACCGCCCCTGCCGTCCGCACCCCGACCAGCTCGGCGCGCGACTGCTCCTTGAGCGCCGCCGCGAGGAGTTCGGCCGCGGATCCCGTACCGTCGTCGACCAGCACCGCGAGCGGCGTGGTCGCGGGGAGGATCGGCGGATCCGGCGTGACGAGCATCATGTTGCGACCACTTTTGGTGCGCAACCGGATGAACGGCGACTGTTGCGGCAGCAGCGCGGCGGATACGTCCCGCAACTCGTCGACGAGCCCGCCGGGATTCCCCCGCAGGTCGAGGACCATGGCGCGCATTCCTTCCCGCCGCAGTGCGAAGATCGCGTTGCGAAACGCCGCGCCGGTCCCGTCCACGAACTCGTAGAGCTTGACGTAGCCGATGCTCCCGTCGAGCATCCGGCTGGTCACACGGGGGACGTGGATGGGGGCGCGGGTCACACGCACGTCCACGGGTTGCGGTTGACCCGGATGGTCAACGGTCAGGACCACGGCCGAGCCCGCGGTACCCCGGACCATCGTGCTCACCGTGTCGTCGCTGAGACCCGCCACAGGATGCCCGTCCACGGCGATCACCCGATCGAACGGCTGCACGCCCGCGTCGCCGGCCGGGCTTCCCGGGTACACCTCGCTCACGTAGAACTGCCCGTCCCGCGACAGCATCTCGATTCCGATCCCCGTAAAGGCCGCGGCCCCACTCTCGCGCCGCTGCTCCTCGCCGTACACGTCCGGCGGAATGAAGGCCGTGTGCGAGTCGTGGAGGCTCTCGAGCATACCCGCCACCGCGGCGTAAGCGATGGCGGTGGTCTCCTGCGCACTGTCTACCTGGCTCAAGATCTCGTCGAACCGCTGGGTGAAGATCTGTGAGGCTTCGGCCGCGTCCGCGTTCTGTGGAATCGGCCCCCCGAACGGCGAGAGGTGAAACTGATCCCGAGCGCTGTCGAGCGCAGCGTTGAGCAGCGCCGGCGAGGAGAGCGGGTCGACGTAGTGCGTCTCGAGAACCTGCAGCGCCCGCAACACGAACTGCGCGTCCGCCGCCTCGGCCCGCGGTATCCCCGGCGCCGCCAACATCACGGCGACCACGCCGATCAGGATGGCGGACACGATACGGGTATGCCTCATGCGGTGCTCCCCCCTAGTCGCGGGTCTTCCCGGTACCCGTCGCAAGCCTCACCGTTACATAACTCCTCGACGTTCCCGCGGGTTTCTCCGGGTTCTTGATTTGCCGGTCATCACGGCATCGTAATGTTCGTGTTGAGCGGTCACGCTCCTATCCGCGTGCCCGCTGCGGGGCCCGCGGCCTCGGTTCCCATCAACTTAGGCCGCTTCCATATAAACTCGATATAAACTCGATAAACTCGCCAATCGTAACATCGCCAGTGGCGCGTCACCTAAGGCGGAGGCGCACGGCGCCGCCGGCGGCCGCCCCGAGCGCGTCGGCGGCGCTCCCACGGTTGATCGCCACCTCGATGACGCCGTCGCTCCCCACGAATACCAGGCCCCGCCCCCGGGCGACCTGCGCGAACGTGCGCGCCACTGTGGCGTCGAGCGCGCCGCCGCCCGCCTCGACCGTCACACGGCCACCGGCGCGCGTACTGGGCAGCAGCGCGCCGGGTATCGTGGTGATCAAGTTTCCAAAGGCATCCACCCAGATGATCATGCCCACCAACGAGCGTCCTCGGCGCCGGCCGGCCGGAAAGGCCAGGTCGACGAAGCGCCGGACCGGGCGCGCGAGCGAAGCGACCTCGGCGCCGGTGGCGAGGCGTGCCGCGGCGGGCGCGAAGACATCACGGCCATGGAACGTGTCTGAGATACGCGTCCGGCGGGCCGCAGGTGCGAGGCGATACACCCGCACCCCGCCGAGCCGGCGGGCCGCCGGGAGCAAGATCCCGTTGTCCGGCCCGACGAGAAACTGCCCGCCGGCGGTGACGATGAGGGCGGCCCGACTCGTGCCTACGCCGGGGTCGACCACGGCGCAGTGGACGGTCCCGCGCGGAAACGCCGGCGCCGCGGACCACAAGAGGTAGGCGCCGGCCCGCACGTCATGACGAGGGACATCGTGTGAGATATCGACGAACGTCAGCGAGCCGCTCGCAGCCGCGGCGCCCTTCATGGCCCCCGGGTATGGCGAGCGCGCGCCGAAGTCCGAGAGAAACGTCACAATGCGCATCAGCGGCGGCAGCCCCACCGGTGGCCGGCGACAGGTGCCGTGACGGTTCAGTGCTGGCATGAGGGGCAGAAAAACGTCGGCCGCCCGCGCAGCCGCCCGCCGCGGACTTTCGTCCCGCACACGGGACAGGGTCTGCCGGCGGCGCCATAGACGGCGAGACGGTACCGGCCCGCCCGGCCGAATGCGTCTTGAAAGTCCGGCTCGCCGCCGGCCTCCACCGCCCGGCGCAGCGTCTCCCGCATCGTGCGGTAGAGGGTCCGGGCCTCCGCCGGCGTCAGCGAGTCGACCTTGCGCTCCGGACGGATGTGCGCGCGAAACAGGATCTCGTGTGCCCACAGGTTGCCGATCCCGGCAATCCGTTCCTGATCGCACAACAGATCCTTGATCACACCCCGCATGCCGAGGGCCCGGCGAAATGCCTCGAATGTCGTGGTGGGCACCAGCGGCTCGATGCCTTCCCCGTCGAGCGTCCGACGGTCGCCGGCCTTGATGAGATGAAACGTGCTGAGCTGCAGATTCCGAAACTCGAGCGCGCTCCCGTCGCTGAACACGAGCAGCAGGCTCGTACCTTTGTCCGGGAGCGGCGCCTGCGAGTGGAACCGCACCACGCCCCAGAGCTTGTAGTGAAACACCAGCGCCCAACGCCCGAGCACGAACCACAGGGCCTTGCCGTGTCGCGCGACGTCTTCGACGGTCGCACCGTTGATGGCGCGCGAGAACCGTTGGGGGGTGTGCGACCGTACGGCGACCGGACGGACCACGACGCACCGCTCGATGGTCTTGCCCGCGACGGCGCGTACCATGCTCCGTCGCGCCGCCTCGACCTCCGGGAGTTCAGGCACGGCGCACCTCCTCCTCCGCGGCTGCGAGGGCGCGGGCCACCGCATCGCCGGGAGGAACGGCCCCCTGGGCAAACTCCGCGCTGCCGCCGGCGCGGCCGCCGGCCGCCCGACACGCACCGGCGAGTACGGCGGCGAGATCGGGGCCGGCGCCGGACGCTCGGCCGGACCACACGCGGCCGGTCTCCGTCACGCCGGCCATCACCACCGCCGGCGTTAGCACGGTCATCTCGCGGAGCAGCGCCCGCACCTCGTCGCCGTCGCGGCTCGGGAAGATGAGGCACACGACACGGCCCTCCGGGCCGGCCGGGATCGCCGCGACGCGTTCCGCCGCCTCGTACCGTATCAGGCGCTTTCGCGCGTCCTGCAGGGCCCGCTCGTGGGCGCGGGTCTCTTGCGCCATGCGCTCCAGCGCGTCGCCGAGCTCCCGATCGCGCACCGTGAGCCGCGTGCTCCACTCCCCGACCAGCGCGTGTTTCCAGCGGTAGTCCCGCACGGCGCGCCACCCCGCGAGGAACTCGGCCCGCGCGCGCCCACGGCTCCGCTCCCACCGGCGTATGAGGACCGGACCGAGCTCGCCGGTGCTGCGCACATGAGTGCCGCCGCAGGCGGACCGGTCGCATCCCGCGATCTCGACGACGCGAAGCGTCCCCGTGCGCCCGGCCGGCCGGCGAAGCCCCAGCGCCTCGGCCTCGGCGGCTTCGGCAAACCGGACGGTCACCGGACGAGTCTCAAAGACGATCTCGTTCGCCGCGTCCTCGACCCGGTGGACGACGTCCGGCTCGAGCGACGCTACGTCGAGGTCGAGCGTGCACGACTCACCGAGATGCACGGAGACCGTGTGGGCACCGGCCACCGTGAGGAAGAGCGCCGAGAGCAGGTGCTGCGCGGTGTGCTGCTGCATGTGATCGAATCGACGGGCCCACTCCACTTCACCGGCCACGGGCATGCCGGCCGCGAGCCCGCCGGACGGGTCCGGACCGTCGAGGACGTGGACGATGGACGCGCCCGCATCCACCACATCCACGACCGGCCGGCCGTCGAGCGCGCCGAGGTCGTGAGGTTGCCCGCCGGACGTCGGGTAGAACGCAGTGCGATCGAGGACCACGCCGCCGGGGACGCCGCCCTCGGGCGGCACGACCTCCGTGACGCGGGCGGTAAAAGCCCGCAGATACGCGTCCGTGTAGTACAGGCGTTCCGTCATCGCCGCCGCGGCCCGCGGGCTGCGGTCCGCGCCGTGAACGGCTGTGCTACAATACACGCAATGCTTCTCATCACCCTCGTGTCCGACGCCGTGCAACTGCTGACGCTGCTCATTGTCGTGCGAGCCATTCTCTCCTGGATTCCCACGATGGACTACGGGCACCCGATCATCCGTTTCGTCATGCGGATTACCGATCCGGTGCTTGAACCCGTGCGGCGAATCCTCCCGCCGCTCGGAGGCTTGGACCTTTCCCCAATCGTCGCAATTCTGCTGCTGCAACTCGTCGGGCAGTTGTTGACCCGGGTCCTCTTGTCCCTGTTCGTCGGGGCCTGAGGACGCCGGCTACATCGACCCGGACCGCCGGCGCCCGAGGATATCGGCTACCTCGACCCGGATCGCCTGCGCCTGCCGGCGGCGCGGCGCCGGCGGCGCGGCTGGTGATCCAGCACGTTTTCGGGCAGATTCTCCTCCCACGTGATCATGCTGTGGAAGTAAATCTTGTCGCCTTCGTCGAGCCCTCGGGTCACCTCGGTGATGTGCATGTTTTGGGCACCGAACGCTTTCAGCGCGTGCTGCACGGCGGCCTCCGGCTTCGCGCGGTCACCACACGTAAAGATGTCGAGCGCCACGTACCCCACCTCGGGCCACGTGTGCACCGATAGATGAGACTCGGAGATCACAACGACGCCGCTCACGCCTGTTGGGCGAAATCGGTGGAAGGAGATCGCCCAGACCTGCACGTCGGCAACCTCGGCCGCGCGTACCATGATCTGCTCCACCTGTTCCACCCTGCTGATGACATCCGCGTTGCACCCCGAGCCCTCGACAATGTAATGGTGCCCGACCGTTTCCACCGCACCACCTCCTCCCGGCCGCGCAGGTCCGCGTGGCGCTGGTCGCACTGCCCCGAAGGTGCTGTGGCCGTCCGTCACACAAACCTCCGGATCAGCGCGATGACGCCGGTGCTGATTACCGTGACGAGAATCGCACTGACAAGCGTGCCGAGCGCCAGAGCGAGCATGGCCTGACGCCTCGGCAGGCCGAAGAGCCAGGCCAGAATCGTGCCCGAGTAGATGCCCGGTCCCGGCAGCGGCAGGCTGACGTAGATGCCGACGCCCAGGACGCCCCACCGCTCTACGTAGGCCCGGCCGCGATTACGCACTTCCTCGATACCCCACCGGACGAGCGGTAATCCGGAGAGAAAGCGATGATAGAACAAGTCCAGGATCAGGAACATCGGCACGATCATCGCCCAGCTGGCGAGGACCGCGGCCAGCAGCGCCACGAGCGGCGACAGCCCCTTCGTGATCCCAAACGGGATCGCCAGGCGTAGCTCGACCCAGGGGACGACCGAGAACAGCATTACTTGGACCACCCTAAGGGGCATTCGAGCCTGTCGCGAGCCGGAGCTGCGCGACGCGCGCGCGGCGGCGGGCTACGCGAGCCGCCGCCTCCTCCCACAATCGACGTTCCACAGGCCCCTGGGGGACAAATGGAGGCACCGGGGCGGGACGCCCCTCCGTGTCGAGATGCACCATCGTGAAGAACGCGGTGCACGTGTAGCGGCGCTCGCCGGACCGCGGCTCCTCGGCATCCACGCGAACGCCGACCTCCATCGACGACCGTCCCACGTGCGTAAGCACCGTGCGAAAGTCCACGATCTGGCCGACCCGCAGCGGAGTGTGAAACGACACTGAGTCCAGCGAGGCCGTCACCGTCGCGCCGCGACAGTACCGCACCGCGGTGATCGACGCGATTTCGTCCAGCATCTCCAGCAACTTGCCGGCGAACATGAGGGTGCCGCTCAACGCGTCCTCGGGACGGACGAGCCGCGACAGGATGACGGCGCGACGCGCGGCGACGTCGGGAATCGGCTCGTCGCCCCCTGAGGCGCGCCGGAGCCGCCGGAGCCGCGCGGTCTTCCGGGCTTCCGCTCGCGCCGCCACTGCCATTTCCGTGGCGGACGCCGGCGTGATCTTCGTCCCCACCGAACGCGGCCGGCCGTGCTCGTCCAGCGACACGAAGGCGAGGTGCGACGACGTCGCATGCCGCGCCGCGTGCTGCTGCGGCAACTCGGCGTCTACCGTGACACCCACTTCAAGGGAGGACCGGCCGATGAACTCGACCTGCGCCTCCATCGTCACGATCTCACCCTGGTGAATGGGCGTGAGAAAGTCAAAATCATCCATCGCCCCGAGCACCACGGGCCCGCGCGCCACGCGCGATGCGGCGAGCGTGCCGGCCGTCGCGATCCACGACATCAGCCTGCCGCCATAGAGGGTGCCGCGCTGGTTGGTGTGCTCGGGGAAAACAAACTGAACCATCTGGAAACGCGCGTCCGCGATGGTCGGCACCCGATCCTCCTCACCGCATCATCGTGTATGGTACCATATAGCGGCCGATCTGCAAGCAACGTGCGCGATGCGCGCGCGGGAACGGGAGATTGCATTGCGTTGTCAGCGGAGTTTTCGGAGTGCCGGGCGATGACGTGGCGCTACCGCGTGGCGCAGCTCAGCCGGCCGAGCGTGCGGCGCGCCGTCGGCCGTCTCTGGTTTGCGATCTGCGCCGCCGGTGCGATCATCACGCTGGGGCTCGTGGGCGGCCGGCATCTGTTCATCGTGATCGCCGTGTGGCTCGTCTGTGTCTTCGTCCCCGGGCGCATCGCCATCGAGGCGCTTCAGGGGTTCGGCCCGCGTGTGCGCGACGCGCTGCACCGGGAGGTGGCTCGGCGCGGCGATCGATACGGCTCCCCCGAGGGCCTCGCGGTGATGGCGGAGTTGCTGTACGAGCGCGAAGTGCGGCCTCCGCGCCTCGCGCCGCCGGATCTCGCCGCGAGAGTTACCGATGCTTCCGTTGCCCTCTGCCGGCGCCCGGCAGGACCCGACGCCCGATCGAACGGCGTCCGTCGCGCTGTGATGATTTGCGGTTCGCTCCTCGATCGCTGGCTTAGCACGATCGGCGCGGGCGAGCAGGACCCTCGGCCCGTCGCCGGGGCGGCCCGCGAGCACGGCGCTGCGAGTACGCAGAACGGCGCCAAGCCCCCGGTGCTCTGGGATCCGGACGCCAGCATCCAGGATCAATGGGTTGTGCTGCGGGCGGTCGCGGGGCTCGGCGCGCTTACAAAGGTGTTGATCGCGCTCTACGAAGATGCGAGCGGGCAGCAGATGGGCGGCAGCAGGTCCCTACGCGCCGTCGCCGACGCGGCGATGGACTATGTAGATCAGATTGGACTTCGCTTGGACGGGCCTCCCTGGGAATCCGCAGCGGACATCCCGCTCGCCCCGCTCTCTCAGGATCTCGTCGGACGCCTCGCCGAGACCTGGGTGGCGTTTTGCCAGACGCCGCTGCCGGCGCCCCGCCGGCTCGGTGCCTTTATCGACAGCCTCCCGCAGTAAGCCACCGCGTCCGCTCGCAGGTACCATGGTTCTCGATGTCGTGGCGTCCGTGCGCCCATTCTTGTAAAGGGGTGCAGTCATCAAATCAAGTAAAGTGTTACTTGCCGTTCGGCGGCCTAAACCAGTATGTGGAGGTGGTTGGGATCGTGAGCACAACACGACAGAAGCTGCTCGTCATAGGGTGCGTGCTCGCCCTCGGCTTGTCGCAGATTAGCGCGGCCCTCGCCTCACCGTCCAACAGCAACCTCAACCTCGTACGGCAGGGTGACGACAACGGCCCCGGCGCTGTCTACGGCCTGCCGCCGCTCCTGCCCCAGGATGGTGACGACAACGGTCCCGGCGCCGTCTACGGCCTGCCGCCGCTCCTGCCCCAGGATGGCGACGACAACGGCCCCGGCGCCGTCTACGGCCTGCCGCCGCTCGTGCCACAGAATCAGGGGCACGGCACGTAGCCGGTTTGCACGGCCGGGTCCGCGACGGATTCAATACGCGACACTCGGGGAACGCCAGACCCTCAACCGCACGACGGGGTTGAAGAGCGCCGGCCGCCGAACGGTGCCCTTTACCCCGAGCCCCGTCGGGGATGATTCTTCGATCATTGCGCGGCCGCGCAGGAGGATTTCGTCGGGGCGGTAGTAAAAAGCTAAAGCTCTGTTAAGCGGCACTAACTATACGATCGCCATATTATATCGGCACGATGGAGCCGTCTTGTGTCGACGTTGGGGGAACGAATTCGCGCGAGGCGCAAGGAGTTGGGGCTCACGCAAACCCAACTCGGCGGCGGCAACCTGACGAAGGGCTTCATCAGCCTCGTTGAAAAGGGCCGGGCCAAGCCGTCGCTCGAGACGCTCCTGTTGCTCGCGGAACGCCTGCAGAGGCCGGTGGGCTATTTTCTCGAGCCGGGCAGCCTCCTCAGCGGCAAGGCCGTCCGCGTCGCCGTTTCCTCGGCGTGGATTGCGATCAAGCAGGGCGACTACACGCTTGCGGCCGAGCGCTTCGGAGAGGCGCTGCGGCTGGGTGAGGAACATCAGAGCCACGACATGCGGGCGGAATGCTATCTCGGCCTCGCGACCGCGCTCGCACATCTCCGGCAATTCGACCTGGCGACGCAGAACCTCAATGCGGGGCTGGCGCTTGTCGAAGCCGGCGGCGATCCACGGCAACTCGTTCGCGTCAGCCACGTGCTCGGCCTGATCGCCTACCTCGACCGGCGACTCGATGAAGCCCGGCGCCATTTCCTCGAAGGGTTTCGGCGCTTCCAGGAGGCCGGGCACGCGGATCTGAGCTTGGGTGGCATTCTCCTTTATAACCTCGGCAACACGCACATGGAGCTCGGCGACCACGTCGAGGCAGCCCGCTGGTACCGGGAGGCGTTGGCGCTGGTCGAGCCGACCGAGGATCTGCACCGGCTCGGGCTCGTGCACGTGCAGCTTGGGGTGGCCCAACGCGAGCGCGGCGATTACGATGCCGCGATCGCGCATCTGGCGAAGGCCGAGCACCTCTTCGAGGTGCTTCAGGACACCCGGCTGCTGGGATGGGCGCACAACAGCATGGGCATCACGCTCCTGGCCCGCGGTAGCGTCGACGAAGCCCTCGAGCATATCCGCGCGAGCCTGCGCATCAAGGAGCGCATTGGGGACGATCCGGGGCGGGCGCGCTCGCTCACGGAGCTGGGGCGGGCGCTTACCATGAAGGGCGCGCTCGAGGAAGCCGAAGCGGCGCTGGCCGAGGCGGACCGCCTCACGGCCAAGTTCCACGACGACACGGAGGCGGCACGAATTCAGGTGGCGTGGGCCCGCCTCCGCGCGGCCGGGGCCGCGGTGGACGATGCGGTCGGGCACTACCAGCGGGCGATTACGGCCTTTGAATCGCTCGGCATGCACACCGACCTCGCGAACGCATGCAGCGAGCTCGGGGAACTGCTGCTGGAGCACAAGCGGCCCTCGGAAGCCGCCCCGTACCTGGCCCGGACGCTTCGCGTATTGCGGGCCGAGAAGCATCACTAAGTGACGCTGCCTGCCCGGTATCGACGCCGGACCTTCCTGGGCCTTGCGCTCGCAGGCCTCGCTTCCTTAAAATGCACGTCTCCGGCTGCGGCGGCCGGCCGCTGGTATAGCAGCCTTGTCTTCGGGGTGTTGGAGAACCAGCCGTTCCATCGGGTCGCCTCGCTGCCGTCGCACGAGCGAATGGCGCGGGAGGGTACCGTGCTCTCCCGCTATCATGCCGTGGGCCACCCATCCGGGCCGAACTACCGGGCCATGATCTCAGGCGAGATGTGGGGACACCGCGAAGTGGTGGACGCGTTTCATCCGTCCGTCGCAAGCGTCGCCGCGACGGCGCGGCCGTCGACGCCGACCTACGTCTATCACCTCGCCGGCACCATCGCGCGACGACACAACCCGTTTGCCGACCTGCACGCCCCGGTGGCCGCGGAGCGCCGCGGATTCGATGCGTTTGCCCAGGACGCGGACGGACGACTGCCGCAGCACTGCCTCGTCTACGTCGGCTGGGACGATGCCAACGATCTGCACGACGGGGATTTTCGATCGGCGGATCGGAACCTTGCGGCGCTCCTCGACATCCTGGACCGATCGCGCTGGTTCGCGACGCCGGACGGCGACGACCGTTACCCGGCCCTGTTCATCTGCTACGACGAGGACGACGGCAGCGAGAACAACCGGGTGTTCGCCGCGTGGTGGGGGCGCCGGGTGCAGCGCGGAAGCGTGTCCGCGACGCTCCACACGCACTACGGACTTTGCCGGACGATCACTGATAATTTCGACCTCCCGGCGCTCGGGCGCGCGGCCGAGGAAGCCCCGATCAACGAGGTTTGGCTGGGTAACCGGCGGCCAGCCGCTAGGCAGGAGTTCATGCCCTCGCGGGCGTACTAGCGGCCCGAGGCGTCCGCGCCAGGGGCGTCGCGCCCGACAACGCCGTACGCATCGCCGCTTCATCGCAGCAGCAGTGGGAGGAAACGTCGCCGGTGCATTCGCGGCTCCGAGCTCGCGGGGCGCTCTGCCGGATGCTCGCCGTCGCGCTCGCGGCGGCGGCCGGGTTGTTGCTTCCCCTCGCACCTGCGCGCGGCCAGGCCGTTGTGCTGCGCGTCGTCGCCAACGGTCAGGGGGTCCTCCTTCGCGGCGACGCGATCATCCAGGACGGCGTCGTCATGGCCCCGTACCAGGGACTGTTCGAGCCGCTCGGCATCCGCGCCGTCTGGGATCCCCGCACGGAAACCCTGACGCTGACTACGCCCGCGGGCGACGAGATGCGCCTCCGTCCGAACGACCCCTACGCCTCTGTCAACGGCGAGCGCCGCCCGATCCCGATCCCGCTTGTCGCCGTGTTCGGGCGTGTGCTGATCCCCGTCCAGTGGGTCTTCGATACCCTTGGCGACGTGACGGCGTATGATGCCGCGACTCGCACGGTGACGATCGATGCGCAGATTACCAGCATCGCGTGGCGGGCGGTCGGCGACGGGCTCGAGGTCCAGATCGACGGGACGGCGCCGTTGCACGCGCGGGCCGCCCGGCTGCGCGGCCCAGATCGCGTCGTGGTGGACGTGGATGGCGCCGTCGCGAAGCTCCCGGAGGCCGCTCTCGAGGTTCACGAGGGTCCGCTCGCGACAATCACCACCGCCGCCGTACGAGCGGGCACAGAGATCGTTTTGACCCTCGAGGGCCCCGCGGGATTTCGTCTCGCCGCGGACGGGGTGTCCCGCCGGGCCCTCCTTACCCTGACCCCCGGCAGCCAACCGCCGGCGGCCCGGCCGCTGGCCCCGGGCAGCCCGGGAGAACCGCGCATTACCGGCGTCGACTACCAGCGCCTCGACGGCGGCGGGCAGCTTGTCATCACGAGCACCCGCCCACTCGAGATGTCCCAACACGTGCTCCGGGCCCCCGATCGAATCGTGCTCGACGCGCGGGGCGCGGTGTTTGTCCCCGTCAAGCAGGCGATCGACGTGAACGACGGGCTCGTCGTGCAGGTGCGTGCGGCGCAATTCCACAAAGCGCCGGACATCGTGCGGGTCGTCGTCGAGCTGGCGCGTCCCGCCCCGTTCGCCGTCCGGGCCGGCCCGGATCCGACGCAGACGTTCGTGGCCGTGGGCGATGCGGCCGCCCGTGGCCCCGCCTCAGCCGGCAGCCCGCGCGGTCCCGTGGTCGTGGCGATCGATCCGGGACACGGCGGCAGTGATCCGGGCGCAATCGGGCCGGACGGTGTCCGTGAAAAAGACGTCGTCCTCGCGATCGCCCGAGATCTCCACGCGCTCCTAGCGGAGCGTCACATCGACACCGTCATGGTGCGCGACGGCGACGACTTCGTCCCGCTGGATGACCGCGCGTCCATTGCGCAACGGGCCGGCGCCACGTTGTTTGTCAGCATCCACGCCAACGCATCGGTGGACGGCGCGGCGAACGGGGTTCAAACGTTTTACTACACGGCGCAGAGCCTGCCGCTCGCCCAGGCGGTCCTGGAGGAGTTGAGCCGCGCGTCCGGGCTGGCCCCGCGGGGCACGGCGCAGGCGCGGTTCGAGGTCCTCCTCGACAACCCACAGATCCCCGCGATCCTCGTGGAAACCGCGTTTGTCACGAACCCGCGTGAGGAGCAGATGCTCCGGGATCCGCGGACCCAGCAACTCTTGGCGCGCGGCATCTTCGAAGGTATCCGGCGGTATCTGGGGGCGCAGCAGTCGAACGCGCCGTAGGGGGGATATAGATGGCCCGGCGTCGGCCCGCTCGACGCGCGTCTCCGCATTGGTTCAGCTCGCTACTGGTAGGCGTGGTGGTCGGCCTTGGGCTGGTGGCCCTAGGACTGTGGATGTCCCACAGCCGAATCGTCCCGATGCCGCGCACGGCACTCGCCCCCGCACCGTCGCATCGCGCGGCGCCGCCACGCCGCACGCGTCCCCCGGTCCCGCCGGCGTCTCAGCCGGCACCGCGGCCGGCGCGGACGCAGCCGCAGGCACCGCGGCCGGAGACGCCGCCGGTGCCCGCCCAGCAGCCGCCGGCTTCGGCGCCTCAGCCCGGCCCACTCACGCCCGGGCCGGCAACGGGGAGAGTGCGCGTGGCCGTCATCTTCGACGATGCGGGATACAGCCTCGCGGCGGCGAGGGAAGTCATGGCGCTCGGGCGGCCGGTGACGGTCTCTGTGCTCCCGCACCTCCCGTTCTCCACGGCGATCGCCGAGGAAGCGGCGGCGCGCGGGGTACAGGTCATCCTGCACCTCCCGGTGCAGCCGCTGGACCCCGCGATCCCGCTCGGCCCCGGGGTCGTCACGGTGGACATGAGCGACGCGGCGATCGATGACACCGTCCGCGGCGACCTGGCGTCCGTACCGACCGCGGTTGGCGCGAACAATCACGAGGGCTCGCGCGGCACCGCGGACGCGCGCGTGATGCGGGACGTCATCGGCGTTATCAAGTCGCGGCGGCTCTTCTTCGTCGACAGCCTGACCTCGCCGCGATCCCTCGCGGCCCAAACGGCGCGGGACATGGGCGTCCCGACCGGGACGCGCGCCGTGTTCCTGGACAACGAGAATACCGACGCCTACGTCCGCAGGCAGTTCCACGAGTTGATGAGGATCGCCGAGCGGAACGGCGAAGCCATCGCCATCGGCCACGTCGGCAAGGTGACGGCCGGTGTGCTGCGCTCGATGCTCCCCGAGTTCGACGAGGCCGGCATTCAGCTCGTGACGGTGTCCCAGTTGGTGCGCTGAGCCCGGCAGAGGGGTTTCGCGCGACCTCCCCCAATAGACTCAATACTCTTCGGGCGCGTTGGTGACGCGTCATCCGCCGCCGGGACACACCCGGCGTACCCTGGGAGGTCGTGGAGATGCGCTTCGGACTGGAGGACGCGGCGCCACCCCGCGTGCAGTGTGATTTGCTGGCCGTTCCCGTCGCCGAACCCGGCACGCTCGTCGGCGTCGCGGCGGACGTCGACGGCGCAACGGGAGGACGCCTCGGCCAGCTGGCCCGCATCGAGGCCTTTACCGGCAAGCAAGACACGACGATCGCCTACTTTGCTCCCGACACGCCGTTCGCGCGCGTCCTGGCGGTGGGGACCGGCACCGCGACCGACCCCGAGGCGCTCCGCCGCTACGCCGCCGTCGCGGTTCGCAGGGCCCGCGAGATGCGGGCGGCGCGCGTGGCGCTCTCTGCCGGCCCGAACGGTGCCGACGTGGCGGAACGGGTGCGGGCGGTCGTGGAGGGCGCGGGCCTGGGGGCCTACCGCTTCGACCGGTACCGGAGCGGTCCCGAAGCTCCCGTGGAGAGTGTCGCGGTCATCGTCCCGAGCGGCACGCGGGAGGCGCTCGGAGGCGCGCTCCGGCTCGGCGAGAGCGCGGTGCGTGCGACCTGTCTCGCCCGGGACCTCGTCAACGAGCCGGCGAACGTCATGACGCCCGCGGCACTCGCGGACGTCGCGCGGTCGATCGCGGAGCGCGACGGTCTCGGCTGCCGGGTCATCGAGTTGGACGAGGCGCGACAAATGGGCATGGGGCTGTTTGCCGCCGTCGCGGCGGCCAGCGACCAGCCGGCGAAATTCATCGTGCTCGACTACGAGCCCAAAGCGCGAACGGGTACATCGCCGCGCGCCGGCGGTGCGGCGCGGGTCGTCGCCCTCGCCGGCAAGGGCGTCACGTTCGATTCGGGCGGACTGGACATCAAGGGCGCGAGCGGCATGGCCACCATGAAGGGCGACATGGGCGGCGCCGCGGCGGTGATCGGGGCCATGGGCGCGCTCAGGGATCACGACGTCCCGGTCCGCGTGCTCGGCATCGCCGCCGCCACCGAGAACATGATCAGCGGCCATGCCATGCGGCCCGGCGACGTGATTCGCAGCCTCGCCGGCAAGACGGTCGAGATCACGAACACGGATGCCGAAGGGCGGCTCGTGCTGGGAGACGCCGTGGCTTTTGCGACGCGCGAAGGCGCGACGGAGATCATCGACCTGGCGACCCTGACCGGCTCCTGCGTGATCGCGCTCGGCGACTACACGGCCGGGCTAATGGCCAACAATCAGGCGCTCGCGGAGCGTGTGCTCCGCGCCGCCGTCCTGGCCGGGGAGCAGGTCTGGCAACTGCCGATGTACCCCGAGTTTTTGGACGCGATGCGGGGCGAAATCTCCGATCTCAAGAACTCGGCCGGTCGCCAGGCGGGCGCCGAGCGCGCCGCGGCGTTCATCGGCGAGTTCACCGGCGGCACACCGTGGGCGCATCTCGACATCGCGGGCCCATCGTTCTGCGAGGACCGGGGCGCGCCGCCGTACATGCCGATGGGGGGCACGGGGTTCGGCGTGCGGCTGCTGCTGCGGTACCTCGCGTCCCAGGGATAGGGCCTCCGGGCGGTGCAACCCGTCGAGCCCGGCACGCCCCCGCGCGGCGCTGCCGCCTTCGAGGCCCTGGAGATGCGGGTCGGCCGGATTCTCCGCGCAGAACGGCATCCGCGTGCGCGCAAGCCGTCGTACATGCTCTGGATCGACTTCGGCCCCTACGGGCAGCGCACCTCGAGCGCGCAATTGACCGAGCTGTACCAGCCGGAGGACCTCGTGGGAAAGCAGGTTGTCGCGGCAATGAACCTGGGCAGCCGCACGATCGCGGGATTCGACTCCGAGGTGCTGGTGCTCGGCGCCCCCGACGCAGAGCGGCGTGTGGTCCTGCTGAGGCTCGAGCGCGACGTCCCGGAGGGCTCTCGGATCTTCTGACGTCCACAGGCGGCCCATGCGCACGACCGGCACGGCCGATCTGAGCCGGCGGCTGATGGAGGTCGCCGCGGGGCGCCGGCCGGCGCGTCGCTACCTCGAGGGCGCCACCGTCCTCAATGTGTACAGCGGCGAGCTGTACGGGGCGAACGTCGCGATCGCCGAAGGGCGCGTGGCGTACGTGGGCCCGAGCCGCGCCATGGTGGGTGACGAGACGGACGTCGTCCCGCTCGCCGGCAGGGTGCTCGTGCCCGGTTACGTGGATCCCCACACCCACATCACCGGCATGCTCCACCCGGTCGAGTTCGCGCGCGGCGTCTTGCCGAGCGGGACCACGGCCGTGGTCGCCGACACGCTGCATATCCTGCTGCAAACGCCGCCGGCCCTCGTCGCGGAGCTGCTCGAACGGCTCGCCGCGATGCCCGTGCACGTCTACTGGTTCCTGCGGCCCAGTGCGGCGTCGCCGCTGCCCGATGAGACGATGTTCGCCGAGGACCGGCTCGCGCCGCTCCTCGGGCTCCATGTCGTCCGGGCCCTGGGCGAGGTGACCCCCTGGCCGCGCCTCTTCCACGGCGATGAGGATCTGTTCCGCAAGATCGCGCTCGCGCGGGCGGCCGGACGGCGAATCGAGGGGCACGCGCCGGGGGCGTCGTACGACCGTCTGGCCGCGCTGGCCGCCGCGGGGTGGTCCGCCGACCACGAGGCGATCACGGCGGACGAGGCGCTGGCGAGGCTTCGGGCCGGCATCTACACCATGCTCCGCCACTCGTCGCTGCGGCCGGACATGCCCGCCCTCGCCGCGGCGGTGACCCGTGAACGGCTGGCAACCGGGCGCCTGATGCTAACCACGGACGCGCCCAACGTCGCCACCGTCGCGGAGTGCGGCTACATGGACCACGTGATCCGCCAGGCGATCGCGGCGGGCATCCCGCCGGTGTCCGCGTACCAGATGGCGACGCTGAACCCGGCCTCGTACTTTGGTCTGGACGAGGAGATCGGCGGCATTGCACCGGGACGGATGGCGGACATCGCGGTGCTCGACGACCTCCGGAACCCGAGCCCGTCGCTCGTGCTGGCCGCCGGCGAGGTCGCGGCCCGCGAGGGCGCGGCGATCGTGCCGTTTCCCGAGGTCGACTGGGACCGCTACTTTCCGCGTCGATTCCAGGCCGGCTGGGACCCCGTTCCGTCGATCTTCGAGACGCGGCGACGGGATGTGGCGGCCCCGTATCAGGACGAGCACGTCGTCTTCCCGGTGATGCACCTGGAGAACAGCGTCATCACGCGGCGCCGCGATGTGCGCGTCCCCGTTCGCGGGGACGTCCTTGAGTGGCCCGCCGATGTCGTGCGGCTGGCGCTCGTGGACCCCGGAGGCCGGTGGGTCACGAACGGGGCGCTCTCCAACTTTGCGGCGCGCCTCGATGCGCTGGCGTCATCGTTCAACGTCATGGCCCACGCCAGCGTGCTCGGCCAGAGCCCGCGCGACATGGCGCTCGCCACCCGCCGGCTCCTGGAGCTCGGCGGCGGGATCGTAGCGGTGGAAGGCGGCGCCAGCGTGCTGGAGATTCCGCTGCCCATCGGGGGCGTGATGTCGCGCGATGACCTCGCAACTGCCGCCGGCCGCGTCCGCCAACTGTCGGCGTTCCTGCGGACGCGCGGGTATCCGCACACCGACCCCTACTACACCCTCTTGTTTCTACCGATCGATTCCCTCCCCGACCTGCGGGTGACCTATCACGGCGTCTGGGACGTCCGCCGCGAGCGGGTGCTCGTACCCCGGCGAGACCTTTAGTAATGAGAAACGGGAGGACCCGCTCCGAGCCTGCGGAACAAAGTACCGTGATCTACGTCTTCATCACGGCCTGGAACGAGTTTGTCTTCGCCCTGACGTTCATCTCGCGCACCGAGATGCGCACGCTCACCGTCGGCCTCTACACGTTCATCGGCCGGTGGGCCGTGCAGTGGCGCTACCTCATGGCCGCGGCCCTCGTCGGCGTCATCCCCGTGGTGATCCTGTTCATGCCGGTCGAGCGCCATCTGGTCCGCGGCCTCTCGCTCGGCGCCGTGAAATAGCGAGGGCCCACCTCATGTACACCGGGATGTTCGTGTACCCGTGGGACCTGGCGGACGAAGGCACCGAGGCGGTGGCCGAGCGGCTGGGCGACGCCGGCATGAACACGGCCGTGCTCGCGGCCAGCTACCACGCGGGGAAGTTCCTGCGGCCGCACGCGCTCGCACGACGCGTCTACTTCCCCGTGGACGGCACCGTGTACTTCCGGCCGGCCCCCGACCGCTACCGCGACACACCCCTGCGCCCGCTCATGAACCCGCTCGTCGACGAGTACGACGGGTTCGACGTGCTGACGCGGCAACGCCCCGGCGGGCTCGACGTCGCCGCCTGGGTGGTCGCCCTCCACAATACGCGCCTCGGCACCGCGCACCCCGACTACGTCGCGCGAAACGCCTACGGCGACCCGTACTACTACAGCCTGTGTCCCGCGCATCCGGAGGTCCGCGCGTACCTCGTGGCACTGCTCGGCGATCTCGCGGCGTCGTATCCCATCCCGCGCATCGTGATCGAAGCGCCGGGGTTTCTGCCGTACGCGCACGGCTTCCATCACGAGACGAGCCTCGTCGAAGCGAATCCGTGGTGCTCGGCGCTGCTCGCGCTGTGCTTCTGTCCGGCATGCACGCGGCGCGCCCAGGCGGCCGGCCTCGACGCGGGCCGCATCGCCGGGGGCGTGCGGCGCGCCCTCGATGCGTTCTACGCCGCGCCGCTGCTGCCGGCGCCGTCCGGGACGCAGGCGCTCTACTGGTTGGTCGCGGACCTCGTGCGCGCGCCCGACATCGCCGCGTACCTGGCCGCGCGCATCGACACCGTCGCGTCGCTGCTCGCCGAAGTGCGCGCCGCGCTCCCTCCGGCGACCCGGCTTTCCGTGATCCCGTCGGTGAGCCACCCGCTGGGGCACGCGTGGTTGGACGGCGGGGATCTGGCGCGGTTCGCGGAGCACGCGGACGCGCTCGAGGTGCTGGCCTACCGCGCGTCACCCGCCGAGGCGGCGGATCTCTGGTGGGCTCGCCACCGGCTCGGCGAGCGGGCGCATCTGCATGTCGTGCTGAGGCCGGCCTACCCGGACACGGCCGACGAAGCGAACCTGGCGGCCAAGGTCCGGTTGGTCAAGGAGATCGGGGCCGAGGGCATCTCGTTCTACAACTACGGCCATGTTCGCGCGGGGCACCTGGCGTGGATCAAGCGTGCCCTCGCCGAGTAGACGGGCCGGTCGGGTAGATTACGTCACGCCGATCGGCCGGTCCCGCAGCCGCGGCGCCTGCGTCGGCACCAGCGTGCCATCGCGGACCGACTCCACGAGCGCCGCGTCGTCGAACCACGAGGCGGGCGCGGGGGCGCCCCAGTACGTGGCCCGCCGCGGGTCGTCCAGCGTCCACCGGATCGGCTGCCAATCGGGATCCACGATGAGATAGTCGCCGGTGTACAGTTCGATGCGGTTGCCGTCGGGGTCGCGCAGGTAGAGGAAAAACGCGTTCGAGAGCCCGTGGCGCCCGGGGCCGCGCTCGATTCGATCCACGGCCCCGGCGGCGGCGAGCACGTCGCACGCGCGCAGCACGGCGAGCTGGTCCTGCACCCAGAACGCCGCGTGGTGGACGCGCGGGCCGATCCCCGTCATGAGCGCGAGGTCGTGCACGTTTTGCTTGCGGTGCAGCCAGATGGCGAAGAGCTGCGGCGGGTCGTCCCCGCTGTCCGTGTACTCCGAGCAGGCGAACCCGAGGCTCTTCTGATACCAGCGGGCCGCGGCCGCCACGTCCGGCACCTGGCAGTTGAAGTGGTCGAGCCGCATCACAAAGGCGCCCCGGTGCAGATCGTAGCGCTGCAGGAGGCGCTCCACGCGCTCGACCCGGTGAAAGAACTCCACCGGCAGACCCGCCGGATCCTGGAGCCGGAGCGCGCGCCCGTGGCCGGGTTCGTCCTCCACCCATCGCGCCGGCAGGCCGTCTCGCTCCGCGATCTCCGCGAGCCGCTCGAGGTCCTGCTCCGCGGCGACGCGATAGGCCAGGTGCGCGACGCCCGGGGACGGCGCGCGGCGCAGCAGCAGGCTGTGGTGATCGCACTCCTCGTAGCCGCGGAGGTAGAGCTGGTCCGCGTCGCGTCCGCTCTCCACGAAACCCAGGAGGTCCACGTAGAACTCGCGCGCCCGCCCGAGGTCGGTCACCCGGAACTCGACGTGGGCGCAGCGCAGGACGTTGAACGCCGGACGCCCAGGGGCGAGATCGATCTCAGGAGTCATAGAAGATCTGCACCTCCTCCGGGTTCCACACCTCGACGGGATCGCGCGGCGGCGCGGCGGGTTCGCGCAGCCTGTGGTAGCGGCCGCCGAAGAAGAGGAGCGGCCTGAGCGGCGGGACGGCCTGGTAGAGCGCGAGCACGCGCCCCAGGACGAGCTCGTGGTCGCCGCCGTCCAGTGTCCGCTCGACCCGGCAGCCGACGGCGGCGAGGCACCCGACGAGGCGGGGCCCTCCGACCCACGGCTCGAACCGATGCTCCGGCGGGGTCGCGTGCGGCCAGGCCTCGGCGAAGTAGCGCGACAGCGGTTGCTGGTCCTCGGCGAGCACGTTGAGCGCGAACGCGCCGGCGTGCCGCAGGATCGGGACCATCCGGGCGGCGCGGTTCACCGACACGCAGACGAGCAACGGGTCCAGCGACACGGACATCACGGCGTTGACCGTCATCCCGTGCGTCCCGCGGGAACCGGCGGCGGTCATCACGGCGACGCCCGTGGCAAACAGCCCCATGACGCGGCGGAACTCCGTGGGCTCGGGGCCGGGCGCCTGCCCCGGGGTGCCCATTCTACTCGGTCGGCGCGGGCGCCGGAGCGGCGCGCTCGGCGCGCTCGAGGAACTCGCGGACGCGCTCCATGTACGGCCGGCGGTCGTACGCGTTGAACATCGCGCCGGCCATCCGCACCGGGTCGCCGAAGAAATACCGCTCGTATAGCGCCTGGCGCGACCCGAACGCGCTCAGCGCGATGTCCCAGGCGAGCCGGAACAGCTTGATCCGGCTGATCGCATCCGCGCGCGCCGCCTGATAGTATCGCCGGATCGTGTCCCCCTGCGGTCCGTGCACGTCCCGCTCCGCCGGAATCGCCATGAACCCGGAGGCCCCGAGTTGTTGCAGGATGCCCACCAGGCGCGGGTACATCCGCGTGTACATGTTCCGCGCCGCGTCGAGCGGCGGCCACGCGGGCTGTATGACGCCCCAGCGATTGACCTGACTCTCGACCTCGCTCGTCCGCAGAAACGCGCGCATCGCTTCGAGGTCGACGATAATCTCCGCCACCTTCTGGTGCACGTGCTGAAACGGCTCGATCGCGATCGTGTCGACGATGAGGGAGGCGACGCCGAGCACGAACTCCGTCTTGGCCACGTTCTTCGTCACGACCTGGTGCGCCATCTGCGCGACCGCGCCCGTGGCCGCGAACGCACGGTTGCACTTCTCCACGTCGCGCAGCAGGAACACGCGCTCCCACGGCACGAGCACGTCGTCGAAAATGACCACCGCGTCCATCTCCTCGAACCTCGAGCCGAGCGGGTGGTCGAAGACCGATCTCCCGTAATCGAACGACTCGCGGCACAAAAACCTGAGGCCCGGCGTCTCCGTGGGGAGCGCCAGGGCGTAGGCGTACGGCGCGTCGTCGGGACCGGCCTTGAGGAGGGTCGATGGGAACACCATGATCTCGTCGGCCGTGGGGAGCGTCGCGAGCATGCGGGCGCCGCGCAGCACGATGCCGCGATCGTTCTCCTCGGCGATCCGCGCCGCCAGGAACGGGTCGGCCTGCTGGGACGGTCCGACCGAGCGGTTGGCCTGGGGATGGATCAGCGTGTGGGTCAGACACAGGTCGTGCTCGCGGACGTACTCGTAGTAGCGAAGGATGTTGTCACCGAACCGCGGGTCGTTCTCCGCGCAGTACGCGGAGGCGGACGCGTACCCGACGAGCGCGCGGTTCAGGTAGTCGGGGGCGCGGCCCAGGAACCCCCCGGAGTAATCCGCCCAGCGCTTCATCATGCCGCGGACGCGCACGAGGTCGTCCTGCGTCCGGGGCATGAGAAACGACAGGCCGACGCGCTCGCCGGTGCTCGGCGAGACATACGTCATCTCCTCGCGGATCCGGGGATCATGCTGCATGTCGTAGAGCGCCGCGACGCTGCGGACGACGTTGCGGAAGGCCGGATGCTCGACCGGGTCCGCCACGCGCGCGCCGTCGATCCACAGCTCGCGCGGCCGCTCTCGAAGCCCCTGGAGAAACTGCGCCCCCGTCCGCGCGGGCACGGCCTACCCTCCGGGCGCCGCCGTCGGTGCCTGGTCCGCCACCACGGGATTCTCCAGCGCGCCGATCCCGTCGATCTCCAGGCGCATCACGTCACCGGGGCGGATGTGGGAGATGCCCTTCGGCGTGCCCGTCAGGATGAGATCGTCCGGCTCCAGCGTCATGATCGCGGAGATGAACTCGACCAGCTCGGGAACGCGGTGAATCAGGTGCGCCGCCGTCCCCTCCTGCCGCAGCTCGCCGTTGACGTACGCGCGCAGCCCGAGCGCGTGGGGGTCGGCGATCTCTCCCTCCACCACCCACGGCCCGACGGGGCCGAACGTGTCGTATCCCTTGGCCCGCACCGGCGGGCGGTAGAAGTTCTTGACGAAGTCCCGCACGGTGACGTCGTTGGCGATCGTGTAGCCGCGGATCACGGCGTAGGCGTCGCGGGCCGGCACGCGGCGGCACGTCCGTCCGATCACGACGGCGAGCTCGACCTCGTAGTGCATGTATTCCACCCCGGCGGGGTACACGACCGGCGCGCGGTGACCGATGAGCGACGAGAGGGGCTTGAGGAACAGCGCCGGCTCCTCCGGCGTCCGGATGCCCAGCTCGTCCGCGTGGTCGGCGAAGTTTAGCGCGAGTCCGACGACTTTGGTGGGCAGCACGGGCGGCAGCCAAACCACGGACTCGGGATCGTAGGCGCGGCCGCCGCTGTCGTGGAGCATGCCGTCGTCGAACGTCCCGGTGTGGACCGTCCCTTGCGTGGCGAACCGCACCCGGCGCATCGCAGAGGGACTTCACCGGCCGCGCGTGCGGTCCCTCCGCTGTGCGGCGCCGTCCCCGGAGGGTTTTCGCGCGCGCCCGCTACAACGTGACGACCATGCCGTCTTCCGCATGCTCGAACGGCAGCCCGTCGCGGTGGGCGAGCATCGCGGGGCCGAGATGGGTCACGATCAAGCGCTTCGTCTCGAGCTCCGGCCGGTGCGCGATGAGCGTGGGCAAATCCGTATGGTACCGGATCTTTCGGTCGTACGCGTTGCACTCGCAGATCATGAGGTCGGTCCCGCGGGCCGCCTCCACGAGCGCATCGGTCCATTCCGTGTCCCCGGAATAGGCGAACACCTTCCCGCCGCACTCGAAGCGGAGCGCGAACGCCGGGGCTCCGCTCTCATGCGCGACGATGTACGGCGTGACCGCGGTCTCGCCGCGCGTCCAACGCTGCGCCGGCGCGAGCTCCACGATCTCCAAAGGGAACCGCCACCCCGCAGCCCAGGCGCCGGGATAGAGCGCCTCCATCATCTCCAGCGTCCGCGCCCGGGTCCCCGGAGGCCCGGCGACGACGAGGGGCGCCGCCCGCCGGCGCACGAAGTGCGCATCCATGATCACGTAGGGCAGCCCGCCGAAATGGTCGCCGTGGAGATGGCTGAGGAACACGCTGCCGATGGCGTTCGTGTCGATCGCGCGCTGCTGCAACGCCGTGATCGCCGACGCGCCGCAGTCCACGAGAAACGCGGTCGACCCGGCCTCCACCAACATGCAGGTATGAAACCGCCCGCCGCTGCCGAAGGCGTCGCCGCTCCCGAGGAACGTGAGCCGCACGCGGCCGGCCGCGCTACTTTTTCTGAAACGGCGCGAGAATGGTCGACGCCTCGCGCTGCGCCGCCGCGAGCCCCTGATCGGCCGTCTCGCGGCCCGTGAGGATGGCGAGGCTCGCCCACCGCCGTACCACTCCGCACCTCCGCGCCCTGCGCGTGCGCTCGGGCGCCGCTCGCAATTTCCGGTCTGCGCGCGCGATCTCCTGCCCGTTTGCGCCGGCACGCCGGAGGGTAAACGCCGTGGTGAGCGCGCGCTCACCGCGATTTCGAGACCAGGCGCGGGCATCCCATATCCGGGATCACGCACCGCGCGACGCGCCTCGCGTCGCGGCCCACATCGCAGGTGGTATGGAACGGACCGGCATGGGGAAGATCAATACAGGTCCATCGCGGGGGGAACCATACCGCGCCGCGCGCGCGGCACGCGAGGGATCGTCAATGGCGCGCATAGTCCATCACAGACGGTCCGCGTTCGGATGCGGCCGTCGCGCGGGATCGCGAGACCCTCCTGGATAACCTTCCGTCCTCGTGGCGACGTCGCGTGGAGGCGTTATATGACCGCCGCGGCGCCGCCGGCACCACCAGCCCCACGAATTGTGACAACCGGGCACAACAGGAGGAGAAGCATGACGAAGATCGTCACATTCGCTCTCGGTCTGGCGCTCTCGGCGGTGTCGCTTGCCGGACCGGCGCTCGCTCAAACGCCGCCGTCGCAGCCGCAGATCGGCCCCTATGCCACCCCGCCCGCGGCCACCGGGCCGACGACGACCATCGACGGGATCGTCTCGGACGTCCATCTCACCCAGTGTGACCTGACGCCGGAGGCGCAGGCGGCCCCGTCCCACGGTTGCTGGGCCGTCCTGCAGGTCACGTCCGCGCCGGCGCCGGTCAACCCTGGGGTCGATCACGGCAACGCCGTGGCGCCGACCGACGCCGTCACGGTGTACGTGATGCCCGGCACGTCGATCACGATGGACAACGGGACGACGGTGCCGGTGACGGCCCTCCAGAAGGGCGATCGCGTGAACATCACGTACGAGCGGGCGGACTTCGGCAACGTCGCCACCGACATGACATGGCGGGCCCGCATGGGCAACGGCGTTGGCTGGGGGTACTAGTAGTCCGAGGCTTGCGAGATCAAGAGCTCCCCGCGGGGCGGCGCGCCCTCGGCGTCCCCGCCCCGCGGGATCTACGGAGGAACGCGGTTCCTAGCGCGCCTTGGCCTTCCAGAGGCCGAGCGCGGCGCCCGTGGGATCGGCGATCACGCTGAACCAGCCGTACCCCGGGACTTCCGTCACATCCTTGAGCACGGTGCCGCCGAGCGACTTCACCTTTTGCGTCGCGGCGCCGACGTCGTCCACCTCCACGTAAGCCAGCCATGCGGAGGGCGCACCCGGAACCGGGTGCTTCATGATCCCGCCGCCCGGCCCCTGCCCCGCGTTGAGCATCGTGTAGCTCGCCCCGCCGCCCATGTCCTGGTCTGTCAGTTTCCACGAGAACAGCTTCCCGTAGAACGCCTTGGCCTTCGCCACATCGGTCGTGTTGAGCTCCAGGTGCACGAACGCGTTGGCCATGCCATTCCCTCCTGTGTGGGATTGGGGACACCCAGCCCCGCCTCATGGTACACGACGATTGTCACATTGCAAGATCGGCGGATGCCGGAGCCCTTACATTCAGCGGAACAGATCCCGCGACGGGTCGCGCAGGAGCGCGGCGGCGCCGCGCTCCCCGCTCGGCACCCCCGCGCCGCGGATCAAGACGGCCGGCGTGCCCTCGTCGCACTGTCCCTGCAGGAGCGTTGCGGCCCCGGCCAGCTCGTCCGCGACCGCCTCGACGGACGTGCGCATCGCATACCCATACCGGTCCGGCCGTCCGACGAGGCTCACCAACGGCTCCAACCCCGCCGCGCCGATGCACACGCCCACGGCGCCCTCGCGGTGCGGCCGCCCGTGGCTGTCGTTGATCACGACCGCCACCGATACGCCAAACGCCCGCCGCACCGCCTCCCGGATCGACCGGGCCGAGGCATCCGGATCGCTGGGCAGCAGGCTGACGACCTCCGGGCCGATGCCGACGTTGCTGTGATCCACGCCGGCGTTTGCGCAGATGAAGCCGAGGCGATGCTCGGTGATGATCACGCCGCCGTGCGCGCGCACCACCTGCTTGGATTCGCGGAGAATGACCTCGACGAAACGCGGGTCCTTGCCCGCCTGGCGCGCCAGGCGGGTCGCCTCGGGACCGGCGGTGACCTCGCCGAGGTCGACCAGGCTGCCCTCCGCCTTGCTGACGATCTTTTGCGCGATCACGAGGACGTCGCCCTCCTGCGGGGCCGGGCCGGGCTCGCGCATCGCCTGCACGAGGAGATCCGGCAACGAGGCGCCTGGACGCACCTCGGGAATGCCCGTGAGTGCGGTCGCCGTCATGGTCCTGCTCACGACCGCACCGCCCCGCCGGTGCCTAGGCCGGGCGCGCGACCGCGACGGTGTAGCCGTCCAGCGTGAGATACCGCACGGCCGCCGCGCCGATCTGCTCGGGTGTAACGGCCCGGATGAGTCCCGGGTAGCGCAAGAGATAGTCCAGGCCGAGACCAAACAGCTCGATCTCGAGCAGCGCCTGCGCGATGCCCGCGTCGGTCTCCAGGCGGACGGCGAGTGATCCGACGAGGTAGTCCCGCGCGTCCTCAAGCTCACCGCCGCGCACGGGCTCCTTGCGGAGCCCGTCGATCTCGCGGACGATGCCGGCGACGGCGCGCTCGACGTTCTTGGGGTTGACGCCGGCGCGCACGGTCCAGGGGCCCGCCAAAAAGCCGGCCTGCGCCTGACTGTAGACGTAGTACGCGAGACCCTCCTCGTCGCGCACGGTCGCGCCGAGCCGCCCCATCAGGCCGAGCCTGCCGAGGATCAGATCCGCCATCATCGCCGGATAGTAGTCCGCGCTCGTGCGACTGAAGCCGGGGACGCCGAGCACGATGTCGGCCTGGGTCTTGCCGGGAATGGATTCCGCCCGTCGCTGCACCGACGAGGCGGGCAACGCCGCCGGCACCGCCCGGACGTCGTCCGACGGCGCCGGTTGCCAGGCGGCAAAGGCATGATCGAGCCGCGCCAACACACCGTCGGCCGCGACGTCGCCGACGATGGCGAGCGCGGCGCCGTTGGGCCGGTACCACCGCCGGTGGAAATCCACGAGGTCGTCCCGCGTGAGCGCGGCCACGGTCTCTTCTTCACCTTCCAGAGACCGGTGATACGGATGGCCCGCCGGAAACGCCGCGCCCCGGAACGCTCGGTCCGCCACGGCGCGCGTGTCATGGCGGGCCTCGCGGATTCCGGTGATGAGCTTCGCCCGCTGCTTCTCGATCTCGGCCGGCGGAAACGTCGGGTGGATCAAGACCTCGGCCAGCATGTCGAGGAGCAGGGCCGCGTCTTCGGCCAGGCACCGCACGCCGAACGAGACGCCTTCCACGTCGGCCCGCACGCTCAGGCTGGCCCCGAGCGAGTCGAGCGTCAGCGCCAAACTCTCCGACGTATACCGCGCCGTGCCGCGTGTCAGCAGCGACGCGGTCAACAACGCCAGCCCTTCGCGTCCCTCGGGGTCCCGGATCCCGCCCGCGTGCAGGTAGCCGCGCACGGTAAAGGCCGGCGTGCCGCGGCTCTCCCGAACCAGCGCGGTCGCGGCCTCGCGGAGGGGGCGCCGCACCACCGCGTCCGGCGTGATCGGGACCGATACGGCCGTCCCGCCCGCGGCACCGACCCGGCTGCGCGCCTCAGCCATGGTGCGCCACCTCCTCCATCGCCGCGCTCGCCGCACCTTCGGCGGCGGGCTCCGGGAAGTACCAACCCACCGTCCGATTCTGCGCGACAAACGTGCGGGCCGCGGCGGCCCGCATCACGTCGGGCGTGACCGCCGACAATCTATCCCAGAATCCTCCGAGAAACTCGGGGCCCGCGACGATTTCCATGCTGCCGAGCAGCACGGCCTGGGGGGAGACGCCATCCGCGGCGTAGACCCACTGGGCCCGTGCCTGCTTCACGACCTTCTCGAGCTCGTCCGGGCCGACGGGCTCGTCCGCCACCCGGTGCAGCTCGGTCAGCACCGCAGCCTCCACCCGGGCCGGATCGACGCCGGGGCGCAGCGTGGCCCCCACCTCGAACAACGTCGGGTCGTGCGAGGCGCGGTATGAGCTCCCAACCTCCACCGCGAGCTCGCGCTCGACGAGCGCGCGGTAGAGACGGCTGCTGCGCGTCCCGATGCCCTCCCCGCCGAACACGCCCGGCCCCTTGAAGCCTGACAGCACGCCGTCCACGAGCACCAGCGGGAAGAAATCCGGGTGCGTCACCGCCGGGGCGTGGAACCCCATCTGCAGCATCGGCACAGCACCCCCGGCCCGGCGCAGCACGACGCGGCGCTCGCCCTCCTGCGGCGGCTCCACACTCCTGACCGCGGGCGGCGCCGGCCCGGCCGGAAGCGGGCCGAACGCGTCCTCGATGCGCCGCTGCAGGTCCCGGCTGTCGAAGTCGCCGACCGCCACGATCACCGCGTTGTTGGGAACGTAGTACGTCCGGTAGTGCCGGTACAGGTCGTCCCGCGTGATCGCCCACAGATCGCTCTTGTATCCGATGACGGCGTGCCGGTAGGCGTGGACGCGGTAGGCCGCCGACTCCAACTCCTCGTACAGGGCGTACTCGGGGTTGTTCTCCGCCCCCTCGCGCTCGGAGACGATGACCGTGCGCTCGCTCTCCACCTCCGCGGGCTCGAACAACGAGTTGACCATGCGGTCGGACTCGATCCGGATCCCGAGCTGCACGTGCTCCGCGGGCACGGTCTCGAAGTATGCGGTAAAATCCTTCCAGGTAAAGCCGTTCCACGTGCCGCCGTGCCGGTTCACGAGGCGCGAAAACTCGCCCTTGGGCAGCGTCGGGGTCCCCTTGAACAACATGTGCTCGACCCAGTGGGAGATGCCGGTGATCCCGGGCACTTCGTTGCGGCTCCCCACGCGGTACCACGCCCAGAACGTCGCAACCGGAGCCGTGTGAACTTCGCGGAGCAGCACGACCAAGCCATTGGGCAGCGTCGTACGGACCGTGGGCATCATCCCGGGACTCCTCTCCTCGCCGCGCATAACGGTTGGCATCGACCCCACCGCGCCGCCGGGCGGCGCGGCGCTTCCTGTTCGAAGGCAAGGCCCGGGCGCGTGGTGCCCGGGCCGGCAGCCGGCTAGCTCAGCTTCTCGACCGCGGCCTGCACGGCGTCGTACGGCGGCTCCTGGCCGGGCGCATCGGACAGCCACGTGTAGACAACCTTACCGTCGCTGTCGAGCACGAACACCGACCGCCTCGCGATCCCGTCGAGCAGCCCGAGGAAGTTCTCGTCATACACGCCGAACGCTCTCATCGCCTGGTGATTGAAGTCGCTGAGCAGCGGAAACGTCAGCTGATGCTGCTTCGCGAACTCGCCGAGCACAAACGGCGTGTCGGCGCTGATCCCGAAGACCTGCGCGTGCAGGCTGTTGAACCGGCTCAGGTCGTCGCGAAATCGGCACATCTCCTTTGTGCACGTCCCCGTGAACGCGGCGGGAAAGAACGCCAGCACCGTTGGCTTGCCGCGCAACTCGCTGATTCGGACCGCCTTGCGCTCGCCGTTGACAAGCACGGCGTCGGGCGCCTGCTGCCCTACCGTCACCGACATGTGCGTCCCTCCTCTACGCCTACGCGAACGTGTCTGGCCGCTCGAAGACGCGCCGGAACAGAGCCCAGGATTCGGAACGCGGGGCGAAGTTGTGCCCCGCATCGAACGGAGAATACCCCCTCCAGTATACTATCGCGAGCGGTCTCTTATGATGATGTTAACGCCCGGGAGACCGGCCTGGATCCCATAACCCTCTATCGCATGTTGGATGGGCAGATGAATACTTCGGGCCAGATGGGTCTTTGGCGCTCCATGCCGCCCCGCCGGCCCTTCGCCCGCTTGGCAATCCTGTTCAGATCTAGTTTAACATTATTAAACTACCACGGGCCAAGCACAGGATCGGAGCCGTGCGGAACGGAAGAGTGACACGCGCCACGAGAAATCGACCTCAGGAGCCGGGATGGATACGGTGACGCTACTGGAATCGCTGTCCAACGCATTTGGGGTATCGGGCTTTGAAGATGACGTGCGTCGTGTGCTCCAGCCGCTGGTCGCCGACCTTGCCGACGAGGTGCGGACAGACCCGCTCGGCAACCTCATCGGCGTCCGCCGCGGCCGCACGGCGCCCGTCTTGATGCTCGACGCGCACATGGACGAGATCGGGCTGATCGTCAACCACGTCGAGGACGCGGGATTTCTGCGCTTCGCCACGATCGGCGGCTGGGACGCGCGGATTCTCCCGGCGCAGGCCGTGACGGTCCGCGCGCAGGATGGCGCGCTGCACCGCGGCGTGATCGGCACGCTGCCGCCGCACCTCCTCAGCACCGAAGAACGCGCCAAGCCATTGCCCCCGGAGTCGCTGTTTATCGACATCGGCGCCGACTCGGCCGAGGCCGTGGCCGCACGCGGCGTTCGCGTCGGTGACCCCGCGACGCTCGCGTACCCGTTCGAGCGGTGGCCGGACGGCCACGTGCTCGGCAAGGCGCTCGACGATCGCGTCGGGTGCGCGGTCCTCGTGCAGGTGCTCGCGGCGCTCCGCGGCCGCACGCCGGAACTGACCGTGGCGTGCACCTTCGCGGTGTCCGAAGAGGTCGGGCTGCGTGGCGCGCGCACGGCCGCGTACCAGCTCGATCCTGTCATCGCGCTCGCCATCGAGGGTACCGTCGCCGCGGATGTGCCCGGCGTCGGCGGCGCCCGACGGGTCACCCGTGTGGGCGCCGGCCCCGCGATCTCGGTCGCGGACCGCTCGATCATCGTGCGGCCGCACCTCATCCGCGCGCTCGAGCGCATCGCCGCAGCACGCGGCATCCCGTGCCAGCTCAAAACGCCGCTCTACGGCGGCACCGACGCCGGGGCGATCCACCTCAACCGCGCCGGCGTGCTCGCCGGCGGCGTCTCGGTGCCGTGCCGGTACATTCACACACCGCTCAGCCTGCTCCGCGTGAGCGACGTGGAGGGGGCGGTCCGGCTCGTCACCGCGTTCGTGGAGGAGGCGCACCGGCTCCTTGGCTGACCGCGACCCCGCACCCGTCCCGCCGGCGCCGGCACCCCCGGCCGGCTACACCATCCGGCCTATCACCGATCCCGCTACCCTTCGGCGCTGCGAAGGCCTGCAGGCCGCCGTGTGGGGCATGGGCGCCGACGAGATCGTCCCGTTTGCCCAGTTCGTCGCGGTGATCTCCGGGGGCGGCCAGGTGCTGGGCGCGTTCCACGAGGACGGCGGGCTGGTAGGCTTCGCCTACGCGTTTCCGGGTCGGCGCGCGGACGGGCCGCTCTGGTACTCGCACATGCTCGGCGTGCTGCCGGCCCACCAGAGCGCCGGCCTGGGGGCCCGCCTGAAGTGGGCCCAACGCGAGGCCGCCATCGCCGCGGGCGTCGATCGCATCGTCTGGACCTATGATCCGTTGCAGGCGCGCAACGCCCGCTTCAACTTCGACCGGCTCGGCGTCGTCGCGTCACGATACTACGTCGACTACTACGGCCCGATGCCGGACGCGATCAACCGGGGCCTTCCGAGCGACCGGTTCGAGGTCGACTGGTGGCTCCGCTCGCCGCGGGTGCTCGCCAGGCTTTCCGGCGAGGCGCCGCACGCGCCGCGCGTGGACGATCTCCCCTGGGCCCTTGCGGCCGCCGCGCACGCGGGGGACGCGGACGCGTGGGCCGCTGAGCCCGCGGCGCCGGACCTATCGCGTTTGGAGGCACGCGTCCTCGTCGAGATCCCGCCGGACCTCGGCCGCCTCAAGGCCGAGCGCCTGGGAACCGCGCTGCGCTGGCGGGAGGCGACGCGCGACGTCTTCCGGCACTACTTCGCGCGGGGGTACGCCGCCACCGCGGTCGTCCGCGCGGCGGGCGCCCGCGCACCGCGCATCGCGTACGTCATGGAAGCCCAAGGAGGCACGCCGTGAAGATCGAGCGCGTCGAGCTGCGCCGGTTGCAGATGCCGTACGTCTTTCCCTTTGAGACCTCGGTGGATCGAGACGATTCCAAGGATTGTCTCCTCGTCCGCGTCTGGGCCGGGGGTCTCGCAGGGTGGGGTGAGTCACCGGTGACGGTCAAGCCCTACTATAAAGAGGAGACGGTCGACACGGCCTGGTCGATTCTCCGAGACTTCGCCATCCCCCGCGTGCTCGACCGCGACTTCTCAGATCCTCGCGAGGTCGCCGCGTGGCTCCAGCCGATCCGCCGAAACTACCTGGCCAAGGCGGGGCTGGAGGCCGCGGCATGGGACGTGTACGCGCAGTCCCGGGGCCTCTCCCTCGCGCAGGCGCTCGGCGCCACGCACGCGCGCGTGGCCGTCGGGATGAGCGTCGGCATCGAGCCGACAGTAGATGGAGTGTTGCGACGCGTCGAGACGTGGCTGGCGCAAGGCTACCAGCGCATCAAGATCAAGATCAAGCCCGGGTTCGACGTGGATGTCGTGGGGGCGATTCGCCGGCAGTTCGGCGCCATCGGCCTGCAGGTCGACGCGAACACGTCCTACACGCTCGAGGATACCGAGCAGCTGCGGTCGCTCGACGCTTACGATCTGCTCATGATCGAGCAGCCGCTGGACCACGACGACATCATCGACCATGCCACCCTGCAGCGGGCGCTTCGCACCCCGCTCTGCCTGGACGAGTCGATCTGCTCACCCGACGATGCCCGCAAGGCGCTGGACATCGGCGCGTGCCGCATCATCAACATCAAGGCGGCGCGCATGGGCGGCCTCGACGCGGCGCTGCGCTGCCACGATCTCTGCAGGGAACGCGGCGCGCCGGTCTGGTGCGGCGGGTTTCTGGAAACGGGCGTGGGGCGCGCGGCGAACGTGGCGCTGTCGGCGCTGCCGAACTTCACGCTGCCCGCCGACCTGGGCGCCAGCCGGCGCTACTTTCACGAGGACATCATCGACCCGTGGTTCGAGGTGAACCCGGACGGCACGGTCGACGTCCCCTCCGGCCCGGGGCTCGGCGTCGCCGTCGTCGAGCCGCTCGTCGACAAGTACACCTTGCGCAAAGAGACGTTCGCGGGCCATGCATAGCGCGCGGCCCCCCCGCACCCGCTGGTGCCTCATCTCGTATGTGCGACGAGGGTAGACGGGCCGGGCGGACCTGGCCGAAGCGGGCGTTCGGTAATGCGATGACACACTAGGGGGCCCGGGGGGCCGGACTCAAGGAGGCGGACGCGTGAGCACGGACACGAGCGCAGTAGAGGCCGCGACCGAGGCGGTCAGTACCGACCGGCTGCGGGCGTCGCTGGAGTGGTTCGCCGCCGTACGCCGTGACACGGGCGGCCCCGGGGAGGCGAGCGCGGCAACCTATATCGCCGGCCAGATGCGCGACGCGGGCATCCCCGTCACCGTGCACGAGCTGCCCGCGTACCTGAGCTATCCGGTCCAGGCCACGCTCGAGGTGCTCGAACCCGAGCCGGTGCGGCTGCGGTGCATCACGCACTCGTTCGGCCGCAGCACCGATCCCGGCGGGATCGTCGCGGAGCTGGCCGCCGTCACGAGCGCGGACCTCGGCCCCGGCGCGGGGCGGGCGACCCTCATCGATGGGGTGGCGACGCCGGTCACGATCCTGCGGGCCAGCCAGGCCGGCTGCGCCGCCGTGATCTTTGCCAACGAGGACCGGGTCATCCACAACATGATCGGGACCACGATCTGGGGCACCCCGGGGCTCGATCAGCTCGAGCGGCTGCCAGAGATCCCGGTCGTCTCCGTCAACCACGAAAGCGGTGAGGCGTTGAGGCGGCGCCTCGAACGCGGCGGGCCCGTGCGCGTCAGGATCACCACCGAGGTCCGCACGGGGTGGGTGCCGTCGCTCCTGCCGGAGGTCCGGATCCCCGGGACCGATGAGCCCGACCTCTTCGTCCTGATCGGCGCGCACTATTGCTCGTGGGACGTCGGCGTCACGGACAATGCGACCGGGGACGCGTGCCTCCTCGAGATGGCCCGCATCCTGTGGGAGCACCGCGCACGTCTTCGGCGGAGCGTGCGGTTGTGCTGGTGGCCGGGCCACTCCCACGGGCGATACGCCGGCTCCACCTGGTACGCGGACGAGTTTTTTCAGGATCTCGCCGACCACTGCGTCGCCTATCACAACATCGACTCGCCCGGCGTGCGCGGCGCCACGACATACGTCGCTCGCCATACGACGGCCGAGATCGAGCGGTTCTGCCGGAGCGTGATCACGCGCGTGACGGGACAGACCCGGATCACGGTACACCGCCCGTCGAGGGCGGCGGATCAGTCGTTTCTGGCAAATGGGGTGGCGTCCCTCTCCACGTACCCGTTTCTCCCGGACGATCACCCGGATCGCCGTCCGTGGACCGGCGGCTCCGCCAACGCCTGGTGGTGGCACACGGAGTTCGACACGCTGGACAAGGCCGACGTGAACATCCTGGCCCTCGACACGCGGGTCTCGCTCACCGCGGTTGTCGACCTGGCCAACGCCGCGGTGCTCCCGCTCAACCACGCCGATACCGCCGCCGAGTGCCGCGGGCTGCTCACGCGCATCCAGGAGCGGGCCGGCGGCCACCTCGATCTCGGGGACGCTCTCGCCGCGGCCGGCGCGTTCGAGGAGGCCGCGGCGCAGATCGAGGCCGCGAAGGAGACCGCGCGCGGCGCCGCGGTCCGCCCGCTGAACGACGCGCTGCTCCGGCTCGGCCGCGTGCTCACCTCGGTCCTCTACAGCCGGGCCGGCCGCTTCCAGCACGACCCCGCGGAGTGGTCGCCGATCATGCGCGCGACCGGTGAGTCCCTCCTGGCCGGCCTCGGCAAGGCGGCCGGGCTGCCGGAGTTGCACGGTCAGCCCGCGTACGGGTTCCTCCGGGCGCAGACGGTACGCGAGGCGAACCGCGTGACCACGGCGCTCCGTGACGCGACGCGCGAGGCCGGCCTCGCGCTGGCGGGGTTCCGGTAGGCCCGCGCTCCCTTAGACGCCGCCGGCGATCTCGCGCGCCTGCTCCAGCGCCCACACGAGCCGGTTCTGTCCCCGCGTGAGATGCGCCCGCAGCGTGCCTTCGCGCGCGGCGTCCCCCGCCGCGCGGGCCAATCCCGCGGCGGGCGCCAAGTCGGGCAGCGGTGGGACGTTCACCGCGGGATCGTGCCAAAACGGCGCCATGCGGCTGTAGTTGACCGGGATCAAGAGACGCCCGAGCCGGCGCTGCACGGCGTTGAAGCGCTTGACGGCCGGGGTCCGCGCCGTACCGCGCGCCGGCGCTTTCGCGTACCACGCGTCGAGCGCGGCCTCCAGCCGGTCCAGCGCGGCCCGGGCCGGGTCGAGGGAGATTCCGCCGCCGGCGGCCCCCTCGTAGTCCGACAGCGTCGCGCGAAACTCGGCGGTCGTGCGCGTCCAGTCCAGCGGGTGGAGCGGCGCGTTGAGGAGGCGGAGCAGTGATGCGGCGTACACGCGCATGTCGCGGAGCAGGTTGTCCTTGTCCGCGATCTCCAGCAGATCGTCCTCCGTGTGCCAGGCGATGTTGCCGCCACAGCCGCCGACGGCGTAGTAGCCCTTGGCCGCCCGGTCGGCCTCGGCCATCGTGGAGCTCAGCATGAAGAGCGACGAGACCCCGATGCCGTTGAACGAGTAGTCTCCGGCGCGCGGCGGCCGCTCGGGGCTCGGGGTCAGGCCCGTCGTGGCGCGGATCGCGGCGTCGACGAGCGGGACGGTCTCGCTCATGGCGGTCAGGTGATCGTACGTCGTCGCCCAGCGGCAGCCGGGTGAATCGCAGTTGACCTGCGCCACGCACGACCGGGCCAGCTCGATCGCGTTCTGGTCCGCGTACCACGTCGACCCGGCGTAGCGGCCGTGCGAGTGCCCGGACCACCACGCAATGCGCAGCGTGCGGGCGAGCCGGCGGCGGTGCTTCCAGAAGACGCGGGCCAGCTCGAGGAGCGCCGCGTTGCCCGTCGCGTTGTCGCCGACGCCGTAGTGCCACCCATCGAGGTGTCCGTGCAGCAGGACGAACTCGTCGGCGGCCTGCCGCCCGGGGATCTCCGCCACGAGGACGGGAATCGGCCGCCACCCCGTGTCGAGCCGGGTCGCGATCGCCACCCGGCTGCCGCGCCCGGCGTCGCGGATCAATGCCTCGCCGTCGGGGCGGTTGACCGCGACGACCGGAATCGTCGGCTGCCGGGCCGCCGAGTCGAGGTCGGGGGTGCCCCAAATCGTCGTGCAGATGCCCTCGTGGATGTTCTGGCCCGGGTTGATGAAGATCCCGGCGAGCGCGCCGGACGCCATCAGGTCCTTGACCTTGCCCGGCGACGCCATCCCTTCGGTGACGACGACCTTGCCGGCGGCGCGCGCCCGGTCGATCTCCACGCCGGCCGAAAACACGTCGCCGGCGCTCTCGCCCGTGGCGCCTGGCACGTACACCAACTCGCCCGAGACTTCCTCGCCGCCGGTGGACACGGACATCGCCGGCGTCTTCGCGCGGTACGCCGTGCCGTTGCACCGGACGCTCGACGGCCCCGGAATGGAGATGAAGCAGACGGGCTCGTGCAGGCGGTACGGCACGCCGATCCGCTCGAGCTGCCCGGCCAGCAGGTCGAACGCACGCCGCTCCTCCGCGGACCCCGACAGGCGGGTGAGCTTGGCGAACTGCTCGACCACCCGCCACGGCGTCTTGGGCGACACCGCGTCGAGCACCCGGCGCTCGAGCTCGTCGTCGCTCCACGCGGTGATCTCTGCTACACGGCTCATCGGGTCCGCTCCTTTCGCGAGGTGCCGGAATGAATTGCCTTACACGTTGCTCTCGCGGTACCGCGGGTCCAGCGCGTCCCGCAGCGCGTCGCCGAGGAAGTTGTACGCCAGCACGGTGCACAGGATCAGGAAGCCGGGATAGATCGGAAGCCGCGGATTCTCCCACACGTAGGCCTGGGCATTGCTCAGCATGTTGCCCCAACTGGCCTGGGGCGGCTGGATGCCGAGGCCGAAATAGCTGAGCGCCGATTCGAACAGGATCGCGTTCGCGACGCCGAAGGTGGCCGCCACCAACAGCGACGGCACCGTCTGCGGGATGATGTGGCGCGTCAGGATGCGCGCCGGCGTGGCCCCAAGCGCCTGCGCGGCGTGGACAAAGTCCAATCCGCGGTAGCGGAGCACCTCGGCCCGCACGATGCGCGCGACGACCATCCAGCTGATGGCGCCGATGGCGACGATGATGGTGCGGAAGCTGGCGCCGAAGACCGCGACGATCACGAGCAGCAAAAAGATGTAGGGGATGGCCAGCATCCCGTCGGTGAGCCGCATGAGCACGGTGTCCGCCCACCCGCCGAGATAGCCCGCGAGGCTCCCCACCGCGGCGCCGATGCCGACCGCGATGATCATCGCGATCAGGCCGACGGTCATCGTCGTCGCCGCACCGGCGATGAGGCGCGCGAGCACATCCCGGCCGTTCTCGTCGGTGCCGAGCCAGTGCGCCGGCGAGGGCGGCGCATTGGTGTTCAAGATGTCCACGGCGTTCGGCCCGTAAGGGCTGATCCGCGGGCCCGCGGCCGCGACCACGTACATGCCCACGAGAAAGACGGCGGACGCCACCGCCATCCGGTTGCCGCGAAACCGCCGCCATCCGGCGCGGCGAGGGCCCCGGGCCGCGCCGGCGCCCTCGCGCCGGAGCGGGGATGCCTTCTCGAGCGTGCCCGCGTCCCTAGCCAAGGCGGATCCGGGGATCGACGAGCCCGTACGCCAGATCCGTGAGGAGGCTGCCGCCGACGGCGAACACCGCGACCGCCAGCGTCGCCCCGACCAGCACGGGGTAGTCGCGGGTCAACGTCGATTGGACGGCGAGCTGACCGATCCCCGGCCACGCGAACACGGTCTCGGTGATGGCCGTTGCGCTGACCGCGCGGGGCAGGTACACGCCGATGATCGTCACGACGGGGATGAGCGCGTTGCGCAAGGCGTGGCGGAACAGCACGATGGGCCCAGACAAGCCCTTGGCGTGCGCCGTGCGCACGTAGTCCTCGCCGAGCGCGCCGATCATCGCCGAGCGCGTGTAGCGTGTCGTCTCCGCCAGGTTCGCGATCGTGAGCACGAACACGGGCATGAGCAGGTGGCGGATCCGGTCGCCCAGCGAGAACGCGGCGCCGACTTGGTACATGCCGCCGGCGGGCAGCACTCTGAGCTGCACCGAGAACACGACGATGAGCACGATCGCCAGCCAGAATACCGGGGTGGAGATGCCGAGAAACGTGGTGCCCGCGATGATCCGGTCGAGCGCGGTGTTGCGGCGGGTCGCGCACACCACCCCGAGCGGGATCGCCGCGGCGAGCGACAGTCCGAGCGCGATGCCCGTAAGCAGCAGCGTGTTCGGCAGGCGCGTCGCGAGCAGGCGGCCGACCGACTCCACGGTATTGTAGCTGCGTCCCAGGTCGCCGTGGAGCGCGGCGCGGAGCCACCGCAGGTACTGCACCGGGATGGGGTCGTCGAGCCCGAGATTGGCGCGGAACTGCGCGATCTGATCTCGGTTGAGGTCCGGGTTCTGGAGCATGGCCGGCCCACCCGGCGCGGCGTGGATCAGCACGAACGTCACGAGGCTGACGACCCACAGCAGCACGGCGGCCTGAGCGAGGCGGCGAAGAAGGTATCCGGCCATGCGGACTCGCGGGGCGACCGGCGGCCGGGGCCCGCGGATGCCGGCCCGCGCCCGCCGGGGCGCCGCGTCAGGCGAGCGTCACGCGAGCCACACCTTGGACATCCACGTCAGCGCGTCCCGATATCCGATCAGCGGCAGCCCCTGCGTGCGGGAGCTCATCGCCTGCAGTTCCGGCGGATAGTACAAGTACACGAGCGGCACGTCTTTCGCCAGCATCGCCTGGATCTCATGGTACAGCGTCACGCGCTTCTGCCGGTCCGGCTCGCTGCGGGCCTTGATGAGGATCTGGTCGAGCGCCGCGTTCTTGTAGCCCCACCAGTTGTCCGGCGAGGCGCTGTAGTAGTGGTCGTACAGATCCGGGTCCGGCGGCGTGATCCACCATTCCATCAATAGGTCGTACTTGCGGTCGTGGTACTTCTGGAGATGGACGGGCCATTCCACGATATCGAGCGTGACGTCGAACCCGAGCTTCTGGTACTGCTGCTGGGCGTACGTCATGACCTGCTCCATCACCGGGTACCCCTTCGGGCCGTTGAAGAGCAGCGTGAACTTTTCGCCCTTCGCGTTCGCGAGGACCCCGTCGGCGCCCTTTCTCCACCCCGCCTCGGCGAGCAGCGCCTGCGCCTTCTCCGGGTTGTACGGGTACGTCTCCACGTTGGGATTGTAAAAGGCGCCCAGCAGCGGGTTGATCGGGCCCGTCGCGGGCCGCCCGTCGCCCTTGAGGATGCTCTTGACGATGGCCTGCTTGTCGATCGCGTAGGTCAGCGCCTGGCGGACGCGGACGTCGGCAAACTTCGGGAGGTCGTGGTTGATGGCAAAGAAGTAGTAATCGACCTGAGGCGCCCGCCGGACCTCGATGCCGCGCGCTCCCTGGACCGCCGCCACCTGCGGTGGATCGATGACCGTGAAGTCGATGTCGCCGGAGCGCAACTGGGCCAGCCGCGTGTTCCCATCGGGGATCACCTTGAACTCGATCCCGTCCAGCATCGGAGGGCCCAGGTAGTACTCGGGGTTGGCGGAAACCTCGAGGTAGCTGTCCTGCGTGAACGATTTAAACTTGAACGGCCCCGTGCCGACGGGATTCCGGATGAACTGCACGGGCTGATTCGGATCCTGCGCCTCCAGCAGGTGCTTCGGCACGATCGCGATGTTGTACCCGAGGATCACCGGCAACGACGCGTAGGGATACTTGAGCGTGAACTTCACGGTGGATGGATCGACCACGGTCGTGCGGGCGATCGCCGACACCACGCCCGCCATCCCCGCGTTGACCTTCGGGTTGAGCACGGTGTCCATCGTGAACTTCACATCCCCGGCCCCAAACGGCTGGCCGTCGTGCCACTTCACCCCGGGGCGCAGCCGGAACGTGTACTCGGTGAGAGTGGCGTTGGCGCTCCAGGAGAGTGCGAGGTCGGGGACGACCTGGATGGCCCCGTTGCGGAGCTCGTACTTGACGAGCGTGCTGAAGATCGTCTTGTCGACGAGGATGTCCACCAGCTTCCCGGGAATCGTGATGGGGTAGGCGGTGGGGTTGCCCGGGATGGCCATCCGCCACACTCCGCCGCGCTTCCCGACCGGGGCCGCCGCCCACGCGCGGTCGAGACGTCCGGAGAGCGACCCCAGGCCCGCGGCCGCGGCGCCGCCCGCCGCGGCCATGCGCAGCAGCTCGCGGCGCGACAGGCCCCTCCGAGCGCGTCGGGAATGGACTGGCGTGTCGTCGATGCGCATGTCAACCTCCCCCATGGTGCGGCGCGTTCAGGCTACGTCCTTTCGGGGCGTCGCGGGCACGTCCCTTTCCATCCCACGCAGCGGTGCTCGCGCGGGCTCGGACGGCGCGGGTACCGGCACCTCCCCCGTGCGTGCCGCGATGCGGGCGCGGGGCCGGGCGACGATCCGCGTGCGGCCCGGGTTACGCCTGGGAAGACGCCTCGGCCTGACCGGCCTGCTCCAAGAGGCGCGCGATCTCGCTGTAGGCTTCGCGCTCCTCCTGAAGCACGAGATTGGTCACCTGAAGCCACTGGCGGTGCAGCTCGGACGTTTCCGTGCCGAGCTGCGCGAGCACGGCCGCGACCGCCGTGCGGTCCTGGCCCTCGATCGCGTTTGCGGCGAGCATCTTGAGTTCGCGCCGCCGGTCCATGAACTGCGCGACCTGCGCGCCAAATGCCTTGAGCATCCTCGCGGCGTCGGCTTCGTTCATCGCAGCTCCTTCCGGCATCGTCGATGCATCGTGTGGTTCGTCGGACGGCCCGCGCCGTCCTGGGGCCGTGTTATATTCGAAACATGATGCGACCCTACGGCCGGCGCCGTCGTCGCGTGTCGTGATCGCGACAGGTGGATCGTCGAACCCCCACGGGGCCACCCCGTCCCCTACCGTGGCGGGCGTGATCCTCGCGGGCGGCCAGAGCCGGCGCATGGGGCGCGACAAGGCCCTGCTTCCCGTAGGCGGGCGGACGCTCGTGGAGCTTGTCGCCGGCCGGCTCCGCGAGGCCGGCCTCGACAGGCTGATCCTCGTGACCAACGCGCCCGAGCGATTCGACGCGCTGAGACGCTCAGGCGTCGAGATCCTCCGGGATGCGCTGTCGCCGGGGCATCCCCTGGTCGGGATCTACAGCGGCCTGCGGCATGCTGGCGGACCGGTCTTCGCCTGCGCGTGCGACATGCCGTTTCTCCACCCGGGGCTGGTCCGCCATCTCGCATCGCTTGCGGGCAGCGCCGATGCGATCATCCCGCGCCACGCCCGCGGATACGAACCGCTGCACGCGGTCTACGCGCCGGCGTGCCTCGAGGCGATGCGGCGCTGCGCCGCCCGCCGACAGCCAACGACGGGCTTTCTCGCGGGGGTACGCGTGCGCGTGGTCGAGGAGGAGGAGCTCCGGCGGCTGGATCCGGAGCTCGGGTCATTCGTCAACGTAAACACCCCTGAGGAGTATGCCGCGGCAGCGGCGCGCCTCGAGCGCTTATCCGCGGGCGACGTCCCTACGGAGCGCCGGTGACCCGTCTGAGCTCATCCAGCACGCCGCCCAGCATCGCGATCTCGCGGCCGTACGTCTGGTAGTCGCCCGCACGGAGCGCCGCCTGCGCCCGAGCGTAGTGTCCATCGGCCTGCGCCACGAGACCGGCAACCCGCTGCTGAAAGCCGCGCTGCGCGGCCGTCGGCGACGGTGCCGACGGGGCGGCGGGGCGCGGCGCGGGTGCGGGCGCGACGGGTGCCGGCGCGGAGTTGGCGCTTCGGGGCGCCTGAGCTGAGGACACCATCGCGCCGCCTGGCGCGGGACCGGTATGGCCGCCGCCGTCCGCGGGGACGGAGGAGGGCGCCGCCGCGGTGCTGCCGGGCGCCGGTGCCGGCCCGCGGGTCGCGACCGACGACGCGGCTCCGGGCCCGACCGGCGGGGTTTCGACGGGCGGCTGCGGCGGGGCGCCGAAGATGCGGGCCAGCGCCTCTTCGAGCGTCGGCTCCATGGCGATCCTGGGACCGTAGGCCACGATCACCCGCTTGAGCTCCGGAAGCCCGCTCCCGGAGGCCTGCAGGTACAGCGGCTCGATGTACAAGAGCGCATCGGCCACCGGCACCACGAGCAGGTTGCCCCGGATCACCTGCGACCCTTGCTGGTTCCAGAGTGTGAGCTGGCTGCTGATACCCGGGTCCTGGTCGATGCGGGCTTCGATCTGCATCGGGCCATACACCGTGCGATCCTTGGGGAAGCGGTACACGAGCAGGTGCCCGTAGTTCGGCGCGTCGCTCCGCGCCGCCATCCACGCCACCATGTTGTCCTTGCCGGACGGCGTGAACGGCAGGATCAGGGTGAACTCGTCGCGGCCCCGGGGGGCGAGCCGGAGGTTGACGTAGTACGGCTCGAGCGGCTGCGCCGCGCCGGCGAACACCTCGTTCGGCACCGCCCACATGTCTTCGCGGTTGTAGAAGACCTGCGGGTCCGTCATGTGGAACGTCGTGTAGATCTGCGCCTGCACGGCGAAGAGGTCCACGGGATAGCGAATGTGCGCGGCGAGGGCGCGCGGCATGTCCGACAGCGGGACGAAGACGCCGGGGAAGATCCGCGCGTACGTCGCGACGAGCGGATCCGACGCGTCGGCCACGTAGAACCGGGTCGACCCGTCGTAGGCGTCCACGACGGCCTTGACCGAGTTGCGAATATAGTTGAGCTGCCCGGTCGGCTGGGCGTACGGGTACGCCGCAGTCGTCGTGTAGCCGTCGATGATCCAGAACAGCCGGCCGCCCGCCAGTACCAGATACGGATCGTGGTCGAACGTCAAAAACGGGGCAATGTGAGCGACCCGCTCGGACACCACACGGTGAAACATGATGCGGCTGGTTGGCGTGATGTCCGTGCTGAGGGACAGCGGCAGCGCGCCGAACCGGTAGGTAAACGCGAGCCGGCTGAGACTTCCGCCGATCGGGATGCCACCCGATCCCGTGTAGGCCGCGTACACGTTGCGGTCGCCGGACGCATAGTCCAGCTCTCGCGTGCGGGTATTCACCACGACATACGGCGTGGCCGTCAAGCCGTAGTACAACTCCGGGCGGCTCACGGCCTGTCCCATCGTGCTCTGGGGCGGGATGTCCTTGATGTAGAACTCGGGCAGCCCCTCGGCGGAGAAGCGATTGACGGGGTTCATCACGAGCCCGTACCCGTGCGTGAACACGAGATGCTCGTTGACCCAGGTGTGCGCGTCCGGCGGCAGCCGCGACGCGTCCAGCTCGCGGGCGGCGAGCATCACCTGTTGCTCCCGGCCCGCGATGCGGTACCGGTCGATGCCGATGCTCGAAAAGGTGTAGTACAGCCGCAGGCTCTGCAGCTGCGTATACGTGCGCAGGAGCGGGCGATCGTCCCACAGCCGCACGTTGTCGAGCACGGACTGGTTTGCCTGGACGGTCGCGGGGTCGAGCGTGGTGGACGCCGGGAACGCCTTCTCCTCCACCTTGTCGAGGCCGTACGCGTGGAGCGTCGCCTCGATGCTGCTTTGAATGTACGGCGTCTCCCGCCGCAGCTCGTTGGGCGCCACGTTGAACTGCTGAACGAATCCGGGATAGAGTTGGACCCCGACGATCCACACGGCCACGAGACCGGCCAGCGCACCGGCGGCCGGCTGGAACGAGGGCATCCGCGGGGAGACCATGAGGAGCACGCCGGTGGCGGCCGCGAGGACCGCGACCAGGCGCAGCGCGGGCAGGGCCGCGTGGACGTCGGCGTATCCCGCGCCGAACACCACGCCCCGCTGCATCAACAGCAACCCGTAGGTCTGCAGCCAGAGCCCCGCGGCCCCCACGAGCACGAGCACGCCGAGAAGGATGCTCAGGTGGGCGCGGACACCCCGCGGCACCACCCACACCCCCCGCATCGCCAGCGGGGCGAGGTCCAGATAATATCCGATCGCGACCACGGCCAGGGCCGCGGCGAGCCAGCCGGCCAACCACTCGTACAGCCGGACGAGCGCGGGGAGCGTGAAGATGTAGAATCCGACGTCCATCCCAAAGATCGGATCACGCGTGCCGAACGGCACCTGGTGCACGAGCATTTGGAACGGCAGCCATGCCCGCGAGGCCACGATACCGGCGAGCACCCCGACGACCCCGGCGCCGAGCGCGGCGATCCTGGCCGGCTGGAGGCGGGTCACGATCTGGCGATACGCCCGTCCTCCCGAGGCACGCAGCTCGATGACCCTCGGCACCGGGCGCAGCCGCAGCAGGAGCCGGGTGTTGATATAGAAGATGAAGAACACGCTCAGGCCGGCGAGCGTCCCGAGCACGATCTCGGATACGATGGGCGTCCAAAATGCGACGCGGTACCCAACCTCGCCGAACCACAGCCATTCCGTGTACCCGCGCGCGAGCCAGGGGGCCAGGAAGAGCAAGGCGACCAGCGCGACGAGCACGATGCGGCGAATCGTCAACGGCTGGCCTCCTCGCGCCTCAGGATGGGTGAATCAGGGTCTATGGTACAATACAATTGAGGCGGATGTCATGATTACGCGCGATCAGGTCATCGATGTGTTGAAGTCGTGCTACGATCCGGAGATCCCGGTCAATATCTGGGATCTCGGGCTGATCTACGACGTCACCATCGTGGGCGGTGAGATCGACATCAAGATGACGCTCACCGCGATGGGATGCTCCATGGGCCCGCAGCTGGTCTCAGAGATCCAATCGAAAATGCTCACGGTCGACGGCGTCGAAGACTGTCGGGTGGAGATGGTCTGGAGCCCGCCCTGGTCCCCCGAGCGCCTGAGCGACGACGGCCGGTTGCAGCTGCAGGCGATGGGGTTTGCCGTCTGAGCCACCGGCGGCGCGAGCACCGACACCCAGCGGTCGACGGCCTGAGCGCATGGACACCGTGACGGCAGGCCCCGCGGGGAGTACCGTCGTCGTCGCCGACGACGACGTGCTGTTTTCGACCCGGATCACCGCGACGCTCGCCGCCCTTGGATACGCATCGGTCGCCGTCCGCAGCGGCGACGCCTTTACGCGGGCGCTCGGCCGCGGCCCGGCCGCGGCCATCGTCAACCTCGCGGCGCGGGGCTTCGACGGCGCCGCGTTGATCCGGCGGGCCAAGGGGGAGGCGGCGACGCGCGCCGTGCCCCTGCTCGCGTTTTGCGGCCACCGGGATGTCGCGCGGCAGACGGCCGCGCGCGAGGCCGGCTGCGATCTCGTCACGACCAACAGCGCCATCAGCGCCGATCTCCCGCGCCTGCTTCGCTCCCTGCTCGGGACGGCCGCGGCCCGCGGGCCGGCCTAGCGCCGCCCCGCAGCAACCGACGCCGGTTCGGCCCCGGGTTCGAGCGCCCCGGGTTCGGCCGGCGCGCCGGCATCCGCCTCGCGTAGGCTCTTGAGGAACGCGGCGGCCGGCGGCGCCAGAAACATGCCCATGAACCCGAAGAGGGCGTTGCCGATCAACAACGCAAGGAGGATTGTGGCGGCGTGCAGGCGGAGCTCGTGGCCGATGACCTGGGGCAGGATGAACTTCGTCTCGACGAGCTGCAGGACCACGAAGAACACCAGCACGGGCACCGCGATGTTGGGCGACTGCAAGAGCGTGACGCCCACGATCGGAATCGCGCCGATGACGGGCCCCACGATCGGGATCGCGCGCGTGAGCCCGGCGAAGACGCCGAGGAGCAGGGGAAACGGCGCGCCCAGGATCGCGAGGCCGATCCACACGACCACCCCGGAGATCAACATCAGGAGGAGCTGGCCTCGCACGTATCCGGCAACGATGCGATCCGCGCGCTGCCCCGCGCGGCGGGCGGCGGGGCGCCACGCCGTGGGCAGGAATCCCAACAGCTCGCGGCTGAGCGACGGCAGATCGACCAAGAAATAGAAGGCGAGGATCGGGATCAGCACGAGCTCCACGACATGCGTCAACCACCGGGCCGTCGCCTGCAGCATCCGCCCGGCGGAGTTGACGACCAGCGTGCCCGCCTGGTTGATCGCCTGGTCGAGCCTGGCCTGCGCCGGCGCCGGGAGCCCCCGGCGCACGGAGGCGCGCGTCGTGCTGAGAAACGCCGACAGCTGATCCCGATAGGTCTTGGCGTTCTGAGCAAACCGGCTGGACTCCGCGGCGAGCGGGCGCGCCGCCACGTGGAACGTCCCCACGAGCGCGGCGGCCACGACGACGAACACCGCGAGGGCGGCGAGGACTCGCGGCATGGGTCGCCCGCCGACCCGGATACGCGCCGCGAGCTCGACAAACGGGAGCAGGGCGTATGCCAGCATGGCCGCCAGCGCCACGGTCAGGAGCACGAAGCGGAGGCGAAAGAGCAGGTACGCCGCCGCGGCGGCGATGACCATCCCCAACGCCACCCGCAGCCAGCGTTCCGTGGGAGTCACGGGCGAGCGCTCCGTCATCGGCATCTGCCTCCGCGGCTCGTGGCGTGTACGGTGCAGTTCGTCACCGGCGGACCAGGTTGCGGACGAAGAACAGCACGTTGGCCGGCCGCTCGGCCAATCGCCGCATGAGATACGGGTACCAGTCCGCGCCGTACGGGGTCGCGATCATCACGCGCTCGCCGCGCGCGACCAAGTCGCGCTGCAGTTGCGGGCGCACGCCGTAGAGCATCTGGAACTCGTACCGGTCGCAGGCGATCCCCTGCTCACGGACGACCGCGCGGACGCGCTCGATGATCTTGTCGTCGTGCGTCGCCACGGCCGTGTACCCGCCCTCCCGCAGCGACCGCACGATGAGGCTCACCAGGTTGCGGTCGACGTCGGCCTTCTGCGGAAACGCCACGTCCGGCGGCTCGAGGTAGGCTCCCTTGACCAGCCGCAGGTTGGGCCGTAACGGCAACAGCGCGTCGAGGTCGGTCGCGGTGCGCCGGAGGTAGGCCTGCAGCACGACGCCCACGTTCGCGTACCCGGCGTCCCGCAGGCGCCGGTAGATGCCGAGCGTCGCGTCCACGCGGCTCGACTCTTCCATGTCGATCCGGACGAACTGCCCGTGCGCTCCGGCGCGCTCGACCAGGCGCGCAACGTTGGCGTGCGCGAGGTCCTGGGCGACGTTCAGGCCGAGGTGAGTCAGCTTCACGGAGAGCCGCGTCGGCAACCGCTCCGCGGCGAGGCGGTCCAGCAGGGCGAGGTACTCGCGCGTGACCCGCCCCGCGGTCTCGCCATCCCCGACGCCTTCCCCGAGCAGGGTCGTGTTGGTCTCGAACCCGCTCTCGGTGAGCCGGCGAAGCACGATGACGCACTCGTCGAGGGTCTCCCCGGCGACGAACCGCGCGGCTCCCAGCCGCATCCCATAGCGCCGCATCCAGACGGCGGCGCCCTGGTGCGTCGACAGCCGCAGGAGACCGCGGCGCATCACCGCATTCACTGAGACGTCCACGCGCACCCCCCTCCGGAGCGCCGTCGCCGCGCCCCAGCGGAGCCCGGACCCGACGGCGGGCGCTCCTCCGTGTTCACGCCCGAGTTGCAGGACCGGCGCCCGGCGACGCGCTCGTCGCCATCGGGACCGTCGTCCACGCGCCCGGCGGCGTCGTCCACGCGGCCGCGTCCGGGTGGAGGATTGCCGCGAGGATCTCCACGCCGTCGACGACGCGCGGCCCCGACCGGCTGAAGAAGCTGCTGCCGTCGGTCGCGTAGACGCGGCCCGCGAGCACGGCCGGGAGCCGCCGCCACTCCGCGCGCGCGGCGAGCCCGCGCGCTTCCGCAACCGTCCGCGCAACGTCGAACCCGCACACCGTGAGCACCACAACATCCGGCGCGGCCCGGGCGACCTCGTCCCATCCCACGCGGAACGACGGGCGCCCGGGACGGCCGATGACCTCGCGGCCGCCGGCGCACTCCACGAGCTCCGGCATCCAGTGTCCCGCGCAAAACGGCGGATCGAGCCACTCCATGCAACACACACGCGGCCGCGGGCGATCCCGGACGACGCGCCGCACCGCCGCCACGCGCGCCCGCAGCCCGTCGACCAGGCGGCCGGCCGCGTCCGGGCGCCCTGCGGCAGCGCCGACCCGCACGATGTCGCCGAGAATGTCGTCGAGCGTGTGCGGATGCAGCCGTACGATGGCGGGCGGCCGGGGCAGGTGCGCCGCCGCGGCCTCGACGTCGAGGCTCGGCAGCGCGCACACCTCGCAGAGGTCCTGCGTGATCACGAGATCGGGCTCTGCGGCGCGCAGCACGTCCGCGTCGACGCGGTACAGGGGATCACCGCGGCGCAGCGCCGCCTCGACCTGGGCGTCGATCTCGCGGCTCGACAGGGCGGCGTCGATCGAGGGATGGACGGCCACGGGCCGGCCGCGAACCTCGGGAGGATAGTCGCACTCGTGGCTGACGGCGACGATGTCGCGCTCCAGTCCGAGCGCGCACACGATCTCGGTCGCGCTCGGGAGGAGCGTGGCGATCTTCACCGACGATCCTCCCCCGCGGCCACACCGTCGCCGGACATGCCGGCGAGGGCGCCGGTATCCGGAGTGCCGGCGGCCGGCGCGCCGCCGCCGCCGTTGCCGGCCGACGGGCACAGCATGTCCATCGTCACGGCGGCGAGATGGTCGACGACCAGATCCGCGTCCGAGAAGTCCAGCGACCGGGTCAGCACCGACGGCACGGCGATACATCGCATCCCCGCGGCCTTGGCCGCGCGGACGCCGTTTTCGCTGTCCTCCAGCACCGTGCACCGGCTCGGCGGCACCGCGACGCGCTCCGCCGCGAGCAGATAGACGTCGGGCGCGGGCTTGGCCCGCGGGACCTCGTCACCGCCCGCGACCGCGGTAAACCGGCCCGCGAGCCCGAGTCGCTCCAGCATGGCGATGATGCGCCCGCGCTTCGAGGACGACCCGATCGCCGCGCGCCAACCGTGCTCGCCGAGCAGGCGCAGCAGCGGCAGCACCCCGGGCAGCGGCACCATGTACGCGGGCTCGAGCGTGGCATACGTCACCCGCCACTCGGCGCGGACCGCATCCGCCCCCTCGGGGCCGCCCTGCAAAGGACCGAGCGGATCGAACGGACGGTCGTTGCGGCCGACATTCCTGAGCCACAACGCCAGCGGAAACTGGAGGCCGCGCCTGGCATAGACCGCGCGCCAGGCCAGATACTCCGGCGTCTCCGTGTCCACGATCAGGCCGTCAAAATCAAAGAGGACGGCGCGTGCTTCCATAGGAGTAAGGATAGCAAACCGCTCCCGCGCCGTGCACCGGCCACGTGGACACGCGCGCGGGCCCTGGCGCCTCACCCCGTGTGTGCCCGGCACCAGCCCCCGCCGAAGTCATGCGATGACACATTAGTCTCGGGCGATATGCGTTACGGTGACGTTGCAGGAAGTGGGGTATACTCAACCAGCGCCGTGGTGGCGGTCCCACACGGCGGACCGGCGCACGCGGCGCCGCTCCGACTCAGTGCGAGGCGCCCGCGAGCGTGCAGCCCGGTCGCGCCTCGAGAACAGGTGGAGTCACGCAGTGCAGATCCGGATGCGCCCGGCGGCACAGGAACTCATGGACGACCCGGCGTGCGCCGAAGGGGACCTCCGGCCGGCGCTCCGCGACCTCGGCCGGATCAACCGCGTCTTCGGCGCGCACCGCTTCGTGCGCGCCTACCTCGATCGCGCGGTGCCCGAAGCCGCGCGCCGGCGTCCCGCCGCGGGCGTGTTCCGCCTCGTCGACGTGGCGAGCGGCGGCGGCGACATCGCGGTGGCGGTGGCGCGCTGGGCCGCCCGGCGGGAGATCGCGGTGCGTTTCGTCGCGGTGGATCTCCACGCGACCACCGCGCGGCTGGCGCGCGAGGCTACGGCGCGCCATCGCGGGATCGCCATCGTCCGCGGCGATGCCCGCGCGCTGCCGTTCGCGGACCGGACGTTCGACGTCGGCCTGTGCACGCTCGCGCTCCACCACATGCGCGACGACGACGCCGCCCTGGTCCTGCGCGAGCTGCACCGGGTTGCGCGATGCGGCTTCTTGGCCGTCGACCTCGTGCGCGGCGGCGTGGGGCACGCGGCGGTGTGGCTGTTGACGCGGCTCTCCGGAAGCCGCGTGCTGCGTCACGACGGGCCGCTCTCGGTGCGGCGGGCACGGTCGATGGAGGAGTACCGGCGGCTCGCGGATGCGTCGGGCATCCCGGATCTGCGTGTGTCCCCGCTCCCGGGGTTTCGCGTTTCGCTCGCGCGCCTTCAGGATGCCGGAGCGCCGCCGCGGTGACGCGCGCACCGCAGGGGGCGCCGCTGTTGCGCCACGGGGAGGAGCCCGCGGCATGACGCCGCGCGCGGATGTCATCGTCGCCGGCGGCGGTCCGGCCGGGAGCGCCACCGCGGCGGCGTTGGCGCGGGCGGGGTGCCGGGTCGTGCTGTTCGAGCGTGAGGTGTTTCCCCGGCGCAAACCGTGCGGGGACTACGTGAACCCCGGGGCGGTCGCGGCGCTCGACCGGCTCGGCGTTCGGGATGCCGTGATCCGCGCGGGCGCCCGGGCCGTCGGCGGCATGCACGTCGCCGGCGCTCGGGGCGACGCCGCGACGCTCCGGTTTACGGGACGCCCGGGCTGGTCCGTGCCGCGCCGCATCCTGGATGCGATCCTGCTCGCGCACGCGGCCCAGGCCGGCGTGCGCGTGTACGAGGGCGCGACGGTGGCGGCGGTCGTGCGCCAGGGTCCGCGGATGTCCGTCACGGTCCGGTTCCGCGGTCGCGGCGGCGTGGAGGCGCACACGGCCGCGCTCGTGGTCGGTGCGGACGGGCTGCGCTCTGCCGTGGCACGCGCGGCCGGGCTCGATGGCGCGTCCCGCCGCGGACGCTACACGGCGGGGAGCTACGTCGCGGGGCTGGCGCCGCTCGACGGTGCGGGAGGCTGCGACATCGGCGAGATCCACCTCCGGCCGGACCGGTACTGCGGGGTGGCGTACCTGCCGGGAGGCGTTGCCAACGTGACCGTCGCCCTGGGGCGCCGCGTGATCCAGGGATGGCGAGGCAAGGTCCGCGAGGGCTACTGGCGCGAACTGCTCGCCTTTCCCGGGCTCCGCGGCCGCCTCGACCGGGCCGAGCAGGTCGAGACGGTCGCGGGAGCGGGACCGCTCGCCTACCGGCGACGCCGGTGCGTCGCCGACGGGATCATGCTGGTCGGCGACGCCGCCACCTATGTCGATCCCCTCACCGGGCAGGGCGTCTATCTTGCGCTGCGGGGTGCGGAGCTCGCGGCGCCGATCGCGCTGCGCGCCCTCGACGGCGCGGGCCCGCGCCGGGCGGCGCTCGCGGAGTACCGGCGGCGGCGCGACCGCGAGTTCGCGGGCGTGTTTCTGATCTCGCGGGTGCTGCAGCGGCTCGCGTTTCAGCCCGCCCTCGCGGGCCGCGCGCTCCGGCGCCTCGCCGCGCGCCCCGATCTCGGTAGCGCGCTGATCGCGGCCATCGGGAATGTCGCGGAGCCGCGGTCCGTGCTGCGCCCCGGGTTCGTGGCGCGCGCGCTCGGCGTGCTGTGACGGAGGGAAAACCCGTGCACACTGAGACGGTGGCACGCATCCGGGGCAGCGTGGAGGCCATCTTCGACTACGCCGCGCAGGTGGAGCGGTGGCCCGAATGGCTCCCGCACTATCGCAGCGTCCGCGTGCTCGCCACCAGCGGCCCGGCGCGGATCGTGGAGATGAAGGCCCGGCGCGGGCGGCTCCCGGTGTGGTGGTGGGCGCAGCAGGTGCGGATGCCCGAGGAGCGCCGCATCCGCTACACGCACGTGCGCGGCGTCACGATGGGCATGCGGGTCGAGTGGCGCCTCGAACCGGCCGCCGGGGGCGATGTCGTCGTCACGGTGGTGCACGACCTCGACCTCCGCTGGCCGCTCATCGGGCGCGCCGTCGCCCGCCGGATCATCGGGCCGCTGTTCGTGGAGCCGATCGCCGCGCGAACGCTCGCACGGATCAAGCAGCTCGTGGAACAGCCGGTGTCCGCGCCCCGGCGCGAGGCACGCGGGGCCGGGCGGACGCCGGGCCCACAGGCGCGGGGCGCGGTCTCGCCCCCCAGAGGAGGTGACGCATGAGCCGGCAGGTGGTCGTCACGGGAATTGGCGCGGTCACCCCCATCGGCATCGGGGTCGGAGGGTTGTACGAAGGGCTGCGGCAGGAGCGCTCGGCCATCGACACCATCACCCGGTTCGATCCGGCGCCGTTCAACTGCCGCGTCGCGGCCGAGGTCCGGCGCTTCGACGGCGGCCTCTACACCGACCCCAGGCGCCTGCGCCGGCTCGACCGCTACGCCCAATTCGCGATCGCGTGCGCGCGCCAGGCCCTGGACGACGCGGGCCTCGACCTGACGGACGAGAACCGCGACATGATCGGGTGCTTCGTCGGCTCGGCGCTCGGCGGCGCCGCGTTTGCGGAGGAACAGCACGCGGTGTTTCTCAGCCAGGGCGTGCGGCGGATCAAGCCCACCCTCGCGCTCGCCGTGTTTTGCGGGGCCGCTTCGTGCAACGTCGCGATCGAGCACGACCTGCGCGGCCCGAGCAGCGCCAACTCGGACAGCTGCGCGAGCGGCGCCATCGCCATCGGGAACGCGTTCCGGGCCGTGCGCGACGGGTACGCCGACATCATGCTGGCCGGCGGCGTCGAGGTCCCGCTGGCGCCGCTCATCTTCGGCGCGTTCGACCTCATCCGGGCGATGTCCACGCGCAATGACGAGCCCGCGGCGTCGTGCCGGCCCTTCGATCGCGACCGCGACGGGTTCGTCATGGGCGAGGGCGCGGCGCTGCTCGTCCTGGAGGAACGCGAGCACGCGCGCCGGCGCGGCGTGCCGGTCTACGGCAGGATCCTCGGCTACGGCAATTCCAACGACGCGCATCACATGACGGCGCCGCTGCCGTCCGGCGCCCAGGCCGCCCGGGCCATGCGCGACGCCCTGGGCGAGGCCGAGGTCGCGCCGGACCAAGTCGACTACGTGAATGCGCACGCGAGCGGCACGCCGCTCAACGATGTCACGGAGACGCTGGCGATCAAGCAGGTCTTCGGCGCGCGCGCCTCCCGGATTCCCGTGAGCGGCACGAAGCCGATGCACGGTCACGCCCTCGGCGCGACGGGCGCGATCGAGGCCGCGATCTGCCTGCTCGCGCTGCGACACGGGTACATCCCGCCGACCCTGAATCTCGCGGCGACGGATCCCGCGTGCGATCTGGATTACGTGCCCGGTACGGGCCGGACGCTCGCGCCGCGGTACGTCCTCAGCAACTCCTTCGGGTTCGGAGGGATCAACGCGAGCCTGGTGTTTGGCCGGGCGTGACCCGCCGGTCCACCACGCGCCGCAGCTTGCCGCCCTCGCTGCGCGGCAGCGTCCCCGGGGCGGCCAGCGCCACGTCCACGGCGATGGTGAGCACGCCCCGCAGCTGCCTGGTGATGCGCTCCTTCAGCGCCTCGACCTCGCGGTCACCCGGATCGAGGGCCCGGGCCGCCGCCGGCCACGCCGGCGATACTTCGATCTTCGCCTCGAGGACATCGAGCGTGCGGGGCCGTGTGACGACGAGCTGGTAGTGTGGCGAAAGCTCCTCGAACTGCATGAGGACGGACTCGACCTGGGACGGGAAGACGTTGATGCCGCGGATGATCAACATGTCATCGGTGCGGCCGACGACCATGGACATCCGGATGTGCGTGCGGCCGCACGGGCACGGCGCGGGATCGAGCGCGGCGATGTCCCCGGTGCGGTAGCGGATCACCGGTAGGGCTTCCTTGGTCAGCGTCGTGAACAGGAGCTCGCCCCGCGTTCCCGGCGGGACCGGCTCCCCGCTCAGGGGATCGACGGCTTCCACGAGAAAGTGATCCTCGAACACGTGCGAGCCCTGCTGTGCTTCCAGGCACTCGTTGCTGACGCCCGGTCCGATCACCTCGCTCAATCCGTAGATGTTGACGGCCTTGAGCGGAAGACCGCGCTCGATCTGCCGGCGCATCTCGTCGGTCCAGGGCTCGGCGCCGAGGACCGCCACCCGCAGGGACCATCCGGCCGGATCGAGGCCGCGTGCCGCGGCGGCCTCCGCCAGCGTGAGCAGGTACGAGGGGGTGCAGGCGATGACGCGCGGCCGGAAATCCTGAATAAGGAGCAGCTGGCGCTCGGTGTTCCCCCCTGACACGGGCACCACCACGAGCCCCATGAGCTCGGCGCCGTAGTGCATTCCGAGACCGCCGGTGAACAACCCATACCCGTAGGCGTTGTGGAACACGTCTCCCGGGCGCGCGCCGCTTGCGGCGAGCGACCGGGCGCACACTTCCGCCCACACGGCGAGGTCCGCGCGCGTATAGCCGACGACCGTGGGGCGCCCGGTCGTCCCCGAGGATGCGTGCAGGCGCACAACCCGGTCCATCGGCGCGGCAAATAGGCCGAACGGATAGTGATCGCGGAGGTCGTTCTTGCGGGTCATCGGCAGCCGGCGCACGTCGTCGAGGCTGCGGATCTCATCGGGCCCGACGCCCGCCCGGTCGAACGCGGCGCGGTAAAACGGCACCCCATCATATACGCGCTGCGCCACCGCGCGCAGCCGGGAGAGCTGGAGCGCCGCCAGCTCGGCGCGGGGGAGGGTCTCGACGGCCGGGTTCCAGATCATCGCTCGCCGGCCGGGGCGCGGCCCGCGAGGGCCGCATCATGCATCCCCGCCGAGCGTACGGGCGCGGACACTACTGGTGCGTGGACGACCGCGCGACCGGGGTTGGCACCGCGGGCTGATGGTCTCCGAGGCTGTGCGAGGACTGACCGGCCGCCAGCACCGTCTCCGGGAGAAGGTAGGCGCCCTGGGCGTGCAGCGCGAGCTGCAGGCTGTGCACCAAGTCGGGCGCGAGCGCCATCTGGCGGAAGGAGAGCCGGTTGTCGATCGAGATCACCGCCGCCGCGCCCGCTGCCTGCCCCTCTTCCATCGTCGTCGGCACGACACGCGCCGACCCGGCGGCCTCGTACGTCGCGGAGATCGACCGGCTCGCGACCACCAGGTTGCCGATGCCGTGCGGGACGAGCGCGCGGAACGGGATCGTGTACACGTATCGCCGGGCCGCAAACGGGTTGAACTCCCCCGGCCGGTACGGGTGCAGGTCGATCGGATAGCTCGCGACCCCGATGGCGTCCCAAAAGACGCGGCTCGTCACGATGTCCTGGGCCGTCAGCGTGTACATGCCGCGGATGTGCCGCGTCTCGCGGATGTAGAGGTAGTCGGCGGCGCGGATCAGATACGCCTGCTCGAATCCCGGGGCCATCTCACGCAAGTACTCCACGAGACCCGGCAGCTCCAGACGGCCCCGACGCATGCCGTCCGCGACCGAGACCGGATCCGTGCCGTCCACGCCGAAGATCAACAGTCCGTTGATCAACACCGAGTGGTTGTGCTGCAGGCCGATGTTGAGATCATAGATCGCGACGCCGGGCTGTGAGGGGTGATACTGGCGCATGATTGTATCGTATCCCCAAACGTTCCCGCGGTAGATGCCCGTCATGTGGAGCATCGCGCGGCTCCGCCCGGTGATGTAGGCGACCACCTGCCGCCAGTTGACGCCGCCGAGCTCAAACACCAGCGTCGACGACATCATGGTGCGGTCGATGCCCGAGCTCTCCCGCCCGAGCGCGTAGGGCACGCCCGCCATGGCCGCCACGTCCGCGTCGTCCGTCGCGTCGATGATCCGCTTCGCGCAGATCGTCTCCTGGCGGTGCGTCAGCAGATTTTCGACGACGATGCCTCGGACCCACTGGCCGTCGACGATCGCCGCCACCGGGCGCGTGAGCAGCCGCAGGGTGATCAACGGCTCGTTGCGGACCTCATCCATGAACACATGCTTCGCGGTCTCGATGTCGAACGTCAGGCCGAGGCGCTGGTAGATGTCCCGGAACACGCCCCGCGCGAGCTGCACCCCGTCGCGCCCGAAGTCCATGTCCAGCATATTGAGCATCGGACCGGTGAGGTCGCCGCCGAGATACGGACGCTCCTCGGTCATGAACACGGGCTCGCCCATGCGGGCGGCCGTGACCGCCGCCGCCACGCCGGCCGGCGTGCCGCCGGCAACGTAGACCGGCACCATCATGGAGCAGTCGTACGCGAGTGACGACGGCGAGACGCCGGCGCTGGTCGGGCCGTTCGACATCACGACCAGGATGCCGGCCAGCAACCCGGCCGCGATGACGCGGAGGCGGTGCAACGCAACAACCGCTCGGCCAGTTTGAGACACCTTGCGCAACATTGTATCAGAAACACGGCCCAGGGAAACGATTTGTTCCACCGACGTTTTACCCTGGACCGCGGGGAACACCGTCGGCGCGCCTGCCCGACCGAGGCCGCGGAGTCCGCCGGCCGGAGGATTGCACCGCGACGGCGTGCCGGGAGGGCGTTACGTGCCGGCGGTGTGCGCGGGCTGCGGAGTCGGGGGCCGGACGAAAATCCGGCACAGGATCAGGCTGAACTCGTAGAGCAGCACCATCGGGATGAACACGAGGGCCATCGTGACCGGACTCCAATCCGGGGTCCCGAGGACGGCGATGCCGGCGGCCACCATGTAGGCGATCCGCCACTCCTTGCGCAGCGTCTGCGGGCTCACGATGCCGAGCATCGCGAGGGACAGGATGAGGAGCGGCGTCTCGAACGTCCCGCCGACGATCAGGAGGAAGAACAGGACGTACGTGATGTACGCGTTCGCGGTGATCAAGACGTTGAACTGGCTCCCCGCCTGCGCGATCAGCCAGTGCGTGCTGATCGGGAGCACGAACACGTAGGCGAACACGACGCCACAAGCAAACAGCACGCCGGCGAGCAGCGCGATCGGCACGACCCGGCGGCGCTCGTGATCGGTCAGCGCCGGCGCGACGAACGCGAACATCTGATAGACGATCCAGGGCATGCTCACGGCGAACCCAAACAGGAACGCCACCTTGAGCTTGACGAGAAACGGTTCGAGCACGGTGAGCGTCGTGAGCTTGATGCCGCCCAACGGCCGGAGCAGCAGGTGCAGCAGGGTGTCCACGAACAGGAGGCCGGCCCCGCTGGCGATGAGGAGGCCCAGGATCGCGTGGGTCAGCCGCTGTCGCAGCTCCTCCAGGTGTTCGATGAGGGTCATTTCCTTGTCATGCATCGCGGCTCACTGTACATCCCGAATGAGCTGAGAGAGCGTGACCAGCCGGTAGCCCCGGCGCCTCAGCTCGGCTATGATCCTGGGCAAGGCCTGCACGGTGTTCAACGTCCCATTGTGTAAGAGTATCACGCCGCCGGGCTGCGCATGCGCCAGCACGTGCTCGACGACGAGCTTGGCCGGCGGCAGCGCCCAGTCCCCGGAGTTGTCGGTCCACATGGCGAGCCCGAGGCCCGCCCGGCCGGCCGCCGCGACGACGGCACCGGTATAGTCCCCGCCCGGCGGACGAAACCACCGGGGGCGCCGCGCGGCATCGCGCTCGATGACCGCGACGGTCGCGGCGATCTCCTGCGCCACGGTGGCGTCGTCGACGGACGACAAGTTGGGATGGTGGAACGTATGGTCCCCGATCTCGTCGCCGTCGGCGGCCATCTCACGGAGCAGATACGGGTATGCGCGGGCGTGCTCTCCGATCACGAAAAACGTCGCGTGCGCTCCGTAGCGCCGGAGGATCGCCAGGAGCAACGGTGTGGCCAACGGGCTCGGGCCGTCGTCGAACGTCAACGCGATCTCACGCCGGAGCGGATCGCCGCGCCAGAGGCGGCCCTCGGTCTCGCCGCCGAACAGCAGTCCCTGCAGCCGGCGCTTGGTCTCCACGACGCCCGCCAGCAGCCCGCCGTGGAACGTCTCGGTCGACTCCACGGTGCGATCCCCCGGCAACCGCGCGAGACGCAGCCGCTCCGCGGCGGAGACGTGCGGGTCGTGCGGCTCCGCCGGCTCTTCGACCAAGTCGCCCGCCAGGAGGGCGGGGCTGTACCAGACGTCCCCTGCGCCCGCGAGGGCCGCACCGGGCGCCGGGCCGCTCCCGCCGCCGGTGAACCGGGCGCGCGCGAGCTGCGCGGTAAACGTCGCGTCGGTGCGGCGCCCGTCGAACCGCCCACTTTGATGGTAGTAACCCGTCAGCAGCACCCGTGTGATCCGCGGGTCCGCGCCAAACGCCGCGCGCGCCAGCGCGGCGGCACGATCCTGCACTTCATGAACCGCGGCCGGCGCCCCGCCCGTCCATTGCATGCCGTAGACAAACCAGATCCACGCCAGGCGCGCGAGCCGCCCGTCCGGCAGCTTCGTGACCCCGTCGCTGGCCACGGTGACCTTGACCACGGCCGGCGCGAGCCCACGCGCCACCATGACCTTCCACACGGCCCGCTCCTCGGGGGCGATCCCGGGTCCGATCACGTGCGTGTTGTTCGTAATGTACGGCGCCACGGGCCCCGGTGCCGTGGACGCCTCGGCCGGCGCCGCGGTGCCCCGCGGCTGCGCGGCCTGTGCCGCGGGCAGCGCGAGCACGGCGGCGAGCCACACGCGCACACGGCCCCAGTCCGCCGGCGCCTCGGACACGCCGAACGACCGGAGCGACCCTCCCACACGGACCATCTCCTGTTGCGGCAAGTCCCCGACGAGTGTGAACGACAAATCGCGGGCGTTCCAGTGCAGCACGTTCGCCACGCCCCTCGTCGTGATCGCGCCCGCCGCCCCGTGGATCTCCACGCGCTGCGCGTTCGCCGGCTCACCCTGGGCGCCGCGGCTCTCGAACAGCGTCAACGTCGCCACGCCGTCCGTGAACGTGAAAACCGCCGCGGACACGCCGCGCACTTGGACCACCCGCGAGCCGGCCAGCTTGTATCCCGGCGGGAGATACGCCGGCAGCTGCGGTGTGAATCCGACCCGCTGCGCAATTTGCTCGATGGTGAGCTTCCCGGCCGGGCGTCGCGTCTCGAGCTGCGCCCCGGGCGGCGGGGCGAGTTCGAACAGTCCCGGCGCGAACTGGGGATTGATGCGCACCCGGATAAACGCCGATTCCTGGCGGAGGGCGCCTGCGGGACCGTACCGCTCGAAGCGCAGGATCAAGCGCGTCTGAGTGTCCACCCAGACCCGCAGGCGCGGCCGGCCCGGAAACTTGCTTTGGACGTCGATGATCCGTGCGGCACGGCCGGCGACCTGCTCGGTGCCGGCGAAGCGCACCACGTAGTTCTGGGCGATCTGGGGCAGGATCCGCTCGGCCACCGCTTCTTCGGTGCGTGCCGCGGGGCCGCGGACGAACATGTTGGCGGCCGGCGTGTACGTCGCCTGTGTCGCGCCGCTGATCACGACGATCCGCGCGGGCTGATCGCCGACGGCGAGGTACTCCAGGCGCGTCTGGTCCGGCGCCCGATGATAGACGTGGACCTGGTACGCCTGGACCCGTCCCGCCCAGACCGTCGAGGTCCGCGTGCCTTCGTAGCTCACGGTCCGCGGCGCCGCCGCCGCCGCCTGCAACCAACTCAAGGGCTGGCTCACCGCGGGGGACGATCCTGCGGGCTGCGTCGCCGCCGGCGGCTCCAGCGCCGCCCCGAGCACGGCGACGCCCGCCATGCCGATCGCCAGCGCGGCGATGCGGCGGCGGATCGAACGGGTCATGTCACGGACGAGGCGACTCCGAGGCGGGCGTGTCCGAGAGCACGAAGGCCGGCGCCGCCTCGTCCCCGAGCGGCCGATCCACGGACAGCAGCAGGTACTCGCGGACGTAGGCATCGGTGTCCAGGGGCGCCTTTTGCGGCGCGAACCGATCCGCCATCCACGCGGCCGGCAATCCCAGGACGACCAGCACGGCGGCGCACACCAGCGCGACACGAAACGGCGGACGCACGGAGAACCACCCGAGCGGGGCCGGACGGCGGGGGGCCGCGCCCTCACGCTGCAGGCGCCAGTGCAGGCGATCCGTGAATCCCGGTGACGGCTCCGGGTCGGGGAGCGCGCGCACGAGACCCTGCAGCGTCTGCAGCTCCTGATACGCTCGCCGGCAGCTCACACACGCCTCGAGGTGCGCCTCCACCTGCTCGAGATCGGCGGCCCCCAGCGCGCCGTCGAGGTACGGAGAGAGGCGATCGATGACGTGCTTGCTCACTCGCGACTCCTGCGCCCTAAATACGGCTGCAGCGCCTGGCGGAGCAACTCCCGCCCGCGATGCAGGCGCGACCGCACGGTGCCGATGGGGCATCCAACTGCGGCCGCGATTTCATCATACGATAGGCCCTCCACGTCCGCAAGGACGACGGCCGTCCGGAACTCCGCGGGAAGCCCGTCCAGCGCGGCCTGGATCGGCCCGTCCAGGTCCGTCACCTCGGTCCGTTGCTGCGGGTCGTCGCGGGTGTCACCGATCAACGTCACCAGCGCGTCGCCGCTCGGCCCGACGGGGGTGTCGAGCGACATCTCCGGACGCCGCCCGCGCCGCCGCACGCGATCGATGTGCGTGCGGGTCATGATCCGGTAGACCCAGCGGTCGAAGTACGTGCCGGGTTGATACCGGTCGAAGGCGCGGAACGCCTCGACGAGCGCTTCCTGGACCAGGTCTTCGGCGTCGTCGGCGTTTCCCGAAAGGCGGTACGCGACGCGGTGAATGTTGCGCAGATGCCGGTGCAGGAGCTCCTCGAAGGCGGCAAGACGGTGTGCCCCGCCTTGCTCGGCCGGTTCGGGCGTCACCGCCACCCCCTCGACACAGCCGCTCAGCACGGAAACCGCATCAGCCATCCACAACCCCTTGGACGCGACCTTCCCCTCTGTAGCGTCCGGGGACGGGCGGCGGTTCCCGCCCTCCGTCAGCGCGTTGGGACACCCCGGCCGAGCAGCGCCTCCCTGAACGACGAGACCGCCGCGGACGGCACGATCGCCACGAGGATGTCGCCGGGCTCGAACCGGAGATCGCTGGTCACTATCGACGCGGTCTCACCCCGCACGAGGATGGCGAGGGTACAGTTTGGCGGCAGCGCGATGTCCCGCAGCATCCGGCCGACCGCGGGAGAGTCCCCCGTCAGCGCGACCTCGACGAGCTCGAGGTTTCCGCGGCGCAGGGCGGTCAGGGGAATGACGTCGGCGACCTCCACCTCCTGCTCGATCAAGCTGTAGATCAGCTTCGTGGAGCTCACCGTCTCGTCGATGCCGAGGAGCTGAAACGTCACCTCGTTCTTGGGATTGTTGATGCGGGCGATCACGCGCGGCACCTTGAACTTCCGCTTCGCCATTTGGCAGATCACGAGGTTGTCCTCGTCGTCGCCGGTCACTGCGGCCACCAGCTCGGCCCTGCCGGCGCCCGCCTGTTCCAGCGTGGTCACCTCGCATGCATCGCCCAGCACGGCGCTCTCGCCGAACGCTTCCTGCAGCAGGTCGTAGCGCTGGCGCGCCTTCTCGATCAGCGTGACCTCCTGCCCGTCGGCGCACAGCGCCTTGGTCAGGTAGTATCCGACCTTCCCGCCTCCGGCCACGATCACGTACATGTCACCGGCCCCTTTCCGGCACCGCCCCCGACCCTCGGGCCAGGCTGTTCGGTGCGTCCCGCACCGCGAGGTACTCGTCCACGTGCCGGTACGGCTTGCCGAGCAGGTAGTCCCGGCACATGCCCGCCCCCAGCAGGGTCGGGCTGATCGTGTCAATGCCGAGCTCGCGGTAGGCCTCCGCGCGGAGGGGATCGTAGATCCGCGCGATCACGCGCGGCACGCGGAACCGCACCTTGACGATCTGCGCGGACATGATGTTGGTGTTGTCGCCGTTCGTGGTCGCCGCGAAACCGCCGGCCCGCTCGATCCCCGCCTTGCGCAGCACGTCCTCGTCGATGCCGATGCCGAGGACCGTCTTGCCCTTGAAACCGCGGGACAGCCGGCGGAACGCCTCGCGGTTCCGGTCGATCACCGCGACGGAATGGCCCTCGGCTTCGAGGGCCATGGCGAGCGTTGCGCCGACCCGCCCGCAGCCGAGGACTACGATGTGCATCCCATCCGCTCCCTTCGCCACGCGCCCTGCCCTGTGGGGTTACACCGGCCGGGAGGACGCTTCCTCCCGCCCGCGCTCCGCGCCGGCCCTCGCCTCCGGCTCCGCGGGGCTCGGGAGGCCTGGGCTCGTCTCCGCCAGCCGGTCGATGATGACCTCGCACGGCGCCTGGCGGAGCAGCGACTCCGCCGCGCGCGCCGTCGAGCCCTCGAGCAGGCCGGCCCCGGGAGAGATGCCCAGCACGATGAGATCCACGTCGTTGTCCCGGGCCGTACGCACGATGCCCTCGCCGGCCTCGCGCGCGCGGACGATCTCGGCGTCGACCTTCAGGTCGTGCATCTGCACGATCTGCTTGGCCCCGTCGAGCGCGCGTGCGGCCTGCTCCTCGGTGCCGGGCAGCGGCACGCCCAGGGACAGCGTGCGCGGCACTTCGATGATGTAGCTCAGCCGGATCGCCGCTTTCTGCAGCTGGCCCAACCGGCTCGCCAGCTCCACCGCACGCTCGGAGTAGTACGCCTCGAGAATCGGCACGAGGATGACCCGCACCGCGCCGACCGAGTGCACCGCCCGCGCCACCTGCGCGGAGATCGGGCGCGGCACGCGCAGCATCCACAGCAGCAGGCCGGCCAGCGTCGCGGCAAACCCGGCCGCGAGCACCGTGCCCACCACGCTGACGTGCGCCCCGCCGGTCACGCCGCACCTCGGCGCCGCCGCAGATACGCCACCACGAACGACAGCCGGTAGACGCCGAGCGCGATGAAACACCCGCCCACGAGCACCGCGGCAAGATGCACCCCGAACGGCAGCGTCCGCACGAGGATCACCACGCCGAGCACCACCATGAGGGTGCTGGTGACCGTGCGGTACCCGTCCGTCCACGTGAAGCGCGGCGTGTCAGACACGGGACTGCTTCTTCGCGAGCCGGCGATCGCGCTGCGCCAGCGCAAACTCGTACTCCTCAAGCAGGTCGTGCTCCCCCGCGTCCCGGAGCACCGCCCGCTGATGTTCTTCCCAGTGGTGCGCGATGCTACCGGTGAGCGGCAGACGCTCCCGCCGCCGGTACCAGAAATAGTAGCCAAGGCACGCGAGCACCCACGCCGGTCCCGCGATCCGGCCGATCGCGTGGGTCAGCACGACCTCCGTGAGCGTGAACAGGACCCCGACCAGCCCGAGGAAGCCGATGATCGGCACCATGACCGTGGTGCCGCCGCGCTGCCACGGGAGGTTGACCGGCACGCGGTACGGCCGCGGCGTATACGGATCGCGGAACCTAAGCGCGATCAGCGCCACGAACACGAGCGTGTACCCGAGCGTCGCGCCGAACGCGTACATGTTGGCCAGCGCGTCGACCGCGTTCGGCGTGAGAAACGCGAGGACCGCCTCCAGCAGGCCGAGGCCCGAGAACACGAGGATCGTGCGCACGGGGGTCCGGTAATGGGCGTGCACCTCCCGCAGCCACGGTGTTGCCAGGCCGAGGCGGCTCATGGAGAACGCGAGCCGGCTCGCCCCCATGACGCCCGTGTTGGCGGAGATCAGCAGGACAACCGCGCCGAGAACCGCGGCAAACGGCCCGGCGATCAGCCCGACGAACGGCAGCCGGCTCGCCAGGAGCGCGACCGCATCGCCGGTGTCCCGGGCGTAGGCCTGCCACGGGAGAATCCCGAGCGCGGTGATGGCAAAAAACACGGCGAACAAGAACACGCTGCCGATCAAACCGATCGACGTGCGCGGGATCACCGTCGCCGGCCGCCGCGTCTCCTGGGCCGCCTGCGAGATCGACTCCAGCCCCACGTAGGAGATGATCGCGAGCGACGAGCCGTACATGAACTGCGGCAGCGACGGAAACTGGTGCACCCACTGCTGCACCAGGAGACCCGGGTCCCAGGCGAAGATCAGCCCCACGATGATGAGCCCGGCCTCCACGACCAGCCCGAACGCCCCGAGCAGCTCGTTGAGGAGCGAGGACTCCCGCACCCCGATCACGTTCACCCAGGTCAGGAACACGATCAGGACGACCGTCTCGGCGGCCCAGACCGGGTTGATGTTGGGGAACGGCCCGAGCGTCATCTTGAAGTCGCGGGCCGCGGGGAGGAAGAAGTTCACGTAGCCGGCGGCAAACGTTGCAAACAGCGCGATGTCGATGGTGTAGTCGAGCAGCAGCGCCGCGCCGGCGATGAACCCCGCGAGATCGCCGAGCCCGCGGCTGACGAAATACTGCCCGCCGCCGGCCATCGGGTACGCCGACGCCAGCTCGGTGTAGGCGAGCCCGATCATAACGTAGACGAGCCCGGCCGCGCCAAACGCGAGCGGGGCCGCGCCCATCGTCGCGGCGATGACGATCCCGAGGGCCGCGTAGATGTCGGCGCCGACATCGGCGAACCCCCACATAAACGAGCCCCATACCGAGACGTCGCGGCGCAGGTGGGGCTCCGCCGTGACCGGGGCGGCGACGGACGGGATGCCGGCGGCGTCCGTCATGCGAACGCCGGACCGGTAGGGCGGCGCCCCGGCGCGGTCACGGGAGCGGCGCGGCGATCGGCGGCGCCGCGCGCCGGTTGAACCGGTTCATGGCCGTCTCCAGGCCCTCGCGCACCACGGTGACCACCGCCTCCGCCGCGCGCGCGACGGCGTCCTCGGCGGTCGCCCGCTCCTCGGGCGCGAATCGCGCGAGCACGTAGTCCACGGGGTCGATACCCCGCGGAGGCCGCCCGATGCCGATGCGCACGCGTGGAAACGCGCCGGTGCCCAGATGATCGATGATGGAGCGAATCCCATTGTGCCCCCCAGCGCCGTTCCCGGGGCGAAGCCGGAGGGTCCCAAACGGAAGGTCCAGGTCGTCATAGACGACGAGCAGGTCGGCTGGACCCCGGCGGCGCCGGCGGAGGAGATCCCGCACCGCCACGCCGCTTTCGTTCATGTAGGTCTCAGGGACAGCCAGCAACACGGTCGCCTGACCCAGCCGCGCACGCCCGGCGCGGGCCCAACCGTCGTCGCGGAGGCGAACCCCGACCTCCGCTGCGAGCCGCTCCACCGCGGCGCGGCCGAGGTTGTGCCGCGTACCGCGGTACCGGGGGCCGGGATTCCCAAGGCCCACGACGAGGATCATGGTACAAGCGCGGAGGGCGCGGACGCGCCCTCCTGTAGCTGATGCGACATCGACGCGGACACGGGGCTCCGGCCGGACTACTCCCTCTTCTCGCTCTTCTCTGGCTTCGCCGGCTTGGCTTCGGTCGCGGGGGCGGCCTCGCCCTCCGCGGGCGCCGGGCGACCCACCACCTCCGGTTGCGCCTCCGCCTCGCCGGCCGCGGCGGCCGGTGCCTCGACTTCCTCGACCGGGGCTACGACGGCGGCCAGCACGCGCTCCGGCGGCGTGACGACTTCGATGCCCTCGGCCACCTGAATGTCCCGAACATGGAGCGAGGCGCCGACACCGAGGGATTCGACGTTGACGGTGATGCGGTCGGGGATCTGCGCCGGCAGGCATCGGACGGTCAGCTCGCGCAGGTGAATCTCGAGCACGCCCCCACCCGCGGCCACCCCCTCGGGAGTCCCGACGAGCGCGACCGGGACGTCGACCTCGAGCGCCTCGGTCATGCTGATCTGGTGAAGGTCGACGTGGAGCACGTCGCGGCGCAGATGATCGCGCTGAACTTCGGTGATCATCACGATGTCGGATTGCTCCTCGCCATTCTGGGCGATCCGTAGGTCGATCAGCACGTTGCGGCCGGTCGCGAGCGCCCCGAGCAGGTCCTTGCGCCCCACGGACAGCGGGATGGGTTCGCGCCCGCGCCCGTACAGCACCGCGGGCACGAGCCCGTCCCGCCGGACTTTCTTGACCGCATTCTTACCGACCGCCGAGCGCGACTGCGCGCTCAGGCTGATCCGATCCATTGTCAGACCCTCCCCGTCCCGGGCCCCCGCGCCGGCCTGGCCCGGCCACGCACGGAGGGGGGCATCGCCACGACGGCCCATTATAGCACTCGCCGGGAGGCCCGACAACGCCACGCGAAGCGCCTGGGGCGCCGCCGCGCCGCCCGCGTCCGTCAGTCCGCGGCCCGCGCAGCCTCCGGCTCAAGCCGTACGAGCTCCACGGCGCCTTCGCCCAGCATCCGCTCGGCCAGCGCGTCGGGATACGGCTCCTCGTACACGATCCGTACGAGCCCGGCGTTCACGATCATCTTCGCGCACGTGAGGCACGGCTGGTGGGTGGAATAGATCGTCGCCCCCGCGATGCCGACGCCGTGGTAGGCCGCCTGGATGATCGCGTTCTGCTCCGCGTGCAGGCACAGGCAGGTGTCGAGGGAGGTGCCCGGCACGGCGTCGGACCGGCACCGCTCACAGCCGCCGTCGCCGCAGTTCCGCATTCCACGCGGCGTATCGTTGTACCCGGTGCTGAGCACCATCCGGTCTTTGACGATCACCGCTCCCACACGCCGCCGGAGACACGTGGATCGCGTCGACGCGAGCCGGGCCAGGCTCATGAAGTAGACGTCCCACGAAGGACGGCCCATCACCGCGTTCCGTACAGCCGGTCGCCGGCGTCACCCAGCCCGGGCACAATGTACCCGTGGTCGTTCAGGTGATCGTCGACCGCCGCGGTGTACACCGCGACGTCGGGGTACGCCGCGTGCAGGCGGCGGATGCCCTCCGGCGCCGCGATGAGCACCATGAGGCGGATCGTCCTGGCCCCGTGTTGCCGGAGCAGTGTGATCGATTCGACCGCCGAGCCGCCGGTCGCCAGCATGGGGTCCACGACGAGCACCTGCCGGCTCGCCACATCGGGCGGGAGCTTGCAGTAATAGGTGTGCGGCTGGAGCGTCGCGGGGTCGCGATAGATGCCGATGTGCCCCACCCGCGCCGTCGGCATGAGTCGCAGCACGCCGGTCTCCATCGCCAGCCCGGCCCGCAGAATCGGCACCACCGCGAGCTCCTGGCCGGCAATCGTCGCGCCGCGCGCCGGGCCCACGGGCGTCGTGACCTCCACGGCCTGGACCGGGAGGTCGCCGGTCGCTTCGAACGCCATGAGCATCGCGATCTCCTCGACCAGCTCTCGAAATTCTTTATGACCGGTCGTCGCGTCGCGCAGGATGGTGAGCTTGTGCTGAATCAGGGGGTGGCTGAAGACCCGGACCTGCCCCATCAGGTGACCTCCGGCGACGCCGTGCGGAGGGCCGTGCGACCGCCCGCCGCTTCCCGTTGCTCTACCCCGCGACCTCCGCCGGCTCGGGATAGATCGGGAACGACGCGCACAGCGCGTGGACCTCGTCCCGGACGCGCTCCGCCACCCGAGGGTCGTCCGGCGCGGAGAGGACGGTATCGATCCAGCCGCCGAGGGTGCGCATCTCCCGGGCGGCCATCCCACGCGTCGTCATCGCCGGCGTCCCGATGCGGATCCCGCTGGTCGTCATCGGCTTCTCCGGATCGAACGGAATCATGTTCTTGTTGACCACGATGTGCGCGCGATCCAGTAGCTGCTCTGCCTTTCGGCCGGTGAGCGACCGGCTGCGCACGTCGACGAGGACCAGGTGATTGTCCGTCCCGCCGGAGACGACGTGGTAGCCGCGCCGCAGCATCTCGTCCGCCAGGGCGCGCGCGTTCTCCACGATCTGAGCGGCGTACGCGCGGAACTGGGGGCCGGCGGCTTCCTTGAAGCAGACGGCCTTCGCGGCGACGCAGTGCATGAGCGGGCCGCCCTGCAGGCCCGGGAAGACCGCTTTGTCGACCGCCTGGGCGTGCTGGCTCCGGCAGAGAATCATCCCGCCGCGCGGTCCCCGCAGGGTCTTGTGCGTCGTGGAGGTGACGATGTCCGCGTAGGGCACGGGGTCGGGATGCACCTTGCCGGCGACCAGCCCCGCGAAGTGCGCCATGTCGACCATCATCACGGCGCCGACCTCGTCGCAGATCGCGCGGATGCGGGGGAAGTCGAACGTGCGCGAGTAGGCCGTCGCGCCGGACACGATGATGCGCGGACGGTGCTCGCGGGCCAGCCGGGCCACGTCGTCGTAGTCGATCTGCTCGGTATCCTGGCGCACCCCGTACGGGATCACGCGGTACAGCTGGCCGGAGAAGTTCACGGGGCTGCCGTGCGTCAGGTGGCCACCGTGGGCCAGGTTCATCGCCAGGATGGCATCGCCGGGCTTGATGACCGCAAAGTACGCGGCCATGTTCGCCTGCGCGCCCGCGTGCGGCTGGACGTTCGCGTGCTCGGCCCCGAACAGCGCCTTCGCGCGGTCGATCGCGAGGCGCTCCGCCACGTCCACGAACTCGCAGCCGCCGTAGTACCGCTTCCCCGGATATCCCTCAGCGTACTTGTTCGTCAATACGCTGCCGAGGGCTTCGAGCACCGCCGGGCTCGCGTAGTTCTCCGACGCGATAAGGTTCACGTAGAACCGCTGACGCTCGACGTCGCGGTCGATGGCCTCCGCGATCTCGGGATCCGTGCGCTTGAGATCTGTCACCACGCTGCCTCCTCCGGTCTGCGCAACCAGCCGCGCTCCTCCCTCATTATGCCCGCCGCGGGCGCCGCCCTGCCGCGACGCTACGAGCCGGCGAGTTGGAGCTCCGGCAGGATCTCCCGCAGCACGTCCGCGCCGATCAACCCCGCACGCACGATCCTCGGAGGCGTCTGCGTGACATCGACGACGGTGGATGGACGGGCCCCCGGGCAGCGGCCGCCGTCGAGGATCACGTCGACCGCGGCGCCGAGGTCCAGCGCCACCTCCGCCGCTGTGACGGGGGCCGGCTGCCCGTGCGTGTTCGCGCTCGTCCCGACAAGCGGCGCACCCACGGCCTGGCAGAGTCCGACGGCGAGCGGGTTGCGCGGTTGTCGCACGCCGATGGTGTCGCGGCCGCCCGTCAGTGCGGGCGGCAGGTAGGGGGCGCGCCGGCACACGATCGTCAAGGCACCCGGCCAGAACCGCTCGGCGAGTCGCAGCGCGACCTCGGGCAGCGCGTCCGCCACCACGCGCCACTGATCCTGATCGGCGACGAGCACGGGCAACGGTTCGGCCGCGTCGCGGCGTTTGGCGGCAAACACGCAGGCCACCGCGCCGGCATTCGTGGCGACGGCCCCGAGCGCGTAGTACGTATCGGTCGGAAACGCCACGAGCCCGCCCTCGAGGAGGGCCCTCGTGGCCGCGTGCGGCACGTCGGAGCTCCGCGGGTCAACGCCGAGGATCCGCATCGTCCCTCCCCCTCACCGCCAGCACCACCCGCTCGGCTCCGGCGTAGTCGGCCACGATCGAGGGCGCCTCGTACCGACCGGTCGCGCGGATCAACGCGCACACCGCCCCAGCCTGCGCACCGGGCGCCGCGACCTCCAGCGCCAACACCCCCCCGGCGCGGAGGAAGCGCGCGGCCCCGGCCACGATCTCGCGGTGCACCGCAAGACCGTCCGGACCACCGTCCAGCGCGGCCGCGGGCTCGTGCGCGCGGATTTCCAGGGGCAGCGCCGCGATCTCGGCGGTGGGGATGTACGGCGGGTTTGAGGCGACGGCGTCGAGTCCGCCGGGCGGCACGCGCCCCTCGAGCGGGGCGGTGCCCGAACCCTCCGCCCACGAAATTCGCCCGGCGACCCCGGCGCGCGCCGCGTTCTGCTGCGCCACCTGGAGCGCCCCGGCAGACGTATCCGTCGCGATCACGCGCAGCGCCGGCAGTTGCCGCGCGAGGGTGACCGCGATGGCGCCGCTCCCTGTGCCGACATCGGCGGCGGCGGGTGCCGGCCGGTTGCGCAGGGCCTCGCACACGACTTCGACGAGACGCTCGGTTTCCGGCCGTGGGATCAGCACCCGCGGGTCCACCGAGAACTCGATGCCGAAGAACTCGCGGTGGCCGACGAGGTACGCCGTGGGATGACCGGCCGCGCGCTGCGCGACCAGCGCGGCGTAGGCGCGTGCGGCGGCTTCATCGATCGGGTCCTCGGGACGGAGGAACAACTCCTCCCGGCTCAGACCCGCGGCATGCCGGAGCAGTACCTCGGCTTCGAGCCGTGCCGCATCTGGAGCCAGGCCGGCCGCGCGCAGCCGAGCTGCGGCCGACGCCAGAGCCGCCTGCCGGGTGACCGGCGTCGCGGCGGCGAGGTGGGACGCAGGCGCCTCGCCTGAGGTGGTGCTCACGCGCCCGCCGACGTCAGGCTCTCCAGTCGCTCCGAGGCCGCCAGGGCGTCGATGAGCGGGTCGAGATCGCCGTCGAGGATGCTGGGAAGGTCGTGCAGCGTCTTGCCGATCCGGTGATCCGTCACGCGATCCTGCGGGAAGTTGTACGTCCTGATCTTCTCGCTGCGTTCGCCGGTGCCAACCTGGCGCCGCCGCGTCGCATCGATCTCGGATTTCTGCTGTTCCACCGCCCGTTCCAGCAGGTGGGCGCGCAGGATGCGCATCGCCTTTTCGCGATTTTGGTGCTGCGACCGCTCGTCCTGGCACGCGATGACGATCCCGGTCGGCACGTGCGTGATGCGCACCGCGGTCTCTACCTTGTTCACGTTCTGCCCGCCGGCCCCGCCGGCGCGGTACGTATCGATTTGCAGCTCCTCCGGGCGGATGACCACGTCGACTTCCTCGGCTTCCGGGAGCACCGCCACCGTCGCCGTGGACGTGTGGATCCGGCCGCTCGCCTCGGTCACCGGAACGCGCTGAACGCGGTGGACACCGCTCTCATACTTCAGCCGGCTGTAGGCGCCCCGCCCCTGCACCGCGAAGATGACCTCCCGAAATCCGCCGAGGCCGGTCGGACTGGCCGACAGGACCTCCGACCCCCACCCGTGCCGCTCCGCGTAGCGCCCGTACATGCGAAACAGATCGCCGGCGAACAACGCTGCCTCGTCGCCGCCGGCGCCGGCCCGGATCTCGATGATGACGTTGCGCGCGTCGCGGGGATCGCGCGGCACCAGCAACAGCTCGATATCCTGCTCCAGCGCGCGCTGCCGCTCGGTCAGCGTGTCGCGTTCCGCGGCCGCCAGCGCCCGCAATTCCTCGTCCTCGCCGTTCCTCGCCAGGTCCGCGGCTTCGCCGGCTTCCCGCGCCACGCGGCGGTATTCCTCGTACGCCGCCATGACGTCGCGGAGGGCCGCGTGCTCCCGGGCCACCTCCTGATACCGGGCCGGGTCGCCGAACACGGCCGGATCCGCGAGGCGGCGCGTCAAGTCGTCGTACCGCGTCTCGATTGTCGCGAGCCTGTTGACCAGTTCCGGACGCACCCCAGCCGCCTCCTCGACCGCCTCAATTATACCGCGGGAACACAGCGCGGCGGGCGGGGTCAGTGACTCCCCGCCCGCCGCGCCCGCGCCGTTCCGCGCGATCAGATCTGCAGGCCGTACTTCTTGGCGAACTTCTGCACGCGGCCCTCGGAGTCCACGAACTTGCGCTGACCCGTGTAGAATGGGTGGCACTTAGAGCAAATCTCGACCCGGATGTTGGCCCGCGTCGACCCGGTCGTGAACGTCTCGCCGCAGGCACACGTCACCATGGTCTGCTGGTACTGCGGATGGATGCCTTTTTTCATTGAACCGGCCACCTCGAATACCGCCGCGCGGGTATCGTCTGCGGCGGCCAGCGAATTATAGCACACGCCGCCGCGGCGGCGCAAACAACCACCTCGCCCGCGTCGATCGTGCCGACGGGCTCAGGTGCGGCCGCCACGGCCGCCGTGGGACACCGAGGATCGGTCGAGGTACGGTGCCGGATCCACGGCCACGCCGTTTCGCCGTACCTCAAAGAAGAGGTGGGGACCGGTGCTCCACCCGGTACTGCCGATCTGTCCGATCGGCTGCCCCTCGGCGACCCGCTCACCGACCCTGACCAGCAGCCGTGACAGGTGGGAGTACCTCGTCTCCATGCCGTGCGCGTGCTCCAGCACGATCATCTCCCCGTAGCCCGACGCCCACCCCGCGAACCGCACGATGCCGCGCCTGGCGGCAAGCACGGGCGATCCCCAGCGTGTCGCGATGTCCAACCCGGTGTGGAATTCGCGCGTCCGAAAGATGGGATGGATCCGCCAGCCGAACCGCGACGTCACCCGGCCGAGCGCCGGCCAGTGGAGCGGGCGGGGCGCGGCCACGCGCGCCGCGCGGGCGGGCGCGAGATCGCCCGCCGGCGCGCCATCGCCGGCATGATCTCCGGCGCCGCTCGGCGGCGCCGGAACGGGCAGGGACACCGGCTCGAGGTGGATCACGACGGCCGCCACCGGCGCGGGCCCGGTCGTGTGTCCCTGCACGCCGAGGCGACGTCCCGCCCATACGACCGCGCCGAGCAGCGTCATGGCAACGATTACCGCCAGCGCGCGGGACACGATCCGCGTCATCGCGCCTCCCTGGACACAAAAACTCCGTTGACCCGTGTGATGGGATCACTGGCGTGACGCCGCCAGCATGCGCGGCGTCACGTTAGATTGAACGGGGTTGAACGGGCGACGTGTGCGTCGTGTACGTCTGCGGCATTATCTCTTCAGGCCGGGCACGCGGGTTCCTCCTCGCTCCGGGTGGCCGCGGCCGCGTGCGCCTCGCGGGCCCCGGGGCACCGCCGCGCGCACGATCGCCCGAGCGCATCAGTCCGCCGGCGCGCTCGCGCGAGGACGGTCGTCCGTGCGAGCCCGCGGGGCTTCTCTAGTTGTCGGCGTCGCTGTTCTTGATGATCGAGCGCAGGAACCCCTGGTTGTTGGGCGTCTTGCGGAGCCGGTCCAGGATCAGCTCGGTCATGGCGACCGTGTCGAGCGTCTCGAGGCTCTTGCGTAGCACCCAGACCTTGCGCAACTCCTCCTCGGACAGGAGCAACTCCTCGCGGCGCGTGCCCGAGAGCTTGATGTCGATCGCCGGGAACGTCCGCCGCTCCTGAAGCTTCCGGTTCAGGTGCAGCTCCATGTTGCCGGTACCCTTGAACTCCTCGTAGATCACGTCGTCCATGCGGCTGCCGGTATCGATCAGCGCCGTGGCGACGATCGTGATGCTCCCGCCCTCCTCGATCTTCCGGGCCGCGCCGAAGAACCGCTTGGGCCGGTGCAGCGCCGCGGGGTCGAGGCCGCCGGAGAGCGTCCGGCCGCTCGGCGGGATGACCAGGTTGTTCGCGCGGGAGAATCGGGTCAGGCTGTCGAGGAGCACGACGACGTCGCGGCCGCCCTCCACGAGGCGTTTGGCCCGCTCCAGCACCAGATCGGCCACCTGCACGTGCTCTTCCGGCGGGCGATCGAACGTCGACGCCACCACTTCCGCCTCGACCGAGCGGCGCATGTCGGTCACTTCTTCCGGCCGCTCGTCGAGCAGCAACACCATCAGGTACACTTCCTGGTGGTTCTGCACGATGCTCTGGCCGATCTTCTTGAGCAGCGTGGTCTTGCCGGCCTTGGGCGGCGACACGATCATCGCCCGCTGGCCCTTGCCGATCGGCGAGAACAGGTCGACAATCCGCACCGTGAGGTCGCTCTGCGGCAGCTCGAGCTTGAGCCGCTCGTGCGGGAACACCGGCGTGAGCTTCTCGAAGTCCGGCCGCGACCGCGCCTGCTCGGGATCGAGGCCGTTCACGGCCTCGACGCGCAGCAGGGCATAGTACTTCTCGTTGTCCTTTGGCGCGCGGACCTGCCCGAGGACCTCGTCGCCCACGCGCAGCCCGAACCGCTTGATCTGAGAGGGCGACACGTAGATGTCCTCGGAGCCCGGCAGGTACCCGCCCGTCCGCAGAAATCCGTAGCCCTCCTGCATAATCTCGAGGATGCCCGACCGGAACATCAATCCGCTTTGTTCCGTTTGGGCCTGCAGAATCTTCATGATCAACTCCTGCTTCCGGTACCGCCGGAAGTTTGGGATATTGAGATCTTTCGCCACGTCCTGGAGCTCATTCAGGCTTTTGCCCTCGAGCTCAGCGATTGCCACGCCGTGCCACCTCCGTCACGGTCATCCTCGCGCCGCCGCGTGCGGCCGCGGCGCCCGGATGCCCCGCGGGGCGCCTATTGCCCCGTTGCTTCAATATACCCGGCTCGCCCCCGCGGCCCCGTGAGCAGCATGATCACCTCATCGTTGGGCTTGAGGTCGGTCGGGCCGGCCGGCTTGCCGTTGCGGTAGATCGCCGCGGCCGGGGTCAGGGCGTAGCTCGTCACGGTCTTGTTGGCGCCGCTGACCGTCACGTCGGAGCCGCTCACGCTCACGAACGTGCCCTTGACGTAGTTGAACTTGTTGAGGGAATCCATCACCGCGGCGAGCGCGGCCGCCGCGTCTCCCCGCGTGGTCGGCTGCGTCGGATGCCAGGCGCCGTCCGGGAGCGCCGGCATGATCCGGTGGTCGATCGCCGTCGCCACGTACCCATGCAGCGGGGCCGGCACGTCCGCGGCATCCTTGATGGACAGCTCGGCCTGCGCCTTCTGCGTCGCCTCACCCTGCAGCCCCATCGCGCGCACGAGCAGCGCCGCAAACTCCGCGCGCATCACCTGCGCGTTGGGGCGGAAGGTGTTGTCCGGGAACGTCGGCAGCAGGCCCTTTTGGAACTCCAAATCCACCTCCACCGGGTGATCCTTCAGCGGGAAGAGGGCGCTCAGCGTGTATGTCCCGGGCGGCACCGCATGGCTGTCCTGATCCTTTTGCAGCCACCGCGTCGTGAAGGAGAACGACTTGCCGCCCGCCAGCGTGAGCGACGTGGGGGACTGGACGAAGGTCTGGCCCAGCGACCAGCGCGCCAGCTCATTGCTGCCGCGCTTGATGACGAAGTCGTAGTTCTGCGTGGAGGGGAACTCGAACACCGCGTCCGTCTTCCCCGTGTTGGCGATCGTGAACGTGAGGTCCACGGGGTCGTCGACACCGTACACGGCCTTGTCGGTCGTGAGCGTGTAGGTGATGTCCCCCTGCTTGACCTGCGCGTTCTGCGCCGACGCGGCGCCGGTGTTGAGCAGGGCCGCGATCACGGGGCGCACGTTTTCGGGGATTTCGCTGAGATCCTTGTAGTTGGGGATCGACCCGCTGCCCTGGACGTTCAGCCCGGCGGCCAGCGCCTCCACGGCCTCCAACCGCGTGACCGGTTGGTCCGGCTTGAACGTGCCGTCGGGGTTGCCTTTCATCACCCCCGTCACGCTCACCTTGATGATGGCCTGCTGGTATGGGTTGTTTGCAATGTCCGAGAACAGTAGGGCCGCGTGCGCCGACGGGATGGCGACGGCGGCCATCGCGACGGCCAGGAGCGCCGCGACGACCCAGTGGCTTCGTATGGGCATTCCTAAACCTCCTTACTCGATTTTCGCAGTCGCGCGTGCGGCCCGCTTCCAAAGGATGCGATGCCGAGCGCTCTCCAACCGATCCCGATAAGTCCGGCGAGCATCACTTCTTCGGGGAGGGGCGGCCGTCGGTCCGGACGAGCAGCGGGCCGGACATCACCGGAATGGGATGCCTACGCAGGGGGCCGTACGCTCGCTCGGGGCCTTCGGAGACTCAGAACCTACGCCACCCAAGCACACGGGACCCGCGGCATGTCGTGCGAAACAGGCGGGATGGACCCATAAACCTTTCGCCGCCTATTCTACCGCCGTGCCGCAATTTCCTTCTCCCATATACGGTGTTCGCCCCGTAAAAGATTCCCTCCCGGAGGCGCCTCACATCCGCTCCGGGGCGCCGACCCCCGCGAGGTCGAGCGTGTTCCGGAGGGCGCGGCGGACGGCGTCCACCAGGACGAGCCTCGCCCCGGTCAGCGCCGCGTCATCGGACAGCACGCGGCACTGTCCGTAGAAGACGTGAAACGCCTCCGCGACCTCGCGCGCGTACGCGCACAGGCGCTGGGGCTCGCGGCGCATCGCGGCGGCGTACACGACCTCCGGCAGCGTGATCACACGCTTCGCGAGCACCCACTCCTCGGGCGCCGTGAGCCGGCCGAGGTCGGCGGCCGCCGCCGGCGGCACCTCCCGACCCAGCCGAGCCGCCTCGCGCAGGATGCTGCAGATCCTGGCATGCGCGTACTGCACGTAGTAGACGGGATTTTCAGACGACTGCCGCCGGGCAAGCGCGAAGTCGAAGTCCATCGGCGCCGACGGGCTGGCCATGATGAAGAAGAACCGGGCCGCATCCCTGCCGACGGCCTCGAGCAGATCGCGCAGCGTCACGAACTCCCCGCTGCGCTTGCTCATTCGTACCGCTTCGCCCTCGTTCTTCAGGCGGACGTGCTGGTGCAGAACTACCTCCAGGCTGGACGGCGCGTGCCCAAAGGCCCCGACGGCGCCTCGAACCCGCGCCACGTCGCCCACGTGATCCACACCCCAGACGTCGATCAAATGCTCAAACCCCCGCTCGTACTTGTCCAGATGGTACGGCACGTCCGCCGCAAAGTAGGTCGGCCGGCCGTCGCGGCGCACGATGACGCGGTCCTTGTCGTCGCCGAACCGGGTGGACCGAAACCACGCGGCGCCGTCTTCCTCGTACACGAGATCCCGTTCGCGCAGCGCCTCCAGACACCGCCGCACGTCGCTGCGCTCGTGGAGGGTGCGCTCGCTGAACCACGTGTCGAACCGGATCCCGAAGGCCTCCAGGGTCTCGCGGATGTCCTCGAGCATCATGCTGAGCGCGTACTCCTGGACACGGGCGAGGCGCTCCGCCTCGCCCGCGCGCGCCAGCGAGAGCCCCTCGCGGTCGGCGATCCGGCGGGCGATATCCCCCACGTACGCTCCCTGGTAGCCGTCGGCGGGAAACTCCGCGGCGCATCCCGCCAGTTCCAGGTAGCGCGCCTCGACGGACCGGGCCAGTGTCTCCACCTGCCCGCCGTAGTCGTTGACGTAGTACTCTCGTGAGACATCGTACCCGAGGGCTTCGAGCAGCCGCGCGATCGTCTCGCCCACGGCGCCTCCCCGCCCGGTTCCGACGTGCAGCGGGCCGGTGGGATTCGCGCTGACGTACTCGACCAGCACCCGGCGGCCCCGCCCTTCGTCCGACGTGCCGAAGCGGCGGTCCGCCTCGTGCGCACGCCGCAGCCAGCGGTGTACAAAGGCCGGCGCCAGAAAGAGGTTGAGAAATCCGGGCCCGGCCAGCTCGGCGCGCGCGAGATCCGCCGACGGGACGGGAAGGTGCCGGTGCACCGCCTCGCCGACGCGGCGCGGCGGGAGGCCCGCGGCTTTGGCCAGAACCAGCGCCACGTTGGTCGCGTAATCGCCGTGCCGCGCGTCGCGCGGCGGCTCGACCTCGAACGGCGGGAGGGGCTCCGGCAGTTGCGGCAACTCCCCCGCCGCGGCGGCGCGGCTCACCGCCGCGACGACCAGCGCCGCCAGCTCGCGCGTGACCATAACGCCGTGCGGCGTGCTAGAGTCGAACGACACCGATTCGGGCGATGTCGTGGGCGTGGATGGTGTCCACGAACCGAATCTCGCGCGGGGTGGACGTCATGACGAGCGAATGCGTTCGCGCCCCGCCGCCAAACAAGCGCACACCGCGGAAGAGATCCCCGTCCGTGATCCCCGTGGCCGCAAAGATGAGGTTGTCGCCGCGCACCAACTCTTGGGTCCGGAAGATGCGATCGGGATCGCTGATCCCCATAGCGCGGGCCCGTTCGCGTTCCGCGTCGTTGCGGTACCACAGGCGCGCCTGCATCTCCCCCCCGAGACACCGCAGCGCGGCCGCGGCGAGCACCCCCTCCGGCGCACCCCCGATCCCCATGACGGCGTGGACCCCGGTGCCGGAGACGGCCACGGAGATCGCCGGCGCGGTGTCGCCGTCGGAGATGAGCTTGATTCGGGCGCCCGCGCGCCGGACGGCGGCGATGAGATCCGTGTGCCGGGGCCGGTCCAGGATGACGACCGTAGTGTCCGTGACCTTGCGCCCCAAGGCCTCGGCAAGGATGCCGAGATTGCGCTCGGGCGGCCACCGGAGATCCACCTTGCCGGCCGCCTGCGGCGGCACGATCAGCTTCTCCATGTAGATGTCGGGCGCGTGCAGGATCCCGCCGCGTTCCGCCATCGCCAGCACCGCAATGGAGTTGGGCAACCCTTTTGCCACGAGGTTCGTGCCTTCCACGGGATCGACCGCGATGTCGACCGCGACACCGTCTGCGCTCCCGACCTCTTCGCCGATATAGAGCATGGGGGCCTCGTCCCGTTCCCCCTCCCCGATCACGATGCGCCCGTGGATGGGCAGGCGCCCGAGCACCTCCCGCATCGCAGTCACGGCCGCTTGGTCCGCGCGCTCGTTGTCACCCTGGCCCATGTGATGGGCGGCGGCGAGCGCGGCGGCCTCGGTCACCGTCGCCACGTCGATCGCGAGCGTTCGCGGCTCCATGGACGCTCCTCTCCCTCCATGCGAACAATGGCGGCCGTTGACGACCACGTGCTTCGAGCCTGCGATGTCGATGCCGGCCCCGACACCCGCCCGGTCCTGCGATGCGCGGGATCGATCGCGCGGGTGCCGTCGCGACCTGCTCAGTGAGAGTCGGCCGGCCGCTCCGTCAGGACCACTGGGACTTGCCGCGTGGCGTGGCTGCGCATGATCGTCAGCGTGACCGTTTCTCCGATCTTCTTCGTGACGATCTCCCTGACGAAGTCGTTCCAGTTGTTGATCCGGGTGCCGTTGACGCCGGTGACGATGTCCCCGGCCTGGATCCCTGCTTTGGCCGCGGGCGAGGACTGTTCGACGCCGCGGACGACGACGCCGTGGTCCGTCCCCAGGTTGTACGCTTGGGATACCTGGGAATCCACTTCGCCCCCGTAGTCGACGCCGACCCACGGCCGAATGACCCGGCCATGCGCAATGAGCTGCTCCATCTCGACGCGCGCCACGTCGCTCGGGATGGCGAAACCGATGCCCTGGGCGTTTTGGATGATCGCGGTGTTGATCCCGATCACGCGGCCGGCGCTGTCCACGAGCGCGCCGCCGCTGTTGCCGGGGTTGATCGCCGCCGAGGTCTGAATCAAGTTTTCCACGATGAGGTTTGGCAGCTGCACGTTGCGATTGAGGGCGCTGACCACGCCGGTCGTGACCGTGCTCCCGAGGCCGAACGGGTTGCCAATGGCGATCGCCAGCTGGCCGACCTGCACGGTGCCGCTTGCGCCGAGCGCGGCGGCGGGCAGCGGCTTCGCGGAGTCGACTTTGATCACGGCGAGATCCGCAAACGCGTCCGTCCCGACCACCTTGCCGGTCAGCTCCTTGCCGTCGGCGAGGGTTACCTTGATCGTCGTCGCGCCCTGGACGACGTGGTTGTTCGTCACGATGTACCCATCCGGGCGCACGATGACGCCGGAGCCGGCGCCTTGAGCCGGGAACACGCCGAACATCGTTTGCACTTGAGATTCGGTGTTGATGTTGACGACGGCCGGACGCACCGTCTTCACCACGTTGATGACGACGCGCTCATCGGACGTGAGCGCGGCCGATCGGGACGGCACCGGCGCAGCAGGAGCGGCCGGCGCGGGTGCCGTTGCCGCCGGCGGCTGGGTGCCGGCCGGCGGCTGCTTCGCCGCCGGAGGCGGTGTGCTCGGGACCGAAGGGCCGGGTGCCGGGACCACGGGTTGAGCCTGAAACACGGGATGCACGTACTGCGGCAGCACGACCCCCCCTAGCACCGCGCCCACCGCGACGGCGGCGAGCACGAGCATCACCCTGGCCGAGTACCCAGGACCACCCCGCAACCGCGGAGCCGGGGGTTGTGTGGCCATCGGCTCGATCCCTCCTTACGCACTCGCGCAGCGCTCCAATTATAGCACCCGCGATGGGGCGGCTGACCGTGTTTGCTGCGCTGCACGCGCCTGCGGTATAATCAAAGCCGCCTTGACCAATGAATACCCACCTTCGCATCCCGCCACGCATCCGCGGCCGTCCCGTTGCTAGACTGGCTCGCGCGGCCTAAACGCGCCGCGGCCGCGCGGCGCGACATCCCGGCGGGCCTGTGGGTCAAGTGCCCGCGCTGCGCCAATTTGGTGTACCGTAAGGAGTTGGAGCGCGGCCTGCGGGTCTGCCCGCGGTGCGGCTTTCACCGCCGTCTCTCGGCAGCGGACCGGCTGGCCCTGGTGCTGGACCGCGGATCCTTCGTGGAGACGGACGCGGATCTCGAGCCCGAAGACCCGCTCGGATTCGTGGACGAGCGAACGTATCCCGAGCGCGTCGCGGAGTACCGCCGGCGCACCGGACAGTCTGAGGCCATCATCACGGGGACCGGGACCGTCGAAGGAGCCCGTGCCGTGGTCGGCGCGATGGAGTTTGGCTTCATGGGCGGCAGTCTGGGCTCCGTCGTCGGCGAAAAGATCTCTCGCAGCGCCGACCGTGCCCTCGAGCACCGCTGGCCGCTCGTCCTGTTCGTTGCCTCGGGTGGGGCGCGCATGCAGGAAGGCACGCTGTCCCTCCTTCAGATGGCGAAAACGAGCGTTGCGGTCGCGCGGCTCGCCGACGCCGGCGTGGCGCTCATTACCGTGCTCTGCGACCCCACGACCGGGGGCGTCGCCGCGAGCTTCGCGTTTCAGGGCGACATCATCATCGCCGAACCCGGCGCGCTCATCGGGTTTGCGGGCCCTCGGGTCATCGAGCAAACGATCCGTCAAAAGCTTCCCGACGGGTTCCAGACCGCGGAGTTCCTGTTGCAGCACGGGTTCCTCGACGCGGTCGTGCCACGGGCCGAACTGCGCGCCGCGCTCGCGCGGATCCTGCGGCTGACCAACGCGCCCGTCGACCCCCAAATGGCAGGAGCCGCCGCGCAGGGATGGGGCGAGCCTGCGGACGCCGCCGATGAGCCGCCGCCCGCCTGAGCCGGGGCCTCCCGACGCCCGCGCCGCGGCACCGGGAGAGGCGTTGGACCGCGATCTCGCGGAAGTGGAGCGTGAGATCGCAGACCTCCGCCGGATCACGACGACCCAGCAGATGAACCTCGGCGAGCAGATCGCCGCGCTGGAAGCGCGCGCCGAACGGCTGCGCGAGGAGATCGCGCGCCACCCGACCGCCTGGCAGCGCGTGCAGCTCGCGCGGCACGCTGAGCGCCCGCGGATCGGCGACTACATCGCGGCCCTGACCTCGGAGTTTCTCGAGCTGCACGGCGACCGGGCATTCGGCGACGACCCGGCCATGGTGGCCGGCCTCGGCATGATCGACGGCCGCCCCGCGGCGATCGTCGGGCATGCCAAGGGGCGCGACACGCGCGAGAACATCGCCCGGCGGTTCGGCATGCCGAATCCGGAGGGATACCGCAAGGCGCTTCGCGTCATGACGCTCGCGGAGCGGCTGCACGCGCCGATCGTCACCCTGATCGACACCGCCGGCGCGTTCCCCGGCAAGGAGGCGGAGGAGCGCGGCCAGAGCGAGGCCATCGCGCGGTCGCTGCTCGAGATGGCGCGCCTCCGGACGCCGATCGTAGCCGTTATCACCGGCGAAGGCGGGAGCGGCGGCGCGCTCGGGATCGGGCTGTGCGACGTGTTGCTCATGGTGGAGCACGCCGTGTACTCCGTGATCTCGCCCGAGGGCTGCGCGGCGATCCTGTGGCGCGACGGGAGCCGTGCGCCCGAGGCCGCGGAGGCGCTGCGGCTGACCGCGCACGACCTCGCCACGTTCGGGATCGTCGATGAGATCATCCCCGAGCCGCCCGGCGGAGCTCACCGCCACCGGGACGACGCGGTCGCCGCGGTTGCAGAGAGCGTCCGGCGCCACCTCGCCGCCTGTGCCGGACGTCCGAAGGAATCCCTGATCGCGGCCAGGTATGAGAAGTACCGCCGCATCGGGCGTGTGCGCGAGGGATCCGCTGTGGTCGCCGGCACGACGCCCACGGCGGGGGGACAGGCGGTATGACCGACAACCAGCGATTCGACCTGGAGGAACTGCGGGCGCTGATTCGCCTGGCCGCCGAGGCCGATATCGAGGAACTCGAGGTCCAGGGCGCGCACGTGAAGGTCCGAATCAAAAAGGCGCGCCATCCGGGTCCGGCGGGTCACGAGGACGAGGTCGCGCGCGTCGATGCCGCCGCGGCGACGCCGGGGACCGGCGGCAGGGCCGTGCAGGAGCAGCGCTATACCGCGATCGTCGCCCCGATGGTCGGCACGTTTTACCGCGCGGCGAAGCCGGACGCCGCGCCGTTCGTAAACGAAGGCGACATGATCCAGGCCGGCCAGACCGTCTGCATCCTCGAAGCGATGAAGCTGTTCAATGAGATCCCGAGCGAGGTCACCGGCCGCATCGTCAGCGTCCTGGTCGAAAACGGGGCCCCTGTCGAGTACGGGCAGCCGCTGTTCCTCGTCGACCCGTCACCGGCCGTCTAACCGATGTTCAACAAAGTGCTGATCGCCAACCGCGGCGAGATCGCGGCGCGCGTCATCCGCGCGTGCCGGGAGCTCGGCATCCGCACGGCCGCGGTCTACTCCGAAGCCGACCGCGACGCCCTCCACGTCCGCCTCGCCGACGAGGCATTTTGCATCGGGCCGCCCGCCGCGCGCGACAGCTATCTCCATATTCCCAACATCATCGCCACGGCGGAGCTGCTCGGCGCGGATGCGATTCATCCGGGGTATGGATTTCTCGCGGAGAACCCGCACTTCGCGGAGATCTGCCAGGATTGCAAGATCACGTTCATCGGCCCGCCGCCGGACGCGATCCACAAGATGGGCGACAAGGCGGCGGCGCGGCAGATGATGCGCAAGGCCGGCCTTCCCGTCGTTCCCGGAAGCCTCGGACCGGTGCGTGACGAGGCCGCGGCGCTCGCCGTGGCCCGGACCACCGGATACCCGCTCGTCATCAAGGCCGCCGCCGGCGGGGGCGGCCGCGGCATGCGTGTCGTCCAGTCGCCGGGGGATCTGCGGGGCGCGTTCGCCGCGGCGGGGCAGGAGGCCGCGGCGGCGTTTGGGAGCGCAGAGCTCTACATCGAGAAATACCTCATGGAGCCGCGGCATATCGAGGTGCAGATCCTCGCGGACGGCCGCGGCAACGCCGTCGCGATCGGCGAACGGGACTGCTCGATCCAGCGGCGCCACCAAAAGCTCCTCGAGGAGTCCCCGGCCGTCCGCCTGAGCCCGCGCCTCAGGCGCGCGCTGCTGCGCGCCGCGGTTCGCGCGGCCGAGGTGGTCGGCTACGTGAACGCCGGCACGGTGGAGTTCCTCGTGGAGGGCACCAACCACCTCTACTTCATGGAGATGAACACGCGGATCCAGGTCGAGCACCCTGTCACGGAGATGGTGACGAGCATCGACCTGGTCAAGGAGCAGATCAAGATCGCGGCGGGCGAGCGGGTGTCACTTCCGCGCGAGATCGAAGCGCACGGGCATGCGATCGAGTGCCGCATCAATGCCGAGGATCCGGCGCGGGACTTCCTGCCGTCGCCGGGCCAGATCACCACGTTCGTCCCGCCGGGCGGGCCCGGTATCCGCGTGGACACGCACGCCTTTGGCGGCTACACGATCCCTCCGTACTACGACTCGCTCATCGCGAAGGTGGTCGCCTGGGGACGGGACCGCGACGAGGCGATCGCGCGCATGCGACGCGCGCTCGGCGAGTTCGACATCGGGGGCGTCCAGACGACGATTCCCTTCCACCTGCAGGTGCTCGACAACGCCTTCTTCCGCAAGGGCGAGGTGTACGTCAACTTCGTGCAGCGGCGGATCGACCTCGGGCAGCCCGGCCGGTCCCGGACCGCGTAGACCGCGCTACCCGAAGCGACTCGGCAACAGTGCGGTTAGTGAGCAAGCGAACCAACCGCGGGCGGGAAGCGGGCGCGGGAGCCCCGCCCGAAGCGACTCGGCATCCGTTCAGCCGGTGGAGCGAAGGAGGGGCTCCCGCGCCCACTCAACCCTCGGCGATGCTACGCGGGGATCGTAAGGTCCTCAAGCATCCGCGGGTAGTACGTGATCATCTCCATGCCGGTCTCCGTCACCAGCACCGTGTCGGAGTGGCGGAACCCCGCGTACCCGGGAACGTAGATGCCGGGCTCGACGCTGAAGACCATGCCGGGTTCGATCACCGTGTCGTCGCCCACGTCCAAGAACGGACCCTCGTGGATGCCCATGCCGAGCGCGTGCCCGGTGTGATGCCGCCAGTGCGGCATCAGGTCGTGGCGCTCGAAAAAGGCGAGCACAGCGCGGTCCACGTCCGAGCACTTGGCCCCAGGCCGGATCGCATCGAACGCGGCCTGCTGCGCGCCCACCATCAGGTCGAAGTACCGGCGCTGGCGGTCGTCCGGCGTACCGATGATCATCGTGCGCTCGAGCTCGCTCCCGTACCCGCCCACGCCGGCGCCGGCGCCCGTCACCAGCACGTCACCGGCGTGAAACACGGCATTGGTCGTGAGGGAGTGCGGCAGGGCGGAATCCTTGCCGATCTGCCCGCGGTACCCGGCGTGCGCACCGGCGCGCAGCCACGTGAGCGGCCGGTACGACGGACCCAGCGTACGAATCATCGCCTGCGTGGCATCGAACGACGCACGCCCGCTGACTTCCGTCTCCGTGAGCCCCGGGCGCGTGTACTGCTGCAGGAGCGTGTGCGCGAGGTTGCCCCACTTCGCGCTCTCGCGAATCAGCGCGACCTCCTCGCCCGACTTCACCGCGATCATGTCCTCGATCAAGTCGCGTGACGGCACGATCGTGGCCTGCGGCAGCAACTCGCTCAGCGCCGGCCCCCGGTAGCCGTAACCCCCGCCGTACCCATCACCGTCCGCGCCGACGCGGCCGCCACCCAAGCCGAGATCCCGGCAGATCTCCGCGAAGCGCTTCATCGGGTGCGTGCGCCCCGGATACTCAGGGTACGACTCGACCGTCTCCACGAGCGCGTGGAGCTGGGAGTGTTCGGCCTCGAGCTGCGGGACGAAGAGCACGCTCCGTCCCTCGCGGGGGAAGGCCAGCCCGATCGGTCGCTCGGTCTGAATGAACGCGAAGCCCGTCACGTAGAACACCTGCGTCGGGCTGAACAGGCAGAGCCCGACCAGCCCGCGGCGGCCCAGCGCGTCGCGCACCCGCGCCTGCCGCCGCCGATGTTCGTCCGCGCTGATCATCCACCGCATCTCTTGCACCTCGCTTCCTTCACGTCCCGTGAAGCCCCATCCGCGACGAGGGCCCCGCGCAGCGATCACCGGGCAGGCGCACGGTCGCAGGAGCCTGCGACGCCCCACGGGCCGCGCGGCGCTCGCTCTCCGGGCCGCGGGGGACTTCGGCGCCGCGCGGCCCCGCTCCCGCCCGGCGCCGCGCGGCGACGGCAGGGAGCCTCCCGCCGCGGCACGAACGACGTTCCCACGGCAAAGGGGGGACACAGATGGCGTTTCTGGTCGCGCTCGTGATCGTGGCCATCCTGCTCTGGTGGAACGGCGTCAAGATCGTCCGGGAGTACCAGCGGTTGGTGGTGTTCCGCCTCGGCCGCAGCGTCGGGCAAAAGGGGCCGGGCATCGTCTACCTCATCCCGCTCGTGGACAAGGCCGTGTGGGTGGACCTGCGGGAGGTCTTTCTCGAGATCCCCGCGCAGACGTGCATCACCAAGGACAACGCCCCGATCTCCATCGACTTTCTCATCTATTGGAAGGTCGTGGACCCCTCTCTCAGCGTCATTCAGGTCGGCAACTTTGCCGGGGCCGCGCAGGGCATCGCCACCACCGGGCTCCGCGCCGTCATCGGCGATATCAGCCTGGACGAGGTCCTGGCCAAACGCGACCAGATCAACCAGATCATGCGCGCCAAGCTCGACGAGGTCACCGAACGCTGGGGCGTCAAGGTGACCACGGTCGAGATCCGCGAGATCACCCCGCCGAAGGACGTGCAGGAGGCGATGACGCGCCAGATGTCGGCCGAGCGCAGCCGGCGGGCGCTTGTGACCGAGGCGGACGGCAAGAAGCAGGCGGCGATCACGATCGCGGAGGGCGAGAAACAGGCCGCCATCCTCAAAGCGGAGGGCGAGCGGCAGGCCGCGATCCTCCGGGCGGAAGGCTTTGCGCTCGCGCTCGACAAGATCTTTTCGGTCGCAAAGGGCGTGGACGCCAACACCATGAGCCTGCAGTACCTCGAGGCGCTGAAGGCGCTCGGCGCGAGCCCGTCGACCAAGTTCGTCTTTCCGATGGAGTTTACGAAGCTGCTGCAGCCGTTCGTCGACGGCGCGGGCCGGGCGGCGCCGCGTTCCCCCTAGTGCGTCATCGCATTACCTCGACGACGGCTAGTGTCGGGGCGGACCTGTCCTCCGCTCCACGCACGACGCCTGACCAATGCCGTTCTTCGCCTCATCCGGAGCGCAAGCAGAGTGATGCCACGCAGCTGCGAGCATCGCGGGCGTCGAACGCCCTGGGCCCACGGGCGTGAACCAGTACGCGCCTACGGCGTGGGCCAGGACGTCCGGTCAGGCCCGCCCCGGCCCGTCTACCCTCGTCGCACATACCAGATGAAGCACCAGCCCGCAGCTGCGCTAGATACGGCGGGACCCGGTGATCCGGGTCCCGCCGCACGACGGTCGGAAAGACCGTGCGGATTACATCACAGCCTCGTGCGTATCCGCGTTGAACACGTGCATCTTGTTCATGTCGAGCACGACCTCCGCCGTCTGCCCCATGCGCGCCTGGGTGCGCGCGTCCACGCGGGCCACGACGCTGTGCTCGCCCGCCGTGAGGTAGAGGATCACGTCCGAGCCGAGCGGCTCGTGCACGTCGACATTGGCGTGAATGACCGCGCCGTTCTCGCTGCCCTTGTGAAATGCCCGGTCGTGCACGTCCTCGGGCCGGATGCCGAAGATGATCGGCCGGCCGGCCCAGTCCGCGAGCTTGGGCACGAACGGCGCAGGGACCTCGGCGCGGAAGACCCCGCCGTCGACCAGGAGCTTGCCATCCTGCCGCGCCAGCTTGGCCTCCAGGAAGTTCATCGCCGGCGAGCCGATGAAGCCGGCGACAAACAGGTTGGCCGGCCGCTCATAGAGGTTGAGGGGGCTGTCCACCTGCTGGACGACGCCGTCCTTCATGACGACGATCCGGTCGCCCATCGTCATCGCCTCGACCTGGTCGTGCGTCACGTACACCGTCGTGGTCTGCAGCCGCGCGTGCAGCTTCTTGATCTCCGCGCGCGTCTGCACGCGGAGCTTCGCGTCGAGGTTGGAAAGCGGCTCGTCCATCAGGAACACCTGCGGCTCGCGCACGATCGCGCGGCCGAGCGCGACCCGCTGCCGCTGGCCGCCTGATAGTTGCTTGGGCTTGCGGCCGAGCAGCTCCTGAATGCCGAGCATCTCGGCCGCCTCTTTGACGCGCCGGTCGATCTCCGGGCGCGCGTACTTACGAAGACGCAGTCCGAACGCCATGTTGTCGTAGACTGTCATGTGCGGGTACAGCGCGTAGTTCTGGAACACCATCGCGATGTCCCGATCTTTCGGCGCGACGTCGTTGACGATGCGGTCGCCGATGTAGATGTTCCCGGCCGTGGTCTCCTCGAGGCCGGCGATCAGCCGGAGGCAGGTCGTCTTGCCGCATCCCGACGGCCCGACGAGCACCGTGAACTGCCGGTCCGGGATGTCGAGCGTCACGTGGTTCACGGCCAGGACGTTGCCGAACTGCTTGACGACCTCTTCGAGCATCACCTTGGCCATCCGGCCACCTCCGCGCGGCAGACCAGTCTCGGCGCGGCGACACCGCACCCCGTGAGTTTCCGCTGCGCTGTGGGGCATCTACGACGCGCCCGCGAGGGACCCCTCCCCCGCCCACCCGCGTCGGGTCCCGAGCATCACTCCGGCGCGCGCGTCAGGGCGCCGCGCGCATGCCCTGTTTGATCCGATCGATCGCGGCAACCGGCGTCGGGTCGATGCCGCGCAAGCAGGCCAGATAGACGCTCGTGAGGTCGCCGAGCAGCACGAGCGAGAGCATGCGGGCCAGCCGGCCCGCGCCCCGGCCGGAGACCTCGTGGACTCCCGCCACGGTGTCTTCGAGTCCGCCGGCCCGCGCGACGCGGATCCGCCGGAGGGCCCGTGCGTCCTCGTCGCCGGCCAGCAGGATCACCGCGGCGACGCGGCGGGCGAGGTCCGGGGACGCCCCCCACCCGACGACCTCGTTGTGCGTCAACTCCGGGAAGACATCCCACGTGGCGAGCGTCTTGCTGTTTTCGTTGAACTGAGTCTTCCACCGGCGGGCCACGGGCGCCAGTGTGGCACCGCCCGCGTACACGGCGGGTATCGTGCCGCCGAGGGCTTCGGCCAGCCTCTTCGCAGGGTTGCGCGCGGCCGGGATGGCCGGGTCCGCCTCGGCCGCAAGCGCCGCGAGGACCGCGCCGGCTTCATCCACGTCGGCGGCGCACGATGCCGCGAGCCCCCATTGGGCGAACACGGCGAGCGTGGGGCCGAGCAGGTACGCGAGTGCCGCCCGCGGCTGCAGGCCGCCCGGAACGCGGAGCACCGTACCGGATACGAGGTCCGCAAGGCGCCCGCCAGACGTGACGGCCACGACGTGCGCGCCGGCGGCCAGGGCCGCGCCGGCCGCGGCGAGCGTCTCCTCGGTCTCGCCGGAGTAGCTCGTCGCGATGACCACGGAGCCGGGCCCGACATAGGCCGGGATCCGGGCGTCGCGGACCGTGATCAGCGGGACCCGCAGCTCCGGCGCGAGGTACGCGCCGGCGAGGTCGGCCGCGATGGCCGAACCGCCCATCCCGATCGCCACGACGTGCGCGAGCGGCTGCGCCGGGCGCCGGATGGGTTGGGCGGCCGCCTGCGTCCATGCCTGGGACAACTGCGAGGAAAACGCGAGGACGGTCTCGAGCATCCCGGACGGATCGGCCGCGCGGAGGCGCGATGGGTCGTCGAGGATCGTCATGGCGGCGTATTCGCCGGGTGCGACAGACGTTCCTCACCCGGCCCGGCGAGCACACGGCACCCGGTGTCCGCAGGGGCCGCGGCGGCCGGCTCGAAAAGCACCGATATGCCCCGATCGTTCGAGCCGCCGAGGCGGAACCCGGCGGGCGGCGCGCCGGCCGAGGCGCGGCGCCGGACGCAGCCCGTGCGGCGCGTCGTGAACGTGCGCGCGCTGATGCGCGATCGCGAGTTCATCAAAATCAACGCCTACCTGCTGCCGAAACTGGCGAAACGGCGCGTCGTGGCGATGATGGAACGGCTGCGCCGGAAGCGGACGGAGGTCCCGCGCGGCGGCCGGGCCGCCCCGGATGGCTCGGTGGACGTCCCGGAGATGACGTCCGCGGAGCTCGTGCGGGAGATCAATTGGCGCGTCGGCACACTGCCGCCCGACGACGCCGAGATCCTCGTGCGCTACATCGGCCGCCTCACTCGCTGGCGGACGTCGCGACGCCGCCGCGCCGAGACGCCGGCGGCCCCCTCCCCCCTCCCGAGGCGCTGAAGCGCCAAACCCGCCGGTCTCGCGCGGTCGTGACCTGTGGCGCAGCGGCCATGCTACAATAATATAGCCGCTCCCGTGGAATCTGGTTCGGCCAGCATTGATCCGCGTCCCGGTAGGGATACGATGGCGAAGCCGGCAGGCCACCTGGTCTTCACTCTACACACGCACCTCCCGTTCGTCCTCAACCATGGGCGGTGGCCTCACGGGAGCGACTGGCTGTCCGAAGCCACGGTCGAGTGCTACCTGCCGCTTCTGCGGATGCTCGACGGCCTCGCCCGTGACGATGTCCCGGCCTCGATCACGATGAACATCTCGCCGATCCTGTGCGAGCAGCTCGCCAGCAGCGCGTTTCAGGAGGAGATGACGGCGTTCTTCGACCAGCGGCTCCGCAGCTGCGAGGAGACGCGCCGGCACTTTACCGACACCCAGGAGCACGATCTCGTCGCGCTGTGCGACTATTGGCGCGCGGTGCACGAAGAGCGGCGTCGCGAGTTCGATGCCATGGGCGGCGACCTGCTGGCGCGTTTTCGCACGCTCGCCGACCGCGGCACGGTGGAGCTCATCTCCACCGGGGCGACCCACGGCTACTTCCCGCTGCTCAGCCGCGATGAGAGCTTGGAGCTGCAGCTCCGGACGGCGATCGACGCGCACACCCGGCACTTTGGCCGCCGGCCACAAGGGATTTGGCTCCCGGAGTGTGCCTACCGCCCCCGCTATCAGTGGACGCCCCCGGCAGGACCCCGCAGCGGGAAGGTGCGGTACCGGCGGCGCGGCGTGGAGGAGCTGCTCGCGGCGCACAGGCTGGAGTACTTCTTTACCGACGTGCATCTGGTGCGCGGCGGTCAGGCGCTCTCGGCGTACCGCGATTACTTCCCGCGGCTGCGCACCGTCCAGGGCCAGGAGGCCGAGTTCCGGCGCCGCGAGGGACGGAGCCCGTACCTGCCGTACCGGGTCGCCTCGCGCGGCGGCACCGGCGACGCGGTCGCGCTGGTGCGCGACCCCGAGACAACGCTCCAGGTCTGGAGCCGTGACGCGGGGTATCCGGGCGACGAGTGGTATCTCGAGTTTCACAAACGGCACTTTCCCGGCGGTCTCCGCTTCTGGCGGGTCACATCGCCGGCGGGGGATCTCGCGGACAAGCAAGTCTACGTGCCCGAACGCGCCGCGGCCCGGACGCGCGCGCACGCCGAGCATTTCATCGGGCTCGTCCGCGGCGTGCTCGAGCGGCACGCCGGCGCCACCGGCGACAACGGCGTGCTCTGCAGCCCCTTCGATACCGAACTCTTTGGCCACTGGTGGCACGAGGGCCCCTTGTGGCTGGACCACGTGCTGCGGGGCCTGGCGGGCGCGGGTATCGCCTCCGTCGCCGCGAGCGCGTACCTCGCCGAGCAGCCTGCGCAGGGCCCGATCACGCTGCTCGAGGGATCGTGGGGTGAAGGAGGAGACCATCGGGTCTGGCTAAACAAGGACACGGCATGGACGTGGGAGACCGTGTACCAGGCCGAGGAGGAGCTGTGGGCTTTTGTCGCGCGCGCCGCGTGGCGGCAGCAGCCGCTGTTGCGCCGCGTCGTCGCCCAGCTCGGCCGCGAGCTGCTCCTGTTGCAGGCGTCGGACTGGCAGTTCTTGATCACCACGTGGGCGGCCCGCAACTACGCGGAAGCGCGGTTTGCCCAGCACTACGCCGATTTCACGCGCCTCTTGGAACTGGCAAAGCGCGTGGAGGGCGGCGGCGCCGTGTCGTGGGAGGACGAAGAACTGCTGGTGGGCAAAGAGACGCAGGATTTCTGCTTCCCGGGGATCGCCGAGCACCTCGAAGCCGCGGCTGCGCTGCCGCCGGCATGATCCTCGGCCCGCGCTTCCGATCGCGGTGACCCGGCCCCGCGTTCTCGGCGTCATCCTCGCCGGCGGCCGGGGCGAGCGACTCTACCCGCTCACGAAGGAGCGCAGCAAGCCGGCGGTGCCGTTCGGCGGCAAGTACCGGATCGTGGATTTCGTGCTCAGCAACTTCGTCAATTCGAGGATCTACTCGCTGTACATCCTGGTCCAGTACAAATCCCAGTCGCTCATCGACCATCTCCGCCGCGGCTGGCGCATGAGCGCCGTGGTCGACGAGCACTTCATCATCCCGGTCCCGCCGCAGATGCGATGGGGCGAGACGTGGTATCGCGGCACCGCGGACGCCGTCTTTCAAAATTTGAACCTGATCCGCGACGTCGATCCGGACCTCGTGGCGATCTTCGGGGCGGATCACATCTACCGCATGGATCTTCAGCAGATGGTGGACGCCCATCTCGCCCGCCGGGCCGACGTCACGGTCGCGGCGCTTCCCGTGCCGATCGAGATCGCCTCCGGGTTCGGCATCGTCGAGGCGGACGCCGGCGGCCGCATCGTCGGCTGGGAGGAAAAGCCCGCGGCGCCCCGGCCGATGCTCGAGGATCCCGGGCGGGCCCTGTCGTCGATGGGCAACTACATCTTCAATACCGGGCTCCTCGAGGAGGTGCTCATCGAGGACGCCCGGCGCAGCACCGATCACGACTTTGGGCGGACGATCATTCCCGAGCTGTATCCATACGCCCGGGTCTACGCCTACGATTTCCTGACGAACACGATCCCGGACCTCCGGCCCTCCGAGGAGCGCGGGTACTGGCGTGACGTCGGAACCATCGAGGCCTACTGGCAGGCCAACATGGACCTGCTCGGCTCGTCACCGGCCCTCGATCTCGACAATCCGCACTGGCCCATCTTCACTCCCGCGTTCGCGGGACCGTCCGCGCGGATCGTGTCCGGCGAGGTGGAGGACTCGCTCCTCGGCGAAGGGACCGTCATCCGCGGCGGATCCGTCCGGCGGTCGATCCTGGGTCAGGGCGTGGTCATCGAGGCCGGGGCGTCGATCGAGGACAGCATCGTGATGGACTACACGACCATCGGGCAGGGCGCGCGCATCCGCCGGGCGATCATCGACCGGTTCAACGTGGTGGAGCCGGGAGCGACCCTGGGCTGGCACCGCGAACGCGACCTCGCCGCGGGCATCCTGGACGGCTCGGGCATCGCCGTGCTCGGACGCGGCGTCACCCGCGTGCGCAGAAGCCAGCCGGTGCGCGCGTAGCAGGTCCCACACCGGCGCCTGGGACGGCCTCACGCGAGAGGACCCATGACTGAGCGGTACATCTGCGTACACGGCCACTTCTACCAACCGCCCCGGGAGAATCCGTGGCTCGAGGCGGTCGAGGTCCAGGATTCCGCGGCGCCCTATCACGACTGGAACGCCCGGGTCACGGCCGAGTGCTACGCGCCGAACGGCGCCTCCCGCATGCTGGACGGCGACCGGCGGATCGTCGCCATCACGAACAACTACGCGCAGATGAGCTTCAACATCGGCCCCACCCTCCTGGCGTGGCTCGAGCACGCGGCGCCGGAGGCCTACGCGCGCATCCTGGAGGCGGATCGGGACAGCCGCGCCCAGCGCGGCGGCCACGGCAACGCGCTCGCCCAGGTCTACAATCACATGATCCTGCCCCTCGCGAACCGCCGCGACAAGCACACGCAGGTGCTGTGGGGCATCGCCGATTTCCGCCACCGCTTCGGCCACGACCCGGAGGGCATGTGGCTTCCGGAGACGGCCGCCGACACGGAGACCCTCGAGACGCTGGCGGCGCACGACATCGCGTTTACGGTGCTGGCGCCGCACCAGGCCGCGCGCGTCCGGCCGCTGGGCCGAGCGGAGTGGAACGACGCCCAGGGAGCGCGCGTCGATCCGAAGCGGCCGTACCTGTGCACGCTGCCGAGCGGGCGCAGGATCACGCTGTTCTTCTACGACGGCCCGACCTCCCGCGCGATCGCGTTCGAGGGCCTGCTCAACAGCGGCGAGGCGTTCGCTGAACGACTGGCCGGGGGATTCACCGACGAGCCCGGCCCGCAGCTGGTCCATGTCGCCACCGACGGCGAGTCATACGGCCATCACCACGCCTTCGGCGAAATGGCGCTGACGTACGCGCTCCGTGTGATCCAGGAGAAGCAGCTCGGCCACCTGACGAACTACGGCGAGTACCTGGCCATGTTCCCGCCCCGGCACGAGGCGGAGATCGTCGAGCGCACGAGTTGGTCGTGTGTGCACGGGGTCGAGCGGTGGCGCGCCAACTGCGGCTGCCGGACAGGGCATCCTGGATGGAACCAGGCCTGGCGCGGCCCGCTTCGAGCGGCGCTGGACTGGCTGCGGGACGAGCTGACCCCGCTGTTCGAGCGCGAGGGCGGGCGTCTCCTCAAGGATCCCTGGGCCGCGCGCGACGCGTACATCGGCGTCATCCTGGACCGTGCGCCGGAGCGTACGGAGGCGTTCTTGGCGGCGCACGGCCGGTCCGGCGGCGACGCCGACGACCGGCTCCACATGCTCCAGCTGTTGGAGATGCAGCGCCACGCCATGCTCATGTACACCTCGTGCGGGTGGTTCTTCGACGAGCTCTCCGGGATCGAAACGGTGCAGGTCATCAAGTACGCCGCGCGCGCCCTCCAGCTCGCGGAGCGGTTTGGGGCGCGGCTCGAGGACGAGTTCGTCCGGCGGCTGGCGGAGGCCAAGAGCAACCTGCGGCAGTGGGGCGACGGCGCGGGCGTGTACCGCCGCGCGGTCAAGCGCTCCATCGTGACGCTGCCGCGCGTCGTGGCGCACTACGGCATCAGCTCGCTGTTCGAGCCGTACGAGACGCCGGACACACCGCTCTTCAGCTACACGGTGCACCACCGCGACGGGCGCCGCGAGGCGGCCGGCGGCCACGTGCTCGGGGCCGAGCTCGTCACCGTCACCTCCCGCGTCACAGGGGAAACCGCGGACGCGGCGTACGCCGCGCTCCACCTCGGCGGCCACGACCTGCAGTGCGGCGTCCGGCTCGGGGCGACCGAGGCATGGTTCGAGGAGACGAAGCAGGCGCTGGTCGAGGCGTTTCAAGGACAGGGTGCGAGTGCCGCGCTTCGCATGCTGGACGACCGGTTCGGCCGCGGCCTGTTCGGCCTTCCCGACCTCTTTATGGAAGAGCGCCGGAAGATCCTGAGCCTGCTCACCGAGGACCGGCTCGGCCGCTTCGAGGGTGTGTACCGCGAGCTGTACGAGGAGTCTCGCCCGCTCATTGCCTTCATGCGCGACTCCGACATCCCGATCCCGCCGGCCTTTCTCATGGCCGCGCAGTACACGCTCACACGCGCGCTGGCCCAGGAGATTCGGCGCGCCGCGGAAGAACCGCTCGGCGATCGCGCGTTCGAGCTGGCCGGCGACCTCGACGCGCTCGGGCTCGTGGCGGAGTGGCATGAGGCGGCCTCGCTGCTGCGGCAGGTCCTGGAGGCGTGCGCGGAGGACCTGGCGCACGATCCGCTGGGACCGCCGCTGGCGCAGACCCACCGGCTCCTCGATCTCGCCGACGCCCTCGGCGTGACCGTGAACCTATGGCAGGTGCAAAACCTCTACCACGCGGCGGCCGCGCGCCATCGGGACCTGCTCACGGATCCCCCGGCCCCAACCGACGCGGAGGACCATGCCGCCCCCGCGGCGGAGTTTCGCCGGCTCGGAATCCGCCTCAACTTCAACCTCGACGCGCTCCTGACGAACGCCCAGACGCCCACGTAATCGACGGGCGGGCCTGTCCTCCGCTCCACTGGGCCTGCGGCGCGCGCCAACAAGCTAGAGGCGCGCCGCGACGACGACGCCCGTCACGCGGTGCCGCTCCGCGCCCGTGTCCACAACGAAGCTGATCCCGAGGGCCTTGTACTCTACGAGGTCGTAGCCCGGCAGATGCAGCACCCCCGACGGGCGCCCGAACGCCTCCTGGACCACGTGGTCGGTGTCGCCGGGGCCCACGCCCTCGCGGGTGCGGTACCGTTCGTCGTGCGCAACGCTGATCAGGATGACCAGGTTGTCCACGGCCTCCACGGCAATCGACCGCAGCGAGCCCGATGCTTCGCGCCACGTGTACCAGACGGTCCGAGGATCCCGGTCGACCCTCGCGGGTGCTCCAAGAATGGCTTCCACGTCGTGGACGTGCATGCCGAGCCGGATGGGCCCCATGCCAATGCCGGGAACTACGAGGTACCGTGCCTGCGCCGGGGCGGCGAATACGGGGAGCGCAACCAGAGCCACTGCGAGGAGCGCGACGACAGATGAGCGCATGTGTGCGACCTCCGTTGCTGCGATGTATACTGCGGCGTACGCGACGACGGTCTTGCGATGAACAACCTATAGTGTCGCGGCCGTGTGTTCGGCAGCCGGGCCCGGGCGGCCTCCTTCCGCCGTTTCTATGATCAGGGCCGACGGCGGCGAAGTGGCAGAGCCGCCGGGACGCTTGGTCGCCCCGCCGGGCGGGTGCCCGTCAGGCGGCGCAGCAGGAAGATCGCCGCACCCTTGTCGAGAGGCGTGTTGAGGTTGCCGCACTTCGGCGATTGGATGCAGGACGGGCACCCCGCCTCACAGGGACAGGCGGCGATCGCCTCCCGCGTCCTTCCCAAGAGAGCCTCCAGTTGCCGGAACCCCTGCTCGGCGATGCCGACGCCGCCTGGGTAGCCGTCATAAATGAAGATCGTTGCGTGACCGGTCTGCGGGTGGACCGGGTAGCTCACGCCGCCGATATCCCACCGGTCGCACATGGCTAGGAGGGGCAGCAGCCCGATCGCGGCATGCTCGACCGCGTGGATGCCGCCGGCGAGGTCCAGGCCGGCGCGCTCCACCGCCGAGACGAGGGCGTCCGGAAGCGCGATCCACACAGCCGTGGTGCGCAGCTCCTGCTCCGGCATGTCGAGCGGCTCGACCCCGAGCACCGTGTCCGTGACGAGCTGCTTCCGCCGGTATTCGACCACCTGCTGAGACACCCGCACGCCGCCAAACCGCGCCTGGGCGGGGCCGATGGGCTCGGCTCCCGACGTGCCTTCGATCGCGAGATCCGTGAACACGCGCGCTTCGGTGTAGTATCCGCCTGCGTCCGGCTCCACGAACGCCGCGCGCGCGTCGAGGTCGAGCCGCGCCACGCGATACGACTCTCCTTGATGCAGGTAGATGGCCCCCTCGTGCAGTTGCTCGAACGCGCGCATCGCGTCCACCGTGCCGAGGACACGCCGCGTCCCGGCGCGCACGATCCGGTAGATGTCGCCCGATGCCGCGCGGATGTCCACAGTCCCCGCGGGGTACGCGCGTCGCGGAGCGTACCAGCGATCACCCCGGCGCGCGAGTGCACCGAGCCCCTCGAGCGCTCGGGCAACGTCGGCCATGCCCGGTCCAAACACCGGCTCGTCACCGGGCCACAGCGCGATCTCCGAGGCGGCGCACCGCAGATGGCCCGCGAGCACGTACGGGTTGTCCGGATTGACCGCGGCGCGCTCCACCGCACGCCCGAAGAAATACGCCGGCCGCCGCATGAGATACTGGTCCAGCGGGTCCCCCAGAGCAACGAGGACGGCGACGGACTCGCCGGCGCCCCGGCCCGCGCGCCCGGCGCGCTGCCAGACGCTCGCCATCGTCCCCGGATAGCCGACGAGGATCGCCGCGTCCAAGCCCCCGACGTCGATGCCGAGCTCGAGCGCGCTCGTGCTGACGACGCCGGCGAGCTCGCCGTCGAACAGCCGCCGCTCGATCTCGCGGCGTTCGTGCGGCAGATAACCGGCGCGGTACGGGCGGACGCGCCCGGCCAGCTCGGGCGCATCCTGCAACCCTTCCACCGCGTAGCGGTAGATGAGCTCCGTGATCTTGCGGGCCTTCGTGAACACGATGGTCCGCAGCCCGTGCCGGAGGAACGCGGTGAACAGGCGGCTTGCCTCCAGGTATGGGCTGCGCCGCGTCATGTCGGCCCGGTCGATGACCGGCGGGTTCCACAGGACAAACTGCCTCGGTCCGCGCGGCGCACCGTCCGACGACACGGGGCGGAGCGGCACGCCCGTGAGGCGGCTTCCGAACTCCTCGGGATTGGCGATGGTTGCCGACGTGCAGATGAACTGCGGGTCGGCGCCGCGAAACCGGGCGAGCCGCCGGAGGCGCCGCAGGATGAGCGCGACATGGCTGCCAAAGACGCCGCGGTAGACGTGCATGTCGTCGAGGACGACATACCGGAGCGACCGCAGGAAACCGGTCCATCGAGCGTGTTGCGGCAGGATGCCGACGTGCAGCATGTCCGGATTGGTGAGGAGAATCCGAGCCTCCGCGCGCAGGCGCCGCCGCGTCTCCTGCGGCGTGTCCCCATCGTACGTCCCGAGATGCAGTGGGAGGCCGAAGCCGGCGAGCGCGTCCATCTGATCCTGCGCGAGCGCTTTGGTGGGATAAATAAACAGCGCGCACGCCGCGGCATCGGCAAGCAGCGCCTCGAGCACGGGCAGCGCATAACACAGCGTCTTGCCGCTCGCCGTCCCCGTGGTGACGATAACGGACGCGCCGCCGCGGACCGCCTCGAGTACCTCGGCCTGGTGCGTGTACAATCGCCGCACGCCGAGACGGTCGAGCGCCGATGCGAGGTCCGCCGGCAGCGCCGGATCCTGCGTCCCGAACCGCGCCGCCCGCGCCGGAAACTGTTCGCGGTGGACGATCTGGCCGCGGTACTGGGGGTCGGACTCGATCGCGTCGAGGACGGGGGCAATCTCCATGGGGCGCAGTTCGGTACGATCGCAACGGGCGCCTGCGCCACCGTACGTGCCGGTGGGCCGTGCCGCTATTGCATCATCGCATTTGTTGGCCCTCGTCGCACATACGAGACGCTGCACTACGGCGGACCCCGCGCCGTGGGAGCGCGGGGCGCCGTCAACGCCCGCGCTTGAGTGTTACCCGCCGTCTCGTCGGCGGGACGCGCCCGTCGATCGCGACGACCTCCCGGCCCTTGTGTTTGTAGATCGCGGCGGCCTCTCGGCCCTTGTGTTCTTGGATAATATTCCCGCCGTCTACCACGATCGATTGACCGGTCACGTAGCTCGCCGCGTCCGACGCGAGAAAAGCGATCACGGCCGCGACCTCGTCGGGCCGCCCCGGGCGTCCCACAGGTGTGTGGCGCCCCCCGGTCTCTACCACCGCCTGCGCGCCCCCCGGCCGCGTCAAGATCCAGCCCGGCGCCACGGAATTTACCGTCACGCCGTCCCGCGCGAGCTCCAGCGCCAGCGAGCGGGTCAGGCCGTCCATCCCGGCTTTCGCCGCGGCATACGCGCTCCCGCCATCGTATGCCACAAACGGCCCCGTCACCGAGGAGACGTTGATGATCCTCCCGTAGCCGCGCTCGACCATGAGCGGCGCCACTGCCCGCGTCACGTGGAACGCCGTCGTCAGGTTGCGATCCAGCGTGCGCTGCCATTCGGCCGGATCGAGCTGCACGAACCTGCGCGACCTCGCGGCCTTGCCGACTTGGGCCAGCCCCGCATTGTTCACCAGGATGTCGACCCGCCCAAAGCGCGCCCGCACCGCCCGCGCGAGCGAGGCGACCTGGTCGATCTGCGTGAGGTCGGCGACAAAGGCGGCCACCGTGCCGCCGGCGCCGGACAGCTCGTGCGCACGCTCGTGGATCCGCGCCGTCGTCGACGCGATCGCCACCGCCGCGCCGTGCCCCGCCAGAACGCGGGCCGTGGCAAACCCTATGCCGGTCGGGTTGCCGCAGCCGGTGACGAGCGCAACCCGTCCTCCCAGAGGTGGCTGTCTTGGATCGCGGATTGCGCTCGACATAAGCCCCCCGTTCTGCGTCTCCATGGGTCCGGCCGTACCGTGCCCGCGATTTTTCGTGTAGGGGATAGTTCCCCGGGCGGTGCTTGGGGGTCCTCCGGCCGTCGATGGGCCCGCGGTGCTCACGGGCCTCCGCGCGTCGATAAGCTCCCGTCGCACTCGGGGAAAATCGATATGAAGCGGAATGGAGGTGACCGCCGATGATGAGGCTCGCGGCGCGAAGCGCGCTTGTCCTAGCGGCGTGTTGCGTCTTGATCGGTTTGCCCATCTTGACGCCGGTGCCTGCCCATGCACAGGGCTTCAATGTCCACTTCTATTTTGGCGGCCCACCGCCGCCGCCGGCGTATGGCCCGTATGGCCCGCCGAACTACGTATCGACCGACTGGTATTACTATTGCCGCGAGGCTTACTGGCACCGGGATTGGTACGCGATGCGGCAATGCCGTAGCTACTACTACTGGCATGGGTATGGCTATTGACTTGATTGGCTAGGAGCACATCAGGCTGGTTACATTAGGAAAGACATTCGCTAGGAGCATCTGCTGGGAGAGCGTCATTGAGTGAAGGTTTGACCGAGGTGGCCGGCACCCGATGGGCGGCGGCCACCTCCGCGCACGACCCGGCGGCGGAATCGCCCGAAGTCGTCGGGACGCACTCAGCCCGAAACTGCAGCGGTCCCGCGGCCTCGATCGCCCGCCGCTCCAACACCAGCACCGGCCGCACGCGTCGCACCCAGCCCAACTCTGCCCAGCGCCGCACTCTGGCCTGCATGGTCTCGGCACCGCCCGCTGCGCTCGCCGCGACCGATGAATCAACGCGAAGGGTCACGAGGCGGCCCGCCCGCCACACCGCGCGGACCGACCGGCGATCCCCGTCCGGCGGCACGGCGAGCGCCGCCTGCACGAACTCGCGGAGCGCGCTTCGGTCTTCCGGGGTGGCTGTGACGCTTGGCGACCGGCTGGGCAGAGCGCGATCGGTTGCGCCGACCACGGACGATGCGCCGCTCTGTCCTGTGCCGGCGGCCGAACCCGGGAGGGCGCGCCGGTCTTTCACGGTGGCTGCTACGCTTGGCGACCAGCTGGGCAGAATGCGATCGGTTGCGCCGACCACGGACGATGCGCCGCTCTGCCCTGTGCCGGCGGATCGCGCCTGCGTCCACGCTGTGGCTCGGGCACGAAGCGGCGACGCGTCCTGCCGGCCGTCGGGGGGCATCGGCGTCTCGGGCGGCACTTGGCGGTGCGCCGGATCTTCGCCGGGCGGCGCACCGAGCCGGCGGCTTCGAAGATCGTGGTACACGGTGATCTCCGCGGTGCTTGGCGGCCGGGCGGGAACGAGGCCAAGATACTCGGGGCGCCGATAGTATGGAGGGCACCACAGGCGTGCCGGCGGCACGCCCGCACTGCGGACGAGGGTCTCGTGCGAGGCCGCGTCGACGCCCTGGAGTTCCTGCGGTGAGCACAGCGGCACGCCGATCACGCCCCGGTACGGAGCCTTCCCAGAGGTGCGCGGGACGGAGTTTTGCCGCACGTCGGGCACGCCGGTCAGCCCGAGCGTCCGGCTCAGCCGCTCCGCATCACCGTCGGCCAGCGGTGCCAGGTAGATTTTTGTGACGAGGTTGGCGGCCACCGCCGCCCACCCGGCCCGACCGTAGACGTGTTCGCCCTGTGCCTCACTCTGAATCGTCGCCATGATCGCCACGCCCCGGCTGCGCAGCGTCGCCAGGTGTTCGGCAAACGCCGGCAGTGCGCCCCACGCGGGCAATTCCTCAAACACCGCAAGCACCGGGACCCGTTCGTCTGATGCGCGCGGCCGGAGCAGAAGCGAGTTGAGATCACGAAGAAACAGGCGCCACAGCCAGTGGCATCGCTCGAGCGCGGACTGGGGAATCCCGACAATGAGCAGGATTGGCTCTCGCCGGAGACGATCCAGCGGCAGGCGGCGATGCGGGGGCGCCGCCCGCGTCGCGGCGCACACCGCGGGATCACTCCACGCATCCAGCCGCGACGCGATGCCCTGAAGGATGCCCGCTTGGTCCTTCGGCAGCATCGTGCGGTACGCGCCGAGGTGGCGCTCCAACAGCTCGGCGCCGGCATGCTCGTGCACGTACGCGCGCACGGCATCCGGGCCGGCCGCGGACAGCGCACGGACACGATCCAGCGCGGCGCCTCCATCGGACGCCACCGCGTAGATGAGCGTGGCGCACACGTGCCGTTCGACGCCGGCCCAGTACCCGAGATCAGGGCTTCCGTCCCGAGGCTCCTCGAACAGCATCGTGGCAATCCGCTGAGCCGCCGCTATCGTCCGGCATCCGTCGAGCGGGTTCCAGCACAGCGACGCCGCCTCCAACGGGGCGAACACGCAGACATCCCGGTCGGCGCGCTGCCAAGCTACCGCTGCGGAGGCGAGCGTGTCGTCTTCGCCGTACTTGAGGTCGAACACGACCGCGGAGACGCCGTGGCGCGCGGCTTCGAGCAAAACCGGCATCGTGACGGTACTCGTCTTCCCCGCGCCGGTGAGCCCTACGACCAACACGTGGCGGGCCAAGGCGGCGTTGGGCAGCCGGAGCAGCGGCCCGCACAGCAACCGCCGCAGCGGCGCAGACCGCCTCCCCACGAGCGCGCGGGCGACTCCCCGCGGCCCGGCGTAGCCGAGAGGGAACCACGCGTCGCGCCCTCGCCGCAATCGCCGTAGGTCCGCGCGCCCCGCGAACCGTGCGCCGCGCCGCCCGAGCAGGCTTGGAGCGTCGTCGCGCAGGAGCCGCCACGCGGCCGCCGCCGCGGCGAGCACCAGCGCACCCCACCACGCGAGCGCCATGACGCGCTCACCGTACATATGGAATACCATAGCCCTCGGGAACCGCCTGCACGGTCACGGAACACCACGCACCGTTCCACCGGATGAACAGAAACACCGCGTACCCGTCGCGCTCGTACTCCGCCAGATCGCTGACCCATGGCGCCGCCGTCTTCAGAGCCTCCGCGCCGGCCGACCCGGGCGTCCGCAGGGAGGCGATGACGGCTGCCAGGGCGCCCGGCACCGGGGCCTCGCGGGACGCGGCTTCGAGCGCGGCGGCAGCCTTGGCCGCCGGGTTGGCCGTGGGCGGTCCCGTGATCAACATCACGATCGCGCCCGGACCGGGACAGCCGTCCCAGAAGTACGGAACATAGGGTGCGACCGCGATGTCCACTGGTGCACCCGGCCAGTGCCGGGTCACCTCGACGATCCCGGACGCCGCATCCACGAGGGAGAGCACCGCCGCAGTACTCCCGGCCGGCAGCGCCGCGGCCCTACCGGCGCACGGGCCGATGCCTCCGCAGGGGCCGCCGTGCGGCGGCGCGGCGAGCGCAAGCGCGGTCGCGGCAATGCCGGTGGCAATCTTCGCGGTGCGCCGGGCTCCCACGATCACGCCTCGATCACGACGCCCGGCCCGTCGGCGGCATTACCGTCGCCTCCTGGGCTCCACCGGTAACGCTCCAAACGCCGCCTGCTGCCGAGTATCCCGTGGCCACGTTGGGCTCGAGGGGGCCGGCGGCCGACCCCTCGATCCACGCGGCGGCGTGACGCTGAAGCCACAGCGGGCCGCCGAAGAGGCCCTGGCCGAACGCGACCCCTTCAATGAACTGGCCGACCAAGTGCTCGGCGCGAAGCATCGCGTAGACGCCGATGCCCGTCCCGATCAGCATGAGGAACAGATAGCCGGCAAGATCGAAGACGAGCAGCCCGACGGCCTGCGCCGGGTTCGCACCGGGTTGCGGGAACCCTTCCCGAACGCCGGACGCGACTTGCTGCACCGGCACGATCACCGCGAGGTACAGTACCGCGGCGTGCAGGATGCGGACACAAAACACGACGAGCGCCGTGCGCACGACCACCACGGCCCAGCGGGCCGCCCACCGCTGCGTCGCCGGCGCCGCGAGGAGGGCCATCGCAAGCGGCGCCAAGAAGATGGCGAGCAGCAATGTCAGCTGCGCGAAGAACAGGATCGCGAGGTAGACCATGATGCCGGCCGCCAGCAAGAGGATCCCGAGCAGCAACCCAACCAGCATCGCGCCGAGCGCCCAGGGATAGGTGAACCAGGGACCGGCGGCGTCGAAGAACGCGCCCATCTGCGGCACGAGCCAGCTGCGCGTGAACTGATCCCAACTCTGCCCGATCAGGCTGTTGAGCACGGCGGTCCCGGCGTCGCGGAACGTATCGAAACCGAGCACGATCGCGTGCGTCACCGGCCCCACCGCCGTGAGGAGCCCGCCCGCAACGATCAACCGCCCGAAGGCTTCGATCAGGTCGAATTGACGGCCGGGCCGGCTGGCCGCGGCGACGTGCCCGAGCCATAGCACGGTGAGCACGGCCCACGCGAGCCGTGACATCGACGCCGTCGCGCCGGTCGAGACCAACCACGCCTCGAGGGTGGTGAAGACGTCCGCGATCGCCTGCTCGATACCGGCTGTCACGAACGCACACGGGCTCAGTACAGCGCGGCAAGCGGTAGTTCGACGTCGGGCTGTTCGTCGGCGCCCGCCAGCATCTCGGTCAAGGCCTGGCCGCCGGCGCGGGCCGCGTCCATGAGCCCGAGCCGCGCGTCGAGCCGCTGGCGGTCCTGTTCGGCGTCGCGCGCCGTCTGAACAGCGGCCGTCTCGCCCAGCGCCGCCAGTTGCGTGCTCACCGATGCCATCTGTTGGGCGAGGACGGCGAGACGATCCGCCAACGCGGTGCTGAAATCCGCCTGCGCCTGCATCCCTGCGCCCATGCCGGCGACCAGCATCTCGATCCCGGCGCGCGCGCTCGGGAGTTGCGGCGCGCCTTGGAGCAGGGCGGCCGCGGCCTGCCGCGCCGCGAGCGCGGCCGCGGGAACGGTGGGATCAGCTGTCACCGCGGCCGCGGCTTGCGAGGCAACGGCCGACGCCGCATCCTGGCGAACGTCCGCGGCGTCGACCGCGGCGGATGTGACGGCCACGTCGATTGCGTCGTGCGCCAGCTGCGGGCTCGCCGTGACGTACTGCTGATGAACGGCCGCCGGCGTGCCGGGCGGCACTGTCCCTTGCCACTGCGCGATGGTGGCGGCGAGCGCCTGGCGCAGCGCGTCCGGTAGTCCGGCGATGGTCCCCATCAAACTGGAGAGGTCGACGCCGTTCGGCAGATATCCCGGCGCCGCCCAGATGATCTCCCCGATCGCCTGGCGAACCGCGTCGTCCGCGCTGCGAATCCAGGCGTCCAATTCCTGCAGCATCTGTTGAAGGCCCGTGATGTCGGCGGCGAGATCGCCGGCAACCACCGGCAGGCGCGGTAGCGCCGCGGCCTCAACGGCATCCCGCCGAGGCGCAGGCGCGCCGGACGCGGCGCTCGCGGGCTCACCCGTCAGCACCATGACCGCGGTTGCCACCGCCGCGACGAGTCCTGCCACAGCCATCGCGCCCGCCGTGGGCGCCGTGGAGACGGCGCGGATCGCGCGCGCCGTGGACGCGGTGGGGACGGCGCAGATCGCGCGCCGGCCGGCGATAAGGATAGCTGGAGACACTTTCATCGGCGTCATCCTCCCGTTCTCGGCTCGACGCTTTGGGCGCGACCTCGTGCCGGGGCACGGACGCGGCCATCATCCGCGGCGCCGGCGCGCGGCCAGTTGTTGGACCGCCGGCCAGATGCCGATATGGGCGGCGAGGCGTTCTCGTTCCAGGCGCTCCTCCGCGGTGGTGGTCGCGATGACGTAGTCTTCGGGGATGTCCCTGACGACGGCCACGCCGCCTTCGCGTCCTTCCAGCAGATCCAAAACGATGAGCACCTCGTTGAAGGCGCCGCGGTGCTGCCCGAGGCTCTTCCACAGCGCGCGATACTGATCGCTCAGGTGCAGGGCGTGCGCGACGCGGTCCACGTTCGCCGTGCGGGCCAGCACTTTCATCGGCGCGTTGTCCAAGATGCCCTGCGCGTGCTCGCTTTCGAAGTCTGAGAGCCGCTGGCTGATCGCCATGACGCCCGCGCCGAATTTCCGAAAGCGGCGGAACATCCCCACCAGCGACTCGGCCGCCACGGGGTTGAGGAGCGCGGTCCAGGTCTCGTCGCTGACCACGTATTTCGGGCGCGCCGCCTCGCTGCGGATGCGCCGGTAGACGAGGTGGTTCGCGAGCAGCGCGGCGATCGGCGCGAGCTCCGGGTAGTCCGCGTCGAGCCCCTCGGTGTCGAGACAAACAATCGGCGTGTGCAGGTCGACCGTGGACGGCCGGTCGAGAAGATGCGCGTACAGGCCGCGGCCGCTCCATCGTTCGAGCCGCCGCGCGATGCCGCGGGCGGCGGCCCAGTCCTCCGGCCCCGCCTCGTGGCCGCCGACCTGCTCGAACGTGCGAAGCGTATGCACGAGATCACGCAGCATGACCTCCCCGCCCGCGGCGCGCTCGTAGGTCTGGCGGATCGCCGCTTCGAGCACCGCGAGCTCCTGCCGGTTCAAGCCGGCGCCGGGGTCCACGACCATGAACGCGACGAGGCTGCGGAGCAGCGCGAGCTGCGCGGGATCCGGCTCCGTCTCGCCGGGGAGCAGCTCGAACGGGTTCACGGCCACACCGGCGCCCGGATCGAGGCGCACATGCTGCCCACCGTACAGCTCGCAGAACGGGCGGTACGCGCCTCCTTTGTCGACGATTACGATGACCGGGTCGAGGGCGAGCAGGTGGGAGAGCCACGCGATGGCAAAGTGCGTCTTGCCGCCCCCGGACTCGCCGACGACCACCGCGTTCCATGACGGCAGCCGTGGGTCGAACGGGTCGAGGGCGACGACGCTGTCGCCGCGGGTGAGCAACGGGCACACCGGCCGTGCGGCGCCGCGCCACGGCGCGTACGAGGGGATAAAGTCCGCGGCGTTGCTGCTCAGCATCCGAAGCAGTCGCTCATTCGGGAGCCCGCTGAACGGCGCCAGCTGGAAAAACTGTCGCCGCAGCGCCACCGATTCGATGCGCGCGTCCGCGCCGGGAATCTGGCGAAAGGCGTCGAGCGCGTGGCGGGCGGCTTCCCGCGCCGCCTCGGGCGTGCGCTCCTGCAGCACCACGGCGACGCCGACGCGCATCACGCGCTCCCCGGAGACCTGCATGAGGTCCAGCGCGCTCGCAACCTGGCGCTCGACGGCGCGGGCGTTGGAATCGCCGCCGTCTTGGGCCCGCACCGCCTGACGGCTCAGGCGGCTCTTGAGTTCGAGCCGCTTCAATTGATCGGAGCGCGGGTCATTCCACGCCTCCATGAGGATCCACCGAGGGCCGCGCAGGGCGAGCAGCGGGGCGAGGATGTTTGGCGACGTCGGGCGGTCCGGAAGGACGTCGAGCGCGACAACGGCGTGCGCAAACCCATCCATCCAGAGAAAATCCCAGCGCCGATACAGGTCGGACCGCGCCACCACGGTCCGCACCGACGCTCGCCCGAGACCAGGCCAGGACGCCAAGAGGCGGCGCGGCAACTCCAGCTCCTGGCTGGCCGCCGGCACGGGCGGCGGTCCCCCGAGGCGCTTGCGGCCGGGGTTGAAATATCGCCAAATGGTCGCCACGAGCCCCTCGTCCGTCATCGGCGACGCCCGGAACCCGGCACGCCCGGCGTGCACCACGAGCGCATCGCGGAGGAAGCGCAGTTCCTCCAGGTGACGGGCGTACTCCGTGCCGTCCACCGGCGTCCACCAGCGCCTGGTGCGACGCCGAGGATGGTATGAGAGATCGAAGAAAAGGCGATAGTTGGTCAGCTGCTCGCGTGCGTGCGCTTCGCTCCACGCGGCCACGCGCCGGTGGTGCAGCTCGCGAACCAGCGGCTGCGAAGAGCGGCAGCCGTCCGCGAACGCCCGCAGCAGTGCGGTGTAGTCGGCATGCACTTCGACGACCACGCGGAGGCACTCGCCTTCGGGGACCGCGGCGCCGAGCATCGTGCGGAGGTGATCGTTGCTCCTTGCGAGTTGCGCGGCGTCCCACGCCTCAGTGCCGGGAAGCGTGACCTCGAAGCCGAGCCGGTAGCTCCCGTCGCGCAGGACCACGGCACCATCACGCACCGTCCAGTATGGGAGCTCTCGCGTCAAGTTCCCCGCAGGGTCGGTACGCATCCCGGCGGCCTTACCGCACGTACGGGTTGGCGTCGACATCGGACCCGACGGTATAGGCGTGCGGTTCACCCAGGTACTCGAGCAGGTGGCGCAAGTAGTGGCGCGGGGCGCGCTCACGTACGCGGCGCCACACGGCAAAGAGCGCGCCGGTCATGAGCAACGAGGCGCCGGCTTCCGCGCGCGGCCAGCCGAACAACCCGCCCACGACGAGGTCGCTGACGCGCGACAGGATGACGAAGGCCACGCCCAACCCGAACCAGTCTTCGAGCTCCACGCTGAGCAGCGTCACCGGGGCGTCGAGCTTACGGTAGACGGGATGCTGCGGCAGCATCGACGCTCACCCGTGAATCATGCGGATGATCTGACCACCGAAGAAGAGGACCACCGAACCGATGATGACCCAGAGTGCGTTGCGCACGCCGTTCCGGTGATCTGCGACGATCACGGCGCCGGCCACCAGCAAGGCCGCGGTGGCGTAGGCGAGCCCGAACGCACCCGACAGGCTCGAGGCGGCTTCGTTGAACAGGTTCGTCAACGGCGCGAAAAGATCGCCGCCGGAGGCTGTCTGGGCCCCGGCGGCGGGTGGATATGCCGCGAGCCCGGCCGCCGCGCCCGCGTTCGCTACTACCATCGCGGCTGCACGCCGCATCGCCCGGCGCGTCATATCAGGACGCCTCCGTCACGAGGATGACGAGCGGCGCCCCCGCGGGGAGCTCGCTCGTCGCGATCGGCCCCGAGGGGCCGCCACGCGGCGCCACGGTTCCCGCCAGCGACGATGCAAGATACGCCCACGGCGGCGCGGCCTGGCCCACGGTCGCCTGTCCCCAGCTCCCGCTGAGCGTCAGGCCCTGCTGTGCAAGCGCCTGCCCGTACGCGGCGGTGGCCTGGGCAGCGGCGATCAACGCCGCCGCGGCGGCCTGCGGCTGCCGTAACGTGGTTCGGCCGGCAAGCCCGGGAACCAGATGATCGGGATCCAGGGCGACGCCGTGCGTCGTGCTCCGCCCCTGGGTCAGCGTGAAGCGAATCTCGATGCGCCCATCCGGACTCAACGTGGCTTCTCCGAGCCACGCCGCGGCCGGATGCTCGGTCTCCGCGATCGCGGGTGACGGCGTCCCGCTCGACGCGACGAGCACGCCCGTGGCCAACCGGGCGGTCAGGCGCGCGCCGACGGTCCAGTGTGCGTCCTCTCCGGGGCTCTGCGCACCGTCTGCCGGCGCAGCCGCGTTGCCCCGCCCGGCCTGCTCCGGCGGGGGTGCGTCGCGCTCATAGACGAGCGGCGACCCCGGCGGGGTCGCCTCGGGAACGGCGGCCGCGCGCAACGCTCCCATCGTCGAGGACGTGTCCGGCTCCTGATCACGATTGAATACCAGCGGGCTGCGAGGCGGGGCGGGGTCCTGCGCGGACGCGGGGGGCATCACCGTCCATGCCTGGGGGACCGGCGGCAGCGTGGGCAGGCTGGCTACCGGGCTCGCTACCGATGGAAGCCCGCCGCGGCCCGCGTGCGCGACAAGCGGCGGGCGCCCGGCCTCGGCGATGAACGAGCGCAGCATCAACGCGTGCGATGCCGGCGGTGCGACTCGGCGGGCGTTCGGCACGGGCGCGTGGTGGCGGACGAGCGAGGACGCGGCCAGTGAGAGCAGGATGAGGCCGGCCAGTCCCAGCGGAATCGCGGCCGCGACATGGCGTTTGGCGATCAGCCGGTCTCCCGCATCACTCTCGTACTCGCCCCACCAGAACAACCGCGCGCGCAACACGCGCCACCACCGCGAACGAGCGAGCGCACGCTCGCTGTCGAGCCGGATCTGCGTCCCGGACAGCTCCGCCAGGACGTGGGAGTAGACGCTCGGAGCTTCGACGGCCAGCCGCGCGAGGACAGACGGCACGGCGCTCGGCGTGAGATCTACGTCGTCGCCGAGCACCTCGCGAATCCGCTGCGCCGCGCCTGGTGTGAGCGTGATCTCCATCGGGGTGCGCTGCTCCGTCGCCGCTTCGCCGCGGCCGTCGATCTGCGATGTCTAATCTTCTGAACGTCTAGACATCAATATATCCATCGAGGCTTACGCGTCAAGAGGCGAACTGTTGCTCTCCACCGAAGTGCACCTGCACCATGACTGCCTTTCCCCACGATGCCCGGCAAGTCCCCGCGGATGCGCTCACGTGGCGCTGTGATCCACAGCAGCTTGCGTTCCGATCCACGGAAGAGGTGCCGCCCGACGTCCAGATCATCGGCCAGACGCGCGCCGTCCGCGCCCTCGGGTTTGGACTGAGCATCGAGCAAAGCGGCTACAACATCTTCGTCAGCGGGGCGCCCGGCACGGGACGCAGCACCTACACGCGGGCGGAGGTGGAGCGGCTGGCGCGCACGCGGCCGGCGCCGCCCGACTGGTGCTACGTCCGCAACTTTGCCAACGCCAGCCAGCCCACGGCGATCTCGTTGCCGCCGGGACGCGGCGCGACGTTCCAGCACGATGTGGCGGAGATGGTCGCCGAGGTGCGGGAGGGGCTACGGCGGGCGTTTGCGAGCGACGTATACGAGCGCCGGAGAACCGAGGTCATCAAGCAGTACGAGCAGACGGTGGGTGCGATCTGGCAGCGCCTCGAGGAGCAGGCGCGTCAGCAAGGACTCCTGCTGCAGCGCACGCCCGCCGGCGTCGTGACGGTTCCGGTCGATCTCCAGGGCCGTGCAATCTCCGAGGAAGTGTTCCAGCAACTTCCCGAGGCCGACCGCGAACGGATCAGGCAGCGCACCCAGGCGCTCCAGGACGCGGTCGCGGAGATGCTCCGCCAAGTTCGGGCCAAGGAACGCGAGGGGCGCGAGGCTCTCCGGGCGCTGGAGCAGGAGACGGCACGGTACATGATCGACGCGCCGGTGTCGCGCGTCAAGGAGGAGTACGCGGATCACCCGGCCGTCACGGCGTTTCTCGACGCCGCGCGCCGCGATATGCTCGAGCACCTCTCGGAGATCCGGGGCGACGGCGAGGAGGAGGGCGGGCCTCGACCGGAACTACCGATCCCGCGGCGGGATCCGTTCGCGCGATACCAGGTCAACCTCTTCGTCTCGCACGCGCAGGAGTCGGGGGCGCCGGTCGTCGTCGAGCCCAATCCCACGTACTACAACCTCGTGGGCAAGAGCGAGTACCGTGCCGAGTTCGGGGCCATGGTGACCGATTTCACGATGATCAAGCCCGGTGCCCTGCACCTGGCGAATGGCGGCTATCTGATCCTGAACGCACGGGACGTCCTGCTCAACCCCATGGCCTACGACGGTCTCAAGCGCTCGCTGCGGAGCGGGCAGGTCCGCATCGAGTCGCTCGCCGAGACCCTCGGCATGGTGCCAACCGCCACGTTGAGGCCGGACCCGATTCCGCTGAACGTCAAGGTCGTGATGATCGGCACACCCGAGCTCTACCACCTGCTGTACGCGCTCGACGAGGAGTTCGAGAAGCTGTTCAAGGTGCGTGCGGATTTCGACGTCGTCATGGATCGCACGCCGGAGACGATCCAGGAGTACGCGCGCGCGATCGCCGCGATCTGCCACCGCCACCAGCTCTGCCACCTCGATCCGACGGCGATGGCGAGCATTCTGGAGTACAGCGCCCGTCTCGCGGCGCGCCAGGATAAGCTCAGCACGCGCTTCAACGAAGTCGTCGAGATCGTCTTCGAAGCGACAGCGTGGGCGCGCCAAGCGGGCAGCCCGCTGGTGACGCGCGAGCACGTGGCGCGCGCGATCGAGGAAAAGGCCTCCCGCTCGAACATGGTGGAGGAGAAGATTCGCGAGATGATCACGCAGGGCCAGATCCTCGTGGACACCGCGGGCACCGTCACCGGGCAGATCAACGGCCTCTCCGTCCTCCAGCTCGGCGACTACACGTTCGGGCAACCCAGCCGCATCACCGCCCGGGCCTACGTCGGCGGCCGCGGGGTCGTGAACATCGAGCGCGAGACGCAGATGTCCGGGCGGATCCACAGCAAGGGCGTGTTCGTCCTCTCCTCCTTTCTGGCCAGCCGGTTTGCGCAGCAGCAGCCGCTGAGCCTTTCCGCCTCGCTGACGTTCGAGCAGCTCTACTCGGACGTGGACGGCGACAGCGCGAGCTCCACCGAGTTGTACGCGCTCCTCAGCGAGCTCTCCGGCCTGCCGATCGACCAGGGGATCGCGACCACGGGGTCCGTGAACCAAATGGGCGACCTGCAGCCGATCGGCGGCGTCAACGAGAAGATCGAAGGCTTTTACTACGTGTGCAAGGCGAAGGGGCTGACGGGACGGCAAGGGGTCATCATCCCGCATCAAAACGTGTCGCATCTCATGTTGCGGGACGAGGTGGTCACGGCCGCGCGCGAGGGCCGCTTCCGCGTGTGGGCCGTGCGCAATGTGGACGAGGGAATCGAGATCCTCACCGGCACGCCCGCGGGGATGCCCGACGAGTCCGGCGGTTATCCCTCGGGATCGGTCAATGCGCGGGTCGCCGCGCGCCTCGCCGAGTTGGCGAGCCGCTATCGAAGGTTTGGGGAACGCGATGGGCGGCCGGAGGATCGGCCGCCTCAGGGCGGTCCGCCTGCGTCCGACCGCTAGCCACGTGTCGCGTTCCGCCCCGGCCGGCGCATGCGGCGCCGCGGGGCCGTATCCTGTCGTCCGGAAACCTTCCTACCATGCCGCCGCTGTGCCGCGCGACCCCGCGGTCACGGTGCTCTACCGGTGGCGGGCCGCGGCGGCGCGTCTGTGGTCCCGTCTCCCGCTGTGGGCCCGATACACGCTCGTCTGGTGGTTCAACGCGCACTTTGTGATCGGCGCGGTCGCGGTGGTGCGCGACGATGCCGGGCGCGTGCTCGTCGCCCGGCACACCTACCGGCGCCGGCGCCCATGGGGCCTCCCCGGGGGCTGGGTTCGGCGTGGCGAGGACCCGGCCGAGACGGTCGTGCGCGAGGTCCTGGAGGAGTCTGGACTGCGTATCCGGGCGATTCGGCCGATGACGGTGCAGCGGGAAGCACCGCACCACCTTACGGTGGTGTACGCTGCGCGTCCCGACGGCGGCGTGTTCCGGCCCAGCGATGAAGTGACAGAGATCCGGTACATCGTCCCGGGTGAATGGCCGGAGGGGTTACGGGAAGACCACCGGACGTTGATCCTCGCGTCCGTCGGGCATCCGTCATTCACGGAGGGGCCCCCAGTCGCCGGCCGTCCGTGATCGCCGTGAAGCCAGCGGCGCGGCACCAACCTCATCCAGACTGACGCGGCTGATGCGCTACTAGGGACGCGCAGAATGTGTGGCGGTCGTCGACTCGGCTTGGCGGGCGCGCCGGCGATGTGCTAAGGTGATCGAGAAGTTGCCCCCATCGTCTAGGCCGGCCCAGGACATCGGCCCTTCAAGCCGGTAACGCGGGTTCGAATCCCGCTGGGGGCACCACGCACTGTTCTGCCTCGGCTGTACCTCGCTGCTGGAAGGTTCGTCTGGCAAGGCTTCTGGCCCCTCTGCCGAGTAGAATAGGACTGCACGGTGCTGCACGATTCGGAGCGCCGGACAAGAGCAAATTCAGTTTCGGACATGCGTGTTTTCCGCTCGTCGTGACCCCGCGGTTACGCGGCAATTGAATACTGGAATCCAGCGTTTACCGCTACGGAGGCGGGAACAATGCGAAATGTGCTTGCTCTGCTCTCGGTTATCACAGCCGCGCTGGCGATGTCCGGCGTGCCGGCCTCTGCCGACACCCCCAGCTTTGCCGTCTACACGGCGCCAACCACGACCCAGGCCGGCCCGCCCATGCCTCGGATCGCGGGTCTGCCGCCTGTCGGCTCAATCCGATCCACGACGGGAACGGGCAGCTCCGCATCGTCGCCAACAGGCATCACGGTGACGTCCGCGAGCCCCCAGACCGGTGCCTACACCGTGCAGACGGCCACCACGCAGCCCTCGCTGCCGGGCGTGACCATGTATGGGCCGAAGGTGCTGGTGCCGCGCCAAGCAACACGCAGGGGACGTCGCCGAGCCTGGTGCTGTCGGGCCTGCTCCAGAGTGCCTTCCCGCCGGGGACGTACGTCGTGCTCCCGACGCACTAGTACGTCATCGCATTAGTTCGGCAAGGGTTGGTGCCGGGCAGGCCTGCCCTCCTCTCCACTATGCCTGCGGCGCGAGCCAAAGCGCCCGACGCCTGACCAATGCCGTACCTGCGCTTCGTTTGCAGCGCCAGCACAGTGGCGCCACGCAGTTGTGGCTATCGCGGGCGTCGACCGGAAGCGGCCAAGCCGCCGGAGGGGTCGAGGCCCTCATTGGATTGGATTCATGAAGGCCGAGACCAACCCCGCGCCGGCCAGGCCCGCCCGACCCGTCTACCCTCGTCGCACATACGAGACGCTGCACTAGAGCGACGTTGCGGCAGCTTCTGCGGAGTTGCGAGTAGCAGTCACTGCGGCGCGGCGGCGCGGCGCCGGCGCGGGAAACGCTCCTCAAACAAGACGTACATCAGCGGGATCACCAGGAGGGTGAGCGCCGTCGAGACCGTGAGGCCGCCGATGACGGCGCGCGCAAGCGGCATGTTCGTTTCCGCCCCCTCACCCAGCCCCAAGGCCATCGGGACCATGCCGAACACGGTCGCGATCGCGGTCATGAGGATCGGGCGCAGCCGGATCCGGCCGGCGCGAATGATCGCGTCGTGGACCGACAACCCGGCCGCTTGCTGCTTGTTGCCGTAGTCGACCAGCAGGATGCCGTTACTAACCACGATGCCGATCATCATGATCACCCCCATGAAGGAGATGATCGAGAGCGTGGTGTGGGTCAGCAGCAGCATCCAGATGACGCCGATGAATCCGAGCGGCACCGTGAACATGATGACGAACGGATCCACGAGGGATTGGAACTGAGATGCCATGATCATGTACACGAGCATCAACGCCATGACCATGGCAAATCCGAGGCTGGCAAACGCGCCCGACTGCGCCTCGGTCTGGCCGGCCATGTGGTATGTGAATCCGGCCGGGAACGGCATGCGGTTCAGCTGATCCTGGATGCCCTGAGAAACGGCGCCAAGCGGCCTGCCGACGACGTTCGCCGTCACGTCGATCACCCGCTGCTCGTTTTTGCGGTTGATCTGCAGCGGCGAGCTGCCGAGCCTGATCCCCGCCACGTCGCGCAGGCGGATCGGGACCATCGGCTGCGGCGGGGCGTTGGCGGCGCCCGGATCCGCCAGCACGTTGAGCGGCACCGCGCCCAGGTCCTCCGGCTGCGACCGATACTGTTGCTGAAGCTGCACCACCAGGTTGTACTCATTGCCCGTGATCGGGTCGATGAACTGGCTCGCGGTCGCGACGTTCCCGGCGATGGCCGTGTTGATGGCGTTCGCAACCGTGGTCGGGTTCAATCCCAGCTCCGCGGCCTTTTCTTTGTCCACATCGACGTTGAACGCCGGGGTTTGCCCCCGGGGCGTGATCTGCACGTCCGCGGCGCCGGGAACCGCCGCCACCATCGCCGCGACCTGTTGCGCGAACTGTTGCCCCAGGGACTGATTGTAGCCGAGCAGTTGAATGTCGATGGGCGCCTGGGAGCCGAAGTTCACGACGCGGTTCTGCAGTCCGCCGGTCTGGATAAATGTGAGCACGCCGGGGAACCTGCCCGCGATCGCGCGGCGAACGTCGTTCGCGTACTCATCCGACGACTTCTTCCGGTGCGTCGGCGACACGAGCCGCACCTCGACCTCGCCGTAGTTCTCCCCGGCATTGGATCCGAAGCCGCCGCTGTTCGTGGGGACGCCCGTGTTCGTGTACACCGCGGTCACGGCGTTCGCCGGGAGGGTCTTGCGCACGATGTTGGCGATCTGCTCGACGAGCGCCGACGTCGCCTGCACCGCCGTCCCCTGCGGGGCCTGCACCTGCACGGAAAACTGGCTCTCGTCTGTCGCCGGGAAGAACTCCGTGCCGATGCCATGGGCGGCCAGCACGGAGAGGACGAACACCACGGCGATCGCGCCGAGCACGAGCGCGCGGCGGTCGAGCGTCCACCGGAGCGTCCGCTGATACTGCTCGTCGATGGCGTCCATCGTACGCTCACTCCATCGAACCAACCGCGGAATGAGCCCGTGCCCTTGCGCCTCGCCGCCGGTCGTGGACCGCAGCAGCCGCAGGCTCAGGAGGGGATCGATCGTCATCGACACCACGTACGAGGCGACCAGCGCGAAGATGACCGTCAGCGCCATCGGCAGGAACAGGCGCTGCGAGATTCCGCTCAAAAACACCACGGGGAAGAACACGGCGATCGTGGTCGAGGTCGACGCGAGCACCGGCAAACCGACTTCCTGCGTCGCCTCGAGGACGGCCTGCAGCACGGGCGTGCCCGGCACGGCGAGGTGGCGCGTGATATTCTCGCGGACGACGATCGCGTCGTCCACGAGCCGGCCGATCGCGAGGGTCAGCCCGCCCAGCGTAAAGATGTTGAGCGTCTGGCCTGAGAAGTAGAGCAGCAGGAGCGCGGCCGACACCGACAGCGGGATGCCAATGCTAACGATCACGACACTCCACAGGCTGCGGAGAAACACCAGCACCACGAGGAAGGTCAGCAGCGCGCCGATCACCGCCTCGTGGGCAAGCGTGGCGATCGCGGCGCGGATATACTGGGATTGGTCGAAGCCCAAGCCCAGCTGTACACCCTTCGGGATTCCCGTCAGCCTCGGCAGCACGGCGCGGACGGAGTTCACCACCTGGATCGTGTTCGCGTCCGGCTGGCGGGCGACGTACAGCAGCACGCCCGGCTTCCCGTTCACATCCACGATCTGCGTCTGCGTGGCGGCGGCGTCCACGACCTGGGCGATATCGCCCACGTGCACGGGGACGCCGTTGTTGGTGGCGACGACAACGTGCTGAATCTGCTGTACGTTCTGTAGGAGCGTCGGCACGTTGAGCTGGTAGTTGATCTGAGAGTTCTGGATATTGCCGGCCGGGATCAGCTGGTTGTAATTGTTGATCGCGGTAATCACGCCCTGGAGCGTTTGCCCGGTGGCCTGGAGCTTGTTCGGGTCAACGTTCACGTTGATCTGCCGAACCAGGCCCCCGTTCACGCCTGCCTGCGACACGCCGGGAATCCGCTCGAGCTGCGGCTCGATCGTGTTGTAGGCGAGGTCGTAAAGTTGCCGGGCGTCCAGGCCACCGCCGGCCACCACGACCTGGACGACCGGGATGTTGGAGATGTCGAACTTCAGCACGAACGGCTGGGACACACCCGTGGGCAGGTTTCGCAGCGCTCGCTGGACGTTCTGGATGACCTCGATTTCGGCCACGTCCAGGTTCACGCCCCAATCAAACCAAATCTGGATGTTACTGCTGCCCTGCCTGGTCGTGGACAGGATCTGGGTCACGCCCGCGACGCGCGTCACGGCCTGCTCGAGCGGATAGGTCACCGTCCGCTCCACGGTTTCGGGGTTCGCCCCATTGTAGTTTGTCTGCACTGCGATGACCGGAATGGTAATCCGGGGGAACAGGTCGCGGGGGAGCCGCTGCAGCCCGATCTGACTCAGCACGACGACGGCAATACACGCCATCAGCACCAGGGTCGGGTTGCGAACGGCAGCGCGGGTGAGGAACACGGTGGGCTCCTACGCCCTTACAGGCCGACAGGCAACAACTTCATCGGCTGCTCCTCGCGCACCAGGGTCGGAGCGGCGGAACGCCGCGAGGTTCGACGGATGGAGGCCCTTCGTGATTTCCACCAGCGAGCCGGATGACCACCTCGCAGACCTTCCGGCCGCAACGCGTTTCTCTCTTTTACGGACGGCCGCCGGATCCTGTTCCCGGGCGCCGCTCGGACCGCCGCGTCTTCGTCGTTTCCGTCGCATCCGTGACCGATCATCTCGTACACGGCGAGCACGAACTTCCGGGCGGCATTCTTGCCCTCCGTCCGCGGCTCGCCCCGCGCCGCCGGCCTCGTGGTGCCGCGTGTGCGCCCGAGGTCGGATGCCTATCTGTGGCAGGAGTGCGGGCGGCTCCCAATAGAAACACCGGGCGCGGCGGGGACGGACGGTGTCTAGGCCGATTCGAAATCCACGGGAGGTGTGCGGCTATGGAGAGGAAGCGGTGGGCATGGTTTGGAACGGCAGCGCTGGTCGCGATTGCGGTGATCGCGGGCGCCGCCGCGCTACCCGGCCACTCGCAGGCGGCGATGACCGTGAACGTCGCAAACGCGACGGTAACCGGGCAATCGCAACCGATCCTCGTCGACGGCAAGGGGCTGGCTCTATACTATCTCACCTCCGACACAGCCACGACGAGCGCATGCACCGGCGGCTGCGCGGGGTTCTGGCCCCCGCTTACCAGCACCGGCACACCAACCGGGCCTTCTTCTCTGCCGGGCAAGCTCGCGGTCGTGAAAACGGCGAACGGCTCGCAGGTGAGCTACAGCGGCCACCTTCTCTATCGCTACGCGCCCGACACGAAACCGGGGGACGTTGGGGGCGACGGAAAGACCGGGCCGCAAAACGGCACGTGGCATGTCGCCACGCCGACGCTCTAGGGCATGTAGGCGGGAACACCGCTGCTACGGCCCCGTAGCCTTGACGGTGCGCCCCGCGCATAGCGGACGCTACCGTTCGACCGTCAATATTCCTAGGCACATCGGCGGCGACGGGCCACTACTCAGGTACAGTTTCAGGACGGGAGTCGCGGCGGGCCGGAGAGGGCGCCGGATATGGGCTGCCCCTCCGGCCCGGACGTGTCTACAGCTTTATCTTGCCGAGACCCGCTTTCAGGTCATCGGCGTTCATCACGGGCGTAAACTCCACGGTCGCATTGAGTGCCATGAAGAAGGGCTCCGCGATCCGCGGCAGATCGCTGGAATCCTTGAGGTCGAAGACGATGAATCCGCCGCGCTGTCCCCCTCCGAGGGTCGTGAAGTAAGCCGCTTCAGGCTCCAGATCCTGAAGCGCTGATTGAACGATCTTCGGGAGGCTCCCGTCTCTCAGCGCCTTGTTCCCCTGCTCGACAGGAATCGTGACGCGCATCATCGTACGCATCGGAGCACCTCCTTGGGGTAGAAGCGCCGCATCTTTCTCCTGACGCCGGGACTCACCTGCTCGGGGTCGGCATGGCCGGCCACCGCGCCGGCGGTCGCACCCGACGCTTCCGGTCACCGCGTGCGTGAGGTGACAAAAATGCCCGGAAGCGAGGGCCGCGTAAACCTCCCTCGCGCCTCCGGGATCCTAGGTGGGGATGGCGGCGATCCAAGCGTAGGCGGCGCCACACGCCATCCGTCCGTGGGAACGAGCATCGCGAACTTTGAGCCGGCGGACCGTGGTCGATCCTTGAAGACTCCGGCCGGCTATCGCGTGCTCGTCCGGTCGAGGCGGAGCGCGGCGTCCGCGCATCCTCCGTAGGGTCGCTTTTAGCGGCCCCGGCGGACCGCCATCCGCGCCATGGCCTAGCGCATACCGATTAAATGGCCGTTAACCCCGGTCGCGCGCGGCGCAAAGGATTGGCGAAACTTCTCGGTGCCCCCTCGCCCGGCTCGGACCCGCGGCAGCGGGCCCGGACGGTGGGCATCTACCGAGCGCAGCCGGCGACGGCGCCAGCGGGACCGCCGGATCGGACCACAAATGTGACGCTGATCCCAGTACCACGGGCGTCGCGGGCAGGCCCCGCACACGCTGCGGGTGAACATAGGGACCGCCATCACGCTGGTTCGGGGGGCGGCTCCAGAGGTGTTCATCGAAATCCTCGCCTTGTCCGTGGTAGCGGGCGTACTCGGCGCCTTGCTCGGCCTGGGCGGGGGCATCATCGTCGTGCCCGGATTGACGCTGCTTATCGGGCTGCCGATCCGTTACGCCGTCGGCGCGAGCATTGTCTCTGTGATCGCGACGAGCAGCGGTGCGGCGGCGGCCTACGTACGTGGCGGCATCGCAAACCTCCGCATCGCGATCGCGCTCGAGGTCGCGACCACGGTGGGGGCGCTTTCGGGCGCGTTCCTCGCCGGCCATGTCTCGCCCCGCTGGCTGTACATCGTATTCGGTGTCTTGCTGGCCTATTCAGCCGTCGCCTTGCTGGGCCGGTTGACGGTCGAAGTCCCGGGCGAGGTACCGCTTGATCCACTCGCGGAGCGCTTGGGGTTCTCGGGTGAGTACTACGATCGCGCGCTGGGGCAGCGGGTACCGTACACCGCGACGGGCGTGATCCCGGGCGGCGCGATGATGTACGTGGCCGGCGTCCTCTCCGGGCTCCTCGGCATCGGGAGCGGCTCCTTCAAAGTGCTTGCGATGGACATCGTCATGCGCCTGCCGATGAAAGTGTCGACGGCGACGAGCAATTTCATGATCGGTGTGACGGCCGCGGCCAGCGCGGGGGTCTACTTTGCCCGGGGCGACATCCACCCGTTGATCGCTGCGCCCGTCGCGCTCGGCGTGCTTGCCGGCGCGTGGACCGGCACCCACGTGATGCAACGCCTGCGCAACGTAACCATCCGAAAGTTGTTCATTCCGGTGCTCGCGATCACCGCGGTCGAGATGGTCCTTCGGGGCCTCCATGTCTAGCGTGGCCGTCGATCGCAGCACCGGCCCGCAGGCGACAGCAGGCACCGGCGGCCCCGACGCCTTGATCAGCCGCGTCCTGCGCTGGGGCGTCATGACGGCCGCGGCCATCATCCTGAGCGGCGTCGCCTTGTTCGTGGCCCATGCCGGCCTGCGCGCCGTCTTGCTCTCGCCGGAGCACCTCTCCGGAATTTCGGAACAGGATCCGCACGCGCTCCGGGTCGTCCTGCACGAGCTCCTGCCGCCGCAGGCCGCGGCGGTGACGGACGTCGGACTGCTCCTCCTCATGGCGACCCCGGTCGTGAGCGTCGCCATCGCCGCCGTGACGTTTGCGGTGCGGCGAGATTGGCTGTACCTGGTGCTCGCTGGCTTCGTGTTCACGATGCTCATGATCGGATTCGCGGTCGGCCGCACCTAGCGCCCCGCCCGAATCAACGGCCGCTCCAGCGGGCCGCCCGCCGCTCGCGAAACGCGGCGATGCCTTCGCGGCAATCCTCGGTCTCGTACAGTTGGCGCTGCAGCCGGCCTTCGAGCTCGAGCCCCTCCCCCAGACCCCGGGAGATCCCGGCGCGAATCGCCCGCTTCGCGGCGCGGACTGCGAGCGGCGCGTTGGCTGCGATGACCCGTGCCACCTCCACGACCGCGGGCACGAGCCGATCCGCGGCCACCACCGCGTCCACGAGTCCGATGCGGTAGGCTTCGTCCGCGGTGACGGGCGCGCCGGTGTATATGAGCGCCATGGCGCGCGAGGAACCGACCAGCCGCGGGAGCCGCTGCGTCGCGCCCGCCGCCGGGATGATGCCGCGCGTCACCTCGGGGCATCCGAGCACGGCGGTGTCGGCAGCCCATCGCAGGTCACACCCGAGCGCCAGCTCGCATCCCCCGCCGAGCGCCGGCCCGTTGATGGCGGCGATCGCCGGTACCGGAAGCCGCTCCAGCGCGTCCGGGATCGCCGCGATGCTGCGGTTGTGCGCCCACAGCGCCTCCAGGGTCGCGCCCTCGCGCTCGCGCAGGTCGGCGCCCGCGCAAAACGCCCGACCCGCGCCGGTGAGCACGAGGACGCGTGCTCCGGGATCCGCCGCAACGCGCTCGAGCGCGGCCGTCACCTCCCGGCACAACGCGACGTTGAGCGCGTTCAGCACCGCCGGCCTGCGCAGGGTCAGGGTAAAGATGCCGTCCTGGCCGTCCAGCGCCGCGCCCGTGTTTTGCATGCTCTACGCCCCCCTCACTCGCTTCTGCCGCGGCGCCGCCCCGCAAGTCCCCGCAGCGACGCTCCCACGGCCTCCACCAGCCGGCCGAGCTCGTCGTCAGACACCACGAGCGGGGGCGCCATGATCACGGGATTGTCGACGAAGCACAGGACCTCGCGGCCGCGGAGGTCCGCCTCGAGCCGGCGCAGGCCCCGCGCGGACAGCCGGGCCGGAGCACGCGTGTGGACGTCATCGACGAGCTCGACGGCCGCCATGAGCCCGATGCCGCGGACGTCGCCGACGACCGGACAACCTGCGAGCTCCGCACGGAGACCGTCGAGAAGGCGGCGGCCCAGGTGCGCCGCGCGGGCCACAAGATGCTCGTCCTCGAGTATCCGCAGCACCGCGAGCGCGGCCGCACACGCAGCCGGGTGTCCACTGTACGTAAAGCCGTGCGGGACCGCGCGGCCGGCCAGCCGCTCCGCAATGTGGCGGCGCATCACCACCGCGCCGAGGGTCTGGTAGCCGGCCGTCATCCCTTTGCCCAGCACCAACAGGTCGGGCACCATGTCCCAATGGTCGCACGCGAACCGTCGCCCGCTCCGGCCCCATCCGGTGACGATCTCGTCGGCGACAAGCAGCACCCCGTAGCGGTCGCACAGCGCCCGCACCGCCGGCCAATACGGGTCCGGGGGCACGATGACGCCGCCGGGCCCCGGCACCGGCTCCGCGAACACGGCCGCAACCCGATCGGGGCCCGCGCGGACGAGCACGTCTTCGAGCGCGCCGACGCATCCCAGCGTGCACGCGGGCTGCCCCGAGCAATGGGGACAACGATACCGGTACGGGACCGGCGCGAAGCGGACGCCCCGGAGGCCCGGGCCGACGCCGCGCAGCAATCCCCGGTCGGGATCGCTGAGCGACAGGCCGGCGTACGTGCCGCCGTGCGCCGAGTATTCCCGGCTGACGATCATCCGGCGCCGGCGATCGCCGCCGGCGTAGTGGAACAGCCGCGCGAACTTGAGCGCGGTGTCCACCGCCTCGGAGCCGGTCGGCACGAGCGCCACGCCGTCGAGGTCCCCGGGCGCCAGCGCGCCGATGCGGGCGGCGAGTTCCTGCGCCACGGGCGCCACGGCGTCGGTGAGCGGCGCAAACGACAACGTGCGGAGCTGTGCGCTCACCTCGGCCACGATCTCGTCACGGCCGTATCCGAGCAGGACCGCCCAGAGCCCGGACCGCGCATCCAAATAGGCCTGCCCGCGCGAGTCCCAGACGCGGCTGCCACGACCGCGCACGAGCCGCAACGGGCCGCCCGCGCGGGCCAGCGCGGTCTGCACCTGCCCCTGGTACCACAGCGACGGGGACCTAACATCAAACGCGCGCGGAGGCATCGCCGCCGCAGTGTTCTCCCCGAGCGCCGGCCGATCCCGTCTGCGCGGGGGGACCGGGAGGAGCACCCATGCCCCCGCCGAAACAACGTCCGCGCATGCCGGGTCCTCAAGAAATCGAGATCGTCTGTGACATCCTCGTCGTCGGTGCGGGACTCGGAGGATGCGCCGCGGCGCTCCGGGCGGCGCGGCTCGGGCAGCGTGTCTGTCTGGTGGAGGAAACCGGGTGGCCCGGCGGGCAGATCAGCACCCAGGGCGTGTCCTCGCTCGACGAACACCGCTACATCGAGACGTTCGGCGGCACGGGCTCCTACTACGCGCTCCGCAACGCCATCCGCGACTACTATCGCACCCAGTACGCGCTCAGCCCGGCGGCGGCGGCCGCGCCGCAGCTGAACCCAGGCAACGCGTGGGTGAGCCGCCTGTCGTTCGAGCCCCGCGCGGGCGCGGCGGTGCTGGAAGCGATGATGGCCGGGCCGCACGACCGCGGCGAGCTGCAGGTGTTCTACCACACGCGGGCCGTCGCGGCGGAAGTCTACGACGCGCGCGTGGCGTCGGTGTTGACCCGGCACCGGGACAACGGGACGTTCATCCGCTTCCGGGCCGGCTTCGTGCTCGACGCCACCGATCTCGGCGACGTCCTCGTCTACACGGCGACGGCCTACGCTCTGGGCCAGGAGTCGCGAGGAGAGACCGGGGAGCCGTCGGCCCCGGAGGTCCCCAACCTTGCCTGTGTGCAAAACTTCACCTTCCCCGTGGCCGTGGAGTACTGTCCGGGCGAGAACCATACGATCACGAAACCGGACGGGTACGAACGGAATCGCGAGGCGCAGCCCTACACGCTCGTCTACCGTCCCTGGCTTCCGGCGTCCACGCCCTACAAGATGTTTGCGACGGCGCCGGGCGCCGGCGGTCCGTTTTGGACGTACCGACGGGCGCTCGACGCGCACAACTTCACCGACCCGCGCGTGCCGCGGGACGTGAGCATCATCAACTGGACGAGCAACGACTTCCGCGGCGGCACGGTCGTCGACCGGCTGCCGGACGAGCAGGACGCGCGGTACCGCGAGGCGCGGTTGCTGACTCTCGGCTTTTTGTACTGGCTGCAAACCGAGGCGCCGCGCGACGACGGCGGCACCGGCTATCCCGAGCTTCGCCCCCGGCCGGACATGATGGGGAGCGCCGACGGCCTCTCGCAGATGCCGTACGTGCGCGAGGGCCGGCGCCTCAGAGCACTCTACACGATCATCGAGCAGGACATCGCCGCGCACACGCATCCGGAGTCCCGGGGCGCGCGTTTCGCGGACGCCGTGGGCATCGGATTCTACCCGATCGATCTGCACGGCTGCGGCGAGCGGACCACCGATATCGACACCAAGCCCTTTCAGATTCCGCTCCGCGCCATGATCCCGGTCCGCACGCTCAACGTACTGCCGGCCGCGAAGAACATCGGGACCACGCACATCACCAACGGCGCGTACCGGCTCCACCCTGAAGAGTGGGCCGCCGGCGACGCCGCCGCCGCGGTGGCCGTGTTCTGCCGGCGGACCGGGATCTCACCGCAGGCCCTCGCCGCCCGACCCGACCTGCAGCGCCGCCTGCAATTGCTCCTGCTCGACGAGCAGATCCCGATCTACTGGTACGACGACGTCCCGCTCGGCCACCCCGCGTTTGTGGCCACGCAGTTGCTGGCCGTGGAGGGCGTCTGGGAAGGCGGCGATGCCGACCTGCACTTTGGACCCGACCTCCCGGTGCGCACGGACGAGGGCAAGCGCCGGATCGCGGCCGCCGCGGCGAGCATCGCACGGTGGGGCGGTCCGGCGGATCCCGAGTCCCCGGCGCTGCAGCCGGCGCCGGAGGACGACGTGCTCCCGCTCCGCCGCGACGCGGCGGCGACGCTCGTTGCGCTCGGCATCACCGGAGCGCGACCCACGGGCGAGGAAGACGCGCAGATCATCACACGGGCCGAACTGGCACGCACCCTCGGAGCGCTCGTGCGCACCGCGATCGAGCGTTACACTCCTGCCTCCTAGTGCAGCATCGCCAAAGGGCGACAAGAGCAAGCGCGAGCCGGAGGGGTCTCGCGTGAGCGGGCGTTCGACGCCCGCGATCTTTGGTGCGAGCGTGGAGCTCCGTTACTTGCAATCCTGACGGATCGAGTCCAGCAGTTGCCAGAGGCGTCGGGCGTGGAGCGAAGGGGAGGCCCGTCCGGCTCAACCTTTGGCGAACATCCGCGAGCATGCACGAGACGCCCGGCGCAGCTTGCAGCGCGCCGAGGCCCCGGTCCGCGTCGACAATATCGGGACCGAGGGCCCGCGATTGCTCGCCGTCGCCGCGGGGCGCGCGGAGATGTTAACGCTCGAGGTATTCCTTCCGGAGCGGATAGAAGACGTCCAGGACGCGCGCCGGGCCGCGGACCGCCCAGGCGGCATGCCGCGTGCCCCCCGGGATCACGTACGCGTCGCCCACCCGGAGCGCTCGGCGCTCGTCTCCGATCTGCATCTCGATCTCGCCCGACACCACGACGCCCAGCTGCTCGTGCGGATGCTCATGGAGCTGCACGCTCGATTCCGGTGCCAGGTCGACACAGGTCAGCATCACGTGCTCGCCGGCGAGCGGGCGCATCGTGACGCCCGGCGCGATTTGCTTGCCCGGGAGCGCGTCGAGCGACGCAAAGACATGCTCCTTGCCCATGATTGTCCTCCCCGGCCGCGGCCGTGGATGGGCCGCCCGGCCATGTGATCTCCGGGTTCGCGAACCGCTCGGGCGTCCCTGCCCGCTCATGCATGCGCCGGGCGGATACGTGACGGCGCCGTGGGTGGACACTGGCGCGGCGCGATGCGAGCGGCCGGAGAAGGAATTGCTCCGCGCCCCGCGAAGTCGCGGGTGACATCTTGTCGCGAAGGAGGTGAACGCGGTGGCACTCGTCGCATTTCTCGCACTCGTCGGCATCACACTGTGGGCAACCGGCCACCTCATCGTCCGCTGACCGCGACCCGGCGGAGTACCAAAACGTCTATGTGTCGATGAGGGGGGCATTATTTGTCCTCCTCATCGGCGTTCTCGAGGGCGCCGGTGACGCTTTGGGATCGGGGGAGAGCGCCGAGGGAACGACGTTTGCGCCCCGGCCGTCCGGGGGAAAGACCTGGGTGGATGGAACGAGGGGGGGATGGTTCGGTGGTCGTCTTCGTCTTGTTGGCGCTTCTCATACTCGCCGCCACGGGCCACATGATCCTCCGCTAGGCAGGAGTGGAGGGACGATGAACATCCGGTGGAACACCGTCATCCTCGTGGCCTGCGCGGTGCTCACGCTCCAGGCGCGCGCGCCGTCGATCGTCGCGGCTCAGTCCTCGCCGGGTGCGGCGTCCGGCCAACCGTCCAACCAGATCGAATCCGTGACGCTGGCCAAGGGCATCAAATCGGCGTCGCTGTTCGGGAGCGGCACGGTCACCGCGGTCGACCCAGCGACGACGTTCGTGAATTCCGACCTGCCCTACGCGATCGTGCGCATCAAGGGGCTGGCGCCGGACACGACCGTCGCGCTGCGTCTGAGCGACCCGACGGGCGAGGCGTACATGGTGCAGGCGAAGATCCCCCCGCACAAGGGCAACCCCAAGACGTTCGACTTCGCGGCGCCGATCTACATCTTGGGCACGGACCTCGAGTCGCACACAGGGACCTGGCACCTGCAGGTCCTGATCAATAACACGCCGGCGAACGAGACGGCATTTCAGTGGCAGGCCGCGACGCCCGCGGACGTGGCGAAGATCAAGAATGCGGTGGACGCGTCTCCGCTCAGTGCGGACCTGCACTGGCGCTACGGCGCGGCGCTCGCCCTGGTCGGGCGCCTCTCCGACGCGATCACCGAACTCCAGCGGTCCATTGGCCTCGACCCGCAGTACGCGCTGTACTATATCAGCCTGGGCCGTGTGTATGAAGCGCAGCACCGCGTGACCGATGCCACGGCGCAGTTTCAGAAGGCGCTTAACGTGCACGGGAGCGCGTACGACTCCGTGTTTCAGGGTTGGGCGCGCGCCGATCTGTCCCGCCTCCAGGGACATTAACCCGGCTCGGTCATCCACTGAGCGCGCGAACGCAGCTCACTAGGCCCAGATGACGGGCGAGCAACGGCTCGCGGCGCCAACCCACCTGCGGACGCTGTGCTTCATCCGGTACGGCGATCGCGTCCTGCTGCTCCAACGGCGGAACCCGCCGAACCAGGGCCTCTACAACGCGCCCGGCGGCAAGATCGAACGGAATGAGGATCCCTACGAAGCCTGTCTGCGCGAAGTCCACGAAGAGACGGGCATCCGGCTCCGCAAGGCCCGGTTGCGCGCCATCCTCACGGTGATCAGCCGCTCCACCGGCGCGCGCTGGCTGCTCTTTGTCTTCATCGGCGAGCGGCCGTCCGGGAGCGCCGATCCGGTCACCACCGATGAAGGCACGCTCAGCTGGGTGCCGCTGTCCGAGGTGCCGTCGTTGCCGGTGCCGGCGGACATTCCGCTGATCCTGCCACACCTGTTCACGCCCGACCCCGGCATTTTGATCGGCAAGATCCACGCGGACGACGACGTGTTGGTGGATTACGAGTTCCGCATGGCGTGATGCGCAGGAGTTGCCGCCGCCAAGAGACAACTTGAACGGCATGCCCGAGCAGGTCCTCGTGGTGCCGCGGGAGCGGCTGTTTCCGCACGGCGGGTTTCACGGCTTCACGCGCGAGGGGCTCGCGGCCTACCTCGGGGCCATCGAATCCCATGCGTTCTTCACGCTGCGCGATCGCGTCGAGGACGACCCGAGTCTCAAGCAGATCATCCCGTACGTGATCCTGCGCCACGGCGGGCAGATTTTTCTCGTGGAGCGCACACGCGGCGGATCCGAGGCCAGGCTTCGCGACAAGCTCTCCATCGGACTGGGCGGCCACATCAATCCCGGGGACGGCAATCACGCCGCGGACCGTGTCGCCGCGGGAATGGAGCGCGAGCTCACCGAGGAAGTCGACCTGCCGCCGGGGTGGCGGGCGAAACCGATCGGGCTGCTCAACGACGATGTCGAGGCCGTGGGGCGCGTCCACTTCGGCCTCGTCTACATCGCCGATCTCCCGTCGCCGCGCGTCCGAATCCGTGAGACCGCCAAGCTTGCCGGCGAATTTGCGAGCCCCGAAGCGATCCGGGCGGCGTATCCGCGCCTCGAGTCCTGGTCGCAGTTCGTCGTGGACGGGGTAGATCTGCTCGACGTTTAAGCCCGTGTGGACGCTCGAGCCCGCGGGCCTCGATCTCCGGCGCACGCTGGACTCCGGCCAAGCGTTCCGGTGGCGATGGGAGGATGGTCACGGCTGCGGTCCGATCGCCACGGGCATCGTCGGCCGCCATCGCTTCCGGGTGGCGCAGGACCGCGACGGCATTCGTCTCCTCGCGCCGGCGACGGCCGAGGCGCGCGATGCGATCGCGCGGTATCTTGGCCTCAGGCCGCGCTCGGACGCTCAACTGGGACGGCTCGTCGGAGCGCCCACGATCACGGGCCGCCGAGCGCCCGCCGTGTTGTGCGACGGTATGCGACCGGGCCCGCTCCCGGCGTCGCCCACCGGCCTCGCGCGGATCGAGGCCACGCTGGCGGCGGACAGGGTACTCGCGCGCGTCATCCCGCACACACGGGGCACCGGCCTCCTGATCCAGGACCCCTGGGAAGTCTTGATCTCGTTCATCGTCTCGCAGAACAACAACATCCCCAAGATCAGCAGGTCGATCGACGCCCTCGCGCGGGCGCTCGGGGATCGGGTCGACGAGAACGGCTACGCGTTTCCGTCAGCGGAGCGGCTCGCCGGCGCGCCGGCCGGAATCCTGCGTGCGTGCCACCTCGGCTACCGGGCGCCGTACGTCCGCGCGGCCGCGCGCCTGGCGGCGTCGGGGCGTCTGGATCTCGCGGCGCTCCGGCGGATGCCGGAGCAGGAAGCGCGGGACACGCTGCACGCCGTGCCGGGGATTGGCGACAAGGTCGCGGATTGCATCCTGTTGTTCGGTCTCGGGCACACGACGACGTTTCCGGTGGACGTCTGGGTCCGGCGGGCGATGGAGCGGTTGTACTTCAAGGGCCGGCCGCGGCCGATTTGCGATATTCGCGTCTTCGCGCGGGCCCGCTTCGGTCCGTTTGCGGGGTATGCGCAGCAGCACCTGTTCGCGTACGCCCGCGAGCATCTCCGGCCTCGCGGCCCTCACATCAGCGCGCGACCACAGTGATCTCGCCCTCGCCGCGGCCGCTCACTTGACCGATCACGGCCGCCGCCGGCGTCCCCCGCTCCCTGAGCGCTCCCACGAGCCGGTCGACGCGGCTCTCCGGGACGGCGATCAGGAGGCCGCCGGACGTCTGCGCGTCGCACAGCAGCACCTGGGCGTCGTCCGCCACCCCATCCCAGCGCACCGCATCCCCGAGTGCCGCGCGGTTGCGCTGGGTCCCGCCCGGGATGGTGCCGCGTCGCGCCAGGCTCCACGCCTCCTCGAGGATCGGAACGGCGGCGAGGCGGACGCGCGCCTGGACACCGGCCGCGCGGGTCATCTCGTGCAGGTGACCAAGCAGACCGAACCCGGTGATGTCCGTGGCGGCGGACACGCCCGTCTCGATCATCGCCTCCGCCGCGGCGCGGTTGAGCGCGGCCATGATCCGGGTCGCCTCGTCCACCGTTTCACGCGACGTGCGTCCCTGTTTGATCCCCGTCGTGATCACACCCATGCCGAGCGGCTTGGTCAGGACGAGCGCGTCGCCTGCTCGGGCGGCGGCGTTGGTGATGACGCGCTCGGGATGCACGAGGCCCGTGATGGCGAGCCCGTACTTGGGCTCCGGGTCATCGATCGTGTGACCGCCGATGATGGTCACGTTCGCCTCGACGCACTTGTCGCTGCCGCCCCGGAGGATCTCGCCGAGGATATCGAGCGACAGCCGGCTGCGCGGGAACGTCGCGATGTTGAGCCCGAGCCTCGGCACAGCGCCCATCGCGTACACGTCGCTCAGCGCGTTCGCGGCGGCGATCGCTCCGAACCAGTAGGGCTCGTCCACGATCGGCGTAAAGACATCGACGGTCTGGACGAGCGCCAGGTCCGGCGTGAGACGGTAGACGCCTGCGTCGTCCGCGGTGTTGGTACCGACGAGGACGGCGGGATCGGTGATCGGTGGCAGGTGGCGCAACACGTGCGCCAGGTCCGTCGGACTCAGCTTGGAGGCTCAGCCGGCGCAGGCCACCATCGTGGTCAGCCGGATCCGGTCACGCTCCGTCATGGGCTCACCTCAGCGGGCCGGCGCCGCCTCTATGCGGACGCGCCGGTTTCATAGACTCCTTCCATTCTAGCATCCGGCCGGCGCCCTTCCTCACAGGGAGGCGCCCCTGTTATAGTAAGACCCGGGGACGGCTCGATGGCCATCAATCTGCACCAGCTGAAGATTTTTCATACCGTCGCGAAGTCGGGGAGCTTCTCGCGCGCGGCCGCGGAGCTCAAAATCAGCCAGCCGTCGGTGAGCATTCAAGTCGGGGACCTCGAGCGGCAGTTTGGCGTCGAGCTGTTCGAGCAGGCCGGGAAATCGGTCCGGATGACCGAGGCCGGCCGGATCCTCGACGATTACGCGGGCCGCATCCTCGCCCTGATCGACGAGACCCGGCGCGCGATCGACGACGTCAAGGGTCTCGGGCGCGGGCGGCTCGCGATCGGCGCAACCCCGACACCGGGCGCCTATTTGCTCCCGGGCCTGCTGCGGCGGTTTCGCGAGGAACACGCCCGCGTCGAGCTGGCGCTGCGCGTGGCGGGAACGCGCCGCATCCAGGAATGGCTCCTCGGGCGCGAGATCGACCTAGGCGTCGTGGGGTGGCGGGTGACGTTTCCGGACCTCGAGACGGTGCCGATCGCCACGGATGAGCTGGTGCTCGTGGCCGCGCCGGAGCACCGCTTCGCCTCGATGCCCTCGGTGCGAATCCCGGACCTGGCCCACGAACCTTTTATCCTGCGCGAGCGGGGATCCGGCACCCGCGACGTCGTGGACGACGCCCTGCACCGCGCCGGCATCCACATCGCACCCGCCATGGAGCTCGAGGGCGGCGAGATGGTCAAACAAGCCGTGGCCGCGAACCTCGGCGTCTCGATCCTCTCCCGCCAAGCCGTGCACGCGGACGCGGCGGCGGGGCGCCTGCGCGTGATCCCCATCGAGGGACTGCGGATCGAACGGGACATCCTCCTCGTGTATCATCGTGACCGGCGGCTGCCGCGCATTGCCCGGGCGTTCGTGGACATGGTGACGCCGCCCGCCGCCGTGCTCGACGCGGAGCACCGGCCGTAAACACCGGCCCCGAGCCGGGCACCCCCATCGGCGGCGTCGGGCGATCAGGAGAATGAAGCCATCCCCATCTTTTCGAATACGACGTTGGCGCATGAGTATCTCGTACAGGCGTTGCGGCCATCTCCACCGGTGCGCGCCTGGACAGCCTCAGCGGCGGGCGACAAATAAGCGTTGGCACGGCCGCACTTCCGCAGTTCGCAAATGATTCGACGCGTCGAGGCAAGAGCGGGCGAGAACCATCAAGCCGTCTGCTATAATTCCCACGGGTTGGCGATAGATGAGCAACCCAGCGAGAACCCATGGAGATCTACGAGATCCTCGAAGGGCAGCTCTTTCAGAGCGGCGCGCCGGAGGACGCCGCGGAATGGGCGTCGATTCACGCCCGCGGGATCGACGCCGTCGTCGATCTCTACGGGACCTTGGATCCCGGCGTCCCGACGGCGCCCAACTCGATCCTCTACATCTTTTGGCCGATCGAGGATGGGCCCGCGCTCCCGGACCTGGGGATCCTCGAGGTGCTGGTGGACACGGTGGTCCACCTGATCCAGCGTGGCCACAAGGTGCTTGTCCACTGCCACCGGGGCAAGAGCCGTTCAGGCCTGGTGAACGCGCTGGTGGCCATGAAGATGCTCGGCATCAGCGGGCCGGAGGCGATCGAGTTGGTACGCCGCCGCCGGGCCGGCGCCCTTGGCAACGCCGTGTTCACGGCCTACCTCGAGGCGCTCCCCGCGCCGTCCGGGACGGCCGTCTGAGCGTTCACCGCTCCGTCAACCACGTCGTCCGAAACCCGATGTACGATGTGTTGAGCCAGTGGCGGTAGCCGTGGACGTTCCGGCGCACGGCCTCGTACTGCGTGGAGTGGAACAAGAAGACCATCGGCACGGTCTCCTGCAGCCGCAACTGGGCCTGCTGGTACAGCGCGCGCCGCTTCGACTCGGCGGTCACGAGGCGCGCCTGCTCCACGAGCTTGTCGAACTGCGGGTCGGAGTACCCGACGAAGTTGTTGCCCGCGCCGGTATGGAAGTTGTTGTACAGGTAGTCGTCGGGATCGGTCTGCCCCGAGGTCCCCAGGATCGTCAGCGTGAAGTGCTTTTGGAACACGGTCGGCAGGTACACGCTCCAGTCGGCCGCGACGATCTTGGTTCGGATGCCGATCCTGGCGAGCTGCGCCTGGACCAACTCCGCCGGCGCCCGGAGAAAGTCATACGTGCTCGTCACGTATAGCTCCGCGTCGATGCCGTTCGGGAACCCGGCCTCGGCGAGGAGGCGCTTTGCCCGGTCGACATCGACCCTGTCATAGACGTTTTTGGTGAGCGCGTAGTAGCCGCCCGGCGGGATCGCGGTGCCCGTCGCCACCACCCCGCCCACGCCGAACAGCGCGGTGTCGACAATCTCTTTGCGGTTGATCGCCCAGGCCATCGCCTGCCGCACCTTGACGTCCTTGAACGGCGCCACGGCGTTGTTGATGTACAGGGCGCGGAAGTTCGCGGAGAGCCCGCCGACGACCGTCACGTTTGGATCGCCACGCAGGCTCTGCACGTCGGAGGCGGGCACGTACTCGATCCAGTCCACGTTGCCGGTGCGCAGCGCGGTCGACCGCGCGACCGCATCGGGGTAGAAGACAAACTCGATGCGGTCGATGTACGGCAGCCGGCGCCCCGTGGCGTCGCTGCCCCAGAAGTCGCCGCTGCGGACGAGGATCAGACGCTGCTGCGGCGTGTATCCCACGAACCGGAAGGGTCCCGTCCCCACGGGTGCCTTGTTGAGGTCCCCGTCGCGCTCCACGATCTCATGGGGCACGATGACGTTCGTGGACAGCGCGAGCTTGGCGAGCAGCGGCGAGAACGGCTGCTTGAGCCGGATCGCCACCGTGAGCGGCCCCGCGGCCGAGACGTTGTCCACGACCGCGAAGTCGGACGCCCGGGGCGACTTGGTCTTGGGATCGCGGATCCGGTTGAGCGAGTACACGACGTCATCCGCGGTCATCGTGCGGCCGTTGTGGAACTTGACGTTCGGCCGAAGTCGGAACGTCCAGACGAGGCCGTCCGTGGACGTGGTCCACGACGCCGCGAGGCTGGGCTGCACCCGCAGCATCGGGTCGACGGTCACGAGCGTGTCGTAGACGTTTTCCATCATGTTCCGCGTCGCGGTCGCCGTCGTGGTGTGCGGGTCGAGCCCCACGGGATCGGTTTGCATGCCCGCGCGCAGCGTGCCGCCGTATCGCGGCCCCGGCGCCTGCGCGAACGCGGCCGGCAGCGCGAGCAGCAGGATCGCGCCGGTCACCACGAGCCATCGTCCTATCCGCATCGTCTCCCCCCTCGTGTGGCGGTCTCGAGCCTCTTGCCAGCGTGGCCTGCCCCGCGCGAACGAGACCGCACCGCGCCGCGCGCCCGCCGGCGTCACCCCACGCCGCGCAGGTGCGGATCGAGCGCGTCGCGGATACCGTCGCCCAGCAGGTTGAACCCCAGCACGGTCATCGTGATCGCCAGCCCGGGCCCCATCGCGGGCCACGCGCTGAACTGCATCACCGCGCGTCCTTCCGCCACCATTTGGCCCCAGCTCGGCGCCGGGGGCTGCGTGCCGAGCCCGAGAAACGAGAGCGCCGCCTCCGCGAGGATCGCAAACGCGAGCCGGAGCGTGCTCTCCACGATGAGCGGCGCCGCGGCGTTTGGCATCACGTGCCGCCGCAGGATGCGGCCGTCGCCGGCGCCCACGGCGCGCGCGGCTTCCACGTACTCTTCGTGGCGCACCGTAAGCACACCCGCCCGGGCGACGCGCGCCATCGGGGCAGCGTACACTACGGCGATGGCGATGACGACGTTCCAGAAGCCGCCTCCGAGAAACGCCAGCAAGGCGATCGCGAGCAGGATGGCGGGGAACGCGAGGATCACATCCGACACCCGCATCATCACCGCATCGATGCCGCGGCCCCAGTAGCCGCTCAGGGCGCCGAGCACGCCGCCGCCGAGGAGCGCCAGTCCGACCGACATCACGCCGACGCCGAGCGAGATCCGCCCTCCGTACAACACCCGCGCGAGGACGTCGCGGCCGTAGAGGTCCGTCCCGAACGGGTGCGCCGCGCTCGGCGGCGCAAGACGCTGGGCCGGCGCAATCTGCACGGGATCATCCCGTGTCCAGAGCGGCGCCCCGAGGGCGCCGGCGGTCACCACGGCAAGCAGCACCAGGCCGACCCGCGCCCCCGCATGCCGGGCAAGGCGCCGACCGAGCCCCCGCGGGCCCGCCGCCGCGGGCCCTCGCCGGCCTGCCCCGCGGTTCGTCGGCCGCGGAGCGCCGCGCGGAGCCGGGGCGACAGGCTCAGCCGTATCGGACGCGAGGGTCGAGGAATCCATACAGCACGTCCACACAGAGATTGACGAGGACAAACGCAAGCGCGATCGCGAGCACCGCGCCCTGGACGACCGGATAATCACGCAGGTTGATCCCCTCGAGCGCGTACCGCCCGATCCCGGGCAGGCTGAAGATCTGCTCGATGATGACCGTGCCGCCGAGCAGCGTGCCGAACTGGAGCCCGACCACCGTCACCACGGGGATGAGCGCGTTCCTGAGCGCGTGCCACAGGATGACGCGCGGCTCGTCGAGGCCTTTGGCGCGCGCGGTGCGCACGTACGAGCGTCCGAGCACCTCGAGCAGGCTGCTGCGCACGATCCGCGCGATCGCCGCCGCCAGCGCGAGCCCGAGCGAGACCGCGGGCAGCGCCATGTGCGCCAGGTTCGCGCCGAGGCCTTCCGCCGGCGCGAAGTACCCGGTCGGCGGCAACCATCCGAGCCGCAGGGAGAACAGCAGGATCAGCAGCACGGCCAGCCAAAACGACGGCACCGACAGCCCGAGCAGCACAAAGGCGTTGGCGAGGTAATCCGCCGCGCGGCCCCGGTGGAGCGCCGCGCCGATGCCCGTGGGGACTCCGATCACCAGCGCCGTCGCGAGCCCGAGGCAGGCCAGTTCGATGGTGACCGGGAACCGGTGGAGCAGTTCGCCGCCCACGGGCAGGCCGGTCCGCAGCGACTTGCCGAGGTCGCCCCGGCCGACCGCCGCGAGATACCCGCCGAGCTGCACCGCAAGCGGCCGGTCCAGCCCGAAGAGGCGCCGGAGCTCCGCGACGCGCTGCGGCGAGATCGACGCTTCGAGGCTGACCATCTGGGTCACGACGTCGCCCGGCACGAGCCGGATCAGCAGGAACACGGCGACGAGGACGCCGAGCGTCGTCGGCAACGCGAGCGCCATGCGTCGGATCAGGTAGGCGGTCAGCGATCGGCCTCCACCGCGGCAACAGGACGATGGTCGCCCCTTCTTCGGAGCGAAAGGCCCGTCCTGCCGCCGCCCCGGCTGCGTGACCTCATCCGGATACCTTAGACCAGTCAACCTCACCGCGTTGACGCCATCACGGCGAGAATGCTATCATCGGTGCGCAGGGCGATGACGGAGCGCGTCGGCCCGTGCCGCTCCTCGAGAGAGCCGGAGACGGTGGAACCCGGCGGAGCCGGCGGGCAGGCATCCCCTCCTGAGCCGTACCCCGCGTAGGCCGTTCTCGGCGTGCGCGGGGTGCCGGGAACCGCCCCGTTACCGCGATCGAGTGCCGGGGCGCCGTCGTGGCGGACCCGGAAATGGAGTGGCACCGCGAGCGCGCTCGCCTCCGTGAGGCGGGCGTGCTTTTTGTTTGCGCCGGACCGCGTGCCAGACGGCACGGGCAAGACGTGTCACGAGGAGGAATGTGATGGCACAGATCAACCTGCTCTTGATTCCGGGCCCCACCCCGCTGCCGCCTGAGGTGCTCCGCGCGATGGACCGGCAGATGACCAACCACCGCGGTCCCGCGTTCGGCCGCCTCGTCGGCGAGATGTTGGACGGCCTCCGGCAGGTCTTTCAGACCAGGCACGATGTCATCCCGCTGGTATCCTCCGGCACGGGCGGCCTCGAGGCGGCGGTGACCAATTTCCTGTCGGCCGGCGACCGCGTGCTGTCGGTCAACAACGGATCGTTCTGCGAACGGTTCGCGGCGATCGCGGAGCGGTACGGCGCCCGGGTGGACCGCGTCGCGGCGGAATGGGGACAACCGGTCCCGGTCGAGGCGATCACAGAGCGCCTGCGGAGCGACGCCCGGCGCGAATACCGGGCGGTGCTGGTGACGCAGAGCGAGACGAGCACCGGCGTCCACAACGACGTCCGGGCCATTCGCGAGGCGCTCGGCGACCACCCCGCCCTGCTCATGGTCGACGCGGTGAGCAGCCTCGGCGCGATCCCGCTGGAGACCGACGCGTGGGGCGTTGACGTCGTCATCACCGGATCGCAAAAGGCGCTGATGAGCCCGCCCGGCATGGCGTTCCTGAGCGTGAGCGACCGCGCCTGGGCCGCCGCGGAGCGGTCGACGACGCCGCGGTTCTACTTCGACCTGGCCCGCGGCCGCACGGCGGTCCACGACCGCTACCCCTCCACGCCGTTCACGACGGCGATGACCGTCGCGTACGCCGTCCACGCGGCGGTTGGGCTGATCCTTCGTGAAGGCCTGCCGCAGGTGTTCGAGCGGCACCGGCGGATGGCGCGGATGGTCCGTGCCGGCGTCCGGGCCATGGGGCTCGCGCCCCTCGTCGACGACGCGCACGCCGTGCATTCGGTGACACCCGTCGTCATGCCGGAGGGCGTGGACGGCAAGGCGGTGGTCGCGCGCGCCCGCGACGCCTACGACGTCCTGATCGGTGCCGGGATCGGTCGGTTGGAGCACACCGTCGTGCGCATCGGCCACCTGGGCCATACCAAGCCGGAGTGGCTGCTCGCCGGGCTCGAGACGTTGGGCCGGTCGCTCGCCGACCTCGGGCACCCGGTGGAGACCGAGGCCGGTACCGCGGCTGCGCGGCAGGCGCTCGAAACCGCGGCGCAACGCTAGCGGAGGCCTGCCGTGCGCGTGCTGGTTGCCGACGGGCTCGCGGAAGAAGGGCTCGCACGGCTCCGAGGAGCCGGTGAGGTCGTGGTCCGCCGCGGGGTGTCGGAGGAAGAGTTGTGCGGGCTCCTGGCGGAGGCGGAAGCCGTCGTCGTCCGGAGCCGGACGCGCGTGACGGCGCGCGCGCTGCGCGATGCGGAACGCCTGCGGGTCATCGCGCGGGCGGGCGTGGGCGTGGACAACATCGACGTCGACGCCGCGACGCGGCGCGGGATTCTCGTGTTGAACACGCCGGACAGCAGCACCATCGCCGCGGCCGAGCACACCGTGGCCATGCTGCTCGCCCTGGTCCGGCGCATCCCGCAGGCGCAGGCCTCGCTGGCGGCGGGCGAGTGGGCGCGAGAGAAATTCGTCGGCACGGAGTTGGCCGGCAAGACGCTGGGCGTGGTGGGGCTCGGTAAGATCGGCAGCGAGGTGGCCCGGCGCGGGCGCGCCTTTGGCATGCGGGTGGTGGCATACGATCCGTACGTCTCCCAGGAACGCGCCAGGCGGCTCGACGTGGAACTCGGGTCCTGGGAGACCGTGCTCCAGGAGGCCGACGCCCTCACGCTGCACGTCCCGCTCGGGCCGGAAACGTCGGCGCTCATCGGGGCACCGGAGCTGGCGATGATGAAACCGGGCGCGCGTCTGGTCAACTGCGCCCGCGGGGGCCTGGTTGACGAGGGCGCGCTGCTCGACGCGCTCGAGCGGGAGGCTGTCGCCGGCGCGGCGCTGGACGTCTTCCAGGAGGAGCCACCGCCGCCCGACCATCCGCTGTTGCGGCATCCCCGGGTGGTAGCAACGCCGCACCTCGGCGGATCCACGCTGGAAGCGCAGCGGTTGATCGCCCTGGAGATCGCGCAACAGGTGGTCGCGGCGCTCAACGGCGCGCCCGTGCGCGGAGCCGTCAACGCGCCGGCGCTCGGCCCGGACGCCTGGCAGCGGCTGGACCCGTTCATGCGCCTTACCGGCACGCTCGGCGCGCTGACCCGGCAACTCGCCGACGGGCACGTCAACGCGGTCTCCTTGAACTACGAGGGCGAGGTGGCCCAACTCGCGTCCCACCCGCTGTCGGCCTCCTTTCTGGTGGGGTTGCTGGCGCGCATCTCCGAGGAACCGATCAATACGGTCAACGCGGTCGTCGTGGCGAAGGAGCGGGGGCTGCGGGTCAGCGAGTCCCACAGCGACTTGTGCCAGGACTTCACGAGCCAGGTCCTCGCCGAGCTCGAGACGTCGGCGGGGCGGTTCCGGATCGGCGGCACGCTGTTCGGCCGCCGGGAACCCAAGATCACGCAGCTCAACGGCTGGCAGCTGGACCTGGCGCCCGCGCCTGAAATGCTGTTCGTCTGGAACGCGGACCGTCCCGGGATGATCGGCCGCGTCGGCACGATCCTGGGACGCCACGGCGTCAACATCGCGAACATGCACGTCGGCCGGCGCGACGCCGAGGGGGATGCGGTGATGGTGCTGACGCTCGATGGGCCGCCGCCGGCGGCCGCGGTCCGCGAGATCGCCGCCGCCGAGGGCATCGTCGACGCGCGCCACATCCGCCTGTAATCCGGAGGCACGCCCGTGATCGACCTGCGCCTGCTGCGCGACCAGCCCGACCTGTTCCGGACGGCGATGCGGAAGCGCGGGCTGGATCCCGCCCCCGTCGAGCGGGCGCTGGCGCTCGACGCGGCGCGCCGCGAGCTCCTGCACCGCGTGGAGACGCTCCGGGCTCAGCAGAAGCGCCTCTCAGAGGAAATCCGGCATCTCGCCGGGGACGAACGGGCGGCGTCGATCGAGGACACGCGGCGGCTCGCGGCGGAGATCAAGCGCGAGGAGCCGCGGCTGGCCGAGGCGGAGGACGCGCTCGACGGCGCGTTACGGGCGATCCCCAACCCGCCCCACCCGTCGGTCCCGGAGAGCGGGCACGGCAACGCGACGGTGCGGGTCGTGGGCACGCCCCCGGCCTTCGCGTTCCCGCCGCGCGACCACGTAGAGCTCGGCACGCTGCTCGACGTGCTGGACGTGGAGCGCGGCGCCAAGATCGCCGGGTCCAGGTTCTACTTCCTGCGACGGGAGGGAGCGCTGCTCCAGCTGGCGCTCGTCCGCTACGCGGTGGACCACCTCGCGGCCGCCGGCTTCGTGCCGACGATTACGCCGGTGCTGGTGCGGCGCGAGCGCCTGTTGGGCATGATGGGCGGCGCGCAGCTCGACGACCAGATGGTGTACCGCGTAGAGGGCGAAGATCTCGCGCTCAGCGGCACGTCGGAGATGGCGCTCGGGACCATGTACGCCGACGAAGTGCTCGACGAGGACCGGCTCCCGATCCGCCTGTGCGGCATCTCAACGTGCTTCCGCCGCGAGGCCGGCGCGCACGGCAAGGACACCCGCGGCATCTTCCGGGTGCACCAGTTCGACAAGGTGGAGATGTTTTCGTACTGCCATCCGGACCGTTCGTGGGAGGAGCACGAGCTGCTCCTCGATGTCCAGGAACGCCTGTGGCGCCCGCTCGGCCTGCCCTACCGGGTCGTGGACATCGCCGCCGACGATCTCGGCGATCCGGCGGCGCGCAAATTCGACATCGAGACGTGGATGCCGGGCCGGGACGGATATGGGGAAACGCAGTCGTGCAGCAACTGCACCGACTTCCAGGCGCGGGCCGTGAACGTCCGCTTCCGGCGGCGGGACCGCTCCGGCACGGACATCGTCCACACCCTCAACGGCACGGCCATCGCGGTCCCCCGGACGATCGTGGCGATCTTAGAAAACTACCAGCGCGAAGACGGCAGCGTCGGGATCCCGGAGCCGCTCGTGCCGTACATGGGCGGCCTGACGGAGACCCGGCCGCGCGAGCCCGCCCGCGCGCCGTAGCGCCGGACCCGCACCGGTCGGCCACCCCCTGGCGGCCGTCGGTACGTCCGGATGCGGCGCCGATCAGGACGTCACGGAGACTCCCTGCACGCCCTCGATCTCCGCCAGCCGACGATCGAGATCGCGCATGCGGCGCCGATACTCGATCTCGACGGCGACGGCTTCCTGCACGTAGCTCAAAATCGGTCCCTCCGCCGACTGCGGCCGGTCGCGCTCGAGCGTCCAAATGAGGTCGGTAAGACCGTGCACCAACTCCTTCAACTGCACCCTGATCCCTCCCCTTCGGATTCCGCGCTGGCCGGCTTTGAGCAACGGGACCGCTGCGGACGCCTCGCGCTCCTCGTGCGGTAGATGAAGCGTGAGGGAAACTCCCCCGTCGGGTTCGCGGCGTCCTTCGATCAAAGCGAGTAATTCGATACTGCCATCTGATCGGTACTCATCGACCGAAAGATAATGCACCGCGCCCGCGTGCTGCGCTCCGTGCGCGTGCGGCGCGACTTCCCTCGCGACCGTCCGCCAAAACTCGTCGCCGCCCCACGCCGCGCCGAACTCGACCGCTGCCCGGCTCAGCTCCCATGGTTCGCCGGTGCGATCCACGATCACGTCCGGCCCGGCCGCGGGCGGCGTGCGGTCCGCGCGGTCGCCGGCGAGCCCCGCGGCCAGTCCGCGGGCTACATCCGCGTGCGTGACGCTCAACCGCCTCACGCGACCGCCATTGCACGCCGGTCGGCGAGTTCCTGCAGAGCGCCGGCCGCACCCGCGGTCCGCGCGCGCGAACCGTCGCCGCGCGCGACTTTCCGATTTGTTCTCGACGACGAAGCAGGCTTTGTCCACGGCACACAGAAAAAAACGCTAGCACACTTTGCTCCGGGGGGAAGACGGTGCCGCTGCCCGATAGTCACTTTGCCAGTCCGCACGAGGACGACGATCTCATGCTGGCGCAGACGCTGCGAGCGGTCCGCGCTATTCGCGGCGGGACGATGCCGCCAGACGCGCTAGAGGGTGTGGCGCGCCGCCTGAAGCTGGCCGAAGACATTCACGCCGCGCTGGAACACGTATGCTCCGCGATCGAAGCCGTCGTGGAATGGATGGAACAGGACGCGCGGCGCGACACGGATGCGCTCCACTTGATCAGCCGGCTTCGCGGCGCGGGGGATGTGCTCGCGCGCTGCGCGGGCGAGTATCCTTTGAATATGGTCGCCGACCGCGAGGATTTGTCGTCGTAGCCTCCGGCCCCGCCGCCTCAACCGCGCGAACACAGGCCACGAGACCGGCGCCGGACGGCGCCGCCGAAGCGGTTACGCGCGCCGGGGGTCGGGTCCCCGGCGGGGCGTGAGCGGCGCGTCCTCCGATGCCGTGACGACCGGGGCCGGGCGGCGCACGATCTGGCGGGTGCGCGGCGACGACTTCCCCGTTTCTCGATCCGCGACCTTGCTTGCGCCGTAACTGTCGGGCTTCGTCACCGCGGCGTACCCGCTGCCCTGCACCATGCCTACGACCTCGCGGATGATCCGCTTGGTCTCACCGCGATCGCCCACGTCCAGGTGGATCTCAACGGGGAGCTCGCTGTACCCATTCTTGGCGAGCTCGGCGCTGAGCTGGCTCGCCGTCTCGAGGCTGAGGGCGGTCTCGAAGAGGATGCGCTGCCGCAGGCTCGCGATCTTCCGATTGCGGAACTTATGGTAAAAATACCGGCCGCCGTGTCCAACGCGGTGGATCACGACGGCCGTCACGAAGCACGTGTCATCGCCCAGCAGGGAGTCCGTCCCGATAATGAGGTGGTACGGCTGCTCCGGCTGTTCCTGCATGTAGCCGACGATCTGCTGAAACATACGGTCGAAGCTTAGCCGGCCGTATGTCGGGCTGACAAACTCCATACCCTCACCGTGCCAAGTATACCGGAGGGATACCGGCGCGGCAAGGCGCGTCAGAGCTCGCGGCGGCCCTCCAGCGCGCGGGCGAGCGTCACCTCGTCGGCGTACTCGAGGTCGCCGCCCACGGGCAGCCCGTGCGCGATCCGCGTGACCCGCACGCCGAGCGGCTTCAGTACCTTGGAGAGATACAGCGCCGTGGCCTCACCTTCCACGCGCGGGTTGGTCGCGATGATGACCTCCCGAACGTCGCCCGGGGAGACACGGTGGAGCAGCTCGCCGATGCGGAGATCGTCCGGCCCCACCCCATCGAGCGGGGAAATCGCGCCGTTGAGCACATGGTACACGCCCTTGAACTCGCGGGTCCGCTCCATCGCCGCGACGTCGCGCGGATCCTCGACCACACAGATCACGGAACGGTCGCGCTGATCGTTCGTGCAGAGCGCGCAAGGGTCTGCCTCCGTGATGTTCCCGCAGACGGAGCAGTGGCGGATCCGGCGTTTGCACTCCAGGATCGCCTCGGCGAGCGCCTGGGCGTCGTCGGGCGACATGGCGAGCATGTGGAACGCGAGGCGCTGCGCCGTCCTCGGCCCGATCGTCGGCAGCTTGCCGAGCTCCTCGATCAGCCGGGCGAGCGGCGGGGCGTAGGCGAACACCGGCGGTCAGGGACCGGCGCCGGGCAGACCGGGGATGTGGAGGCCGCCGGTCACAGCCTTCATGCGCTCGGCCGCCAGCTCCCGGGCCTTCCGGGTGGCTTCGCCGGCCGCCGCCACGACCAGGTCCTCGAGCATCGGCACATCGTCCGGATCGACGACGCCCGGATCGATCTTAATGGAGACGAGGTCGCCGTGCCCGTTCGCGACGGCGCGCACGACGCCGCCGCCCGCCGTGCCTTCGACGCGCTCATTGGAGAGCGCCTCTTGGACGCGGGCCATCTCCTCCTGGACCTTTTGCACCTGCCGGAGCATCTTCTGCATGTTAAACATCGGTCACCCCCGGGGTGCGCCGGCCGCCGCGCGCCGGGGCCGCCCGCAGCACGCTGCGGATTGCGGTCACTCGAGCCGCCGGATTTCCTGCACGGGATTACCGAATCGCCGGACCGCCTCCGCGACGAGCATGTCACCGGCGGCGACCGGAGGCTCATTGGCCGGCTCCGCCTCCGCCGGCGCCTCGGGAGCATCGTCCAAGGCGAAGCGCACGCGGAGCGGCGCGCCGAACACGCGCGCCAGCGCATCCTCGACAACCCGGCGGCTCTTGGTGTCCTGAAGGCTTTCCATGTGGAACCGGTGCCGCACCCCGAGGAGCACCTCCGACCCAGACACCTCTCGCGGCCGTCCCTCGAGGAGAAACGCGTGCACCGTGCGCGTCCGCTGCTTGACCTCGTCCATCACCTCGCGCCAGCGGGCTAGGAGGATCTCGAAGCTCACACCGGGCTCGACCACCGTGCCCGAAGCACCGCCCGTGCCGCGAGGAGCCGCGGGCGCCGTCGCCCGAGGCGGCCTGGACTCCGGTCGCCGCGGGCGTGCCTCCTCGATCTCGGCCGCGCCCTCGGCGACGGTGTCCTCGACGGCCCCGCGGGGCGTCGACCGTCGCGGCGCGGACGGGCGTGACGCCGCGCGGCCGCCCTGCGTGGTACCGGAGGAAGCGGGCGGCGCCGCGGGTGCCTCGGCACTCGACGGCGCCGCGGGCGCCTGGATCCCCGTCCGATCGTCCCGCCGCTCCAGCGCCTCGACCCGGGCGGCCAACCCGTCCAGTGTGGGGTCCACGTCGGGTCGAGCCAGCCGGAGCAGCGCAAGCTCGAGCGCGATCCGCGGCTGAGTCGTCTGCCGGGCCTCGGCTTCAGCGGTGGTCATCACCCGGAGCTTCTGCACGATGGCGGCCGCCGACAGGCGGCCGCTCTGGGCGCGCAGGGCTGCGAGGCGGCCCTCGCTGGTCTCGACGACGGTGCTGGGTTCCTCGACCACCGCCACCACGAGGAGATCGCGGAAGTGGTCGATGAGCCCGCGGAAGACCTGGCGCGCGTCGCGCCCCTCGTCGATGGCGTGGCCGGCCACCGCCAGGCACCGCGCGGCGTCGCCGGCGATCACGGCGTCGGCAAGCTCCTGGGCGATCTCCTCTTCGACAACCCCGAGCACCGTCAGCACGTCGGCCGTCGTGATCGTGCCCTGGCAAAACGCGCTCAGCTGATCGAGCAGGCTCTCGGCGTCACGGAGCGCGCCATCCGCGCTGCGGGCGATCAGCCGCAGCGCCTCCTCCTCGACCGCGAACCCTTCGGACGCCGCGATCTGGCTCAGGCGCTCCATGATCGCGGCCTGCGGAATGCGCTTGAAGTCGAAGCGCTGCGTGCGCGAGGTGATCGTTGGCGGGAGGCGGTGCGGCTCGGTCGTGACCAGCACGAGCACCGCGTGCGCCGGCGGCTCTTCCAGCGTCTTCAATAGCGCGTTGGCCGCCTCCGTCGTCAGCATGTGGGCCTCATCGATAATGTACACATTGTACCGGCTGCCGACGGGGACGCGGGTGATCTTTTCGCGGAGATCGCGGATCTCGTCGATGCCGCGGTTGCTCGCGGCGTCGATCTCGATGACGTCCAGGGAGTTGCCGTCGCTGATGGCGCGGCAGTTGACGCAGATGTTGCACGGCGTCGGCGTGGGACCCCGCTCGCAGTTGAGCGCCTTGGCCAGCAGGCGGGCCGTCGTCGTCTTTCCCGTGCCGCGATACCCGCAAAAGAGGTACGCGTGTACGATGCGGTTGCCGGCGATGGCGTGTTGAAGCGTCCGGGTAACACGTTCCTGACCAAACACGTCCTCGAACGTCTGCGGCCGCCATTTGCGGTAGAAGGAGACGTGAGACACGCGGACGTTCACCTCGCGCAGGTCTTGCCACCTATTCGCCGAACCTTACCCCCACTCCTGGAGGTGCCTCGCGTGGGGCTGCTCGCGCTCGTCTCCGTCGGCGTGGCGGTCTGGGTGTTCGTCGACGCCCGCCGGCACGCCCGGATCACCGCCGCCGCCCTGTGGGCGGCGGTGACGTTCCTCGCCGTGGCGATCGCCGTACCCCTGTACCTGCTCGTGCGTCCGTCACGCACGTCGATGTGGGGCGTCCCGGAGGTGCTGGCCCTCACGCTGTTCTTCACGACGACGATTCCCCTCGCCGGGGCGCTCCTGCGCATCCCGGCTGGCACCGTGCCCCCACTCGGCGTGATTCTCGTGCTCGCCGTGGCGCAGAACGCGGCGTTCGTCGCCGGCAGCGTGTACGTGACGACCGTCAAGTACCGGCTGCCGCTCGGCGCGGTGGGTCTCCGGCTCGACGCCTGGACGCGGCGCGTGCGCCAGGGCGCCGTCGCCGCGGCGGCCGGCATCGCCGGCAACAGCGTCGGGCAGGGCGCCACGGTGCTCGCGCTCAGCCTCTGGATGGGCCGCCCCGCCGCGGACAGTCTCATCACGCGCGAGGAGGCCCGCGCGCCCGTGTACCGGCTGCTGCCGCAACTCCATCAAACCGCGGAAATCGCCGTCCTTGCCGTGCTCGTCGGGCTCGTCGTCCCCATCGGCGAGGAAGTGTTCTTTCGTGGGCTCGCGTTCGGCGCGTTGCGCCGGCGCATGAACCGCCATCTGGCGGTGCTGCTGAGCGCGCTCTTCTTCGCCGCGGCGCACCTCCAGCCGGTGACCTTGCTCCCCATCATCATGCTCGGGGTGGTCCTGGCGTACGCCTACGACTACACGGGATCGCTCGTCCCCGGCATGATCGCGCACGGCGCCAACAATCTCGCGGCGCTGTATTTCTTCTATCAAAACCTCGGGCCGGGGCCGACATAGACCGGTCGCTCCACGCCGGCGTCCGGCGCGGCGAAGCCGCGCAACGCCGTCATACGATCCGTCGGGTGGAGACATGGCCGTGCACCCGCCGTCGACAACCCCTCCGAGGTGGTCCCCACGTAGCCGGCTCCGACCAGGTGTCCCCACGGCACACGAGACGCCTTACGTACCGTTGCTTCCTTCCGGACCTGGCGGGGTTGGTAAGATCTCGTTGCGCGGGACCCGATCCTCCTCACCGCTTTCGCGGGCCGCTCCTCAGAGACGAGGCCTCGGGCGGGAATTCAGCCCCGCTGTAGCGGGTTGCGGGTACAGGGAACCGCTAGCTCCCCGCCTAGCACGGCCATCTGCCAGTATAGCACACCCGGATGCGCGCCCCCGCCGCGCGCAAGAGGGGGTAGTGTACGGTGTTCTGTGTAAAAGCAGGAAGCCCAAGAGGGAGGGGTTCCCGCGGCGTGGAATGCCCGTGCGGACGCACGGAGCTTCGCGCCGCCGTCGCGGCGGCGCGGGCCCAATCCCGGCGAGGGAAGCGAGGGGAGAGGTGGAGTCGCGGCCGTGGCACCGAATCTACGGCGACCACGTGCCGCGCTCGATTCCCCTCCCGGAGACCACGCTCGACGCCGTGCTCCGCACCACCGCGGCCCGCTTCCCGCAGCGACCGGCGGTGCTGCTCGGCGGCCCGGGATTTACGGGCCGCCTCTCCTATGGGGCGCTGGACCGCGAGAGCGACCGGTTTGCGCACGCGCTGATCCGCCTCGGGATCCGGCCCCGCGACCGCGTGGCGCTTGCTCTGCCTAACCTGCCGCCGTACCCGATCGCCTTGTACGGCACGTGGAAGGCGGCCGCGACGGCGGTGCAGATCAACCCGCTGTACCACGGCGACGACCTCGCCGCCCTGCTCGCCGATTCCGGCGCACGGGTGCTGGTCACCCTGACGCGCCTCTGGCCGCAGGTCGACGCCGTCCGCGCGCGGACGGCGCTCGAGCACGTGATCCTGGCGCCGGTGGCCGAGTACTTCCCGCAGCCGTGGCGGACGTTGTATGCGCTGACGCGTGCGCGCCGCGAAGGCGACGTGATGCCCCAGGCCGCGCCCGCGCTCTCGTGGGCCCGCGCCCTCCGGATGGAACGCCCGGTCCCACCGGACTCCGCGCCGGACCTGGACGACATCGCCGTGCTGCAGTATACCGGCGGCACCACGGGGTTGCCGCGCGGTGCGATGCTGTCGCATCGAAACCTCGCCGCGAACGCCGCGCAGGGGATCTCGTGGTTTGTCGGTCTCCGCGAAGGCGCCGAATGCTTCCTCACGGTGGTGCCGCTGTTTCACGCCTACGGGCTGGTGGTGCTGAACGCCGGCATCCGGCTCGGCGCGACGATGCTCATGGTGTTGATGCGCATGTTCGACGCGCGCATGGTGGCGGAGCAGGTACCCCGCCACCGCCCCTCGGTGTTCCCGGGCGTCCCGGCGATGTACGCGGCGATCAACCGGCTGAAGCAGGTGGAACGCTACGATCTCCACAGCATCCGGCTGTGCGTGTCCGGCGCCGCGGAGCTTCCCCAGGACGTCGTGACGGAATTCGAGCGGATCACCGGCGGCCGGCTTGTCGAAGGCTACGGCTTGACCGAAGCCTCCCCGCTCGTCGCCGCGAACCCGCTCTGGCAGGGCGGCGTGCGCAAATCCGGCAGCATCGGCGTGCCGCTGCCGGACACCGACGTGCGTATCGTCGACGTCGAGACCGGCACGCGCACGCTGCCCCCCGGCGAGCCCGGCGAGCTCGCGGTCCGCGGTCCCCAGGTCATGCGGGGGTACTGGAACGCCCCGGAGGCGACGGCCGACGCGATTCGCGACGGGTGGCTGCTCACCGGAGACGTGGGCTGGATGGACGAGGACGGCTTCTTCTTTCTCGTCGACCGCAAGAAGGACATGATCAACGTCGGCGGGCTGAACGTCTACCCGCGCGAGATCGAGGAGCCGCTCCGGGAGCACCCGGCCGTCCGGCAGGCCGCGGTCGTGGGCGTCAAGCGCCCGATCCGCGGGGAGATCGTCGTCGCCTACGTGGTGCCGAGGGCGCCCGTCGAGGACCCCGGCCCGCTCCGCACCGAGCTGCGCGAGTATCTGCGCAGCCGCCTCCCGGCCTACAAGCTGCCGCGGCGGATCACGCTGGTGGACGAGATCCCGACGACGCTCATCGGCAAGCCGCTCCGCCGGCTCCTCCGCGACTCGGCCGCGGGCGACGGTTCGCTCGACGATGCCGCGGACCCGCCCGGATAGGCAGCGTTCTTCGAACCGTGCCCGGACTATGGACAAGCCAGTGGGGCCTAAGATCGCAATGGCGCCGCTAACGCAGCGTGCGCATGCGTGAGGGGGGCCAGTAGATCAGGATCGCTTCTCCGACGACGCTGGCGTCCGGCACGAACCCAAAGGCCCGGCTGTCCTCGCTGTTGCCGCGGTTGTCGCCGAGGACGAAGATCTCGCGGGCCGGCACCTTGACCGGCCCGTAGGCGCCGTCGGTCGCGACGCGCAGGTAGGGCTCCCGGAGCATGCGGCCGTCGACGAACACATGCGCGTCGTGGATCTGCACGGTCTGCCCGGTGACCGCGACGACGCGCTTGATGTAGTCGCGGGCGGGATCGTTCGGCGGATGCAGGACGACGATCTCTCCGGGGTGCGGCGGGCGGAAGCGGTAGACAAACTTGTTGACGAGGACGCGGTCCCGCGGCAGGAGGTTGGGCTCCATCGAGTACTGCTCGACCTGGAAGGCCTGGGCAACCGACGTCATGACGAACTGGGCGAGCACAAACGCGATGACGAGCGTCCGGAGAAACTCCAGCCCCACGCGGCGCGCGTCCCGCGTATTCATCCACTCCTTGGACGATCCGCTGGCGGAGGGGGTGGGATTTGAACCCACGAGGCGGTTACCCGCCTACACGCTCTCCAGGCGTGCCGATTCGGCCGGGCTCTCGCACCCCTCCGGAACGGCCTCATTATAGCACAGGCCGCCCGGCGTCCCCGCGCCCGCGTGCGCGCTACTTCGCCCGTTCGGCCGCGCGGAGCACCGCCCGCTTCACGTAGACGGTGGCGAGGTGCGCGCGAAATTCGCTCGAAGCGTACAGATCGCTCTGCACGTCCACGCCGTCGGCGGCGTGGGCCGCCGCCGCGGCCACGGTCTTCTCATCGAGCGATTGCCCGGTGAGCGCCTTCTCCACCGCGCTCGCACGGTAGGCCTTGCCGGCGACACCGTTCACCCCGATCGCGGCGCGCTGGCACTTGCCGCCACTCACCGACAGGACCACGGCAACCCCGACGACCGCGTACCCGCTGGCGGGATGCGGGTGCTTGACGTACGCGGCGCCGGTCCCCCTGCCGAGCACGGGCACCTGCACCTCCGTGATGATCTCCGATGGCTCGAGCGCCGTCGTCAGCATCTCTACGAAGAAATCGCCCGCCTTGATCGTCCGGGTCCCCTTGGGGCCCGCGGCGGTGATCTGCGCCTCCAGCGCGAGCGCGGCGCCCGGATAGTCGGCGGCCGGGTCCGCGTGCGCGAGCGCTCCGCCGATCGTGCCGCGGTTGCGCACCTGCATGTCGCCGATCACGGCCGCCGTCTCGGGCAGGAGGGGACACTTGCTCTTGAGCACGTCGCTGTGCTCGATGGCGTCGTGCGTGACGAGCGCGCCGATCGCCACAGCGTTGCCGTCGGCCTTGATCCCGTCCAGCCCGGGGATCCGGCCGATGTCGATCACGAACTTCGGCTGCGCCAGTCGGAACTTCATGATGGGCAGCAGGCTGTGCCCGCCGGCGAGCACCTTGGCGTCCTCGCCGTGCTGCTCGAGGAGCCCGATCGCCTCCTTGACGGTTGCGGGCGCGCGGTACTCGAACGCTGCCGGAATCATCGTCTCGTCACCTCCGGATTCACTTCCTGCTCGCGCCTCCACGGGCCCGCGGCGTGCGCCGGCCCGCGTCGTAAGCCCGCGGCAGAGACGCGTCTACCCCTTCCCGTGAATGGCGTTCCAGATCCGCTCCGGCGTGAGCGGCATATCCAGGTGCGTGACGCCGAGCGGACGCAGCGCGTCGAGCACGGCGTTGACGACGGCCGGCGTGCTCGCGATCGTCCCCGTCTCGCCCACTCCCTTGACCCCGAGCGGGTTGTGCGGGGACGGGGTCTCCGTGCGGGCCGTCACGAACGTGGGGAACATGTGCGCGCGCGGCACCGCGTAGTCCATCATCGAGCCCGTGAGCAGCTGCCCGTCCGGACTGTACACCGCGCCCTCCCACAGCGCCTGCGCGATGCCCTGGACCAGCCCGCCGTGCACCTGCCCGTCCACGATCAGCGGATTGATGACGCGGCCGCAGTCGTCCACGGCGACGTACCTCCGGAGCTCGATCTCGCCGGTGTCCGCGTCGACCTTGACGGCCGCCACGTGTGCCCCGAACGGGAACGTGAAGTTCGACGGGTCATAGTAGGCGGAGGCTTCGAGCGAGGGCTCGACGCCCTGCGGCAGGTTCCACGCAAGGTACGCGGCGAGCGTGACCTCCTGGATCGTCTTCGCGCGATCCGGGCTGCCCCGCACGGAGAAGCGGCCCTGGTCGAAGAGGAGGTCCCCTTCGGAGGCCTCGAGCAGGTGGGCGGCGATCTTGACCGCCTTGTCGCGCACGCGGCGGGCCGCCAGCACGATCGCCGCGCCACCCACGACCGTCGTGCGGCTGCCGTAAGTGCCCCAGCCCATGGAGACGGCGCCGGTGTCGCCGTGCACCACCTCGATGTCGTCGAGCGGCAGCCCGAGCTCCTCGGCGACGACCTGCGCGAACGTGGTCTCCTCGCCCTGGCCGTGGGGCGACGCGCCGGTGAAGACCGTGGCCTTGCCCGTCGGGTGCATGCGCACCGTCGCGCTCTCCCACAGCCCGCCCTGGAACCCCACGGCGCCGGCCACGGAGGACGGGCCCAGCCCGCAGATTTCGACGTACGTGCTGATTCCCACCCCGAGGTAGCGGCCGTTCTTCGGCCCCTGCTTCTGGAAGTCCCGGAGCCGCTGGTATCCGACGAGGTCGAGCGCCTTGTCGAGCGCCGGCGGGTAGTCGCCGCTGTCGTACGTCAACCCTTCGACCGTGGTGTACGGAAACTGCTCGCGCTTGATGAAGTTCTTGCGGCGGACGTCGACCGGGTCCATACCGACCGCGTCGGCCACGAGGTCCACCATGCGCTCGATCAGGTACGTCGCCTCGGGCCGGCCCGCGCCACGGTACGCGTCGACGGGCGACGTGTTGGTAAACACGCCGAGCACCTCGTACGAGACGTTGGGAATCACGTACGGCCCGGTCAGGATCAACCCGTGCAGGATCGTCGGCACCCCGGGCGCGGCGGTCGACAGGTACGCGCCCAGGTTGGCCCAGGTTCGCCCGCGCAACGCCGTGATCGTGCCGTCGCGGTGCGCCGCCGCCTCCAGTTCGGTGATATGGTCGCGCCCGTGAATCGTGGCGAGGTAGTTTTCGCGCCGGTCCTCGACCCACTTCACGGGCCGCCCCGTGGCGCGCGCGCAGTAGGCCACGATCGCCTCGTCCGCGTAGAACGGGATCTTGCTGCCGAACCCTCCGCCAACCTCCGGGGCGATGATGCGCACCTTGTGCTCGGGAATGCCCGTGACCACGCTCATGAGGAACCGGGCGATGTGCGGATTTTGGGTCGTGCCCCAGACCGTGAGCTCGCCCGAGCCGCTGGTGTACTTCGCGATCACGGCGCGCGTCTCCATCGCGTTGGGAATCAACCGCTGGTTGACGAAGCGCTGCGAGACGATCACGCCGCCCCGCATCGCGTCGGCGAAGGCGTGCTCGGCGTCCCCGCCCGCCACCCGCCACGTGAACGCCAGGTTCTTCGGCGCGTCCGCGTGGATCTGCACCGCGCCGTCGCGGGCCGCCTGTTGCTGGTCCACCACGGCCGGGAGCGGCGCGTACTCGACCTGAATCAGGGCCGCGGCGTCCCGCGCGGCGAAGCGCGTCTCGCCGAGCACGACGGCAACGCCGTCCCCCACGTAGCGCACGACGTCCGTGGCGAGCGCCGGGTGCGGCGGCGTCCGGAGATCGGCGTTCGGCACGAGCCACGCGGTGGGGATGGGGTTGAGTTTGCCCGCGAGGTCCTTGCCCGTGTACACGGCTACCACGCCCGGCTCCCGGCGGGCCGCGGCGGTGTCGATGCGCACGATCTTGGCGTGCGCGTGCGGGCTGCGCACGATGTGGGCGTAGAGCATGCCGGGCAGCGTGAGATCATCCGTGTAGGTGGCCTGGCCCGTGATGAGCCGCGGATCCTCCCGGCGCTTGACGCTTGCGCCAAACAGCTTGGTGACGGCCATGACGCTCCCTCCCGTCCCCCGCGTTACCGCGCGGCCTTGGCCGGCGTCTCACCCCGAAGCTTCTTCGCCGCGTACTGGATGGCGTTGACGATGTGCTGGTACCCCGTGCAGCGGCACAGGTTGCCCTCGATGCCCCACCGGATCTGCTCTTCCGTCGGATTCGGGATCCGCCGGAGCAGGTCCACGGCGGTCAGCATCATCCCGGGCGTGCAGAAGCCGCACTGCAACCCGTGCTCCTCCCAAAACCCTTCCTGGATCGGGTGCAGCTCCCCGTCCTTCGCCAGGCCCTCGACCGTCGTGAGCTCGGCGCCGTCGGCCTGGGCGGTGAGCAGCGTGCACGACTTCACGGCCTTGCCGTGCATCAGGATCGTGCAGGCGCCGCAGCTCGTCGTGTCGCATCCGATGTGCGTCCCCGTGAGGCCCAGGACCTCGCGGATGTAGTGAACGAGGAGCAGGCGCGGCTCGACTTCGTGGGTGTGCGTCACGCCGTTCACGGTAACCTTGACCGTGCGCTTCACCGTCCATCCCTCCTTGGCGCGGTGTGCCGCGCCGTGATGACACGTGCCGGATCCCGCCGCGGGCGGGGTCCGGCACGCACGCATGCGCGCAGCCGCCGAAGACTCGAGGATACGCCGCCCAACACTGGACCGCGAGGAACGTACATCGCGTTCGCACCCGGGGCCACGACGTGATCCACACCCGCGACGAGCCGGCGCTCGACGACAGACAGGCTCGAGATACTGCGGTGATGGTGTTGGGCGAGCCGCGCCGGTTCGTGTGGTGTGATGTATAGGGCGTTCGCCCACGACGCGGAACTTCCTCCGGTCCGTGACCGCCGGCGGAACCGAACGGGCGTGCGCGGGGATGCAGGCGCCGGGCGCGGCCGCGGCGGCTCTCCCGGACGGGCCCGGGCGGCCCGTGCGCTATACTGAACCACGGCGCCCGCCCGGCGCCGGAGGATCCGATCGTGCCATCAACGCCGCGTGACGAACTGACCCACCGCACGGCCGCGCTGCAGCGGCACCTCACGCGGCTCGACGTCGACGCGATGGTCGTCACGCAGAACGCGGACCTGTTTTATTTCACCGGCAGCATGCAAAGCGGCGCGCTCGTCATCCCCACACACGGCGAACCGGTCTACGGCGTGCGGCGGGTGTACGAGCGCGCGGTCCGGGAGAGCGCGCTCGAGCGCATCGTCCCGCTCCCCAGCCTGCGCGACCTCGCCGCGCTCATCCGCGGCGCGACCGGGGTCCCGCCGAAGCGCGTCGCCTTGGAGCTGGACGTGCTCCCGGTGGCCGTTTACAAGCGGTTTCGCGCGGCCCTCGACGGGGCCGCGATCGCCGACGGCTCCCACGCGGTCCGCTCCGTGCGGGCGGTCAAGTCGGCCTACGAGCTCGGTCGCATTCGCGCGGCCGCCGCGCTGGCCGCCGAGATGCTGGACACCGCCGTGCGAACGCTGCGCGCAGGCATGACCGACCTCGAGTTCGCGGCCGGGATCGAGGCCGCGGCCCGGCGCCTGGGTCATCAAGGCATCGTGCGGACCCGCGGCTGGAACCAGGAGGCGTATTACGGGCATGTGTTCTCCGGGGACGCGGCAGCGGTGCCGAGCTTTCCCGACCTGCCGCTCGGCGGCGAAGGGCCGAGCGCCGCAGTACCATACGGCGCCGGCTACCGGCGCATCGCCCTGGGCGAACCGGTGATCGTGGACTACGTCGGCGCGTTGGACGGGTACATCTGCGATCAGACCCGCACGCTGGCCATCGGCGATCTCTCGAGCGAATTTCGCGCGGCACACGAGGCGGCGGTGGCGATCCTCCACGACGTCCAGGCTGAGATCCGGCCCGGTGTGACGCCCCAGGATCTGTACCGCCTGGCGCTGCGACGCGCCGAGGCGCTGGGGTATGGGGAGGCTTTTATGGGCGCCGGCCCGTTTCGCGCGCGGTACATCGGCCACGGCGTCGGCCTGGAACTGGACGAGTGGCCCGTGCTCGCCGACGGGTTCACGGCGCCGCTCGAGCCGGGGATGACGTTCTGCGTGGAGCCGAAGATCGTCTTTCCCGGCGCCGGCGCGGTCGGGATCGAGGACGAGTTCGCCGTGACGCCGGACGGGGCGGAACGGCTCACCCTCCCGGAGCAGCGGCTCTTCTCCGTGGCGACGCCCGCGGGAGGGATGCCCAAAGCCTGACAAGAAGGACAAAACGAAGGCGTTGCGTTGCGCGGGGCCCTTCGCGCGCGCGACCAGAGTCCAATCCACGCGACAGCCCGCCGGCGCGGCCGCGGCCGGTTCGAGCCCCGCCGGCGGTGCAGGGAGGAACACGATGGCGAAGGCTCCGGAAAAGCACCTCGCAACCGAGGTCAGCGAGGCCGAAATCGCGGTCCACTGGAAGGAAGAGCGGTACTACCAGCCTCCTGCCCGGTTCATCGCCCAAGCCAACCTCGCCGACCCCGCGGTGAACGAACGGTTCAGCATCGAGCGCTTTCCGGAGTGCTTCCGCGAGTACGCCGACCTGCTGACGTGGGACCGGTACTGGCACACCACGCTCGACACCCGCGAGGCGCCGTTCTGGAAGTGGTTTGTCGGCGGCCGGCTGAACGCGTGCTTCAACTGCGTGGATCGCCACGTGGCCCGGTACGGGAACAAGGCAGCCTTCATCTTCGTGCCCGAGCCGGAGGACGCGCCGCACGAGATCATCACCTACCGCGAGCTCTTTGCGCGCGTCAACGAGGTGGCGTCGGTGCTCCGCGATGTCGCCGGGCTGCGCACGGGCGACCGGGTCACGCTGCACATGCCGATGACCCCGGAGCTCCCGGTGACGATGCTGGCCTGCGCGCGGATCGGGGTGATCCACTCGGTCGTCTTCGGCGGCTTCAGCGGGGAGGCGTGCGGCATCCGCGCGGCGGACTCCGGGAGCCGCGTCCTCATCACCATGGACGGGTACTACCGGAACGGCAAACTGCTCGATCACAAGGCGCAGGCGGACATCGCCGTCCGCACGGCCGAACAAGAGGGGCAGAAGATCGACAAGGTCCTGATCTGGCGGCGGTTCCGCGACCGCGCGGCATCGGACACCCCGCTGCGCGCGGGCCGCGACTACGTCATGAACGAGCTAGTTTCGCAGCACGCGGGCAAGATCGTGGACCCGGTCTCCATGGACGCGCTCGCGCCGCTCTTCTTGATGTACACGAGCGGCACGACGGGACGGCCGAAGGGCTGCCAGCACGGCACGGGCGGCTATCTATCGTACGTCGCGGGGACGTCAAAGTACATTCAGGACATCCATCCGACGGACGTCTATTGGTGCTTCGCCGACATCGGCTGGATCACCGGCCACTCCTACATCGTGTACGGGCCGCTCGCCCTCGCGGCCACGGGCGTGCTCTACGAGGGCGTGCCGACCTACCCCGACGCGGGCCGGCCGTGGCGGATCGCCGAGCGCCTCGGCGTCAACATCTTCCACACGTCGCCGACGACGATTCGCATGCTGCGGAAAGTCGGGCCGGAGGAGCCGAAGAAGTACCGGTACCGCTTCAAGTGCATGACCACCGTTGGTGAGCCGATCGAGCCCGAAGCGTGGATCTGGTACCACGACGTCGTGGGCCGCGGCGACGCCGTCATCACGGACACCTGGTGGCAGACCGAAAACGGCGGATTTCTCTGCAGCACCAAGCCGGGCCTGGACGCCATGAAGCCGGGCAGCGCCGGGCCGGCGGTGCCGGGCATCTACCCCGTCATCTACGACGAGGAGGGGCGCGAGATCCCGCCGGGGTCCAACAAGGCCGGCAACATCTGCATCCGCAACCCCTGGCCCGGGATCATGCAGACCATCTGGGGCGACCGCGACCGCTACGTCCGCCAGTACTACGCAAAGTACTGCAGGAACAAAGACAGCAAGGATTGGCGGGACTGGCCATACTTCGCAGGCGACGGTGCCATGCAGGCGGCGGACGGCTACTACCGGATCCTCGGCCGCGTCGACGACGTGATCAACGTCGCCGGCCACCGGCTGGGGACCAAGGAGCTGGAATCCGCGTGTCTTACCGTTCCGGAAGTCGCGGAGGCGGCCGTCGTGCCCGTCGTCGACGAACTGAAGGGCCGCGTGCCCGAGGTGTACGTCTCGCTGCGTCCCGGGGTCAACCCGAGCGACGCCGTCCGGGACAAGGTCATCCGCGCGATCGAGACGACCATCAGCAAGGTCGCGCGCCCGAAGGCGGTGCGCATCGTCCCGGACATGCCGAAGACTCGGTCGGGGAAGATCATGCGCCGGGTCCTGGCCGCCATCTCCAACAATATGGAAACGGGCGACGTGACGACGCTCGCGAACCCCGACGTCGTGGAGCAAATCCGCACGATGGTGCAAGGCGCCGAGCCGGCGCGGACCGTCGCGGGCCCGGAGGATATCAAGCGGTTCGGCGAGACCTCGTCGTAATCGCTCAGGTCAAGGACAGCTCGCCGCCGATGCCGCGCGCGAGCGCGTCCTCGTAGGCGAGCTTCGCCGTGGCGATGTCCTCCACGGCGAGGCCGACCGACTCGAACAGCGTGATCTCGTCGGCGGCCGTCCGCCCGGGATGTACGCCCGCAAACACCTCGCCGACCTCGGCCTGAATGTGGGCGGCGGCGAGCGCGCCGGCCTGCAGGGGGACCACCAAATCCCCGGCCTCGGCCACCGCGCTGGCGCGGGAGTCGACGAACACCTGCGAGCGCGACACCGCGGCGATGTCGAGTTCCTGCCAATCCGGCCGGGCCGCTCCCACGGCATTTATATGGAGGCCGCGCTCCAGCCATGCCCCTTCCAGCACGGGCGTGCGGCTGGACGTGACGGTGCAGACCACATCGGCCCCGCGCACCGCGTCCTTGGGCGACGCCGCGACGGTGACGTGCAGGCGGAGCCGTTCCCGCGTCTCCGCGGCGAATCGTTCCGCGCTGTCGCGGGTGCGGCTCCACACGCGCACGTCCTGGGGAACGGCGATCTCCCGCAGCGCCTCCAGGTGGCTGCGCGCCTGAACGCCCGCGCCGAGCAGCGCGAGCGCGCGCGGCGGGCGGGCCGCGAGCTTCGCGGTCACGGCCGCGGAAACCGCGGCCGTGCGCATCTCCGTGATCAGGCGCCCGTCCATGACCGCGAGCAGCGCCCCCGTCGCGGTGTCCATGAGGAGGATCGTGGCCAGGTGCGAGGGAAGGCCGCGCGACGGGTTGTCGGGATACACGCTCACCGCTTTGAGCCCGATCGCCTCCTGCGTCACGAGATACGCCGGCATCACCGAGAGAAACCCGCGATGGGGATCGACGGGCACCACGGGCCGGAGCGGCTGCACGGCGGCGCCCGTGCTGAAGGCCGCCAGGGTCCGCTCCATGAGCGGGATGAGACGCCGCATGGTCAGCAGCTCACGCAGGTGCGACTCACGGAGCAGTAGCGCCATCGATCAACCTCCGGTGCTCGCGTCGTAACCCGCGGATCACCACCGGGCGCCGCGCGCCCGTAGCGCCTCGAAGAACTGCCGCAGCACCGCCCCGCACTCCTCCGCGCAGACGCCGGCCGTCACCTCGACCGTGTGCGGAAACCGCCCGTCCCGGAGCAGGTCCGCAACGCTGCCGGCGGCCCCCGCCTTGGGATCCGCCGCGCCGTAGACGAGCCGCGGCAGCCTGGCCTGCATCATCGCCCCCGCGCACATGGCGCACGGCTCGAGCGTGACGTACAGCGTGCAACCGGCGAGCCGCCACGCGCCGAGGTGGCGGGCCGCCTCGCGGAGCGCGAGCAGTTCCGCGTGGGCCAGCGGATCGCGATCGGTCTCGCGCCGGTTCCGCGCGCGGGCCAGCACGCGCCCGTCGCGCACGACGACGGCGCCGATCGGCACGTCACCGAACCCGGCGGCAATCTGGGCTTCGTCGAGCGCGCACCGCATGAAGGCGCTGTCGCGCGCCTCGCCGGCGTCGCGCACGGGCCGGGCCGCTATTCCTCCGACAAGGGTAACGGCGCGCCCTCCGCCGGCAGCCGCAGGGACTGCAGCGCGTTGAGCATCGCCGCGACGGCGGCGGCGATCTTGCGGGGGCGATCGGCGTCCACGAGCTCGTCTTCCTTGAGCACGACGCTCGACTGGACGCGCGCGCTGTACTGCGGCGCCGCGTCCTCCGTGGAGAAGTGCTGCTGGAGGCTGATGCTGGGCACACCGGGATCCGGAGACACCGGGTGGATGGTACGGCGGAGAGACACGACGTCCGGGGGCACGAGCAGGCGGTCCATCGTGATCTCGGTCAGCAGCTCGCCGAATACCTGCACTTCTTCGTGCACGGTCCGGGAAAATTCCACGCCCTCGTCGTACTCGGCGATGTGCCGGCCGAAGGAAAGGGCATCCACGAGAAATCGAAGCTCCGCCCACGGCCACGCGAATTGCTGCGGCGTCTCGGGCGGCGGCTCGCTTTCGAGGTGCACGACGTACCGGTACTCGCGGCTCATGTGGTCCACGTCCACGAAGAACGCGTACCCCGACACGACCAGGTGATTGTCCTCGAGCGCGTCGGTGAGCCGGCCGGCGAATTCATGGAACGGATCGTGGTAGTCCAGCCTGCGGGTGGTCATCGCGTCACCGGCGTCCACGCGGCCCGGCCGCCGGCGCCGCCGCCTCCCGCAACCCCGCCAGGTGCGCCTGCGCCGCGCGCAGCAACAACCGTGTCGCGCTGTCCACAAACATAGTGGCCCCGAGGGCATGATACGTCCGGACGTCCTCGGGCGTCAACGCCAGGATGCCCACCGCGACGCCGGCCCGACGGCCCGCCGCAACGATACGCGCGATTGCCTCCTGCACCTCGGGATGATCGGCCCGCCCGGGATGGCCGAGGCTCTGCGACAGATCCGACGGCCCGATGAAGAGCACGTCGACCCCGGCGACGCCGGCGATCTCGTCGACGGCCCGAAGGCCCGCCGCGGTCTCGATCTGCAGCAGGGTCATCACCGCGGCATTGCTCGCGGCCACGTGCTCCGCCAGCGAGACGGCGCCCCACCGGGACGCGGCGGTGCCCCCCGCGAGGCTCCGATTGCCGTCGGGCGCATACCTGGCGGCGGCGACCATCAGCGCCGCCTGCTCCGGCGTCTCAACCTGCGGCACCATGACGCCGAGGCAGCCCACGTCCAGCATCTGCAAGATCTGCTTCGGCCGGTGGTCCGGCACGCGCGCGATGGGGGTGGCGCCGGCGGCGCGGCACGCTCGGACCATGGCCTGCACCGTCTCCCCCGTCATCGGCCCGTGCTCGGTGTCGAGCAGGATCCAATCGTAGCCCGCCACGCCCGCGATCTCGACGAGCTCGGGGCTCGGCACCCCCACGATCGTGCCGAACACGGCGTCACCCCGGCGCAGCCGTTCCTTCAACGGGTTCTGGAGCATGCGAACCTCCCGGCGGGCATTCCGCGGCAAGACTTCCATCCAGCGCGCGCGAATTCCCCCGTGTGATCACCACCGTCTACCTCGTGCGCCACGGCGTCACGGAGTGGAACGTCGCGCGCCGGATCGCGGGGAGGCTGCCGGGCATCGCGCTCAGCGCCGACGGCCGCCGCGAGGCCGCGGCCGTCGCGTCCCGGCTCGCCGCGCTGCCGATCCGCGCGGTGGCGGCGAGCCCGCTCGAGCGCGCCCACGAGACCGCCGCGGCGATCGCCCGGGCCCACGGGCTCGCCGTCGCGGAGGACGCGTCGTTAACGGAACGCGAGTACGTGCGATGGCAGGGACTGTTCTCCGCGGAGATCCGCGCGCGGGATCCGGATGCGGTGGACGCGGTGGCGCGCGGCGATGATGTGCCCGGGATCGAGCCCGTGGGCGCGATGGCCGAGCGGATGTGGGACGGCATGGAGCGGCTCGTGGGCGGCCATCCGGGTGGCGCGCTCGTCATCGTGTCGCACGCGGACCCGATCCGCGCGCTGATCGCGCGCATCATCGGCATGCCGCCGGCCCGGCTGCGCGCGATCGAGATCGGCACCGCGTCGCTCTCGCGCCTCCGCCGGCGGGACAGCAGCGCCGTCGTAGACTTCGCGAACAGCCGCGCGCACCTCGGGGGGCCCCTCGGGACGGACTCGTCGAGCGGGACCGATCAGGGCCGGCCGGCCGCGCGCCCGCTCAGCTAACCCGGGCCGCGGCCGCGCGCGGACGCGCCGCCTGCCGCCGGGGACGCGGCCTGGAAGATGTGGCCGAACCCGCCGAGCTGGGTCGGGATGGCGATCACCGCCACTAACACCGTGATGTAGATCATCGTGTCCTTGACCAGCGCGATGAGCGCGGGCGCGCGCAGCCCGCTCTGGTAGGTGTACGCCGCCAGGATGAGGAACGCGATGACACCGGTGCCGCCAGGCACGCTCTGGCTGCGTCGCCGAAGTAGCGGACAACGCCGCACACACAACAGGAGGTCGGCATCCGTGCCCGAGCCGCTGACGTTGGACCAGGTCCTCGGCATTACCTTCACGAGCGGCCACGCGTGGCGGCCGGACGGTTCATGGATCGGGTTCATCCACGACGACGGCGGCCGGCTTACGCTGCGCGTGGTTTCGCCCGAGACCGCGCGCACGGTCCAGGTGTCCGAAGGCGACGACCCGGTTACGGAGTTCGGTTGGGCGCCGGACGGCGGCCTCGCATACGTTCAGGGTGGCCGCGTCGTGGTCGCGCGGCCCGAGGGCCGCGCGCCGGACCTGGACGGGCCGAAGGCCTGGTCCAGCGCCGAGGTCTACGCGGGACCGCACCCCGTGACGTCGATGGCCTGGGCACCGATCGGGACCCGCCTGGCGTTTGTCGCGGCGGGTCAGGTGTGGACGTTCGATCTCGGCGGCCCGTCGCTCCGCGCGCTGCCGCTGCCCGGCGTCGTGCGCCCGCTCGGGCACGGCTCACCGCTCGCGTGGTCCGCGGACGGCGGCATGCTCGCCGCAACGATCGTGGACGACGGACGGTGGGATCTGGCCGTGGTCACCGCCGGGGGGCGCCTCGTGTGGCGTTCCGAGACCGACAATCTGGAAGGGCCGCTGGCTTGGCTCCGGCCGAACCGCCTGCTCTACGCGCAGGCGTCTGTCTCGTACACGGCGCGCGAATGGCGTGTGCTCGACCTCCCCGCAGACTCCGCGGATCCCGAGGACCGGGCCGTGCACCGCGTCGGCGAACCGCTCGGCCTCGGCGCCGAGTTTGCGCCGCAGCCGTTGCCCGACGGCCGCCGCGCGGTGTTGGTACTTCGCCACACGGGGTGGTGGCATCTCTATCTGCTCGACGCCGAGACCGGCGGTGTTCGGGCGCTCACGACCGGGGATGCGGAAGACGTCGGCCACACCCTGGACCGGCCGCGGGTCAGCCCGGATGGCCGCGAGGTCGCGTTTGCCACGAACCGGTTGGAGCGCGGGCAGCGCCACGTGTTCGCCGTGGACGTCGAGACCGGCGGGCTGCGGCAGTTGACGCACGACGCCGGCACGAGCGTCGAGCCGGAGTGGTCGCCGAGCGGGGACCGGATCGTGTTCAAGCACAGCACGACGCGGCATGCCCCCGAGATCTGGGTCGTCGACCGCAGCGGCGACAACATGCGGCGCCTCGTCGGCGCGATGCCGCCCGGCGTCGATCCCTCCCGCTTTCCCTTGCCGCGGCCGGCCGCTGTGCGCGGCGCAGACGATCTGGAGATCCCCGGGTATCTCATCACGCCCGAGCCGCTGGTCCCGGGCCGGCGCTATCCCGCGCTCGTATACGTGCACGGTGGCGGCATGCGCCAGATGCGCGACGGGTTTCCGCCGCTCGAAGCCTATGCCTTTCACTACGGGGTGTTGCTCTGGCTGGCCGGGCTCGGCGTGGTGTCCTACCTCGTGAACTACCGGGGCGGCATCGGGTACGGCAAGGCGTTCGAACAGGGAAACTCCCGCGGCCTCGGCGTGGCCGAATGCGACGACTGCGTGCGGGCCGGCGCGTATCTCAAGGGCCTGCCGTTCGTGGACCCGGCCCGTGTCGGCATCTGGGGGCTGAGCTACGGCGGGTGGCTCACGCTCGCATCCCTGTGCCGCGCACCCGAGATGTTTGCGCTCGGGATCAACTTCGCGGGACTGTGGGACTTCGACCGCTACATGCCGTGGGCCAAGCGGTCATATCGTCCCACGTACGACTACTTTCTCCCACGGGCCGGCGGTAGCCGCGCGGACTCGCCGGAGATCTGGCACAACGCGTCGCCGCGCCATCTCGTGGAGCGCATGCAGGCGCCGCTCATCAATTTCCACGGCACGGCGGATGCCGCCGTGCCGTCCGAGCAGCTCGACCTGATCGTCGAGGATTGTCTGCGGCACGGCAAGACGTTCGAGGCGCACTACTACCCTGGTGAGACGCACCTGTTCACGCACCGCGCCACCTGGCGCGACGCACTCCGTAAGATGGAAGCGGCGCTCCGCGCTCACCTCGGCGTGACCGGGTAGCGGGCCGCCGCGGCCTGCTCCTCCGCGAGCCGTCTCAGCAGCGCGGCGGCCGCCTCGGCCCGCGAGGCCCAGAACTCGGCGACCGGTCCCGCCGCTTCCCGGTAGCGACGATGCCGGCGGACCCACGCACGCGCCTCCCGCTCGAGCCACGTGAGCGTGCGCGCCGCGTCCTGTGCCAGCAGCGCCTCGAGCACCCTGCGCCGCTCGCCGATCCTGTGGCCGAGGCCGGTCTCGCGGGCCGCCCGCGCGAAGTCCGCGCGAACGAGGAGCGCCCCGCTGCGGACCGGTGCCAGGAGCCCGTGGAGCAACGCCGCGGCGCCCTCGGTCCGCGGGTCGGGTAAGGACGGCGCGGCGCGCAGGTGCAACGGCAGGACGCTCGACGGGTCGGACGAGGTCAGCTCCCGGAGCAGGAGTTCCTCGAGCGTCGCCGCCCAGGCGCGGTAACAGGGAGACGCGAGCTCCTGGAGCTTCGCCAGATACGGCGGCAGCCAGCACGCGAGGTGCTCCCACAACCACGCCCGTCGGCCGGTGCCCGCGAGCGCGCGGCGCGCCGGGTCCGGCTCGCTGCGCTCCCCCTCGGCCAGCGCCGCGTAGAGCGCCAGCATGACCGTGAGATGGTCGGGCTCGGCGGGCGGAACACGCCCCAGGGCGCGCCAAAACCCCGCGACCCGATCACGCGCCTCGCCCCCGAGCATGCCCTCGCCGCCCAGGTAGAGGGACGCGTACGGACAGAGCTGCAGGACGAAGAGTTCGGTGTACTCGGCCGGGTCCGGCCGCCCCGGCAGGCCCAGCAGTTCTGCGACCCTCACCTGCTCCGGCCCGGGCGGCTCGGCCAGGACCGCCAGCGCCCGCCACAACTCCATCGACGCGGACGCCGGCGATCCGGTCATTCGCCTGCGTGAGCGGGCTCGGGGGCCCGGCGGTCGGCGTCGGGGAGACGGTACGCGTCGCGCGACGGCCGCAGCGGGCGGAGCAGCCAATAGGGCCGGCGTGTTCCGTCGGGCGAATATCGCGTCGCCGGCCTCGTCATGGCCAGCCACGTCGCGTAGGCGCGGTGCGCACGCTCCGTATCTGCCGCGATATCGCCGTAGCGGTCAGCGGGCGTGGCGGGCCGCACGCGCACGGCCTGATGCCAGCAGTGCTGGCCGGAGATGGGGTCCGGGTGCACGGGAAAGGTCAGGTTCTGGTGGACCCCGACATCGGTCCACCAGATCCGGAGCGTGTCGGGATCGCCGGACGCGTACGGTCTCGCGCCCTGCGCCCGCCGGATCGCCCACCGGCCGCCTTCGTGGTCCAGCGTGACGGACGCCATCATCTGGCGCTGCCCCTGGTCCTGGATCTTCCAGCGCCCCATGTGGTGGCTGCATGCCACGACGCCCGGCCGGATGCCCTGCGTCACCCACGCCTTCACCACGAAGTAGCCGATCTCGGTCTCCACCCGGACGAGATCGCCCGTCCGCACGCCCATGCGGCCGGCGTCGTCGGGATGGATCCACAGCGGATTGGTGTGCGCGATCTCGTCGAGCCACTTCGAGTTCGCGCTCCGCGTGTGGATCTGCACGGGCAGCCGGAACGTCGAGATCAGCACCATCTGATCGCGGTCGAGGGCCGCGGGGTGGACGTGACTGCGCAGGTACGTGGGGAGCGCGCACTCGGGCCAGCCCCACTCCACCAGCGTACGCGAGTAGAACTCCAGGCGGCCCGACGGCGTGGGGAAGCCGCGCAGGATCGCGCCGTCCACGCGGACCCCCGCTGGCCGCCGGCCCTCCGCGTCGGGATCCGGGCTACCCACCGGCACAATGTTGGGATCCGGCGGCCGCCCGGCGCGCGTGTAGACCCGGCCGAAACGTCCCACGCGCACATCCTCCAGCTCCTCGGGGGGCACGGGCTGCTCGTGCACGGCGCCGATCCGGCGTGCGACTTCAAAGGCGCCGTACCGCCGCATGAAGGCGAGCGGCGTGAGCCCTTCCGCCGCGGCGCGCGCCGGCAGGCCCGGCACCGAGTGCTCGAAGATGTACGCGTAGTACTCGTCGACGCCGAGCGGCGTGCCGGGCTCGCGCTGGGACTCGAAGTGCCGGCGAATCCCGAGCGAGCCGTCGGGATCGATCCGCCACGAGAGCGCGATCCAAAACTCGTTCTCTTCCCAGACCTCACCCGGGTTGACCGCGCGCGTGTCCGGGACGCGCTCCCCGAGCCGCTCCCGCGCCGCGCGTAGGACGGGCTGGCGAAACGCGACCCACTGGCCGTCGTACTGCTCGTAGGAGTGCACGTCGTGCCGCTCTGACGCGTGCCCCATCGGGAGCACGTAGTCGGCGAAGAACGCGGTCTCGTTCCAGGTGGGCGTGAGCGCGACGGAGCAGCCCACGAGCCGCTCGTCGGTCAGCGCCTCGATCCACGAGAACCCGTCGGGATTGGTCCAGACGGGATTGTAGACGCGGGTGAAATAGACCTCGAGGCGGCCGCGGCCGTCCCGCAGGAGGTGCGGCAGCAAGAACGACAGCTCGTTGACCGCGAGCGGGTACTCGACAGGCCAGGTCAGGTCGTTCCACGCGGGCGGATGGGGCGGGACGTAGATCGGTTTGGGAACAAACTTGTTCCACACGTTGGGGTACGTGCCGCCCTCGGTGGCGACGGCGCCGAGCAGCGCGTTCAGCAGGAACAGCGTGCGGGGGACTTGCCAGCCGCCGAGGTTGCCGGCGGCGGCGCTCCGCCATGTGTGGGTGGACAGCCGCGTCCCGGCGGATGCGACGACCTCCGCCACGGCCCGGAGCATGCCGCCGTCCACGCCCGACTCGCGGGACGCGAACTCGAACGTGTAGGATGCGTACAGCCCCCGCAGGATCTCCTCGAACGTCTCGAACGTCGCCGGACGGTCGGGGTGCTCGTGCGCGAGGTATTCCTCCCAGTTCCACCAACGCCGCACGAACTCGCGGTTGTAGCGGCCCCGCTGGATGAGGTCGTTGGCGATCGCGAGCAGGATCGCCGCCTCCGAGCCGGGGTATGGGGCGATCCAGTGGTCGGCGTGGGTCGCCGTGTTCGACAGCCGCGTGTCGAGCACGACCAGCTTGGCGCCGCGCTGCTTCGCCTCGATCACGCGCTGCGCGTGCGGGTTGAAGTAGTGGCCGGCCTCGAGATGGCTGCTCACGAGCAGGATCACGCGGGCGTTGGCGTGGTCGGGGCTTGGCCGGTCCACGCCCATCCAAAAGTGGTAGCCGGCGCGGCCCCCGCTCGAGCAGACGTTGGTGTGCGTGTTGTGGCCGTCGACACCCCACGCGGCCAGCACCCGCTCGACAAACCCGTCCTCGCCCGGCCGTCCGACGTGGTACATGATCTCGTTCGGCCGCCCCTCGACGATCGCGCGGCGGATACGGGCCCCGAGGTCGTCCAGCACCTCGTCCCAGCCGACCTGCACCCACTTGCCCTCGCCCCGCCGCCCCGCGCGGCGCAGCGGGTACAGGACGCGGTCGGGGTCCGTGATCTGGTTCAGGGTCGCGGGTCCCTTCGCGCAGTTGCGGCCGCGCGACCCGGGGTGCTCCGGGTTGCCCTCGAACTTGCGCACCTGCAGGGTGTCCCGATCCACGTACGCGAGCAGGCCGCAGGCGGACTCGCAGTTGAAGCACGTCGTGGGGACGAGCATGTACCGCTTCTCCACGCGGCGGGCCGGCCACGCGCGGGAGTCCAGCTCGACCCAGTCGTCCCAGCGCTCCTTCGGCGGGAACGCCGCGAGGTGGATCCGGCTCGGCCCCGGATAAAACGTCTCGCCGCGCGCCTCGGTCTCCCGCCGCGCGGCGCTCATCCGCTCGCCGAGGCGCGTCAGATCCATGCGGTCCTCCTTCATGCGAGCGGCACGCACTGCCCGGCCTGCACGTAGGCGTGCTCGTACGCGAGCAGCCCCGCGAGCGCCAGCGCCGCAACGAGCGCGCCGCTCCCCGCCGGCGGCCGGGCCGGCCCCGCGAGAACCGCGGCGGCGGCCAGCACGGCGAGGGCGGCCAACGCCGCGCCGGTCCAGAACATGCGCGCGAACCGGCCGGCGAGCAGCTCGTGCGCCGCGAGCCGGCTATGGGCCGTGACGTGGGGCAGCGACGCGTCGGCCCACAGGAGCAGCAGATGGGCGAGGCTCCCGCCCCCGGCGATGGCGAGGAGCGGCCGCACGGCGCCGGGTTCCAGCCACCCCGCGAACGGGAGCAGCGCCGACGCGCCCGCGACGAGCGCCTGGAGCAGCAGGTGCGCGGGCAGCAGCGGGCTCTGCCAGAGATCCCGCGCCTTAGCCTGCGCGAACAAGTACGCGGTGTACACTGCAGAGAGCACCGCGAGCGCCAGCCCGGGCACGGCGAGGTCGCGCTGCCACGCGCGCGCTCCGGCGAGGCTCGCGACGAAGTGCGCGGCCAGGACGAGCGCGTAGGCGCCGATGATAAAGGCGCCGCGGACGAGCCAGCTGCCCCACTGGGGCCGCGTGAAGATCATGTAGAACCGCTCGGGATGCTTGAGATCGGCGATGAGGAGCGCGCCGGTCGCGGCGAGCGCCGCCCCGCACAGCAGCGGCGCGACCCAGATCCACAACCTGCTCGTCCACGGCAGCGCGCCCCCGAGGAGCAGGCCGAGGAGCACGAGATAGGCGCCGGACGCGATGCCTTTGGTCCACGTGTACAGGCTGACGCGCCACTGCCACGGCGCCCCGTGCGGGATGTCGTAGCTGAGGAGCGCCTCCGCGGACGTCGTGGTCCACGACGGCGGAACGCCGGCGGACACCTGAGCCGGGCCCGCCCCCTGCTCGCTCCACATGAACACGCCGCCCTCCGGCCGCCGCGCGCCGAGCGGGTCGAGCGTCGCCTGATGCGCCCCGACGTAGAAGAGCTTGGGGCGGGTGTTCTTCTCGGGCCGGCGCACCGCCACCGGCGCGCGATTGATGAGGCGCGCCACCCCCGAGGCCGGATCGTTCATGTCGCCCACGAGGATCGCCTCGGTCGGGCACACGACGACGCACGCGGGCTCCAGGCCGACGTCGAGGCGATGCGTGCAGAAATTGCACTTCTCCGCGGCGTGGTCGTCGGGGTTGATGAAGATCGCGTCGTACGGGCACGCGGCGATGCAGGCCTTGCATCCAATGCAGATCGTCTTGTCGAAGTCGACGATCCCGTCCTCGCGCACGAACATCGCCGACGTCGGGCACGCCGCCGCGCACGGGGCGTCGTCGCACTGATTGCAGCGCGTCACCTGAAACGCGCGGCGCGCCTCGGGAAATACGCCGATGTCGACCGATTTGACGTACGTGCGGGTGACCCCGACGGGCACCTCGTTCTCTGACTTGCAGGCGACCGTACACGCGTGGCAGCCGATGCAGCGCGTGTGATCGATGACCTTGGCCCATTTCGGCGGGCGCGCTGCGACGCTTGAGCGGACGCCGCCGGCATGCGCGCCGGCGGCCTGGACCGCGGGAGGGAGCATGTGGCGTTGCTTCGGCGGCGCCACGTGCCGGTCCCTCTTCGCGACGACGCTCGGCCCCACACCGGCGGTCGCGCCGGCTACCGCACCAACGAACCCTCGCCGAGAGCGGGCCGGCGGGATGCGCACGGCCGCGCGGCGAACGGACAGCGCATGCGCGCACCGGCTCACGTCACGGCGAGTGTCCGGCGGTGGCTCAAGGCGTTCGAGGCGCGCGTGCGCGCGGCCGACTTCGCGGCGGCGCGCCCGATGTTCGCGAGGAACGTGGTCGCGTTCGGCACGCGCGCGGAGGTCGCGACCGGTCGCCGCCGCCTCGAGCGCGACCAGTGGCGCCACGTCTGGCCGGCGATTCGCGGCTTCCGGTTCAGGCTGAGCGAGCTACGCTGCCTCGGCGGCCCCGACACGGTGTGCGCCGTCGTGCCCTGGACCTCGCGGGGCGTCCGCGCCGACGGCACCACGTTTTCGCGGCCCGGCCGGGCCACGCTGTTCCTCGTGCGGGCGGCGGGGCGCTGGGTGGCCGTGCACTCGCACTTCTCCCTCGCGCCGGTGCTGGGGGATGGACGCGCCGCGCCACGGCTCGCGCCGCGGCGGGCCCGGCGAGCGCGTTCTAGCGGGGCAGCCTGACCCCGCGGGCGATCTCGACAAACACAACGAGCGAGTCCGGGTTGCTCATGGCATCCCGGGACGCCGCCTGTTCCGGCGGCGTCCCGGTGAGGATCCTTTTCACCGGCACCTCGAGCTTCTTGCCGCTGAGCGTGCGCGGCACCTCGGCGATTTCGTAGATTCGGTTCGGGACGTGCCGCGGCGAGAGCTCGGTCCGGATCTTTTGCGTGATGCGCTCGCGGAGCGCGGCGTCGAGCGTCGCGCCGGGCTTGAGCGCGACGAACAGCAGCAGCTGACCGTCGCGGCCCAACTCGCCCGTGTCGACCACGAGGCTGTCCACGACCTCGGGCATGTCGTCGACCACGCGGTAGAACTCGCTCGTCCCCATGCGCACGCCGGCCCGATTCAGCGTCGAATCGGACCGCCCGTACACGACGCATCCGCCGGTGTCCGTGATCTTGATCCAATCGCCGTGCCGCCACACGCCGGGATAGAACTCGAAGTAGCTCGCGCGATAGCGGCGGCCCTCCGGATCGTTCCAAAAGCCCACCGGCATCGACGGCATCGGTTCGGTGATCACCAGCTCCCCGACCTCGCCGACGAGCGGCCGCCCCGCGGGATCGTACGCCTCGATCTTCGCGCCGAGCCCCCGGCACTGGAGCTCGCCGGCGCGCACCGGAAGCAGCGGGCACGAGAGGAGAAACGCCGTGCACACGTCCGTCCCGCCGCTTACGGATCCCAACAACAAATCCCGCTTCACGTGCTCGTAGACCCAGGCAAACCCTTCGGGCGGCAGCGGCGACCCGGTCGAGCCGATCGCCCGGAGCCGGTCGAGCCGCGCCACTCGGGCCGGCTCCACGCCGGCTTTGCCGCATCCGAGCACGTACGGCGCGCTCGTGCCGAAGTACGTGATCCCGGCGTCGTCCGCAAGGCGCCAGAGCGCCCCCATGTCCGGGCACGCGGGGCTCCCATCGTACAGGACCACGGTGGCCCCGAGCAACAGACCGCTGACGAGGAAGTTCCACATCATCCAGCCCGTCGTCGTGAACCAGAAGAACCGGTCGTCCGGCCCGAGGTCCAAGTGCAGCGTGAGCGCCTTGAGCATCTCGAGCAGGATGCCGCCGTGACCGTGCACGATTGCCTTCGGCAGGCCCGTCGTGCCGGAGGAATACAGCACCCACAACGGGTGGTCGAACGGGACGGCGTCGAAGACCGGCTCGCCCCCGGGATCCCGGACGAGCTCGGCCCAGGATCGCACGGCGCCGTCAGCGGTCGAGACGCCGCCGAGGCCGGGCACGACCACGGTGGTCTCCAGCGTCGGCAGCTCACGCCGGATCTCGCCGAGCGCGTCGCGGCGGTCGAAGTCGCGGCCGCCGTACCGGTAGCCGTCCACGCTCAACAGCACCCGCGGCGCGATCTGGCGAAACCGGTCGACGACGCTGCGGGTGCCGAACTCGGGCGAGCAACTCGACCAAACGGCGCCGAGGCTCGCCGTAGCCAGAAACGCGATCAGCGTCTCCGGGATGTTCGGCATGTACGCCGCGACCCGATCGCCGCGCCGCACGCCGAGACGGCGGAGCCCCGCGGCGGCCGCCGCCACCCGTCGGGCCAGGTCGGCATAGCTGATGCTCGCGGGCGCGCGGCCTTCGGAGGCAAACACGACCGCCGGATGCCCGTCCCGCCGGGCGAGCGCGTGCTCGGCGAAATTCAACTCCGCCCCCGGGAACCAGCGGGCTCCAAAGACGCGGCGCTCCGCCAGGACGCGCGTGTACGGGCGACGGGCGCGCACCCCGCAAAACTCCCAGACCGACGCCCAAAAGGCGTCGAGGTCGGTGACGGACCACCGCCACAGCGCGTCGTAGGAGTCGAAGGCGAGGCCGCGCGTATCGCGCAGCCACCTCATGTACCGGGTGATGTTGGCCCGCGCCCGCGCCTCGGGCGCCGGCGTCCAGAGGATGGTGCCTTCCGCGACCGCGCCGTCCACGAATCCTCCGTTTGGCCGGCATGCGCCGGCGCACGCTGCTTCGTTCGGTTCCCGCGAAGCGAGTTCAGCATCCACGTGGCCGCCTTCCTGCCGCACCGGACGAGGTGCGGACGGGCGCGCGCGCGAATCGGACGGCTATCCAGGACGCGCGATGTGGCCGGGGCCTGTCCGTTCGCGGAGGGCGCCGTGGTGCAACTATTCGAGCACGCGGTGGCAGGGTGTGTGACGTTTCTGCGCTGGTTTCGAGGCGTCGACCCGTACCTCAGCCCCGGCCGGAGGCCGCAGGCGCGGGGTGACTCGTCGGCGGACTAAGATCGCACGAGGCGTGCGCGGGACGGGCCTACCCGAAGCCGGGTTGGTCTCGGCCCTCATGAATCCGATCCAATGAGGGCCTCGACCCCTCCGGCGGCTCAGCCACCTCCGGTCGACGCCGCGACGTACGCACGTGCGTAGAACCGCCTTGCTTGCGATCTTAACTAGTTCGCCATGAAAAACGCGGCCCGAACGTCAGATCGGGTATGGAGCGGGTGGTGCACTACGGGCAGGAGTGATCCTTTTCGCCCGAACCTACCGATTGGCATCGATTACCACCAGTCGATCCAGATTGTGGGTCAGAATACCGAGCCCGAGCCATAGATCGGCGCCATCCCGTCCTCGCAATCGACTGTGGCGCCATGCGTACTTGCGACTGCCCAAGCTGA
>Ga0209060_10000115_pt1 | contig 211655 bp, 200 predicted proteins | sample Coa_R1_8_FD_187155 | JGI IMG/M metagenome (GOLD analysis project Ga0209060, IMG submission 187155) | Surface soil microbial communities from Centralia Pennsylvania, which are recovering from an underground coalmine fire - Coalmine... | ecosystem: Environmental > Terrestrial > Soil >...
TCGCTCCACCAATCGGTACGCCACCGGTTGACGCCCCTGATGAGCGAGCTTGAATCCCCCCTGCCGGCATCCTGGAAATAATGTCAAGCGTGTCGCGTCACGGGCGAGAGAGCCATTGATTCTGCGGGGTTTTTTTTCTCTCGTGCCGCTCGCCCATTCTTCGATTTGCGCGCCACTCGGCGTTTTTTGCGAATCATCACGGTAAATCAAATACTTGCGGCGCTGCGCCAAGCGTCCGCCGGAACTTTTCGCGACGCCTACCGTTGCAAAATGCTAGTTATCCGACGTAGCCGAGAATCGCGGATGTAACGTGCAGGCCGATTTCGCAGATTCGTCGCGGCGCGTGGGGAGACGTTCGATCGTGAGTCGCAACAACATTCTGTACCTGGTGATCGGGGCGCTGGTGATCGTCGTCGCCGTGCTGAGCTACGAGCTTTATCAGGATCGCCATCAGCCGGCCGGCCTCCATATCGACGTCGGCCCGAAGGGGCTGTCGATTGAGGGCAAATAAACGATCGCTGCTGCGACGCGGAGCAACTCGCAACGGCCTTGCGATAAAAAGCCGGCAGCCGACGAACGCGCCGCTCAATGGCGGATCGTCGCCGACAGTCCTGAAATTTGAATCCAACGGAGACCTCCCATGCTTCTAGTCCTGATAAACATTTTGATCATCTGCGTCGTTGGCGCGATTTGCTTCTGGGTCATCGACAGATTTGTTCGCGAAGGGCGGCTCGCCAATCTTCTTAAAATTCTGGTGGTCCTGATTTGCCTGGCGGCAATTCTGCAGCGGCTGCTTCCGGCATTGGGCGTCGGCTTCTAGTGCGGCAACGCCGCGCGCCACGTCGCGATTAAGCTCGTAAAAAACCTGCGGCGTCGATCCCTCCTGATCTGATCGTCTTCGCGCAGGCAGGTGTTTGAGTATTTCGCGTAGGGTGGGCAAAATCGCCCGCTCGGTGCAACCGCGTGGGCACCGCGCGTAAGCGATTTTGCCCACGCGGCTGCGCCCTCACGGCGCGGTGCCCACCCTACGCTTGCTGATCGTCTTCGCGCAGGCAGGTGTTTGAGCGCGTCGCTGTCTGCGCCAACCAAGCAGTCCGCCAAGGCTGGCGGCAAAGAGCGCCGGCGCCAGCGGCAAGGGCGTCACGATACCCACCGTGCTATCCCATTGCTCAATTGGCCGGCTCCTCTGTCGTGAGCAAGATCGATAAGGCGCGAATGGCCGGCGCCGCAAATAACACGAATGGAAGCATTGCCGCCCATGAGATTAGCCAGGAGAGCAGCCAGTGGACCAAAAACTCGCTCTGACCTGCGCTCGCAATCCCAGCCGCAATAAGAGACGTTAGTCCAGCTTGAATAGTGCCAAAAACAAAGTGGCTGAATCGACGTGGAATGCCGAGCATAGTGTCTCCAACGCGCTTGGAACTGCTTTGAGTAGGATTGTGCTCAATAAGCGACCTCGCGCAAGCGCATCAAGCTCTTCTGCCCATGTTGGCGATGGGTCCGAAAGCGTCGGTTCATTTGCATTGCGACGAGTGCGCTTGCCTTGCCAAAATGGAAGTCAAGCTAGAGCATGATGCGTTTAGGTCGATTCAAACTCGTCGGGTCCTTGCTTCACCTCTCCCCGGAGGGGAGAGGTCGAGCGAGCCAACGGGTCGGCGCAAAGCGCCGCCCGATGACAAGCTCCGCGAGCGAGGGTGAGGGGGTTCGGATGATGCAGAATTTTCTCAAACTTCCGAACCCCCTCACCCCAACCCTCTCCCCTGCGGGGAGAGGGAGCGCGCTGTGCACGCAGTTGGCGCCCCGACCTAAACTCATCATGCTTTAGGGCACTAAACGATAAGATTGAAACCGGACGCTTCTTGCGACGGCGCGCTGCCAGCGGCTTGCGCCACAGACGCATTCCAGCTGTCGCCGTTTCCACTATTGGCGCCGTTGCCGCCATCCGATGGCACGACCGACCCGCCGAAAATCACGTCGGGACCGAAATTGCGCGGCGCCAACGGGTGCAGTCGCTGCTCAATCTGCTTCTGGATCTGATTGGTCGATTGATGCGGGTCCTTGCCCTCACGGGCCCTGTCGACGTCGCAGCAGTTCATACACAGATAGCCGTTGACGATCTGCACGCGTCGCCCCCCGCAGTGAAGCTATGGGTGGTCGGTAAAGCGGTCGTAAAATTTGCGATCACGACCGCGTGAAAGGTGAGGATGGCTCGGGAGGAATGGAATAAAGGACAAAAAATGCCGTGCGTCATCACGACGTTTCAACAGCGCTCCATTCGAAAGCTGCTCTATGCTCCGAAAACAGCCATCAGCAAGCTCAAGGCGGGCCCATAAGGCCGGGAACGACCTTTGGCATCGTCTTTTCAGAGCTTCCGTCTACAAGACGCCAACGAAAGATCGGGTCTGCATCCATCCATTCGAGCAACTGAAGGATGTCCTTGCCGTCGGCCTCGGTCAGAGGGCCTATTTTTGCGTGCACCGCGGCGAGGGCGAGCACAAGAGCCTCCTTCACCAGGGCGGTGTTTCGGTCAGCGTAAACTCTCATTGTCGCTCCCATTGTTATCTGCAGCCCGACTTTGGCCGTCGAGCATACGGATGGCAAAGATTTTAGTCAGTATCGGTTTGACTCGCCATCGCTGTTGCGGAAGCGGACCGCGCCAAGAGAGAGCCTTCTCATACACACTTCGGATTGACATCGCCATCGCTTCTCCACTAACCGCCTACGGTCGACCGAGTAACCGGCAGGCGGCGCGACATGCACGAACAGCACGACGCGAAGGCAATCATCAGGCTCGGCCAGTTGGAGCTGGATCAGGCACAATTTGCCATTCGATTTGCCGGCCGAAGCATCCATTTAGAGGTGATCGAATACCGGCTATTGGCCGCATTGATAAGGCAAGGCGGCGATGTGGTGACATACCGGACGTTTGCCGACGCTTACGGCTGGAACGAATACGACGAATCGCACCTGCCCAAGATTCTGTCCGCAGTCGTTCGTCGGATCGGTCGGCGGCTCGCCGCGGTGAATGCTCCGAATTTAATTCGCTGCGTCGAAGGCACTGGCTACCGCCTTGTCACCACCACCGGTGGCTCATGACCGGCCGATGTGGCTGCGTCTCCGATGACGAAGCGTTTTGCCGCCTGCTAGCGTGGGCGAGCAAAATTCTGGTTACTGAAGGCATCCACCGTGCGTCGCGGCGGCCGTTCGCAGGCGCGGAGAAATAAAATGTTGGCAGGGCAGGGACCAAAGGGGTGCTTTCTGTTGCGGATGATTTGCGCGTTGCTGGGCACGATGATCGCCGCGTGCTGCTCCACCGCGTCGGCGCAGCAGCCGATCGCGCTGCGGCTCGGCTTCAACGCCAATTCGGCGCGCAATATCGGCGAGGTGCCGAACGCGGTGGCGGCGCGCTACGGCTTCTTCGGCCGTGAGGGTCTGGCCGTCACCATGGTGCCGCTCAAGGGCACGACCCACATGGTGGCTGCGCTCGATGCCGGCGAGGTCGATGCCACCGGCACCGCCACGCCCTACATGATCGAGGCGGCGCTCCAGGGTTCCGATGCGGTCGCGGTGATCGGCGGCGTCGCCAATCCGATGTACAGCCTGATCGCCAGGCCGGGGATCAAGAGCGTCGCCGATCTGCGAGGCAAGCTGGTCGCGTTGTCGGCGCCGCCCGACACCATCACGCTGTCGACCAAGATGCTGCTCGCCAAGGGCGGGCTGCACGACGGCGATTACCGCTTCAAGGAGATCATCGGCAGCGCTCAGCGCGCCGCATGTCTGGTCAGCGGCAACTGCGATGCGGTGCCGCTCAGTCAGCCCGAGGACGTGGTGTTGGCGCGCCAGGGATTTTTGAAGCTCGGCGATTCGCTCGAGGTCGTGCCTAATCTGCAATTCAACGTCATCGCGGCGCGCCGCTCCTGGGCGGCGGCGCACCAAGCGGCGATGGTGGCGCTGGCCCGCGCGTTCGGCGCAACCTTCCGCTTCCTGCGCGACCCGGCGCACCGCGACGAGGTGGTGGCGGCGATCGTCGACACCACGGGCGCCGACGCCGCGGCGGCGCGCGCCATTCTGGCGCTGTATTACGAGCCGGACCGCGGGGTGATGCCCAGGCACGGCGAAATCAGCATGAGCGGCATGGCGGCGGTGATCGCGCTCCTCGGCAGCGCCGGCCGGATCCAGCCGCCGCTGCCGGGCGCCGAGCGCTTTGTCGATCTGCGCTATCTGCACGAGGCGGGCCTGCAATAAACCGGCCGCCGGATGCGTGGTTGCGCCGGCTGGGCCGCGCGCGTATATACATTTTCAAACGAAAGTTTGAAAATGGAACAAGCATGACGCGACCTTCGGAGATCACCCGCGACCGCATCCTCAAGGCGGCCGAGCGACTGTTCGCCGAACGCGGCTACGACGGCACCAGCATCCGCGCCATCGTGGCGCGCGCGCGGGTCAACCAGGCGGCGATCAATTATCATTTCGAGGGCAAGGATGGGCTCTACCGCGAGGTGTTGCGCGCGGCGTTCCGCGGCCTCACCGAGGATCAGCTCGCGCATAGCGACGAAACCGCAGGCTTGCCGCGCGAGCAGGCGCTCGCCGCGTTCGTGCGCCGGCAACTGCGTCCGCTGTCGGCGCGCGATGAAGCAAGCCGCCACATGCGCATCTTCAATTGGGAGACGGTGCGGCCGACGCCGGTGTTCCGCAAATTGCTGAGCGAAGAGGCGGCGCCGTTCATGGGCCTGACCACCGAATTGGTGCACCGCTTTCTGCCCGAAGCCGACCAGCGCACCCTGACGGTGGCGGCGATCTGGCTGCTCGGCCAATGCAGCGTGTTCGTGCGCAATCGCGAGCAACTCGCCGGGCCGCCGCTGGGCCTCGAACTCGACGATTCGGCGGTCGACTGGCTGGCGGAGCTTTTGAGCCGCTGGACGGTGCAGGGCCTGGGCGCTGCCTGAGGCGTAGGGCGGATTAGCCGAAGGCGTAATCCGCCGCACGACCTGCCGACCAAATGGCGGATTACGCTGCGCTAATCCGCCCTACGGACTGAGCTGCCTCCAAGTTCCGCAGGAAAGCCCGGGGACTGCCGCAAAATTTCCTTGCTTCGGGCCGCGATCCGCCTTAAACGAATGTTTGAAATTCAATCGATCGTTTGAAAAATGCGATGGCTCCCGGGAGCACACCTCATGCAGCATTGTGGGACGGTGGATCGAAGCGCAGTTCTGCCCAAGGCGGCGCCGCTGTTCGCCCGCCTGCTCAGCAAGTTGGTGCTCGAAGTGCTGCCGGCGTCGCTGGCCAGCGTAATCGGCGCGCTGCTGCTGGCGCATTACCAGTTCGGTCATCCGTCGCTGCCGACCGGCGGCATGGCGGCCACCGCGCAGGCGCCGGCATCGCCGGAAATGCTGCAGCTCGTGCGTGACGAGCACGATCTCATTCGCCATCTCATCATGGCGCAGCAGACCGCGCAGGCCGGCCGCTATGCCAGCGCCGATGCGCAGGCGACGCCGGGCGCATTGAATGCCGAGCTGGCCGCCGCCATTGCGCGCCATCCCGTCAACGCCGCCGCCGCCAACACGCCGGAGACCGGCGCTAAGACGGCCCTTGCGGCTTCGCTGCCGGCAGCGCCTGCACCGGCCGGAGCCATGCCGGCCGTCGCAGCAGCGCCGCAGGCGCTGCCGGCTTTTGCCGGCCTGCAGAACAGCGCCGCGCCGATTCCGCCGACCGAACATCGCTCGTTGATGGCGAGAATCGTCCGCGCGCCGCTGCACGCGGTCATGGCGATCGGCGGCATTCCGTCGTGGCTCGGCCATCGACTGGGCAGCGATGATGGCGAATCAGGCGAGCAGATGTTCAGCGCCGCTTCGTGAGCGTTGCGAATCGGCGACGGCGCGGCGAGCGGTTACGTCGATGGTCGGCGCCACGCAAGGCTGTGGACAATGTCAATGAAGCATTGCGCGAAACACCAAAATGCCGCGCTGCGCCTGCAATCTGGTGCCTATCGGCAACAGTCGGTGGATTCCGATGCCGAGCGGCTTGTCCGGGTGGTCAGCGGCCGGTAAGCCGGCATTGACGATGGTTGAACTGGACGCGGCGGGACCGGCGACCCAGCAGGAACCGGGCCGGCAATCTTGAGTTGGCAGCTTCGGTAGCGAGTGTATCGGCAGGCGGGCGGCGTTAGTCCTGTCCAGGAAAGGTCGCGGTCAATGCGTTCGGCCGGGAATTTTCATCCGGAGTGGGGTTATCTTGCGCCGGCGCCGAGCTTTATGCGCACGCTGCGCATTGCGCTCGTTGCGACGGCAATCGGCGCGACCGCAGGCGCCGTTGTCGTGGTGTCGCTCGTCGCGCGGCCCGCTTCCGGCACTGCCGACAGTTCGATCGCCGCGCACGCGCTGGTGACCGGCGTGCCGGTGGTGAATTCGGCATCTGCGGCTGTGGCGCCGGCACCAGCATCAGCGCAGGCTGCTGCAATTTCGGCGCCGCCCGCTGCGGCCATTCCGCAGCCGGCCGGCGCGGCCGCTGAAATCGTCGGCGCCAGCAAAAATCCAATCAACGCCGCGCCGCCGCCGCCAAGGGCCAGCGCGCCCAACTTGTCGACTGGCGCGGCGCCGGTCCAGGCCGCACGGATCGAGGAGCCGGCGGCGGCGCCGGTTCATGAGGAGAGCGCCGCGGCAGGCGAAGGCGGAGCAAACAAAAAACCGGCAGTCAAGAAACACCGCGTGGCGGGCTACGAAACCTTCCGCCGCTGGCAGGGCAAGAAATCGCGGCGCGGCGGCGGCGGATTCGCACCGCTGTTCCGGCTGTTCAGTTCGCGCGGCGGCTCGCCGTTTTCCGCCAACTAGGCCGCTCGGCCCTGTTGCGCGCTAGGCGCAAACTTTCCGATATTATGCACCCGATCGTCAGGCTAGTCGGCGCCGGCTTCCCTGCCGTTCGTGCGTCTCGCCGGATCCGAACCAAGGGAGAGCAGTCATGCCGGAAGTCGTCGTCTACATGCTCGAAGGCCGTTCGCTCGAACAGAAGCGCGGGCTGATCAAGGACATCACCGCGGCCGTGGTGAAGAACGCCGGCGCCAAGCCGGACGCCGTCACCGTGTCGCTGGTCGAAACCGCCAAAACGTCGAAAGGCAAAGGCGGCGTGTTGTTCAGCGAGATGTCGGCTTAAGCTCACCGCATCGTTTGCACGCATTGAGCAGGCGCTTGCGCCGCCCGACACGGCGGCCGCAAGCGCCTCGTTGTTTTGTCGGCTTTTTTGCCGGCTTGCGCACCGCCGATGACAATGTCGTGAGTGCGCCGCACAATAATCTTGCTGCACTGCGGTAGAATGCCGATAATGAGCCTCGTAACCAGAGAATCGCCGAGGCATGGCATGAGCAACGCGGTTTGGGACACAAAGGACGGAAGGCGCCGGGTGCGCCGCGATCCGCCGACCATCGAAGAGGCGGTGCTCGCCGCGCAGGGCCTGAGCGACGAAATCGGCGCGCAGGCCGAGATCGTAGCCGCGCTGATGCACATTTCCGCCGACGAGGCGAGGGGCGCGGTGCTGCGCCTGGCGCAGCGCAAGTCGGTCGACCGCATCACCATTCCGGCGCGGACCGGCCGCGCGGCGGCTCACGCGGCGCCGCGCGCCGTCGTGGTCGAGCGCATCGCGCCGCGGCGCGGTCTGGCGGCGCGCCGCTAACCGAGCGCCGGTTGCCTTGATGCGTGCCGCGGCCCAACGCGGCCGCCGCGGCTGGGCCGGGCCGGCCGATTGAATTATAGTGCCGCGATTGTGCCGCTCGCCGCGGAGGTCTTCGCGCGATGAACGACAAGACGCTGGTCAAGCCGCGCACCAAAACCAAAACCAAGACGCAGCGGCCGCCGCTCTACAAGGTGATCCTGCTCAACGACGATTACACGCCGCGCGAATTCGTCGTGCAGGTGCTCAAGGCGGTGTTCCGGATGAACGCCGAGCAGGCCTATCGGGTGATGATGACGGCGCACCGGAAAGGCGCCTGCGTCATCGCGGTCTACACCCGCGACGTCGCCGAAACCAAGGCCAAGGAGGCGACCGAGCTCGGCAAGAGCAAAGGCTATCCGTTGTTCTTCACCACCGAGCCGGAAGAGTAGCGCGTAGCGCCGGCCCCGCCCCGCCCCGATTGACCGAGACGGTGCCGGGAACGCGGCGGCGTTTTGGAGGTTGCCTAAAAGACCTTTCTGGAGCGGGGGCTCATGACGGGGACCGCCATGGCGCCTTTGATCTATCCGGAACCAACCTGGTCGAACCGGTTCGGCCGCGTCGTGCGCACCCTGCAGGTCGTCGCCGTGGCGGGCGCGATCGGGGCCGTCGGCGGCGGCGTCGCGGTGATGGCGCTGGTCGGCGGCGGCAGCGCGTCGCGGCAACCGACGGCGCTCAAGGTCAGCACGGCCGATCATGCGAATGGCAATGCGGCAGATAGCGGCGCGGCCGCCGCGCCGATCGCGCCGCAACCGGACGCCGCCAAGGGTGTGGCGCAGGCCGCACCGGCCGTGGCGCCGGCTGCGGTTGCGGCTGCGGAGGCCGGCACGGAGCAGCCGTCGCCGGGCGCAGCCGAGCCATTGTCGAATGCGGCGGCCAATGACCAGCACCCTGTCGAACAGGCAGCCGCGCCGGCGGATGCTTCGGCAGCCACGCATGTCTACAACCGCGTCGAGCCGGAGCAAAAAACCGCGCCGGCGCATGCTTCGCCGGTTCGAGCCAAAGCGCCGCGCCGGATCAAGAACGCGGAGCGTGACCGCGGCAAACGCGGCGCTCCTTATTCGGCTGATCGCGACGCTCGTTATTCGGGCCAGCGCGGCGTTCCTTACCCGGACGACCGCGGCGGTCCTTATTCGGGCCAGCGTTATTCGTATCGCGATTATGATCCGCCGCCCGTGGTTCGCGCGCCGCCTGCGGGCATGCGCGGCTACTACTTCGGCGGCGGCGGCGTGTTTTACGACCGCGGCGGTTGGGGCGACTGAGCAGCGGCGTCCGGATCACAAGCCGGCGAGATAATGCGCGATCGCCTCGCGGTCGCTCTGCGACAGCGCCTTCATGAAGCCCGGCATGTCGAGATTGTTGGTGCGCTTGCCGTCGGCGAAGCTGTTCATCGAGGTGAGCAGGTAGTCGTAGCTCAAGCCGGCGAGCCGGGGCGCCGGCTGGCCGCCGACGAAATTCGGCTGATGGCAGGCCTTGCACATCTCGGCGCTCTGCGGCGCGGCGGCGGGGCTGTTGGTATGCGGCTGCTCCGGCCATTGCTTGGCGGCGAAATAATTGGCGACCTCGCGCAGCTCCGGCAGGGTGAACATCTTGGCGACCGAGGACATGAACGGATTGGGGCGGTCGCCGCTGTGGTAATCGTGCAGTTCCTTATAGAGGTAGTTGGCCTGCTGGCCCCAAATGACCGGCGTCGCCGAGTTGATCGGCACGCCCTTCTCACCGTGACATCCGGCGCAGACCTGCACCCGCGATTCGATGTCGTCGGCGGCGCTCGCCGGCACTGCGGCGATGGCGGCGACGACGAGCGCGCCGAATACGGACGCGGCCAGACTCTTGTGCATGATTTCCAACCCCTGTTGTCGTTTCTGCCGGCCCGCGGCGGACCGATCGGCGCGCCGGCCGAAGAGAGCGCGGCGCGTGCCCCGCCGGTATTGTAACGGCTTTGCCCGGTTTGTCAGCCAGCCGCGCCGCCGAGCTTGCGCCTGAGCCCGGCTTCGCCCCAGCCCATGACGACGTTGTGATTCCAGGTGAACACCGGGCGCAGCACCGGCGCGAGCAGGCGCTGCCACGGCTTGGTGACGTCGACGATCCACTCGTAACGTACCCGCGTGGGCGCGCCGTCGCCGGACAAGGTCCAACGGCCGAGGCCGGTCAGCTCGCCCTCGGCGCGGCCCTCGATCAGCACCATCGACTCGATGCGCGTCATGCGCATGTCGAAGGTCAGCGTGTAAGGCAGCGCCGTGCGCCAGGTCATACGCCGCACCGCGCCGACGCCGTTTGCATCGCCGTCGGCAAGCCGCTCGACCGCCGCCACCGCGCGCCACCACGATGGCCACTCTTCCGGCGCCATCAACGCCCGCCACACCGCCTCGCGCGGCGCGGCGAACGACCAGTCGGTGACGAGATGGAAGGAGGTCGTGGGCATGCCAATGGATTGTAGCGGTGTGAACGCGCCGCGCCATCCGCGATTGCGGACGCCTGGAGGTTGTGTCATCCTTACAATCGCCGAGTGTTTGAACGCGCACGCGCGGATAGTCTGCCTCTGCGCCGCGCGCGACGGCCGATCGAGCGTCAATCAATAGGCGGGCAACGGGGAGGGTTTCGATGTCAAAGATCTTGGCAATTTCGACGGCTGCGGCGCTTGCTCTTACGATCGGGCTGGCGAGTACGCCGAGCTCGGCGCGCGTCGGCCAAAAATGCGGCGGGATTGTCCCGATAACCTGTGGGCCTGGTGAATTTTGCCAGCTGCCGACGGGCGTATGCTTCGCTCCCGATAGACAAGGCCGCTGCGCTCAGGTTCCGGCGGGGTGTCCGAAGAATACGAAGGACCTGCGCCCGGTCTGCGGCTGCAACGGCGTGACCTACGGCAACGATTGCGAGCGCAGAATGGCGCGCGAGAACAAGCGGCATAACGGCCGCTGCTGAGCCAAGGCCATCGTCTGGCCCGCAGGTGAGGCGCAACGCAGGACGTTCCTGAAAGACCAAAAACCCGGATGGGTGGGGCTCATCCGGGTTGCAGGATCAGCTGGCGCCGGGAATCAACAAATCTTCATCGGCGAGCAATTCGCGCAGGTCGCCGATCGCCTCGATGGCGTCCTCTTCGTCGGCCACCGCCTTGAGGCGATGCCACACCTCGCGCCACGGCTCCGGCCGGCCAAGCCGCATCGCCTCGTCCACATAAGCGCGCGCCTCGTTGAGTGTCGTCAGCCGGCGCGGCCGCGGCGCGTCCTTGATGACAATCGGCGGGGCGATCGGGACGTCATCCATGGGGCGATTGTAGCGCAGTGCAGCGCAATCGCGAAGGATTCGCGGCAAGCGCAATGGTAGCACGGTGCCGAAACTCGTAATATTGTTGTGGACGGGTGGGTTGCAACCGCGGGGAGGGAGCCATGGGGCTGTTCGACAAGGTCTGGCATCTGCCGCTCAACTGGTTCGGCCTGCAGGACATTCCGGCCGTCCCGGTCAAGTTCTCGGGCCTGCTCGACACCATCTTGAAGCTCGTCAAGCGTGCCGAGCAGAGACTGCGGGCGCGCCATGGCCTGACCAACCTCTATACGATCGGCGGACAGACGGCCACGGCCGAGCGGTTCATGTACGGCCCACAAAAGCTGACCGCGCTGTCGCTCGAGCGTGCCGAGCAGTTCGCGATATCGTGGACCAATTATCAGGGCGTGTTCGCGCGCTATGCCCATCTGATCCCGGATTATGCGGCAACGCTGAGCGACCCCGAGCATGCGACGCGTCGGTTCTGGCCGCTCATCGCCGAACAAGGTTGCGCCTTCAATCTGTTGATGCTGCACAAGGCCGGCGCCGCCGATCTCAGCCGCCTGCACGATCAGTTCGCATCGGCCTGGTCGGCGGACTGGGACAAGCTCGCCGAGCGCGGCGGACTGTTTTTCATCGATCTGAGCATCTTCACGATGCTGACGCCGGGGGCGCTGGCCGGTTTTCCGCGCTTTACTCCCGCGACCGTGACGCTGCTGGCGCAGGATCCGGCGACCAAGGCGCTCACCCCATTCGCGGTGCGGGTGTCCGGGCAGGACGACGCCGGCAAGCAGTATTTCGTCAAGGGGCAGGCGACCGCTTCGGCGTGGCTCTACGCGCTGCAGGCGGCGAAGACGTCGCTGACGGTCTACGGCATCTGGCTCGGCCACGTCTATCACTGGCACATCGTCACCGCCGCCATGCAGATGGCGATGTTCAATACGCTGAACTCCGATCACCCGGTCTACAAGCTCGTGGCGCCGCAATCGAATTATCTGTTTCAGTTCGACGAAGTTCTGCTGGCGGTATGGAATGCGATTGCGCCGCCGACCTCGGTCACGACGCGGTCCGGCATCCTTCGGCTGTGGAACCGCTTCGGCAAAGGCCGCGACTATTTCGCCGACGATCCAACGACGACACTGCAGACCAACGGCATCGTCGTGGGCGACTTCACCCGGGACAAGCCGTGGGACCTCTACCCGGCTGCCCAAGGATTGCTCCAGCTTTGGGACGACACCGAGCGTTACGCGAACGGCTTTGTCGACATCACCTATGCCACCGACGCGGAAGTCCGCGACGACGGGCATCTGCAAGCCTGGATGCGGCACGCGGCGGATCCCTCAGGCGGCAACATTCGCGGGCTGCCGACGCTCGACAGCCGCGCCGCGCTCGTGCGGGTGCTGACCAGCCTGATCTACCGCATCACCGCGCACGGTTCCTCGCGGCTGATGCCGGCGGCCTATCCCGGGTTGGCGTTCGTCGCGAACTGGCCGCCCTGCATGCAGATTGCCGCGATCCCGTCGCCGCAGGCGGAGCTGACGACGGGCCAATTGCTGGCCTACCTTCCCAAGACCGGCACCATCGCCTCGATGACGGACTTCTTCACCACGTTCGTGTTTACCGCTCCCTATGTGTCGTTCATTCCCAAGGAGGGCGTCGATACGGACCTGTTCTTCCCGGTCGGCGACCCGCGCAACAAGGCTCTGGTCGCCTACCGCGAGGCGTTGATCGCTTTCATCAAGAGCTACGCGCCGGGCGAGACGTTCCAGCAATGGCCGCGGGACATCGAAACGTGAAGGCGCGAGAGTCGTAGCCCGGGTGGAGCAAAGCGCAATCCGGGGCGGCTCACCGACCTTCCACGTCGTTGCCGGATACGCTTCGCTCCATCCGGGCTGCGCGTGCTACAGATGGCTGCACAGGCAGGTCACGTTAAGCGCGCATGCGGCCAAAAGGGCGAAGAAGAGTGCCTTGTGCATCGGCGGCTCCGAGAATCGGCACGCGGAGCATGAGCGAGACTCGGCGGAGAGTCCCAAAGTTTGTTTTTCCGGGGATTCATATCTCGTTAACCGAAGGCGGCGCGATTCTCCGGGGGTTACGCCGGCTTGCTTTTGCGCAGACCGGCAGATGAAGATGCGACAGGCGAGGGGGCGACCATGCCGCAACGGGTTTTGATCACCGCCGGCGCCGCCGGCATCGGCCGCGAATTTGTCCGCGCGTTTGCTGCGACCGGCGCGCGCGTGTTCGTCTGCGATATCGACACGACGGCGCTCGAGGCGATTGCGAAAGAGATCCCCGGGTTGATCGCGCGGCCCTGCGATATGGCGCGGCGCGCCGCGATCGAGCGCATGGTGCCGGACGCGGTCCAAAAGCTGGGCGGGCTCGACGTGCTGATCAACAATGCCGGCGTCTCCGGCATGACCTTGCCGGTCGCCGATTACCCGCCGGACGACTGGGACAAGGTTTTGGCGGTCAATCTCACCGCCATGTTCGACGTCACCCGGCTGGCGATCCCGCATCTCAAGCAATCCGGAGGCGGCGTCATCATCAACATGTCGTCGGTCGCCGGCCGCTTCGGCTTTCGCAACCGCAGCCCCTACGCCGCCACCAAGTGGGGCGTCATCGGCTTCACCAAGACCTTGGCGATCGAGCTCGGCGAATTCGGCATCCGAGTGAACGCCATCGCGCCCGGCGCCGTCACCGGCGACCGCATCGAACGCGTGTTCGCCGGCCGCGCCCAGATCAGCGGCAAGACGATCGACGAAGTGCGCGCCGAGGCGATGGCCGAGCAGTCGATCAAGGCGATGATCGACCCGAAAGACATCGCCGCGCTCGCGGTGTTTCTCGCCTCCGACGCCGCCAAGTCGATCAGCGGCCAGGTGCTGCCGATCGACAACGACCGGCAACGGGCGTGATCAGGTAGGGCGGATTAGCGGAGCGTAATCCGCCATTTGATCGCGGCGACGCGGTGGATTACGCCTTCGGCTAATCCGCCCTACGCGTTAGGTGCAAGCGCGTGACGGTGGAGACTTGATAGTGCGGCATTCAGTCACTGAACAACATTATAAACATTGTGCGTCGGGCGAGTTTGCAGGAAATGACTGGCCTCTAAAATCTTGGAGGTCCCAATGCCGCAATACGTCGTGGTTGTTAATAGACCGAACAGAATAGCGACAGTCCGTTTGTCGAGCTGCAGCTTCCTCGGACCGTCACCGCTGGAGAATTCTCCGAGCGCGCAAAGGCAAAGCTACGATGACGCGCTGGAGGCAATCCACGCGGCGCAAGAAGCTGTGCCAGACAAGTTCGGGCTCTGCGGTCATTGCCTAAGCCGTTAAAAGAAATTGCGGGTCGTCGGAGCGAGTAGCCAGTAGGGCGGATTAATAGAGCGTAATCCGCCATTTGATCGCGGCGACGCGGCGGATTACGCCTTCGGCTAATCCGCCCTACGAGCTATTTGACGGCGAGGAGCTCGACGTCGAACAACAGCGTCGCGTTCGGCGGGATGACGCTGCCGGCGCCGCGCGCGCCGTAGCCGAGCGCCGGCGGGATGATCAGCGTGCGCTTGCCGCCGACCTTCATGGTGGCGACGCCTTCGTCCCAGCCGGCGATGACCTGATGCAGGCCGATCTTGAACTCGAACGGCTCGCCGCGATCGACCGAGGAGTCGAATTTTTGGCCCTTCTTGCCGTTCTCGTAAAGCCAGCCGGTGTAATGCATCACGCAGGTCTGGCCGGCGCGCGGCGCAGCGCCGGTGCCGGCCTTGACGTCGATGTATTTGAGCCCCGACGACGTGGTCACGACATTCTGAGCGTGCGCAGATTCGGACAAGGCCAAAACTCCTGCGGTTGCGGCCAATACGACGAGGGCCGAGCGGCGCGAGAACTCTCGCATTGCGCTGTTTCTCCTGCGAGGCTGGGGCGGCAAACGGCATCGTAGCCCGGATTTGAGCGTTAGCGAAATCCGGGATGAGCGTCGAGGTTTCCCCGGATTTCGTTTCGCTCAATCCGGGCTAGGCGCTGCCGATCGACAACGGTCGGCAAGGGGCGTGAGGTAAATCGGATAAACCTAAACAAATCTAGGTTCCAGAAGAACAGGCCATGTCTCAAAAGCAGGAGGACGGTTGACTCTTGTCCCTTATATGTACTACATATTAACGGAACTATTGGAGTACCTACCATGTCGAAATACGCCGCGCTCGGCGATTACCTCAAGCGCCAGCACCGTGAAATGGTGCCGCTGACGTTCAGCGAGATCGAAAGAATTACCGGCACCAAGCTGCCGCCGTCTGCGCGCAAGCACCGGCCGTGGTGGAGCAACAATCCGCAGAACAGCGTCATGACCAAGGTATGGCTCGGCGCGGGTTTTGAAAGCGAGCAGGTCGATATGCAAAACCGCAAGCTGGTGTTCCGCCGCATGCACAAACCGAAGGCATCGGAGCGCCAGGGGGCGGTCGGCGAGAAGCCGTTTCACCCGCTTTGTGGGCTCATGGCGGGATTGCTGCGCGTTATGCCCGGCACCGATCTGACGCAGCCGGCCGATCCGGATTGGGCGGCTCGCCTCGATGCAGAGTTCGGGCCCGAGCAGAGGGAGAAGTGATTGCAATCGCTTCTGCTCGACACCTGCACACTTGTTTTCCTGACTCAAAACCGGCCGCTGGCGCCTAGTGCAGTCGAACAACTGCGCACCGTCAGCGAGGCTGGCGGCACGACCTTCATTTCGCCGATCACCGCGTGGGAGATCGGCATGTTGGCCTCGCGGGGCCGGCTGCAATTGCTGGTCCGGCCGGAGCGCTGGTTCGCCAATCTGTTTGATGCGCCCGGCGTAAAACTTGCGGACATGTCGCCGGAGCTGTTGATCGCGTCATCCTACCTGCCGGGCAAGCCGCCCAACGATCCCTCCGACCGCATCATCGCCGCGACCGCGCGCGAGCTCGGCGCCACGCTGATCACCCGCGACCGCGCGCTCCTCCGCTACGGCGCGCAAGGCCATGTCGCGGTGCTGGAGTGCTGAGGACTTGTAGGATGGGCAAAGCGGGGCGTGTCCACGACGCCATCCTCGGCGTTTCAGATAAAACGCGTGGGCACGGCGCTTCGCGCCTTTGCCACGCTACGCTTGCTGTCGTAAAGTTCGTTTCACCTAGTCCGAGCTGCGCTTGCCAGTTTCTCAAAGTCTAAGATCAGCTTGTCGCGTTGGTGGAGTGGGTCTCGTTGCCAAATACTCCATGCTGCAAAGGCAACAAAAAATCTCGGAAGTGCAGTCGAGAAGACAGTGCCGGTTTGAATGTTCACATATCGAAACCCGCTTCGTGAGTCCGCCGAAGCTTTGATCAAAAACTCATTGTTTGTGGAGATAATGAGCCCATCCCTTGTCCACCAATGGTTGTCCGTATCTACGTCTTTCTGTTCAGCGTTGATCTCAAATCGCAAATCCGTCTTGTAGTACAAGCAGGGCTCGTCCCTTTCCCAGGTTTCGTAAAATACGACGCGAGGACGATTAGGTATCGTCGAGTTGAGGAGGACGACGGATCGATAGTCCTCCTTCGCCGATTGATCTGTGACCAGAGCTAGTAAAGAACCTTCTGCCCGGGGAATTTGCACAATAGCGCCTGGGGGAATCTGTCCCAAAGTAGCGCTATAAATCTCTGGAAAGACGTGGTTCATCCCCGGCCTCTTCTCTAGCCACGCTCAAGATCCGTGCTCCCGCATTTGCGGCAGCGCGTAGCGCTAAAAGGTCGACGTTCTCTCACGTATTCACGCTTTTCGTCTTCGCTCAGCACATCCGCGTAAAAGCTCTCACCACAACGCAGGCAGCGAAAGTGAACTCGTTTACTCATGCTCAATCCCCGCATGTGAAATGAACTCGCGCCAGAGTGCGTCAGCACTTTGTTGGGCAGACAACGGCCCTTCATTCCGCGTGCGGTGGAAAGGCAGATCGTCACCCTTCAAATAAAGTTCGTATTCATTCGCCTCGACTCTGATGAAACCGTTTGCGCTGTTACTGCTCCTCTTGGAGAAGGAATAGGTTATCGCATCGCCACCAAACAAACCGTCGTCACCGTTTCGAACGGTTATATGGGCTTCTTTGCTTCTCGATGCCTTATTCAGAACGGTGCAAGAAAACGCACCGCTGTCCATTCTCTCAAAGTGGGCTCGTATAGGATCGCCTATCCCATTGAGTTCATCGATGGATCGATGGAAATATTCCTCAATAACCGCAAAAGCCTCATGTCGAAACTCGTCGCGGTCGATGGAATCGAATTCCCTTTTAATTCTATAGCGCCGCGATGGCTGGCTAATCTGATTCCTTTCCGGTTCTTGGCGTCGTGCGGGCGTGTCATGGAGATTTGTTGCTGGAACTCTGATCAAGCGTCGAAGCTCGGTTACGACATCGAGATACGCGACATTCTCATTGGTCCAGGTGGAAATTGGCTTGCCATCTTTGGGAAGAGCTTTCAATTTCGCTAGCGGCGACGCGGTCCAGTCGCACGGCTCCAGAATAATAGGAATGACGCGAAGTGTGCCTTCCTCATGGCGCTTGAGCGCATTGTCCATCTCGCGTTGATATCAGTAATTGGAATCGAGGAAGCCTGGGCTTACCAGAGCGAGAAACAGATCGCTGTCCCTCAGATTTGACGAGACTTCGCGATCAATTTCGTCTCCGGCCAAAATCTCACGGTCGTACCAAGTCATGATTAGGTTCTCGCGGCGCAACATCGCGAGATGGGTATGCAATCGACCCAACGCCTTCTCGTCGCGATGCGAATAAGAAATAAACGCTTTACTCAAGGTTCTCTCCCGAACAAAGGGCGAATATCGTACCGAGTTTGTTCGAAAAATGGCGAAGGCGGCGAGCAGTTATCGCCGCCCACAACTTTTTAAAATCGCCGGCGGGGTGCTACGAACACCCCGTCGTGCTCCCACACGTATCGCACTTCAAACACGTGCCGTTGCGCACCAGCGTGAAGTTGCCGCAGGTGCCGCAGGCTTCGCCTTCGTAGCCTTTGGCGCGGGCTTCGGCGCGGCGTTCGGCGGCGACGGCTTTGGCGTGGGCGCGAACGTCGGTCATTTGCTCGAGCGCTTGCGCGGGCGAGAGTTTTTGCTCGACTACGGTTTTGAGCACCGTGGCGCCGGCGATTTCGGCGCGGGCGCCGGTGCCGGAGAAGGCGGTGATGTTGGAAGCCCCACCCCGGCTGCCTTCGGCAGCCGACCCTCCCCCTGCAGGGGAGGGTGATGAGGCGGCGTCGCTGCGCTCGCCGCCGTGGTCTGCTCCGCCTTGCATGACTTTCAGGCGATCGGTGCGCGAGCGGGTCAGGCCCTTGGAGACGTAGCGCGCGTCGGGGCCGGGCTTGCCTTCCTCGACGCCCTTGCCGAGCGCGTCGAATCCTTCGCCGGAGGGATCGACGTGGGCAAGGTCGAAGCGTTCCATGTAGCTCACCGCCAGCTCGCGGAACACGTAGTCCAGGATCGAGGTGGCGTATTTGATCGAGTCGTTGCCCTGCACTGGGCCGGACGGCTCGAAGCGGGTGAAGGTGAAGGCGTCGACGTACTCGTCGAGCGGCACGCCGTATTGCAGGCCGAGCGACACCGCGATGGCGAAGTTGTTGAGGAGCGAGCGCAGCGCCGCGCCCTCCTTGTGCATGTCGATGAAGATTTCGCCGAGCCGGCCGTCGTCGTATTCGCCGGTGCGCAGATAGACCTTGTGGCCGCCGACCACCGCTTTCTGGGTGTAGCCCTTGCGGCGGTCGGGCATGCGCTCGCGCTCGCGCATGACGACGATGCGCTCGACGACTTTCTCGACCACCTTCTCGGCCAGCCCGCTGGCGCGCGCCGCCGCCGGTTTTTCCAGGAACGCTTCGATGACGTCGTCGTCCTCGGTCTCGTCGGCGATGAGCTGGCTCTGCAGCGGCTGCGACAGCTTCGAGCCGTCGCGGTAGAGCGCGTTGGCTTTCAGCCCGAGCCGCCACGACAAGAGGTAGGCCTGCTTGCAATCCTCGACCGTCGCCTCGTTCGGCATGTTGATGGTCTTGGAGATGGCGCCGGAGATGAACGGCTGCGCTGCTGCCAGCATGCGGATGTGGCTCTCGACCGACAGATAGCGCTTGCCGGTGCGGCCGCACGGATTGGCGCAGTCGAACACCGCGTAATGCTCGGGTTTGAGATGCGGCGCGCCCTCGACCGTCATGGCGCCGCAGACATGGACGTTGGCGGCCTCGATCTCGCGCCGGGTGAAGCCGAGGTGGGAGAGCAAGTCGAAGGTCGGCACGACGAGATCGGCCTTGGCGACGCCGAGCTGCTCGGCCAGGAATTCGGCGCCGAGGGTCCACTTGTTGAAGACGAATTTGATGTCGAAGGCGGTCGGCAGCGCCTTTTCGACCTTTTCGATCGCCTCGTCGTCAAAACCTTTGGCGCGAAGCGAGTCGTAATTGATCGCCGGCGCTTCGGCGAGCGAACCGTGGCCGACCGCATACGTAATGATCTCGGCGATCTCGTTGTCGCCATAGCCGAGCACGCGCAACGCTTCCGGCACGGCGCGGTTGATGATCTTGAAGTAGCCGCCGCCGGCCAGCTTCTTGAACTTCACCAGCGCGAAGTCGGGCTCGATGCCGGTGGTGTCGCAATCCATGACCAGGCCGATGGTGCCGGTCGGCGCCACCACGGTCGCCTGCGCATTGCGGTAGCCGTGCTCTTCGCCGAGCGCGAGCGCGCGGTCCCAGGCGAGCTTGGCGTGGTCGGAGAGTTTTTTGTCGGCGATGGCCTTGTGGTCGAGCGGCACCGGCGGGGTGCTCATCTCCTCATAGCCGGAGCGCGTGCCGTAGGCGGCGCGGCGATGGTTGCGCATGACGCGCAGCATCACGTCGCGGTTTTCCGAAAAACGCGGGAACGGGCCGAGCTCGGCCGCCATTTCGGCCGAGGTGGCGTAGGAGATGCCGGTCATGATGGCGGACAGCGCGCCGCAGATGGCGCGGCCGGCGTCCGAATCGTAGGGAATGCCGGACGACATCAGAAGCCCGCCGACATTGGCGTAGCCCAGCCCGAGCGTACGGAAATCGTAGGAACGCTGCGCGATTTCCTTCGACGGGAATTGCGCCATCAGCACCGAGATTTCGAGCACGATGGTCCACAGCCGCACGGCGTGCTCGTAGCCTTCGACGTTGTAGCTGCTGGCTCCGCCTGCCTCCGCGGTGGCGCCATGGAACGCCAGCAGATTGATCGACGCCAGATTGCACGCGGTGTTGTCGAGGAACATGTATTCCGAGCACGGATTGGAGGCGATGATCGGCCCCGACGCCGCGCAGGTGTGCCAGTCGTTGATGGTGGTGTGGAATTGCAGGCCGGGATCGGCGCTGGCCCAGGCGGCGTGACCGATCTTCTCCCACAGGTCGCGCGCCTTCACGGTCTTGGAAATCTTGCCCGGCTTGGTGCGCCAGAACAAATCCCAGTCGCGGTCGGCTTCGACGGCTTTCAAGAACTCGTCGGCGACGCGCACCGTGTTGTTGGAGTTTTGGCCGGACACCGTGAGATAAGCCTCCGAGTCCCAATCGGTGTCGTAGATCGGGAAGTGGATATCGGTGTAGCCCTGCTTGGCAAACTGGATGACGCGCTTGATGTAGTTGTTGGGCACGTGATTTTTGCGCCCCGCCTTGATCTCGCGGCGCAGCACCGGGTTCTTTTCCGGATCGAAGCAATCGTCACCCGAGCCTTCGCAATTGATGCAGGCTTTGAGGATGGCGCGCAGATGCTGCTGGTTGATCTTGGAGCCGGTGACGAGGTTGGCGACCTTCTGCTCCTCGATCACCTTCCAGTCGATGAACTGCTCGATGTCGGGATGGTCGGCGTCGAGGATCACCATCTTGGCGGCGCGGCGCGTGGTGCCGCCCGATTTGATGGCGCCGGCGGCGCGGTCGCCGATCTTCAAGAAACTCATCAGGCCGGACGATTTTCCCCCGCCGGACAGTCTTTCGCCTTCGCCGCGCAGTCTTGAAAAATTCGAGCCGGTGCCGGAGCCGTATTTGAACAGGCGCGCTTCGCGCACCCATAAATCCATGATCCCGCCCTCGTTGACGAGGTCGTCGGCGATCGACTGGATGAAGCAGGCGTGCGGCTGCGGATGCTCGTAGGCGGTGGCGGACTGCTTCAGCTCGCCGGTCTTGTAATCGACGTAGAAGTGGCCCTGGCTCGGGCCGTCGATGCCGTAGGCCCAGTGCAGGCCGGTGTTGAACCATTGCGGCGAGTTCGGCGCCACCATCTGCATCGCCAGCATGTAGCGGTGCTCGTCGAAGAACGCGCGCGCGTCTTCTTCGGTTGAGAAATAGCCGCCCTTAAAACCCCAATACGTCCAGGTGCCGGCCAGGCGATCGAACACCTGCTTGCAGGAATGCTCGCCGACATGGCGCTCGCTCTCCGGCAGCGCGGCGAGGGCCGCCTCGTCGGCGACGCTGCGCCACAGCCAGGACGGAACGGTTTCCTCCTCGACCTTCTTCAGGCGCGCCGGCACGCCGGCTTTGCGGAAATATTTTTGCGCCAGCACGTCGGAGGCGACCTGCGACCACTGCTCGGGCACCTCGACGTCGTCGGCATGAAAGACGATCGAGCCGTCGGGATTGCGGATTTCGCTCGTGGTCAGGCGGAACACGATGTCCGCGTAAGGCGATTGTCCGGCTTTGGTGAAACGCCGCTCGATCCGCATGTCTTGGCCCCTTGTCCTTCCCTTTTTTGTCCGGTGCCGGCGGCTGAAGCGAAAAGCCCGCTCCAAATATAAGCCGCCGACGGCTGCCCCGCGACGCGGCCCTGCACTTTGGCCGCGCCCCGTCTCACTCCTGTCGGCTCCGACACCCACCCCAAGTCCGGTTCAAACGGCCGGATCTTTGTTGCGACGCGCAAACCGCTTCCAACTTGGCGCTGCCACAAAGGGTGACACTTTCCCACGCGCGCGCCGCACGCGGCGCGCGATGTCCCCAAAACCCTTTGTGGAGAGCCCGGCGGACTCTGCTACCCGCGCGCCGAACTTTCGAAGGCTAGGCCAAGGCGGCGGGTCACGTCAAGACTTAGTATGAAAATCTGAATCAACCGCTAAATGTGGGGATTGCGGGGACGAATCGCCAGCCGCAACGCAAGTATCTGAGATTCGTCGGGAATCCCCAAGCGGCCTGAGCGCGCAGGCACTGTCCTTGTGGACGAAAAGCGGCATTTGAGGTGACTTCGACCCGCGGCGCGCCGAACTCGCTAGGTCGGCGACCAGACGCTTGCGATTGCGGCGCTCCTCCTCGCGTCACGCGTCTGTCACGTAATGACGGGCCTTTCTCGGCGATTCTGCGTGAGACGCCTCGGAAAAATCGGGTTTTCCGCATGCTGCGTCCTCACGCCGTCCGCTAACCCATTGGAATCCTTACCAAGAATCGCACCACCGCGAACGGCGCCCTGGTCCCCGCCGATTCTTTCCATCTTTATTCGCGCAAAAGCCGAAATCCGGTCTGCGTTACTGCGGCAAACCGCCGGGACACGAAATTCACCGGCACAGATGCGCCTCGATCTGGTCGACCGGGTGCTTGGTCAAATCCTTGTCGATCTCGGCGACGATCTTGGCTTTGACATCGGCGTGAAAGACGCGCCGCAGCTCGGCCAGCGTGCGCGGCGGCGCCGCCACCAGGATCGCCGGCACGTGGCGGCTGCGCACCACGTCCTCCAGCGCGGCGGCGACCCGCTCGGCGAAGCGGTGCTCCTCGAGCTCATGCCAATCGGTCTCTTCCATGCCGCTGCGGCGGTGCGAGCCGGCGCTGGCAAAGCCGCGGCCGGGCTTGTCGGTGCCCTGTTCGCGGCTCGGCGGATTGTCGTCCTTGAACACCTGCTCGGTGCGCAGATCGGGAATGTGCGCGTCGCCGATGTTGCGCAGAAACAGCGCCTTGCGGCCGTCGCCGACAAACACCAGGGCGTCATGCGGTAGCTTGGTCATGGCAGTCACTCCAAAGGTCCAATGCGCGCCGGGCGGCAGCGGTTCCTGCCGCCGATCGGCTCGAAGCCTCGCTGTTGCGGGCGAATTCGGCATTGACGCGGATCAATCGGGATGTCGCGGCGAGGCGCTTGATTAAGCCGCCGATCGGGCGTTGAATTTCGCCGCCGCCGCGGCCGCTTTGCAAAACGAAAATTCAGCCGCGGCGAGGGGAGAAACGTCATGACCGCCATCGAACGGCGCGCCTTCGTGCAAGGCGCGGGGCTCGGCGCGCTTGCCTTCGTGGTCGGCGGCGCCGAAGTGCTGTTGACGCCGCGGCAGGCGCATGCGCAAGCGCTGCCGTTGCGCACGCTGTCGGCCGAGCAGGCGGCGACGCTCGACGCGCTCGGCGAAACGCTGGTGCCGGGCGCCAAGGAAGCCGGCATCACCCAGTTCGTCGACCAGCAGATTTCGGGGCCGCCGGAACGCGCGCTCCTGCAGGCGCGCGTCCTCAACGTCCGTCCGCCGTTTGCCAATTTCTATCGCGCCGCACTCGGCGCCGTCGATGCGGCGAGCAACAAGAACAAGGGCCAAAAATTCGCCGCGCTGTCGGCCGCCGAGCAGCACGATTTCGTCGGCCAGATGCGCATCAACAAAGTCGAAAACTGGCAGGGGCCGCCATCGCCTTTCGTCTTTGCGGTGCTGCGCAGCGATGCGGTCGACGTGGTCTACGGCACCATGGAGGGCTATGCCGCGCTCGGCATTCCCTACATGCCGCACATCGCGCCGACGCAGAAGTGGTGAGGAGGCGGTCATGGCTAACGAAAAAGTCGATGTCGTCGTGGTCGGCTCCGGCGCCTCGGGCTCGGTCTATGCCGCGGTGCTCGCCAAAGCCGGCAAGAGGGTCGTGGTGCTCGACAACGGGCCGGACTGGAAACTGACCGACCTGATCAGCTCCGACATGTGGGGCCGGCGTCTGAAACCGGCCGGCGGACCGATCCTGCTCGGCGGCAAGAATCCGTTCGCCTACGCCAATCAGGGCGCCTATGCGGTCGGCGGCGCGGCGCTGCATTACTTCGCGCAATTCCCGCGCTACCTGCCGACCGACTTCAAGATGAAGAGCGAGCACAATCGCGGTCACGATTGGCCGATCGCGTATGAGGATCTGGCGCCGTTCTACGACAAGGTGGCCGAAGACGTCGGCGTGTCCGGCGACGCCAAGGCGGAAGAGACATGGCGGCCGGCCGGCAAGCCCTATCCGATGCCGCCGATGAAGACGTTTCCGGCCGGCGAGGTCTGGATCAAGGGCGCCGAGGCCAACGGCGTTCGGTTCATTCCGATGGCCAACGGCATGAACTCGACGCCCTACAAGGGCCGGCCGGCGTGCCTCTACGACGGCTGGTGCGCCGTCGGCTGCCCGATCGGCGCGCTCGCCAATCCGGTGGTGACCTATCTCGCCGACGCGCGCAAAGCCGGCGCCGAGGTGCGCGGCTTGAGCAACGTCACGCGCGTGCTCACCAACGACGCCGGCACCCGCGCCATCGGCGTCGAATATTTCGACGACAAGAAAGAGCGCCAGGTGCAGGAGGCGAGCGTCGTCGTGCTGGCCGCCTGGTCGGCGCAGAACCCGCGCATCCTGCTCAACTCGGCGAGCGGCAAGCATCCCAAGGGGCTGGCCAATTCCAACGATCTGGTCGGCAAGTTCATGATGGCGCACCACATCGCCGGCACCTTGGCGCTGTTCGACGAGGACATCACGCCGCATATGGGCACGGTCGGCGCCCAGTTCATGTCCTACGACCGCTACGCCAAAACGAGCTATCCGGGCGCGTTCGGCTCCTCGTTCATCACCGTCGGCGCCTCGCACAAGACCAGCGACTATGCGCAGTCCCGCGGCGATCTGTTCGGCCCCGAGCTCGCCGCCTACATGAAGCGCGCCGCGCGCGGGCTCACCCATCTGACGATCTTCGGCGAGGAGCTGCCGCAGCTCGAAAACCGCATCGAGCTCGTGGCCGACAAGGACGAGTACGGCCTGCCGATGGCGCGGCTCATTCACAGCTTCGACGACGATGCGGTGGCGGTGTGGAACGCCAATTTCGAGCAGGGGCTGAAGATCGCCAAGGCGACCGACGCCAAGGAGTCATGGTCCGGCAAGGGTCCGGTGATGCCGAGCTCGCACCTGCACGGCGGCACGATCATGGGCACCGATTCATCGAACTCGGTGACCAACAGCTACGGCCAGACCCACGAAGTCGGCAATCTGTTCATGGCCGGCCCGTGCATCTTCCCGACCGAAGGCGCCTCGAACCCGACCTACACCATCTTCGCCACCGCGCTGCGCGGCGCCGAGCATTTGACGGAGCAGTGGGGGAGCGTCGCGGGGTAATTCTCCTCGCGGCAGATTTTAGGATCGTCATTGCCGGGCTTGACCCGGCAATCCATGCGGCGAGCATCGATGCGCGGGTCAAGCCCGCGCATGACGCTGGGAAGAGGGAAGGTTCGTTGCACAATGTCGAAGCGTTTCCGGCTTGAGGGAGGATATCCAATGTTTGGCTCGCGCATCGCTCTCGCTGCAATCGTCTGCTCATTGACCACGCCAGCACTAACCCAGACGCTCAATAACAAAGACATCTCGGCGGATATCGCCGTGACCATCGCGACCACCGCAATGGCTGATTGTAAGGCGAAAAGCTACAAGGTTTCGGCCGTAATCGTGGGCCGCGTCGGCGAGATCATCGTTCAGGTCCGCGGCGACGGCACCGGCCCCCATACCATGGAAAATGCGTTCAAAAAGGCCTTCACCGCGCGCACCTTCAAGATTGCCTCGGGCGAAATGGAAAAGCGGCTGAAGGACAATCCGCAGATGGGCGCGCAATTTCTAACCGGCTTCACGACCGCGCGGGGCGGCTTGCCGATCAAGATCGGCGAGGATGTTGTCGGCGCGACAGCGGTATCTGGTGCTCCCGGCGGCGAGAAGGACGAGGCCTGCGTCCAGACCGGCCTCGATAAGGTCCGCGATCAGTTGAAGTAAATCTTGAGCGCACGGCCGGGTGCGGCTGCCGCAGCATCGGCGTTTGAACACGACTGAGGGCGCCTGTTAGGATCGTGCTCCGCTTGTGTTGATACCGTGACCTCCAGGCGTCAGCTTTTGCGTGCGTCGCGCTTTGGCGGGATCTTGGACGAGAGAGATCCCAACAGAAAGGAGTCGCCATGAGCTTTTACGAGAAAGGCCCTGTTCGCATCCATTTCGAGGAGCAAGGTTCTGGCTTCCCGTTGCTGATGATTGCCGGCGGCGGGCTCAACTCCACCATCGCCAATCTGTCCGCGCCCTATTCGCCGTTCGATGCGATGGGTGAGTTCAACGATGAATACCGCTGCATCGGCGCCGACCTGCGCAACGCCAATGGCGGCCAGTCCACGGGTCCCCTCGAGATCGATCGCCCCTGGGATTCCCATACCGACGATCATCTCGGCCTGATGGATCATTTGCGCGTCGACAAGTTCATGGTGCTGGGATTTTGCATCGGCGGTCCCATGATCTGGAATTTGTTGAAGCGGGCGCCCGACCGGATCGTCGCGGCCGTGCTGGCGCAGCCCTCGGGCTCGCGGCCCGAGATGCGCGACCACTTCTACAACAACAACATGAAGGGCTGGGCGCCGCAGCTGGTGAAGCAGAGGCCCGATATCACGATGGAACAGGCGGAAAAATTCCTGACCAGGATGTATCGCACCGACCCCGACTTCGTGTTCACGGTGACGCGCGATTTCGTCCGCAACTGCGCGACGCCGGTGCTGATCCTGCCCGACGACGTGCCGTCGCATCCTTATGCGGTTGCGATGGAGGCCGCGATGCTGGCTCCGAACGCCGAGGTGAGCATGTTCCCGTGGAAGGAGCCGAAGGAGCGGATTCCGCTCGCGGTGCGGCAGATCCGCTCGTTCCTGCGCGCCCACCGCCCCCAACGGTTCGCGGCGGCGTGACGGCAACGCTACGTATTCTTGAGCAGCGCCTTCTGGAGTCCTGCCGTCGGCTTGAGAAAGAACACCAGCATGGTGCAGCCGTTGGGCGCAGTCGGCGCGTGACGGCTGCCTTTGGCGCGGATGACGAAATTGCCGGCGGTGCACTCGCCTTCGTCATCGATCAGCGAGCCCTCGAGCACGTAGGTCTGCTCCAAGTCCTCGTGCACATGCGCGGGGATGCCCGAGCCGGGCGCGAGCTTTGAGAGAATCGTCAGCATGCCGGTCTGCGGATCGTGGTAGATCACCTTCATCTTGTTGCCCGGCGAGGTCTCGATCCAGGGCACCGAATCGGTGTCGATGAAGCGCGAGGCGAGCATGTTGAGAGTTGCTGCGTCAGCCATGTATCTTCTCCTTAGTGTATCTTCTCCTTAGTGTATCTTCTCCTTAGTGTATCTTCTCCTTAGTGTATCTTCTCCTTAAGTCGAGCGGCTCGGCACGCCCGATCGCGGCGCCGTGGTGTTGCCGAACCATAGCACCGGCCCGCTTTCGTAGACAAACATTCGGGGCAGCAGATTTCGACGATCTCGAGTGATCATTGCGGAGCCGTGACAGCGCCGTGAACCCGACGATGCGAAGTGTCCCTGTCCTTATCGTCGGCGGCGGCCCAGTCGGATTGGCGCTGGCCGGCGAGCTGGGCTGGCGCGGCGTCCGTTGCGAACTCGTCGAACAGTCCGATGGCGCGATCACGACGCCGAAAATGAACGAGGTGAATATCCGCACCATGGAGTTCTGCCGGCGCTGGGGCATCGCCGACGAAGTGGATCATTGCCCGTTTCCCCGCGATTACCCGCTCGACGTGGTGTTTGTGACCAGTCTCGCCGGTCATGAACTGGCGCGAATACGGCGGCCGCCCCGTGGCGTCCGGTCGGCGGGTCAAGAGAGCCCGATGTGCCAGCAGATTTGCTCGCAGCTATGGTTCGACCCGATTTTGCGCCGGTTTGCACAGTCGCAGCCCGCCGTCAGACTGCGGCATCGCACGCGTCTGGAGGCGTTTGAAGAATCGGAAGCCGGCGTCACCGCCGAATTGCATGATTTCGAAACCGGCCAGCGCGAAACGATCAACGCTAAATATCTCGTCGGCTGCGATGGCGCCACCAGCGCCATCCGCAGCAAACTCGGCATCGAACTGCGGGGCCAGGGCATTCTTGGCTATCCGTTGCACCTCTACTTCCGCGCCCCGGACTTGTTGGCGCGTTGCGGCCGGGAGTCTGGCGTATTTTTTCTGGCGATCGACCGCGGCGGGCTGTGGGCGAATATCCGCATCATCGATCCGGCGAATGGTCTCTGGCGCCTCATGGTGCTCGACAGCGACGGCAAGCAGACGCCGGACAGCGTCGACCGCGCCGGATTGTTGCAGCGGGCTATCGGGCGAAGCATCGCAGTGGAATGGCAGGGCTTGAGCATTTGGACACGACGCAGCGTCGTTGCAAACCGCTACGGCCGAGGCCGTGTCTTTCTCGCCGGCGATGCGGTGCATCAGCTTTCGCCGACTGGCGCGCTGGGCATGAATACCGGGATCGGCGATGCGGTTGATCTCGGTTGGAAGCTCGAGGCTCGGCTCGCCGGGTGGGGCGCCGCGAATCTGCTGGCCTCCTATGACAGCGAGCGGCGGCCGATTGGCGAACGCAACGTCGGTATGGCCACGGAGTTTTATCTGGCGCACGGCGAATTCGGCGACGAACTCGTCGCGATTGAAGACGACTCGGAAGCTGGGCGGCGCTTTCGGCAGCATCTCGGCCCAAGCCTGATCCGCACGATCGGGCGAATGTTCCGAACCACCGGACTGCAGCTTGGCTACCGCTACGAATCGTCGCCAATCTGCGTCGCCGATGGGACGCCACCGCCGCAGGATGACACCGAAGAATATGTGCCTTGCGCACGTCCCGGCAGCCGCGCGCCCCATGCGTGGCTTGGCGATGGTCGCTCGACACTCGACTTGTTCGGTTGCGGCTTTGTGCTCATGCGATTTGCCGATGCGACGACAACGAGCATCGAGCAGGCTGCAATGACGCGCGCCGTGCCGCTGCAAACCGTCGCTATCGAGGAGCCCGAGATTATGAGATTGTACGAGCGGCGGCTGGTCCTGGTACGGCCGGACGGGCACGTCGCCTGGCGCGGCGATTCGCTGCCTGGCGACTGCACTGCCCTGATCGACCATGTCCGCGGAATGGGGACGACCGATGATTTGTAAATGGCGCGGCGCCAAGGCCATCGGGTTGGCGCTTGCCGGTTTGCTCATGGCCGCAGCCGCAGCGCCAGCCCAGACGAAATGGCCGACGCGGCCTGTCAAATTCATCGTGACGTTGGGCGCCGGCAGCGGCGCCGATATCGGCGCCCGCCTCATCGCCGATCGGCTCAGCCAGCGTTGGGGACAGCCGGTGATCGTTGAAAACCGTCCCGGCGGCGACGGCATCGTTGCGATCAACGCGTTTGTCAGCGCCCATGACGATCATGTTCTGTTGTACGGCCCGTCCGGCTCATTCACCGCGCATCCCTACCTGCACGACAGCTTGCCCTACAAACTGAGCGACTTGACGCCGATCACGCGGGTTTCCAACACGGTCGTGGTCATTGCGGTACCCGCGGATATCCATGTGAGAACGCTTGCCGATTTGGTCGCGCAGGCGCACGCCGAGCCCGGGAAACTCAATTGGGCCGGCGTTACCGGCACGAATGATTTCATGTTCTCCGGTTGGCTCGAACATGAGCACCTGAACATGACCAAGGTGCCGTACCGCAATGCGGTCGACGCAGCCAAGGACTTGGGGGAAGACCGCGTTCAGGTCTACCTGACGGCTCTCGCGATCGTGCGACCTCAGCTCGATTCCGGCAAGATCCGGCTGATATGCGTTACCAATGCGGCGCGTGCGCCGATGATTCCTGACGTTCCGACCGCCCAGGAAGCGGGCCATCCGTTGTTGATGCTCGACGGCCTTGTCGGCCTGTTTGGCCCGCCCAGCATGCCGCGCGATTTGCGCGATCGCATAACGGCCGACATTCGTGGCGCCGCGGATGCCACTGTTGCCGATCGATTGACGAAAACCGGCCAGATCATGAACATCGGCGGGCCGGATGAATTTGCCCAGTCGATCGACGAACAGCGCGCCAGGCTTTCCGCCATTGCAAAGGAGCTTGGCGTTTCGCCGGCGCAGTAGCGCAAAGCCGCGCGGCTCTATTGATGGAGCGATCATGTCCCTGGCCAACAAGCTTGCCGCGCTGAGCGTCACGGCGATCTGCACGGCGGCCGTGGCCCAGCCGGCGCAAGCGCAGGATTGGCCGCAGCAGCCGATCCGTCTGGTCGTTGCCTTTGGCGCCGGCGGCGGCGCCGACATCATCGCGCGCATCGTCGGCGAGGCGATGGAAACGCGCCTGCACAAGCCCGTCATCATCGATAACAAGCCGGGCGCCGGCGGCATCATCGGCAATGAATTCGTCGCCAGGGCCACGCCCGACGGCTATACGCTCGGCATGATGACCGCAGGGCAAATCATCTCGGCGGTCACGCGCAAGGACATGCCCTACGATACCGCAACGCTGACGCCGGTCGCGCAGCTGGCCTCGGCGAGCCTCCTGCTTGCCGCGCGTCCGGATTTTCCCGCAACCGGCGCCAAACAGCTCATTGCGCTTGCCAAAGCGCAGCCTGGCAAGGTCGTATTTGCCAGCCCCGGCTTCACGGCCACGCAGCATTTTGCCGGCGTGCTCATGCAGCAGATCGCCGGCGTCGAATTCCTCGACGTGTCGTTCCGCACGTCGCCCGAGGCGATCAACGCCGTGCTTGGCAGGCATGCCGACTTTCTGATCGAGACGGTATCGGCGGTCATCGGCCAGATTCAGTCCGGCAACCTCAAGGCGCTCGCGGTCACCGGCAAGGATCGCTTTCCCGCGGTGCCTGACGTCCCGGCCGCCGCCGAATCCGGCGTGCTGCCGGGATATGACGTGACCACTTGGTACGGCCTGTTCGGTCCGCCCCGCCTGCCGGCGCCGGTCGTCGCCAAGCTGAACGCCACGCTGATGGACGCGATCGCCGATCCCAAGGTGCGCCAACGCATGGAGACGGCCGGTGTGGTCGTCAAGGGCACTGCCGCGGCCGAGTTCGGCGCGTTTATGGCGAGCGAATACAAGCGCTGGGACAGCGTGCGCGCCGCCGCCGGTATCGCGCAGCAATAAGTCTCAACGTTGCACCGCGACCGGCCGGCCTTCCGCGATCGAGCGGATGATCGCCTCGAACGCGCCGACCACTTCGAGCATGTCCGAAGTCGAAACCGGAAACGGCTTGCCGGTGTCGATGGTCTCGGCAAAGCTCTCCAGCAGAACCGCGAGCGAGTCGACCCGCGGATATTGCTGGGTGGCGGGCGCCTCGCCCAAGCGGGCGACCGTGAGTGTCGTCTCGTCGCGCGCCTCGGCCCAGCCCTTGGTGCCGAACACGTGGATGCGCCAGTAGGCCGGCCCGGCGCGGACGGTGCCGAGCACACCCGTCGCGCCGCTTATGAACTCGACCAGCGCAACCGCGGCGTCGCGCGGATCGGGCGGCCGCTTTTGTGCGAACACTTTTGCATCGACGGTCGCGATCGGGCCGGCGAGATTGACGAAGGCATCCAGCACATGCAGGCCGGCGCCGGTCATGCCGCCGCCCGGCGACTCGCGCGGGTCATCGCGCCAGCCGCCTTTGACGCGGGTCGAATGCTCGTTGCAGAAGTGGCCCTCGATGTGCAGCACCTCGCCGATCTCGCCGGCAGCGACCAGGCGCTTGAGCTCGCGCATCGAGGCAAAGCAACGCTTGTTGTTGCCCAGACCAAACGGCACATCGGCCTTGGCGCAGGCCGCGATCGCGCGCGCGGCTTCGGCGCGCGTCAGCGCCAGCGGCTTCTCGCACCACACCGGCCGCCCGGTTGCCGCCGCCGCGATGATCTGCTCGACGTGAAGCGAGTGCGGCGTCACCAGGAATACCGCCTTGACCCGCGGATCGCCGAGCGCGTCGGCAAGCTCGGTGGACAGAACGAAGCCGTGGCGGCGCGCGAAATCGCCCGCCAGCTCGGGCTCCCGGCTGATGCCGCGCACGAAGGAGAGCCGCGAACTTTTGCCCTGGACCGCTTCGACGATCGATTGGCCCCAGCGGCCCAGGCCGACAATGGCTGCCTCGATCATGAGTGCAGGTGAGGCAAGATAAAATGCGTCATACTCGATTGTAGACACGGCGCTCGGCGACCGGCAATCGGATCGCCTAGTAGGCACGGGAGCAAACGATGGACGAGAAGGACCTTTACCGGCGCGGGCTTAAGCTGCGCTCCGCCATGTTCGGCCGCGAGGCGGTCGAGCAGCGCATGAGCGCGTTCGGCGAGTTCGGCAAGCCGCTGCAGACCATCATCAACGCCTATGCGTATGGCGACGTCTGGCAGCGCACGGCGCTGCCGCCGGCGACGAAGTCGCTGGTGATGGTGGCGATGATGGCGGGCGCCGGGCATGGCAACGAGCTCGGCGTGCATATCCGCGGCGCCTTGAAGAACGGCTGTACCGCCGAGCAGATCCAGGAGGTGTTGCTCCTGCTCGCGCTCTATTGCGGCATCCCGGCCGCCAATGATGCCCACCGCATCGCAGTCGATGCGTTGCGCGAGCACGGCGCATGAGGAGGGGAGGTGGGCGCTTCTTATGGGCCGGAACGTGGAGGGGTCTCTTGGAGCAACGCCGCGGCCGAATGGCCGCGGCGCCGCTTAACATCCGGGACTTATTGCTGCTGGCAAGTCGTGTCGTTGGTTGTGTCGCAATCACCTGAATTTGGCGCGACGACTACCCCAACGACCGGCTGCGTATCCCCCGCCGGCCCCATCGATGGTGCTTGTACGGCCGGAATGCTGAAGCTTGCGCTCTGGTCATCCGGTTGGCCCATCAACGCTCCTTGTGGGGACGCGATGTTGGTGACGCTCACACTTGCGCTCTGGCTTTCCGCCGGCGCGCTCTGGCCGCTCGCCGGGCCGGTGTTACGCACGATGAAGTTGCTCTGGGGCGGGCCGTTGGCGCTGAAGATGGCCACGCAGCCTTGCGCCTGCGCAGGGGCGGTGCTGCCGCAGAATGTGCTGCCGCCGCCGGTGCCCCTAATCGGGACGAAGACGTTGTTGTGTTGCGGATCGGCGGCGACGGAATGCGACGAGACTCCCGTTCCGATGACGTTTTGATCCGGCTGATTGCTCAACGAGTCGACGATGCCGAGCTGGTGCCCAGTCGGATTATTGCCTTCGCCAAGGAAGTAATGCCCGTCGTTTGGATTGTACCAGACTTCGTCAGCGCCGCTATTGCCGGGTATCTCGACCGTGCTGCCGTTGCTGGCATTCATGACCAGCGAAACGTTGTTCGTATTGGGTCCACAGCCAAGCAGGAGTGACATGCCCGGGCTGAACAGGGCTTGCGGTCCGAGCGCCATGCCCGCGGGCTGACAATTGTCGGCGACGGAGCCAGCCGCGAAGTCGGCCACGACCTTCATCGCGACCGGATCGATCCTGACGGTGTCGCCTTGCGAGTGCAGCGTCGTCGACGGGATATTCAAGTAGATGAATCCGTCACGCGAATTCCACTGGCACTGCTCGATGCCGCCGGTGGAGTGGAGAAACATCCCGTTCGCATCGGTACCGTCAAATTTGATCTTGCCGAGGATCGCGTTGTTCCCCGTGGTCGAGATGAAGGTGACGAACAGGTCCGGGTCGCCGTCGTTGGCGATCATCACCACATCATCTTTCGGATCGAAGCATAGCTCGTCGGCTCGCTGCGATCCGCCGGTGTTGACGACGTTGAGCACGTTGCCGGATTTGTAGTCGATGATCTTGACCGTGCTGTTGCCGTCGCCGGCCCAGATCTGTGGGGTGAAGTGACGGCCGTCGACGTCATCGGTCCAGAAGTCGTCCGGCCCCCGCGCGCTGAGAGTCAAGACGCCGTTCGGCCCTGATGTCGTGCTGACTCCGGTGTTGCCGACGAAATTGTTCGGCGCCGGCGGGATGATCTGTCTCACATGGAAACTGTTCACATCGATGATGTCGATCGATGAGTTGGATCGATCGGCGAGAAAGTACTGGTTAAGCCCGGGGTCGACAAAGCTGATGTCAAACGACACCAGCGGCGCGCCCGGTATGACGACCACTTGTTGCAGCGAGAACGTTTCATCGGCGACGGCCAGCGCCGGGACGCAGAGCATTGCCGCCCCGACGACCCAATAGAGCATTCGCCTCGCGGCTCGGGTCGTGTTTGTGTTTGGCGTTTTTGACATTACAAACCTCCCTGTTGCGCTCGTGCCCGGCTGATCCGGGTCCAAGCAACGCTCCGACAGTCGCCCCCGACCGTCCTCCGGGCACACCGGACTGCCAGCGTGCCCACCTACGCGCAGCAACACGCCCACGCGGCGACATCACCGCGTGGGGATTCCGTTATAGTCTGTGCCGTTCTCTAGTTTTGCGCCGGGCAACTCAGCCCTCCCCCGGGAAAAGCCGCAAACCAATCGTTAACCTTGTGTATCGTTCCACCGATTTTGGATTTATTCAAGTCCCGGCCGCTGGAGTGGGCCGAACCAGCAATCGCCGACCTAGAGCGAGGGGGCTGCGGTAATCCGCGAACCGCACTTGTTCCGCTGTGGGCGGGGTGAGCCCTTCCAGGGCCCCCTGTGGGTGGCGCAGCGGCCGAATGTCGTTTTTCAGACCGAAAGTTCACTCCGCCGCCGCTTTGCTGTACCCAAGCCGATGGTTGAGCGCGTCGAGCAGCGCCTCGGCGGCCTCGGCGATCACGGTGCCGGGCCCGAAGATGGCTGCGGCGCCGGCGGATTTCAGCGCGTCGTAATCCTGCGGCGGCACCACGCCGCCGACGACAATCATAATGTCGGGGCGGCCGAGGCGGTCGAGCTCGGCCTTGAGCTCCGGCACCGAGGTCAGGTGCGCGGCGGCGAGCGAGGAGACGCCGACGATGTGAACGTCGTTCTCGACCGCCTGACGCGCGGCTTCCTGCGCCGTGGCGAACAGCGGGCCGATATCGACGTCGAAGCCGAAATCGGCGAACGCGGTGGCGATCACCTTCTGGCCGCGGTCGTGGCCGTCCTGGCCGATCTTGGCGACCAGGATGCGCGGCCGGCGGCCTTCGTTGTCCTCGAACTCGGCGACGCGTTTTTGCACCCGCTCGACCGCATCCGCCATGCCGACCTCCCGCCGGTACACGCCCGAAATCGCCTTGATCTCGGCGCGGTGGCGGCCGAACACCGCTTCCAGCGCCGCCGAGATTTCGCCGACCGTGGCCTTGGCGCGCGCCGCATCGATGGCGAGCGCCAACAGATTGCCGTTGCCGCCCGCGGCGGTGCGGGTGAGCGCCGCCAGCGCCTCTTCGACCGCCTTGCCGTCGCGCTCGCGTTTCAAACGCGCCAGCTTGTCGATCTGCAGCTGCCGCACCGCGCTGTTGTCGACTTTGAGAACCTCGATCGGCGCCTCGTCCTTGGTCCGGTATTTGTTGACGCCGATCACCGCCTGCGCGCCGCCATCGATGCGGGCCTGGGTGCGCGCCGCGGCCTCCTCGATGCGCAGCTTCGGCAGCCCGGCCTCGATGGCGCGCGCCATGCCGCCGAGCTCTTCGACTTCGCTGATATGGCCGAAGGCGCGCGCGGCGAGATCGTGGGTCAGGCGCTCGACATAGAACGAGCCGCCCCACGGATCGATGGTGCGGGTCAGCCCGCTTTCGTGGGCGAGCACGATCTGGGTGTTGCGGGCGATGCGCGCGGAAAAGTCGGTGGGCAGAGCGAGCGCCTCGTCGAGCGCATTGGTGTGCAGCGACTGCGTGCCGCCGGCGGTCGCCGCCATCGCCTCGATGCAGGTGCGCGCCACGTTGTTGAACACGTCCTGGGCGGCGAGCGACCAGCCGGAAGTCTGGCAATGGGTGCGCAGCGACAGCGAGCGCGGATCGCGCGGCTCGAACGGCCGCATCAGCTTGGCCCACAGCGCGCGGGCGGCGCGCAGTTTGGCCACCTCCATGAAGAAATTCATGCCGATGCCGAAGAAGAACGAGATGCGCGGCGCGAAGCGATCGATGTCGAGATTGGCGGTGCGCCCGGCGCGCACGTATTCGACGCCGTCGGCCAGCGTATAGGCGAGCTCGAGGTCGGCGGTCGCGCCGGCCTCCTGCATGTGATAGCCGGAGATCGAGATCGAATTGAACTTCGGCATGTTCGCCGAGGTGTAGGCGAAGATGTCGGAGATGATGCGCAGCGACGGTTGCGGCGGATAGATGTAGGTGTTGCGCACCATGAATTCTTTGAGAATGTCGTTCTGGATGGTGCCGGCGAGTTTGTCCTGCGCCACGCCCTGTTCTTCGGCGGCGACGACATAGAGCGCCAGCACCGGCAGCACCGCGCCGTTCATGGTCATCGACACCGACATGCGGTCGAGCGGGATGCCGGCAAACAGCGTGCGCATGTCGTAGATCGAATCGATGGCGACGCCGGCCATGCCGACGTCGCCGGAGACGCGCGGATGGTCGCTGTCGTAGCCGCGATGGGTGGCGAGATCGAAGGCGATCGACAAGCCTTTCTGGCCGGCGGCGAGATTGCGCCGGTAGAAGGCGTTGGAATCCTCCGCCGTGGAGAAGCCGGCGTATTGCCGGATGGTCCATGGCTGGGTGAGGTACATGGTGGGGTAGGGGCCGCGCAGGAACGGCGCCAGGCCCGGATAGGTGTCGAGGCCATCGAGCCCGGCCACGTCCGCCGCCTGATAGACGCCTTTGACAGGGATGCCTTCGGGCGTGAGCCACGGCGCGGCCGAAGCCGCGGGTGCGGCCGCGGCGTCGGCGAATGCGAGCGTCCTGAAATCCGGAATTGCGCTCATCGAGCTGCGGTGTCCTTGGCGCTTGCGAGTTTATCACGCGCGAGCGTGACACGACATAGCTGAGGCGGTCGGCCCAAATGTCCGGCGGCCCAAGTGCCGGCCCAAGTAGCAGCCCCAGTGCGGCCACGGTTCTAGTCATGCTGAGGCGAGTCCCACCGCCAGTCCCGCCTTTGCCCGAACGACCTTCCATCCGCGTCATTACCAGCGCTGCCGCTCATTGGGCGCCGCTGGCGCGCTTTGTCGCCGCCGAACGACGCCTCGGCCTTTGGGCCGGCAAGCGGCCGGTCACGACATTCGTTTACGAATTTATTCGCTTCGGCGTGAAGCAAGCCTGGGCCTGTCTGTTCGGCGGCGCCATGGTGGCGCTGTTGGTCGGCAGCTATCTCTGGTACCCGCGCGGCGCCAGCCTCGCCCGCTATGATTTTTTGTTCCTGATGGCGGTGGCAATCCAGGTCGGCATGCTGGCATTCAAGCTCGAAACCTTCGACGAGGCCAAGGTCATCGTCATCTACCACGTCGTCGGCACCGTCATGGAGGTGTTCAAGACCGGCGTCGGCTCGTGGGTTTATCCCGAGCCGAGCCTGTTTCACGTCGCCGGCGTGCCGCTGTTCTCCGGCTTCATGTACGGCTCGATCGGCAGCTACATCGCGCGCAGCTGGCGGCTGTTCGATTTCCGCTTCGTCCGCCATCCGCCGCTATGGGCGGTGCATCTCCTGGCGCTCGCGATCTACATCAATTTCTTCGCGCACCATTATTTGCCCGATCTCCGTATCGGTTTGTTTGCCGCGGCGGCGCTCCTCTTCGGCCGGAGCTGGATCTATTACCGCATCCATTATCGCTTTCGCCGCATGCCGCTTCTGCTCGGTCTGTTTCTGGTCGCCCTGTTCATCTGGATTGCGGAAAACCTCGGCACCGCGACCCGCACCTGGCTCTATCCGAACCAGATGATGGGCTGGACGGCGGTGTCGCTCGGCAAGCTCGGTTCGTGGTTTCTGTTGCTCTTGATCAGCTACGCGCTGGTGGCGCTGGTCAATCGGCCGCTGCCGGTCGATGCGGCGACTCGAAAAGCCGCCGAGCCTCAGCCGGTCAGCGCCTGATAGGCGGCTTGCAACGCCGAAAGCGCGTCGCAGCTCTCGTAAATGAACGATTGCACGCCCGCAGCACGCCAGTGCGCTTCCTGCGCGCCTGGACGTCCGGCGAGATAAATCTGCCGAGCGCCGGCAGCCTTGAGTGCCGCGATGCTGGCGGCCGCGCCATCATGATAGACCCAGTCGGACGCACACAGGCAGGCGAGGGGCGTGCCAGCTGCGGCAAAGCCGGTTCCGACTGTTGCCGGCTCGGGCTCCCGCTCGGCATGCGCATCCGCTTCGTCGCTTATCGCCTCGATGCCGCCGGTTGCAAAAAAATGCTTGGCGAAGGCGGCGCGCAGCACGAAGTCGGAGGCCGCACTGATGCGGACCAGAACGACTTTCGGCCGCGTGCCGGTTTCGGCCAGGAAGCGATCCGAGGCATCGCGCAGCCGTTCGAACGGTTCGGCCAGGCGAATGCGCGGCAGCGCGTTCCACGCGGTCTCGCTTTGCGGTCGCGGCGGCAGGTCCACCGCGGGCGTGATTTCCTGAAGGTCCGGATACGCGTTGGTGCCGGTCAGCACTTCACTTTGGTGAGCGATTGCTGTTTGCCGCGCGGCGCGTATCGCGGCAACCTTGTTCTGAATGCGTCCGACCTGCAACGCTAACCAGGCGCCGCCGGCGTTCTCGATGTCCTGAAACAAATACCACGCTTCGGTGCACAGCTGCTCGGTCAGCGCCTCCAACGCACCGGAGCCGGCGGCCGGATCGGCGACGCGGGCCAGGTTTGCTTCTTCGAGCAGCACGAGCTGGATATTGCGGGCGATGCGGCGGGCAAAAGCGTCCGGCAGCCCGAGCGGCGCGGTGTGCGGCAGCACGGTGATGGCGTCGGCGCCGCCGAGGCCTGCGGCGGCGACCGCGATGGTGTTGCGCACCATGTTCACGTAAGGATCGCGGCGCGTCAGCATCCGCCACGCGGTTTCCGCGGTGATCATGCCGGGTTCGGCAGCAAGCCCGCATGCCGCCTGGACGCGCGCCCAAAGCTTTCGTGCCGCGCGGAATTTCGCCATGGTCGAAAACTGGTCGGCGTCGGCCGATAGCCGGAAATAGATCGCCTCGCGCGCCGCCGCGAGGCTCATGCCGGCTCGTTCAAGCGCGCGCAGATAGGCGACTGCGCTGGCCAGCGCGAAGGCGAGTTCTTGGACTTCCGAGCCGCCGGCATTGTGAATGATGCGGCCGTCGCTGACCGCGAACGGCCCGCGGAAGCCGGCGGCGATGAGGTCGCCGATCATCGCGGCGAAGTTTCGCGAAACCTGGTCCCAGCCTTCCGCGCTGCGGCCGGCGGCGGCAAAGCCGCCGATCGGATTGATGCTGGCGCGCAGGTCGACTTTGCCAGGGGCGTGGCCGCGGCTTTTGACCAGCGCGGCGAAGTCGCGCACCACGTGCCGGGTCGCGGGCGACAGGTTGAGGTCGATGGCCAAGCCGGTGTCGAGTGCGATGCCGTCGAGTGCGCCGGCCAGCGCCGCTGATGAGGCGTCGAGGCCGAAACCGTTGGCGCTCACCGATTCCTTGAAGACCAAAACCAATCCGGTCGCGCCGTTGGCGACGTCGTCGCGCGCTTGCGCATTGGCGGCCGCCGGATCGGGATGGTCGACGCGCTGCATGATGCGCCAGGCCGAACCCGCCGCGCGGCCGGATGTGATGCGGGCGTCCGCCGCGCGCTGGTAAAGCGGCTCGACGATCAGGCCGTCATAAGTTTTGCTTTGCAGCGTCTCCAACGCTGCGCCCTTGAGCACGGCCTCGACCAGCTTGCGCCAATTCTCGTGCGTTGCCGCGGGAAAGTCGGCGGCGAGCGACAGCTTTGTTTCGGCTTCGGCCATACCGGCAAAATGCCACGGGCAGCGCGGCCGGCCAACATGGCTTTGGCCAGATAAGGCTTGGGCCAGATAAGGCTTGGGCCAGAAGCCTTGAGCCGCCTAACGCTAACGCGCCGGCAGCTTCTCGATGCCGGCGGCGTCGAGGCGCGCGAGCGCATCGCGTATCCGGATTCCGGCGATCACGCCGTCGGCGGCGATCTCGGCGAGCGGGACGAGGACGAAGGCGCGCTCGAACAGGCGCGGATGCGGCAGCGTCAGGTCCGGATCGTGCAGCGTGACGTCGTCGTAGGCGAGGAGGTCGAGGTCGATCGGGCGCGGCCCCCAACGGCTCTCGCGCGTTCGGTCGCGGCCGAGCGCGTGCTCGCAGGCCTGCATGCGCGTCAACAGCGCATGCGGCGAGGCCGGCGTCGCAACCGCAATCACGGCGTTGATGAAGGCCGGCTGGTCGGTAACGCCCCAGGGCGGCGTGCGGTAGTCGGATGAGCGCGCCATAAGCTGCACCGCGCCGCCGTCGCACAAGCGCGCAATCGCCCGATCGAAGGTCGCGCGCACGTCGCCCACATTGCCGCCGAGCGCGATGAACGCCTCAGCCACGGCGGCAATCTTCTTCAGCGCCGCTTGCGGCCATCGCGCGTCCGCTCGATGGTGACACCGACATCGTCGAAGGTGGCGGCGATCGGCGCGTGCGGCTTGTGTACGGTGACGGCGACGGCTTGGACTTGCGGAAAGCGTGCGAGCACGGCGTCGGCGACGGCGCCGGCGGCGGCTTCGACCAGGCGGTAGCGGCGCGCCGCGAACGCTTCGCTCGCCGCCTTGACGACCAGATCGTAGGACACCGTGTGCTTGAGCTTGTCGCTGCGCGAGGCCTCGGCGAGATCGATGGCGAGCGTCAGATCGAGCCGGAACGTTTGCCCGACCTTGGCCTCGTGCTGCATCACGCCGTGGTAGGCGTGCAGCACCAAACCTTTGACGAATACGGTGTCGCTCATCGCGCCCGCCTGATGGCGGCGGCGACCGCCAGCGCCTGCACGGTCGGCGCCACGTCGTGGACGCGGACCATGGCGGCGCCGTTCTCGACCGCCAACAGATGGGCGGCGAGCGAGCCGCCAAGCCGCTCGCTCGGCGCCGACGGCGCTACCGAATGGATGAAGCGCTTGCGCGAGGCGCCGACCAGGAGCGGCATGCCGAAGCCTGAGAATTCGCGCAAGCGTGCGACGCAAGCCATGCTCTGCTGCGGCGTCTTGCCGAAGCCGATGCCGGGATCGAGCACGATGCGGTCATGGCGGATGCCGGCGCGCCAGGCGATTTCGAGCGAGCGCGAGAAGAATTCAGCGACGTCGGCGACGATGTCGATCGCCGGATCGGCAGCGTCGCGGTTATGCATGATGATAATGGGCGCGCCATGCGCGGCGACGACGCGCGCCATGTTGGGATCGCGCTGCAGGCCCCAGACGTCGTTGACGATCGCGGCGCCGTTTTCCAGCGCCCAGGCCGCGACGCCGGCTTTCATGGTGTCGATGGAGACCGGCAGGCCGAGCGCCACCACCTCCGGCAACACCGGATCGAGCCGGCGCCGCTCGTCATCGGCGGCGACGGGTTCGGCGCCGCCATAGGGCCGCGTCGACTCGGCGCCGACATCGATCATGTCGGCGCCTTCGGCGCGCAGCCGTTGCGCCTGCGCCATGGCTTCGGCCGGCTCGAGAAAGCGGCCGCCGTCGGAGAACGAATCCGGCGTGACGTTGAGCACGCCCATGACCAGCGTGCGCTCGCCTGCACGCAGCCGCGCCATGACGGCATCGCCAGCGGGCGACGCGGCCTGGACAAAGCTGCTGGCCGAAGTTTCGGGCATCGCTGCATGCTCTCCGGCGGCCGAACGGGCAAGTCTATGAATTATAGCAGCCGCGGCAAAGTCTCGCGCGGCAAGCGCCAAAGACGTGGATGGCCGGGACAAGCCCGGCCACGACGACAAGAATAAAGGAGTGGCGCCGTCACTCGGCTAATATCGGATGAGCGGCTGCAGCTTCCTGGCGTTCTCGATCCAGCGCTCGACGGTCCGCTCCTTGGGCAGCAGGCGAACCAGCTTGCGCTTGTTGGCCTCGCGCATCTTTTCGACGAGGTGTTGCGGATTGCGGAACTGCAGATCGTTGACGGTCTTGACGCCGGCCGCGCGTAACAGTTCGGCGTATTCCCAGCCGATGCCCTTGACCCGCATGCGGTCGGCCGCGGTGGCCCAGTCGAGCACCTGCTTGGGATCGGCGCCGATCCGCGCGGCGATGCGCAGCCGTTGCTTGGGCGTCTTGGCGGCGCGCAGAAGGCCGAGCGTGGTCCGAATGCCCTCAGATTTGAGAACGCCGGCGACTTCCGTCCCGATGGCTCGGATATCAGTGATCGGATAGGCCATCGAGTGCCCTCAAATGCAACAATTCCGCCGCAACGGCGCTCGCGGTCCGTCCAAATGCGTCGAGGCCTCGGCTTGCGCGGGCCTCAGCCTGAAAAAAGGGAACGTTATCAGGTGATCCTGTTGTTCTTGCCCCACGCCCCGTCCCTCCCGCACTGACGGCGGGTTTTCGCCATAATGGAACGCCGCGCGGCAACGCCGTGTCAAGGCGATGGCGCCGTAGAGTGGCGTCTTGGTGCGCAAACATGGCCGACCGTTGCAATCTTGCAACGCTTGTGAGGCCTGAGACCCTCGTGCAAAGACGCTTTCGCGATTATTTTTCGCCTCGTCCTTCTCTCAATGTACGGAGGCGGTGACGCCATGAACGCCCACGACGCTTTGCCGGCGGTCCTCGATCGCGTCGACCGCGATCTCGATGCCAGTCTCGATCGGCTGTTTGCGCTGTTGCGCATCCAGTCGATCTCGACCGATCCGGCTTACGCGACGTATTGCCGAACCGCCGCCGATCATGTGGCTGACGATCTGCGCAGTCTCGGCTTTGACGCGACCGTGCGAGCCACCCAGGGGCATCCGGTCGTTGTCGGCAAAGCGGCCGGGCCATCCGGCAACGGCGGCGCTCGCGGTGCAGCAAACGGCAAATCGCCGCGCGTGCTGTTCTACGGCCATTACGATGTGCAGCCGGTCGATCCGCTCGATCTGTGGACCACGCCGCCGTTCGAGCCGCGGCTCGAGACGCTCGACGGCGGGCGCAAAATCATCGTGGCGCGCGGCGCCTGCGACGACAAAGGCCAGGCCATGACCTTCATCGAAGCGTGCCGCGCCTTCAAGGCGGTCACCGGTGCGCTGCCGCTCGACATCACCATGCTGATCGAGGGCGAGGAGGAATGCGGCTCGAAACACCTGTTCGGCTTCGTGCGCGACAATGCCGCCGAACTGCGCCGCGATCTGGCGCTGGTCTGCGATACCGGGATGTGGGACGCGCAAACGCCGTCGATCACCACCTCGCTGCGCGGCCTCGTTTATGAGGAGGTGCGGCTCACCTGCGCGGACCGCGACCTCCATTCCGGCCTGTTCGGCGGCGCGGCGCGCAATCCGATCCATGTGCTGGCCGACATTCTCGCCGCGCTGCACAAGCCGGACGGTTCAGTCGCGCTGCCCGGATTTTATGACGGCGTGCCCGAGCTGCCGCCCGACATCAAAGCCGATCTCGCCGGGCTCGGCCTGACGCCGGAAAAATTCCTCGGACCGATCGGGCTGAAAATTCCGGCCGGCGAGCAGGGCCGGCTCCTGATCGAGCAAATCTCGACCCGGCCGACCGCCGAGGTCAACGGCTTCATCGGCGGTTACACGGGCGAGGGCGCCAAGACCGTCATTCCCGGCACAGCGATGGCGAAAGTCTCGTTTCGGCTGGTCGGCACCCAGGACCCGGAAAAAATCCGCACCGCCTTTCGCGACTTCGTCCGCGCCCGCGTGCCGGCCGACTGCAAGGTCGAGTTCGGCAACCACACCAGCGCGCCGCCTTTTGCAGTCGCGTTCGACAATCCGGCCTTGGCCAAGGCGCGCGCCGCGCTCGCCGCGGAGTGGGGCAAAAAAGCCGTCACGGTCGGCGCCGGCGGCTCGATCCCGATCGTCGCCGACTTTAAGACCGTGCTCGGCATGGACACGCTGATGGTCGGTTTCGCGCTCGACGACGACCGCGTGCATTCACCGAACGAGAAATACGACCTGAAATGCTTCCATAAGGGCATCCGCAGCTGGGCGCGCATCTTGGCGGCGCTCGCCGGATAGGGGGCAGGGCCGCAACAAAACGCGCCAGAGCAATCCAGGAACGATACCTGGATTGCCCGGCGCGCAAAATCTCGCGAACAATGAAGGGGAATGAACCCTTCTGCTCAGTCGCAGATCCAGACCCAGACCGGGCCGACCAAACGCCAGCACGGGCCGACGCCGTAGCCCCACCAACGGCCGTGCCAGAAGTGCCGGCCGCCGCCGCCGCGAACTACGCCGCGACCGAAACCTCTGCCGCCGCCTCTGACGCCGCCACCTCTGACGCCGCCGCCACCTCTGACGCCGCCGCCACCTCTGGCACCACCGCCACCGCCTCGGCCGCCGCCACCACCACCACCCCTGGCCTGTGCGGCCGTGTCAGTGGTCGTGATCAGCAGACTCGACACGCCAATGGTGGCAAGACAATAGATACCGAGCAGCGCGGCTGTTGCCAAACAGCGCGTTAAGAATTTCCGAGTTCGGCTTTGTTCTTTCCCGGTCATTTCATCGCCTTCCCTGACACGTTATAATTCGAAATCATGCGATCGCGGAGAAATTCCACAGTATCGCAAGCCTACCGCGCCTTCAAACCTCTGAGCAAGGCTGTTTTTCATCGAAATCGGCAGCGGCCTTTGAACCGGATCCGCCTGTCACAGGAAGCCGAATGTCACGTAATCACAAGTACATACTCGGGCTTAATGGCTACGATCACGACGTCAGCGCCTGCCTGCTGCGCGACGGCGAGATCGCATTCGCGATCGCCAAGGAGAGAATCACGCGGGAAAAGCATGCCAGCGGTTTTTATAAAGAGGCGATCGACTATTGCTTGAATGCCGAGGGCATTTCCCTCGACGACGTCGATTTGATCGTACGCAATTGCTACGTGCTGCCGATCGAAGAAATGGAGCGACGCCTAGCCTATCAGGATATGCCGTATTTCATGGACGCCAAGGAGCGCGAGCAGGCAGCGAACCATCCGCTCTATCGTTCCAAATCAAACAAGATCGTCACGGTCTCGCATCATCTGGCGCATGCCTACAGTGCCTTCGCCGCCTGCCCGTTCGATGCAGGCGTGGTGATGGTCGTGGACGGCGTCGGCAGCTACAGCTCAGATGTCAGCGAAAGCTATTCGCCGGCCGACAAAGCCAGCCCCTTGGCGCGCGAGTCGGAGAGCTATTACCGCTTCGACGGCTGCAACATCGAAACCTTGAAAAAAGTCTGGATGGAGCCGGCGCGCGGATTCCTCAGTCAGGAATTCTACACCATGCCGGGTCTCGGCGCGCTGTACAGCCGGGCCTCGACCTACATTTTCGGCCATTGGAACAAGTGCGGCGAGTTGATGGGCCTGGCGCCCTATGGCCGCCCCGAACGCATCAAGCCGCTGCTCGAAATGCGCGACGGCAAGCTGGACGTCCCCGACTGGTCCGAGGAATTCAACACGCCGTATCTGGTCGAGGGCGGACAAAGCTGGGAAGCCAGTCCCGCGATGCAGCACTGGAAGGACCTGGCTTGGCGCGTTCAGGACGACACCGAAAAAGTGCTGCTGGCCCGCGCCAATTGGTTGCGGCAAACGACCGGCGCCAAGAACCTCTGCATCGCCGGCGGCGTTGCGTTGAATTGCGTGGCCAACGGGCGGATTGCGCGGGAATCAGGCTTCGAGAATGTCTGGGTTCAACCGGCCGCGGGCGACGATGGCATAGCGATCGGTTGCGCCTATTACGGCCACTTGGCGCTGCAGAAGCAGCCGCGCTCATTCGCGATCAAACATGCGTATTTCGGCGTGGACTATGCCGATGAAGTCATCGAGAAGCTTATGGACAGGCCGCTCATTCGGCTGGTGACCAAAGCCAAGACTTGCGAAAACATATGCGGCGAAACCGCGCGCGTGCTCGCCGATGGCCAGATCGTCGGCTGGTTCCAGGGCCGCTCGGAGTTCGGCCCGCGCGCGCTGGGCAACCGCTCGATCCTGGCGGACCCGCGCCAGCCGGGGATGAAGGATCATCTGAACCAACGGGTCAAGCACCGGCAATCGTTCCGGCCATTCGCCCCGATCGTGCTCGCCGAAAGAGCCAAGGAGATTTTTGAAGGCGACGAGGACTCGCCCTTCATGCTGATTGCCAAACCGGTTCGTCCGGAATGGCGCAGCAAGATCCCGGCGATCGTTCACGTCGACGGCACGGCCCGTGTGCAGACGGTGCGGCAGGAGACCAATCCGATGCTCTATGGGCTGCTGACGGAATTTGCGGCGCTAACCGGCGTACCGGTGCTGCTGAACACGTCGTTCAATGTCAAGGACGAGCCGATCGTCGAAACGCCGGGCAACGCTATGGCATGTTTCCTCGGCACCGGTATCGATTATCTTGTTCTTCACGACATGCTGATCGCCAAGAGCGCATTCCACAAAGTGCTGTCGCCGATCCTGCAAGTGTATTCCGATGTCGGCGCAATCGTCCGGACCGGAATGGGCCAAGCGTAATCGGCGACACAAGTCGCCAGTGCTCGTCGGGACACGAGTTTCTGCGCAAGTTCGTGGGCAACTGGGCGGCAGACAATTCGGTCGGTACAAAATCGCCGCTGGTCGGGGGTCGAGATGGCGGACGTCGAAGCTAAGGCATCCGACGGCGGTTGCGGTGTAACCGGGCGAGGCCGGCTGCGCTTTGAGCGCGACGCACTCGCGATCTACACTGCGGCCTTTCTCACCGGCGCGATCGTGATGAGTTTCGAAATGCTCGGATCGCGCTATCTGGCCCCTTATTTCGGCGCCGGCATCTATACCTGGGCCGCACTGATCTCGACCGTGCTGGCCGCATTATGTGTCGGCTATTTTCTCGGCGGATTGCTCGCCGATCGTCAGCCGTCGCCGCTCGTGCTTGGCGCCACCGTGGCGGTGGCATCGATCTATCTCCTGGTGCTGCCGGCCTTCGCCGACCCGCTGCTGCAATTCTTCGTCAGCGCAATCGACGATATCAAACTGGGCAGCCTCGCCGCGTCGCTGACCATCATGTTTTTTCCGGTGACGTTTCTCGGCATGTATTCGCCGTTCGCCATTCGTCTGATGCTGCGTTCGCGGCAGAACTCCGGCACCGTCTCGGGGACGGTTTACGGCGTTTCCACAGCCGGCAGCATCCTGGGTACCTTGGGAACGACCTTTTTCCTGATCCCCCTGATCGGCTCGCGGGCGATTACGTTTACGCTCGGCATGGCGGGCATCGGCGCGGCGGTGCTGGTCGCCGCCATTGCGTTGCCGCGTCGCTGGCGGCGCAGCCAGCTCGGCGCGCTCGCCGCGTTGCTGGTCGCCCACGCGCTATTGTTGCCCGGGCCGGCCGCTCGGGCCGAGGATTTGTTCAATCCGGACGTGCGTGCGGCGATGCTGAAGCGAAAAAACGGGCTCATTGCTCATGTCGAGACCGTCTACAACGACATCTTCGTCAGCAAAGCCGACAACGTGCTCAAGATGGCGTTTCAATGGAAGGGATGGCATTTTCCGGAGTCGCAGATCAATCTCGCCGACCCCGACGATCTGCCGATGGCGTACGCGCGGACGATGACCATCGCCGCCCTTTATCCGCGGGACATCAAGCGCGTGTTGATGCTCGGTCTCGGCGGCGGCGCCATTGCGGCCTATCTGGCACGCTTTATCCCGGCCGCGACGATCGACATCGTCGAGCTCGATCCCGGCGTGATCGCTGTCGCCAAGACATATTTCGGAATTCGCGAAACCAGCACGGCGCATCTATACGAAAGCGACGCCCGCGTCTTCTTGAACCGGCACAGCGAGCCCTACGATCTCATCCTGGTCGATGCCTTTACCGGCAGTTACATTCCGTTTCATCTGATGACCAAGGAGTTTTATGGGCTGGTGCGCAATCGCCTCGCGCCGCATGGCGTGGCGGCTTTCAATATTCTTCCCGCGGTCAAGCTGTTCGACAGCAACGTGCGGACTTTGCAGGCCGCCTTCGACAATATCGATTTTTTCCATTCCAGCGAGGAGGAGGTCGTTGTCATCGGGCGGGTTGATTCCATGACCGCTGCAGAGAGGCTGCAGCGGGCCGCCGATGCGCAGCAGCGCTACAAGTTCCGATTCGACATGGCGCGGCTGGTCGACGGCAGGGCCGTCGAGGTTCCGAAAGCGCTGCGGGGCGACGTGCTGACCGACGATTTCGCGCCGGCCGACGTCTACGGCGCATATGGCCGCCGCTATCGGCGGGAGAAGTAGCGTCAAACAGCGTGGGCACGCTTCGCTTTGCCCATCCTACGAACTACTGAGAAATAATCACACGACACGCTCGCCCAACACCACGTAGCGGCGCAGCATGCGGCGCTCCTTGTCGGAGAAATCGGTACGCGCGTGCAGCGTGCAGCGGTTGTCCCACAGCACCAGATCGCCGACCCGCCAATGATGCGCGTAGATGAACTGGTCGCGCTCCATATGATCGAACAGCGTGTTGAGGAGCGCGCTGCCGTCGTCCTCGTCCATGCCTTCGACCGTGAAGGTCATCAGGCGGTTGACGTAGAGCGCCTTGCGCTTGGTCGCCGGGTGGGTGCGCACGATCGGCTGGACATAATGCGGATGCGCGGTGAAATCGACTTTTGAGCCGTTCACCGCGCGCGTCGTGGAATCATACAGATAGGCGTTAAGCGCCTTGCGGCCGTCGATGCGCGCCTTGATTTCGGCGGGCAGCGTCTCGTAGGCCTTGTACATATTGAGGAACAGCGTATCGCCGCCCTGCGACGGCACCTCGATGGCATAGAGGAAGGTGCCGGCCGCCGGCTTTTCCAGGTAGCACTGGTCGGAATGGAAGTGCATCTCGCCGTCGGGCAGCGAGCCGATCAGCTTGCCGTTGTCGCGGATGTTCGACACCAGCATGGTCAATTCCGGATACTTGGTATGACCGTATTCGTTGATCGCCTCGGGCGGCCGGGTGCGCTTCTGCAGCGCGCCGAAATGGCGGGCAAAGCGGATCTGATCGTCCTCCGACAGGTCCTGGTTCCGGAATAGAAGCACGAGATGCTCGTGCCAGGCGTCGATGATCGCGGCGACGGTGGCGGCGGACAACTCGTCGCGCAGATCGACGCCGGCGATTTCGGCGCCAAGGGCCGGCGACAACGGTTTGATCTCTAGCGGCATGGCTGACCTCTTTGTTCTAGATCATGCTGACACGCACTGATCTTTCGCTTCGTCCTTTGTTCGTCATGGCCGGGCTTGTCCCGGCCATCCACGTCTTTGGCTCGCTCGCAAGACGTGGATGCCCGGCACGAGGCCGGGCATGACGAGTCAGAGTCACGTCTCCGCCGGCTGGCGCACCACCAGGACCGAGCAGGCGGCGTAGCGCACGACGTGGCCGGCGTTGGAGCCGAGGAAATAAGTGCGCATGCCGGTGCGGTGCGAGCTCATCACGATCAGGTCCGCCGCCATGGCCTGCGCCTCGTCCAAGATCTCGCGATAGACCGGACCCTGCCGCACCGCGGTCGAGATGCGCTGCGCCGGCAGCCGGGTTTCCTTGGCGACGATGGCGATCGCTTCTTCGGCGGCGGCGCGCTGTTGCGCCTCGAAATCCGGCGGCACGTATTCGGCGAGCATCACCGGCGTGGTCGCCAGCACGTTGATCAGGCGCACGATGCCGTCGGTGTCCTTTGCCATCATCAGCGCGCTGGCGATCGCCGGCTTGGCGAGCTCGACGTCGGAGAGATCGATCGGCACCAGGATGCGCTTGTACATGGTTCAGGCCCCGTGCGTCAGAAAAAGCTCATTCGGTGGCGGCTGCGATCAGGCGCGGACTGACGAAGCGGTCGAGCCGCCCGCACAGCGGATGCAACAGCTGCCAATCGTCGAACGCAAGGTCGATGACGACCAGTCCCGAGGTCGGCAGTTTTTCGGTGACGCGCTCGCGCGCCTCGACGTCGCCCGCGGCGATGAGCGCGACCGCAAGATCGTGGATGCCCGGATTGTGCCCGACCACGAGCAGGGAGCGCGCGCTACGCGGCTCTGCTAGCACAGTCATGAGCGTATCGGCGGTCGCGTTGTAGACCCGCTCGTCGGTGTCCATCTTCGGCGCCTTGGCGAACGACGCCGCCAGCAACAACCAGGTCTGTTGCGCGCGTTCCGCCGGAGAGACGACCGCAAGGTCCGGAATGAGGCCGTGGCGCGCCAGATAGGCGCCGATCAGCGGCGCATCGGCGCGGCCGCGCTTGGTCAGCTTGCGGTCGCGGTCGCGCTCGCCGGGTTCGGCGCGTTCGGTCTTGGCATGGCGCAACAGCATGAGGCGGCGCATGGCGGCCAATGTCGCTTTCCGGCCCGCACAAGTCTAGCATGCGCCGGTAAACCTGCACGCCAACCACACCCAAACCCACGCGCATGAGCGAACAAGCCGACCGCGCCGCTTACGGCGGTTCCTGGTACGCCGCCACCATGCTGGCGGTTGAGCCGCGGCCGCCGCTGGCCGTCGACCTCGACGTCGACGTGTGCGTGATCGGCGGCGGGCTCGCCGGGCTGACCACCGCGCGCGAGGTGGCGCGGCGCGGCTGGTCGGTGGTGCTGTTGGAAGCCGGCCGGCTTGCCGATGGCGCCTCGGGCCGCAACACCGGTTTCGTGCTGCCCGGCTTTGCCGCCGATGCCGAAAAGGTCGTCGCCCGTGTCGGCTTCGCCCACGCCAAGGATCTTTGGGCGCTGGCGCAGGCCGGCCTTGATTACGTGCGCGACACCATCGCGGAGGAGGGCGCCGACGGCATCGATCCCGAGCCCGGCTGGCTCTACGTCTCCAAGGTCGACGACAGCGACGACTTGTTTCGCAGCATCGGGCTTCTCGGCGATCTCGGCTGCGAAGTCGAAGGCTGGCCGACCGAGCGGGTGCGCGCCTTTTTGCGCAGCGAACGCTATTTCGGCGCCATCCATTTCCTGCGCGCGATTACCATCCATCCGCTTAATTACGCGCTCAAGCTCGCCGCCGCCGCCGAACGCGACGGCGCCCGCATCTTCGAAGGCACGCCGGCGCTGTCGATCGACCCGACCGGCGTGCGCAAGCGCATCGCCACGCCTGGCGCGCGGGTGCGGGCAAGCCACGTCGTGCTCGCCGGCAACGTGCAGCTTAAAGGTTTGCTGCCGCGCGTCGCCGCGACGTTGGTGCCGATCACCACGTATGTCATCACCACAGCGCCGATCGAGTGCGAACGATTGACGGCGGCGATCGCCTATCGCGGCGCGGTGAGCGACACTGACCTTGCCGACAATCATTACCGTATCGTCGGCGGCGACCGGCTGATGTGGTCGGGCCGGGCCACGGTATGGCAGCGCAATCCGCTGCGCTACCGCGCCGCGCTCACCGCCGACATCGCCAAAACCTATCCGCAGCTCGGCAAGGTCGAGGTCGACTACGCGTGGAACGGCACCTTGGGCAACACGGTGCATCGCATGCCGCAGATCGGCGAGCTCGGCCCCGGCGTCTGGCTCGCCAGCGGCTTTGGCGGCCACGGCCTCGACACCACCGCGATGGCCGGCAACCTCGTCGCCCGCGGCATCGTCGAAGGCGACGAGACCTGGCGCAAGTTCACGCCGTTCGAGCTGGTCTGGGCCGGCGGCCTATTCGGCCGCGCCGCCGCCCAGTTGCGGGTGTGGATCAAGCGGCTGACCGACACCGCCGCCGAGCGCCGCGCCAAGGCGCGCGAGCTGGCGCGGCGCGGCGCGGATGTGTCCCAGACGGCGACCGACGTCGCCGAGCGTTGATCTTTCCCCAAAACAGCGATTCAGGAAGCCGCCGCGAGCGCGCAGCGCAGAAACACGGCGCCGGGATTTTCGGTGCGCGCCATTTGACCGATGAGGCTCAGCCAATCCTCGTCACTGGCGCGGCTGACGAATTCGCCGACTGCCTGGGTGGCGAATTCGCCGGCCGAGATGTTCTGATCGGCCGCAAGCGAAACGATGCGCGTGGTCAGCGCCAGGTCGCCGAGCGACAACAATGCTTCGGTGGCCAGCGCCTCGTCTTCCAACTGCGCGATGAGATCGCCGAGCAGCATGTTTTCACCTTCTCAATTCACCCGCAGCGCCTCGGCGCCGGCGAGCGCGATGCCGTCGATCTGCGCTGCGCCGGCAAGGCGCGCCAGATATTGGGCGATGGCGCGGCGCCGCACCGATTCCTGCAAGTAGTCGGCAATCCGGTCGGCGACGAGCTCGAACGGCAAGTCGCGGCCTTCGTGCTTGCGGTCGAGCCGGACGACGTGAATGCCGTAGCGGGTGGCAACCGGCTCCGGTGCGATCGTGCCGGGATCGAGCGCAAACAACGCCGCTTCGAATTCCGGCGTGGTCTGTCCGGCGGTGATCTGGCCGAGATTGCCGCCGTGCGCCGCCGAACTGCAGGCCGAATGCGCCGCGGCCAGCGCCGCGAAGCGTTCGGGATGCGCCCGTAAGATCGCGAGCGTCGCTTGCGCATCGGCGCGCGCCTGCGCGCAAGCAGTGGCGTCGCCGACGTTGGCCGCAAACAAAATGTGCGCCGCCTCGTAGATGTCGGGCGAGCGGAAGCGGCCGCGATTTTGCTCGTAATAGCGCCGGCAAGTCGCGTTATCGGCTTGCGGCGTGTGGACCTCGCGCTCGACCAAGGTGCGGATCGCCGCCTCGTCGTCGGTTTCGCGGCGGCCGTCTTGGCTGAGCGGCTCGGCGATGATCTGCAAACGCTGCGCCTCCTGCAGCAGCAATTCGCGAACGGCGAGCGCCCGCGCCGCGTCCTGCCAGGCTTCGAGCGGCGTGCGTGCCGAATGATGCTGCGCCTCGCGCGAAATCGCATCGCGCGGGATGGCGACGCCGTTGACTCGCACGCCGCGGCCCTTGGGCAGCACATTTTGATGCGGCGTGCAGCTCATTTTTTTCGTCACTCGGCCGGAACGATGCCGGGCGCGCGGAGCGGCCGCGCGCCGTTGCGCCTTGTGCGCACGATCTGATAGCCGCGGCGGCCGAGATACCAGACCGGCGCGCTCCAGATGTGGACCAGGCGCGAGAACGGAAAGGCGAGGAAGATCGTCATGCCGAGGAACAGGTGCAGCTTGAACACCGGGCTGACGTCGGCGATCAGCGCCGAGACGCCGGGTTGCAGGGTCAGGATGCCCTGCGCCCAGGTCATGAACCTCACCATTTCGTGGCCGTCGAGATTGTTGAGCGACACCGCGATGGTCGAGAGACCGAGAACGAGCTGCGCATAGAGCAACAGCAGAATCGCAATGTCGCCGAACGACGAGGTGTTGCGAATGCGCGGATCGAACAGGCGGCGATGCAGAAGCAGCGTGAGACCGGCAAAGCAGACGATCCCGGCGATGCCGCCGACGCCGATCGCCAGCAGCTGCTTGAACGTGTGCGAGATGCCGAGCGCGTCGAAAATCCAGATCGGGGTCAACAGCCCGACAAAATGGCCGGCGAAGATGACCAGAATGCCGACGTGAAACAGGTTGGAGCCCCAGATCAATTGCCGCCGCCGCAGCAATTGGCTCGAGCCGCTGCGCCAGGTGTATTGCTCGCGGTCGAAGCGAATCAGGCTGCCGAGCAGAAACACGGTGAGGCAGAAGTACGGATACCAGCCGAACACGATGTAGGTGAAGGTCTCGGCCATGTTCAGCTCCTTCCCGGCGCAACGGGCGCGGCCAGTCCGGGTGCCGGACGGCGGCCGGCGCGGATTTTGGCGATCAGCCCGTCCTTGCAGCTGCTTGCGTTCGGCCCGAACGTCACCTGCTCGTCTTCCCATGCGGCATCGAGCGCCGCGAAGTCGTCGGCCTCGGGATCGGGTTCGGCGAGCAGCGCCGATACGGCGTCGGCCTTGGGCTTGGCGGCGGCAAGGGCGGTGAGCGCCCGGAATACCGCCTCATAGGGCGAGCGGCGTTTGCGCAGCCGCTCGGCCAAGGCGGTGAAGATATGGGCCGGCTGCGCCAGCAGCAGCTCATAGGCTTCGGGCCGCGGCCGCGTCGCCAAAAATTCGAGAAACAGCGGCACGAAATCCGGCAGCTCGGCGGCATCGATCTCCAAGCCGCCGTTTTCGTACAGCGTCTTGAGATCGATCATGGCCTGGCCGCGGTCGCGGCTCTCGCCGTGGACGTGCTCGAACAGATAGAGCGACAGCGAGCGGGTGCGATCGAACAACAGCACATAGCGCTCCTGCAGGTCGTAGATGTCGCCGGCGGCCATGTCGTCGAGCAGCTGCGCAAGCTGGCGGCGGATCGGCCGGGGCAGGAGCGCTTCGCTGTCGAGCGCGCCGGCGAGCTCGGGCACCGAATCCTGCAGCTCTTGGCTCGGATAGGTCAGCAGCGCCGAAAGCACCTTGAAGGTCAGCGTCATCATACCACCTCCATGGGCGTCTTGGCGGACTTGTGTTTGGGCGTGCCGAACAGATTGGTCTCGCTGTTGCCGCCGGAGCAGCCATTGCCGAACGAGAAGCCGCACGAGCCGCGCAGGTCGTAGGCATCCTCGTCGAGCTCGCGATGCGCGGTCGGAATGACGAAGCGGTCTTCATAATTGGCAATCGCCATGGTCTGGTACATGTCCTCGATCGCCTGCGCGGACAGCCCGACGCGCCGCGCGATGGTCTCGTCGATGACGCCGTCGACGGTCTTGGCGCGCATGTAGGCGCGCATCGCCAGCATGCGTTCGAGCGCGCGCGCCACCGGCTCCTCCTGGCCCGCGGTCAAGAGGTTGGCCAAATATTTGAGCGGAATGCGCAGCGACCGCACGTCCGGCATGTCGTTGTCGATACCGATCTTGCCTGCGGCCGCGGCCGACTGGATCGGCGAGAGCGGCGGCACGTACCAGACCATCGGCAGGGTGCGGTATTCCGGATGCAGCGGGAACGCGACCTGCCATTGCATCGCCATTTTCCAGATCGGCGAGCGGCGCGCGGCTTCGAGCCAGCTTTCGGCGACGCCGTCGGCGCGCGCCTGCTCGATCACCGCCGGATCGCTCGGATCGAGGAAGATTTTCAGCTGCGCCTCGTAGAGGTTCTGCTCGCCCGGCACGCTTGCGGCTTCTTCGATGCGGTCGGCGTCGTAGAGCACCACGCCGAGATAGCGGATGCGGCCGACGCAGGTTTCCGAGCACACTGTCGGCTGGCCGGCCTCGATGCGCGGATAGCAGAAGATGCACTTCTCCGACTTGCCGCTCGACCAGTTGTAATAGATTTTTTTGTATGGACAGCCGGACACGCACATGCGCCAGCCGCGGCATTTTTCCTGATCGATGAGGACGATGCCGTCCTCCTCGCGCTTATAGATCGCGCCCGACGGGCAGGCGGCGACGCAGGCCGGATTGAGGCAATGCTCGCACAGCCGCGGCAGATACATCATGAAGGTGTTTTCGAACTGGCCGTAAATGTCCTTCTGTACGCCTTCGAAATTGTAATCTTGCGAGCGCTTGGCGAACTCGCCGCCCAGAATCTCCTCCCAGTTCGGGCCCCATTCGATCTTTTCCATGCGCTCGCCGGTGATCAGCGAGCGCGGCCGCGCCGTCGGCGAGGCTTGGAGCTCGGGCGCGTTCTGCAGGTGCTCGTAGTCGAAGGTGAACGGCTCGGAATAGTCGTCGATTTCCGGCAGATCGGGATTGGCGAAGATGTTGGCCAGCACCCGCCATTTGCCGCCGATGCGCGGCTCGATCTTGCCGTTTTTCTTGCGCCGCCAGCCGCCGTTCCAGCGTTTCTGATTCTCCCAATCCTTGGGATAGCCGATGCCGGGCTTGGTCTCGACATTGTTGAACCAGGCGTATTCGACGCCTTCGCGGCTGGTCCACACGTTCTTGCAGGTCACCGAGCAGGTGTGGCAGCCGATGCACTTGTCGAGATTGAGCACCATGGCGATTTGCGCGCGGATTTTCATTCGGCGGCCTCCAATTTTGACGCACCCGCCTTGGCGCTGTGTTCGAGCAATGCGGGCTGATCGGCGCTCGGCCGGTCGAGCCAATCGACCTTCGCCATCTTGCGGACGATGACGAATTCGTCGCGGTTGGTGCCGATCGTGCCGTAATAGTTGAAGCCGTAGGATTGCTGGGCGTAGCCGCCGATCATGTGGGTCGGCTTGACCACGATGCGCGTCACCGAGTTGTGGATGCCGCCGCGCTGGCCGGTGATTTCGGAGCCCGGCACGTTCACGATCTTTTCCTGCGCGTGATACATCATGCACATGCCTTGCTTGACGCGCTGCGAGACGACGGCGCGCGCCACCAGCGCGCCGTTACTGTTGTAGGCCTCGATCCAGTCGTTGTCGGCGATGCCGGCCTTGGCGGCGTCGGTCTCGCTGATCCAGACGATCGGCCCGCCGCGCGACAGCGTCAGCATCAACAGATTATCGGTGTAGGTGGAGTGGATGCCCCATTTCTGATGCGGCGTGATGAAATTGAGCACCACCTGCTTTTCGCCGTTCGGCTTGGCGTCGATCATCGGCTTGACGGCTTTGAGATCGAGCGGCGGCCGATAGACGCACAGCGCCTCGCCGAAGGCGCGCATCCACAAATGGTCCTGATAAAGCTGCTGCCGGCCGGTCAGCGTGCGCCACGGGATCAGCTCGTGGACGTTGGTATAGCCGGCGTTGTAGCAGACCTTTTCGGACTCCAGTCCCGACCAAGTCGGCGCCGAGATGATCTTGCGCGGTTGCGCCACCACGTCGCGGAAGCGGATTTTTTCGTCTTCCTTGGCGATGGCGAGATGCGCGTGCTCGCGGCCGGTCACCTTCGATAACGCCTGCCAGGCTTTGACCGCGACTTCGCCGTTGGTCTCCGGCGCGAGCGCCAGGATCACCTCGGTGGCGTCGATGTCGGTCTCGATGCGCGGCAGGCCTTTGGTCGGACCGTCCTGCGCGACCGCGCCGTTGAGGCGCTCGAGCAGCTCGACCTCGTGCTCGGTGTTCCAGCTCATGCCCTTCACGGCATTGCCGAGTTTTTTCATCAACGGGCCGAGCGCGGTGAAGCGCCGGTAAGTGTTTGGGTAGTCGCGCTCGATGACGGCAATCGCGGCCATGGTCTTGCCGGGGATCGGTTCGACCTCGCCCTTCTTCCATTCCTTGACGTCGATCGCCTGGGCGATCTCGTTGGCGGAATCATGCTGGATCGGGGAGAGCACCACGTCGTACTCGATGCCCAAAACTTCCGGCGCGATCTCGGAAAATTTCTTGGCGATCGCCTTGTAGATGTCCCAATCGCTCTTGCATTCCCACACCGGATCGACCGCGGCCGACAGCGGATGGATGAACGGATGCATGTCGGAGGTGTTGAGATCGTTCTTCTCGTACCAGGTCGCGGTCGGCAGCACGATGTCGGAGTAGACGCAGGTGGTCGACATGCGGAAGTCGAGCGTCACCAACAGGTCGAGCTTTCCTTGCGGCGCTTCGTCGTGCCAGGCGACTTCCTTGGGTTTGGTGCGGCCGCTCTCGCCCAAATCCTTGCCCTGCACGCCGTGTGTGGTGCCGAGAAGGTGCTTGAGAAAATATTCGTGGCCCTTGCCCGAGGAGCCGAGCAGGTTGGAGCGCCACACGAACATGTTGCGCGGCCAATTGTCGGGATGATCCGGATCCTCGCAGGCGAGCTGCAGCGCGCCGGATTTCAGGTTTTTGACCACATAGTCTTTCGGCTCCATGCCCGCGGCTGCGGCTTGGCGTGCCACAGTCAGCGGATTTTGCTTGAGCTGCGGCGCTGAAGGGAGCCAGCCCATGCGTTCCGCGCGCACGTTGTAGTCGATCAGCGCACCGTTCCAGGCGCCGGGCGGCGCGGTCGGCGAAATGATTTCGTCGACGCCGATGGTTTCGTAGCGCCATTGGTCGGTGTGGGCGTAGAAGAACGACGTCGAGTTCTGCTGGCGCGGCGGCCGGCCCCAGTCGAGCGCGAAGGCGAGCGGCAGCCAACCGGCCTGCGGCCGCAGTTTTTCCTGGCCGACGTAATGCGACCAGCCGCCGCCCGATTGTCCGACACAGCCGCACATCACCAGCATGTTGATGACGCCGCGGTAGTTCATGTCGCAGTGGTACCAGTGGTTCATCGCCGCGCCGATGATGATCATGGAGCGGCCATTGGTCTTTTCGGCATTGCGGGCGAATTCGCGCGCCACGGTGACGATCTGATCGCGCGGCACGCCGGTGATCTTTTCCGCCCAGGCCGGCGTGTAGGGCGTCGCATCGTCGTATGAGGCCGCGACGTAGTCGCCGCCAAAGCCGCGGTCGACGCCGTAATTGGCGGCCAAGAGGTCGAACACGGTGGCGACCAGCGCCTCGCCGTCTTTGAGCGCGACGCGCTTGGCCGGCACCTTGCGGGTGAGCACGCTCGGGTGATCGGTGCCGGCGAAATAATCGTGCTCGCGATTGCCGAAATACGGAAACGCAACGTCGGCGAATTCGTCCTTGCTGTCGGCAAGCGTCAGCCGCAGTTTTGCATCGCGGCCTTGTGCGTCTTTTTGCTCGAGATTCCACTTGCTGGTTTCGCCCCAGCGGAAGCCGACCGAGCCGCGCGGCACCACGATCGCGCCGCTCGCATCGTCGTAGGCGACCGTCTTCCAGTCCGGATTGTTGGTTTCGCCGAGGGATTGGGCGAAATCCGAGGCGCGCAGCAGCCGCTCGGGCACCAACCCGCCGTCGGACTGCACCAGCCGCACCAGGAACGGCATGTCGGTATACTGGCGCGCATAGTCGTTGAAATATTTGACCTGCCGGTCGATGTGAAACTCGCGCAGGATTACATGGCCCATGGCCATGGCGAGCGCGGCGTCGGTGCCTTGCTTCACCGAGATCCACAGGTCGGCGAACTTCGAGGCTTCCGAATAATCCGGGCAGATGACGACGCTCTTGGCGCCGCGATAGCGCGCCTCGGTATAGAAGTGCGCATCGGGCGTGCGCGTCTGCGGGACGTTGGAGCCCCAGAGAATGAGAAAGCCGGAATTGTACCAGTCCGCGCTCTCCGGCACGTCGGTCTGCTCGCCCCAGGTCTGCGGCGAGGCCGGCGGCAGGTCGCAGTACCAGTCGTAGAACGACATGCAGACGCCGCCGATCAGCGACAGATAGCGCGAGCCCGCCGCATACGAGACCATCGACATGGCCGGGATCGGCGAGAAGCCGATGATGCGATCCGGGCCGTGCCGCTTGATCGTGTAAGCGTTCGCCGCGGCGATGATCTCGGTCACCTCGTCCCAGGTGGCGCGGACGAAGCCGCCGAGGCCGCGCTTTTCGGTATAGGTTTTGCGCTTGGTCGCGTCCTCGACGATCGAAGCCCAGGCGGCGACTGGTGCGTTCGCGACGCGCGCCGCGCGCCACAGCTTGAGCAGCCGCGCGCGCACCAGCGGATATTTCACGCGGTTGGCTGAATAGAGGTACCAGGAATAGCTCGCCCCGCGCGAGCAGCCACGCGGCTCGTGGTTCGGCAATTCCGGCCGCGTGCGCGGATAATCGGTCTGCTGCGTTTCCCAGGTGACGATGCCGCCCTTGACGTAGATCTTCCACGAGCACGAGCCGGTGCAGTTGGCGCCGTGGGTCGAGCGCACGATCTTGTCGTGCTGCCAGCGCTTGCGGTAGCTGTCTTCCCAGCGGCGGTCTTCGTGGGTGGTGATGCCGTGGCCGTCGGCGAACGGCTCGACGGTGCGTTTGAAGAAGGTGAGGCGATCGAGGAAATGACTCATGGCGCGGCCTAATGCGCCTGCAGGAGAGCGGGCCCGATCGCCGGCTTTTTGCCGCCGCGGTCGAGGTACCAGAAGTAAGCGGACACGCCGATCGCCATGATGGCGAGCACGACGTAGGCGAAGAAGCCGCCGGCGTAGCCGCGCGTGCCGAGCGCGTCGATGACCGCGCCGAGGAACGGCGGAATGATGAAGCCGCCGAGCGCGCCGAGTCCGCCGACCAGGCCGGACGCGCCGCCGACTGCGTAAGGCACGTATTTGGGCACCAGCTTGAACACCGCGGCGTTGGCGACGCCCATGCCGATCGCGATCAAAAGTTCGCCGCCGAGCGCGACCGGGAATTGATCGGCGAAGGTGAGTATGAGAGCGCCGGCGAGCACGGCAGTGAAGGACAGCACGGCGGTGCGCTCGCCGCCGATGCTTTCCGAAATGAACCCGCCGAATACGCGCACCACAGCGGCCAGCATCGAAAAGCCGAGGCCGCCGAGCAGTGCCGCGGTTTTCAGGTCGATGTGGTACAGATTGATCCAGTAGATCGGAAACCAGGCGGTGAGCGCCAGAAAGCCGCCGAACGACACGAAGTAGAGCGCGACCAGGCCCCAGGTGCGGGTGTCTTCGGCTGCGGCGATAACCGCCTGCCAGACCCGCTCATTGGGAAACAGTTGCTGGCCCTTTTCGGCGGCGATCTTGCGGCTCTCCGCCGAATCGAAACCCTGCTGGCGCAGTTGAAAGAAGTAGGCGTCGCGGGCGAGCCAGGCGTAGACGGCGGTGCCGATCAGAAGAAACGTGAACCAGGCGAAGTACGATCCGGCCAAGCCCCAGGCCGCGATGGCGTAGGGCAGCACCAGCGTGAACAGTCCGGGCGCCAGATTGCCGATGCCGCCAAAGGCGCCGAGTGCGGCGCCCTGGCGCGACTGCGGGTACCAATACGAGACCTGCGGCACGCCGACCGAGAATGAGGCGACGCCGCAGCCGCTGAGGAAGCCGAACATGATGACGATCGGATAGGCGGAGGCGGTCAGCGTCTTGACCGTGAGCAGGATGAAAACCAGGCCCCACATGCCGACAAGCGACAGCGCAAACAGCGTGAGCATCGGCAGCCGGCCGCCGACACGATCGACCCAGGCGCCGAACGGAATGCGCAGGAGCGAACCGGTGAGTTGCGGCGCCGCGACCAGGAGGCCGAGCGCCAGCCCGCCGAGATGCATCTGGTCCTGAAAGTATTTTGCCGCCGGTCCGTAGAGCGCCACGGCCGCGAAACCGACGAAAAAACCCCAGGTGCCCATGGCCAGTCCGAGGGTCGGGCTGCCGTGGAGCCGATAATGGGGCTGCGCGGCATCGGCTGTTTGCGCCATTGCGATCTCCCGTGTTGGCGGGAGCACCAAAGCTGCAAGACGCGCGTCATGCTTTGCGCTTGATCAAAACCGGCGGCGAAATGCGCTGCGGCCGGGGAACTTTATGGCGGTGGCTGTGGCCCCGGCCACGCCTGCATCCGGTGCCAGTTCCGCACCGCGCCTTGGCGCCACGCCCAGGCGTGCGCGATTTGGGTGGCGATATCGCTGTAGCGCGGCCGCCAGCCGAGCCGCTCGTAGGCGCGACCGGCGTCGGCGACAAGATGCGGCGGGTCGCCCGGCCGGCGCGGACCGATCTGCATGGGCAGGGGACGTTTTGTCACGGCGCGGGCGGAATCGACCAGTTCGCGCACCGACCAGCCGCGGCCGGTACCGAGATTGAGCGCGGTGTTCTTGGCGGCGCCGTCGCGCAGCGCGCGCAACGCCGCCACATGGGCACTGGCGAGATCGGACACATGAATATAGTCGCGGATGCAGGTGCCGTCGGCGGTCGGATAATCGTCGCCGAAGATCGTGAAGTGCGGCCGCGCGCCGGCGGCAACGTCGAGTAAGAGCGGGATGGCGTGGGTTTCCGGGACATGGCATTCGCCGATGTCGCCGTCCGGATCGGCGCCGGCGGCATTGAAATAGCGCAGTGCGATGAAGCTCAATGCCGATGACGCGGCGCGTTCCCTGAGCATCTGCTCGCAGATCGCTTTGGTCTCGCCGTAAGGACTAATCGGCGCGAGCGGCGCGTCTTCGCCAATCGGCACGGCATGCGGCATGCCGTAGACCGCGCAGCTCGAGGAAAACACGATTGTGTCGACGCCACGCGCGTCCATCGTTTCGAGCAAGGTCTCTGTGCCGCCGACGTTGTTGCGATGGTACAGCGCTGGATTTTCGTTGGACTCGCCCACATAGGCGAAGGCGGCAAAATGAACGACCGCGCCCACGTCGTGGCGCGCCATGACGTCGATGAGGCGTTCGCGGTCGGCCAAATCGCCGATCTCCAATGGGCCCCATTGCACGGCTTCAGGATTGCCGCGGCTGAGATTGTCGTAGCTGACCGGAAAGAATCCGGCGCGCTGCAGCGCCTTGCAGGTGTGGCTGCCGATATAGCCGGCGCCGCCGGTGACCAGAACGGCCGTCACGCGTCGACGCCGAATTGCTGCTGCAGCGTCGTCCGGATGGTCGCGTCGTCGAGCAGCGCGTCGAAATAGCCGATGGTGCGCGTGAGCCCGGCCTGCAGCGCGGTCTGCGGCGTCCAGCCGAGCCGGCGCTGCGCCTGCGCAATATCAGGCCGGCGCTGCCGCGGGTCGTCTTGCGGCAAAGGCCGATGGACGATGCGCGAACGCGAGCCGGTGAGCTCGATCACCGCCTTGGCCAAATCCAAGATGGCGAATTCCTCCGGATTGCCGAGATTGACCGGCCCGGTCACGTCGTCCGCAGTCTCCATCAGCCGCAACAAGCCGTCGATCAGGTCGTCGACGTAACAGAACGACCGCGTCTGCAGGCCGTCGCCGTACACCGTGATGTCGCGATTAAGCAGCGCCTGGACGATGAAGTTCGATACCACGCGGCCGTCGCTGGGGTGCATGCGCGGGCCGTAGGTATTGAAGATGCGCGCCACCTTGATGTGCACGCCGTGCCGGCGGCGATAATCGAAGAACAGCGTCTCGGCGCAGCGCTTGCCTTCGTCGTAGCAAGCGCGCGGCCCGATCGGATTGACGTTGCCCCAATAGTCTTCGGTCTGCGGATGCACCGTGGGATCGCCGTACACTTCGGACGTCGAAGCCTGCAGAATTTTGGCGCCGCGCCGCTTGGCGAGATCCAGCATGTTGATGGCGCCGTGCACGCTGGTCTTGGTGGTCGCCACCGGATCGCGCTGATAATGGATCGGCGAGGCCGGGCAGGCGAGATTGAAAATGCGGCCGACTTCGACGTCGAGCGGCAACGTCACGTCGTGGTCCAGCAGCTCGAAGCGGCGGTCACTGAGCAGCGGCTCGACGTTGCGCCGCGTGCCGGTGAAGAAATTGTCGGCGCAGATCACGCTGGCGCCGCCGGCAATGAGGCGCTCGCACAGGTGCGAACCGAGAAAGCCGGCGCCCCCGGTCACCAATACGCGCGTTTCGCGGTGGCTGTTCACGTAGCGGAGACTATCCTGTCTACAGCCCGGCGCGAAAGCGCGTCATCACGATGATGATGGCGACCTGCATGGTGCCTTGCAGGGCGACTGCATAAAAATAGCGGCTCATCCAGCGGCCGATCTTCGCCAGGTCCGGCTTGTCGCGTTGCAGCTCGAGACAGACCCAGACGTTGACCGGGGTGAGGAAGCCCAGGCCCTGGATGGTCATCAGCGTCACCAGCGCCAGCGCCGCCGCGACCCAGCCGAATTGCGGCCAAGGCAGCGCGGTGTAGCCGAGCCGGACGGCGAGGAACCAGCCGGTCGTGCCGGCAATGATCGAAATCGTCGGCATCAGAAACAACGTGCGCGGCGTGAGCTGGCGCACCACGTCGCGGCGCACGGCAAGGTCGGCGCGGCGCAGGATCGGACCGAGCACGAAGCCCATGAACAAATCGATGCCGGTCCACAACAGGCTCGAAAACACGTGCACGAAATTCAAAAACCAGAAATTGCCGATCTGGATCGCCGCGACCATCACCGCCAGCGCCAGCAGCGCCCATGGCAGATAGCGCCAGCGGATCAGTCCTTGCGGCGTCGCGGTGAGCGCGCCACGAGCCGCGCCGGCGATGGACTTATCCGTCATGGATGTTCGATCTCCCCGGCCGGCCAATGGCAGACCGAGGATGATCGAAACGGATTCGTCGCGCAAGCAAGTGCAGCGCGCGGACTCCGGTTCGCTCCGCGCTACGAACGATGCTTGTGCGCGCGGGCCCGCGCGCGATGCTCGCCGTTCGGGCCGGCCGGCGGGAGGTATTGAGTGTTCCGGTTGCAGAAGCCGCCCATGCCGCTCAGCGTCGTCATGCATTGCTCGTAGCTGACAAAGCCGCAATTGGTGCCGCCACCGTCGTCGCCCATGGCGTATTGGGCGCACCATGGATAGTTCTGCGCTTGCGCCGGCGCCGCGGTGCCGATGATCGTCGCGCCGATCACGGCCGCGGCAAAACCCGTAGTGAGCAGCATCGCTTTCATGGCCGCCTCGCTTGTTTGCAGTTACCGCTCGGGTGAACACCGGCGCCGCGTCTTTATTTGGCGGTAGCCGGACAACGGCTTCACGAAACCGTGACGGCCGATGGAAGAAACGCCTTGCCATGGGGTTCTTGTTGCGACAGTCGCCCGGACAGGGTGATAATCCGCAATATTCACGGGAGGGAGCTCATGATGCGCATCGGTCTTGCGGCTTTGGCGGCCGTACTGGCGACGAGCGTTTGGATCGTGCCGGCCTCGGCGCAGCAGCCGCAGCAGGCGGCGCCGGCCGCGCCGCCGCCGTTCGCCACGACGAAGGTCACCGACAACGTCTACATTTTCCGCTATGGCGGTCATCAGTCGATGTTCGTGGTCACGCCCGCCGGCGTGATCGCCACCGATCCGATCAGCCTGCGCCGCCCGGCCAAGCCGTATATCGACGCCATCCAGGCCGTCACCAAGGCGCCGATCAAATACGTGATCTACAGCCACAGCCATTTTGACCACATCGCCGGCGGCAAGCCGTTCAAGGATCTCGGCGCCGTCTTTGTCGCGCAGCGCAATGCCAAGAACCGCATCGTCGCGCTCAAGCGGCCGGACGTCGTGGTGCCCGATCAGGTGGTCGACGACAAACGCGTCATCACGCTCGGCGGCACCACGCTCGAGCTGCTCTATCTCGGCAAGAACCATTCCGACAGCACGCTGGTGATGCGGCTGCCCAAGGAGAAGATCATCTTCACCGTCGACTGGGTGCCGATCCAGGGCGTGCAGTTCCGCGGCATGGCCGACACCGCCGTGCCGGACATCGAGGCCGGCTTGCAGCGCCTGATCGCGCTCGACTGGGAGACGCTGATCCCCGGCCATCCCGGGCCCGGCGGCAAACAGACCGGCACCAAGGACAATGCGCGCGAAGAGCTCGCCTATCTGCAGGACCTCTCCGCCGCGGTGAAGAGCGAAGTCGACGCCGGCCATAGCTACGACGAGGCCATGAAGAATATTTCGCTGCCGAAATATCAGGCGTGGCCGAGCTACAAGGCGTTCCTGCCGATGAACATCGAGCGGTACTACGATTATTGGAATCGCGGGATTTGAGTCGGCGCGGCGCAAGCAATACCCTCAACGCGTCATTGCGAGCGGAGCGAAGCAATCCAAGGGCGGGTGCACCGACTCCTGGATTGCTTCGTCGCTTCACTCCTCGCAAATGACGACGTGTTAGCGAAAAAACTCAAATCTTCTCGAAATGAATCTGGTCGGCGACCGCGGTCCAGACCGCGATGTCGTCGATCAGCCGTTTCTTGAATTCTTCGGGCGACGACGGCGACGGGTCGTTGCCGAAGGTTCGCAGCCGCGCGATGGTGGCCGGGTCGTTGACGATGCGCACCACCTCGACGTTGAGCCGGCGCAGGATCGGCTCGGGCAGGCCGGCCGGCGCGATCAAGCCCTGCCAGGCCGTGACGTTGAAGCCGGGCACGCCGCTTTCGGCGATGGTCGGCACCTGCGGCAGCGCGAAATAGTGCTTGGAGCTCGACACCGCGAGCGCGTTGAGCTTGCCGCTGCGCACGAACTCGATCAGCGGCGCCGGCGGGTCCATCATGAAATCGAGCCGGCCGGCCAACAACTCGGCCGACGCCGGCGCGCTGCCGCGATACGGCACGTGCTGAAATTTGACGCCGGATTTGAGCGCGAACAGCTCGATGGCGAGCTGCGGGCCGGAGCCGATCCCGGGCGTGCCGAACAACAGCGGCGTCGGCCGCGTTTTCGCCGCCTGCAAAAGTTCGGCGACGGTTTTGATGCCGCTGCCGGCGTTGGTGCACATCAGATACGGATATTCGGAGACCAGGCTGATGGTGGTGAAGTCGTCGACCGAGCGATACGCCAAATGCGCGTAGGTCGCCGCGGCGCTGGCGTGGCCCGACGGAATGACCATCAGCGTGTAGCCGTCGGGCGCGGCGCGCGCCACCTGGGCGGCCGCCAACGTGCCCGAGGCGCCCGGCTTGGTCTCGACGATGACCGATTGGCCGAGCGCCTTGGTCAAACCCTCGGCGACGATGCGGGCAATGAGGTCCGACGGGCCGCCGGCCGGAAAGCCGTGAATGATGGTGATGGTGCGCGCCGGCCAGGCGGCCTGGGCGAACGCGCCGGTCGCCGGCAGGGCGGCAAAGCCGCCGAGCGCGCGCATCGCGGTGCGGCGGGTCAATCGTTTGCTCATGGCGCGCTCCCTCCCTGCGGCATTGGCCGCATGCTAGCGCGGATGTCGTGACCAACGGAAGGCGGCGAGGTTTTATTTTGTTTTGCGCGAGGCCTGCGCCCTACAAGGTCGCGAACCAGCCGAGCAGCATCGCCCGCCGCGCCGACTCGCGCGCCACGCAGGCCGCGATCATGAGGTTCGCCATGGTGCCTTGGATCTTATCCCAGTAGAACTTGCAGGTCGTGTCGCGATAGGCGATCCAAGCGCGCTGCATGGCGCGGGCCTTGTTGGCCCGTTCGTCATCGAGCGTAGCGAGCAGGCGCTGGTAGTTCTGGTTCAATAGATCGTCCCAGATCGCTCCCTCGATCTCGTAGCAATCGGTCAGCTTGCGGTCGGAAGCGGCGCCCATGTCGCCGATGCATCGATTGGCGACCAGAGCAAACAAGCACTGCCGTTCAACCTGGTCGATATCGCCTTTGATCTTGTCGGCGCATTCGTGGATCGCCGCGACTTCTTGCGCCGTTGGTTGGCGACTTTGGGCATGGCTCACGTCAGCCACAAGGCTCAGGGGCAAAGCCAAAATCCACGCCAAACAGGCGCGGCAAACCTGGCTCGGCCTCATTAGCCCGATGACTCGCATCTCTACGCCCTGCGCAGTTGGCTCGCTGTAAGTCGCGTCGTCCGGCGGCGTGGTTCAAACCAGTATGCCGAGGGCTACAGAGGTCGCGTAGCGGGTCGACGAGGGACAACTGGTCAGGCTGGTGTCACGTCAGCTTTGCGTCCGATCGCTGCCATGACTGAAGACGGCCGGATTGGCAGCGACGTGCCAACAACGGAACTCAGCGCAGCATAAACCCCCAGCCAATCGCGTTGAAAACGCCCACAGCGATCAAGGCAGCGCCCGCGACCTTCGCGACGACCCGGCCGAAGGGGAGGACTTTCTCTAGCAACACCAGGATGGCAAGCACGGCAATCCACCCGATATTCATGACGCCGCCGACAAATAACAGCATCATCAGCGCCCAGCAGCAGCCGATGCAATAAAAACCGTGCTTGAACCCGACCGCCAGCGCACCTGCCGGGTCCGAACGGAAGCCGCCGTGGCTCAAGATAAAGGCGAGCGGCGCCTGACACGCTGAAAGGCAATTATCCTTGAAAGGCGTCCATTGATAAACACCGGCGGCGATCAGGACCACGCCGCCAAGCCTGGCACTGGCGCTTTCCATCATCGGGGTGAGCAGCGCCGCGCGTTCGAGCAGCCACTGCATCGTGGTGGCGGCAAGGGAAAATACCATCCAGGCCGTCAGATAACCCGCGGCAAACCATGCCGTGGCAGCGAACGGCTTGCCTTGCATCGCCGCCTGACGTCCGACGCGCGCGTAGATCAATATGGTCGGCGCGACCGACGGGGTCATCATGCCGATCATCATCACGACCCACATGACGAAGACGTAGCCGAACTCGATGGGCCGCCAAGGCTCGCTCGCCGGCATCATCAAGCCGCGGCCCGCAGGAATCATGCGAAAGCCGGTCATGTCCATGCCGCCCATCGCCATGTCGTCGGCGAGCCAAAGGATGTCGGCCCAGGCAAGCACCGTAAGCGCGGCGAGCGCTCCGAGCACGACCGCGCGGTCGCGCCGCAATACGGTTTCGAGCGCCGGCTCGATCACAGGGAACGCCGCTTAGCGCACCACTCCCGCGCCGGTCATATGCAAGTGGCAGAAGTGCGCGTGTGAATCACCCAGATCGAGGGCCACCGGGCCGGACGTCTTAGACCAGCCGCGGCCATATTCAGCGGTCGTGTACTCGAAGCCGGCCGGCAGATTGACCCGCGCGCGATGCGGCTGGCTCGTAACCGGGTTGAGGATGGCTTCGCCGCGTGCATCAACCCACCCGTCAACCTTGATACGCGCAGCGGGGCGCTCAACGTCGATGTCGAGATCGATCCTGCTGAATTGCGGTTCGTGCACCTTATCAAGCGTGCTGGCGAACACCTGAAAGACGGTTGCGCCGGGCTGTGTATCCTGGCCGCTGAGAATGCGGAGCAAGGCGCCGCGTTGAGCCTCGCTCGCCCGCTCGTCGATGATGATCTGCGCCTGGCCGTGGCCAAGATGAATCGGGCCGGGCCACGACAGCACGCTTACAGTCTTGAGTCCGTCGAGCTTGGTATTGCCATGATGGCCCTGATCGATCTGCATTGCCACGACGGCATGGCAGTCGCCGTGCGTCGGCAACGCATTGAACTGACAAGGACAGCCATAAGCACAATTGCAGTTGGCGAATTCGCGCGCCTTGATCATCCAATTGACATCCGCCATGTTGCCGCTCCGCAAACCGCGCTGAGTATCGTCGCCGGCGGCCGAGCCGCGGCGATCGAATGTACCACGAGGTCGAGGACCGAAACAGGACGAACTGACCGCTTCTGCGGGTGTGGGTCCCTAGTGTTGCTGAGGGTGAATTTCGTGGGTTTGCGGAGGCGCCGTTTCATGTCCGCTTATCGCCGGTCGCTGACATGACACGTGCGGTGCTAAGGGTCGAAAGGTGCCACAACGGAAGTAGAATAGCCCCGGTCACGCGCTCGAAAGGACAACTCTCTCGAAGAAATGGCGATGACAGGTCAGTTCGTGAGCGCCCCTCGGATCTTGGCCGGCGCTGATCTTCACGTTGAAGAATCGCACGTTGCATCCCATGGCTGAGCGTTTCATCACTTGCGCGCGCGACGTCGTGAAATCGATTGCCAGTCGACCGAACGGCCGGACTCACTCAAAACCCAATGTCGCATAAGGGTCATGAACGTCATTTTCGCCCGCCTTGGCCGACGTCCGCTTTAGCCCTGTTGGCGTCATTGGCAACACCTGCCGCCAAGTTCGGTTTTGTGCCAGGATTCGAGCGAAGCGGCCCCAACACGGAAGCCCGACGATGAGATGGTTCGCTCGCTTCGCCGCCGTGGCATTCGCGGTTTTGTTTGCAACGGCGGCGCTGGCGCAATCCTATCCGGACCGGCCCATTCACCTGCTTGTGGCGTTTCCGCCGGGCGGCGGCGCCAATTTCGTGGCGCGTCTGGTTGCGCAATTGCTGTCGGCTCAGCTCGGGCAGGCCGTCGTCGTGGAGAACAGGCCGGGCTCCAACGGCAATGTTGCCGGCGAAGTGGTCGCGCACGCCGCCGGCGACGGCTATACGATCTTGCAGTCGTCGGGTTCGCTGTTCTGCGTCAACCCGCACCTCTATGCCGCGATGCCGTTCGATCCGCTCAAGACTCTGCTGCCGGTCGCGACCATCACATCGGACGAACTGCTGCTGACGGAAAATCCCGCGCTTCCGCCGGAAAACTTTCGCGACTTCATCGATTACGCGCGCCGCGCCAAGCCGCCGCTGCTGTATGGCTCGATCGGCAACGGCAGCGAGCACCATCTGGCGATGGAACTGCTGAAAGAGCAGGCCGGAATTCAAATGACGCATGTGCCCTATCGGGGCGGCGGGCCGGCGGCGCTCGGTGTCATGGGCGGCGAAGTGGCGGTCATGTTCGGTGGCGGATCGGCGACGCCGCTGGTGCAGGCCGGCAAGCTGCGGGCTCTGGCCATCAGCGGCCGCAAGCGGTCGCCGCTATTCCCCGACCTGCCGTCGATTTCGGAAATCTATCCCGACTATGACGTGACGATATGGCAGGGATTGTACGTCCCAACGGCAACGCCGCCTGCGGTGATCGCGCGGCTGCGGGCCGCAGTGGCCGCGGTGGTTCGGCAACCTGAATTCGCCGCAAAGCTCGCCGCCGCCGGCTCCGGCGAGCCGTTTGCGACTAGCGCCGACGAGATGGTCGCGCTCATCCATGCCGACAGCGAGCGCTTCGGCAAGGTGGTGAGGGCAAGCGGTCTGAGGGTGGAGTAATCGCCCGCGGCATACGTCGCTATGCGGGCCGCATAGCGGCACTCCGAGCGCCCGCCCTGGCGGCATAATGCAGGCTCATGAGGGCGACGAAGCCGACCAGCCAGACGACGCGGGCGAAGTAGCGGTCGTACGGGCCGGACAGGCCGCCGGTGACCGCGGCGTTGACGAGAAGGCCGGCGGCGACGAACGCGGCGAACAGGACGAGCTTTGCGGGAAGGTATTGGCCGCGCGCAAAGAGGGCCCAGGCCATGAAGCCCAGGGCAGCGCCGAGAAAGATGCGGTGGAGAAATTGGAATTGCGGCACGGGGAGCTCGCCCTTGCCCTGCCTGGACTGGGTGAGCGAGTCCGCCACTTCCGCGCCGTCGGTGTAGACGGGCCGCACGCGCTCGGCGACCATTTGGGCGAAATCGGCCGACAGGCCGTCGCCGGTCGCGGCGTGCACAAGCTGGCGCCCGCTGTCGCGCAACGCGTCTTTGACGATGTCGAGCGGGTAGGCCGCCAACGTGGCCGAAACGATGCGTCTGGCCTCGGGCTCGAGATCGTCGAAGCTGCCGACCTTGTTGAAGGGACTTTCTGAAGTCCACTTCAGATCGTCGTGGGTCAGGCCGGGCAGCGCGGCGAGCTGCGCGCACAGCTCATAACCCGCGTCCGGACAGGCATCCTGCAAGTACCGGAGCGCCGGTCCTTCATCGATCCATTTCGCCAGGAAGAAGACGTTGGTGTTGCGCGACAGGCCAACCTTGCCGGTATCGATCCAATTCACCGTCGCCATGCAGGAGACGGCGACGATGAACGGCACGACAACGAGCGCCGCCATCCGGCCGAACGGCGCGCCATCGCGCACCAACACGAGCCGCGCACAGAATGCCAGCAGGATCAGGCCCGCCGCGATCGGCACGTGACTGAAATGCGCCGTAATGGCCGCGGCGGTCAGCGTCGCGACGTAGAGCAATTCCCAGACGGCCAGTTCGCTCGCGCAGAAAGCCAGCAGGAACACGTTGAGCAAGACAACGGGTGTGAGCACATCCGGCATCACCTCGCCGGCGATCCACGGCAGGCTCGTGAAAATAGCGAGCGCGGCGACGATCACCAGCGTCTCGCGCCGGCCGATGGCGCCGCCGCAAACACAGCGGGCCGTCAGATACAACAAGTGCGTCAGGATCGCGGCCTGCGCAAAGACCACCGGCCACAACGAGACGCCTTGATGCAGCGGCAAGATCAGATAGGCGTAGAACACGCTGAACATGCCGGGGATTTCATGCTCCAGCGCGGCTGTGGCGTAAGCGCCGGTATCGGCGAACACCAGCGGCGCGCCGTTGAACAGCGCCACCCACGACAGGATCAGCGTGCCGCACAGGATCATCGCGCCCGTGGCGAGGAAAGGCTCCATGGCGCCAAGGCGCCTGGTCGCCATCGGCCACGCCAGGCCCGCGGCACGGCCGGTACCCCACTGAGTGCTGCCGAAATCGGCCGACACGCTGAACCACCTTGGCACCGCTCTCGGCGTCTTGCTCGAGTGCTCGCGGCTACCGATAACCCGGCGTCGTGCAATAGGGTTCCCGAGCGCTATGTCCGCCCATCAAAAAAAGGAATTTTGGTGCGAGCGGGCTCGCAGCGCCGCCTGCTACGCCGCCCCCGGCAGATGGGTCAGCTCGCTGATGCGTTTGATGTGGGCGACGGCCGCGCGCGCGCCGCCGGTCTTGGTCATCAGATCGAGCGTGTCGTCATCGTCGTCGTGCACCGGGGTGAGGGCCTGGTCGGTGTAGGCGCGGGCGTCGGGATCGCGCTGAATCGACCGCATCAGCCTGACCATGGCGATGATGGCGCCGATGCCGACGGCCTGCTTGTAGAGCGTTTCCCAGACGAATTGCGGCCAGAACGTCCAGCGATTGACCGCCGGCAGGCCCGGGCGGCGCTCGCTCGGATGCTTCATGCGCAGGATGCCGTCCTGCAGCGGATGGACCTTTTCCAGCTGCACGGTGGTGCCGAACCGCACCAGCAGTTTCACCAGGCTGCTCAGCTTGGTGCCGGTGGCGGCCGCGCGCCGCAACAGCGTCGCGATGTGCGCCGGCGAGTAATACAGCGACCAGGCTTCGCGATAGATGCTTTCCCACTCCTGTTTGCTCATGGTCGCATGCGACGCGCAGGCGTGTTCGAGGTCGTAATTGTTGAGATCCGGCTCCATGGCCACGGATTTCTTCCATAGAGTGTGGTGGTCCTCGGAGCCGGGCAACGGCGTCAGATAGAAAAACTCCAGAATGTCGAGCGGCAGCTCTTTCTGAATGATGGCGATATCGCGCCGGATGCTGTCCGGGGTATCGGCCGGGAAACCGAGAATATAGCCCGCGATGGTGATGATGCCCTGCGCTTTCCAGGCCAGCAGCATCTTGCGGTATTCGGTGATCTTGTTCTGCCGCTTCTTGGCGGCGGCGAGATTGTCCGGATTGATGTTTTCCAGTCCGATGAAGACCCGCGTGACGCCGGCGCGCTTGGCCTTGGCGACGAAATTCGGCAGCTTGTGACACAACGCATCGACCTGAATGGCGAGGCCGAGCGGAATTCCTTCATGTTCGCGCAAATAAATGAGGCGGTCGAATATCGCCTCCCATTCCTTGTTGCGGGCGAAATTGTCGTCGGTGATGAAGAACTTGCTGACCCGCTGCGCCCAATTGATGCGGATCAGGCGCTCGACGTCGTCGGGCGAGCGATGACGCGATTTGCGGCCCTGCACATTGATGATGGTGCAGAACGAACATTGATACGGGCAGCCGCGGCCGGCATCGAAACTGCTTGTGATGCCGAGCGTGCGCCCGACATAGCGCCGCGGCAGGTAAGGCACCGGCGCATCGCCGATGCCCGGCAGATCGTCCATGAAGTTGTAGACCGGCTTGAGCGCTCCGGCGGCGGCATCGCGCAGCACGCCATCGAAGCGGCCCTCGGCTTCGCCGCCGAACATTGCGATGTCGAGATCGCGGCAGGCGTCGAGCTGCACCGCATGGCCGTCGAGCATCGCCAGGCAGCCGGAGACATGAAAGCCACCGATGGCGACGGCAATGCCGGCGGCGCGCAGCGGCCGCGCCAGATCGAGGGCGCGGGGATACTGATTGGACTGCACGCCGACCAGCGCCACCAGGCCGAAATTGGCGTTGCGCTTGAAGCGTTCGACGATCGCGGCGATATCGACCCGGGTGTTCATTTCGTCGATCGGCGCGATGTCGATGTCGACGTCGTCGCCCAGCACCCGGCGCTCTGCGCAATCGGCGGCGATGCCGTAGACCGCGGCGAGCGAGTTCGACGGAATCATCGAACGCCACCAGCGGATCACATAGCCGTCGTCGTCGTAATGCGACGGCTTGATCAGCACGAGCTGGAATGTTCGGCGACCCAATGAGGTCTGCGCCATCGTCCGCCCCGCGACCCACAGTGTGGCGCGGTGACGGGTATCATACCTGGACGGGCAATCCTAGGCTGGCGTCTTTTTAGTGCTGCGTCGCCGACACGTGCGGCGCGCGCTTGCGCGGCGGCGGCGGCACCGGCCCGTGGCAGGCCGGATCGGGCTGCATGGCGACGGTCACGATGTCGGGATACTTGTTGATGGCGCCGCTCGCCACATCCACGCCAACGCCAACGACGCCGCCGACAATCACGTTGCCGAGCGTCATGGCTTCGGCGCTGGGTGCGATGACGCTCTCGCCGTTGGTGTAGCATTGCTTGACGCACTGGATCGGCAGCGCGTTCGCGCTCTTGCTTACGGTCAGCTGTCCGGGCGTCACCACCGTCTGCGGGCCGTTTTGGGTCTGGATCGTACAGGTCGCGCCGGGGACACCGGGCGTGTCGATCCCGACGAGTTGGGTTGTGCCTTTGGTGATCGTGGCGCAGGCGGCAAGCAACAGCGCGCCCGCGAGACAGGCGAAAGTGCGCAACACGATCATTCCCCTCAGCCCCAAAGCCCCCTATCATCCAACAACCCCCGCGAGAGAGCAAGAGATATCGCTATCGGGCGCATATGGAACTTTTTCCCCCGGTCGAAGCCTTCGGGGTGCGGCTCCGGATATCGGGCGGCGCGGATCGCTTGGTGTTGACCGGTGTGTAAACCTTGGATTTAGAGACTTTCAGCTCAGCGTTTCCGGTGCGAACAGGTCTTCGATGCGGTAGCTGCTTTTGAGGATGCCTTGTTCGCGGTGGTAGCGCAGGCAGGTTTCAAGCACCGATCTGTTTTCGGCAATCCCGTACGGCCAGAAATCATCGCCCATCAGCGCGCGGTTCTTGTCGCGGAGCGAGACAAACCACGGGATCATGCTCGGCGCATTGAAGAACACGTCGGCGGCGTTGTAGGCCTTCATGGCGAGCGCCTTGGCTTGTTCGAAAGCATCCATCAGTGCGCGAGCGATCCAACGATTTTGCTCGTACACCTCCCGGCGGATCACCACCGTATGCATGATCGGGAAAATTCCGGTGCGGCGAAAGTAATCGCGCTCGACCTCCTCGAAATCCGGAAACAGCCGCCGCACGCGGTCCGGATTCCGGCGCGCGCTCGGCGGTACGTGCGCGGTGAACAGCGCGTCGATTTCGCCGCTTTCGAGCATGCGATCCAATCCCTGGTCGGCAGCAAGCGGCACGATGGTGACGCCGGGCGGCGGCGCCAACGGCGCCCAGTCCGGGCCGCTCGTCGTGCGTTCCATGCCGCCGACATAATGCGTCATGCTGGCGGCAGCGACTGCGAACTCGTCGCTCAGCACGCCCTTGGCCCAGATGCCGGCATCGTGGCCGTAGCGCAGCAATTCTCCGACCCGGCGGCCGGCGAGGTCGTGCGGCGAGCGGATGTTCTTTTCGGCGTTCACGAAAATCGCGGAATGACGAAAGAAGCGATTGGGGAAGACCGGGATGGCGATGAAGGGCGCATCCATCAGTTCTAGGCTGCGCAGATAGTAGGTGATGCCGAGCTCGGCGGCGTCGAATTGCCGGCCGCGCACCATGCGCTCCATGATCTCGCCGACATTGCCCGTGCTCCACAGCTCGAGATCGATGCCGGACGGTTTGATCCGGCCGTCGAACAGTGCGCGGGTGCGATCGTAATCCCAACACGCAAGCGTGAGTTTTAGGTTCGGCATTGGCTCTCCTTGTCGCACCTGCGCAAGACGTATAATTTCTTCGGCGCCGCAGCGCACCGGTGCGGAGAAACATAGCACGGAGGCCAGCATTGACACGGTCGCGAGGCCGAGCGCCTTTTTGCCGCCGCGTGGCGACGATCGCGGCGACTGCCATAGCATTCGCCTTGCCGCTTCGCGTCGAGGCCCAGGAGCTCAGCAAAGTCACCATCGCCCTTCCGGTGCTGGCGTCGGTGGTCATGCCGCTGTTCTATGCGCGTGATGCCGGGCTGTTCAAAAAGCACGGCCTCGACGTCGATTTGCCGGTGTTTCGCGGCGGACCTCAGGCCAATGCCGCGCTGTTGTCCGGCGACGCCCAATTCCTCGCCGCCGATCCTTACGAATTTCTCAAGGTCGCGGACAATGGCCACGAAATTCGCGTCATCACGCTGGTGCATTCGGTGAGCTTCGATTTCGTGGCGTCGAATGCCGTCATCGGGCAACGCGGCATCGATATCACGGCGCCGCCAAAAATGCGGCTTGCCAAGCTCAAGGATGTCAAGGTCGGCAACAGTGCCGTCGGCGGCACCAATGCGGCGTTTGCCCGCTGGTTCATCAAATATGGCGGGCTCGATCCGGACCGCGATTTCGACAACGTCAACATCGGCGGCACCGCGCCGCTGATCAGCGCGCTACAGGGCGGCCGGATTGACGGTTTCGTCCAATCGGCGCCGTCCGGTTACACCGTGAAGCGGCTTGGGGTCGGCCAGGTGCTGGTCGATTTCCGCGAGGTGCCGGAGCTGCAGGGCGCATTGTTTACCGGCTTGCAAACACGCCAGGACTTCATCGATTCGCATCCGCAAGTGATCGACCGCGTGGTGCAGGCCGTCATTGAAGCGGGCAACGCGGTTGCCGATCATCCGTTGGTGGCGGCGCAAGTGCTCAAAAACGGCGCGTATACGCAATTCGAGCTGGTCGACCTCGAGGAAACGCTGAAAGCCACCGGATTTACCTTTCGGCCCCGTCAAGATTCAGCCAGCGACTGGCAGCGCGCGCAAGACCTTTTCCGCCAGGCCGTGGGCGAGAACACCGCGACCACGGCGAAACTGGTCGAGGGCCGGACCTGGACCAATCGGTTCCTCGCCGCGGCCATGCGCTAGGCCTGCGCCATCGATGTCCTTGTCGAGCCCAACAATCGAGACGCCGGTTCTGATTGTCGGCGGCGGTCCGGTCGGGCTGGCGCTCGCCTGCGATCTGGGGCTGCGCGGCACGCCCTGTGTCGTGCTCGAGCAAGGCGAAGGGCAGGCCGATCACCCGCGCGCCACCGCGCTCAATTCACGCTCGATGGAGTTCATGCGGCGCTGGGGCATCGCCGAGGCGGTGCATGCCGCCGCGGCGCCGGACGACTTTCCGCACACTGCGCTCTATTGCACCGCATTGACGGGCTACGAGATCGCGCGCCTCGAGCGGCCCTCCCATGGCGGCCGCGAACCACTCGCGCACAGTCCGGAACGTCCGCAACGCTGCAATCAGCTCTTTCTCGATCCCATCCTGACCAAGCTCGCGACCAGCTTGAAAAATGTCGAGCTGCGCTATCGCTGCCGCGTCGAGTCGGTGGTGGAAGAAGCCGACCACGTCACAGCTGTCGTGCACGACCGCTCGCAAGAAAACCGTTTTCAGATCGCCGCCCGCTACGTGGTCGATTGCAGCGGCGGCCGCAGCGCGATCCGCCAGGCACTCGGCATCGGCATGGTCGGTTCCGACTATTGCGGATATTTCCTCAGCATTTTTGTGCGGGCGCCGGAATTGTGGACGCATCATGCCATGGGCAAGGCGGCGCTGGTGACGTTCGTCGACGCCAAAGGGCTGTGGCGCAATCTGATCAGCCTCGACGGCCGCGCGCTCTATCGTTTTGGCGTCAGCGGCAAGTCCTACTACGACGCGCCGGAGAGCGTCGATGCCGAAGCGCTGTTCCGCGATGCCATAGGCAAGGACGTGCCGCACCAGATCCTGTCGGTGCGGCGCTGGATGGCGCGCAATCTGGTCGCCGATCGCTATCGGCACGGCAGGATTTTTTTGGCCGGCGACGCGGCCCATCTCAACCATCCGGCGGCCGGCCTTGGGCTCAATACCGGGCTGGGCGATGCGGTCGATCTTGGCTGGAAGCTGTCCGCGGTGCTGCAAGGTTGGGGCGACGCCTGCCTGCTCGACAGCTACGAGGCGGAGCGGCGCCCGGTCGGCGAGCGTAACGTTGCGCATGCCGATATGAGCCACACCAGCGAGCGAACCCAGCCGACCCACCCCGAGATCGCGATGCCTACGCCTGCAGGTGCCGAGGCGCGGCGCAAAATGGGCGAAGAGCTTGTTCGCGTCCAGATCAAGCGTGTCCTGACCGATGGTTTGGCGCTCGGCTACCGCTACGCGCCGTCGCCGATTGTCTGGAGCGATGGCGACGTCGCGCCGCCAAGCTCGGTGAGCGAATATCGTCCGACCGCCGTGCCGGGCAGCCGCGCGCCGCACGCCTTCCTCTCCGACGGACGCTCGACGCTCGATCTGTTCGGCAATGGCTTTACGCTGCTGCGGCTTGGCGCGCAGGCGCCGTCTCCTTCGGGGCTGGAGCGCGCTTTCGGCGAGCGGCATGTGCCGCTGACTATTATGACTATCGCCGATCCCGCGATCAGCACCCTCTACGAGCGCGCGCAGGTTCTGGTCCGCCCGGATGGGCACGTGGCCTGGCGCGGCGATCAAGACCCTGCCGATCCCGGCGCGATCGTGGAACGTATCCGCGGTGCGGGCCGCGAATACGTCAGCGGCCCTCCCGGCGCGCCATGAACGCCAGCCGTTCGAACAGGTGCACGTCCTGCTCGTTCTTCAACAGCGCGCCGTGCAGCGGCGGGATCAGCCGTTTGGGATCGCGCTCGCGCAGTAGGATCGGGAGTGGGCCTGCAGCGTGTCCGTTACGTTATTCCCAATTGATGCTCAATGGCCTTTTCAACATATTTTTCGAGCAATTTTTTTAGCATGGGCAAAAATTTGGCGAATCCAAAGAAGGTCAAGAATGCCCGGTGCCACCAAAGCGGTTGGCCTTTAGAAAGCACAAAGAGTATCGTAGGATACCACGGCTTTAAAAACGCATAATGGGACAAAACGCAAAGTTGCACGACTCTCGAACCTGACCGTTTCAGAATCTCGATTGCCGCTAAGGACTGTGATACTTCAGATTCCGATAGTATCCTCCCTTCTGTCGTCGAAAGCAAAGTGGCGCATAACCGACCCAGCATAGGCCAGTCCCAACTATCAAGCCTTAGGGCGCCTCCCTTCTCTGTTGTTTCTTCCGCGATATATTTAGCAATGCCGCGAAGGTTAAGATGGGTAACGTCGTTTTTGTCGTTTAAGAGCGTATCGTATAGCGTGAATAGAACGTGGATGGTTGCACTAATAGATGGTTCTGGAGAATCATAATTGATCGGCCATCCATAGTGCCTCCGCAACATAATTAAAGCCGCTTTGACATCTGCTATTTTAGCGGTCAGATCGATGCGATTAACAAGGGGGATCGCCTCGCCGACTTCAGGTGAGGAAATCAAATCGATGATATTGGCCGTTCCTATTAAATCATTCGGTTCGTTAAGGTGGCCCTTCCATAATCCCTCTTTCGATTTCATATCGAAGAGGCGTTGAAGACCATTTGCTATTGCGATTTTGATTGCACCGACCATTTCTTGGTTAGATTTATGAATTTCTGGATTTGATGCGCCGATCGTTTCGCTTGGCAAAATTGATGCATATCTTGACATAAACACAGCTAATGCTGCGATACATGCAGCCGTACTAAATGCTTCATCTTCGCTATCGGTCGGCCGATATTTCCAACCATGTGTCGATGGGTTTTGGTTCTTAAGTAACCAGCGAACAGATGCTAGCAGGTCAACTCGCTGATGTTCTGGCAGGAATTGAGATAAAGTCAACGAGGCAAATGCTGTGTGTCTGGCGGACGCGTCAACCGCTTTCGCCTTGGTTCTGCCTCCGAGAGGCCTCCCGCGGGCACCACCGATAGCAGGATTGTTGTCGAACCCATGTTCGACCTTATTCAAGTAGCAAGTTGGACATTTGATGGAGAGATGTTGCAAAGCCAACAGGGCGATCCATGTGACTGTGTAGCTGCCGTATTCGGTCGAACTAAAGGCCATTTCGTTAGAACCTTTGTAATATTGATCGACCTCCTCCTTGATTGGAGGATAAGCCCAAAACCCTGACGCTCTGTGAGTGAGAGAGATTATTGAAAGCGCGCCTCGAGCAAGTAGGCGCCACGTTTCCAACTCTGGTCCAGAAAGGTGAAATGGTGCGGAGCTTTTCGTCATGCCGTCCTTCCCGCGAAGCAGAGAGCGCCGATCGAAGCACTTCCGACTGGGTAGCGATTTGCACGAAACTTGCCGAAAGGCACCGACCCAAGGCCGTCCACACGCTAAAACCCACCCAGCGCCGACGCTGCCTTGATTAGCTTAGCTTCGTTTCGTCCTTTGGCGGCGTGCTCGCGCGCTATTTTGGCTCAGGACGAAAAATCTATTCCGCAGGTCCCTCAACGCTGACGGAAGTGGTTGAGAATGCTCGCCGGGAGACTCTCCACGCCCCAAAGGCGATTGCCGCACTTACGATCCCTTGCAATAGATTTGGCAATATTTCAGCGATCGCTGCCGTGGAGTCAGTTACGTTAAAGAAAGGAGCAAATCTTGCGAGCCATGGATAAATTATGGCCTCGAACATAAAGTATCCGCCCACCATAGTCACAATCCCGACTATAAGTGCAAACAATGTACCGCCGTCACTAGTACGCCCAGTTGAACGCGCAACGAAACCGACAAGAAAGCCTTCGAGGCCCTTGACTATCATGGTAGCTAAGATGAATTGCGGAAATCCGATTGAATCCGCCAGTGATGCTCCTATAGCGCCTACGAGTAGACCGAACCACGGTCCAAAAAGAAGCGCGCCAAACATTATGACGCTGTCGCCAATATTGAAGTAGCCGTCGGTTGCTGGAATGGGTATCCTTATGATGAGTGTAAGCACAAAGGTCACAGCAGCGAAGGCGGCAATCACGGCTACCTTTCTGATAAAATTGTCATCGTTGGTCATGCTTGGCTCTCTTGTGTTGCAACAGTGTCGATGTGTGCTGCGACTCGGGATATCCAATTCGCCCACAGATCGACATTTTTCATCGACGCGCCAAGAGCATAGAGGAGCACTTCGCCACAGAAATGCGTGATGAGAAGAAAGCTATTGAGTATCGCATTTGCTGGGCGACCAGCGCGACGATCTCGCTTCCAAATTTCCGAAACGCAGCGGTACGGAACCGCTTCCTCAAGAACTTTTTCTTTCATGCTCGGGAGCACTTGAAACACAACATACCGAACGACTCTGATCGATATTATTAGTGCTTTCCGCCATTTTCTCTGGTTTGCTCCGGGAGAGAATAATTTCCGTTCCAAGTCATTCACCGGAATGGACAGTATGATGGATAGCGCTGCGGGAACAACAGTCAACATGTTGACGAATTTTTCGACGTAGTAAGCGCTATAACTTTCCGGTGTTTGATAAAAGTATCGAATTACTGGGCCGATTATGAGTATTGTGAGAGAAAATAATATAGTCAGTGTGAGGATAGTTACATATTGCTTGTGTCCGACGATTAGAAATAGCATCAGATTAAAGAACAAAGCGTAGTAAATTACCTGATCGTTTAGTCCAACGAGGCCGAACTGAAGTCGCCCGGCGATCGGAAAACCGAGGGTCCCCAAGAACGCGGGGGCCGCAAGTACACATAGTGCGTAAAATTTCGCCCAATGCATGGATCACGCCTTATTTTTCTCTGGCCATCGCGATTTCAAAGCTCGCGCTGCTGTTAACGTTGCTCTTATGTGCCCGGCGAATTCTGAGAATAGAATTACAAATTGTCGTCCACCATGGCTTATGTGACACGAGAACAATCGGAATATCTCGCGCATGTGCAATATCTATAGTCGAGCGGACTAGAGCGATTGCAATATCCCGTGGAATTCCCCAGTCCGGTTCGTCCAAAATTATCAATGGAGGGCAGCGAGAGATGCGATACGCAATTAGATTTAGCTTCGCCATCAACAAGGACATCTCTTTCAGGGGAATTGGTGCGTTACCCGTTGGCGCGCCTTGTCCCCGAGGGGTTGCTAAGCGGGCGCTCAAGGAGTTCATGAGTTCATGAAAGGTCTTTTCGGCAGAGTGTTCGATGGAACAGCAAGGTTCGTGAAGGAGTAGTTCGCGGCCGCGAGCCATGGTTTGCGCGATAGCATCTTGAAAGATTAGTCGTGCTCGGCCAGCGTTCTCCTTGCATTTTAGCTGCACAACTCCATCATAAGGCTGCGCGCCTGCTAGAACTTTGCAAAATAAGGATTTGCCTGACCCGTTGTCGCCGATGACTAGGCATGGCGATAGAAGTGCCTCGTTTGTATCGCCAAAATAGGCGGTTCTTGTAAGGGCATATTCATTATTTGTGTCGCCAAGGTTTACTGAAAGCCCTTCGGATTTCACGGTGAATGTAATCTTCGATGGTGTTGTTTCCTGAGGGGCGCCGGTAGTGTCGTTTTCTCCGGCCATTATCAGAAGAATCACACTTGAATGGTCTCCAAAGTCGTCGACCAATTGGTAAAACAGGTGTTTATTCTCAGCGGAAAGCCAGGTTAGGGGGGGCTTGAAACAACCATTTGTTCGGTAATCGCTCTCAACAGGTGGGCTTTAGCGAGAGATAATTTCACAGATTCCCCGCCTGAGAGCGTAGTGATTGGCTGCGCTAGATTTTCGGCGCTGAGTTCAAATCGTTCAGCAGACCGAATTGCGATCGAGGTGTGATCTTTCGTGCTCCCTCGCGAGGCGACAATAGCGGCAGCTTGAAGTTCTTGAAGCCCGTTTTGATAAACAAAACCATCTGATGGGTTGCTAAGGATATAGATCGGTTGATGACCGGCGCCGTTTCTCGAAACTGGCCGCCCCTTGAAGAGCTCAACTATATCTCTAACGAGCTGTTCAGGGCCTGCGTGAAGGCGCGGGATAGTCACTCCGACCAGTTCCTGAAAGCGCTGTTCCCGCCTCTCAAAGCTTTCGAATTCTTCAATCTTCACCAATCACCCCTTGGAGCCCCAAACGACGCAGAACGCGTCGGATACGTTGAATATCGGTATGGTTGCACAACGCAGGGTCGATGAAAAGAGAGAATAGTATGGCAGCGCTGGGAAATCGCGTGAATCGCCGCGGGGCGCCTTGCCGTACTGCCCGAATAGCTAAGGTGTAGCGTGTGGGCACTGGGCGGATGGTTCGAGCTAGCTCTAACGTGGACGGTCTATGTGGTTGAAAAAACGAAGGTTTTGCGGCCAATATTTGCGCTGCCGAGGCCTAGCAAATGTGACACGTTTCGCGCCTTACTCGCGTTTATTCACCGTCCCTCCCGGCGCGCCATGAACGCCAGCCGTTCGAACAGATGCACGTCCTGCTCGTTCTTCAGAAGCGCGCCGTGCAGCGGCGGGATCAGCCGTTTGGGATCGCGCTCGCGGAGCGTCTCCGCAGAGATGTCCTCGACCATCAGCAGCTTGAGCCAATCGAGCAGCTCGGAAGTGGATGGTTTTTTCTTCACGCCGGGCACGTCGCGGATCTCGTAGAACAGCCGCAGCGCTTCGGCGACCAGGCGCTGCTTGATGCCGGGAAAATGCACCTCGACGATGGCGCGCATGGTGTCGGCGTCGGGGAAGCGGATGTAGTGAAAGAAGCAGCGGCGCAGAAACGCGTCCGGCAATTCTTTTTCGTTGTTGGAGGTGATGACCACGATGGGCCGGCGCCGGGCGCGGATGGTCTCGCCGGTCTCGTAGACGAAGAACTCCATGCGATCGAGCTCTTGCAACAGATCGTTGGGAAACTCGATGTCGGCCTTGTCGATCTCGTCGATCAACAGCACCGGCCGCTCGTCGGCGGCGAACGCCTCCCACAGCTTGCCGCGCTTGATGTAGTTGCGGATGTCTTTGACGCGCGCGTCCCCTAATTGGCTGTCGCGCAGCCGCGTCACGGCGTCGTATTCGTAAAGCCCCTGCAGCGCCTTGGTGGTCGATTTGATGTGCCACTCGATGAGCGGCGCGCCGAGCGCCTTGGCGATCTCGATCGCCAGCACGGTCTTGCCGGTGCCCGGCTCGCCCTTGACCAGGAGCGGCCGCTCCAGCGCGATCGCGGCGTTGACGGCGATCTTCAGATCGTCGGTGGCGACGTAGGCGGCGGTGCCTTCAAAGCGCATGGAAATTCCTGCTCGGAACGGTTCGGTCGACACTAAGCACGCTTACTGAAGCCCGGCAATTTCTGCCGGGAGCCGGCATATCCGTGCCGGCCGCTCGACCGGCGTGTTGCCGTAAGTCTTTCAGATTGCGGCATAATTTCCATGGCACAGCGCTTGCTCCGACACTGCCGGGATAGAGTTCGCCGACGGCCCGCAAGGCGCGCGTCGGGTGCGCAGCTTAAGTTGGAGATCAGTCATGGGTATCTTCGATGCATTGACCACCGCGGTGGCTGGTCTGCAGGCGCAGTCGTTCGCGCTGCAAAATATTTCCGGCAACGTCGCCAACTCGCAGACCACCGGATACAAGGAAAAGAACACGAGCTTCGCCGACCTGGTATCGCAGGCGGTGCCGTCGCAGCAGACCACCAACGGCGTGGTGGCGAGCTCGCGGGGCACCAATACCGTCCAGGGCTCGATCCAATCCACGTCGGTTTCCACCGACATGGCGATCAACGGCGACGGCTTCTTCGTGGTGGCGAAGCCGACCGGGTTCACCGACAATCAGCCGGTGTTCAGCGGCATCAGCGACTACACCCGCGCCGGCGATTTCGAGCTCAATGCCAACGGCAATCTGGTCAACGGCGCCGGTTATTATCTGATGGGCATTCCGGTCGACGCCGCCACCGGCAATCCGGTCGGCAACGTGCCGACGGTGCTGCAGTTCAACAACAACTTCGTGCCGGCACAGGCGACCACGCAGATACAGTATCAGCTCAACTTGCCGAGCAAGCCGCCGGCGCTGCTCGACCAGACCGGCTTCCAATCCAATCCGGTCGCGGGCGCGCAGATCATCGGCAGCGGCGCGACGTTCCTGCCGGATGCGGTGGCGACCGGGACCGGCACTGTCGCCGGGCTCACCAGCGGCACGCTTCTGACCAATACCGACACCTACTCGGTTAGCGACGGCACCAACACGACGAGCTTCACGGCCGGGGCGACCTCCACGGTGGCCGACCTGTTGAACGCCATCAATTCCGGTGCGGCCAACGTCAAGGCGACGTTGAGCAATGGCCAGATCGTGCTCACCTCAACAAGTCAGACGGCCGCCATCACGGTCGGCGGCACCGGCGCGGCCTCGGTGGGATTCGGCGCCGGTCACACTTCGTTCCAGCCGACCGATCTGTTGACGCAGGATCCGACGCTGTCCGGCAAGACGCTCACGGTCAGCGTCGCTGGCGGCACGCCGCAAGTGATCACGTTCGGCACCGGCCCCAACCAGGTCGCGACGCTGGCCGATTTGACTGCGGCGGTGCACGGCCTCACCGGCGTCATCGGCTCGGTCGATGCGAAGGGCGACATCAGCCTGACAGCGACCAATTCAACCGCGAGCCTCGCCATCGGCGGCACCGCCAATGCCGCCGATTTCGGCATCCAGAGCACCAGCGCGCTGGCGACCAACGGTGCGGTGATCGGCAACGATCTCACGACCTTTAACGCTCAATCGATCGATGGCGGCTCTATCACGTCATACGACAGCCAGGGCAATCCGGTGAACGTCGATTTCCGCTGGGCCAAGGTCAGCAGCGCTTCAAGCGGCGGCGTCGACGCCTGGCAGCTGTTCTACCAAACCAACAGCTCCGCCACCGGCACCCAGGTCGCTTGGCAGAACACCGGGCAGACCTTCACGTTCGATTCCAGCGGCCAGATGAACCCGCCGATCTCCGGCGTGTCGCTGCCCAACCTGACGGTGAACGGCGATGTGCTCGGCACCGTCCAAGTCCAGTTCGGCGCTAACGGGGTGACCCAGTTCGCCACTGCCAGCACCTCGGCGCAAGTGAGCCAATTGCAGCAGAACGGCTTTGCCGCCGGGCAATTGCAGTCGGTATCGGTCGACAGCCAGAACCGGGTGGTCGGCACCTTCACCAACGGTCAGACCATTCCGCTCGCCGACATCACCTTGGCGACGTTCCACGGCGAGAATTCGCTGCAGTCGCTCAACGGCGGCGCCTATGCGGCGACCGCCGATTCCGGGCCGGCGACTTTCAACGCTACCGGCACCATCGAAGGCAGTTCGCTGGAAAGCTCCAACGTCGACATCGCCACGCAGTTCAGCAATCTCATCGTGGCGCAGCAGGCCTACTCGGCGAATGCCCGCATCATGACGACGGCCGACCAGATGATTCAGAGCCTCTTGCAAGTGATTCAGTAAAGGCGCGGCGGCCCGGCGGCGCGGCGCGGCCGCGTTGCGCCGCCGGCCGTAGGCCGCGAGGACGGCTAGAGCCATGGGACTGTCGCAGGCGTTGTCGGCGGCGTTGGCCGGCGTCAACACGACGCAGAAGAGCCTGTCGGTCATCGCCGGCAACGTGGCGAATGCCAATACGCCCGGCTACGTCGCGGAAAGCGTCAATCAGGTCGAGGTGGCGAGCGGCGCGCTCGCCGGCACCAGCGTCGATTTCGCCGGCATCAACCGCAATCTCAACACGCTCCTGCAGAGCCAGTTGTGGACTGAAACCTCGGGCGCGTCCTACGCCGGTCTTGCCGCGCAATATTACCAGCAACTGCAGCCGATCTACGGCACGCCGGGCTCGCCGAGCTCGTTCGATGCGGTCTACGCCGGTTTTACCAACGCCGTGCAGGCGCTCGCCGCCAATCCCAGCGCCGCCACGGCGCAGACCGCGGTGATCGGCGCGGCGCAGGCGGTGACGCAAAATCTCAGCGCCATGACCGGCACGATCCAGCAGTTGCGCACCCAGGCCGAGCAAAGCATCGCCGGCGACGTCAACACGGCCAACAACCTGTTGGCGCAGATCGCGCAGATCAACGGCAAGCTCGAAGGCACGACCCAGCTCGACAGCGCCGCCGCCGCGCTCGAGGACCAGCGCGGCCAGGCTGTGACCCAGCTGGCGCAGCTCTTGAACGTCACCATCATCCAGAATCCGGACAATCAGGTCTCGATCTTCAGCGGCACCGGGCAGCAGCTGGTCGGCGGCCCGCAAGCCTCCCAGCTGAGCTTCGACAATGCCGGCGCGCTGTCGGCGACCTCGCTGTGGAATGCCGATCCGAGCAAAGACAGCGCCGGCACCATCACGGTGACTGCGCCGGGCGGCACGACGTCGGACCTGATCGCGAGCGGCGCCATCCGCTCGGGGCAACTCGCCGCGCTGCTGCAGATGCGCGACACCACGCTGCCGCAGGCGCAGACCCAGCTCGACGAATTCGCCAACCAGATGGCGCAGGCGCTGTCGAACGTCACGACAAGCGGCACCGCGGTGACGGCCGGCGCGCAGTCCGGATTCAAGGTCGACATCAGCGGCGTGCTGCCGGGCAATTCGCTGCAACTTTCCTATACGGATGCCGGCAATACCGCACACACGATCACGATCGTGTCGCTCGGGCCGGGCGGTTCGCTGCCGCTGCAGAACTCGCAGGCCAATCCGAACAACCAGACCATCGGCATCGATTTTTCCGGCGGCCTCAACGCGGTGGTGTCGCAGCTCAATGCCGCGTTCGGCTCGTCGCTGCAGTTCTCTAATGCCGGAGGCATGTTGCAGGCGCTCAACGTCGGCGCCACGACCGTCAACGCGCTGTCGGCAACCGCGACCGCCAAGACGTTCGCGAGCGGCAATGCGCAAGTGCCGCTGTTTACCGACGGCGGCAATCCGATTACGGGCGCGATCTCGGCGACCGGATCGCAAACCACAGGCCTTGCCGGGCGCATCGCGGTCAATCCGGCGGTGGTGGCGACGCCGGCGAGCCTCGTCGCCTTTGCCGCCGGCACCGCGGCCGGCGATCCGACCCGGCCGAATTTCATCCTGCAGCAATTGACGGCGGCGACGCCGACCTATTCGGCGGCTACCGGCATCGGCAGCGCGCAGGCGCCGTTCAGCGGCACGCTCGCCAATTACCTGAGTCAGGTGATCGCCCAGCAGAGCCAGGCCACCGGCGCTGCTTCCAATCTGCAGCAGGGCCAAGACACCGTGCTCAATGCGCTGCAGCAACGCTTCAACGACCAGTCCGGCGTCAACATCGATACCGAAATGTCGAATCTGATCGCGCTGCAGAGCGCCTACGGCGCCAATGCGCGGGTCATGACCACGGTCCAGCAGTTGCTGGCGACGCTCTTGCAAGCGGTGCAGTGATGAGCATTACCGGTCCGGGATCGATTACGGCGCTTAATCTTGCGGCGCAGACCGGCATGTTCAACCAGCTCAATACGCTGGCCCAGGAGCTCGGCACGGGCAAGGCGGCGCAGACCTATTCGGGGCTCGGCTCGCAGGCCGGCTTGGTGCTGGAGTTGAACGCGCAGCTGTCGCAAGTCAACGGCTATAGCGCGACGGCGGACAGCGTCGGCACGAGCTTGACCATCGCGCAGTCGGTGCTGACGCAGATCGATAATGCCGGCCAAACCGTGACGCAGGCGGTCGCGCAGAAGGGTCAATTCGCACTCGACAATACCGGCCAGACTTCGACCCAAGAGGCGGCCGCCAATTATCTCGACGAGATTTTCGGGCTTTTGAATACGCAGGTCGGCAACAATTATCTGTTCTCCGGCACGGCGAGCACCACGCCGTCGGTGGCGCCAACCGACACTATTCTCAACGGCAACGGAGCGCAGGCTGGGCTCCGCCAAGTCATTGCCGAGCGGCAGCAGGCCGATCTCGGCACCGGTGGGCTCGGCCGGCTGACGATGGGGCCGCTGGCGGGATCAAGCTTCACTATCAGCCAGGATGTCTCACCGTTCGGCTTCAAGCTCGCCGGCGGCACCACGACAATTGCCGGCGCCACGGTGAGCGGCCCAAGCGGCTCGCCGCCGAGCATTTCGGTGACGCTCGGTGCTAATCCGAACAGCGGCGATACCGTCCAGCTCGGCCTGACGCTGCCCGACGGCTCGACCCAAAACATCACGCTGACGGCGACCACGAACGCGCCGCCGGGGCCCGGCCAGTTCACGATCGGGACAACGCCGGCGCTGACTGCGGCGAATATGCAGGCCGCGCTCAGTAGCGCGGTGACGAGCCTGGCGCAGACCGCGCTGCCGGCGGCGTCCGCGATCGCCGCCGCCAATGATTTTTTCACCTCGAACCCGCCGCAGCGGGTCAACGGCCCGCCGTTCGACACGGCCACATCGCTTATCGCCGGCACGCCCGCCGACACGGTGTTCTGGTACACCGGCGAGAACGGCGCGCTGCCGGCGCGGCAGACCGCGACCGCGCAGGTCGGACCGTCAATGTCGATTGCATTCGGCATGCGCGCCAACGAACCGGCGCTCAGTTCGCTGGTGGCGGCGATCGGGGCCTATGCGGCAACCACGTTTTCGCCGACCGATCCCAACGCCCAGGCAAGCTATCAGGCGCTGTCCGCCGGCGTTCAGGCGGCGCTCGGCGGCAAGCCCGGCGCGCAGACCGTGAGCGACATCGAAGCCGACCTCGCCAACGCGCAAACCAGTGTGAAAGACGCCGGCACGACGAACACGCAGACCCAGCAGAGCCTGCAAGACATGTTGCAGGGCATCGACGGCGTCGATCAGAACCAGATCGGCGAGCAGATCCTGACCTTGCAGAACACGCTGTCGGCCTCGATGGCGGTCACCGCGCGCTTGGCGCAGCTCAGCCTGGTCAATTTCCTCGGGCCGGCGTGATCAGGAATCAGTAATCGGTAATCAGTAATCAGAAGCGCGCATTATGCTCACTGAACTCTGATTACCGATTACTGATTACTGACTGCTGATTCCTGGGCCGCAGCCCCGCCGCGATGCCGCGGTTGATGTTGATGATCGAGGTCAGGCGCTCGGGCTTCGGATTGGTCATCAGCTCGAACGTCTCGCCCATCACGAAGGCGGCGAGCGTCGCCACGTTCTGGCGCACTTCGCGCGGCAGCTTGTTGTCGTCGCGGATCACGGCGTCGAGAAACACCGTCCACAGCCGCCGATTATAGAGCAGCGCCTCGTTCAGCCCCGCCGGCTTGTCTTTCCAGGAATCATACACGGTCTGCAATTGCGCGGCAGCCTTGAGGAGGAGCGTGGCCTCGAGCTCGCGCGGATCGGCGGTTTCTTTGGCGACCTTGGCATAGGCCTTACTGGCGTAATTCATTGCAACTTCCCTCAACGCATACGCTGTTTTGGCTTTAAGTTTTTGTACGCCATGCCTGTTAACATTGGCTTATTCATGCGAGCAGCGCTGGCAATGTCACAGCCAAAACGAAAGCGGCAGGGTGTTGCCACCCCGCCGCTTCTACGTGCGGCCTGTAGCGAAGGAGTTTTACGGGAACAGCTTGAGCACCGACTGGTTCGCCTGGTTGGCGATGGACAGTGCGGAGATTTCGAGCTGTTGGTGGGTCTGCAGGGTGAGCAGGTTGGCGCTTTCCTGGTTCTGATCGGCCACCACCAGATTGGCGGCGCCGGTCTGCAGGGTATTGATCATGTTCTGCTCGAACGTCTGACGGGTCTGGATCGTCGACGCGTTCGTGCCGAACGTTTCGGTCTGCGCCCGCACCTTCGAGATCGCCGCGTTGATGGCGGTTTCGGTCGTTGCCACAGTGGTGTTGGACTGGAAGCCGCCGGCGGCGATCGACGACAGGCCGAGGCCGGACGAGTTGAAGGTTACGCCCGAGATCGTCAGCGAGCTGGTGCCGATCTCGTTGAACAGCACCTTCAGATTGTCGCCGTTGAGCAGGTTGACGCCGTTGTAGGAGGCGTCGCCGGCGAGCTGGTCGATCTGTGACAGCAGCGCATTGTAGTTACCCTGCAGCGTGGTGCGCGTGGTGCTGGTCGGGCTGACGGCGTTGTTGGTGCTGGAGTTCGTGGTGACGCCGAGCGCCGCCGAGGTGGCGTTGGCGTCGACCGTAAAGGTGGTGTTGGTATTATTGGCGGTGAGCACCAGATGCTTGGTGTCGTCGCTCGCGGTGACGGCGCCGCTGCTGCCGAGGCCGGCCGTGCCGTTGATCGCCGCTTCGATATTGGCGAGCGATTCGCTCGCCGTGATCGCCACCGTGTAGGTGTTCGAGCCGACGTTGATCAACAGGTTGCCGCCGCTGGCCGGCAGCAAGCCGCCGGACAGGTCGACGCTGCCGGTGGTCACGGCGGCGGTGTCGAACCCGGCCTGCTGGGCGCCTTGGGCGGTCGACAGCGCCTGCTCGAGCAGGCTGGTGAGGCCGGTGAGGCCGTTGTTGGCCGCATCGAGGGTCTGCTGCGCCTGGCCGATCTGGTCGAGCAGCGCGCTCAGGTCGTTGGACCGGTTGGTCAGCGACTGCGAGGTGAAATACTCGGTCGGATTGTCGAAGGCGGTATTGACCTTTTTGCCGGTCGCAAGGTGTTCTTGCGTGGTCGTCAGGTCCGCCGACGTGCGCTGCAGCGACAGCAGGTTCTGCCGGATGCCCGCGGTCAAGGTGATGTCAGTCATAAGCGTTACCCTTCTGGTTACAGGCCGTACTGGCTTGCACTTGCTTCACGCGCCAGACCGGCGAAGCAGGCTCCGGGTCGGCAGTTCACGATAGTAGGTTGTTATCCTTAATCGGCGGTAAAGCGGCTCTTAATGGGGAGTAAAGCGGCGATTGCGGCTGCCCGGCATGGCTTGGACAAAGAAAAACGGCGGGGCTTTCGCCCCGCCGCTTCGACTTCGGCCTGCTGCAGAAGTGGCTTACGGGAACAGCTTGAGCACCGACTGGTTCGCCTGGTTGGCGATGGACAGTGCGGAGATTTCGAGCTGTTGGTGGGTCTGCAGGGTGAGCAGGTTGGCGCTTTCCTGGTTCTGGTCGGCGACCACCAGATTAGCGGCGCCGGTCTGCAGGGTGTTGATCATGTTCTGCTCGAACGTCTGACGGGTCTGGATCGTCGACGCGTTCGTGCCGAACGTCTCGGTCTGCGCCCGCACCTTGGAGATCGCGGCGTTGATCGTGCTCTCGGTGCTGTTAATCGTCGTGTTGGACTGGAAGCCGCCGGCCGAGATGGACGACAGGCCGAGGCCCGCCGAGTTGAAGGTCACGCCCGAGATCGTCAGCGAGCTGGTGCCGGTCTCGTTGAACAGCACCTTCAGGTTATCGCCATTGAGCAGGTTGACGCCGTTGTAGGAGGCGTCGCCGGCCAGCTGGTCGATCTGCGTCAGCAGCGCATTGAAGTTGCCCTGCAGCGTGGTGCGCGTGGTGCTGGTCGGGCTGACGGCGTTGTTGGTGCTGGAGTTCGTGGTGACGCCGAGCGCCGCCGAAGTGGCGTTGGCATCGACCGTGAAGCTGGTGCTGGTGTTGTTGGCGGTGAGCACCAGATGCTTGGTGTCGTCGCTCGCGGTGACGGCGCCGCTGCTGCCGAGGCCGGCCGTGCCGTTGATCGCGGCTTCGATGTTGGACAGCGATTCGCTCGCCGTGATCGCCACCGTGTAGGTGTTCGAACCCGTGTTGATCAACAGGTTGCCGCCGCTGGCCGGAAGCAAGCCGCCGGACAGGTCGACGCTGCCGGTGGTCGTGGCAGCGGTGTCGAAGCCCGATTGCTGGGCCTGCTGCGCGGTCGACAGCGCCTGCTCGAGCAGGCTGGTGAGCCCGGTGAGGCCGTTATTGGCCGCATCGAGGGTCTGCTGCGCCTGGCCGATCTGGTCGAGCAGCGCGCTCAGGTCGTTGGACCGGTTGGTCAGCGACTGCGAGGTGAAGAACGAAGTCGGATTGTCGAAGGCGGTATTGACCTTTTTGCCGGTCGCAAGGTGCTCTTGCGTGGTGGTCAGGTCCGCCGACGTGCGCTGCAGCGACAGCAAGTTCTGCCGGATGCCCGCGGTCAAGGTGATGTCAGACATTACGCGTTACCCTTTTGTTACAGGCCGTACTGGCTGCACTTGCTGTACGTGCCGTACCCGCGAGTGCTTGGTTCGATCGGCATGATCGAGTGGGCTCAGGTTTGCCGGTTTTCGTTTAAAGACGCGTAAATTGGCGCGGTCCGGCCGCCGTCCCGCCACGCGAGCGCCAAATGCCGGACAACGTCATTGTTGCAATCCGGGCAGACACAACAATAGCGCCGCGCCCGTGCCACAAGCATTTCCATCCGTTTGGCGGAATTCGGCGCGCCGTTTCAGGTTTTGTTTACGTTTGCCGTTGGTAGTTTGGTAACCGTAATCCGTTATTTGCTAACCTTAACTGGGAACGCTCGCTTGCCAATGCCCACCCAGGCGCCCTCCGCCAGCGTCAACCTCTGCATCGCCACCCCTTGCTTCGGCGGGCAGATTTCGGTCGTCTATGCCGCCTCGCTGTTCAAACTGCAAACGGCGCTGCGCGCCTACGGCAATTTCAACCTCAAAATCTTGTTTAAGGACGGCGACGCGCTGATCACCCGGGCGCGGGCGAGCCTGATCGCCCAATTTCTCGAGGATCCGAGCGCCACCCACCTGTTGTTCGTCGACGCCGATATCGGCTTCGAGCCGGAGCAGGTGCTGCGCCTCATCGAGGGCGGCGCCGACATGTGCGCCGCCATCTACCCGATCAAGCGGATGGATTGGGACCGCATCCGCTCGACCATCGCAGCGGAGCGGCCCAACCCGTCGGCGGCGGCGCTGCGCTACGTGTTCGAGGTCGATGATCCCCACGCGGTGACCGAGCGCGCCGGCTTCGTCAAGGTACGCTATGCCGGGACCGGCTTTCTGATGATCCGGCGCGCCGCGATCGAGCAAATGTGCGCGCGCTATCCGCAGCTCAAATTCCGCCGCGATCACTCGCTCGACGGCGCCACCGCAAGTGACAACCGTTTTGCTCTGTTCGAGTGCATGATTGCCGAGGACGGCACCTATCTGAGCGAGGATTTCGCGTTCTGCAAGCGTTGGACCGACATGGGCGGCGAGATCTGGGCCGACCTCAACAGCCGGCTCAATCACGTCGGGCCGATGACGTTCAGCGGCGACCTCGCCTCGCAATTCGCCGCGGCGTAAGGCGCTGGCAAGAGATCAGGCGAGCAGATTGACCAAGAAGCCGGCCGAGCCATTGCTCGCCAGCAGGGTTTCCGCCGTGCCGCCGGTCAGCAAGGCCGGCGCCGAATTCTGCGCAAATGGTTTCGGGCTCGGACTCGCCGCCGGTGCTGTTTTGCTGTTCTTCCCGCTGCTGGTCGCTGCGGACGTGCTGCCCGTGGCGGCGGGTGCGGTCGCACTCGTGGCGCTTACCGAGGGCTGGAAAGTGTTGTTGCCGGCGCCAAAGCCCACGGCCGCTGCGACGGTGCCGCCGATGGTCAGCGTGTGGGTGGTGTCCTTGAGCGCGACGTGGAGCTTGCCGTTGCCGTCGAGCCAGGCGAACGCGTTGGCGTGGCCGGGGCTGGCGCCGTTGATGCCCCTGATCAGGTCGCCGACCGTGTCGCTGCCGGTCGAACTGTAGACGGTGGCGCCGACGCCGTCGTTGACGCTCACGGTATCGCCCTTGAGAATGCGCAGCGCGAACAGCGTGGTGCCGGCGGTCAGCGGCACGGTGCCGGTGCCGGTCGCCGGCCCGGAAATCGCACCGGCATCGGGCGGACTACTGGAAGCGGACGCCGCCGACGCGCTGTTCGAATTGGCAGCCGGCGTCGCATTGGTGTTGGCGTTCGGGCCCTGCAACGCGCTTTGCAGCGCCGCCGACAGCGCGGTGTTGGTGCGGTTGAGCGCGGCCTGATTGGCGATGCTGGCAAGGCCCTGCGACAGGCTGGTGACCGCGTCGCTCATCACCGACATCAAGCTCGCGCTCGATGCCAGCTGCTGGCTGCGTTCCGCCGCGCGTGCCCAGAAATTCTGATTCTGCTGCCAAAACGACAGGCTGCCAATGCTCACGCGCCGAATCCTCTGCCGTGCCAACGTCTTGATAGCCGGCACACGGTTAATATCGGGTTTGCGCGGCGCCGGTTTTTACCGCTGATTAACCCTGTTGGCCGACCCTGCGACCACCCCTTTCTGCTTCAGGTCACGCATGGGCAAACACGCGAATGCACGGCGGCTCAACGCGGCTCTGTCCGTTGACCAAGCGTTGAGCTTGCACCGGCAGGGCCGCCTCGCCGAGGCCGAGCAAATCTATCAATCGGTTCTCGCCGCCGACCGGCGCAATTTCGATGCGCTGCACTTGAGTGGCGTGCTGGCCCATCAGCAGGGACGCTCCGTGGAGGCATTGCGGTTGATTGCGACTGCGCTCAAGGCGCAGCCCGGCTCGGCCGATGCGCTGACCAACTATGGCGTGATCCTCAGCGCGCTGCAGCGCCACGACGAAGCGCTGCGCAGTTTTGAAAAAGTCCTGGTGATCCGCGACAACGACGTCGCCGCTCACATCCATCGCGGCAAGGCGCTGCACGGCCTCGGCCGCCACGCGCAGGCGCTGCAAAGTTTTGACCGCGCGCTCGGCTTGGCGCCGGATCACGTCGAGGCACTGTATCGGCGCGGCAACGCGCTGTTGGAGCTGAAAGACTACAAAGCGGCACTCGGCTCGTTCGGGCGGGCGCTCGAGCGCGCACCGGATCATGCCGAGGCGCTCAACAATCGCAGCGTCGCGTTGCTCGAGCTTAATCGCAACGACGAGGCGCTGGCCGATTGCGAACGCGCGCTTACGCTCAAGCCGGGCTACGTCGATGCGCTCTATAATCGCGGCACCGCGCTGCTCGCGCTCGCCCGCTTCGAAGACGCGCAAAACGCCTTTGCGGCGGTGCTCACGCGCGAACCGCAGCGCCTCGAGGCTCACAACAATATGGGGCTGGTGCTGGTCGCGCTGCGCCGGCCGGCCGAGGCGCTGGCGCATTACGATACCGTGCTGGCGGCCGATCCGGGCCATCTGCGCGCCCAGCACAATCGCGCCGCGGCGTTGGTCGAAATCGGCCGTGTCGATGAAGCGCTCGCGGCGTGCGACAACATCCTGGCGCGCGAGCCGGGACAAGCCGAAACGCTCAACCTGCGCGGCGGCGCGCTCAACAAGCTCGGCCGTCATCAGGAAGCGCTCGACAGCTACGCGGCGGCGCTGCAGGCGGCGCCCGAGCGCGCCGATTTCGAGATCAATCGCGGCACGGCGTTGCTCGATCTGGAGCGCTTCGCCGAGGCGCTCTTAAGCTTCGACGTTGCGCTCGCGCGCCAGCCGCAAAACGTCAGCGGGCACATTCAGCGCGGCAATGCGCTGATCAAGCTGAAACGCTACGGCGAAGCGCTGACGAGCTACGAGCGGGCGCTGGCGCTCGATCCGAACGAGGCGGTGGCGGCGACCGATCGCGGCGTCGCGCTCACCCTGTTGGGCCGTTTCGAGGAGGGGCTCGCCGCGCACGACACCGCGCTGCGGCTGAAGCCGGATCTGATTGCCGCCCATGTCAACCGCGGCAACACCCTGGTCTGTCTCGCTCGCAAGGACGAGGCGCTGGCGAGCTACGCCAAAGCGCTGGCGCTCGAGCCCGAGCATGCCGAGGCGCATTTCAATGCCGCGGTCACGCGCTTGTGCCTTGGCGACTTTGCCGAAGGCTGGCGCGAATACGAGTACCGTTGGAAGAAAAAAGCCATCGCCGCCGGGCGGCGCGAGTTTGATCAGCCGCTGTGGCGCGGCGATACCGACATCGCCGGCAAGACCGTCTTTCTGGTCGGCGAACAGGGTTTTGGCGACACCATTCAGTTCGTGCGCTATGCGCCGCTGGTCGCTGCGCGCGGCGCCAAAGTCATTCTCGGCGTGCAGCGGCCGCTTACCCGGCTGGTCGCCACGCTACGCGATGTCGCGCTGATCCTGAGCGAGGGCGATGCAGTGCCTGATTTCGACCTGCATTGCCCGCTGCTCAGCCTGCCGCTGGCGTTCAACACCGATCTCGCTTCGATCCCGGCCGACGTGCCTTATCTGCGGCCGTACCAGGCGCAGCTTGAGAAATGGCGCGAACGATTGCCGCACAACGGACGACTGCGCATCGGCGTGTGCTGGGCCGGCAGCAAGGATCATCTCAACGACCATAATCGCTCGATGCCGCTCGAGCGCTTTGCCACGCTGCTGTCGGTGCCGAATCTCGATTTCGTCTGCATTCAGAAAGAAGTCAGCGCCGCCGATGCGGCGATCCTCGATCGCCACGGCGTGCTTGCGCTCGGCCGCGAATTCGAGGATTTCTCCGACACCGCCGCGGTGCTCGCCATGGTGGATCTGTTGATCACCGTCGATACCTCGGTGGCGCATCTTGCCGGCGCGCTGGGCCGGCCGACGGCATTGCTGGTGCCGTTCTCGCCGGATTGGCGCTGGCTGATGCACCGCACCGACAGCCCGTGGTATCCGACCATGCGGCTCTACCGGCAGACCATGATCGGCGACTGGTCCGGCCCGCTGCGACAACTGCGCGCCGAGCTGGAGGACGTGGCACGGCGGCCGGGCAGGGCGGGCTAATGTTATCCGTCACCCTGAACGGGGTGGGCCGGACTACAGCGTCTTGCTGATCGCGAGCGGGCGGCCGTGCTTGGGATTCGGCGCGGTGGCGCGGCCGGAGGCGCCGTAGACTTGCGGCGAGGATTTACGAGCCAACTCGCCGGAGAGACGGCGCACGATGCCTTCCGACACGCCGTGCGCGGTGGCGAGCACGATCATGTTCCTTTGCACCAGGGCGTGGAGCGCCTCCTGCGTGCTCTTCAATCCGGCGCAGCGCGCCGGCGCCGCGGCCAGCAAAAATTTGGCGTTGGCCTTGATGCGCTCGCCGGCGGCAAACAGCCGGCCGGTCAAATCCTGCTTGGCCGGCGCCATGGCGGCGGCATTGCGGATTTTTCCGGCGCGAACCAGCGTCGTCTCCTCTGCCAAAATCGTGCCGAGCTGTTCGAGCAGCGTGCGCAATTCATCGAGCGCGCGTTCGGCTTCCGCCGGCGTTGTCATCGGCGTCATGACGCGCTGATCCCCTGGTGGCGCAGCAGTTCCTGATAAACGTGATCGGCCAATCCGATGCCGCCGGATTTGGCGAACGTTTTGGCGTACTGGTCGGTCAAGAACGAGCGCCACACTTTGAGCGCGCCACTGCCGCCGAACGGACCGTCGCCGCTGATGCCGGTCTGCATTTGTTGGAACACGTTGTTCAAAAACATCGCCTCGAAGTCCTGAGCGGCGGCTTTGGCCTTGCCCTTGATCTTCATTTCGCCGGTGAGCTGCGCGGCCTTGGCGTCGCCGAGCGAGGACAGCGACAGGCCGAGATCGGCGGCGATCGTCGTCATCACATCACCTCGATGTCGGCCTGGATGGCGCCGGCGGCCTTGATCGCCTGCAGGATGGCGATGAGGTCGCGCGGGCCGATGCCGAGCGCGTTCAAGCCGTCGACGATCTGCTGCAGCGACACGCCCTCGCGCACCAGCGCGAGCTTGCGGCCGTCTTCCTGCACGCCGACCCGGGTGCGCGGCACCACGCGGGTGCGGCCGCGCGAGAACGGCGCCGGTTGGCTGACCTGCGGCGCTTCCGAGATGCTGACGGTGAGGTTGCCCTGCGCCACCGCGACCGTGGAGACGCGCACGTCGCGGCCGATGACGATGACGCCGGATCGCTCGTCGATCACGATTTTGGCCGCTTCATCCGGCTCGACCTGCAGCTGCTCGATGTCGGTCAGCATCGCCACGACGTTTTCCGGAAATTTTTTCGGCAGCGTCAGCTGCACGGTCGACGGATCGAGCGGCTCGGCGACCGGAGCGCCCATGTAATCGTTGACCGCGATCGCGATGCGCTTCGCCGTGGTGAAGTCGGGATTGCGCAGCGCCAGCCGCAAGCGGCCCAGCGTGTTGAGCGCAAAATCGATTTCGCGCTCGATAATGGCGCCGTTCGGCATGCGGCCGACGGTCGGCACGCCGCGCGTGATCTTTGCCGCCTGGCCTTCGGCCTGAAAACCGCCGATGGCGAGCGAGCCCTGCGCCACGGCGTAGACGTTGCCGTCGGCGCCAAGCAGCGGCGTGACCAGGAGCGTGCCGCCTTCCAGGCTCTTGGCGTCGCCCATGGCGGAGGCGGTGACGTCGATGCGGGTGCCCTGGGTGGCGAACGGCGGCAGGTTGGCGGTGACCATCACGGCGGCGACGTTGCCGGTGCGGATTTGCTGGCCGCGGATGTTGACGCCGAGCCGCTCCAGCATCGCCTGGAGCGACTGCTTGGTGAACGGCGTGTTGTTGAGCGTGTCGCCGGTGCCGTTCAGCCCGACCACGAGGCCGTAGCCGATCAGCTGGTTCTGGCGGATGCCCTCGATATTGGCGAGGTCCTTGATGCGTGAGGTGGCCGCGGCCGTGGATACGGCGCAGCCCAGCATCGCCAGCGCGGCGAGCGCAGTTTTCAGCGTCCCTTTCATCTCTTGCTCCCCAAGAGTCGGACGAGAAGCTGGATGCGAGGAGCGTGCCAGCGCCGCGCTTCCGTCTAAGGCCTTGATTAATTTGAGGATTGTTCCCGAGTGCCGGCGGGCGCGGCGAGCAGGGTCTGCCGCCGGGCGGCAAGAATTGCCGGCAGGTTTTACCGGCCATTAACCATAAGCCGACACCTTATACATATGCGCGTCACTGGACCGAACGGCACCGCCCTCGCCACCGCCCCCGCGCCGGCGCGCCGTTCCGCCGGCGGAACTTTCAGCGTTGCCGAGGGCGGGGCGGCGCCGGCGCCAAGCCCGGCGGTGGCGCTGCGTACCGTCGGCGGCATCGACGCCCTGATCGCGTTGCAAGGCATCGAGGACCCGGTCGAACGCCGCCGCCGCGCGGTGAAAAACGGCCGCCGCGCGCTCGATGCCCTCGACGAGGTCAAGCTCGGACTGTTGGGCGGGAGCCTCGACCAGGCCACCATGCTGCGGCTTAAATCGGTGGCCGCGGACCTCAAGGAAGGCTCCGGCGACGAACGGCTCGACGCCGTGGTGGCCGAGATCGATCTGCGGGTCGCCGTCGAATTGGCCAAAGCCGGGATGAGCTGACGCTGGCATGCCAAGCCGCAATGTTGTTGGCGGGGCGGTAAATCGGCCTTTTTCAACAATAAGGCAGGCTCATGTTGCGGTGCAAACAAGCGCCGCGGGCGCACCGATTTTTTCGGCAGCCGGCGCGCGTCATTTTTATTGTCACTGTCATCGACGCTCGATATATAGGCCAGCCTCTTGGGGAGGCCCCTGCACAGTTGCGTGCGCGGAGTGAGGGCAGATGCAGCAGTCGGCTAAGAGCAAGAACGGTCGATCCGACGAAAGAGTCTATAAGAACGGCAATGGTAAGCATGCTCCGGCGCCGGAGCGCGAGCGCGGTTATCGGCCGACCGAAAAAGAGCCGTTCATGAACGAGCGCCAGCGCGAGTATTTTCGCGGCAAGCTGCTCGCGTGGCGCGACGATATCTTGCGCGAGGCCAAGGAGACGCTGCAGCACCTGCAGGACGAGAGCCAGAATCACCCGGACCTCGCCGACCGCGCCTCCTCGGAGACCGATCGCGCCATCGAGCTGCGCGCCCGCGACCGCCAGCGCAAGCTCATTTCCAAGATCGATGCCGCGCTCGCCCGCATCGACGACGGCAGCTACGGCTACTGCGAGGAGACCGGCGAGCCGATCGCCATCAAGCGCCTCGAAGCCCGGCCGATCGCCACGCTCTCGATCGAAGCCCAAGAGCGCCACGAGCGCCGCGAGCGGGTGTACCGGGAGGAGTAGGGCGGCGCCATCGCTACTCGGCGCGGTATTGTACGCAGGCCTCGATTTTTCGCTTACGCGCTTCCAGCATTAAATGAGCGATCGGCTTGAGCGGATGCGTCGCAATCCGGTCGCTGATTGGACCATCCGCGACGTCGAGCTGCTCTGTCGCGAATATGGAGTGATCGCGAACCGGCCCGAGGAGGCAGCTCGCATTATAAGGTGGCGCATCCGCGAATGGCGGAGAAACTCACCATACCTTATAAACGCCCGATCAAGCCCGTATATATTCGCAAGCTCGTCGCTTTTATCGACGCGGTGGGGAAGCAGTAATGAGCAAGCTCGAATATCCGATCGTCGTCGAACCGCTTCCAGCGGACGAAGGCGGAGGTTTCGTGGCTACGGTCCCGGATCTCCCCGGCTGCATGAGCGACGGCGCCACGCCCGAGGAAGCGGTGTCGAATATTCAAGATGCCATCATGACCTGGATTGAGGCCGCTCGGATCTCGGCCATCCAGTGCCGAAACCTTCGCGTCACTTGGCGCTCGCAAGCTGAGAGCCTTCGGGAAAATCCTGATTAGTGCGCAGTGAGCCGTGGCGAGATCCGGATTGCGCCGCCCTTCACCGCGCCTCGCCGACAAATGATTGCCGCAGCGTCGCCAGCCGTTGTAGCGCGGCGGCGGGTAGCGGGCCTTTCTCGACCGCCGCGAGGGCGTCTTCGAACTGTTGCGGCGTTGCGATGCCGACCAGGATCGTGCCCATCGCGGGATGCGAGAGCGCAAACCGCGTCGCCGCTTCGGTCAGACTGGCAGCAAAGCCTTCGGCAACGAGCGGCAACAGTTGGCGGGCGCGCGCCACGTCGGCTTCGTAGGTGAAGCTCGAGCCGATCGGCTCCGGCGGTGGGCTCGCGATCGGATGCCGCGCCATCGAGGCCGACAGTGCGCCGCCGGCGAGCACGCGGATGCCGACCACGCCGACGCCGGCCGCTTGCGTATGGTCGAACAGCTTTCCGTAATCTTGCGCCGGATAGTGCGGTGGCAACGCTTCGGCGGCCGATGGATTGAGCATGTTGTAAACCACCTGCGCGCTGTCGAAGACGCGCGCGTCGATGGCTTTTTGCAGCGCCGCGGTGTCGCCGACCGCGGTGAGCCCGAGAAAGCGCGTCTTGCCGGCGGCGCGCAGCCGCTCGAACGCCGGCACCACCTCGTCGAGCACCTGGGTGACGCTCAGCGCTTCGCCGCCGCCGGTGTCGGTGATGGCGTTGTGCAGGTGAAAAATGTCGACGTGGTCGCGGCGCAGTCGCGCCAAGCTCCCGTCGAGCGATTGCGTCACCGTGGCGGCGATACGGCCGAAGTCGGCGCTCGGCAACCGCACCTTGGTGCCGACGGCGATGTCGGAGGGCTTGAGCTTTTGCAGGACGCGGCCGAGATTCTTTTCCGATTCGCCGTTGCCGTACTGCACGGCGGTGTCGAAGTAGTTGACGCCGGCGCCGAGCGCGCGCGCCACCGTGCGCTCCTGGTCGGCGGCATCGCCGCGCACCATCAGGCCGCCGACCGCACCGCAGCCGAAGCCGAGCAGCGACAGCCGCATGCCGGTGCGTCCGAATACCCGCGTTTCCATCAGTGTCGCTCCTTTGACGCCAACTTTAATACGACTTCGGCATCCCCAAAACGCGTTCTGCGATAAAACAGAGAATGAGCTGCGGCGACACCGGGGCGAGCCGCGGGATCAGACTTTCGCGGAAATAGCGCTCGACGTGGAATTCCTTGGCGTAGCCGTAGCCGCCGTGGGTCAGCACCGCGGTCTCGCAGGCTTTGAAGCCGGCTTCGGCGCCCAGATATTTGGCGGCGTTGGCGGCCGGGCCGCACGGCTGGCCGCTGTCATACAAAGAAGCGGCCTTGAACACCATGAGCTCGGCGGCTTCGAGCGCCATCCAGCATTGCGCCAGCGGATGTTGGATGGCCTGGTTCTGGCCGATCGGCCGGTCGAATACCACGCGCTCCTTGGCGTAGGCGGCGGCTTTGCGCAGCGCGGCGCGGCCGAGCCCGACCGCTTCGGCGCCGACCAGGATGCGCTCCGGATTCATGCCGTCGAGAATGTACTTGAAGCCCAAACCTTCCTCGCCGATGCGATCCTCGATTGGCACCTCGAGGCCGTCGATGAACAGCTGGTTTGAATCGACCGCGGCGCGACCCATCTTGTCGATCTCGCGCACTTCGACGTAGCGGCGGTCGAGCGCGGTGTAGAACAGGCTCAAGCCTTCGGTCGGCTTGCGCACCTGATCGAGCGGCATGGAGCGGGCGAGGATCAGCATCTTGTCGGCGATCTGCGCCGTCGAGATCCAGATTTTCGCGCCGTTGATCACGTAACGGTCGCCGCGGCGTTCGGCGCGGGTCTGCAATTTCGTCGTCTGCAGCCCGGCGTTCGGCTCGGTCACCGCGAAGCACGCTTTGTCCTTGCCGGCGGCGATCGGCGGCAGCATGCGCTTTTTCTGCTCGTCGGTGCCGTAGACCACGACGGGGGCGAGGCCGAAAATGTTCATGTGCACGGCCGAGGCGCCGGAAAAGCCGGCGCCCGAGCGCGCGATCGTCTCCATCATGATGGCGGCGTCGGCGATGCCCAGCCCGGCGCCGCCGTAAGCTTGCGGGATACAGATGCCGAGCCAGCCGTCGGCGGCGAGCGCGCGGCAAAATTCCTCGGGGAATTTTTTGTCGCGGTCGCATGCGAGCCAATAGTCGTCGCCGAAGCGCGCGCAGATTTTCTCCACCGCGTCGCGCAGCGACAGCTGCAGCTCGGAGAGGGCAAAGTCGATGGCGGTGGCTCCTCGTGTCCCTTAAACGTTTGTTTACCACGTCCGGTTACCAAGCGTTAAGGATCAAGGTCGCGCGAACCGGAAAAGCGACGTTTCCCGGGCGCAGCGCAGCACGGAGCGAAGCGCAGTGGTGCGCTGCAGACCCGGGATCGTTGCGGACGCCGAGGTTGGAACGATCCCGGATCAACGGCGCACCGCCACAGCGCGTCGAAGACGCGCGTCAACGCGCTTTTGCTGCGCCGCATCCGGGAAACAGCAGCCTGAATTGCAGCGCGCAGATTATGCGGCGCTCGGGCTGTCGCTCTATACGAGCCGGCGGTTCGACGAGGCGTTGGCGACCTATGACGCCGGGCTGCGCATCGCGCCCAGCGATCCGGAGCTGCGCAACGGCCGCGGCGTGGCGCTTTTGGAATTGCGGCGGCCCGCCGAGGCGCGCGACGAATTCGTCCGCGCGCTGGCGGCCGATCCGGACTGTCTCGACGCGCTCGGCAATCTCGGTAACGCCCTACTCAAGCTCAATCGCCCCGAGGAGGCGCTCGCCGCCTACGACCGGGCGCTGAAAATCGTGCCTGACAATGTACAGCTCTTGACCAACCGCGCGGTGGCGCTGCGCCGGCTCGATCGGCCGCAGGAAGCGCTGATGAGCGCGGCGCGGGCGCTTGCGGAAAAGCCCGACTTCGCCCAGGCGCGTTTTGTCGCCAGCGTGGCGCGGTTGACGCTCGGCGATTTTGCCGCCGGCTGGCGCGGCTATGAAGCGCGCTGGGGCGTCGGTGCGCTCGCCTTGCAGCGGCGCAATTTTGCCGCGCCGCAATGGCGCGGCGCCGAGCCGCTTGCCGGCAAGACCATTCTGCTCCACGCCGAGCAGGGATTTGGCGACACCATTCAGTTCGTGCGCTATGCGCCGCTCGTCGCCGCGTGCGGCGCCAATGTGGTGCTGGAAGTGCAGCGCGAGCTGACGCGGCTGTGCGTTTCGTTGCCGGGCGTCGCGCACGTGATTGCGCGTGGCGATGCATTGCCACCGTTCGATTGTCATTGCCCGCTGCTCAGCCTGCCGCTGGCGTTCGCCACCGACGCAACGAACATTCCCGCCGCCATTCCGTACCTCGCGCCGCCGGCAGCGGGGGTCGCGGCGTGGCGCGTGCGCCTGCCGCGCGGACGGCCGCTGATCGGTTTGTGCTGGTCCGGCGAGCGCGTGCACGACAACGATCTCAATCGATCGATGGCGCTCGACACGCTGGCGCCGCTGCTCGATCTGCCGGACGTGCAGTTCGTCAGCCTGCAGCGCGACGTACGCGAGGGCGACGCGCCGCTGCTTGCACAACGAAGCGACATCGTGTCGATCGGTCGACAGTTTTCCGATTTTGCCGATAGCGCCGCCGCAGTCGCGGCGCTCGATCTTGTTATCTCGGTCGATACCGCGGTCGCGCATCTCGCCGGCGCCCTGGGCAAACCGCTCTTCTTGCTGCTGCCGTTCGCCGCCGATTTTCGCTGGCTGCGCGAGCGTTGCGACAGCCCCTGGTATCCATGCGCGCGGCTGTTCAGGCAGCCGCGCTTCGGCGACTGGGCGAGCGTGGTGGAGGCGGTGCGTGCGCAGGTGCAGCAATCATTCGGCGCAAATTCCACCTCGTGATACGCGGGCTTGACCCGCGTATCCATGCTGACGGGACGGCTGGGCTAACGTTTTCCGCTTCAGACAAGTTTATTCGCCGCATGGATTGCCGGTCGAGCCCGGCAATGACGAGTCAAAAAATTGCGGCCTCCGGCGGGGAGCTGCCGGAGGCCGCGTTGACCGCCACCCGCCCGCGCGCGGCGGGACGGCGGGGGAGCTCAGGAATCAGTGGTCAGTAATCGGTAATCAGAAACTCGGCGGGCGAGCCGTCTTTGGTTTCTTCTGATTACTGACTACTGATTACCGACTCCTGCTAAAACGGTAACAACACGTTGAGCACCTGTTGGCCGTAGCGGCCCTGTTGAATGTCGCTGAGCGTGCCGCGGCCGCCATAAGCGACGCGCGCCTCGGCGATCTTCGGCAGGTCGATGGTGTTGTCGCTTTCGATGTCCTCCGGCCGCACGATGCCGGCCACCAGCAATTCGCGCATTTCGGAATTGAGCCGGATTTCCTGTTTGCCTTCGATCACCAGATTGCCGTTCGGCAGCACCTGGGTGACCACGGCGGCGACGTTGGTCAGCAACTGATCCTGGCGATTGATCGAGCCGTTGGCGTTGCTCGCCGAATTGGAATCGGCGCTGAGCAACCGGCCGGGCAGTATGGCCTTCGACGGATTGACGATGGTGTTGGCGCCGATGAAGTTGGAAATGCCGGAATCTTCGGTCGCGGTATGGGTGATCTGGGTCTGATCCTGGAATTCCGCGGTGTCTTTGATGTTGACCTTGACGGTCAAAATGTCGCCGACCTGATGGGCGCGCTGATCGTTGAAGAACGCGCGCGAGCCGTTGCGCCACAGCGAATTCGGATTGTAGGAGGCCGGTTGCGGCCGCGGCATCGGCATCTCCACCGGCTTATAGCCGGGCTTGCTGGCTGGATTGTTGAGCGGGGAGAGCGGCGGCGGCTGGCCGATATTGGCGAGCCGATCGATCGCCGCGCACGACGTGGTCAGCACCGCGACCGTCGATAAGAGCGCGCACCGCAACAGCACCACACGTTTGGACATTGCACGACCTTTCACTGGCTACGGCGCGCTTTACGGCTTTGCCGGCGGCGCGGCATTGGCAAGATGAAGCGTCGCCGCCGTGACGGTGACCTTGCCGGGACCGCTGATGACGCCCTGTACGACGCGTTTGGTCTGCACATTGAGTACGCCGATGGTGTCGCCGAGCGCGCCGGCATCCTGCGCCTGGCCGCGCAGCGTCAGCATGAGGCCGGGCGCCTGATAGATCAGCGTCACCGTTTCGTTGCGCGCCACGATCTCGGGCTTCATCAGGTCGGTGGCCAATAGCGGCTGGCCGGGGCGCAGCGGATGGCGCGCCGCAAGGCCGATCGCCGCCGCCGGTTCGGCGATGCCCGCGCCTTGGGCCTTCGGCCGCCGCAGCGTGGTGAGGTCGGCGGCCTGCAAAACCTCGCCGCGCTCGACCGGGCGCTCGACCGCAATGACGTCGACCGTTTCGATCGCGGTGCCGGTGAACCGCGGCGGCTGGCGGTGCAGGAGCGGGCTCGACGGCAGGTCGAGCGTGACGTCGAAGCGGTTGGTTCGTGGATCGTAATTGAGCGCCAGCACCTGCAATTCGCCGGCCGCCTCGGCCTCGACCTGAAAAGTGCGCAGCGGACGATCGAAGGTGAGCCCGATATGGTGTGGCTCGCCGAGGTGGAATTGCCGCGACAACGCTTCGGCGATGCGGTCGGACATCTCCGTCAGCGTGATGGCGCGGCTCGCCCGCGCCACGGTCACTTCGGCCAGACCGCCGGTGTCGATGTCGATGAGCTGATACGGCCGGATCGCGTCGACGATGCGGTCGGTCGACACCGCGCCGCTGGTGCCGAGATCGGGCGCGCGGAAGATCGCCACGTTGGCGACCGGCCCGGCGTTCGCGACCAGATCGCCGATGCGCACGAGATCGCCCGGCACGGTGACGCTGGCGCGCAGCGCCGGCCGCGCGGTTTGCGCCGCGGCGCTGCCGGCGCCGGCGAGAATGAGCGCGACAGCGAAGACGGCGACGCGGCGGAGATTGCGGGTGTGGATCATGGCGGCAAAAACCTTGCTCAGCGCATCAGTTGCGACGTGGTCTGCAGCATCTGATCGGCCGCGCTGATCACCTTGGAGTTCATCTCGTAGGCGCGCTGCGCGGCGATCAGATTGGAAATTTCCGTCACTGCCTCGACGTTGGACTGTTCGAGGCTGCCTTGCAGGAGCGTGCCGGCGTTGTTGGTGCCCGGCACGCCGTCCTGCGGCGAGCCGGATGCCGGCGTCGCGGTGAACAGGTTCGAGCCCTGGGCCTGCAGGCCGGCGTCGTTGATGAAAGTGGTCAGCGTGATCTGGCCGAGCACCGTCGATGTGGTGCTGCCGGGCGGCGTCACCGAGACTTGGCCCTGCTGGTTGATGGTGAGCCCGGTCGAGTTCGGCGGAATGGTGATGGTCGGCTGCACCATGTTGCCCTGCGCGGTGACGATGCGCCCTTGCGAGTCCATCTGGAACGAGCCGTCGCGGGTGTAGCTGAACGTGCCGTCCGGCATCAAAATCTTGAACCAGCCGGAGCCCTGGATTGCGACGTCGAGCGTGTTGCCGGTCTGCGCCAGCGTGCCCTGCGTCATCAGCCGTGGCGTACCCACGGTCTTGACGCCGGAGCCGAGCTCGATGCCGACCGGGAGAATGTTGCCCTGGTCGGAGGCCTGCGCGCCGATGCGCTGGACGTGCTCGTACAGCAGATCCTGAAACTCGGCGCGCTGGCTCTTGTAGCCGGTGGTCGTCATGTTGGCGATGTTGCCGGCGATGACCTGGACCTGGAGGTCCATTGCCGCCATTCCGGTCGCTGCGGTATCGAGCGCACGCATCGGATGTTCTCCTCAAACTTCTCAGCGTCAGCCGACCTGGTCAGGCCGTTCCCGAACTCGGTACCTGCGCCAGCTGGCCGAGCGCGTTGCGGCGCTGCTCGCTCTGCTGCTGCAGCACGTTGGCGATGTCGGTGTAGGAGCGCGTGATCTGGATCATGCGCGAGATTTCGGCGAGCGGATTGACGTTGGATCTTTCGATCGAGCCCTGCAGCACGCGCGCGCCCTGCGGCGGCGCCGTGGTGTTGACGCCGGGCGGCGCCATGAAGGTCGAGCCGCCGTCTTTCTGCAGTCGCTGCGGCTGGTCGAAGCCGACCAGCTGGAGGCGGCCGCGCGGCGAGTCGGCCGTGCTGTTGCCCTCGCGCACGGTGATGATGCCGCTCGGGCTGATGATGACGTCGTGGTCGGTGGTCTGGAACGTGATCGGGCCTGAGTCGCCGAGCACCTGATAGCCGTCGCTGGTGACGAGCTGGCCGGTGCCGTTGACGACGAGCGCGCCGTTGCGGGTGTAGCGCACGCCGCGCGGCGTCTGCACCGCCAGATACGCATTGCCGTCGATGGCGACGTCGAGCGCGCTGCCGGTGCGCTGCACCGCGCCGGGCGAAAAGTCGATCCAGGTGCCGCGGTCCTCGACGAAATCGACGCGGCGGTCGTTGCCGGCGAACTGGTCGTCGCTGGCGTTCGGCATCAGGAACTGCGCGAACGCCATGCCGTCGGACTTGTAGCCGGTGGTGTTGATGTTGGCGATGTTGTTGGCGACGACGTCGAGCTCATGACTGAGCGCCATCTGCCGCGACAAGCCGACGAGAAGGGCGTTCTCCATCGGATTCTCCCCAATCTGAGCATGCCGGCGCGCGATCGTCGCGTTAGCCGGCAGGCCGTCCGGTATCAGCCGCGCGCTCTCCCAAGCGCGGTGGCGCGCCTTACGGTGCAGAAGCCGTGCCAAGCGGGAAAATCGCGATGGATCAAAGAGCTAAGCGGCGGCGCCGGTGGCGCGGTGCGGGCAGAAAAAGCCGGAATTAACGCTCCGCCCGGCAAAAAATTCCGCCTGGGCGGGCGCGGGCAAGTTTCTGTTAACCATTCCTACCTAGCTTCGAATGCGGCGCCGCGAAAAAGCGCGGCGGCTAGCGCTCGCGGCGTTGGTTTTGCGTTCTCCGGCGTGCGCCTTTAACGCCTGCGGGAGCCGTCATGGCGAAGAGCAAAGACGCCCAGCCAGAAATCGACAACGACCAAGCCGAAGGCGCCGAAGCCGCGCCGGCCAGCAAGGGCTTCTCGATCAAGGCTCTGCTGTCCCGCAAGCTCATCATCATCGCCGCCGGCGCCGTCGTGGTGCTGGGCGCTGCCGGTGGCGGGGCCTATCATTTTCTCGGCAGCCGCAGCGAAGCGGCGCCGGCCAGCAAGATCAAAGCCCCGATTTTCGTCGACCTGCCCGAGGTGCTGGTCAACCTGTCGTCAGCCGGCAGCGACCGCACCCAGTATCTGAAAGTGAAAGTGGTCTTGGAAGTTCCTGACGAATCGATCAAAACTCAGATCCAGCCGCTGATGCCGCGGCTGATGGATACGTTTCAGACCTATTTGCGCGAATTGCGTGCCACCGATCTCGATGGTTCGGCGGGTCTGTACCGGCTCAAAGAGGAGCTGACGCGGCGCGTCAATGCCGCGATCGCCCCCGAGCGGATCAACGCCGTGTTGTTCAAGGAAATCGTGGTGCAGTGACCTCCGTCATTGCGAGGAGCGAAGCGACGAAGCAATCCGGCGGGCCGCGCATGAGATGGATTGCTTCGCTTCGCTCGCAATGACGGTCGGTCGGGAATGAGCCAAAACCGTGAGTCCCACGCAAACGATTAGCGACTAACCCATGGCGCAGCCGAAAGACCAGATCGACCAAGACGCGCTTGCCGCCGAATGGGGCGTCGCGCTTGAAGCCGAGCAGCAGGAAGCCGGCGTCGAAGCCGCGCCGTCGGCGGCGGAAGGCGAGAGCGGTGCCGAGGCCATGGCGGCGCAGTGGGCGGCGATGGTCGATGACGGCCAGCTCGTGCCCAACACCAAAGGCGGCGCCGAGCGCATCCTGACCCAGGAAGAAATCGATTCGCTGCTCGGGTTTTCGCTGTCCGACATTTCGCTCAACGACAATTCCGGCATCCGCGCCATCATCGATTCGGCGATGGTGTCGTACGAGCGCCTGCCGATGCTGGAAATCGTCTTCGACCGGCTGGTCCGGTTGATGACGACGAGCCTGCGTAATTTCACATCCGATAACGTCGAAGTGTCGCTCGACCGCATCACCTCGGTGCGGTTCGGCGATTATCTCAATTCGATTCCGCTGCCGGCCATTCTGGCGGTGTTCAAGGCCGAGGAGTGGGAGAATTCCGGGCTGGTGACGGTCAATTCCGGGCTGATCTATTCGATCATCGACGTGCTGCTCGGCGGCCGCCGCGGCCAGCCCGCCATCCGCATCGAGGGCCGGCCCTACACCACGATCGAGACCAATCTGGTCAAGCGCATGATCGAGGTGGTGCTGGCCGACGCCGAGCTTGCATTCAAGCCGCTGTCGCCGGTGAAGTTCAACATCGACCGGCTGGAGACCAATCCGCGCTTCGCCGCGATCTCGCGGCCGGCCAATGCCGCGATCCTGGTGCGGCTGCGCATCGACATGGAGGACCGCGGCGGCAATATCGAGCTCTTGTTGCCCTACGCCACCATCGAGCCGATCCGCGACGTGCTGTTGCAGATGTTCATGGGCGAGAAGTTCGGCCGCGATCCGACCTGGGAAGGTCATCTTGCGACCGAAATCGGCCTCGCCGAAATCGCAGTCGACGCCGTGCTTTACGAGGCGCGGCTGCCGCTCAAGAAGATGATGAAGCTCGACGTCGGCGACACCTTGATGCTCGACCTGAAATCCGACGCGCTGGTGATCGTGCGTTGCGGCAACGTCACGCTCACCGAGGGCCGCATGGGCCGGGTTGGCGACCGCGTCGCCGTGCGCATCGCCAAGCCGCTGCGCAAGCCGAATACGACCTTTGCGATGTTCGAAACCGCCGGCGGCTCCGGCAACCGGATGGAGGCATCATGACCAACGGCATGGGACTCGTCATTGAGATGTTGGTTGCGATTTTGCTCATGTTCACAATTGCTTATTGCATGCTTCTCAACCGCCGGCTCAAGCTGTTGCGGGCCGACGAAGATGCGCTCCGCGGCACCATCGCCGAGCTCGTGACTGCGACCGAAATCGCCGAGCGCGCCATCGCCGGATTGAAGCTCACCGCGCGGGAATGCGACGCCGGCTTGGGCGAGCGCCTGGTGCGCGCCGAACGGCTCTGCGCCGATCTCGATCGCCGGCTCGCCGACAGCAAGGATGTGGTCGGGCAGCTGACGCAGATCGCCGTCGCCGGCCGGCGCGGCGGCGAGCCGACGCCGCCGCCGCAGCAGGACGCGCAGGCGATCGCCGCTGCGGCGCAAGCGTTTGCCGACCGGTTGCGCAACAAGGTGTTTGGCATCGCGGCATGAGTGCTAGGAGATATTTCGTTTCCTCCTCCGCTTCGCGGGGGAGAAGTTCAAGATGATCCGCTTCATCCGCGATCTGCGTCTTATTCCGATTGCGCTGATTGCGAGCGCTTGTCTTCTGGCCTTGAAGACGGCCGACCTTGTCCTTGACGGCAGCCGCTGGCTCGCCGGCGGTTCGTCGCCGGCGGTCGAGCGCGGCGGATCGGTCATCCGCATCGGGCCCGACGCGACGCAGCCGGCCGGTCAGAGTGGGTCCTGGGCGCGGCAGATGTTCAATTTTCAGAACGGCGCGGGCGGCGGATCGGCCATCGACACGACGCTGTCGGCGGCGGATCGAGCAAAGCTTGCGCGAGCCAATGCCGAGCGCGGCAATGGCGATATCACCGGCTCGATCGCCGCCGCGCCGGCGCCCAATACGGCGGCGCCCGGCAATGGGGAAGCCGCAGCGGGCGCGGCGAAAGCCGCACCCGGCGCCAAACCGCCGCAGCCGGCACCGCCGGTCGACGGCCGCATCATTCCGCTCGATGGCGCGGCGCTGCCGTCCGGCGCCGAACGCGCCATTTTGGAGCGGCTGCAGCAGCGCCGCGAAGAGCTCGATGCCCGCGCCCGCGAGCTCGACATCCGCGAAAACATGATCAAGGCGGCCGAGCAGCGCATCGATGCGCATCTCGCCGAGATCAAGGAGGTCGAGAGCCGCATCAAGGTCGAGACCGAACAGAAAGACGAGGCCGAGGCCGCCCGCTTCAAGGGCCTCGTTACGCTCTACGAGAACATGAAGGCGCGCGACGCCGCCAAAATCTTCAACCGGCTCGACATGGACGTGCTGCTCAAAGTGGCGGCCCAGATCAATCCGCGCACCATGGCCGACATCATGGCGCAGATGACGCCCGACGTCGCCGAGCGCCTCACCGTCGAGCTCGCCAGCAAGGCGCAAGGGCCGGCGAGGAACAGCCCGGCCGAGCTGCCGAAGATCGAAGGCAAGCCGACCGGGCAGTAACTTCGCGCTCCGCCGCCACGGGCGGCATTCAACAACCGGCATAGGCGACATCGGCGCGTAAGCGATTGCTTACGAGCGGCGGTTGCACGACGGACAGCGCTTCATCACTATGCGGGGAGGAGGCCGGCAAATTCCACAGGGGGGTGCAGGGGGATGGTTCTCAGCATGGCGCAGATGGGCAGTGACGGAACTGTGTGGTCGATCGACGCACAGACGGGCTTCGCTCAATGCTACGTCGGCAGCGGCCGTTGGCAGGTCAATGCCAGCCGCAGCATGAAGGCGGTGAGTTGTGCATCGGCCGGCCAAGTCTGGGGCCTCGATACGGCTGGCAAAGCCTGCGTGCTGGCCTCGTCGCCGGTGCAGACGCTTGGTGACGGCGCGATGCTGGCACTCGGCGGACGCACAGGCCGGTTGTGGGTGGGCGGTCAACAGAACATTACTTGGACCGACAGATCGGGCCAAACCGGCGTGATCCCCTATCCGCCTCGGCCGAGTGATCAGAACGTCGGCATCAATTGTATCGTCGCCACGGACCCGGCCCAGGGCGGCTATGCGCTATGGGCGACCACGACCAACTGGTCGGCAAGTCCGCGGCGTATCCAGACGCTGTTCTGGGACGGCAGCGCTTGGCGGGATTCCGGCGCGCCGGGTCTCAACGCACTCTCGATCGGCCTCGACAATTCCGTGTGGGGGTACGTCTCGCCCGAGATGAACGGAGCTCTTTATCGCTTCGTTGCAACACCCACGGCCACATGGTCCCTCGCGCTGATGCCGCCGGCCAGCGGGCACATCTATTCCTACACCGTCATCGACCCGAACAATATCTGGGCCGTCGACGATACGTTCGCGCTTTACCGCTGGGATGGCGGATCGTGGCGGCAAGGCGGCGGCGGGCCCACGTCGATTCAGCGCGGCTGGGACGGTGCCTTGTACGGAAGGTACCAATTGGATCCCCAGCACCAACAACCGGTCCTGCTGTTCAACGGCTTTGCCGGGTGGGTGACCGCTCCGCTGGTGCCGCCGACGATGACCTTCGGTTCGAACAGCCAGTTTGTCGGGCGCGACTCCAATGCGTGGTGGACCGCGGCTGGGGGCGTGCAATTTTGGCCCGGCCCAACCTGGCAGGACATGGGCGGCCCCGCTCTCAACACCATTTCGGGTGCCGCAGACGGCACCGTGTGGGGTACCGACCCAAACAATGCGCTGCTGCGCTTTAACGGCACGTCGTGGGACAGCATGCCGGGGCAAGCCAAACAGGTCTCGGTCGGCCGCAGTGATCTTGTCTGGAGCCTTGATGTGAACGGCAATGCGCAGCGCTGGACCGGCGCGGCTTGGGAGGCGCATGGCAATCCGGGCGCGCCATTGACCAGCATCGCTGCGCTCGCCGATGGCGCGGTCGCCGCGACGGCTCGTGTCCAACAAAAACCCAGCCTGACGATGGGCGTCGTCTTCGTGTGGAACGGCAGCCAATGGATCTCGACGGGAACCCCGGCCGACCAGATCGCCGGCGCGGACAGCTACCATCTCGCTGGCGTCAGCCGCGGTCCGAACGGACAGGGCGGCGCTCTGGTGATCGGCATCGCCGCGACGCCGCAGACCGCGCCGGCGGATGTGGAGAGCCTGGGCTTCGCCCCGCCCAATCCCGTCTTGCCGGGAACCGTGATGACATTGTCCTGGGCTGCTTTCCCCGGTGCAGTGTCGTACGCGGTCAAGATCGTCGGCGGCGACGGCTCGATCGGGCTCGATCAGACGGTCACCGGCACGTCCGTCTCTTACACGCTCCAGCGTGGCGACGCGCTCCGCACGATCCAGGGCACGGTGCAGGCGCTCGACCGCGGCGGTTCTGTCGTGGCCTTAGGCAGCGTGTCTTATTACTGCGGGAGTGGGCAGGGCTGAGGCCACGCGCTACGGGCCAACGCGCGCCACGTTGGCGCTACGCCGGCAGCGCAAATTCACCTATAGTCTATGCCGCCCTGCGGAATGCGCGCGGGCGCGTCGCGCTGCAGGCGAACGGGAGAAGCGCTCATGTTCCTGCGCAATTACTGGTATGTCGCGGCGACCGATGCGGAGATCGGCCGAAAGCCGCTGGCGCGCATGATCCTCGGCGAGCCGGTGGTGTTGTTCCGCAGCGAAGCGGGCGAGCCGGTCGCTTTGGAGGACCGCTGCGCGCACCGCCATTTGCCGCTGTCCATGGGCAAGCTCGTCGGCGATGCGCTGCAGTGCCACTACCATGGCCTGCGCTTTGCGACCGACGGCCGCTGCGTGCGCATTCCGGGCCAGGAGCACATTCCGCACGGCGCCAAGGTCAAGACATATCCGGTGGTCGAGCGCTATCACTGGGTCTGGATCTGGATGGGCGATCCGGCCTTGGCCGATCCGGCAAAAATCACCGATTTCCATTGGCTCGATGATCCGGATCATTGGGGCGCCAAGACCTCGTATCTGCACGTCGAGGCCAACTGGCAGCTCGTGGTCGACAATCTGCTCGATCTCACCCATTTGGCGTTCGTGCACGACACCACGATCGGCAATCTGGCGCTGGCCGAGCACGCCAAGGTCAACGTGGCGCGCGCGCCCAACAACGTGGTGATGACACGCTGGATCATCGACCAGGAGCCGCCGCCCACGTTCCAAAAGGTCGGCCGCTTCACCGGCAATGTCGACCGCTGGCAGATCATCGACTTCGCGCCGCCGGCGTTTTTGCGGCTTGACGTCGGCGCCACGCCGACGGGCACCGGCGCGCCGGAGGGCCGCCGCGTCGGCGGCATCGGCATGCGCAATCTCAACGCCATTACGCCGGAGACCGAAACCACCTCGCATTATTTCTGGGGCCAAGCTCACGATTTCGACGTCAAAAATCCAGACATGACCAACCGGATCTTCGAGCAGATCCGCACCGCGTTCCTGGAAGACGTCGCGGTATTCTCGGCACAGCAGAAAAACCTGAACATTTTTGCCGAGCCGCCGCAGGTCGACATCAATGCCGATGCCGGCGCGCTCGCGGCGCGGCGCATCCTCAAGCGGCTTTACGACGAGGAGCAGGCCTCACGCCAGGTCGCGGCGGAGTGACCTTTTCTCCCCGCTGCGCGGGAGAGGAAAGCAATACGTTAATCAGCCGTTAAACGCGCCGCTTTAGGGTCGCAAGCCTCTTTTGTGTCGAGTCCCGTCATGGCGTGCGGCCGTGTTGCGTTAGTTCTCGCGAGCCTCGCCGCGGCGTTTGCCGCTGTGGTCGCGCTACGCCCGGCATTGGCCGATCCGATCAAGGCAGACCTGAGCGCGAGTGACGGCGGCGGTTACGCGCGCCTCGTCTTCAGCATGAGCGAGTACGACGAGGCGCATGTCCGCCAAGCCGGCAATGTGCTGATCATCAATTTCGCCTCTCCGCTCGACGTGTCGGTCGAACGGCTCGCCACCCAGCTGCCCGATTACATCAGCGGTGCGCGGCGCGATCCGGACGGCAAGGCGGTGCGGCTCGCCCTCAAGCACGCCGTGACGGTCAATGCCATGCCCGCCGGCGAAAAATATTTCGTCGATCTGTTGCCGGAGGGCTGGAGCGGGCTACCGCCAGGGCTGCCGCAGGACGTGGTCGAAGCGTTGGCACGCCGCGCCCGCGACGCCGAAAAGCTTGCCGAGCGCGAGCGCAGGCTCGTCGCGCTGGAAAAACTTCCGCCGGTGCACGTGCATGTTGCCACGCAGCCGACGTTTACCCGTTACGTGTTCGACGTGCCGGAGCAGATCGCAGTTGCCGTCGAGCGCGGCGACCAGGTGCTGACGCTGACCTTCGAAGCGCCGCTCAAGTTCGATCTCGGCGACGCCGTGGCGGCGCTGCCGGCGACGGTGAACGCGATCGAGCCGCAAACGCGTGAGCAATCGTCATCGCTGCGCTTTCGCCTGGGCGCCAAAGTGGACGTGCGCACGTTCCGCGACGACAAGGGTTACGTGGTCGACGTCGTCGATCCGAACGCCAAGCCGGCGCCGAACCCCGCAGCGTTGATCCTGCCGCAGGGCCCGTTGCCGCAGCCTGCGGCTCCAGCGCCGGCGGCAGCCGCCGTGCCGGCAGAAAAACCGGTGCAGGCAGCGCCGGCAGCACAGCCCGATCAACAGAGCGCGGCCAAATCGGCGCCTGCCGCTCCGGCTCCGGGGCCGGCCCAACCGGCCGCCGCCCAGCCTGCGCAGGCACTGGCCAAGCCGGCCGCTGCAGCGACGGCGCAGCAGCCGAACGAGCAGGCGCAAGCGCCGGCCGCGGGTCCGGCGCCGGCCAGCACCGACGCTGCTTCTGCGGCGAACGCCGAACCGCCGGCAAGTGCAGCGCCACCACGCCCCGCCGCAGCAATGCCTGATGCCGGCGGCAATGCAGCCGCCGCGGCGCCCGTGCGCAGCACCGAAGCGAACGGCAAAGTGCCGGTCGACCTCGCGCGCCACGGCACCAGTTTGAAAATTTCGTTCGAGTTCTTGGCGCCGATCGCGGCCGCCATGTTCAACCGCGCCGACACGCTGTGGCTGGTGTTCGATTCCAAGGCCGACATCGATCTCGAGGCGCTGCGCAACGAAGCAAGCCACACCATCCGCAGCGCCGAACTGACGCGGGCGCCCGACGCCGACATCGTGCGCATCAAGCTCGACCGGCCGCATCTATCGAGCGTCACTGCCGAGGGGCCGGCCTGGACCGTGGAAATAGGCGACGCCGCCCGCGAGCCGGCCCACGCGCTCGATTTGTCGCGCAATCTGGTCGGGCCGAACCGCGCCAGCATCAGCGTCGAGCTCAACGCCGCGCAGGCGCTGCACCGTGTTACCGATCCGGAGGCCGGCGACCAGCTCATTGTGGTCACTGCCATGGCGCCGGTGCGCGGTCTCATTCATGCGCAGGATTTTATCGAATTCCGCGCGCTCGCCTCAGAGCAGGGCGTGGCGATCGAGCCGCTCGCCGACGACCTCAACGTCGCGCTGGCGCCCGACAAAATCGTGGTCAGCCGGCCCAGCGGATTGACGCTTTCGAGCACGCTGCAGGCGCGATTGCGCGACAATGTGCTGCGACCGCGAACTTTTGACGCGCAGGTCTGGGGTGCCGACCGTCACGCCCCATACGTCACACGGGAAGCGCACCTGATCGGTGAAGCCGCGGCGGCGCCGGCCAATAAGCGTCTCAAGCCGCGGCTCGAGCTGGCCCGCTTCTATCTCTCGCGCGACATGTATGCCGAAGCCAAGGGCGTGCTTGACGTTGTGCTGGCTGAGAAGCGGCCCGCGTCGGCGGACATCTCGGCCATCGTGCTGCGCGCCATTGCCGAAATCATGATGAACCGTCCGCAAGCGGCGCTGAAGGATTTGGCCGATTCCGCCGTCGGCGATCAGCACGACGCGCCGCTGTGGCGGGCCATGGCATACGCACGGCAGGGCCGCTGGGGCGAAGCGCGCGCCGGCTTCAAGAACGCCGGCACTGCCATCGCGACCTTGCCGATCGAGCTACAACTGGTCGCGCTCAAAGACGAGCTGCGCGCCGCGATCGAGGTCGGCGACTACGGCGACGCCGAAAATGCGCTCAACGACCTGCAGACCATCGGCATCCCGCGCGACATGCAGCCGGGATTGGCGGTGCTGATCGGCCGGCTTGACGAAGGCCTCGGCCGTAACGAGGACGCGCTCGCCTCCTATCGCACCGCCGCCGATTCCTGGGAGCGGCCGGCCGCCGCGCAAGGGCGCCTGCGCGAAACCGCGCTGCGCTATACGCTCGGCGACCTCAAGCGCAATGACGTGATCGCCGATCTCGAATCGCTGACCACGATCTGGCGCGGCGACGAGACCGAAATCGAAGCGCTGAAAGTGTTGGCGCGGCTTTATACCGAGGAGGGCCGCTACCGCGACTCGTTTTACGTCATGCGCAGCGCCATGGCGGCGCATCCGGACTGGGACATGACGCGCAAGATCCAGGAGGAGGCGGCGAAGACCTTCGACTCGCTGTTTCTCGCCGGCAAGGGCGACACGCTGTCCGCCATCGATGCGCTGTCGCTGTTCTACGATTTCCGCGAGCTGACGCCGGTTGGCAGCCGCGGCGACGAGATGATCCGCCGGCTCGCCGACCGGCTGGTGTCAGTGGACCTGCTCGATCAGGCCGCCGACCTGCTGCAGTATCAGGTCGACAAGCGGCTGCAGGGCGCGGCGCGCGCCGAGGTGGCGACGCGGCTTGCCGTCATTGATCTGATGAACCGCAAGCCGGACCGTGCTTTGGCGGCGTTGCGCGCGACGCGCGTCGGCGATGTCTCCGCTGAGCTGCGCAGCGAACGCCTGCTGCTCGAGGGCCGTGCGCTGTCCGATCTCGGCCGCCATGTCTTCGCGCTCGAAGTCGTCTCCAACGTCGAAGGACCGGAGGCGATGCGGCTGCGTTCCGACATTTATTGGGGGGCGCGCAAGTGGCGCGAGGCAGCCGAGCAGATTGAACTGCTCTACGGCGAGCGCTGGAAGCAGTGGCAGCCGCTGACCGACGTCGAGCGCTCCGATATCTTGCGCGCCGAGATCGGCTACGCGCTGGCCGAGGACAAGCTCGGGTTCGAGCGCTTCCGCGACAAATACGCGGCGAAAATGGCCGGCACCCCGGATGCGCACGCCTTCGAGATCGTCTCGGCGCCGCTCGGCACCGGCGGCTCCGATTTTCACAGCATCGCCCATGCCGCTGCCGCCGCCGACACGTTGGAAGATTTTCTGCGCGACATGAAAGCGCGCTACCGCGAATCCAATCCGATCTCCGGCGGCCCGCCGGCGGCAGCGCCCGGGCCAAACGCCGCTGCGCCCGCCGCACGGCCGGCCAAACCGCAAGCCGCGTCGCCTGCTCCGCGTGCCGGGGCGCTAAGGCGCACTGCGCTGCGCTAAGCGCGCTTTAAACTCAGAGCGTTTCCCGGATGCGGTGCAGCGCGCAGCGGTGCGCTGCGCTGCGCTCGGGAAACGACGCGCTTGCCGCGCAATTTTCGCTCCGGCACACTCGCTCTCGCATTCAGTGGAGCAGCGTCGCAATGAGCGTCATCGAGCAATCCGCAAGCACACCGGACCTGACAAAAATCCGCACCGACGTGGTCGGCAGCCTGTTGCGGCCGCCGCACTTGAAGGAGGCGCGGGCCCGGTTCGACGACGGCGCCATTTCGGCCGAGGCGTTCCGCGTCATCGAGGATGAGGCGGTGCGTGCGGCGGTGCGGTTGCAGGAGGACGCCGGCCTCGACGTCGTCACCGACGGCGAAATGCGCCGGCTCAACTTTCAGGACAGCTTTGGCGGCTCGGTCGACGGCTATGACGCCGCCCGCTCGACCCTGCAGGTCTATGAAAAGCGGGTCGAAGGTGCCGCACCCGGACAGCGCTGGGACATCCGCGAGATGCACGACGTCGGCACCGCGGTGTCGCATCGCCGCCCGGCCAAGGCGCGGCTGACGCTGTCGCGCAATCTGCCGCTGGAAGAATATCGCGCGGTTGCGCCGGTGGCGCACAAGCCGGCGAAAGTGTCGCTGATCGGGCCCGATCGCATCTCGCAGCGCTTCGCCTACGAAAGCTCGACCGCGGTGTATCGCGACGTGGACGATTTTCTTGCCGATGTGGTCGCGATCGAGCGGCAGATCGTGTCGAGCCTGGTCGACGCCGGCTGCCGCTACGTTCAGATCGACGCGCCGGGCTTCACCGCCTATGTAGACCCGCCGTCGCTTGCGCAGATGCGCGCGCGCGGCGAAGACCCGGAGCGGAATTTTTCCCGGTCGCTGAGAGCCGAAGCCGCGGTGGCGGCGAATGTTCCCGGCGTGACCTTCGGCATCCATCTGTGCCGCGGCAATCAGCGCAGCATGTGGCACCGCGAGGGCGCCTACGACGCCATCGCCGAGCGGCTGTTCAACGAGCTGCCGCACCAGCGCTTTCTGCTCGAATACGACACTGCGCGCGCCGGCTCGTTCGAGCCGCTGCGCTTGGTGCCGAAGGGCCGGGTGGTGGTGCTCGGGCTGGTCAGCACCAAGGGGCCGGAGCTGGAAAGCCTCGACACGCTCAAGCGCCGCATCGACGAGGCCAGCAAATTCCTGCCGCTCGATCAGCTCGCCATTTCACCGCAATGCGGCTTTGCCTCCGACGTGGTCGGCAACCTGCTCGGCCCCGACGACCAGAAGCGCAAGCTCGAGCGCGTCGTCGAGACGGCGCGCGCGGTATGGGGCTAGAGGCTGCAGCAAGTTCAGACGCGTGGCCACGCCGAATATGATCTCCGCCGGCACTCGGCGATGCACATCGAGGTGCTGCGGCAGCGCCGGTTCGGACATGCGCGTACCGATTGCCAGCAAAGCCGCCAAATCGGCCGTCGTATCATTACCGCCGCATTAGTCGGAGTGAGGCCGATATCGCGAAGGCCGCGATCGTTCAGCTGCGCCAGCTCGTCGTATTCATGGTGAGTCTGCACGTAGCAACTGATGCATCTGGCAACGAAACGAACCGCCGCGATCGCCGGCCGTATAGCCCACTCGACGCCCGTTAATAACTTCGCTGTCGATGAATCATCTCGGTTGCGCATGCCGACAAATATGAGGAGCGCGGCATACGACCAGTAACGAAATTACCTGATGCTGTTATCGCCAATTCAGATAATTTAGATGGAAAACCAACAAATTCAGCGCTATCGCCGGGCGCCTTGCCGAAATCGCATGACTGGCTCTCGCCCAATGCCTGAAATCCCGTGAGCGCCTCGGCGATCGCGGTGCTATATGTCCGTTCGGCACCAATCGATGGACGCGCCGACATGGACGCAGCCGACCTGAAATTCTTTGCCGCGGTCGCCAAGGCCGGCGGCATGAACCGCGCCGCAAGCAAGCTCAATACCGTGCAGTCGAACGTGACGGCGCGGGTCCGCACGCTCGAAGAGGAGTTGGGCGTCGCATTGTTTCATCGCGGACACAACGGCGTGACGCTGACCGCCGCCGGCGAGCGTCTGCTGCCTTATGCGATGAAGGTGACGCACTTGCTGGATGAGGCGAGAAGGGCGGTCAAGGACGACGGCGAGCCGCGAGGGCGCTTGACGATCGGGTCGATGGAGACGAACGCGGCGCTGCGACTGCTGCCGGTGCTGACGGCCTATTCGGAAAGCTATCCCGATGTCGATTTGGTACTGCGCTGTGGCACAACCAATGAGCTGATCGCACAAGTGCTGGATCACACCGTCGAGGGCGCTTTCGTTTGCGGCCCGGTCAACCACCAGGACTTGGTCGAGGAGATTTTCTTTCGCGAAGACCTTGTCGTCCTGGCCCCGCGGACGGTCCGGTCGTTCGACGATGTGATCCGCAAGGGCGATGTCAAAATCGTCGTTCACCCTCAGGGTTGTGCGTACCGGCAGATCCTCGAGACCATCTTGATCAAGCGCGGCGTGGTCGGCATTCGGCACCTCGAATTCGGCACGCTCGAGACCATTTATCGCTCGGTCTGCGCCGGTCTCGGCATCACTTTGCTGCCCAGGAGTCTCATCGGCTCGATGTGGCGGGATAACGCCGTCAGCGTTCACGAGCTGCCCGAAGCCGAGGCGCGCATCACCACCGTTTTTGTCCATCGCCAGGACGCGTTGATGTCCAGCGCGCTCAAGGAATTCTTGAAACTGGCGCGACCGGTTCCGTTGCGAATTCGCGCCGCCGAATAGCGCAGGCCCTTGCTATCTGCCGATACGCTAGCATCATCATTTAATTTCGTTTCTGGCTGAATGATCAGTACCCTATATCCGGGGCATGAAGCCGCAACGTGTCACAGGCGCAGCAGTCAGAGTTATTCGCAGAAGTTTTGATGTTGTCATGCGCCGTATCTTCGATGACGCTGAGGATGCCCGTTATCGCGACATGCAGCGGGACATCGAGCGCGTGATTGCTCAGTCGGGCGGACCTTTGTCCGACGAGATCGAGCGACGCATTGCCGAGCGGCTTACGCGCAATTCGAGCTTTTAGCGAAATGCGATCGCAGGCTCGCCCGACCGCTCGTCTGTCGCCGCGCCCCGCTAGGTCCCGTAGCTCTGGATGAGCGATCCGGCCACCAAGGTCCAGCCGTCGACCAGGACGAAGAAGATCAGCTTGAACGGTAGTGACACCACCACCGGCGGCAGCATCATCATGCCCATCGACATCAAGACCGAGGCGACGACGAGGTCGATGATCAGGAACGGCAGGAACAACAGAAAGCCGATCTCGAAGGCGCGCTTGAGCTCGGAGATCATGAACGCCGGCACCAGCACGCGCATCGACAGGTCTTCCGGACGTTGCGGCGCCGTTTCTCCCGACATGTCGACGAACAGTTTCAGATCCTTGTCGCGGACGTTCTTTTCCATGAAGCCGCGCAGCGGCCCGCTGGCGCGCTCGAGCGCCTGGTTGACCGTGATCTCGTTGGCGATCAGCGGCTTGACGCCGGCGTCATAGGCGCGGTTGAGCACCGGGCCCATGACGAAAGCGGTGAGGAACAGCGCTAGCGAGATCACCACCGAATTGGGCGGCGCGGTCGCGGTGCCGAGCGCGGTGCGCAAGAGCGACAGCACCACCACGATCCGGGTGAACGAGGTCATCATGACCAGGATCGACGGAGCCAGCGACAGCACCGTCAGCAGCGCGATCAGCTGAACGATGCGCTCGTTGAGGCCGCCGCCGGCGGCGCCGGCGCCCTGGCCGAGATTGATGCTGATGTCCTGCGCGGCGAGCGGCGTCGCCGAGAACAGAAGTGCCGCTACTGAGGCCGCTACCGTCGTGAGGCGGACGCGGCGGCCCCAAAGGATGTGCATCAGTTAATGTGCATCAGTCGCGTTGCTTCGGTTTTTTGGTTTCGAGCTTTCGGCTTTAGTTTTTCGCAGTCGGCCGGCCGAGCAGGCTTGCCATCTCTTGTTCGAGGCTGTCGTAGAGCGCCTTGCCGGGATTCGGCTGCTTGGTGTCGGGGCGTGCCGGCTTGGCCTCGGCGGGGCGATTGTTGCGCGCGGCGGGAGCGGCCGGCGCCGGAGCGGCAGCAGCAGCAGCCGTTGCTTCGGCGTTCGGCGCGGCTTCCGCCGCAGCGGTGTTGGCATTGGGCGCGGGCGCAGTGCGTTCGGCTTTCGGCTTGCGCAAGGCGGCTTCGAGCTTGTGCGCCATCTCGGCAAGGCTTTGGTCGATCGATGGGCCCGCCTCTGCTGCGGCCGGCGGAGGTGCCGGCTGCAGCTCCGGCATGCGCGGTTCAGCCTTTATCGGTTGTCGCGGTTCTGGCCTCGGCTCTTGTCTCGGTTCTTGTCTCGGTTCTTGTCTCGGTTCTTGTCTTGGTTCTTGGCGCGGCTCGGCTGCGGCCGGCCGCGCGTTCGGCTGCGGCCGGCTGCGCTGCGGGACCGGCGGGCGCGGCGTCAGTTCGTCGGCGAGGGCGACGAGCGATTCGCGCGGCGCGCGGGCCGGTGCCTCGCCGCGCGCCTGCAGCGGCCACGATGCGGTTTCATCATTTGTTGGATGCTCGCTGCGCGATGCACGCGCCGGGGCACCGGCGGCAGCCGGTTCCGGCTGCAGCGGCCACGAGCCGTTCGTCGTGTTGTCCGGCAACGGAATGGCGCGCGGCGTCTCCATGGTCGGGCCGCGCGGCATGGCGGCGTCGCGCGGGGCTGGTGCCGCGCGCACGATGTTGGACTCGACAACCACGTCGGTCGGCCCGCCGATCATCACCAGATGCTCGACATTGTCTCGGCGCACCAAAATAAGCCGGCGCCGTCCGTCGACGCTGGCGTAGTCGATCACCGCCAGCCGCGGCTGGCGGCCGCGCAGGCCCACACCGCCGAGCCGGCCGCTGCCAAAGCGCCGCACCGCCCAGGCGGTGAGGCCGATGAGCGCGAGCACGATGAAGAAGGCGAGAAAGAATTGCACCGCGGGCACGCCGCTGAAGTAGCTCAACATCAGTGCCTCGTTCCCTCAACTCCGGCGCTCTGCCGCCACCCCGATGGTTAACGACGCCGGAAACATTTGCCGCCGCGAATACTAACAAAGAATTAAAGTCTTGGGGTGGATTTGCCCGGATCCGCGGTGGCTCAAGCATTCTCATGGTAAACGGCGGTTTAATGGCAAAACGCCGCCGGAACCCGGTTTAACCGGCCCTTAACCATACGCTCGGCAAAGTCTGCCCAGTGAGCCGGTGGCTCTCGAGGCTGGAACCGATGCCGATCACCGATATTCCGATCCTGTCCCTGCTGCGCACCCGCATGGAATGGCACCAGGAGCGCCAGCGCGTCCTGGCCGAGAACGTCGCCAACGCCGACACGCCCCATTACCGCGCGCGCGACCTGGAGCCGCCGAATTTCGAAGCGGCGCTCACCGGTCCGCCGGCGCTGGCCTTGGCGCAAACCGAGCCGGGTCACATCGCGGCCGTGGGCGGCGGCGCGCAGTTTGGCGCTGAGCGCCACCTCAAATACGAGGTGCGGCCCGGCGGCAACGCCGTCAATCACGAGGACGAGATGATGAAAGTTGCATCCAACCAGATGGATTTCGACGCCGTCGCCGATCTCTATTCGCGCAGCCTGGCGCTGATCAAAGTCGCCGCCGGCAAATAGCGCATAGCGGCGCGGCTTTCAGTTGGCGGACGGTGCACTGCGGGGGAAATGAAACATGGCGGGCAACGACTTCATCAGATCGCTCACCATCGCGGCGTCCGGACTGCATGCCCAGCTCGGCCGCATGCGCATCATTACGGAAAATATCGCCAATGCCGATTCGACGGCGCCAACCGCGGGCGGTGATCCGTATCGCCGGCGCATCGTCACGTTTGCCTCCGAGCTCGACAGCGCCGTTGGAGCCGACGTGGTCAAGCTCGGCCCGGTGCAGACCGACAAGTCGGATTTCCGCATCAAGCACGAGCCCGGCAATCCGGCAGCCGACGCCAACGGCGACGTCAGATATCCGAACGTCAACACGCTGGTCGAGCTGACCGACCTGCGCGACGCGCAGCGCTCCTACGAATCGAATCTCAATGTCATCAGCGCGACGCGCCGCATGCTCCAGCGCACCATCGACATTCTCAAGGGCTGAGGCCGCCGCCGCGCGCCGCGCCACGCAACGAAAGACGGGGAGGTGACCTATGCCGATCAATCCTGCCGCTGCGGCCAATGCCTACGCGGCGCTCGGCCGCGTCGGCGCCGACATCGGCAATCTAGGCCGCGGCGGTGGGGCCGGTAGCGGCGCGCCGCTCGGCGAGGGGCCGAATTTCAGCTCGATTCTCAAGGACGTGGTCTCGGCGGTGTCGCAGGCCGGCGCCCGCGCCGACTTGCAGACCCAGGCCGCCGCGATGGGCAAGGCCAACATGATCGACGTCGTCACCGCCGTGGCCGAATCGGAAACCGCGATCACCACGCTCGTCTCGGTGCGCGACAAGGTGATCGCCGCCTACGAAGACATTCTGAAGATGCCGATTTGAACTTGATACCTCGTCCTGAGGTGCCCGCGCGCAGCGCGGGCCTCGAAGGATGAGGCCGAAGCGCCGGGGCCTGCATCCTTCGAGGGCCGTTCGCGGCCACTTCAGGATGAGAAAGTAAGGAGCGAGAGAATGACCGGTCCCGAAGTGCTCGACGTGGCGCGCGATGCGATCGTGACGCTGCTCATCGTCGCCGCGCCTTTGATGCTGGTCGGGCTCGTCGTCGGCGTCGCCATCTCGCTGCTGCAGGCGCTGACCCAGATCCAGGAAACTACCCTGGTCTTCATCCCGAAAATTCTGGCGATTTTCGTCGCGATGCTGATCGCGCTGCCGTTCATGGCCGACGCGCTGCGCAGCAATTTTCTGCGCATTGCCGCGCATATCACCAGCGGCTGAGCGGATTTTTCCCGCCGTGCGCATCGATATCTCGTTCCTGCCCGCGCTCGCCGCCGCTTTTCTGCTGGTGTTCGCCCGCATCGGCACCATGCTGATGCTGCTGCCGGGCTTGGGCGAGCAAAACCTTTCGGCGCGCATCCGGCTGACCATGGCGCTCATTCTCGCCGCCGTGGTGCTGCCGCTGCATCGCGCCGCCTATCACATCGACCCGGCCGCGCTCGCGCCTGCAACCGTCATGCTGATCGAGGAGATTCTGATCGGTGCGGTGCTCGGGCTCACCGCGCGGTTGACCATCTCGGCGCTCGACGTCGCCGGCTCGGTGATCGCCCAACAGCTCGGCCTCGGCTTCGTCACCGCGATCGATCCGACCCAGGGCGAGCAGGAGGCGATCGTCGGCAATTTTCTGACCATGCTCGGGCTGACGCTGATCTTCGCCACCAACATGCATTATCTGGTCATTGCCGCGCTCAACGACAGCTACAATGTCTTCGCGCCGGGCGAAGTGCTGGGCACCGGCGACGTCGCCGCGCTGGTGACCCGGACGGTGGCGGGCGCGTTCCGCATCGGCATTCAGCTCTCGGCGCCGTTTCTCGCCTTTGGCCTTTTGTTCAATATCGGGCTCGGCGTGCTGTCGCGCTTGATGCCGCAGATGCAGGTGTTTTTCGTCGCGCTGCCGTTGTCGATCCTGATCGGACTGTTGTTCCTGCTGCTCGGGCTCGGCGCGATGATGGGGTTCTTTCTCGATTACGTCGGCGGCGTATTGCACACGCTGGCGCCGCACGCCTGACGCCGCAACGCGCGAAAGCCGATGGCCGACGAACGCGACGACACCGAGCACAGCGAAGACCCGACGCCAAAGCGCCTCGAAGAGGCGATCAAGCGTGGCGACGTGGTCAAGAGCGCCGAGGTCAACACCTGGTTCATGATCGCCGGCGGCGCGCTGATGCTGATGGTGTTCGCCGGCCCGGCCGCGGCCAACCTGCAGGCGAGCTTGCGCGGCCTTCTCCTCCACGCCGGGCAGATGCCAGCCGACGGTTCGGCATTGCTCGGCCTCATGCACACGCTCGGCCGCAACGTGCTGGCCGCGCTCGCGGTGCCGCTGGTGCTGCTCGCCGTGGCGGCGTTCGGCGGCAGCGCCATCCAGCACCGCATCGTCATGTCGATCGAGCCGATCCGGCCGCAATGGTCGCGCGTCTCGCCGGCGAGCGGTTTCAAGCGGCTGTTCTCCAAACAGGCGCTCGCCAACTTCGCCAAGGGCCTCGCCAAGCTGATCGTCATTGGCGGGGCGATCGCCGCGCTGGTGTGGCCGCAGCGTCAGCGCCTTGCCGGACTGGTGGGCATCGATGCGGCGGCGCTGTTGCCGTTTACCGCTGCGCTCGTGCTGCAGATGCTCGGCACCGTGGTGGCGATTCTCGCCATCGTCGCCGCCGCCGATTACCTGTTTCAGTACCGGCAATGGTACGAACGGCAGAAAATGTCGGTGCGCGAAATGAAGGAGGAGTTTCGCCAGACCGAAGGCGATCCGATGGTGAAGGGCAAGCTGCGGCAGCTGCGCCAGGCCCGCATGCGCCGGCGCATTGCCGCCGCGGTGCCCAAGGCCTCCGTCGTCATCACCAACCCGACGCACTTCGCCGTGGCGCTCAAATACGAGCGCGGCATGAACGCTCCGGTCTGCGTCGCCAAGGGCGCCGATCTGTTGGCGCGGCGCATTCGCGACATCGCCAAGGCGCACGATATTCCGGTGATCGAAAACCCGCCGCTCGCCCGCGCGCTGCACTCAACCGTCGAGATCGATCAGGAAATTCCCCAGGAACATTACCGGGCGGTCGCCGAAGTCATCGGCTACGTCATGCGCCTGCGCCGCACCGTGGCGGGGGTGCATAGATGAGGCGAGGCGCCCTTCATTTCCTCCCCGCGTGCGCCGGGGAGGATTAAGGATCGAATCACTTGCGCGATTCAGTGGCAGCAGGCACTGAGTGCGTCGCATGAGCGGGGAGGCGAGCGGCATGGTCGGCTTCGGCCCGCAGGCCGAGGATGCGCCGGTGGCGCGGGCGGCGGTCGATCGCAGCGCCGCGAGCGCACGCGGCGGCAGTATCGGCCTCGTGCTGCTGGTCGCCGGCTGCCTCATTGGCGCGGCGACCGGCATCGTGCTGTTCGGCCGCGACAATCCGGAGTCCTATGTCCTCATTTTTCTAGCCGCGCTCGCCACCGTGGGCGTGTTCGGCCTGTTCGCGTGGGCGAGCGGCATCCTGCGGCTTAACGCGCCGCTGGCCGGCAATCCGCTGATCAAATCGATCGTCGACAGCGCGTTTGACGGCGTATCGGTGACCGACCTCGATGGCCGCGTCATCTACGCCAATGCCGCCTATCTTGACCTGATTGGAGCTTCCGGCCCGCAGGACGCCCGCCCGGTCGAGCGGGTGTTCATCGGCGACGCCGATGCGTCGGAGGCGATTTTCCGGCTGCTCAAGGCGGCGCGCGAGGGCAAGCGTCTGCAGGAAGAGGTGCGGGTCGGACCGTCGCAAGGCCGCCCGGCGCGCTGGCTGCGCCTGAAAATCCGGCCGCTCGATGCGGGTCGGCGCGGCGGGCTCACCGTGTGGTCGCTCGCCGACGTGACGCGCGACCGCGAGCGCCAAGAGAATGTCTTTCAGGAGCTGCAGCACGCCATCGATTATCTCGACCATGCGCCGGCCGGTTTCTTCTCCGCCGATCCGAGCGGCGCCATCGTTTATCTCAACGCCACGCTGGCCAATTGGCTGGAGCAAGACTTGGCCTCGGTCGGCTCAGGGGGGCTGCGCCTCGCCGATCTCGTCTCCGGCGACGGCGCCGCGCTTTTGACGACGCTGCGCGCCGCGCCCGGCGAGGTGAAGACCGAGGTGCTCGACCTCGACCTGAAAACCCGCTCGGGCCGCCCGCTGCCGGTGCGGCTCCTGCACAAGGTGGCCTTCGATGCCGAGGGCGCGGCCGGTGCCTCGCGCACGCTGGTGCTCAACCGCGCCCGCGACGACGGCACCGATCCACAGCGCGCCGCCGAAGTCCGCTTCATGCGTTTCTTCCATCACACGCCGATGGCGATCGCGACCATCGACCGCGACGGCGGCATCGTGCGCACCAACGCCCTGTTCGCGAGGATGTTTGCGGGCTTCATCGCGGGCGACAAGGAGCGATCGATTCGCGCCATTGTCGCGGAGCGTGACTGGCCGGCGCTGGAAACGGCGATCGGGCAGGCGGCGCAGGGCAAGGGCGATATCGCGCCGGTCGACGCCATGCTGGCCGGCGCCGACGAGCGCTTCGGCCGCTTCTACGTGACTGCGGTCGGCGAGCAGGAACGCGACGCGGAAGCTGCCATCGTCTACGCGCTGGAGACCACCGAGCAGCGGGCGCTGGAAAGCAAGCTTTTGCAGCAGCAGAAGATGGACTCGATCGGGCAGTTCGCCGGCGGCATGGCGCACGACTTCAACAACATGCTCAACGCCATCATTCTGGCCAACGACTTTTTGCTCAATGCGCACAAGCCGACCGACCCGTCGTTCAACGACATCATGGAGATCAGGCAGAGCGCCAACCGCGCGGCGAGCCTGGTGCGGCACCTGTTGGCGTTCTCGCGCAAGCAAACGCTGCGCCCGCAGGTGCTCGATCTCGGCGAGGTGTTGAGCGATCTGACCGTGGTGCTGCGCCGGCTGATCGGTGCAAAGATCACGCTCAAGGTCGTACACGGCCGTGATCTATGGCCGGTCAAGGCCGACCTGGTGCAGTTCGAGCAGGTGGTCACCAACCTCGCCCTGAATGCGCGCGATGCCATGCCGGATGGCGGCCAGCTCGAGCTGCGTAGCCTGAATGTCCCCGCGCAGGATTGCGCGCGCTACCGCGCCAAGGGCATGCCGGCTGCCGATTATGTCCTGGTCGAGGTCGCCGACAGCGGCAGCGGCATTCCGGAAGCGCTGCACGACAAGATTTTCGTGCCGTTCTTCACCACCAAGGAGGTCGGCAAGGGCTCTGGGCTTGGCCTTTCCACCGTCTACGGCATCGTCAAGCAGACCGGCGGCTTCATTTATTTTGACACCGCCGAAGCCAAGGGCACGACGTTCCGCATTTTTCTGCCGCGGCACGTGCCGAGCGCGGGCGAGGCGGCGGCGGCCTCCGCGGAAGCGTCTGCCGTTGCCGGCGCGATCGAAGCCACCGACCGCGCGCGCCGCGCTGCCGATCTCACCGGCGAGGGCACCATTTTGCTGGTCGAGGACGAAGAAGGCCTGCGCGCGCTCAACGCCCGCGGCCTCGCCTCGCGCGGCTACACCGTGCTGCAGGCGTCGAACGGCGTCGAAGCCATGGAAGTCTTGGAGAAGGTCGAAGGCAAAATCGATCTCGTCGTATCCGACGTGGTCATGCCGGAAATGGACGGGCCGACGCTGTTGCGCGAATTGCGCAAGCGCCGTCCTGATCTGAAGATCATTTTTGTGTCCGGCTACGCCGAGGACGCGTTTCAGAAGCATTTGCCCGCCGACGGGCAACAATTCGATTTTTTGGCAAAGCCGTTTACGCTCAAGCAGCTGGTCGCCAAAGTTAAAGAGACAATGGCGGCGTAGCGCCCGGCCGGGCGCGTCGATTTTGCCGTGACACATGGAATTTAATTCTCCGGTGGCGCACGCGGTGCGACAGACGCGCGCGCGTCGCTTTGCGACATTCTCCGCGCCGGCGATTGCCCAATAAATTCCGCGTAAACGGGGATGATGCGGCGCTCGCGCGCGAGCGGCTAACGCGTATTGTACGAACTGGTGCCCGCTGCCTCGAGGAGGCGAGACATAGCTTTGATGTTGCTGCGCTGGCTGCCAACATTGGCGAGGATTGTTGCGCTCACCGCGGCTCTCGTGGCGGGCGCCGACGAGGCCGACGCGCGCGTCGGCGGCGGGTTGAATGTCGCTTCACCCGGTGCGCTCACCCGCACCAGCTCTGCGAGTGGTGGCCTGGCGCGCGGCACGGGCTTTATGCGCGGTGGAACTTTGGCGCAGCTGTCGCCGTCCGGCGGCTCATTGAGCGATTTGTTTCGTCGCCGCGGCCTGCTCGGCGGCTTCGCCGCCGGCTTTTTGGGTTCAGGATTGCTCGGATTGCTGTTCGGCCGCGGTCTGTTTGGCGGTCTTGGCGGCGTGCCGTCCTATTTGGGCCTGTTATTTCAACTCGCGCTTATCGTGATGCTGTGCCGGCTGATCTGGAGCCGCTGGCGCCATGTCGACTTCGCGGGTGTCGCCGGCCTGTCCCCGCGGCAATTGGCCGACCCCTATTTGCGTTCGCGCGACGACGTGCACGCCGGGTTCGATTCCGCGGCGGCTGAGGATCAGGACAGCGGCCGCGAGGGCGAGCATCCTAACGTCAAAGAAAAACATAGCCAGCGCGAGTGAGCGCATGGCCGGACCACGGCGGCCATCCGGGCGCCGTTTGCATCGATTTGTCGATGCGTTATTTGGTCCGTTCTAGCGCTGCGCCGGTCCGTCGTGGCAGGCATGCGGTGCGCCCCAATAACCCAGAGTCGGAATGTCGCATTTGCTGCAGGCGCCGAGCGCGAGCCCGCAGCCGAGCAATAAGACAAGCCGCAGGCCGTAGCCGGCCCAGGCAATCGCCGAGCCGATACGCGGGACAAATTCTCCTATGATCCACTCGCTCACTTCACTCACTCGCTGCACTCACACTATGACATAGGGCGCACCGCGCGGTCCCTGAATCCGCGATCCGCGGTGCGGACGATTGGCAGGGTATCGCGGCAAAATTTCGTTTATCTTACCACGGCGCCTCACCGCCGGCCCGGACGCCATCGGGTTGTCACCATGCATGCGGAGGCGGTGTCATTTGGAGGAAAACGATATGGACATTCAACCCTGCGGCTCAAAACCGTCGCGCCGCGGCCCGTCGGACTCGTTCACCGGTGTGGTCTGGCAGGACCCGATCATCGAGGCGCCCGCGCCGGCACGGCTGCGTTCGGGCATCGTCCGCTTCGAGCCCGGCGCGCGCACCCACTGGCACACCCATCCGCTCGGCCAGACATTATCCATCCTGTCCGGCATCGGCCGGGTACAGACCTGGGGCGGGCCGGTGCGCGAGGTGCGTGCCGGCGACGTGGTCTGGATTCCGCCGAACGAAAAGCATTGGCACGGCGCGTCGCCGACCATGCTGATGGTCCATGTCGCCATGCAGGAAGCGCTCGACGGCAAACACGTCACCTGGATGGAGCCGGTCAGCGACGAGCAGTACAAAGCGGCGCCGGGTTCGTAACTATGCGCTACGAGCTTTATTACTGGCCGAGCATTCAGGGTCGCGGCGAATTCGTGCGGCTCGCCCTGGAGGAGGCCGGCGCCGATTACGTCGACGTGGCGCGCCGGCCCGGCGCGCGCGGCGTGCCGGCAATGATGAAAATCCTGGAGAACCAGCGGCTGCCGCGGCCGCCCTATGCGCCGCCGTTTCTCAAAGCCGGCAAAACCGTCATCGCGCAGACCGCGCTCATTCTGCACTATCTCGGGCCGCGGCTTGGGCTCGCGCCGCGCGACGAAGCGGGGCGGCTATGGACGCACCAGCTGCAGCTCACCGTCACCGATCTCGTCGTGCACATTCACGACACCCATCACCCGGTGTCGGGCTGGCTCTATTACGAGGAGCAGAAGCCGGCCGCCAAGCGCCGTACCGCCGATTTCTGGCGCTACCGCATGCCGAAATTCTTCAGTTATTTCGAGCGTGTGCTGAAAAACAACGGCGGCAAGTTCATGATCGGCCGCCGGCTCAGTTATGTCGACCTGTCGATGTTTCAGGTCATCGAGGGCCTGCGTTACGCGTTCCCCAAGCGCATGAAGCGGTTCGAGAAGCGCATGCCGCTGTTGGTAGCGCTGCACGATCGCGTCGCCGCGCGCCCGCGCATCAAAGCGTACCTCGCCTCGGAGCGCCGCATTCCGTTCAGCCAGTGGGGCATTTATCGCTATTTCAAGGAGCTGGATGCCTGATCATGTAGCGGGGCTGTTGCGTCCGTTTCCAGCGGGCGTATGCTGACCGCGGCAAAGACCGCAAGAACATCGAGGGAGGGCGACGATGGCGGGCTCGGTCGATCAAACAACCGTGCGCAAGGTGTACTGGCGGCTCCTGCCGCTGGCGATCCTGACGTATTTCCTGTGCTACCTGGATCGCATCAATGTCGGCTTCGCGGCGCTGACCATGAACAAGGATTTGGGGCTCGATGCCGCGACCTACGGCATGGCGGCCGGCGCCTTCTTCTGGGGCTACTTTCTGTTCGAGGTGCCGAGCAACATCATCCTGGAAAAGGTCGGCGCGCGGATGTGGATCGCGCGCATCATGATCACCTGGGGCCTGTTGTCGGGCGCCACCGCGTTCGCGGTCGGGCCGTGGAGTTTTTTGACGTTGCGGTTTCTGCTCGGGCTCGCGGAAGCCGGGCTGTTTCCCGGCATGATCCTGTTCTTCACCTATTGGTTCCCGGATTGGCACCGCGCCCGCATCTGCGCCGGCTTCACGGTGGCGCTGCCGCTCGCCGTCGCGGCGGGCGCGCCGCTGTCGACGGCGTTGCTCGGGCTCAATGGCCTCGGTGGGCTTGCCGGCTGGAAGTGGATGTTCATCGCCGAAGCGGTGCCGACGGTGCTGGTCGGTATCTTCTTTCTGTTCTTCGTCACCGACCGGCCAGCGCAGGCGCACTGGCTTGCCGATGAAGAACGCAGCTGGCTCATCGCGACGCTCGAGGAGGAGTGCCGCCTGGTCGAGGCCTCGCGCAAAGTCAGCCTGTGGCAGTCGTTCTTCCACCCCAGGGTCCTCGTCCTGACCCTGAACTATTTCGGCATCGTCACCGCAAGCCTTGGGCTGTTGTTGTTCCTGCCGCAAATGGTCAAGCAGCTCGGATTGACCAACATGCAGGTCGGCTGGGTCAGCATGATCCCGTATATCTGCGGCGCCATCAGCATGCTGGTGTGGGGCATTATTTCCGACCGCATGGGCGAGCGGCGCTGGAATTTGTTCTGGGCCTGCGTGGTCGCAGCGATCGGACTTGTCGTCGCCGGCAAGACCATCGGCACGCCCTGGGCGATCGCCGGCATGTGTATTGCCACCATCGGCCTCTACGGCACCAAGGGTCCGTTCTGGACGTATCCGTCGATGTTCCTGACCGGCACCGCGGCCGCCTCGGGCATCGCCTGGATCAATTCGGTCGGCAATCTCGGCGGCTTCTTCGGGCCGACCGCGGTGGGTTGGGTCAAGACCGCAACCGGCAGCTTTGCCAGCGGGCTTTATTTGCTCGCCGGCATGGCGCTGGTCTCGGCGGTGTCGACCTATTGGCTCGACATCAAGCGGCCGGCCGAGTCGGGCAAGTTGGCAGGCGTGCCGGCGGAGTAACGTAGCCCGCTACGTCGGCCACGCCGGCGGATGTGTGCCGAGCGGCACGCTCGGCCGCGCCCAAAGCGGCGGCGTTTCCGACAGCGTCGCGGCGTGGCGCAGGGCGGTGAGCGTGCCGAAGCCTGACGGCGTCTCTTCCATCAGATCGCGCACGTCGGAAAAATCCGGGTCCGCGCAATTGACGCCGTCGATACGGCCAAGGCCGCGCAGCCAGCTGCCGGTCTGCGCCAGCGAGCAGCGCACGTGCCAGGAGCCGCCGCTCTCGGCGCGGCGGACGAGGGCGGCCATCGCCGCAAAGGCGAGCAGGTAACCGGTGGCGTGATCCAGCGCCTGCATCGGTAGTGCGCGCGGCTCGTCATCGCCGAACGCTTCGGCTTCGGCGGCGTTAAAACCGCTCGCGGTCTGCACCAGCGAATCAAAGCCGCGCCGCTTCGCCCACGGCCCCTCGTGGCCGTAGGCGCACAGCGACACGTAGACGATGCCCGGCCGCAGCTTGGCAAGCTCTTGCGGGCCGAAGCCAAACGCGGGAATGGCGCCGGGTCGATAGCCTTGCACGAAGACGTCGGCGTCGCGTCCCAGCGCCGCGAGCGTGTCACGCGCGTCCGGCCGCCGCAAATCGAGCGCGGTCGATAATTTGCCGCGGCCGGTGTCGATGATCAGCGGCAGCATGCCGGGCAGATGGTTTGCGGTGACGAGCAGCACGTCGGCGCCGTGTGCGGCGAGCGTGCGGCCGCACACCGGACCGGCGATGATGCGGGTGAGATCGAGCACTTTGACGCCGGACAGGGGCCGCGCGGCGGATGGCAGCGGCTGCCTCGGCGCCTCGCCGATGCGCTCGATGGAAAACGGCGGCAGTTGCGCGAGCGCGCGCCCTTGCGCATGCGCGTCCCATTCGGTGAACGAACGGCAGGCGGTGACGACGAGGCCGGCTGCTGCCGCGGCGTCTTCCAAATCCTCGCCGCGCCAGTTTTGCAGCGCGCGCGTCACCGCGGCGCGGTCGTGCTCGCAGCCGAGCAATGCGAGCAAGCCGCTGCAATGATGCGGCAGGTTGGTGTGCAGCCGCACCCAGCGGCCGTCGCCGCAGCGATAAAGTCCGGCGATGGCGTCGTGATATTCGTCCGGCACTTTGCCGTCGACGCGCAGATAACGCTCGCTGCGGAATTCGATTGCCGCCGCCCGCATGTCGACGGCAACCCGCTGGCGGCGTCCGGAGCGAAGGCGCCACAGCGCGGCGGCGGCCAACGCCGCCGCGCCGATGGTGGCTTGCGCCGCCGTGCCGACCGCGAACGACGACGGCAGCAGCGGCTCGGCGCCGCTGAAGCTGATGTCGCGCAATGCCGCCTCGTCCAGACCGGCGCTGCGCCAGAGCCCGGCGAGAACGTCGATGCTTGCGAGTGCGGACATGGGGCGAGGCGAGGTTAGCCCAGCGCTGCGGCGCCGGCTTGGGCGACCTGCTCGTCCTCGTGCGACTGCACGCCGGATACGCCGATGGCGCCGACGCATTCGTTCTGGTGCATGACCGGCACCGCGCCCTGGATCAGCAGGCCGGCCGGAAAGCTGGCGAACGCGGGGCGCTCCTTGACGCGGTCCTCGAAGAACTTGCTCGGCCGCCTGGTCAGCGCCGAGGTGCGGGCCTTGCCGAGCGATACTTCCGCCGAAATCGCGGCGCAGCCGTCCATGCGCGTAAAGCCGAGCAGGTAGCCGCCGTCATCGACGATCGAGATCGCCACCGCCCATTTGTTCTCGCTCGCCTTGGCCTCGCAGGCCGCCAGCATCTTCTTCACGTCCGCCAAGGTCAGGCTCGGTTTGCTGCGCATAAAATTCCCTCCAGCTGCACGGCCGCCATCTTAATGCGCGGAAGCGGGCAGGTGTAGGTGGTGCCGCCGACCCCGGATTTCGCGGCGGCACATGCGCGCGCAAGCGCTGTGATGCGCGGCACAGATCGTCGGGCCGACGAAGCCTACGTCTCCCCGGCGCGCGCCGGGAGGTGTGTGGCGCGCAACGCCAAGGACAGGAGGCCAACCATGGCGCAAATCATCGGGATTGCTTCATTGGGTGCGTTGCTCACGCTGGCGGCTATGGCTTGGGAGAAGTCGCAGCCGCAGAGCGACGCCATCGCCGGCGCCAGCCCGGTTTGGCTGTCGATCGACGACGTGGGCGCCAAGGTGGACGTCAAATCGCTACCTGAGCAGCGCATCGAAGATCGGACCTTGATATTCGTCGGTCCCTAAGCCCGTTGCGCGGCCGCGCCGACCGGGCAGCCGCACGCAACGGCGCGGGCAAGGCCATGTGATGCGTCGATCGATTGTCGGCATGAATGGATTCGGTAGAGTGCGAGCCGAACCAACCGGTGACCGGCGAGATGGCGAAGCGTGGTGAAGCTGCGATTGCGGGGACGGCTGCTCCTGCCGCTTTGGTCACGCTTCGCTGTGTGCGTTTGTTGCTGCTGCTTCTCGCCATCGCGAGCTTTGCGGAGCTGTCAACAGCGCGCGCCGATGAGGTTTCCGACTTTTATCGCGGCAAGCAAGTCACGCTCTATGTCGGCTTCGGCCCGGGCGGCGGCTACGACGTCTACGCGCGCCTTCTGGCGCGCCATATCGGCAAATACATTCCCGGCCGGCCCAACGTCGTCGTGCAGAACCTGCCGGGCGCCGGCAGCCTGCGCGCCGCCAATTACATCTATTCGGTGGCGCCCAAGGACGGTACCGCGTTCGGCCTGTTCGCCCGCGACATGGTGGTAATCGCGCTTCTCGGCGGCGATCCCAACGTGCATTTCGACCCGCGCCAATTCACCTGGCTCGGCTCGACGTCGAGCTATGCCAACGATGCTTACGTGCTGATGTTGCGTAAGGACGCGCCGGTCAAATCGATCGCCGATGCGCGGCGTCCGGGCGGCCCGCCGATGGTGCTTGGCGGCAGCGCCGAGGGCTCCACCAGCGACGATGTGCCGATCCTGCTGCGCGACGTTTTGGGCCTGCATATCAAGCTGATCAACGGCTATCGCGACAGTTCCGTGCTGTTTCTTGCCGTCGACCAGAAGGAAATCGAGGGACGCACCGTCGGGCTGTCGTCGGTTCGCTCCGCCCATGCGCAATGGCTCGCGCCGGACAGCCCAGTGCGGATGCTCTTGCAGTTCGGCCGGGCGACGCGGCTGCCGGACTTTGCCGACGTGCCGACCGCGCGCGAACTCGCGTCAGACGCGCGCTCGCGCGCGCTCATCGAGCTTGCCGAGTCGCCTTATCTGTTGTCGCGGCCGTTCGCGGCGCCGCCCGGTCTGCCGCCGGCGCGGGCCAAGGCGCTGCAGGACGCGTTCCTCGCCGTGCACAAGGACCCGGATTATCTGGCCGACGCCGACAAGCTCAAAGTGGACGTGAGCCCGATCGGCGGCCAAGCGGCGTTGCAGGCGATCGACGCATTGGCGGCAACACCTGCGGATTTGCGCGCCGAGCTCAAGCGCCTGCTGGCGGAGCGGCGGTAGCGCGCCCCTACGACAGGCGTTTCCCGGGTGCGGTGCAGCGCGAAGCGGTGCACCGCTGTTCCGGGATCGTCCCAAACTCAGTGTTTGTAACGATCCCGGGTCTGCAGCGCACCACTTCGCTCCGCTTCGCGCTGCGCTGCGCCCGGGAAACGCGATTGACAATTGCGCGCCGCCTGTATGCGAGTAAAACGGAAGCGCAAAGAAGAGGTGATGCGATGCACGACACGCCCGATCAGGTCCATTGGCATGAGCCGAAGGCGGGAGAGAACGCCGGCTACGGCAAGTTCAAGCGCCAGCCGCTGCCATACGACCGCTTCATGGAAGCCGAGGGCGTGCCCTGCTATCGCGGCATCGGCGTGCGCAAGGTGCAGGACCTGCCGCTCGTGCCGTGGCAGCGGCTCGGCGGCCGCGGCTCGTTCATTCAGCTTTACGGCACCGAAGGCCTATGGGGCATGTACGTCGTTGAAGTGCCCGGCGCCGGCGCACTCAATGTCGAGCGTCACCTCTATGAAAAAGTCGTGCTGGTGGTCGAAGGCCGCGGCACCACCGAGGTGTGGCAAGAGGGCCAAAGCAAGCGCCACGTATTCGAATGGCAGAAGGGGTCGTTGTTCGCCATTCCGCTCAACGCCTATCACCGCATCGTCAATGCCGGCAGTGCGCCGGCGCTGCTGCTATGCGGCACCACCGCGCCGAACGTGATGAACGTGCTCGACAACATGGACTTCATCTTCAACTGCCCGTTCAGCTTCTCGGAGCGCTTTTCCGGCGCCGAGGATTTTTTCAAGCCGAACGACGATGTCGAGCCCGATCCGATCCGCGGCCTCGCCATGCGCCGCACCAATCTCATTCCCGACATCGTCAATTGCGACCTGCCGCTCGATAACCGCCGCTCGCCCGGCTATCGCCGTGTCGAGCCGGCGATGGCCAAGAACCGCTTCTATCTGTGGATCGGCCAGCACGAGACCGGCCGCTATTCCAAGGCACACAAGCACGCCTCCGCCGCGGTGCTCGTTTGCGTCAAGGGCAAGGGCTACACCTACACCTGGCCGGAAGCGCTCGGCACCGCGCCGTGGCAGAACGGCAAGGCCGAATTCATCAAGCGCCAGGATTACGAGCCGGTCGGGCTCGTCTCCGCGGCGCCGATGAGCGGCGACTGGTATCACCAGCATTTCGGCATCGGCAAAGAGGGACTGCGCATCTCGGCGTGGCACGGGCCGAACAACCAGCGCTCGCGCAAGCCCGGCGTGCCCGGCGAGATGCTGCTCGATTACGGCGCCATCGATCTGTCGAAGGGCGGCAGCGCCATTCCCTACCACCAGGAAGATCCTTTCATCCGCCAGGAATTTTCCGAGACGCTCAAGCGCGAGGGCCTCGCCAACCGGATGAACCCGGAATTCTACGAGCGCCCGCCCGCCGAGGGCGAAGTGGTGATGGGCGACGTGATGTGATCGCGTCGCCCGGACAAGCGAAGCGTCCCGACCAGCGGTTGAGCCCTCCCTTTCATTCCCGGATTTCGCTGCGCTCATCCGGGCTGCAAGCCGATTTACGCTTTTTTGGGCGATCCCCGATTTAATAGTGGCGTAGGGCTTGGGAGATTGCCGTGCCACATCCGGTCGTCATTGCCGCTACCGCCGAAGCTGAACTGACCCCCGTTCCTATTCCGGCGGACTGGGTCATCGAAGGCACTCCGCAGGTGCGATCCAGGCACTTGGCGAGGACGTCCGATCGCGCCGCCGCCGCCATCGTCTGGGCCTGCTCGGCAGGGCGTTTTCATTGGCACTATGATGTCGATGAATTCCTGCACATCATGTCCGGCGAGGTTTTCGTCACCGATGAGAAGGGCAGCGTGCGCCGCCTCGGCCCCGGCGACATGGCGTTTTTCCCGGCCGGGGGCCACAGCATCTGGCATGTGCCGCACGAGGTGAAAAAGCTCGCGATCTGCCACCAGCACATGCCGGCGCCCTTCGGCTTTGCGTTGCGCGCCTGGAATAAGCTCGTCGCGATCTTGTATGGTCCGGTCGAACATGGCGGCCGGCTCGATGGCGAGGCGGCCGACAGCGCCGCGCCGCAACGCGCGCCGGCCGTTTAGGTCACAAGGGCTCCGCGTCGATCAGCACGAACGCCACGATCGCGGTCTCGTTGGTGCGGTTGCTCCAGCCGTGATTGGTGCCGCGCTGGACCAGCACGTCGCCGGCTTTCAACAAAACTTCGCCTTCGTCCATCATGGCGTAGATTTCGCCGGACAGCACGATGGCGTAATCGATGGTCGCGGTCTTGTGGAAGCCGGGATGGCGCGGATTGTTGCGGTCGCTGGCGTCGGCGCGGCCGGACGGATCGGGCAGTGCGTGCTCGCGTTCGATGGCCGCGAGGCGTTCCGCGTCCGGCGGATATTCGATGACCCGAAACACCGAGCCGTTCTTCGGCGGCGGCAGGCGCGCGCCGCGGGCGATGGCATCGGCGCTGCCGCGATTGTCGGCCGGCGTGCGCGCGGTCTCCCACACTTCGTGGACGATGGCGCTGCCCTTGGTGCGGCTGAACACGTGCGGCGTCGCCGCATCGATGATGAAGACCGATTTGCCGGCGGCGTTGTGGCCGGTGACGACGCGGCGGATTTGTTTCGACATGCTACCGTCCCGCGCGCAGGCGGGCGAGCAATTCCTCGGTCGGATAGGAATCCGCTGGGAGACCGAATTTGAGCTGCGTCGCTTTGACGGCTTGGCGGCTTTTGATACCCAAAAAGCCGTCGATCTTGCCGACGTCGTAGCCGGCGCGCGACAGCAGCGTCTGCAAATCCTTGACCTCTTCGAACGAGAGCGCCGGAGGCGGATTGCCGCGATGCAGCGGCGGTGCGCCATTGATGCGAGTGGCGAGATAAGCCGCGGTGGTCGAATAAACGAGCGAGTTGTTCCACTGCAGATAAATGTCGAAATTCGCATAGACCAGAAACGCCGGACCGAAGCGGCCCATGGGCAAGAGCAACGATGCGGGCAGATTGTCGTTCGGCAGCGGCCTGCCGTCGGCAAGCGTGACGCCCAGCGCCGCCCACTTGGCGCGCGGCAATTTCGTATCGAGGTCGGTCTGGTCCCACGGCAACTGCCCCGGCACGCGCACTTCGGTGAGCCACGGCTCGCCGCGCTTCCAGCCAAGCCCGACCAGATAGTGCGCGGTCGAGCCGAGCACGTCCGGCACGTCGTGAATGAGATCGCGTCGGCCGTGGCCGTCGTAGTCGACTGCGTATTTGAAGTATTCCGATGGCATCATCTGGGTCTGGCCGAGCTCGCCGGCCCAGGAGCCGATCATTTCCTGCGGCACCAGATCGCCGCGCTCGATCAGGCGCAGCGCGTCGAACAATTGGCCGCGGAAGCGCTCGGCGCGGCGGCAATCGTAGGCCAGCGACGCGATCGAGCTGAGCGTCGGATATTTACCCATATTGGCGCCGAAATCGCTCTCCAGGCCCCAGAACGAGACGATCACCGGCGCCGGCACGCCGTAGTCGCGGTCGATGCGCGCGAACACCGCGGCGTGCTGCTTGATCAATGCCGAACCGCGCTGAATGCGGTAGGCGGCTGCCATGCGGTCGGAGAATTGCAAAAACGTCTGGGTAAAGACGCGCTGGCCGCGGTCGATGGCGATGATGCGCTGATCGTAAGTGAGATACGGCTGCGCGGTGGCGATGGCGCGCTGCGCGATGCCCTGTGCCGCCGCCTCGCGCTCGAAGCCGGCAAGCCAGCTGTCGTAAGAGCCGGAGGTGCGGCACGGCACGTCGGCCGATGCGGCGGTGGCGGCGAGCAGGGTCGCCAGCAGCGATATTGATGTGGGTAGCCAGTGTCGCATTCGGACTTCCCTCGCTTGTCATGGCCCGCGAAGGCGGGCCATCCGGTAATCAGCGCGATCCAGAGTCTGACACCATTGTCGGAAATTTCAGCGGTTACTGGATCGTCCGCCTTCGCGGACGATGACAATGGCGCAGGTCAGGCGCGCGCCTTCTCATACCACTGCAAAATCTCCTCGCCGGTCCAGAACACGACGCCGTCGTGGCGGCGGACGTGGTCGTAGATCGCTTCCAGATATTTGATGCGGTGCGGCTGGCCGCTGATATAGGCGTGGATGGCTAGCGAGCAAATCTTGGCGCGCTGTTCGCTCTCGGCGTAGAGCCGGTCGAACTGGTCGATGACGCGGTGCAAGAGATAATCGCTCTCGTGGTGCTGCACGATCATCATCGGGATATCGTTGAGCTCGAGCGTATAGGGCAGGGTGACCAGCGGCCCCTTGGCGGTGCGGATCGTGGTCGGCTCGTCGTCGTAGACCCAGTCGCCGACATATTTGATGCCGGCGTCGACCAGCAATTCCGGCGTCTCCAAGGTTTCGGTGAGGCCCGGGCCGAGCCAGCCGACCGGCCGCTTGCGGGTGAAGCGTTCGATCACGTCGAGCGAGCGCGCGATCATCGCCTTCTGGTTCGGCTCGCTGTGGATCGGGCCCTGCTGATAGGCGTGGCCCATGAACTCCCAGCGGTCGGAACGGGCCTGTTCGGCGACGCGCTTATAGTCCTCGCAGACCCGCGCGTTGATCGCCAAGGTCGGCCGGATGTTTTGCCGCTTGAACAGCTCGAAAAAGCGCCAGACGCCGACCCGCATGCCGTATTCATGCCAGCTCCAGTTCGGCACGTCGGGCAGAAAAGTCTGGCCGGTCGGCGGCGCCAGCACCTGCCGCGCCATCGGCTTGGCGATGTCCCAGACTTCGAGATTGACGATGGTCCAAAAGATCAGGCGCGCATTGCCGGGCAGCTTGAGCGGCGGGCGATCGACGATCGCCGAATAATCGATGCGCTCGCGCGGTAGCATCGGCTTGGCCGCGGTTTTTGGCGCGCTGCGGCGCTTCGTCATCCCACCCTCATTCGACCCGAATCCGTGCCCATGCGGCTTTTTGCCGGGCCGACCATACGTCGCGGCCATGGCGTCGACAACGCCAACGGCTTTGTGTCGCGAGCCGCGCCAAAGATCACAAGCCCGTTAGGGGACGCCAAAGCGCATTGCAGTCCGCCGCGAATGGCGCATTGATGGAACCGAGCGGCCGGGGGCCGATTATTATCCCAGCCATTCGATTGCGTCTCGTCGATCTCGCTTCCTCCTCGCGGATTTTGCGATGCCACGCTCTGCCGTTTCCCGGCCAATTCGGTTGTCAGAGACGATCGGTTCGCTGTCGGACTCGATTGACGACGTCGCGGCACCACACGACTCGCGGCGATTCTGGCGCGAAACCTTCCGCACCGTGCGCGGCGAGACCGAGCGCCGCGCGGGGTTGTTGTCGGCCGAGGACCAGGTGGTCCAGTCGATGCCGGACGCCAGCCCGACCAAATGGCATCGCGCCCACGTCACCTGGTTTTTCGAAGAGTTTTTGCTGCGGCGGTTTGCGCCGGCCTACCAACCGTTCGACGACCGTTTCGCTTATCTGTTCAACTCGTATTACGTCTCGGCCGGTCCGCGGCAGGCGCGGCCGCAGCGCGGTCTGATCACGCGGCCCGGTGCGGCCGAAGTCGCCGACTATCGCGCTCATGTCGATGGCGCCGTGACCACGCTGATCGAGACGACCAACGATTTTGCCGCGATCATGCCGATCATCGAGATCGGCCTGCATCACGAACAGCAGCACCAGGAGCTGTTGCTCACCGATATCCTGCATGCGTTTTCGCTCAATGCGACACATCCGGCCTACGATCCGCACTGGCAATGGCCGAAAGGCGAGACTGCGACTGCCGCTGCGGCCGTGCCGCTCGCCGGCATTCATCGCATCGGCTACGACGGCGAAGGTTTTTGTTTCGATAACGAGCAGCCCGCCCACGAGGTGCTCCTGCAGCCGGTGCGGCTGTCGCGCACGCTGGTGACGAACGGCGACTGGCTCGAATTCATGGCCGACCGCGGCTACGGCACGCCGACGCTGTGGCTCTCGGACGGCTACGCGACCGTCGAGGCCCAGGGCTGGAACGCTCCCGGCTATTGGCGGCAGATCGACGGCGCGTGGTTTTCGATGACGCTTGGCGGCTTGCGTCCGGTCGATCCGGCGCAGCCGGTGTGTCACATCAGCTATTACGAAGCTGACGCGTTCGCGCGCTGGGCCGGCAGGCATCTGCCGAGCGAGGCCGAATGGGAGGTCGCGGCGCGCTCCGGCGTGCTGGCCGACGCCTTCGGAAAGGTCTGGCAATGGACGCGTAGCGCCTACTCGCCGTACCCCGGCTATCGCGCTACCGAAGGCGCGCTCGGCGAGTACAACGGCAAGTTCATGGTCAATCAGATGGTGCTGCGCGGCTCCTCGCTGGCGACGCCGGGCGGCCACGCGCGCGTGAGCTACCGCAACTTCTTTTATCCGACCGCGCGCTGGCAGTTCAGCGGCCTGCGGCTAGCGCAATTCGATAGTTGAGTCTTGTCATGAATATTCGCAGCGTGTTTCAGACCGCGCATCCGATTGCAACGCAGGATACGTTTGCCGCCGACGTGCTTGCCGGCCTTACCGCGCAACCAAAGACGCTGCCGGCCAAATATTTTTACGATCTGGCCGGCTCGGCTTTGTTCGAGCGCATCACCGAGCTGCCGGAATACTATCCGACGCGCTGCGAGATCGGCATTTTGCAGGACCGTGCGCCGGCAATCGCCTCGATGTTTCCGCCCGGCTGCGCGCTCATTGAATTCGGCAGCGGTTCGAGCCGCAAGGCGCGCATTGTTCTGGGCGCCGCCGCGAGCGTGGCGGCCTACATTCCGGTCGATATCTCCGGTGATTTTTTGCAGCAGGACTTGATACAGCTCGAGCGCGACCTGCCGCGCCTCGTCGTTCATCCGCTGGTCGCGGATTTCACCCAGCCTTTCGCCATTCCGCCGCAATTGGCGTCATTGCCGCGCGTCGGCTTCTTTCCCGGCTCGACCATCGGCAATTTCGAGCCGCCTGAGGCCTGTGCATTCTTGCGTCATATCGGCGGAGTCTTGGGCGCCGGCGCGCTGTGCCTGGTCGGCGTCGATCTGGTCAAGGACCACCAGATCCTGCACCGGGCCTACAACGATGCGGCGGGCGTTACCGCGAAATTCAATCTCAATCTGCTGGCGCGCATCAATCGCGAGCTTGGCGCCGATTTCGATCTTTCGGCGTTCGAACACCACGCCTTTTTCAATGTCGAGCAAAGCCGCATCGAGATGCATCTCGCCAGCACGCGACCGCAAAAGGTGCGGCTCAACGGCACGACTATTGCGTTCCGCCGCGGCGAAACCATCCATACCGAGAACAGCTACAAATATACCGTCGAGTCGTTTCGGGCGCTGGCCCACGGCGCCGGCTGGTCGCCCCTCGAGGTCTTCAGCGATGGGCTGTTTGCCGTGCAGGTGCTCAGGCGTCAGGAGCCGGGAATCAGGGATCAGGAATCAGGACCAAATCACTCATCGTCCCCTGATCCCTGACTCCTGATCCCCGATCCCTGACGCCTGATCCCGATGCCTGTTTGTGAAGCCGATCCGTGGCGCCTGCAATATTTTTCGCACGTCAAGACCGCGGCCAACATTCCGACCGAGGATTGCGACGCTTGGCAATGGTACCCGGCGCAGCGCTGGGTCTATGACAAGCTTGTGGTGGCGCTCAGCCAGAAGCTCGAGGCGGCGCCGCATGGCGTGGCGCCGTCGCGCTTTCCGGTATTCTCCAAACCGATCGTCAATCTCAAGGGCATGGGCGTTGGCAGCCGCGTGCTGCATTCGGCCAGCGATTACGAGCGGCACTACCGGCCCGGCCATTTCTGGATGCCGCTGCTCGAGGGCCGGCACGTGTCGTCCGACGTTGCCGTGGTGGCGGGCGAGCCGCGCTGGTGGCGCCATGTCACGGGCAAGCCGGCGGGCGAGGGCACCTTCGATCACTGGACTGTGCATGCCGGGCCCGATGCTGAAATCGAAGATCGTTGCGGCGCCTGGATTGGAATGCATCTGACCGGCTACACCGGCATGCTCAACCTGGAAACGATCGGCGGTACCATCATCGAAGCGCATTTGCGGTTCGCCGACCAATGGCCCGACTTGTACGGCCCCGGATGGGTCGAGGCGCTAGTCGGCCTCTACGAGCATGGCGACTGGGATTTTTGGGACGACGAGCCGAGCGAAGGCTACAGCGTCGTGCTGTTCGGGCCCAACGGCCGCGGCTATCGCCATCCGCCGCCAGCGCTGGTCGACGAGGTCAAGCGCATCCCGGGCGTGACCAGCGTCCAGATCACCTTTCACGAGGACCGCGCGCCCGAACGCCACGCCATGCCGCCCGGGGGCTTTCGCCTCGCCATCGTCAACGGCTTTGACCTGCGCGCTGCGCTTGCCGGGCGCGAACGCTTGCGGGAGTATTTTTTGGGAGATGGCCAATAGCAGAACGCCGACCCTATGTGTTTCCCGGACGCGGTGCGCCGCTGATCCGGGACCTTCACAAGCTCAGTTCGTAACGATCCCGGGTCTGCAGCGCACCACTTCGTGCTGCGCTGCGCCCGGGAAACGGGCCGATGTTGCCGGCGGTTTGGTTTCCACAGATTACAAACTATAGTTCGGCAATGCGCGGAAAAAGTTCCATCGGCGCTCGCCTCTTCGGCGTTGCCGTTCTCTTCGCCAGTGCCGCCGCGGGGACGGCGGGCGCGGCCGAGCCGGTGCGCATCGGCATCGGCTTCGGGCTGGCCTTTTTGCCGGCCTATATCTGCGAGGACCAAAAACTCGTCGAGAAATACGCCAAGGTGCTGCATGCCGATGTGAAAGTGTCGTATCCGCGCTTTGTCGGCGCCGGGCCGATGCAGGAGGCACTTCTCGCGCGCTCGGTCGACATGGCGCCGTTCGGCGTCGCGCCGCTGCTCGCCGCCTGGCAGAGCGGCAGGGGCACGTCGCATCAAATTCTTGCCGTTTCGGGCATGACAACGCTGCCGCTCGAGTTGCTCGGCAATCGGCCGCAGCTGCGCACGCTCGCCGACTTGCGCGCCGCCGACCGCATTGCGGTGCCGACCCTGACCTCGCCGCAAATGTACCTGTTGGAGATGCAGTCGGAGAAGACGTTCGGCGCTCATGACCGATTGCGCGGCGATATCGTGGTGTTGCCGCCAAGCGACGCCGCGGCGGCGCTGATCGCGGGTACCGAAGACATCGCGGCTTATTTCTCTTCGGCCCCGTTCACGCAGATTGCGCTCAAGGATCCGAAAATCCACCGCATCCTGAGCTCGCAGGACATCATTGGCGGCAAAGCATCGCTTCTGCTCATGGCGGCGACCAAAGGTTATAGCGAAACCCACGCCACTATCGTCGAAGCCATCGCCAAGGCGATGGATGAAGCCGCGCGCCTCATTCGTGACGATCCGAACCGCGCCGCGCGCATCTATTTGGCGCACGAGCCGTCAAGGGCGCTCGACGCCCCCACCATCGCCGCCGTCCTCAAGGACAACAACGACGAATTCGGCAGCGCCGTGCACGGCATCGAAGCCTTTGCGGCTTTCATGGCGCGGCACGACGAATTGAAGGCGCCGCCGAAAAGCTGGCAGGACGTGGTCGCGCCAGCGCTGCTTCACTCGCCGAGCAGCTGAGCGCTGGCATCGGCTTGACGGCATGGCGCGCGGCGCGCGAGACTCGCAGCAACTGACACGCACGCCGCCCAGTTCGATGGCGGCAGCGCATCCGGGAGGATTTTCGCCATGTCGAAGGGCCGCAATGGGTCGAGCCGCCGCAATTTTCTCAAAAGCGCCGGTCTGGTCGGCGCCGCCGCCGCCAGCGCGGTAACGCCGCCGGTCGCCGCCGATGCGGCGCCGGCCGCGCCGCTGTCGAAGAAGGCCGTGCCGCCCGGGCCCCGGCAGATCGCGGTCGAAACCCTGGCGCCGGAGAAAGATCCGGTCAATCAGAGCTCGAGCGGCGGCGACTTCATGGTCGAGGTGCTCAAAACCCTCGACATCGATTATCTGACCATCAATTGCGCCTCGAGCTATCGCGGCCTGCATGAGGCCGTGGTCAATCACGGCGGCAACACCAAGCCCGAGATCATCACCTGCGTGCACGAGGACATCGCCGTGCACATGGGCCAGGGTTTTGCCAAGATCGAAGGCAAGCCGCTCGCCATGGCCTGCCACGGCGTGGTCGGCCTGCAGCACGCCACCATGGCGATGTACAACGCCTGGTGCGACCGCGTGCCGGTGCTGGTGTTCGGCGGCAACATCATGGAGGCCGACAAGCGCGCGCCGGGCGCCGAATGGCTGCATGCCGGCGTCGACATCGGCCAGATCGTCCGCGAATTCACCAAGTGGGACGATCAGCCGGCGTCGCTGCAGCATTTCGCCGAGTCGACGGTGCGCGCCTACAAGATCGCCTGCACGCCGCCGATGGGGCCGGTGTTCATCGCGCTCGACGGCGAGCTGCAGGAAAACCCGATCGCCAACCCCAAGGCGTTGCGTATTCCCAAATTCGAGCCGGTGATCCCGCCGCAGGGCGACGCCGGCGCGCTCGCCGAAGCCGCCAAGCTTTTGGTCAACGCGCAGAACCCGGTGATCGTCTGCGACCGCCTGGCGCGCACGCCGGCCGGCATGGGTCACCTGGTCGCGCTCGCCGAGGCGCTGCAATGCCCGGTGATCGACAATTACGGCCGCATGAATTTTCCGTCACGGCATCCGCTCAACCAGAGTTTTCGCCGGGCGCTGATCGGCCAGGCCGACGTCATCCTGGCGCTCGAGATGAACGATCTCTGGGGCACGCTGACGCATTTTCATGATCGCATCGAGCGTCGGTCGAACCCGGCGACAAAACCGGGCGCGAAAATCATCACGCTCGGCGTCCGCGACCTTTACCTGAAGGCCAATTATCAGGATTTCGGCCGCTGGCAGGACGTCGATCTCGACATCGCCGGCGACGGCGAGGCATCGCTGCCGGTGCTGACCGAAGCGGTGCTCAAGCTCACCGATTCCGATCGGAAATCGGCGTTCACCGAACGCGGCCGAAAACTCGCCGCCGCGCATCAGGCCATGGTCGAACGCTCCAAGACCGACGCGACCATCGGCTGGGATTCGAGCCCGATCAGCACTGCGCGCATGTGCGCCGAGGTCTACAACCAGATCAAGGACGAAGACTGGTCGCTGGTCGGCACCGCGATTCGCCTGTCATGGATGCACCGGCTGTGGGACATCAAGAAGCCGTATCAATGGAACGGCGGCTCCGGCGGCGCCGGGGTCGGCTATAACCTACCGTCCTCGATCGGGGCTGCGCTTGCCAACAAGAAGCACGGCCGCTTCACGGTCGCCTTCGGCGGCGACGGCGACTTCATGTTCAATCCGGGCGCGCTGTGGACCGCGGCGCATCACAACATCCCGATCCTCTACATCGTGCACAACAACCGCGCCTATCATCAGGAATACATGTATCTCACCGCGATGGCGGCGCGGCACGGCCGCGGCGTCGACAAGATGGACATCGGCACCACCATCAAGGATCCCAACATCGACTACGCCACCGTGGCGCGCGGCATGGGCGCCCACGGCGAGGGCCCGATCACCGATCCGAAGGACCTTGGGCCGGCGCTCACCCGCGCCATCGCCGCGGTCAAGGCTGGTGGTCCGGCCGTGGTCGACGTTGTCACCGATCCGCGTTGAGGAGGGGACGTAATGCATATGTTGCGAGTTTTCGCGGCCGCGGTTTTTTCTGCCGCGGCTATGCTCGGCGCGAGCTGTGCAAGCGGGCGGGCGCAGGACGCGCCGGCGGGCGATGCCGCCAAGGGCAAGGCCGTGTTCCTGCAACAGGGCTGCTTCACCTGCCATGGCCGCGCCGGCCAAGGCGGCGCCTATAACGGACCGGCGCCGATCCTCGCCCAGACACCGATGCCGATCGAGGGTTTTCGGGCGCAGATCCGCAATCCGGTGAACGACATGCCGGCCTATCCGGACGCGGTGCTGTCGGACAAAGATATCGCCGACATCTACGCCTTCGTGAAAGCGCTGCCCGGCCCGCGCTCGCCGAAGGATATTGCGATCCTGAATAATTGAGGCGCGGACGGCTGCAACGACCGGCAACGCCGCTCCTGGGTCTGTCATGCCCCGCGCATGCGGGGCATCCAGTAAAAACCGCGGAGGTCGCTGGTTACTGGATCACCCGCTTGCGCGGGTGATGACAAGCGGCGACAAGACAGTATTTGAGAGGACGCCATGGCCAACCTTAATGTCATCAGCATTTGCGGCAGCCTGCGTAAGGGCTCGTACAACCGCATCGTCATGAACGCGCTGCCGGGACTGGCACCCGAGGGCATGCAGATCAAGGAAGCGCCGCCGATCGGCGAGTTTCCGCTCTACAACGCCGATATCCAGAACTCGACCGGGTTTCCAGCGCCGGTGCAAACGCTGGCCGACGCGATCCGCGCCGCCGACGGCGTCATTTTCAATTCGCCGGAATACAATTTCGGCATTCCGGCGCCGCTGAAGAATGCCATCGACTGGGTGTCGCGGCTGCAGAACCAACCGTTTGCCGGCAAGCCGGTGGCGCTGCAATCGGCCTCGCCGGGCCCGGTCGGCGGCGCCCGCGTGCAATACGATCTGCGCCGCTCCATGGTGTTTCTCGACGCGCTGACGCTGAACAAGCCGGAAGTCTTCATCGGCAATTGCATGCAGAAGATCGACGACAAGGCCGGAAAGATCACCGACGAGCCGACCATCGGCTTCATCAAGCAGCAGCTCGCCGCCTTCGCCAAATTCATCGCCGCGCATGGGGCGAAGGGCTGAATTCAGCCTTGTCATGCCCTGCGAAAGCGGGGCATCCAGTATTCGCGGCGCGGCAGCACATCGCTAAAAGGCTAGCGATTACTGGATCGCCCGCCTTCGCGGGCGATGACAATAGGGAGTGAGGGAGCAACGTGTCCGACAATCAGCTCAACGTGCTCGTGGTCTGCGGCAGCCTGCGGCAGAATTCCTATAATGCCGCATTGGCGCGCGCGCTGCCGGGCTTGGCGCCCGCCGGCATGGCGCTCCACGCCGGGCCGCCCTGGCACACCATGCCGATCTACAATCACGACATCCAGGACGCGACCGGCTTTCCGGCCGACGCCGTGGCCTGGGCCGACGCCATCCGCGCCGCCGACGGCGTCATCATCGTCTCGCCGGAATACAATTGGAGCATTCCGGGCGGGCTGAAGAACGCCATCGACTGGGTGTCGCGCATGAAGGACGTGCCGTTCAAGGAAAAGCCGATCCTGCTGCAATCCTGTGCCACCGGCGTGCTCGGCGGCGCCCGCATGCAATATCACATGCGGCAATGCCTGACCTCGGTCGACGCGTTCTTTTTCGGCAAGCCCGAGGTGCTGGTCACCTTCGCGGCCAAAAAATTCGACGAAAAAACGCTGGCGCTGACCGATCAGCCGACCATCGACATCGTCAAGCAGCAGCTCGCCGGCTTCGAGAAGTTCGTGCGGCGGCTCAACGGGAAGAAATAAGATGGCGCGGCTCGACAATCGCGTGGCGCTGCTCACCGGCGGCGCCAAGGGCATCGGCCGCCATTATGCGCAGGCGCTGGCCCGCGAGGGCGCGCGGCTGATGATCGCCGACATCGCTGACGGCCGCGAGCTCGCCGAAACCATCGCGCGCGAGCGCGGCGCCAATTCGGTCGCGAGCGCGGTGACCGACGTGAGCGACGAGGCCGCCGTCAGGGCGCTGGTCGCGCAGACCATCGAGCGCTTCGGCAGGATCGACATTCTGGTCAACAACGCCGCGCTGTTCGCGCCGCTCGCCGAGCAGAAAGTCACCGAGATCGATGCGGGTCTGTGGGATCGCGTCATGGCGATCAACATCCGCGGCGTGTTTCTGATGACCAAGCACGTCGCCCCGCACATGATCGCCCAGAAATATGGCAAGATCATCAACATCAGCTCCGGCACGGTGGCGCGCGGCATCCCCAACTTCGCCCATTACGTCACCTCGAAGGGTGCAGTGACGGCGTTCACCCGCGCGGTGTCGCGCGAGCTCGGCGAGCACAACATCTGCGTCAACAACCTGGCGCCCGGCTTTACGCTGTCCGACAGCGTCATCAACGAAAACCCCGGCCACCTCGATCACTCGCGCGCACCGTCGCTCGTTCGCCGCGCCATCAAGCGCGACGAATACCCGGAGGATCTTTTGGGCACGCTGATCTTCCTCGCCTCGCCCGACAGCGATTTTATGACCGGGCAAACGCTCGCGGTCGACGGCGGGGCGAACAACACGTAAGCCGTCGAGCCGGCGAGCGAGCGTGGATATCGCCGCGGCTGCGGTCCGGCGGTAGAGTGGCATCATGCGCGCTACCCTAAAACTTCATCCACGCTCGCACTCTGCCGCCGTGCGCCACGTCGAAGTCGAGGTGGCGCGGCCGCAGGCTGGCGGCGTGCTGCTGCGGTACGTCGTGAGCGGCAGGATTGACGATCTGGTCTTGCCGGCTGTGCGGGCACCGACGCGAACCGACGAGCTGTGGCGGCACACCTGCTTCGAAGCCTTTATCCGGCCGGCGACGGGCGAGGCCTATTACGAGTTCAACTTTGCGTCTTCGACGCAGTGGGCGACGTATCGGTTCGATAGCTATCGCCAAGGCGGGCGGCCCGCCAGCGAGATCGACAGCCCTCGCATCACTGTGGAACGGACGCCCGAATCCTTCACGCTGCAGACTGCGCCGCAATGGGACGTGTCATCCGAGCTCGGCCGCGCAGCGACGTGGCGTGTCGGCCTTTCGGCCGTGCTCGAAGAACGAGGCGGCCGAAAGTCGTATTGGGCATTGGCGCATCCGCCCGGAAAGCCGGACTTCCATCACGCCGACAACTTTGCGCTGGAATTGAAGTAAGCGCTGCGCGCATCGGGTAAGCTATCCACCATGAAATTCGGCATCGACCGCCTGATCGCCGAACCCGCATTGCGGAAGCCGCTGGGCGGCCGCCGCGTGGCGTTGCTGGCGCATCCGGCGTCTGTCACAGCCGATCTGACCCATTCGCTCGATGCGCTCGCCGCTTGCGGCGACGTCAAGCTTGCCGCCGCATTCGGGCCGCAACATGGGATGCGCGGCGACAAGCAAGACAACATGATCGAGTCGCCGGATTTTTATGATCCGGTGCATCGCATTCCGGTATTCAGCCTGTACGGCGAAGTGCGCCGGCCGACCGACGCGATGCTGGACGCGTTCGATGTCGTGCTCGTCGATCTGCAGGATCTGGGCTGCCGCATCTACACCTTCGTCACCACGCTGCGTTACCTGCTGGAGGCGGCGGCACAACGCCAAAAAGAAGTCTGGGTACTGGACCGGCCCAATCCGGTCGGCCGCCCGGTCGAAGGCTTGGCGCTGCGCGCGGGCTGGGAGAGCTTTGTCGGCGCCGGTCCGATGCCGATGCGACACGGGCTGACGCTCGGCGAATTGGGCGCGTGGTTCGTCAAAACGCTCAAGCTAGACGTCGCCTATCGCGTCATCGCCATGGACGGCTGGCAGCCGGACAGCGCGCCGGGTTTCGGTTGGCCGCTCGGCGAACGCGCCTGGATCAATCCCAGCCCTAATGCGCCGAATCTTTGGATGGCGCGGGCCTATGCGGGCACGGTGATGGGCGAGGGCACAACGCTGTCCGAAGGCCGCGGCACCACGCGGCCGTTGGAATTATTTGGCGCGCCCGATCTCGACGCCGGCGCGGTGGTCAAGGAAATGCACGCGCTGGCGCCGCAGTGGCTTGCCGGCTGCACCTTGCGCCCCTGCTGGTTCGAACCGACGTTCCACAAGCATGCGGGCAAGCTGTGCAGCGGCGTGCAGATCCACACCGAAGGCTCGGCCTACGACCATGCCGCATTCAAGCCGTGGCGGCTTGTGGCGCTCGCGTTGAAGGCGATCCGCCGCCTGCATCCCGACTATCCGCTCTGGCGCGATTTCGCCTACGAGTATGAGCGCGGCAAGCGCGCCATCGACGTCATCGACGGCAGCCCGCTGCTGCGCGAGTGGGTCGACGATGCCGCTGCCGTGCCGGGCGATTTGGCAGCGCTGGCGGCGGCGGATGAGCAGGCGTGGCTGAGGGAGCGGGCGGAATACCTCCGCTACTAGACGCCAGCGATTCGGCGGTGGCGAGCGCGCCGGGCTGAGGCTAAGATGCTAGGATCGAGACAGCGGGGGTGATTGCCATGCTCAGCCGTCGCGACTTGATTGTGCTCTCGGCCGCACAGGCCGCAACGGCCGGCTTTTCCATCGGCATCGCCCACGCGCAGACGCCGCAGGGCGGATATCCTGCCAAACCCGTGCGCATCATCGTGCCGGTCGCGGCCGGCGGACCGACCGACATCGTCGCGCGCACGCTGGCCGACAAGCTGTCGGCGATGTGGCATCAGCAGGTCTTCATCGAAAACAAGCCGGGCGCCGGCAACAATCTCGGCTGCGAATACGTCGCGCGCTCCGATCCCGACGGCTACACCGTGCTGTTCGATCCCGGCGCCATGGCGTCCAACACCAGCCTCTACGGCAAGCTGACTTACGATGCGGTGAAGGATTTTGCGCCGGTGTCGCTGGTGGCGCTGGTCGACTATTTCATGTTCGTGCCGAATTCCTCGCCGGCCCATTCGCTCAAGGAGTTCATCGACTACGTCAAAGCGCAGCCCGGCAAGCTGACCATGGCGTCGCCCGGCACCGGCAGCGCGCCTTATCTCGCCGAGATGATGTTTTTGCAGATGGCCGGACTGTCGATGACGCACGTGCCGTATCGCGGCGCCGCCCCGGCGTTCACCGATCTGATCCCGGGCCGGGTCGATTGCTATTTCGGCAGCGGCACGCTGCTGTCGTACTCGCGCTCCGGCCAGGTGCGCGTCGTGGCGGTTACCGGCGCCAAGCGCAATCCGGCGGCGCCCGACGTGCCGACCATCGCCGAGGCCGGCGTGCCGGGCTACGAGGTGACCGGAACGCAGGCGCTGTTCGTCCCGGCCAAGACGCCGCCCGAAATCGTGCAAAAAATCAGCGCCGACACCAATGCGGCGCTGGCCGACCCGGCGATCAAGACTAAGCTTTTGGATACCGGCTACATCGCCGGCGGCTCGACGTCGGAGGCGCTCGGGGAGCGCCTGAAATCCGACATCGTGCGCTGGAGCGGCGTGATCAAATCGCTCGGCATCAAGCTCGACTAGGTAGCGTGTCCACAATCGGCGTGTTCGCGCCATGAAGCTTTCCCGTCGCAGATTCCTGCACGCGGCAGCGGTCGGGCCCGCGCTTGCGGTAGCGTCGGACCCAGCAAGGGCGCAAGCCTATCCATCGCGGCCGATCACGATGATCGTGCCATTTCCGCCGGGCGGACTGACGGATGTGCTCGGGCGCGTGCTTGCCGCGGGCATGCAGGCGGCGCTTGGGCAAACCGTTGTCATCGAGAATGTCGGCGGCGCGAGCGGCAGCATCGGCAGCGGCCGGGTCGCGCGTGCGGTGCCCGACGGCTATACGGTGGTGCTCGGCATCTGGAACACGCACGTCGCCAATGGCGTGACCTATAAGCTCGACTACGACGTGGTGCAGGATTTCGCGCCGATCGCGCTATGCGCGGATGCACCATTGGTCCTTTTGGCGAAGAATGCGGCGCCGGCCAACGATCTGCGCGGCTATGTCGACTGGCTGAAGGCCAATCCGGACAAGGCCTCGATGGCGACCGTCGGCATCGGCAGCCCGGGTCACCTGCTCGGGTTCTTGATACAAAAGAACACCGGCGTGCGATTTACCCTGGTGCCGTATCGGGGCGCCGGCCCGTCGGTGCAGGACGTTGTCGCCGGACAGATCGACATGACGTTCGCCAATACCGCCACGGCGCTGCCGTTCGTGCGCGCCGGCAGCCTGAAAGGTTTTGGTGTGACATCGTTGCAGCGCATACAAGCGGCTCCGGACATTCCCACCATGGATGAGGAGGGGCTGCGCGGCTTCTCCTTCTCGTTATGGGGGGCACTGTTCGCGCCTCGCCAGACGCCTCGGGACATCATCGACAAGCTCAACGCTGCCGCGGTGAAGACGCTGCACGATCGCGACATCGCGCCGAAACTCGAAGCCCAGGGTTTTACAATTCCATCGCCGGATCGGCAGACGCCGGAAGCGCTCGCCGCGCATCAGAAGGCGGAAATCGAGAAGTGGTGGCCGATCATCGAGGCAGCAGGCATCAAGGCGCAATGAGCAATCTAGCATCGTAGAGGGCGGCGCAGGGCAAAGACAGCTTCGCAATCCGCCCCCTCGCTATGCGCGGGTGCCGGCTTAGGCAGCGCTTTACAGCGAAGTCCGCTCCAAACCGCGCGCGGCCATCAGTTCGGCAACGTGCTTGCGCGCATGAAACGCCCGCGTCTTTACGGTGCCCGTCGGCACGCCGATGATCCTGGCGACGTCTTCGATGGACTGCTCGTGATAGTAGATGAGATCGAGCACTTCACGATGCGCCGTCGACAGCTGCTTGAGGCAGTCTTGCAGCCGGGCACTGCGCTCGGTCTTCTGCAGCGAGACCTCGGGATCGTCAGCCGGATCCTCGATCGCGTCGTAGGTGTCCTCATCGAGCGCATCGAACGAACGCCGGCGCAACGATGACAGCGCTTTGTAGCGCGCGATGCCGAGAATCCAGGTCGAGACCTGCGAGCGCGCATCGAAGCGGCCGGCGCTGCGCCAGACCTCCAGGAAGACTTCGCTCAGCAAATCCTCCGCGGTCGCTTCGTTGTCGACGATCCGCCGCAGAAAACGAAAAACCCGCACCTTGTGGCGAGCGAACAGAAGCCGCATCGCGTCCCGGTCGCCGGACACGATCAATCCGATCAACGCTTCGTCCGACGTCTTATTGACTGCTGAACGTGCGCTTGATGCGACACCGGCAAGCGCTTCGCTGTAACCGCGCATGGCTTGCACCCCCCTTGTTGTCCGGGGGCAAGCTAGAATCCAGCATGGCGGGCCGCCATGCTACGTTGGGAAACAAGTACCAACGAAACGACAGGACATCCTATACGGGGGTATAATGCGGCGTCGGCTGCCGATTTATTGCTCCGCCGGCCGCCGGTTGAGGGCCTTATCGAGGCACGCGACGAAGCTCTCGTCGTCGAACGGCTTGCGCAGGAAACCGTATGCACCGGCCTCCATGGCCTGGGCCTCGACCTGCTCCTCGAAATACGCCGTTACGAAAATCATCGGCACGCGAGAACCGTCAGCGATCAATCGATCCTGCAGGTCGATTCCGCTCATGCCGGGCATATGGAGATCGGTAATCAGGCAAGCCGGTTGTTGCCCAAGTTGCTGCCCATGCTCAGACTGCAAGTATTCTTCGGCTGAGGAAAAGACCTGGGTTTTGTGGCCCAGCGATCGCACCAACCGCTGCGTCGCTTCGCGCGCCGATGGATCGTCGTCGATTATCGCAATCACGTGAGCTTTTGCCAATTCCACGGTTCCCACAATACGCGATCTAATGCACAACGAAGGACGACGCTACTCTACATAGGCAAGCTTCACGTATCGGTTCGGGGTACGGAAACTATACTTGTGTATAGGTTGCCTAGTCCGCGCTGCGTATGCCTAGCGCATCCGCCATGCGCACGAGTTCGGCGAGCGATTTTGCCCCCATTTTTCGCATCACGCTGCCGCGATGGACTTTGACGGTGATTTCACTCACGCCGAGCTCGCCTGCAATCTGCTTGTTCATCAAGCCGGCCGTGACCAGCCCCATGATTGTTTGCTCGCGTGAGGTCAGCGAGTTGAAGCTCGCCTTCAGCTTGGCGGCAACGCTGGCTTTGGTGCGCCTGCCGCGATCCCGTTCGATGCCGACCTGCACGGCATCCAGCATGTCCTGATCGCGAAACGGCTTCGGCAGGAACTCCACGGCACCGGCCTTCATCGCCCGTACCGTCATCGGGATGTCGCCGTGCCCGGTCATGAAGACGATGGGTATGTCGATATTCGCTTTTGCCAGTTCGGCCTGAAAATCGAGCCCGCTCAATCCCGGCAATCGAACGTCAAGGACCAGACAAGTCGGGCAATCGGGCAGCTTGGCCTGCAGAAATTCGGGTGCGGAGGCAAACGCGGTGACCCGCAATCCGACCGACGCAAGCAGGCTCGACAAGGCCGCGCGCATCGACGCGTCGTCGTCGATGACGAAGACCATCGACTTTGATTCGGCGGGCGGGCTCATCGTCTCACATCCATCAATTCACGCCGCCGACCGGCAGAACCACCCGAAAAATCGAGCCGCGCGGCTGTGCCGGCGACGTGGAAAGCTGACCGGCATGCCGCTCGATGATCATCCGGCAAAGCGCCAGTCCCAGTCCCATTCCCTGCGGTTTCGTCGTGACGAACGGGTCGAATATGTTGGCGGCCTGCTTGGCATCGATTCCGGGCCCTGAGTCCTCCACCGCCAAGACGATCTTCTTGGCATCGTGCCGCACAGTGGTCACTTTGAGGACCCGGTTGTCGTCCTGGACCGCCTCCATGGCTTCGATCGCATTGCGCGCCAGATTGATAAGGACCTCCTGCAACTGACCGCGATGGCCGTTGATAGGTGGCAAGTCCGCCAGCAGCTCGGTTGCGGCGGAAATGCCGCGATCGTTGAACTCACCATGCAGATCTTTCAGTACCGTGCTAACCAGTTCATTCAAATCGATCAGCTCGCGGCCCCGGTCGGCCTTGCCGAACAAGGCGCGAATGTTGTCGAAAATCCCGCCGGCACGATGACAGTCGCTCACCATCCGGTTCAGGGCCGCGCGCACCTCCTCGAGATTGGGAGGCTCGTGCGCCAGAAAGCGCAGCGCCGCACCGCCGTTCGATGCGATGCTGGCGAGCGGCTGCCTGACCTCGTGCGAGATCGAAGCGGTCATGGCTTCCAGGCTCATTAGCTTATTGCTGCGTTCGCGTTGCAGCTCGGCGACCGACCGGCCAAGCGCGTCCGTTTGTTGCCGCAATTCGGTCAGTAGCCGCATGTTCTCGATGGCGATGGAAGCCTGATGGGCAAAACTCGTCAGCAGCGCGATTTGCTTGTCGTTGAACGGGCGAACCTCCTGGCGAAACACCGTGATGGCGCCAATCAGGCTGTCTTCCTGCAGCATCGGAATGCCCAGATACGTGCGCACGCCGCCGAGCTCGACCGCGGCGACCAGCGAGGGATCGCGCCGATCGACATAATCGGGGTTGTCCGCGGCATCGACGACGTGAGTCACCGTCTTGGTCTTCACCATCCTGCCGATCAGGCTGGTCGCACTTGGCTGGAACGGTCCGCTCTTGCGATAGGCGGCGAACGCAGACGGCGTGTTGTGCCAAGCGACCAAGTGTAACGCCTCGCCATCCCAACGGTAGATATTGCCGAACTCGGCGTCGCAGAGCCGTGTGGCATTGTCCAACACGGTTTCGAACACCGGCTTGAGGTCGCCGGGCGAACTGGCGATGACCTGCAGCACCTGCGACGTGGCGGTCTGCTGTTGCAGCGTTTCGCGCAACTCGTGAAGCAAACGCGCGTTTTCGATCGCGACAACGGCCTGGGCGGCGAAGTTCTGAACGATTTCGATTTGCTTTTCGGTAAACGGCCGCAGCTCGGTGCGGCCGATGGAAAACGAGCCGATCAGCTCGTTCTCCTTCAACATCGGCACCGCCAGCATCGTCCGCACGCCGCCCAATTCGACGGCGGCAACGGTCGGCGGATTGCCCTCGAGATAAGCCGCGTCTGCGGTCAGATCGGCAATGTGAATCGGCCGCCGGGCTGCCAGCATGCGGCCGCTGGCGGAATGCTGGCGTCGGCTGTACGGCGACTGCTTGCGCAATTCGACATAAGCCTGCGGCATGTTGAGCGCCGCAATCAGCTGCAAAGCCTGCCCATCCCAGCGGTTGATCACGCCGTTATGGGCGTCGCAGAGCCGGATGGCGCTCGCCAATATGTTGCTGAAAACCGGCTGAAGATCGCCGGACGAGCCGCCGATCAACCGCAGCACCTCTGCGGTGGCCTGCTGCTGCTCGGCGAGCTCACTCAACTCGCGGGTAAGCCGCGCGACCTCGGTTTTCGAGCCGGGCTCCGAGGCAAGCCTGGAGCGGGCGGCTTTCGCAACAACGCTGCGCTTCGGCGCCGCCGTGCGGCGGCGTGCCTTCACGGGGCGGTCCCCCGATGTATGTCGCCGCATCAATGCTCCCCCCGATGCCGCGGGGCGAGGGGATATTATACCGAAGTTTCCTATCGAAACATCTTCGCCGCGCTACTCCGCTGCGACTGCGACATCCGGGATGAACTGCGAGGCCCAGACTTTGCGGCGTTTCAGGTTGGCGCGGTACAGCGCCTCGAACTCGGGCTCCGGGAAGGAATGCGTCGACTGCCGCGCGAGCAGCGCCTGGGCCCAGGCTTTGAGCCGCGGAAATTTGTCGATGATGCCGAGCGGTTTGACGCGATCGAGGTAGAAATAACGCTGCAGGAATGGCGCATATGCGGCGTCGACCAGCGAATATTTGGCGCCATTGAAGAACGGGCCGGCCGGGCTCTGCTTCTCCAGCGCGCGCTCGAGCTGGCCGAACGCCGCAGGAATTTTCTCCGCCGCCGCCTTGTACGTGGCTTCGTCCGTCGAATAGCCGGTCGCGGTGACCGCGCTGGCGAAGGTCGGCACGTAATCGGTCCAGGCACGGTTGACGGCGCGCTGCACCGGATCCTCGGGGTGCAGCCGCGGCGCGATCGTCTCGTCCAAATATTCGGCGATCGCGCTCGATTCGAACAGCGACACGGCGTCGTCGACGCGCAGCACCGGCACCTTCTTGTGCGGCGAAATGGCGAGGAACCAGTCCGGCCGGTTGTCCGGATCGATGTGCCGGAACTCGAACGCGACGTTCTTTTCGCGCAGCACGATCGCGGCGCGCTGCACCCACGGGCACGTCTTGAAGCTGACCAGCAGATATTTTGCCATGATGGACCTCGCCGGGTTTTGTGCGGTCAATCTATTGTAAGACCGGCGGCAGGGGAATGCTCGTTCGCCAAGCAGGCAAACGGGGGCTGAAGCCCGGCGCTGCCGCATAGCAGGCCCGTCGATCCGCGCTTTTGCCGCTATTCCCGCACGGCGGCGCTTTGACTATATTGCGGTAAAAGCAGACGGATTCCGCGCCTTTATGGAGGATGCCATGGCGGTCGCCACCGCAAAGAAGAGCAACGGCAAGCCCGGCCCCGGCCCCAAGCACAATATCGAAGCCGTGCGCGAGGACTATTACCAGCGCATCGACAAGCACGACATGGCGCCGTTGTGGAAGGTGATGAACTCGGTGGTCACCGAGGAGCCGGTGACGCGCTGCGCGCCGGTGGTCTGGCATTTTGACGACGTCAAAGCGCTGGTCATGGAATCCGGCGGCCTGATCAGCACCGAAGAGGCCAAGCGTCGCGTCCTCATCCTGGAAAATCCGGCGATGCGCGGCGAATCCAAGGCCACCAATACGCTGTTTGCCGGCATCCAGATGATCCTGCCCGGCGAGGTGGCGCCGGCGCACCGCCATGTCGCCGCCGCCATCCGGTTCGTGCTCGACGGCGAAGGCGCCTACACGGCGGTCGACGGCGAGAAGGCGTTCATGTCGCCGGGCGATTTCGTCATCACCGCGAACTGGGCGCCGCACGATCACGGCAACACCTCGAAAAAGCCGATGCTGTGGCTCGACGTGCTCGATTTCCCGGCGGTCAATTTCTTCGAAGCTTCGTTTGCGCAAAGTTTCGACGAGCCGACCCAACAGACCACGCGCCAGGACGGCGAATCGCTCAGCCGCTACGGCTCCGGCGTGCTGCCCGAAGGCAAGTGGGACAAGAGCTACACCCCGGTCATCAACTACACCTATAAGCGCACGCGGCCGATCGTCGAACGCATGCTGGCGGCGGGCGACGTCGACAAAAGCCACGGCGCGCGGGTGCGCTACGCCAATCCGGTGACCGGCGGCCCGGTGCTGCCGACCATGAGCGCCTGGCTCGCCATGCTGCCGAAAGGTTTTAAGGGCGAGCCGTACCGCGCCACCGACGGTACCGTCTTCGTCTGCGTCGAAGGCGAGGGCAGGACCGAGGTCGACGGCACGACGCTGGAATGGAGCCCCAACGACGTGTTCGTCGTGCCGCCGTGGAAGCGCTATCACCACGTCACCGCCAAGGAGTCGGTGCTGTTCTCGATCTCCGACCGCCCGGCCCAGGAAGCGCTCGGCATCTGGCGCGAGGGGAAGTAAGCCGCCACTCATTCCTCGTCACCCCCGGGCTTGATCCGGGGGCCATGCTGACTCTCAGGACGTTCGGTTGCTGCCGCATGGATTGCCGGGTGGAGCTGGCAATGACGAAGCAAAAGCAGGCCATGATCTCCTTCATCCACGACGTTCCATCGCAGCGCGTGGTATTCGCTGCCGGCGCGTTGTCGCGGGTGGCTGAGGAAGCCGAGCGGTTCAATTTCTCCCGCGCGCTTGTGGTGGCGACGCCCGGCAGCGGCGTGCGGCTTGGCCGAAAAGTCGTCGACCTGCTCGGCGCCCGATCTGCTGGCTTGCACGCGCAAGCGGTTCTGCATGTGCCGAAGTCGGTGGCGGCGTTGGGGGTCGGAGCCGCCCGCTCTGCGAAGGCTGACGGGCTCGTTGCCGTCGGCGGCGGAGCGGCGATCGGACTTGCCAAGGTCATTGCGCGCGATACTGGGCTTGTCATCCTCGCGGTGCCGACGACGTATTCGGGCTCCGAAGCAACGCCGATCTTCGGGCTGACCGACGGCGAGCGCAAAATCACCGGCCGCGACGCCAAAGTGTTGCCGCGCACCGTCATCTACGATCCAGATCTGACGCTCGGCCTGCCAGCGACAGTGAGCGCCGCCAGCGGCATGAACGCCATTGCCCATTGCGTCGAGGCATTCTGGGCCGACGGCCGCACGCCGGTGACCGTGGGGTTGGCAAGCGAGGCGATGCGGCGGTTTGGCAAAAACCTGGCGGCCGTGGTCGCCAACGGCGCCGATGTGGCGGCGCGCGCCGAGTGCCTCGTCGGCGCCTGGCTCGCCGGCACCGTGCTCGCCGCCGGTACCGGGCTGCACCACAAGCTCGCGCATGTGCTCGGCGGCCTCGGCCTGCCGCACGCCGAAACGCACGCGATCATCCTGCCGCACGTGATGCGCTTCAATCTTTCCGCAGCACCGGAAGCCAAGGCGCGGCTTGGCGAAGCGCTGGGCAGCAGCGATCCGGCCGACGCCATTGCCGCAATGCTGCACAAATTCCCGATCCCGCAGCGGCTGCGCGACGTCGGCTTCGACCGCGGCAAGATCGACTTCGCCACCAGCGAAATCGTCGCCGCAAAGATCACGTCGCCGCGTCCGGCGAGCGCCGACGACGTGCGCGCGCTCTTGGCGGCGGCGTACTAGTCCTCAGTTCAAAATCTTGTCGGCGATCCCGGTGTCGATCAGCGCCTTCCAGCGTGCGCTATCGCTGCGGATCAAGCTCTCGAGCTGCTCCGGCGTGCTGCTCTCGGCGACGAGGCCGGCGTCGCGTAGGCGGGCTTCGAGCGCCGGCTCGGCAAAGATCGCGGCGACCTCGCGCTGCAGCTTCTCGATCACGGGCGCGGGCGTCGCCCGCGGCGCAACGAGCGCGATCCAGGTCGAGCTTTCGCCGATGTCGGGCAGGCCGGCGGCGACCGACAGGCTCGGCACGTCCGGCATGATGGGCAGCGGCCGCTCGCTGTATTTGGCCAGCGCGCGGAATTTGCCGGCGCGGATCAGCGGCAGGGCATTGGAGACGCTGTCGAGCGCGAAATCCACGGCGCCGGTGAGGAGGCCCTGCGTAATGTCGGCGCTGCCCTTGAATGGCACCAGCGCAACATCGATGCCGGCGGCTTTGGCGAAGGCCAGCGCGCCGAGCCGCGACGTGATGGTGCCGGCGCCCATGTTCAGCGTGTTCGGGTGCGCCTTCGCCTTGGCGATCAGCTCGGCGATGGTTTTTGGCCCGTCGGCACGCGTGGTGATGAGCGAGATGCTCTTGTTGAGCAAAGTTACCGGCGCCAGGTCGCGCAGCGGCTCGTAGGGCAGGTTCTTCATCACCAGCGGGTTCATCACCATGGTGACGTCCATGGCGACCAGCAAGGTGTAGCCGTCGGCCGGCGATTTGGCCACGAGCTCGGCGCCGATCGCGGTGTTGCCGCCGGCGCGGTTCTCGATCACCACCGGCTGGCGCCACTGCGCGAACATTCTCTGCGCGACGATGCGGGCGATGGTGTCGGCCGGACCGCCGGCCGGGAACGGTACGATCATGCGGATGGCGCGGCTCGGATAGGTCTTGGCGTCCGCGGTCTCCTGCGCGGCGGCGGCACAGCCCATGGCGCAGAGCGCCAGCGCGAACAGGATCGCAGTTTTGAGAGAGCGCATCGCCGCCTCCGGCCTCAATCGAGTTTCAAGCCGACGGCTTCGATCACCTTGCGGCGGACTTCGGCCTGGGCACGGATGAAGTCGGCAAAATCCTGCGGCGATTTGCTTGTGGCGGGCTCGACGCCGGCGGTGATGAGCCGCTGCCGCACGGCCTCGCGGCTCAGCACGGCGACGATCTCGGCGTGCAGCTTGTTGACGATGGCGGGCGGCGTTTTTGCGGGCGCCACGATGCTCTGCCAGATGCCGAGATCGAAGCCCGGCAGCGTCTCGCCGACCGTGGGAATCTCCGGCGCCAGCGAGATGCGTTTGCCGCCGGTCAGCGCCAGGATCTTCAATTTGCCGGCGCGCGCAAATGGCAGCGCGACGTTGACGCTTTCCAGGCCGAGCTGAATCTCGCCACCGAGAAGGCCGGTGACTTGGGTGGTGCCGCCGCGATAGGGCACCAGCGTCAGCCTGATGCCGGCGCGCATGTTGAGAAGCTCGGCGGTCACCTGCGAGGTCGGCGTGCTGTAGCCCAGGTTGAGCTTGCCGGGCTGTACCTTCTCCAGCTCGATCAGTTCGCGCATATTGCCGGCCGGCACGGAATTATTGGCCTCGATCACCGAGGGCACGTCGGCGACCAGCGTGATCGGCGCAAAATCCTTGAACGGATCGTATGACAGCTTGCTGTAGAGGAACGGATTCATCACCAGCGTGCCGTCGATCGCCATCAACAGCGTGTAGCCGTCCGGCTCGGCCTTGGCGACGACGTCGGCGCCGATGATGGTGTTGGCGCCCGGCCGGTTGTCGACAAAGACCTGCTGGCCGAGATCGTTGCTCATCTCCTGGGCGATGACGCGGGCCAGCAGGTCGGCGGGTCCGCCGGCGGCGAACGGCACGACGAGGCGGATTTGGCGCGACGGGTAGTTTTGCGCCAGCGCCGCGGGTGCCAGCAGCAGGCCGGTGAGCAAGGCGGCGGCGATGCGGGCGAGGGCGGTTCTCATGGGCGGTGCTTTGCGGCCGCCATCAGGCGTCAATGGTTTGCATGAGACGGCCGAGCTCGGGCCTGTCCGGCGTTTCGCCGAGCTTGGGCTTGAGCCGCTTGAGGCAGCCCCACAGCACCGCCTGGTTGCTGTTGACCACCGGCTTGCCGAGCGCTTGCTCGATCGCCGCCACCGCCTCGATCTGGGTGGTGTTGGTGCAGCTCAGAAAGATGCCGTCGGCCTCGGGCGTGTCGTTATCCTTGGCAAGCTCGACCCAGCGCTGCGGCGTGATCGCTTCGAAATCGGCGGCGCTTTTACATTGCAGTGCGACGTCGCGGACCACTTTGAAACCGGCGGCGCCCAAGTAAGCGATGATCGGCGCGTTCGACATGTAGGGGCTGAGCACCACGAGGTTTTTGACGCCGAGCGCGTGCAGCGCGTCGTTGACCAGGCTCGAGGTCGACAGCGCCTCGATGCCCGTGGTGCGGCGGATCAGGTCGAGAATGCGGGCCTCACCGTCGGCACCTTCCTTCATCGAGGTGTGGGTGCAGTGAAACACGATGAGATCGGGCCCGGCGTCGGCCAAGGTGCCGGCGGCGTGCGCGATCTCGTCGGTCAATTCGGCAACCGTGCGCGCCGGCTGGCCGGCGACCCGGCCGCGCGCGACATGGATGCCGAGCCCTTCGGGGGCATAATGATTGAATTGCGGCTCGGTCATGCGGTTGACCGACGGAATGATCAGGCCGATGCGGGCGCGCGGTTCGGCCAGAGCCGGGGCGAAGGGTTCGCGTTCAAGCACTGCATCCATCTGGCGCCTCCGATGCGTCGAAGTTTGTGGCTGTGCTCAGTCTAGCGCGGCGGCAGGCCGCAAGCGAGACGCAACGGCACGCATGAGCTGTTCGCGGGTCGTCGCCTTGTCGAGCGCCATCACGGCTTCGACGATGCGGTCGCGCGCCGCGGGCGATACGCAGTCCGCGGTGATGCGGGCGAATTTTTCCAGGACGGTTTTGGCATCCGGTCCGTTGGGCGAAAATCCGGGCGGGGCCAAAACTTCGACGGTGTGATGCCGGCCCTCGCGGCCGGTTGCGTGCAGCGCGCAGGGGTAGGCGCCGGCCGCGCGGCGGGCGAGCTCAGCATCGGTCGTCATGTCGAGGCGGCCCATCAGCGCGCGCACCTTGGGGTCGGTCCAGCGCTCGCCGGCGAATTGCTGCAGGCCAAACGCGCCATCGATCAGCGACACGGCGATGAGAAAGTGCAGGCTATGGTCGGCGGCCTCGCGCGAGGCCGGCATGATGCGACCCGGATCGGCCAACTGCCGGCGCACGATCGGCAGGTCGGCGAAGATGGCGCGGATGCCGGCGAGACTGTCGGTATCGCCGCCGATCTGCCGATGCAGCGCCAGCGCGGCGGCGACCGCGCTCTGCCCGCCGGCAAAGCACGGATAGGCTTTGATGGCGACGCGGCTGATGAAATTTTCCGCCGGCAGCGCCGCGCCCAAAATCTCGGCGGCGGATTGCGAAGCATACGCGAACACGGCTTTGAGCCCGCGCTCGGCCTCGAACAGGTCGAGCGGACCGGTCACGCCGGCTGCGGCGAGCAGCGCCGCCTGCATGCCATTTTGCGCGATCAGCGCGTTGGCGATGGATTTCGCCGCCGAGATCGCGCCTTCGCGCACCGCGACCGGCGTCGGCGCGCGTGCGGCGCCGAGCGCGATGGCGTGGGCGAGCTTCTCTTCGTCAAGCCCGAGCAGCCACCCCGCCATTGCCGGCGCCGCCAAGCCCGAAATGCTGATGCCGTCCCACGGCGAGTCGGGACGCATCAGCGCTTTGCCGCGGCCGTAGATTTCGTAGCCGATGAGGATCGCGGTCAACAAATCGCGGCCACTCGAACCCGCCAATTCGGCCGCCGCGAGCGCCACCGGAATATTGTCGCTCGGATGGCCGCCGCGCGCGCCGCTTACCGGATGCGCGCCGACCACATAATCGTTGAGATCGAGCACGCGGATGAGCGTGCCGTTGGCGAGCACGGCGTTTGGCGCGCTCATCTTCTCCGCGTGCCCCAGCACGGTGCATTGCGGTTTGTCGCCCAGAGCAGCGAGCGTCGCCAACACGGCGCGGGCGCTGTTGTCGTCGCCCGCCGCGAGCCCGCAGCCGATCGTGTCGAGCAGAACGAACTTGGCGTGCTCGATGGCACGCGGCGGAAAATCCTCGGCGCGCTGGCCCGCGACCCGGGCGGCAAGCCGCGCGATGGCGCCTTCGCGACATGCCGCCAATGCGGTCACCGGGTGTACCGGCGCGGCCAAGCCTCAGAAACCAGCATGAATGCCTCCCTTGACCACGCTCTCTCAATATATATTGCAAGCCGTTCGAGCGAAAACCGGCCACGGCGGCCGAACGCGGCTTGAAAACCATGGATGCACCGGCAAAAAAATCGAAGTTGCTCAAGGGCGCGACCGGCGACTGGGAGGTCGTCATCGGCATGGAGGTGCATGCCCAGGTCGCTTCGGCGGCCAAACTGTTCTCCGGCGCCGCGACCGCGTTCGGCGGCGGGCCGAACAGTCACGTGTCGCTGGTCGATGCCGCCATGCCGGGCATGCTGCCGGTCATCAACGCGGAATGCGTGCGCCAGGCGGTGCGCACCGGGCTCGGGCTGAAAGCCAAGATCAATCTGAAGTCGGTGTTCGACCGCAAGAATTACTTCTATCCCGACCTGCCGCAGGGCTACCAGATCAGTCAGTACAAATCGCCGATCGTCGGCGCGGGCGAGGTTTTGGTCGACATGCCGCACGGTGAGACCGTGCGGGTCGGTATCGAGCGGCTGCATCTCGAGCAGGACGCCGGCAAATCGCTGCACGAGGAACATCCGCAGCTCTCCCTGGTCGATCTCAACCGCTCCGGCGTGGCGCTGATGGAGATCGTCACCAAGCCGGACCTGCGCTCGGCCGATGAGGCCAAGGTGTTCTTGAGCAAGCTGCGCACCATCCTGCGCTATCTCGGCAGCTGCGACGGCGATATGGAGAAGGGCCATCTGCGCGCTGACGTGAATGTCTCCGTACGGCGGCCGGGCGATCCGCTAGGCACGCGCTGCGAAATCAAGAATTTGAATTCGATCCGGTTCATCGGCCAAGCCATCGAACACGAGGCGTGGCGCCAGATCGGTGTCAATGAGGACGGCGGCACGGTCGAACAGGAGACCCGGCTGTTCGATCCCGACAAGGGCGAGACGCGCTCCATGCGCACGAAGGAAGAGGCGCACGACTATCGCTATTTTCCGGATCCCGATTTGCTGCCGCTCGAACTGGCGCCCTCGCTTGTCGCCGAGCTGGAACACGGCTTGCCCGAATTGCCGGACGCGAAGAAGGCGCGCTTCATGCGCGACTATGGTTTGTCGCGATATGACTCAGAGGTTCTCTGCGCTCACAGCGATATCGCCAATTATTTTGAAGAAGCGGCAAGGGGGCGCGATGAAAAATACGCAAAGCTCGCCGCAAACTGGGTGATTAATGATCTTTTTGCCCAGTTTAACCGGGAAGGCGAAGAGCCTATGGGGTATGCCACCCCGGCTGAGCTGCGCGAGATACTCGACCTGATTACGGAAGGCGCTATCTCCGGGAGGACCGCCAAGGAACTCCTCGTAATGGTCTGGAACCACGCCGGCAGTCCGCGCGAACTAGTTGAGGCACACGGCCTCAGACAGGTCACCGACGTGTCGGCGATCGAAGCCATCGTCGACGACATCATCGCCAAAAACGCCGGCAAGGTCGCCGACGCCAAAGCCAATCCGAAGGCGATCGGCTGGTTCGTCGGCCAGGTGATGAAGGCGTCGGGTGGCAAGGCCAACCCGCAAGCCGTCAATGAACTGCTCAAGGCGAAGCTCGGCATCTGACCGTTTCGCGGCTGCGCACTTCGCGCGTGACGACTGCGTGTACGTTCGATTCACTGCCGAATTGATCCGTCAATTTGCATCGTCGAGGTGTCGCCGAGTGCCGCGCGCGACTGCCGAACGCGCCGCTCGCGGCACCTCCGGCGCGAATCACTTGGCACTGATTCGCGCGTTTTGCGCGCTGACGAGGCCGCCGCAACGCTTGCAAGGGCCTCTGCGACGAAAAATTTTTCACCGCAGCGGAAACGGCTCCGCGCTCTCTCTCAAGCGTTTGCCGGCGGCTGTTCGGTGCGATGCACGGCGCCGTCGGCACGCACAAAGCTTGAGTCAAATGACACGCCGGAAATGCCGAGTCTTCCGGCACTTTTGCGATTCCGGTATTTGTTCAGCAAAAACGCCGCTGCCGAAACGCTTTTTCTGTGAGCATGTTCGCCGCTGCGGTGTTCTGCGCGCGGGAGAGGCCGCGCAAACGCGCCGCTATACACAAAATTAATGCGAACGACTGTTAATTTCTTTCCGCTTGTGTATTTCGGATGTCAGTGCAGATCGATTCGCGACTGCACTGTACCGATATCGCCATCCACTCAAGCTAGGAGGGCAGCAATGGCGAAGAAGAGAAAAGCGAAAGCAGCGAAGGCGAAAAAGACGAAGCGTCGGAAGAAGAAGTAACCCAACGCCGCTGACGGTCTTCGATCTCACTCTTAGTCGAAGATCGCGTCACACGGGCCGGCTGGCGTCGCGGTTGATCGGCGCTCTGCCGAATCATCGCCGGGACGCGCCGGCTCAGGTGAACGACGGAGGGCGTCGGCGGGGACGGAGGTTTGGGCTTCACCGCTCGACACGCGCAACCGCGCGGCGGAGGTGAAGACGGCGGACCGGAGCACGCTCCGGCGCCGCTCCGGCCGGCAAGGCCGGCGATCCAAAATCTCCGGCATCTCGCCGACGCCCTCGGTGTCGACGGTGCTATCAGAAGACTTGCATCGGCGTCCGGACAAAATCCGCGGCGCCGTTTTTCTTTTGGCCTGATTTGATTGCAGCAGCATGACGCGACCAATCCGCAACGCGGCGCCGAAGCGCACCCTGCAGAAGCAGGGTCGAACGCGGCGCCCCGCGCCCCGCGCCGCACAGCCGATCGAGCTGTTCTACTGGCCGACGCCGAACGGATGGAAAATTTCGATCATGCTGGAAGAATGCTGGCTGCCCTACGTTGTGCGGCCGGTCGATATTTCCAAGGGCGAGCAGTTCAGCAAAGCGTTCTTGGCCATCTCGCCGAACAACCGCATCCCGGCGATCGTCGATCCCGTTGGCCCGGGCGGACGGCCGATTGCGGTGTTCGAGTCGGGTGCGATCCTGCAATATCTCGGCCGCAAGAGCGGTAAATTCTATCCGCGCGAGGAACGCGCGCGCGTCGCGGTCGAGCAGTGGCTGTTCTGGCAAATGGCCGGGCTTGGGCCGATGGCAGGCCAAGCGATCCATTTCCGCCGCTACGCGCCGGCGCCCATGGATTACGCGGTCGCCCGCTACAGCGACGAGGTCAACCGGCTATTCGGCGTCATGAACACGCGGCTTGCCGATCGCGCGTATCTCGCCGGTCGTTCTTATTCGATCGCCGACATTGCCTGCGTCGGCTGGGTGCGGCTCGCCGAGCGCGCCGGCCAGGATTTGGCCGATTTTCCGCATCTCAAGCGCTGGTTCGAAATCATTCGCGCTCGGCCGGCGGTCAAGCGCGCCTTTGCCATTCGCATTCCTGCGGCGTCGGCGGTCGATCCGCACGATCCGAAAGTGCGCGCCGTGCTGTTCGGCCAGCGCGCGCGGTGATTATTCACATATCACCGTCATGCCCGGCCTTGTGCCTCGTGCCGGGCATCCACGTCTTAAGAACTCGGCGGCTCAAAGACGTGGATGGCCGGGACGAGCCCGGCCATGACGAAACGGGTAGCTTCGTCGTGTCTGTTTACTTCGCCCGCGTCCAGGTCTGCGACTTGCAAATAAAGCCCATCGCGCAGCCTTTGAGCTCGGCGGTGTCCGCGCCGGTCAGGGTGAAATAGCCCGTATAGGTGTTGCCGTCCTTGGCGTTGTAGACCTGTCCCTTCCATTGATCGGGCGTGCCGGTCGGCTTCATGGCGAGCACGATCTGCACGCCGATCAGCGGCCGTTTCGCCAGCTTGGCGTCGGCATTCTCCTTGTCGATCTTCGGCTTGCCGGTCGCCGGATCGTTCGGCTCCTTGAGCCACACCAAGGCGCCGCACAGCGCGCCGCCGCAATTGACGATGCGGACCTGGCTCTCCTTGCCTTCGGTGTACCAGGTGCCGAGCGGCTCGGCGGCGCGGGCGAGCGTCGGTCCTAATATCGCGCCGGCAAGCGCCGCGATGCCGAATGCCGCTGCGGCAAAGCTTTTGGGTGGCATGGCGGTTTGTTCCTCCGTATTGGTGAAGCGTGTTGGCGAAATCGAAAGGATAAGCGAGTCGATCCGGGCGGCAAAATGACCTGGCGAAGGCGCGAAGCCGGCCAAAAGCGCGGGGTTTTGCGGTGGGCGGCCGCGCGCCCTTAACGCGAGGTTGCCGCGATAGCGTCCAAGGGCGGCGCGCGGTTCACCTTCGATTCATCGCATTACTTAAACCACCATTCAAATCTTCTTCGCATTATCCGCGTGCCGGCCGCAAAAAAGAAGGCCGGTCCGCGACAGCGGGAAGGGGTGTCAAGACAGGGGACTGCACGATGGCTCGTTTGGAGATTCTCGATCCCGATCATGCGCCGCTCGGCAATGGCGCGGGCGTCGCCGACATGCTGTTCGAGCTCGGCATGATGTATTCGGTTGGCCGTGACGCGCCGATCGATCTTATAAGCGCGCACAAGTGGTTCAACCTCGCCGCGGCCAAGGGCAACGCCGAGGCAGTCCGGCTTCGCCGCGAGATCGCCAATCAGATGTCGGACGCCGAGATCGCCACAGCGCAGCGCGCCGCACGCGACTGGCTCCGCCTCAATGCGGCTGCGGCGGTGGCGCCAGCGCCTGCGATGGCGGCATAAATGCAATAGCCGAGCGATCAAGAGCCGGCGGCATACATTGCAACCTCGGTCGGCGTGGCAATTTTAGCGCGACGCATTCCGACAGCGCCGCGTTCTTGACAGCCACGAACGGGCTCACGCTAGATGCATCGGTCGGCTGCGCCAGTCGATGCATCCAATCGAGCGCCGGTATGCCGCCAGGAGAAAACCAGCACGATCTGCGCACCGCCCTGTCGCTGCATCAAGCTGGAAAACTGGACCAGGCTGCGAACCTCTACCGGCAAATCCTTCGCAGCGATCCCAATAACCACCAGGCGCTTCACTACCTCGGCGTCATCGAGGCAAGCGGCGGCAATTTCGAGCAGGCCAAAGCGCTCATCGCCCGTTCGTTGCAGCACCAGCCGGCGAATATTCCATTCCTGGAAAACTACGCGGGCATACTGTTTCAGGCAGGCGACTACGACGCGGCGCTGCAAGTTTGCCGGCAGGCGCTTTTATCGAATCCGCGCCTCGTGGCGTTCCTGTATATCGGCGCGGTCGCACTCTACAAACTCAAACGGTTCGAGGAAGCGGTCGAGCAATTCGACCGGCTGCTGGCGCTTGCGCCAAATCACGTCGTTGCCGTCAATGAGCGCGGGTCGGTGCTTGCCGAATTGAAGCGCTACGACGAGGCGCTGGCGAGTTTCCAGAAAGCGCTGGCATTGCAGCCGCGCTACCCGGAAGCGCATCTCAACAGCGGAAATCTCTATGGCGTGCTGCGGCGCTACGACGACGCGCTCGCGGCATACCGCGGCGCGCTTGCGCTCAACGGAAGCCTGGCCGACGCATGGCTCGGCTGCGGCAACGTCGACGTCAATCTCGGCGCCTACGACCATGCGCTAGCGGCGTTCGATAAGGCGCTGGCGCTCAATCCCGGCTCGGCCGGCGCGTGGCTCGGCCGCGGCAATGCCTTGAGCCAGCTTCGGCGCCATGACGAGGCGTTCGCGGCTTATGACAAAGCGCTGACGCTCAGGCCCGACGGACCTTTCGCCGAGGGCGCGCGTCTCGGTGCCAAGATCCGGCTATGCGAGTGGAGCAATTTGGCGGCGGAGATTGCCCATCTCGAAGCTTCGATCGCCGCGGGCACGCCGACGGCGCCATTCGCATTGCTCGCGTTGTCGTCATCGCCCGCCACCCAGCTCGAAGTCGCGCGGCTTTATAGCCGAACCGAATACCCCGCCGTCATCGGACCGCTGTGGCGCGGAGAAAAATACGAACACCGGCGTCTGCGTGTCGCTTATCTCTCAGGCGACTACGGCGAGCATCCCGTCTCGCTGCTGCTGGCGGGAGTATTCGAACAGCATGATCGCCAATGTTTCGAAACAATCGGCTTATCGTTTCGGCCCATTGGAGCCGGGGCAATGGCGACACGCGTGCGGAACTCATTCGAGCAGTTCATCGACGTCTCCGCCCAAAGCGATCGCGAGGTCGCGGCGCTCATCAAGACCCGCGAGGTCGACATTGCAGTGGATTTGATGGGCTATACGGCGAATTCGCGCACCGCGATCCTGAGCCAGCGCGCGGCGCCGGTTCAGGTCAATTATCTGGGCTACCCAGGCACGATGGGAGCCGATTACATCGATTACATCATCGGCGATGAATTCGTCGTTCCCGATGCCCAGCGGCAGTTTTACAGCGAGAAAATTATTTATCTGCCACATACTTTCCAAGCCAACGATTCGAAACGTGCGATCAGCGAGAACACGCCGTCCCGCGCCGAAGTCGGGCTGCCGGACAATGCATTCGTATTTTGTGCCTTCAACAACAGCTACAAGATCGTGCCCCCGATCTTCGACGTTTGGATGCGTCTATTGCAGCAAATTGCCGGCAGCGTGCTCTGGCTGCTGGCGGAAACCCCTCAGGTGGAAAGCAATCTGCGTAGAGAGGCGGAAAATCGCGGCGTCGATCCGGCGCGCCTGATCTTCGCGGCGCGAATTGCGTATGCCGATTATCTGGCACGCTATCGGCTCGCCGACCTTTTTCTCGACACCCTGCCGTTTAACGCCGGCACCACCGCCAGCGACGCGCTGTGGGCCGGCTTGCCGCTGATCACCTGTCCGGGCCGGGCGTTCGCGTCGCGAATGGCCGGAAGCCTGCTGACGGCGCTGGAAATGCCCGAGTTGATCGCCGAATCGATGGCGGATTACGAAGCGCTGGCGGCAAGATTAGCGCGCGATCCGCAGCTGATGGCGGCGATTAAGATGAAGCTCGAGCGCAATCGAGCAAGCACGCCGCTGTTCGACACCGAATTGTTTACCCGTCATCTGGAGGCCGCTTATTCGGCGATTCACCAGCGCGTTCGGATGGGACTTGCACCAGATCATATCCGGGTGACACGGGAGTGACCCTGACCGCGGCAGCCGGTTGCGGCAAAGGCTCAAGCACGTTTGCGTAACGAAAATTGATACATGCCCGCGAACGTATCGGGCGCCGCAGTCTCGAAAGCGTGCCAGCAATCGAGATCGAGCGCGGCTTGCGGCTTCGGAAAGCGCGCCGTAAAGCGGGCGCGAGTCGCTGCGTCGACAAAAAACCCGCCGAATTCAAGCCCGTTCGCCGCCAGGAACGATTTGATTTCCGGCACTGTCGTGCGGTGCTCCTGCACGTGAAACAACAGATCGCGACATTCGCTCAAGGTGAAAAAGTCGTCGCGCTGCGCCACCGAGGCGATCTGCGCGTCCTCGGCAGCGATGATGTCCTGGCGACAGCGCCGGATATCAGCGGCGATCGGCCGGTAGCCGCGCGCGGCGATGAAGGCGCGGGCGGCAACGATGTTGCGGCGGCCCAATTCGCTGTACAGGCCGACCTGCATGATGGCGCCGGGCCGCAACAGCGCCAGCAGGATGCGCCAGCCCTGCCACGGATCGGCCATGTGGTGCAGCACGCCCGACGCGTCGATGAAGTCGAATTGTCGGCCGAGCGAGCCGAGCCGCAGGATATCGGCCTGACCGAACTCCACGTTGCCGAGCTTAAGCCTGGCCGCCATGCGTTTGGCGTAACCCAGACTGGCGAGGCTCAGGTCGATGGCGAGAATGCGCGTTGCCGGCGCTTGTCGGGCAAATTCGATGGTGGAAAGGCCGGTGCCGCAGCCGGCAATGAGCGCATCGCGCGGCAGCTGCGGCGACGGCGGCGATGGACTCGCCTGCGGCGGCGGTCCGTTGACGCTCCAGCGCGGATAAGGATTTTCTTCGTATTGGGCGCGCACCGCGCGCGAGACTTCGTCGTCGATCGGGGTGAGGGCAGGGATTTTGGCTGCGATGTCGGCTTCCGCGGCCGGTTCTCTGATCTGCTGCGTGATCAGTTCGTCCAACGGTTGCGGCCAGGCTTGCGTCGGCAAGAGTTTGGCATTGGCGAGCGCATGCAGCGGCAGATATGCGCCGGCGATCGGCAGCCAATGCGCGGGCGGCATCTCGCCGCCAGCGAGCAGGTTGTCGAGCGACTCGCGCAGTCCTGCTACGGCCTGCGTTTCCGGATCGCTCGTCGCAAAGACGTATTCGTTGATGAAGCACTGTCGCGCCAAGCTGCAACAAAAGCTGAGGATACGGGCGTCGTAAGTCGATTCGGCCGCCTGATACACAAGCGCGCCGCGCACATTGGTCAATAAGCGTTCGAGGCCAAGATCGGGGATCGGATCGCTCTCCAGCAAGCGGCAAAGCAGTTCGTCCTGCGCGAGTGCCGCGATCGTCCCGGAATCCCACAACTCGCTCGCCGGCAGACGATTCGGCCACGCCGCATCGACGCGCGCGATGGCGTCGGCGATGGATGCGTTGCGCCTGACGACGACGATGCTTGCGCGCGTGAGCTCGCGCGGACGGGTCCAGCCTTCGACGAGCGCACGCGACAGCCAGCGGCGATAGCGGGAGGCGTTGCCGCCAAAACGCGCGCCGGCGACGCATTGCGCGAACATCATTCGGGTCTGCGGCGTCTCGTTGAGCTCGAGCGCGCGGCAGGCGGCTTCGGTAGCGCGCTCACTCTGCCCGGTGGCGAGATACGCTTGCGCGAGATTACCGTAAGCCTCGAACATGTCGGGCTGCAGCGCGAGCGCCCGCTCGATCTCGGCGATAGCGTCGGCCAATGCGCCCCGGCGCATCAGCACCGCACCAAGGCGGCTGTGCGCCTCGGCATGGCCCGGAAAGGCCACGAGCAGCTGCCGGTAAGCGCGCTCGGCGTCGGCCAGCGCGCCGGCGTGATGATGCATCACGGCGCTGTTGAACAGCTCGGCGGCGAGCTGCGCCGATCTCGCGTCGGCTTGCGCCGGCGTGCGGCCGGTGCTTCGTGCGGCTCGCCTTTGTTTGCGGTTCATCGCGCTGACAGCAAGTTCTCGACCGGCCGGATTGTCTCGCCCGTAACTGGGATTGTGTGACCGCGCAACCGGCCCTTCGACGACTCGCATTGCGCCGCGCGCGTGCATAAAATATCCACTGCCGCGCCGGAGAGGTGGCCGAGTGGCTGAAGGCGGCGGTTTGCTAAACCGTTATACGGTCTAAAGCCGTATCAAGGGTTCGAATCCCTTCCTCTCCGCCACCCTTCGCCCTCTTCGGGTGGCAGGTACCCGAAGCCCAAAGAGCGGACCATCGCGAATCGAGCGCGTGGTATCTCGTTTGTGCGTTCCGGCAGCCGCTTCTGAGTGGTCAGCTTCCGGAGGTTGAATCTCCCCGCCTTCGCGCCGACGCCGGCGGAGCGCGATCTCTACGCTCGAGCTTCTGAGCTAAGCCATTGATTTACCATTTTATTTTTCTTGAACCCGGGCTCGCGCCGATCTCGCCGCGAACGCCGCGCGGCGCCCAATTTCGTGTTGTTTGCGCAACACGTTCCCGAAAACGGCAAATCCGCCCTGTGACTCGGCCGGTTCTTCATTGCTTGTCGGAACTGAGCGTCTAAGGTGACCGTGCGACGGAGGGGGGAACCCCAAGTCGACCGCCCGTTGTTTTCGTCCAAAGGAAATAACGGACGGGGAATTTGGGGACCAGGGGACCTAACCAGGGGGCGTAAGCACCCGGCGGCAACGGAACCCTCCCACGGCTAAACAAACTGGAGGTTCACAATGAAGATGGTAAGAAGCCTCCTCCTCGGCTCCGCGGCCGGCCTTGTGGCCGTCACTGCGGGTCAGGCAGCCGAGCTTCCCGTAAAGGCCAAACCGGTCCAATACGTGAAGATCTGCAGCCTCTACGGGGCGGGGTTCTACTATATGCCAGGCACCGACATGTGCCTGAAAATCGGCGGCTGGGTGCGCGCCGAGGTGACGTGGGGTATCAACGGCAACTCGTCGACTGGTATCTTCACCGCCACCGACTACAACAACCGCTACACCAACAACTTCTGGACTCGGGAGCGCGGCTACATCACGGCCGACGCCCGCGAGCAGACGGCGTATGGTGTGGCCCGCGGCTACATCGCGGTCGGCATCTCGTCGCAGAACACCGGCAACGAAGCGCCGTCGACCAACTTCAGCTCGAACCGCGCCTACGTGCAGTGGGCTGGCTTCACCGCCGGTCTGGCGGTGTCGTTCTTCGACTTCTATCCGGCGGCGGCACTGCTCTATCGTGCCGGCAACCTGCCGCAGGAAGACACCGGCGACGGTGGCATCTGGATCTGGGCCTACACGGCTCAGCTTGGCGGCGGCGTGTCGGCCACGCTCTCGGCCGAAGAGCGGCGTACCAGCCAGATCATCAACGGTGGTCCGACCGCCATCGCGGCGCCGGGCGTGCCTGGGGTGATCCCCAATGGTGCCGGCGGCGCCGGCTATGGCGGCTGGCAGTCGCCTGACGTGGTGGGCAACCTGCGCGTCGACCAGGCTTGGGGCAGCGCCCAGGTCATGGCGGCCGCGCATGAACTCAACCCGGGCTACTACGGCGCCATCCCGACGACCGGGCATCCGGGCGATCAGTGGGGCTGGGTGGTTGGCGGCGGCATCAAGATCAATACGCCGTTCGTCTCGCCCGGCGACTACTTCGTCGCCGAGGTGAACTACACCCAGGGCGCCACCAAGTACCTCTGGAACGCCTCGTCGGACGCCGGTGAGAACGTTCTACTCGGCGGCTCCCAGGGCTTTGGCGTCGGCACCGACTGCGTTTTCGGCGGCACGATCGCCGCCGGCACCGCGACCAACTGTCTGCTGACGACCGCTTTCGAAGTGAACGCGGGCTTCGAGCATTACTGGACGCCGCAATGGCACCAGTCGTTCGTCGGCGCTTACCTGGACCACACTTTCAGCTCGGGCGCCAACGCGATGTTGTGCTCGGCTGAAGGCGGCGGCAACGGCGCCGGCACCGGCTCCGCGGCTGTTGCGACGGCCGGCTGCAACAACAATTGGTCGTTCTGGGGCGTCGGCTCCCGGCTGCAGTGGGACGTGACCAAGAGCTTCTATCTCGGCGTCGAGGTCATCTACCAACAGTTGGCCAGTGCCCAGACCTTCAACGGTCTGTCGACGGCGGCGCTGCAGCCGGTGAACTCCGGTTGCCCGGCGGCCGGCTGCACCGTGGCCAACGAGAGCAACTGGACCTTCACGGTCCGTATGCACAAGGACTTCCTGCCCTGATTGTTTGATCAGGGCGGTCTAAGATCCCCGCTGCACCTCCAGGGCGGGGATCCCTTTCCCCGGCGGGCCCCTCCGTCGGGGATTTTTGTTTGCTGCAGGCTGCAGCCAAGCGAATCGTTGAAGGCGATCAGGTATCGAGCGTCGATGGGTGGAACAGTTCGTCCACCGCGAGCGTGCGGCTGATCAGGCCCTGGTCGTGGCTGTACATGATGAATTGCTCGAGATTGGCGCGGTTGCCGGCGACGCCGAATACCCACGGGTCGCGGCCGAAAGCGTCGCGCTCGCGCTCGTAATAGCGCCGGCCCCAGGCCAGGCTCGACCAGTTCGGGTCCGAGAAATAATCCCACGAAATCTCGCGGGCGTGCCGGAAGCACGCGATCAGATCGCGGCCCAGGGAAGGATGGCGCACGGCAAGCTCGGTGCGGATCGCCAGGATGTGCATGATCGGCCACCAGCCGTACTTCTTGAAGTAGCGCAGCTCCTCGCCGTCGGCGTCGGCGAACAGCCGCCTGACCATCACCTCGCCGCGCATGATCGAGGCCGGTGGATGCGGTTGAATGACGGCATCGCAGCCGCCGTCGCGCAGCAGCCGCCCGACGTCCACGCCCTGCGGCAGCATCTCGATCTTGGCGCCGGCTTTGGCCTCGAATCCGATTTTCTCCTCGTCCTCGAGCAGCCAATGAATGTCTTCCCACGGCGTATCGTACTCGAATTTGAGATCGCCCTTGGCGAGCAGCGACAGTGTGGTCTGAAAGGATCGAATCGCGACCCGCTTGCCTCTCAGCTCCGATGGTTTGCTCAAAGGGCTATCGCCGCGCACGAAGATCAGCCCCGAGCTGAACAGCCGGCGCGGAAACACCGGCACGCCAATGATCGGTCGCTTGCGATCGATCGCCATGAGGAAAGTCGACATCGAGAATTCGGCGATGTCGTATTTGCCCGCTAGCATGCCGCCGTGGCGATCGATGCCATCGCGCAGCGGATTCGATTGTCCCACCTGCAGGGCCTGGAGCGTAAAGCCGTCCGGCTGCTGCACCGTGCCGTCGAAAAACGGCATGTGCCGGTCGTAGCGGTCGAGTGCAATCGTCAATTCCACGGCGACTTTCCTCGCTTGGTGTTGGGCTGCGAAAAGCAAGTTTCCGCAAAAACGGAACCGGACGGCGGAACACCGCATCCGATGCCTTCCATACCGTAGCATGTGCCGGCACGCTACCGATCGGCGAGCTCGGTGCACCGTCCGTGTTCATCAGTTGAAAAAGCGTTGAATGGTCGCAGCACAAACAGATGTAGGGCGGTGGACGTCTGCGATCACGACTGATTTATTGCGGGCCTTCTGTATCGGAGGGTGAATCTGAGATGATCAATCGGAAATTGGTATCGTTTGCCGCCGTTGCGTTCGGTGTCTCGGTGTGCGGTGCTCAAGCCGCAAGCCCGAGCCCGCAGGTCCAGCGCGGCAAGTATCTCGTCGACATTATTCCTTGCACCGACTGCCACACACCGGGAAGTTTTCTCGGCCATCCGGACATGAATTGCTATCTCGGCGGCTCCGACGTCGGGTTCGCAATTCCGGGTCTGGGCGTTTTCTACGGCGCGAATTTGACTCCCGATAACGACACCGGGCTTGGCAAGTGGACCGTCAAGCAGATCGCCGCCGCAATCACAGAAGGCACGACGCCGGACGGCCGCAAACTGGCGCCGCCGATGCCGTCGGAATGGTTTCACCACCTCACCAAAGCCGACGCACTGGCGATCGCCGCCTATCTCAAGACATTGCCGCCGGTGAGCAACAAGGTGCCCGGCCCGTTCGGACCGACGCAGAAGCCGGTCGGCTTTGTCATGCAAGTCGTTCCGGCCGACAAGTACGTGGCCCCGCCGCCTCCGCCCGGAAAATAACTGCCTCGAGTTGCGCTCGCCGCGGGCCGCTCAAGCAGGAATCGTTGCCCGCCGGAGCCGGACCGCCTTTTGCGGACAAACCACGCAATAATCACCTCCATCCGGTGTTTTGCAGACGATGCCTGATGCATCGGGAGGTCCGCCATGCGCTCTCTGTTCGTCACGCTCGGTATCCTTGTCGCCGCCTCGACCATTGCGACCGGCGCCAGCGCGCAGAATTATCCGTGGTGCGCCAATTATGGCGGCTTCTTCGGCGACGGCGGCACCAATTGCGGCTTCACGACGTATGAACAGTGCTTGGCGACGGTCAGCGGCGGGGGCGGGGCGTGCGAGCGAAATCTGCAGTACGTGCCGCCGCCCGGGCCGCATGCCGCGCCGGTTTCTCGCCCAGCCCATCGTCGACACCACGCGCATCGTTGAGCCGCCTGCCGTTCAATAGACCGCGACGCTGCATATTCCCGCAGCCATGGCTCCGCGCGCGAGGCGCGGACCGCTCCCTTCGTCCTGTCAGCCGCGAGCCCCGGCAGCTGAAAGTTGCGCTGCCCCCCCGATCCATGAGAGAAAATCCAACGATCGTGGAGGGCAAGTCCTGGAACAATCCGCGCCATCGCCAGAGTCGATACTCAAAATATCGTCCTGGCTGATCGAGGCCTTCACGTCGCATCAAGCCGGCCGATTGGCCGAGGCCGAGCGGCTCTACCGGCAAATTCTCGCGGCGCAGCCCGATCATTCCGACAGCCTGCACCTCCTCAGCATCATTTCCTATCAGCGCGGCGATTATGCGCAGGCGCTCGATCAAATAGACCGTGCGCTCGATATAAATCCCGGCAATGGCCTGGTCTGGAACCAGCGTGGCCTCACGCTCCAGCGGTTGAAACGGCTCGAGCAGGCGCTGGCCAGCTACGATCGCGCGCTCGCATTGTGGCCGGACCATCCCGAGGCGCTGTGCAACCGCGGCGGCGCCTTGTACGAGCTGCAGCGGTTCGACGCGGCGCTGGCAAGTTACGACCGCGCCATTGCGGTGCGGCCGCACTATGCCGAGGCGTTTTGCTATCGGGGGTCCGCCTTGCTCAAGCTGAAGCGGTTAGAAGACGCCTTGGCGAGCTTCGACTGCGCCCTTGCCGTTCAACCGGACTATGCCGATGCACACACGAGTCGCGGCGAACTGTTGATGGAGCTGAAACGCTTCGACGAGGCCTTGGCGAGCTACGACCGTGCGTTGGCACTGGGGCGGGATTCTGCCGAACTGCACTACAATCGCGGCAACGCGCTGCGCGAGCTCAAGCAGCATGACGAGGCGTTGGCGAGCTTCGATCGCGCGCTGGCGGGGCGGCCGGACTATGCCTGGGCTCACAGCTGCCGGGGCATCGTGCTGCATGATCTGGGACGGTACGAGGAGGCGCTGGCCAGCCAGGAACGCGCGCTCGCGCTGGAGCCGGATAGCGCGATCACCCATAGTAATCGTGGCGTCGCGCTTTATCATTTGCGACGGCTCGACGAGGCGGCGGTGAGTCTTGAGCGGGCGCTATCGCTGCAGCCGGATTTGGCCGAGGCGCATTTCGCCGACGCTCATTATCGCCTGCTGACCGGCGACTTTTCTCGCGGCTGGGAGCAGGCCGAATGGCGCTGGCAAGTCGAACCGCTCAAAAGCAGCAACAAGCGCACCATCGCGCAGCCGCAATGGTCGGGCTCGCAGGAGATCGCAGGCAAGACCGTTCTTCTGTACAGCGCCGACGGCTTTGGCGATGCGATCCAGTTCGCCCGCTACGCGCCGCTCGTCGCGGCGCGCGGCGCGCGCGTGATCCTGGAGGTGCTGTGGCCGCAGCGCGAGCTGATGCGTACGCTTGCCGGCGTGACCCAGGTTCTGGCGCGGGGCGAGCCGTTGCCCGATTTCGATTTGCAGTGCAGCTTGCTGAGCCTGCCGCGGGCGTTCGGCACGCAGCTCGCGACGATACCCGCGCAGACGCCTTATCTGCGCGCCGCGGCTTCAGGTGCGGACAGCTGGAACGCGAGGCTCGGACCGCGAAACCGCCCGCGTATCGGCATCGCCTGGTCCGGCAATCCCATACATCATAACGACCGCAATCGCTCGATCGGGCTCCGCGCGTTGTTGCCGGTCCTGACCGGCATCGACGCCACATTCGTCAGCTTGCATCGGGAGGTGCGCGCCGCCGATGCGGCCGTGCTGGCCGAGCGCGGCGATATTCTGCATTTCGGCGCGGAGCTCAAGGATTACGCCGACACCGCGGCGCTGATAGCGAATCTCGATCTCGTTGTCGGCGTCGATACCAGCGTCGCCCACCTCGCCGGTGCGCTGGCAAAGCCGGTTTGGATCTTGCTGCCGTTCATGCCCGATTGGCGCTGGCTGCTCGATCGCGAAGACAGCCCGTGGTATCCGACAGCGCGGCTGTTTCGCCAGGATGACACGCGTGGCTGGGATGGCGTTATCGCGCGCGTGCGCGATGCGTTGCACGATCATGTCCGCGTCTTGGGACGCGCTCCGCAAGCTCTGGCGATCGACGGTGCGACGACCTAATAGACCACGACGCTGCGGATGCTCTTGCCTTCGCGCATCAGGTCGAACGCCTCGTTGATGCCGGCCAGCGGCATGGTGTGGGTGATCATCGGGTCGATCTGTATCTTGCCCGCCATGTACCAGTCGACGATCTTCGGCACGTCGGAGCGGCCGCGGGCGCCGCCGAACGCGGTGCCGCGCCAGACTCGGCCGGTGACGAGCTGAAACGGCCGCGTCGCGATCTCCTGGCCCGAGCTGGCCACTCCGATGATGATGCTCTGGCCCCAGCCGCGATGGCAGCTCTCCAGCGCCGCGCGCATCAGCTTGACGTTGCCGACGCATTCGAATGTGTAGTCGGCGCCGCCGATCGCGTCGGCGCCGGTTTTGGTCATGTCGACCAGATGGGCGACGAGATCGCCGCCGACCTCGTTCGGATTGACGAAATGCGTCATGCCGAAGCGCTCGCCCCAGGCTTTCTTCTCGGAATTGACGTCGATACCGATGATCATGTCGGCGCCGACGAGGCGCAGGCCCTGGATGACATTGAGCCCGATGCCGCCGAGCCCGAACACGATCGCCTTGGCGCCGGGCTCGACCTTGGCGGTGTTGATCACGGCGCCGATGCCGGTGGTGACGCCGCAGCCGATGTAGCAGACCTTGTCGAACGGCGCGTCGTCGCGAATTTTTGCGACCGCGATTTCCGGCAGCACGGTGAAATTGGCGAAGGTCGAGCAGCCCATGTAGTGGTGCAGCTTGCGGCCGTCGATCGAAAAGCGCGAGCTGCCGTCGGGCATCACGCCTTGGCCCTGGGTGGTGCGGATCGCGGTGCACAGATTGGTCTTGCGCGACAGGCACGACGGGCACTGCCGGCATTCCGGAATGTACAGCGGGATGACATGGTCGCCGCTCTTCACCGATGTGACGCCGGCGCCGACCTCGGCCACGATGCCGGCGCCCTCGTGACCCAGTATGGCAGGAAACAATCCCTCCGGATCGGCGCCCGACAGCGTGAACTCGTCAGTGTGGCAAATGCCGGTCGCCTTGATCTCGACCAAAACTTCCCCTGCGCGTGGGCCGTCGAGCTGGACATCAGTCACTTCGAGCGGCTTGCCGGCCGCGTAAGCCACGGCGGCGCGAACGTTGATGGGCATCTGCAGCGTCCGTTACTTGCGGAAATGCTTGACCGACGATGACACCGGGCGCCTGAAATGGCAAACCAGCACGTGAATCGGTGGCTGAGTGTTGGCGCAGCGGTGCGCCAGCCTCTTCTCAAGGTGAGATCATGTACCAACCTGATCACTTTCGCGCTGACGATGTAGCGCAGATGCACGCGCTGATGCGGGCGCGGCCGTTCGCGACGCTGGTCTCGGCGGGCTCGCTCGGGCTCTACGCCAGCCACTTGCCGACCGTGCTCAAGGAGGAGGGGCCGTTCGGCACGATCGAGTGCCACCTGGCGCGCCCCAATCCGCATTGCCAGGACCTCGCCGGCGGCGAAGCGCTGATGATCTTCCAAGGCGCTCAAGGCTACATCACGCCGAACTGGTATCCGTCCAAGTTTGCGCACGGCAAGGTCGTGCCGACCTGGAATTATGCGGTGGTGCATGCCTATGGTCGCCCGGAAGTGATGCAAGAAGCCGGCTGGCTGCGGCGCCACGTCGGTGAGCTGACCGCGCAACAGGAGAAGAGCGTGGCAAAACCGTGGGCGCTGTCCGACGCGCCCGAGCGCTATGTCGAAACCATGCTGCGCGGCATCGTCGGCTTCCGCTTCGCCATCAGCCGGCTCGAAGGCAAATGGAAAATGAGCCAGAACCGCGAAACGCAAGACCGCCACGGCGTCGTCGGCGGCCTGCGCACCCGCGGCGCTGCCGACGATCTGGCAATGGCCGAGTACATCGCGGGCGAGCTTAAACGCGGACATTCAAATCTGACGTAAAGTGCCGGGAACGGCGGCGCAGCCCCGCCCCGGACCATTATGCGGCGCGGTTGAGAAAGATCGGTAGCCCGCGCTTGTTTGCGTAAATTGGCCGGTAGCGTTCGGTGTTGTACATGTTGCCAACATCGACTTTGCGCGCGCCTAGCTTGGGATCCGGAATCGGGACGAGCTCATAGCGGCCTTCCAACAGAGCCGACATCACTCCGCTTTGGCCGTTGAGGATTGCATCATAGGCGATGTTGGCGAAGGTGAGCGCCACCAGCTTGTCGATGAAATCAGGTTCGCCCGAGCGCAGGTCGTAGGTGAGGTCGGAGGCGATCGTCTCCACCCCGGCGCGGCGCTTGATCTCATCGGCGAGGCTCTCGGCAACGCTTGCCTTCTTGCGGTGGCCGTAGGCATCAGCATCGCCGTATTCGTGCACGGCTTGCCCTTCCCATTCGGCGCCCTCGCTCAAGACCACTAAGGCGTAACTGCTCGGGTTGCTGCGCCGGTCCTCAAGAAGCAAGTCGATGAGCTTTTCCAGATCGACCTTGTACTCGGGAATGACGCAGCGAATCGAAGTTGCGTACGCGGTATAGAGCGCGGTGAAACCGGCGTCGCGGCCGAATACGCGAAAGATGCCGATCCGCTCGTGTGAACCGACAGTCGTCCGCTGCCGCTGGATGGCATCGCTGGCGCGGGTGATCGCGGTCGAGAAGCCGATGCAGTATTCGGTATTGCGCACGTCATTGTCCATTGTCTTGGGAATGGCAATGATCTTGACGCCGAGTTCGTGAAGCTTGGCTGCGTAGCTGAGTGTATCGTCGCCGCCGATGACCATGAGATGCTCGATGCCGAGCGCCGACAGATTAGCGAGAACGTGCTTGGAGAGGTCCCAGGTCTTTTCGCCGCTCGCACTGAGCGAGACCGGAAAGTCGCCGGCGGCAAGGTGAGCCGGCAATTGCCGCATTTTGGCTGGATTGGTTCGGCTCGTGTGCAGCATGGTGCCGCCGTAACGATCGATGGTCCGGGTATTTTCGCGATTGAGCGGGACGACACAGCGCGCTCTGCTGCTCGGATCGTCGATATTCAGATGGGTCAGCGCTTCCCAGCCGCGGCGCAGCCCGATAATTTCGATACCATTCTCGCTGCTGCGATAAGTCGCGCTCTTGATCACGGCGTTCAGGCCGGGAACGTCGCCGCCACCAGTGAGAATGCCGATGCGCTTGATCGCCATTTATTTCCTCTTCGCCCGGCTCCCTCGCACTGCGGCTGGCCTAGGGGAGCGATCTTTCAGGAGCGCCGCCAAGCCAAGGAAAGCGGGAATCGGCTCGGTGATCACATAGGTAGGAATGCGCGCCAGATAAAGGCGCAGTCGACCTTTGTCCTCAAAGCGGCTGCGAAACGAGCTTGTCGCAAATGCGGCTCCGAATTTCGGCACGATGCCGCCGGCAATATAGATGCCGCCACGGGCGCCAAGGGTCAGGGCGAGATTGCCGGCCACAGTGCCGAGCATGGCCGAAAACATTTCGACCGCCTCGCGGCAGTGCGGCTCCTGGCCGCCCAATCCGAGTTCCGTAATCTGAGCGGCCGTGTGGAAACTGGCCGGAACCCCGTCGATTTCAGCAAGCGTGTTGTAGAGGTTGACCAGGCCCGGTCCGGAGAGGACCCGCTCCGCAGACACATGGTCGAAGCGGACCCGCATACGATCGAGCACTACGGCTTCGCGTGCCGTTGCGGGAGCCATCGTCACATGGCCGCCTTCTCCCGAAATCGGGAGCCAATTACCGTTGGTCGGAACAATGCCGCCGACCCCGAGACCTGAACCCGGACCGAGCACCCCGATGGGTGCCATGGCCAACGCCTTGCCGCCACCGATCTGATACCGCGCGCTACGTTGCAGATAGGGTATCGCGATCGCTACCGCGGCAAAGTCATTGACGACGACGAGACGATCTATCGCCAAGTGCCGACGCAACTGTTTGACCGAAAACGACCACGGATGATTGGTCAGGGCAACCTGATCGTCGGTGACTGGGCCGGCGATGGCCAGGGCTGCTGCGTGCAGCCGGTTCGAGCCTGTGTTGGCAAGGGCGTCCGCCAAGTAAACGGCAATCGCAGCCTGGATCGAGGGATAATCTTCACAGGCCAACACGCGAACACGATGAATCCGCCCATCGGGGCCTATCAGAGCGAAGCGCGCGTTCGTGGCGCCGACATCGGCGACCAGCGCGGGCGCGGCTTGCGAACGAGGTTTTCTGGAAAGTGCCAATCGAGCTCACTTCCGATTCTATTGACCCACGCCTATTGATCGCATTGTATCCTCCCTTAGGACATCGCTCCATCGCCCATGCTGTGATAGGCTTCTGATTTGCGCTGATATGTCTGGAACCAGCCGGCACCGTTCTCTTCGAGTGCCACGTACGTGGCGCGCGAGCTTCGGCAAGCTCATGGTATCGGAAGTAATCGAGTGCCGCAGCGCAGGCTGCGACTAAAAGCGCGAGTTTGCCGGTTCGTCGGAAAATGTTGTCGTTGAACTCGAGTTAGGTTCAACGTTGAAATCGACGAATGGCCCGGCGGTCTCGGTCGATGTGCCCGTTCGGCCGCCCGCGGCTTAGGACTTCTCCGCCGCAATGACGATCTGCGTTTGAGTGACGATGGCGCAGAGCTTGCCGTCGTTGCGGGTGATGCGGGTCTGCCACACCATGGTGCTGCGGCCGCGGTGCAGCGGCGTGCATTCGGCATGCGCGGTGTCGCCGATCGGGATGGGGGCGAAGAAATTGGTCTTGCTTTCGATGGTGGCGGTGCGGGCGCCATCGGACAGGTTGGCGATGGCCGCGGTGCCGCCGAGATTGTCGGCGAACGCCATCAGCGCGCCGCCATGGAGCACGCCATTACGGTTTTCCAGCTCGCCGCGCACGGGCATTTCCGCCACCACCTTGTCGCAGGAGACGTGGGTGATCTTCATTCCCATCAGTGCGGCGAAGGCCGGTTGCAAGTTGGCGTCGCGAAGCATGTCGAGCCCCCAAGGAAAAGGCGTGGCCGAAGCCACGCCTTCCGCTTTACTACAGGATGGCAGAAATTACCGCGGCTGCGGCACCACGCGCATATACGGCTTCGGTGTCTTCCAGCCCTGCGGGTAGAGTTTTTTTGCCTCGTCCTCGCTGACCGCGGCGGTGAGGATGACGTCTTCGCCCTGTTTCCAGTTCGCCGGCGTCGCGACGCGGTGCTTGGCGGTGAGCTGCAGCGAGTCGATGACGCGCAGCACCTCGTCGAAGTTGCGGCCGGTGCTCATCGGATAGACCAGAACGAGCTTGATCTTCTTGTCGGGGCCGATGACGAAGACGTTACGCACAGTCATATTGTCGTTCGGGGTGCGGCCTTCCGAGGTGCCGGTCGTGCTCGCCGGCAGCATGCCGTAGAGCTTCGACACGGCGAGATCGGTGTCGCCGATCATCGGATAGTTCGGCGCGAAGCCGACCACGTCCTTGATGTCGCCTGACCATTTCTTGTGGTTTTCCACCGGGTCGACCGAGAGCCCGATGATCTTGACCCCGCGCTTGTCGAATTCCGGCTTGAGCCGCGCCATGGTGCCGAGCTCGGTGGTGCAGACCGGGGTGAAATCCTTGGGGTGCGAGAACAGCACCGCCCAATTGTTGCCGATCCAATCATGGAAGCGGATTTTGCCCTCCGTAGTCTCGGCCTCGAAATCCGGAGCGGTATCGCCGATTGCCAGTGCCATGAAAACCTCCGTCGTTGATCCGACATTCCCCAATGTATTGGCCGGCTAATTTACGGACGAAACCGTCGCCTTACCAGCCTCTCAAGTCCGCACTATTTGGCGCAGCCCAAAACTATTCCTGTGGCGGAACGAATAAAGCCTGGAAGATTTGACCAATCGCCTTACCCGGGGGGAAAGATTCTTCGGCTAGGCTCCGACGATCACCGAAGCTTGAGCGGGAATACCGCAGATTTGCCGCAACTGCGCCCTTGCCGAGCCACCCTGGGATTGGAGCTTCGAACCGCAGCGCCGAATCCCGCGACTAAGAAGGGATGAGGCGCGCGAGATTGGCGCCGGCTGCCGCGCCTGGAGGCGACCGATGAACGGGTCGAGTTTTCCGGATTTGGCGACGCTTCGCGCGGTGATCGCGCACTCGCAGATATATGTGCCGGCGCAGGCGCGCAGCGCTCGCCCGCTGCCGCCCGGATTCGATGCCGCCGACCGCGCTATCCTGGAGTGGATCGCCGCCGAAGGCCGCCGCGCCGGGCTGCGGCTCGTGGTGATGTAAACGCCGCCCGCGCTGCCCCATTTTTCTTCTGCCGGCCTGCATCGACAGCGGTCGAGCATTCGGCAAACAGCGCTTATTTTGTCTGCGTGTTGGTGATACGCGCGAAGCGGCTGGCTTTGTTCACGTAAGTCCAGGCAAACGCGCGCTCGGAACGCGTGACTTCGTCGATCAGAGCGAAGTCCGGAGCGTCGGCAGCGCAACGCGCGCGCTCCGTCTCGATGAGAAAATCGGCTTTGTCACGATCAAGCTCGAGGCGGAATTTGCCGCGCAGCATCGGCTCCACCAGCTGTTCGCGATAGGGAATGCAAATCAGAATACTGGGCAGCGCAGGTCCGGCGGCAGCCGCGCCGTCGAGCCGCGTTTCCAGTCGCCGCAGCGCCTCTGTCGCGGCAGCCGACCAGTAATCCAGGTCGAACCGGCCATACGAACCGGCAATGCGGCCGGCGATCCTGTTCGTCGCAACATATTCGAGCGGGTGGAGCATCACGAGGTTTTGCAGCACGCCGGCCGCATAAATGACTGCCAAGATCGCTGCCGGAATGGCGGCCCGTCCAAGCCAATGAAGCAGCCGCACGATCGCCCAACCGGCGATCAGCGCCAGCATCGGGATCACAAAGAGCGTATGGCGGATGCCGTCATAAAGCGTCGCATGCTCGACAATAAGAAATAGAATGGGCGCGGCTGCCGCGACCCACACGATCAGGATTGATCGGCTGCGCGCCAATAGCAGCAGCGGGCCGCGCAACCCCATGGCGCCGCGCTGTCGCCAGTGCGCGAAGCTCCGGCGCAAGATGGAGACCGCAGTGCCCAGGCCCAACAGCACGGCGGCTGCAAGCGACAGCAAAAATCCGGTCGGCAGCCGGGCCAACCACTGCTCGGGAATATACGACCAGGGCAGGTCGGTGGTCGTCACCGGCTCGCCCCAGTGCACGAATTCAAAACTCGTCGGGATCTTGGCGAAGAACAGATAGGCGGTCTTGAACTGGACGAATGGATTGCCGATTTGGAGCCACGGCCATAGCGCGATCGCAACGATCCAAGCGATGGTGATGGCGCTCAAACCGCAAAGAGCGATCGCAAACAGCGCCTTGCGGGCTGCCCACCCGTTGAGCACGACGGCTTCGAGCGCGCACAGCGCCAGAGCTCCGATCATGTAGGCGTGCAAGATGATGCCGCCGGTCCGCGTCGCGATGGCAAGCCCGGCGGCAATTCCGACGCCGGCAGTCGCCGCCCAGGACGGTACGGTCGGCCGCGCCATGACCATGATGGCAAGCGTCGCCCAGCACATTGCGGCAAGGAACGGCACATCGATCGGCGCGAAAAACAAGTTTCCGTAGAGGTAGCCGGTCAATAAGCAGATCGCGAGCGCGACCGGTCCGGCCCAGCGCCCGACGGAAAGCCGGGCCATCGGCAGCAAGGCCGCGAGTCCGGTCAGCCCGACCAGAAAAGTCATGGCGTGACGCACGGTCAGCGGGTCGGCGAGGTTGAGCCTCTGCACCGCCGCCGTCAGCATTTGAAACCAGGGGCCGTAGTACCAAAGCGGAGCCTCGACCGTCTCGAAATGCGAGCGGTCGGCAAACCCGCTCGTGTACCAAGCGAGCGCCTTCGGCCCGTAATCGTTGGCGTTGAATTCGTCGATGGTCACGCCGTAATCGGACGCCGTGGCCAGCCCGATCGCGAGTGCGACGCCGAGCAGTATTGTGCCGGCAACGGCCGCATGATCGTTGGCAAAGCGCTTGATACTTTGGCCGAGCCTTGACCGGGCTGCAGCGGCAGTGCGATCAGATGGAGAGAACGAGGCTGCCTGCAACGAGCTTGCCAGGCGGGATGGACCTTCGATACTCACGTCCACCGCTCTTTCGTTTGCCAAGGGGATGCGCCCGACGCGCTCACCGCGCAACCATGCACGAGATTGGCACGGTGTTTCCCTTAAAAACGCGACTACGCACTATAACATAGCAAAGAACTACCGGTCCCGGAGTTCGTTCGACGATGCAGCTATCCTGTCCAGCTTGCGGCAAATCGACCGAACACCGCACGCTGTTCGTCAAGAACGGCTGCGAAATCCTGCGCTGCTCCGCGTGCGGCCTGGGACGCGCCCAGACAGCCAATTTCGATCCGGGACGCTATTATACCGGTGATTACTTTTCCGGCCGCCGGCCTGACGGTTACGCCGATTACCGGGACACTGAGCCGGTCCTCCGGCGCGAATTCGCGCGCACCGTCGAGTTCATTCGCAAACGGCGCCCTGCGGGACGCCTGCTCGAGATCGGCTGCGCGTACGGCTTTTTTCTTCAGGAAGCGGCGCCGTTCTACGATGTCCAGGGGCTCGAAATTTCCGAGGACGCGGCTGCGTTCGCGCGACAGCGCGGCTTGCCGGTTCTCACGGGCGTTGCCGATGAGGCGGCCTTCGCCCGGCTTGGCCGTTTCGACGTGATCGTTCTGCTCGATGTCATCGAGCACCTGGTCGATCCGGCTGGTACGCTCGCGCTCTGTCAACGGCACCTTGAGAGCGGCGGCGTGATACTGATCACGACCGGTGACTTTGCCTCTCTTTATGCCCGCCTGTCGGGGCGAAATTGGCGGCTTATGACGCCGCCGCAGCATCTCTGGTACTTCACGCCCAAGAGCATGGCTCGGCTTTCGGGTTCGGCGGGCCTGCGCGCCGAGGTATGCGATCATCCATGGAAGCTGGTGCCGATTTCACTGATATCTTTCCAGTTGGCGCGCATGCTGGGCATCAAGGCCGTGGCACCGGGTGGCAGTCGTCTCGGCATGCCGGTCAATTTGTTCGACGCAATGCGGTGCCTGCTGCGGAAACCGTCCGCATAAGGGGCTGGCCTTGCGCTGCAGCAATCATCGAGGAGCTGGCGTTATGGACGCGAGGCTGTCATCCTTTCAGGTCGCCATCCTCGTCGGCTACGCGGTGGCGATGGCTTTCGGCCAAATCCTCTTCAAGATTGCGGCGCTACGGGTCGGGGCGACAGGCAGCCTCGGCGAGCGCCTGACGGCATTGGCGCACAATGGCTATTTTGCAGTTTCGGTCGTTCTCTACGCGGCGCTCACGGTGGTCTGGGTTTGGATCTTGACCTTTACGCCGTTATCGCGGGCCTATGTTTTCGTCGCGCTGTCTTTTATTATGACGCCGTTTTTCGCCGCCGCCGTGTTCGGGGAACCAATTTCGATCCGGCTCGTTATCGGCATTGGCTTGATTGTCGGCGGGCTTTACTGCGTTGCGGGATAACAGGTAGGGCGCCGCTATAACCGATTTTGTTGCGTTGTGGGGCGAGCAAATGTCAGCGGATCAGAGCAAATCTGTTTGGGTGGTCGTTGCCGCGTACAATGAAGCGTCGGTGATCGGACGCGTGGTCACGGACCTCATCCGCCATCGCTATGCGGTCGTCGTGGTCGATGACGGATCAATCGACGATACCGGGCCAACGGCCGGCTCCGCCGGCGCCAAAGTCATCGCGCATCCGGTCAACCTTGGGCAAGGCGCGGCGCTGCAAACCGGCCTCCAATTCGCCCTCCTAAACGGCGCCGATTATATCGTGACTTTCGACGCCGACGGCCAGCATCGCGCCTCCGATATCGAAACGCTTCTCGAAAGCCTGAAAACGCAGCACGTCGATTTTGCGCTGGGCAGCCGTTTCCTCGGCCATGCGCCCGCCATGCCGTTGGCCCGCCGCATGCTGCTGAAGGCCGCCACGTGGTTCACCCGCCTCGCGACCGGACTGCGGCTCACCGACACGCACAATGGTCTGCGGGCCATGACACGGCGCGGCGCAAGCCACATCGCGCTGCGCCAGAACCGCATGGCCCACGCCTCCGAGCTGCTGCATCAGATCGCGCGCAGCGGCCTCGGCTATGTCGAGGTGCCGGTGACGATCGAATACAGCGCCTATTCGCTGGCCAAAGGGCAGAGGCTCAGCGACTCGCTGCGAATTCTCGTCGATTTATCTGCTCAGAGGTTGCACCGATGATCGCGCAGATCGGCCTGTCCATCCTGCTCGGCGGCATCCTGCTCTACGCCTGGACCGAGTGGCCGCGCGCGCCGGCGATCGGATCGGTCGCTATGCTGGCGACGGCGGCCGGCCTTTATTTCGTTTGGCTGCCGTCCCACGCCAGCTGGCTCGCGGCCGAAGTCGGCATCGGCCGCGGCGTCGATCTCGTGCTGTATATCTGGGTGATCATCAGCCTTCTGGTGATGCTGAACCTGCATCTGAAATTACGCTCCCAGATGGAGCTCATCACGGTGCTGGCGCGGAACGCCGCCATCGCCGAGGCCCGCTCGGCGGACGGCGGGGCAGCCCCGGTTTAGATCCACCGCCTGGTCTTCTGCATAAAAAAGCGGCCCTGCAGGCAGTGCAGGGCCGTCAAGGAAGCCGCGCGAGGAGGAGAAAGCGCGGTGAAGAAACGTTGGCGAGCTAAAAAACGCCCGCAAGGTGGATGGGGCGCGGGTCGTTTGTTCGACCCGCGCCGCCGTCGTTATTCGCCTTCGGTCCCGATGGCGTAGGCGGTCTCGCCATGCACCGCGTCGTCGCCGACCTTGAGCGTGGCCTCATCCATGCGCAGCGGCACGATGAGCCCGATCACCTTGAGGATGATGAAGGTCATGATGGCGTTGAACACGATGATGAAGGCGGCGCCGTAGATCTGCATCAGGAGCTGATGGCCGCTGTCGCCGTAGAGCAGCCCGGTGACAGAAACGCCGGGCGCTTCCTTGTCGGTGCCGATGTACTCGAGCACGTCCGGGTTGGCGACGATGCCGACCAACAGGCCGCCGATCAGGCCGGCGACTCCGTGCGTGGAGAAGACGCTCAGCGTGTCGTCGACCTTCATCATGAAGCGGGTCTTCTGCAGCTTGTTCATCGACAGCCACGGAATGATGCCCGCGCAGACGCCGATGATGATGGCGCCCCAGCCGTCGACGAAGCCGGCCCCGGGTGTGATGGCGACAAGGCCGGCGATCATGCCGTTGACGGCGCCGAGCACCGACGGCTTGCCGTAGGCCATCTTGTCCATCAGCGTCCAGACCAAGAGCGCCGTGGCGGTGGCGGTATTGGTGTTGAGCACGGCCGCGCCGGCGTCGGCGTTGGCAAAGTACGGGTCGCCGCCGTTAAAGCCGTTCCAGCCGATCCACAGGATGCCGGCGCCGATCAGGGTCACCAAGAGGCTGTTCGGCGGGAAATGATCGCGGTCGGCTTGCAGCCGCGGCCCAACCAGCCAAGCGGCGACGAAGCCCGACGTGCCGGCGGCAAGATGGATCACGTAGCCGCCCGAAAAGTCCTGCACGCCGAGTACGCTGAGCCAGCCGCCGCCCCACAGGCTGAACGCCCCGACGGTGTAGACGAGCGTCATCCACACCGGACAGAAGATCATCCAGGCCGTGAAATTCATCCGGCCGAGCAGCGAGCCGGCCAGGATGATGACGGTGATGGCGGCGAACACGAACTGGAAGTACATCAGCGTCGCCATCGGGAAGGTTAGCCCGGGCATGCCTGAAGCGGCCGCCGGAACCACCGCTTGTCCGGTGGTGAAGGCCGCCGACGTCGCCAAGCTTGGCGTGCCGATGAAGCCGAAGGACTCAAACAATTGCGGCCCGAAGGCCATGTTGTAGTCGAACAAAACCCAGACCACGAGGACCGACGCAAAAGCGTACATCGACATGAAGGCGGAGTTGATCGCCCACTTCTTCTTGACGATGCCGCCGTAGAGAACGGTCAGGCCTGGAATGCTTTGCAAGCCGACGAACGTTGCGGCCGCCAGCTGCCAGGCGTTATTGCCCGGGTCCAGCCATTTCGGTGCTGCGACGAGTGCCATCTCGACTGCCATTTGACTTCCCCCAATAGTGCCCGTCGTGCGCGGATGGCGGATGTGCCATTCGAAAACCCGGGCGAACGAACGCCGGCTGCGCGCCCTTGTCGGACGCACATGCGAGCGTTTGGCTGATCGCAAGACTTGTGCCAGTTAGTTGGCCGGCCGCGGCAGGTATTTCATCGCGAAAATGGCGGGCTGAAAGCAGGGGGTGATTAAAATGTCTGCAACTGCCTACGAACGAGGCACGCTGCTCCGCCATCGGCGGCAGGCTTGGTTCTGCGCGGGATACTTAGTCGCCGTGCTTGCCGCCGGACTGGCTGGCTCGGGCGCTGTCGCGCAGACGCAAGCCGGCAACCGCGTGATCACCTGCAGCAATCCGGCGAGCGGCGCATCGTGGCAGATCACCATCGATTTCGAGCGGCAAACGGTCGACAGCTACGCGGCAACCCTCAGCGAGGCCACGATTTCCTGGCGCGATCCGCGCGACCAGGGCAATTACACGCTTGATCGGAAGTCGGGAAATCTTACGGTGGCGGTCCCGTCAAGCACCGGCGGCTACTTTATTCATGATCAGTGCAAGCTCGAAAAATAAGCAGCTGTTTCCCGGATGCGGTGCAGCGCGAAGCGGTGCACCGCTGATCCGGGATCGTTGCAAACTCGCAATTCGGAATGATCGCGGGTCTGCAGCGCATCACTCCGCTTCGCTTCGTGCTGCGCTGCGCCCAGGAAACATCCGTTCTTCGCGGCAAAAGCACCTGGAGCAGCTTTGATGGCGCAGCGCCTGCCCGGCGTTAAAGCCAGCGTCGGCTTTGCCTCGGAGACCGGGCCGCGCGAGCGCAACGAGGATTTCGCCGGCGCGGTGTTCGGCTGGGAATTGCCGCAGCCGCGCGGCGATGTCGTGGCGGCGATTGCCGACGGCATTGGCGGCGCCAAGGGCGGCCGCGTCGCCGCCGAGATGGCGGTACGCGGCTTCCTCGACGGCTTCTGCGACCTGCCGGAGACCATGGAAGTGCGCCGCGCCGCCGCGCGCGTGCTCACCTCGCTCAATGCCTGGATTTTTGCGCAAGGCCGCCGCGACGCCAAGCTGGCCGGCATGGGCTGCACCTTCACCGCGCTGGTGCTGCGCGGGCGGGTGGCGCATTTCGTTCATCTCGGCGACACCCGCGCCTATCGGCTGCGCGGCGATCGCCTGGTCTGTCTGACCGTCGACCACGTGCGCGCCGCCGGCGCCGGCGGCGGCCGTTCCAACACGCTCGTTCGCGCGCTCGGCGTCGAGACCGAAGTGCCGCTCGATTATTCGAGCCAGCCGGTGGCACGGCACGACCGTTTTTTGTTGTGCAGCGACGGCGTGCACGCGTTCTTGCCGCCCGACGCCATGGCCGACGTTTTGCGCGAGCGCTCGGCATCCGAAGATTCCGCCCGGGCGCTGGTCGCCGCAGCACTGGCCGCCGGGAGCACGGACAATTGCACCGCTCTTGTGCTCGACGTGGTCGATCTGCCGACCGCGGAATCCGCCGACATCGGCGCCGCGATCACGCAGCTGCCGCTCATTCCGGTGCCGATCGCCGGCGAGGCCGTCGACGGTTTTGTGCTCAAGGTCTTGGTGTCGGATGGCCGCTATACCCGGTTGTTCGGCGCCATGGACGAGATCGAAGGCGGCGAGCTGGTGCTGAAATTTCCCAAGCCGCAGGTCGCGGCGGTCGATACCTACCGCGCCGCGTTCGTGCGCGAGGCCTGGGTCGGCGCGCGCGTGCACAGTCCCTGGGTCGGCCGCACCATCGAATTGCCGCCGGGCCGCCAGACTTGTCTTTATACGGTGATGCCGCTCTATGCCGGCGAACTCCTCGAGACGCGGCTCGCGCGACGCCCGGCGATCGGACTCGAAGAAGGCCGCAACATCGCCATAAAACTCGCGCGCGCGGTGGCGGCGCTGCACGACGCCGGCATCATCCATCGCGACATCAAGCCCGACAATGTGATCCTGGAAGCCGAGGGCTCGCTCAAGCTGATCGATCTCGGCGTGGTGCGCGTGCCCGGAATGGAAGATTTTCCGTCCTCGGATATTCCCGGCACGACCGCCTACATGGCGCCCGAAATGTTCACTGGCGAGCCGGGCAACGCGGCGACTGACATTTATGCGCTCGGCACCACCTTGTTCCGCGCCTTCACCGGCGAATTTCCCTACGGCAATATCGACGCTGTGAGCGGCCCGCGCCGCACCCGGCCGGCGCCGCTCTCGACCTTGCGCCCCGACCTGCCGGCCTGGCTCCAAGCCGCGCTCGCTCGCGCCATCGCCCAGGATCCGGCCGAGCGTTACCGCGACGCCGGCGACTTCGCCGTCGAGATGGAGACCGGCCCGGCGCGCGCACCGGTCGGGGCAGGGCGGCCGCAGACCTTTTACGAGCGCAATCCGGTGCTGTTCTGGCAAGGCGTGTCGGCGCTGTTGGCGCTGGCGCTCATCGCCACGCTGTGGCTGCGGCATTGAAGAGTGCGGCTTGGCTACAGGTCGAAGCTCTGATTGAGCGCGGGCATTTCGACCTGCGTGTTGGCAAGTTGCGACGCGAACGCCTGCATCGTCGTCGCCTCGCCGTGAGTCAGAAACGTGCGCGCCGCGCCGGTATGGGCGTGCCAATCCAACAACTCGGCCTGATCGGCGTGGGCCGAGAAACCGTTGATGGTGTGGATGGCGGCTCGCACCGGCACATCCTCGCCAAGAATGGGCACCGGATTTTGGCCGTCGATGATCTGCCGCGCCAGGGTCCCCTTGGCGGCATAGCCGACAAAGATCACGCTGCATTCGGCGCGGGAAATATTGTGTTTGAGGTGGTGGCGCACCCGTCCTCCAGTGGCCATGCCGGCCCCAGCCATGATGATCGCGCCACCATGGACATTGTTCAGCGCCACCGATGCCATCCGGTCGCGGGTGAAGTGCAGGCCGGGCAGCGCAAGCGGGTCGCGGCCCTCGCGGAATAGCCGGGCGACCGCAGGCTGCAAGTCTTCGGGATAACGGGCAAAGATCTCCGTCGCCGAAATCGCCATGGGCGAATCGAGGAAGACCTGCATCGACGGCAGCAATCGGTTTTTTTCGATGCCCTGGTTGAGCAAGAACAGAAGCTCCTGCGCGCGCTCGAGCGCGAAGGTCGGGATGATCACGTTGCCGCCGCGCCCAAGGGTCTCGGAAATCACGCTGTACAGCTCTTCGATCGACGCAGCCATCGGCTTATGAAGGCGATCGCCGTATGTGGTCTCGATCACGACCACGTCCGCACGCGGCGGCACCGCCGGCGGCAGCAGCAGTGGGTCTCGGCCGTTGCCGAGGTCGCCGGAAAACAACAGCCGCGAGGTGCGGCCGGATTCCGTCAATTCAAGAAGGATGCTGGCCGAGCCAAGAATATGACCGGCGTTGATAAAAGTCGCGCGGACGCCTTGGCCGAGATCGAGCGGTTCGTCGTAGCGAGCCCCGCGTTTGAACGAGTCCAGACTCTTGAGCGCATCGGCGACCGCAAACAAAGGCTCCGCCGCCTTGTCCGCCGCGCCATGGTGCGGCCGATGCGCGTGTGAGCGCGCATCCTCGTCCTGCAGGTGAGCGGCATCGAGCATGACCAGCCGGGCGAGGTCGTGGGTTGCCATGGTGGCGATGATTTCGCCGCGAAAACCGCGCTTGGTCAGCAGCGGCAGCCGCCCGCAATGATCAAGATGGGCGTGCGTCAGCAGCACAAAATCGACGCCGGCCGGATCGAAACCGAAGTCGCCGGCATTTTCCTCTGCGATCTCGCGGCTGCCCTGGTACAGCCCGCAATCGATCAAAAAGCGCCGGCCGGCGCATTCGACGAGGTGGCATGATCCGGTGACGTCGCGGTCAGCGCCATGAAACGACAGCCTCAAACCAGTTCTCCTGCGAATGCCCGTACGGCGTGAAGAGGCGGGTAGTCAACTCCTCAAGGCCAATGGAGTACCGCATGCGTCGTACCAAAGCAGGATGCTGTTCCAAATCTCATCCGCCGTTTCGGCGAACCAGAATAGCTCGCGATCCTCATCGTCGATGACGCCTTCGTCCGCCAGGAAGCCGACGTCGATGGCGCGGCGCCAATACTCTTCGCCCACCAGCACGACCGGAACCGGCTTGATCTTGCGCGTCTGCACCAGGGTCAAGACTTCGAACAACTCGTCCATCGTGCCGAAACCGCCCGGAAAGGCGACCAGTGCCCTCGCGCGCAGCAGCAGATGCAGCTTGCGCAGAGCAAAGTAGTGAAATCGAAAACACAGCTCCGGCGTGATATAGGGATTGGGATATTGCTCGTGCGGCAGGTTGATATTCAGACCGACGGATTTGGCGCCGACCTCGAACGCCCCGCGGTTTGCGGCTTCCATGATCCCGGGTCCGCCACCGGTCATGATGACCGGATTGGAGGAAGACCCGTCGTTGTCGCGGCTCGCCCCGACCAGCCGTCCAAACTCGCGCGCGATCTCATAATAGCGGCTGTTTGCCAAAATCCGCTCGGCCACGGCGCACTTGCGGATCAGGACGACATTGCGGGGATCGGTTTCAAGCGCTTGGCGCAGCGCCTCGACACTTCGTCGCGCTGCCGCAGGTTCGGCAATGCGCGTGCTGCCATACACCACGATGGTATCGCGAATGGCGTGCTCGGTAAGCAGCGTCTCCGGCTTGAGGTACTCCATCTGCAGGCGCACGCCGCGTGCCTCGTCGCGCGCAAGAAACGCCTGATCCTGTTCGGCCAGCACATAGCTCGGACTTGCGAGAATTGCTGCTGTACGCCAAGGCGCGTCGGGGTCCTCGTCGGCCGGCTTCGGTTGCTGCCAGGGCAGGGGCTCGCGTCGTCGCTCGGGATGCGCCGGCTGTGGAATAGCGACCTTTCCGGATGAGGCCGTCAAATCTTTTGCCATCGCGGATCAAAACCTCGCTCGGTGCCGCCGTCGTCAGGCCGAAATGACTACCTGCCAAGCTGATCTCGATCAATGCTGCCGGCGCGGGCGCTGATCGCCACGCGGTGGCTGCGGCATCGAGCGCGCAGTGCCGAACTACGTCGTCGCAGGAGCGGGCACGATCATGCGATCGTCGCGCCGCGACGGACCACCGGCAAGTATCTGGACGACGCCGGCGGCAAAGCCGATCAAGGTGCCGATCTGCCAGGCGTGGTCATAGGAGCCGAACAGGTCGAAGATCACTCCGCCGCCCCAGGCGCCGAGCGACGAGCCGATCTGGTGCACGACGAACGAAACGCCAAGCAGGGTGGCCATATAGCGCGTGCCGAAAATTTCGGCGACCAGGCCGCCGATCAGCGGCGCCAAGCCGGGCCACCACAGCAAGCCCATGGCCGCTGCGAAAAGAAGCGTGCTGGTCGGCGTCGGCGGTAGCACAAAATAAACGGCGATCATCAGCGAGCGCAGGATGTAAAGCAGCCCGAGCAGGATGTGCTTCGGATAGCGCCCGCCCAACCAACCCGTCAGCAACGAGCCGATGCTGCTGACGCCGCCGATCACCGCCAGCGCCTCCGCGCTCAGCATCGGGTCCTGGCCGCAGATGGCCAGATAGGCCGGCAGGTGCGTGGTCAAAAACACCAGATTGAGACCGCAGACGAAATAAGCGATCGACATCACGACAAATGGCCGGTTGCGCATGGCCTCGCCGAGCACGCCGCGCATGGAGGTAGTCGACGATGCGCTGTGCCCGGGGATGTGGTCGGCGCCGCCGGCCAAGAATGCAGCCGGCAGCATGGCGAGCGCCATCACGGCAAACGCCACGATCCCGATCTGCCACGGCTGGCGCGCCAGCAAAGCCTGGGTGGCGAGCGGCACCACCAATGTGCCGACCGATCCGGCCGCGGACACAACGCCGAGCATCGCGCTGCGCCGCGCCGGCGAGACCGCGCGCACACAGGCGGTCATCGCCAACGAGGTGGCGGTGCACGACAACGCCACACCGATCAGTCCGCCGGAGACGATCAGCGCCAGAGGGCCTTGTGCGGCGGCCATGATGGCGAGCCCGACCACGTAGATCGCCGCACCAGCCATCATCATGAGGCGCAGACCGAAGCGATCGGCGAGCGCGCCGACCAAAGCTTGCGACAGGCCCCAGACGATATTCTGGATCGCCAGCGCCAGCGTGAAATCGGCCGCGGTGACGCCGAGATCGTGAGTCACCGGGGTGAGAAACAGCCCAAAACTCTGCCGTATCCCCATGCCGAGGGTGAGCAGAAGCGCAATGCCAATCAAGATCAGCCGAGCCTGGCTGCGGCTCGGCGTGGTCGTTTGCAACATTTCCAAGCGGCCCGGCCCGCTGATTTGAGTCGCCATAATCTATCCGAGGACGCGGCCGCGAACCAAACCCGCATCGGTATGCCTGCCCTGCGCCGCCCAAGCGCGTGTCGGGCTTTTGCGACGAACTTGATCCGGGCGACACGCAGAGTTCGGCGCCGCGCCTGGTTTCCGCGACTTGCCGTTACCGCGCGATGTCCAGGATCTTGCGGATCCGCGCCACGAGCGCAGGCGGCACGGCCGTCGTCTCCGCCACGAGACGCTGCACTTTGTCGCCGGACATCGGGCTGAACTCGACATGCGACTTCTTGATATCGCTCAGCAGTTCCGCGTCCTGCATCGTTGCGTCGTAGGCCGTGCGGAGCACGGCTACCCGTTCCGGCGGCAAGTCCGGCGGCGCAAGGAATGACCGCCCCATCTGTTCCGAACTGACATAGAAAGACAGCAGCGCCCGGTCCTCGTCGGTCTTCGCCAGTTCGACGGCCAGCGGCACGTTCGGCAAGTCCGGGGCATGCTCGCCGTACTGCACCAGGATATTGAGCTTGCCGGTGCGCAGCCAATCGCCTCGCGACACTTGCAGCGTGTTGTAGGAGGTCAGCGCGCCGTCGACCTCGCCGCGCTCCATCGCCAGCATGGCGTCGTTCGACGCCGGATAGGGACCGACCAGCTTGAATTTCGTGCCGGCAACCGCGTTGAGCAATTTCAAGTAGCTCTCCGACGGCGAGCCGGCGCCGGTAGAGGCCATCGCCGTTCCCCTGTTCATCGCGTCTTTTATGGTTTTGGTCTTCGAGGTGGCGAACGTGAACGAGACCTCGTTGACCGATGCCGCCCGCCCGATCCAATTGAACAGCGATGCCTTGTATTGCACGCTCGACGTGCCGAGCGCCTGTTCGATCGCCATGGTCTGACTGACGATGCCGAGCGCGGTGCCGTCGCGCGGGGCGCGGGAATAAAGAAAATTGGCGGCCGTGAAACTGCCGGCGCCGGGCATCGACGCCGCAACCACGTTCGGGTTTCCCGGCAGATGCCGGCCGAGGTGACGCGCCAGCAGGCGGCCGAAATAGTCATAGCTGCCGCCCGGGGCAAAGCCGATATAGACGAAAATGGTTTTGCCCTTGAAGAACGCATCCGGCTCCGCCGCGGCCGGCGCCACGGCGCCGCTCAGCACGAGGACCGCGCCGAGGAGCGAAACAACGAAGCGCAGGGCAGTCGGGCGCGATCGCACGACCTGCATGAAAAACCTCCTCATGTTGCCGTACCCGCGCGACCCGATCAGGCTATGGGGCCCGCAGCCGCCAAGCAATGGTTTCCTTGCCGCAGCCGGGTAGGGTCAAAAGCGAAACTCGTCGCCGCGTTTGCGGCCCTGGAACACCGGCACGAACAGGTCATCGAAGCTGAAGCGCCGTCGGGTCAGACCGCTATCGTGAGCATAGCCGGCAAGCGTGTTGATGTTGTTCACGTTGCGCTCGGACGCGCCGTACTCCCACGGATCGCTGCCGACGATGTCCTCCTGCTCCTCCCAGGCTTCGCGATACCAGACCAGCGGCGTGATGCGCGGATTCTCCATGCGCTTCATGGCAAGCCGCTTGGATTCGTTGAAGGCGTGATAGAGATTGATCGGCAGCCAAGGATGGCGGTCGACGATCTCCTGCTTGATTGCCATCACGTGCATGATCGGAAAAATGCCGGTTCTTCTCCAATAGGCGATTTCCTCCGCTTTCCAGTTCGGGAACAGCCGCGCCACGCGCCGGTCCTTCTGCACGATCGGTTTGATCAGATCGGGATGCAGACAGGCGTCGAGCTTGCCCTCGGCGAGCAGGCCTTCCACCGTCTCGTTGTGCGCAAGCTTGGTAATCTTCAATCCGGGCGGCGGCGTAAATTCGATCGTCTCGTCGAGCTCCGGCACCCATTCGATGGACTGCGCCGGGACGCCGTACTCGCTTTCGAGAATGCCGCGCATCCACACGATCGCGGTGGCCTGGAACTGTTTGACGCCGACCCTTCTGCCGATCAGGTCGGCTGGCTTGGCGATGCCCTTGCCGGTGTTGATGAACATAAAACCGTGGCGGAAACGGCGATGCAGGAACACCGGGATTGCGGCCGCGTCGGCCACGCCTTGATCGCGCGCCACCATGTAGGACGAGCATGACACCTCGGCAGCGTCGAATTCCCGGCCGCGGAGAAAGCGCCAATGCCGGGTGGTCGAATCCATGGCGGTCAGCACCGTCAGGTCGATGCCGTCCGGCTTGACCACGCCCTCCTTCAACGGGCGGATGATCTCGTAGTCGCCGCAGGCGAGCGTGATGGCAATGCGATTGGACACGGCTGCAAAATCCCTCCTATGCGCACGGCATGCGCGTGCCATAGCAAAGCTTTTTAGCCTTGCCAAAGTTGGCTTGCCGGAGAAGATTGAAGGCGCATTGCTGCCAGGAAACCGCTCATGAGCGACGCCATTTTCCGCCACTACGACCGCGCCGCGCTCGACCGGCAATACGACAACGCCGGCAAGATTCCGGCCCAGACCTTGACGGCGCATCGCGCGCGCTGGGTCGAGCAGAGCGTGCGAGCGCGCCAAGCGATCTCTTGCGTGCTCGATGTGCCGTACGGCGCGGCCGCCGGCGAACGGCTCGACATCTTTCGACCCGGCGGAGCGCGGCTGGCGCCGGTGCAGGTTTACATCCATGGCGGCTATTGGATCAGCAACGACAAGAAGGATTGCTCCTATGTGGCGTTCGGCTTTGTCCGCGCCGGCTTTGTGACTGTCGTCGTCAATTACGATCTCATTCCGAGCGTGACGATGGCCGAGCAGGTCCGGCAATGCCGGGCCGCCATCGCCTGGGTCCATGCGCATATTGGCGAATACGGCGGCGATCCGGAGCAGATTCATGTCACCGGGCATTCGGCCGGCGGGCATCTTGCCGTCAGCCTGCTGACCGATCCGCAGATCGTGCCGGGCCGCATCAAGGGCGTCACCAGCCTGAGCGGCCTCTACGACCTCGAGCCGGTGCGGCTGAGCTTCGTCAACGACAAACTGGGCTTGAGCGAGCGCGACGTCATCGCGCTCAGTCCGCTGCGGCTGCCGCCCCGCGATACCTCGCCGCGCCTGTTGTTGACCATGGGCGCGCGCGAAGGCGACGAGTACATCCGCCAGCACAACGATTTCGCCGCGGCCTGGCGCCCCGTCATGCCGCACCTCGTGGCGCCGATCATTCCGGACACCGATCATTTCGCCATGCGCGCCACCCTGGACGATCCGGCCTCCGACATCTGCCGTCTGATCTGGCAGACGATGGGCAAGGGCAGGCAAGCATCGTAAGGGCGGGCTGAGCCCCGTGAGGAAGGGCTCACCTTTTCCGACGAGTGCTGCGAACTGCAAATCGACTTCGAAAGGCGATCCCAAAACGCCAAGGAGTTTACTTCTCGATTCGAGATGCGTTCGTGCCAGGTCGGTCGCCTTGACCGTGGGAGCAAGATGGATCATCGGTGGGGCGACGATGGTCGTGTCTCAGTCCGCGAGCCGAATTCGCCTGAGCAAGAGGTCCACCGGCGCAGACCCACGAGTAAGTCCGCGCCGGCGCCATGTCCCAAAGGTCACGATTGCTACGCTGCGAGCGCCTCTTTGGTCAGCTGCCACGCCTGATTGAGCTTCTTCGACCGCGCGGCGAAATCCGTTCTGGCCGCAGCGATCCGCTTGTCGATCCGCGTCTTGGCTCGATCACTCGCTCCTTTGGCCTGAGCCTGAAGCGCCTTGATCTTTGCGTCCATTTCCGCCTTTGCCTGGTCAAGCTTGGCTTTTGCTTGCTCCTGCGTCGCTTTGAGCTGTTTCTTCGTGTCTTCGATCTCTTTTTGAATTGCTGCCCGATTCTCGGCGTTGGCTTGTTTGAGCTCATCATCGAGAGCGTTCAGGCTTTCTTCCAAAGCAGCACTTTCTCTGATGAGCTGATCTTCGGCGACTTCCGCTCGGAAGCGCCTGGATACGGTGCCGCCATGCTCGCGCATTCGAGTATCGACCGGCGCCGTCCAAGTCTCGTCTATGTCCGCCAATACGGCTGTCTTCCCCGGCGTCAGCGTTTTAACAACGTCGCCGTAGAAGGCAGCGCCGACGTCGGCATTGTCGAGATCGAAGAGGAGCCCACTCAAGCCGCCAAGCGAAGCGCCCACAACCGCACCCGCCGGTCCTGCCAGGAGGCCAATGACACTCCCCGTGAGCATCCCCAGCGCGGTGCCAACGGGCCCACGGTCGGCCTGCTGTTTAAGCTCGATCTTGCCAGCCTTATCCCTGGCAACCACCGCCCATGAATAAAGGGTGATGTCGCCATCTTCGTGCAAATCCTTCAAGGCCTTTACGCCCTCGAAGGCACCGTTCTCGGTGTCGAAACTCGCAAGTAGCATCTTGTTCATGACGCTCTCCTTTCACTCACCTTTCGGTGTGTTCGGCCGAGATCGGTCACGTCGATCGCGGACGTCGATTGCTGGTTGGAGCTACCGAAACGCTTTTTCTACAGTCCTGACGACGTGCCGGCCGGTAACCGCCACCATTGTGATGGCTATTCCCGAGCTGATGAGGTTCACGCCGACAATCAGTCCCAGCGCCCAGGTCGCGGTGCCAGGCCATCCCGAGATGATCAGGCCGGCCAAGATCAAATCGGCGATGCCGCTTGCCAGCATCCATGCCCATGAGTCAGGGAATGCCTCGCGGTAATTGAGCGACCCCGCAATTTGAAAGATTCCTTCGGCGATGAAGAAGGCGATCAGCACGAGCGTCAGCGAGACGACGCCTTCAACGGGGTGCCAGAGCAACAAGATGCCGACGAACAAGGAGAGTGCGGCAGTAAACAGCGACCAGAAGAATGCGGATGCGCTCGGCGCGAAGAACATGGTGATCAGACCCACGGCTCCGCTCAGCAGAAACAGCCAACCCACGTACACGTTGACCGCGATCGTGGAGAGCTGCGGCCAAATAACCGCGAGAACGCCCAGGACGGTCATGATAATGCCCTGGGCGAGAAACAGGCGCCAATGAAGCCGCACGGCATCACGAACCGAGCGCCGGACGTCATTGATGGTCGGACCCGAGGTGCTCATTGAGTGTCTCCTCGTCTGCGGCGCGAAAGCCACCGTTTACTATCGGCCGAGAAATGCCTGGATGACTTGATCTAGATCAAACCCAGTCAAAAAGCGCCGTGCCTCAGAGCGTCGCGAAATTTAATCGAAGAGCCGCAATGGCTTGGCAGAGCATGCGCGACTCGATCGCCTATTTGCGGCCGAAATAATCAAACAGCCGACGGCGCAAAAACGACATGGCGTGCTCTCGAATACGAACCTGACGTGGCGCTCCCGTGGAACGGAAGAGATGCGCCGGAAGCGGGCCGCCAAAAACGTTGCGGGTGCGAATGAACTCCCAAGCCAGCGGATAGCGATGGGCCATCGCGGCTTCAAGCTCGCCCTGCATAAAGCCAGCAGTGATGTCGGGCGGAGACGCGAATACCTCCGGCAAACGTTCCGACAGTTCATTATCAGCCAGGATATTCCAATGGCTCATGCCTCCGGTCAGTGGCGCCGGCACGCCGCAGACTACCCGACCAATGCGGCTTTCGCGAATGGCATAAGAACACAAGGCGCAAGGTTCTGCGTTCGAATAAATCGTACATTCTTCAAGGCTGGCCCGGTTGAGAGCGCGGAGAGCCTTTTTTATCGCTACCAACTCGGCATGCTGCGTGACATCGTGATCTTGCCTGACAGTGTTTCCTGATTGGGCGACTATTTCTTCCGCACGGCAGACGATGGCGGCATACGGGTATTCGCCGCGATCCGCCGCCTGCATCGCGAGTGCAAGGCAGCGCCGCATCATGGCAGTATCGATTTGATTAGACATGCGCGGCGAGGTCGCTGGTTAGTGGATGGCAAATATACGAGCGAGAGGCGAACCCGAGCATTGATGCAGGTCAAACTCGTCCGCACCGAATATTAACCTGGCAGGACTACGCCTAGTGCTCGGCCACGAAACCTCTAATGCAGCGGCGCACCCATGGCGCTGACCTTGTTGTCGATGGAGACGTTGACAGGCGCGGTAACGGGCTCGATCCAAATCTCTTCAGTCGCCAAGGCATTAAGATCTTGGGTGACGACTTTCGGGCGCTTTGACGGCAAAATGCTCGCTGCTTTTTTGCGACGCATTATCTCGCCCCTGGCACTTCTCGGAAGTTCACGCGGCCTGCATTGACGGCGCATATTCAACAAAGAATCTGGCCATTGCCCGGGCGCTAGTGCGGCCCGCTGCTCCGATTGGACGCTTCATTCCATCGCGCAAATCCTGGCCTTTTCCGATGAAACCAGGTCAAGAATGCCCAGCAACCTAACGCCCAGGCCGCACCAACGCACCAACCGCCGAAGACATCTGTCGGATAGTGAACACCGAGATAGATCCGGCTGATACCTATAAGGATTGTCAAGAGTACCGCCAGTACAATGAAATAGAGACGAATCTTGAACGAAGATTGATTTTGCGCCAAGAGCGCCGCTATCGTCAGATAGGTCGTGGCCGACAGCTCCGCATGACCGCTTGGAAAACTCGATGTAAAGACCCGTACTGCCTGATAGATCAAATCTGGACGGGGGCGGGCAATTGCCGCCTTGAGCAAATCGTTCAAAACAATGCCGCCGCACACGGCCACGATCATCAGCCAGGCCGCCGCATATTGACGACTACAAAACAAATAGCCGCAAAAAGTAAACGTTATTATCGTCAGCACGATTATGCTGCCGAGGCTTGTTAGATCGCGCGCTGCCTCTTGAAGCCATGCCGGGCCGATGGGAGCCGATGGGTCGGTCGGGTCGCGCAACGCAAGAATAATTCTCTGATCGAGCTCGAACGACCTCCCTGCGATGATGTTCTGAGCGACGACGCCGAAGGCGAAAAGCAGACATGCTACCGCCAAAAGAGATATCAGCTCGCCCCTTTTTATGCTCTTTGAGTATTGTTCTGATATCATCGCCATCAGGACTAGATCGCGCCACCGATTTTAGAATCCTGTTCTAGCAAATTGACACTGGAGAACAGAGCGCTTTCACCCAGTCGAACCTGAAGGGCGCGCCTGCGGCATTCGACACGGAAACGCGGCAGGACGACCGGTTCGCCGTCCAGGTTTACGTTGAGTTCGTGCTCAGACTCGTATTCGATCCAGGAACTTCGCGTCGTAATCAGATTTCTGCGGATGCCTGCCGCACCTTCGTGAAGTAAATGTGAGAAGGCATCCAACCGCGCGGAGCGGTCCATTGCCGGCATGATAGTCAAGTCGAGCAGACCATCGTCGATCAGCGCGTTCGGACAAAGCGGTATGCCGCCGCCGGCCTGCCTGCCGTTTCCGATCGCGAGGGCCAGGAATTGCCCTTCCCAGGTGAAGCCATCAGCACGAAAGGCGCCCCGATTCGCTGAGAGCTCCGCAAAGCGCGAGATCCCGGTGATAGCGTAGGCCAATCGGCCCAGCCGCCGTTTAAGCTCAGGATCGGTCTCGACGGTGACGCGCGAACCGAACCCGCCCGACACCACGTTGACGAATAAACTGCCATTGAGAAGGCCAACATCGATCCATCGCGCGCGCGCGCTCGCGGCGATCTGCAGGGCAGCGCCGAGGTCCCCGATTGGCAAGCCTGCTGAATGGGCGAAATCGTTAGCCGTTCCCAGGGGAAGAATGCCGAGGGAGCATTTCTGAGGTAATCCAGCCGCATGTGCGGCTGCAAAAACCTCGTTGATGGTGCCGTCACCGCCGCCGGCAACGATGCAATCGATGTGTCCCCGAGCGGCGTCAGCAACGGCCTCGACAGTCAATCTTGCGGCGTCTCCAGGCTCCCAGGTGACCCGCACCTCTATAACTTGGCCTTGTTCGCGCAGGGCGTAAACAGCGCTTCGCAAACGAGCGTCACCGGCTGCTTTGCCGTGCAGGATGATGCGGATGGTTGCCACGGTTTTCAATCTTCTTCGCAGAAGGACTGCAAGTCAAAGCCGGATGATCCGGATCGAGCAAAGAGTGCCTGCGGCTCGGTCACATAAAGCGCAGACGTACGGCAGGAAGGTGCGAACCAAAACCAGGCCAAGGGAAGCTCCCGCAAGCTACCGCGCAACTGCATACGGCCGACGGCGGATGCTGGTGTTTGGGACGATCACTTCGAGCGCACGCGGGCGAATTCTGTAATGGAGCGGCGCGTCCATGATGCCGACCTCACCGTCGGTCGAGACATTAATGCGGGGTGTTTCTAGTTCCACCCGTAACTCCTCCGTTTCGAACACGCTAAGATCTCGATCGGTCGGGCTGCCAACAAGCGTGCGCAGTGCAGCCCACCAAATCTTGTTGCGGCCCGTCTTCGGCGCCGTGCAAACCCAGAGGCGGCCGGAATCCAGGGTAGGTCTCGTCCCCATGTCCAAACCGGACGTTTGGTATCGGTTGTTACCAACGAAAAGGAATGGTGTGAGGGGTTCAAACGCTTCGGCCTGATCCATATGCGATTTCACGCGCAGCCGAAAATAGCGCCTGAATAACGCGTGCAGCGCGATCAGTACGGCAATGCGCTTGACGTGTCCACGTCGCTGCATCTCTTCGCGATGGCGCACGAAATGCGGGTAAAAGCCGATACCCGAATTGTTGACGAAGACCCTGCCGTTGACCTCGCCGACGTCCACTTTTCTGATTTGGCCAGTGAAAAGATTATGGACGGCTTGTTCGAGCTTCAGCGGAATACCGACGTCCTTGGCAAAATGATTCAACGTTCCCATCGGGAGAACGCCAAGCGGCGTCTCGGTGCCGGCCAGTTGACCGGCGACGGCGTTCACCGTTCCGTCGCCACCTCCAGCCACGACCGGCTGACGGCCTTCGCTCAACGCCCGCGCCGCCAGCGACGAAACCTCATCGCCCCGCTTGGTCACGATGGTCTGCGCCTCGATCCCGAAGGCAGCAGAAATCCGGCCTATATGGCTGAGCGCCGCCTGCAAATGAACGGACTTGCCGTTCAAGATGCAGATCGGGCTCAAGCGTGCTTGCGGGTTGAGGGCCATGGCTCGCTCAGGTGGCTTCCGTCCGGCCGACACTGTCAGGCACGCTTCTCGTGCCGGTGCCACCAGAACACCGCGATTGTTGCTCGCGGGCCATCCGGAATTGGGCGCAATGGCTGTGCAGCCGATTTGATCTACGTCAAGGCCGCGCGGAATAAAGCGACCTAGTGAAGGGCCATACAGGCACGGAGGGCCGAGCCATGAGCGGCGAAAGCACAATGCACTTTTATGTCAATTGGGCCAAAGAGCGCCTCGACGAAATGGATGCTGCGTTGGCTTCTCTGGAAGCCAAGGTACCGCAGGTCAAAGCCGATTCCAAAGTGAAGGCCGAGCAGGCGATCGCCGACTTGAAAAAGCGCCGTGACGAATTCGCGTCGCTCGCTGAGAAACAGGCCAACGCTGGAGAGGCCGCTTGGCAGCGTGTCAAGGCCCAGCTGGAAACCCAGTGGGACAGCTTCGAAGGGCAACTGAAGGCCTATCTCGAGACGGCAGGCAAACACATCGAGCAGCAGGGAACCACGTTCCTGAACATTGCGGCGGCCCAGGCGACGGCATGGCGCCAGGCGGCTGACGCGTTCCACCAGGAAGCGGGCAAGATCGCCGCGGCGAAGCGTACCGACCTCGATGCTGCCATCAAGCAGATGAAGGCTGATGCGGGGCAGGCCGAAGCGCGTTTCAACAAGCTCAAGCAGGTCGGAAGCGAATCATGGGTGGCGCTGAGCGCAGCCTTGGCTGAATCGCGAAAAGCCTTTGATCGCGCCAATCAAACGGCGGCCGATGCGCTCAAGGGTGCCGGGCCCGGAAAGGCCGCGTGATCGGGCTGCTTTCAGCCGAGATCGTCGAGCCGTTGAAAGGTGCTGCCGTGGCTGATGCTGTTGCCTCCCGCGAGCTTAAATCGCTGCAGGACGAGATTTTAGCTGCCCAGCGGGAGCGCGCGGCGGCACCGTCAGCCCCGCCAATGACGACGGCCGGTCCTGCCGAGCCGCCTCACGAGAGCGCCGCCGAGCGCGAGCTGCTCGACCAACTGCGCGAGCTGACAAGCGAGGTCACAACCTTTTTTGAGGAGGCGGAGAAAAACATCTCCGCCCATCCGACACAGAGCGTCGTCGGCGCCTTGCTGGTCGGGATATTGATCGGGCGCCTGCTCGGTAGGCGCTGAGGAGCCGTGCCATGATCGATCATCTCGTTCGTGACCTACAAGTGCTGCGTAAGGCCGATTTTCTCATTGCAAAGATTTGGCTCGGTGTTCTGCTGCGGCGGTCCGGCCTCGTCGCGTTCGCGGGCCTCATCGCGGTGTTCGGACTCGGCATGGCCAACGTGGCCGCGTTCTATGCCTTGCAGGATGCCGTGGGCTCGGTTTGGGCGGCTGCGATCGTTGCGATCGCCGATTTTGTGATTGCGGTGATCGTCCTGCTGGTCGCCAGCAATTCTCGCCCGGGACCGGAGATCGACCTTGCCTTCGACGTCCGCAAGATGGCTATCGACTCAATTCAGACAGACGCGCTCGCCCTCAAGCAGGAATTCGATGCACTGGGTCAAGAAATCAGAGCGGTAAAGGCAAACATCGTAGGCTTTGCACACAACCCATTAGATGTCGCAGCACAGAAACTCCTTGTCCCCGCTGCATTGTCGTTCATCAAGGGAATGCGCTCGAAGAAAGCGTAATCGTGAGGGGTTGTTCTTCGCATCGTCACGACAAAAGCCTGCTCTCGCCTGAAACCTCGAACAAGCCGAGAACCCTTACGCTGTGAGAGGGCGGGAACCGCGATATGGCCCAAAATGACAAGTTTATTCCCGCCTCGTTGATCTTGCAGCAATTGCACGATCAGGCCCC